>OGOZ01000013.1_pt1 | contig 125230 bp, 111 predicted proteins | sample 1552801 | NCBI WGS metagenome assembly OGOZ01 (sample SAMEA2580196, study PRJEB22360) | human gut metagenome | biome: human gut; feature: human-associated habitat; material: faeces | place: Denmark | collected 2008/2010 | reverse complement strand
CCGTAACTATAACGGTCCTAAGGTAGCGAAATTCCTTGTCGGGCAAGTTCCGACCCGCACGAAAGGCGTAACGATTTGGGCGCTGTCTCAGCTGTAGACTCGGTGAAGTCTTAGTACCTGTGAAGATGCAGGTTGCCCGCGACTAGACGGAAAGACCCCATGGAGCTTCACTGCAGGTTGACATTGGGCTTGGATGCATGATGTACAGGATAGGTGGGAGGCTGTGAGCCGTGCGCGCCAGCGTACGGGGAGCCGCTGTTGGGATACCACCCTTCATGCATCTAGGTCCTAACCGGAGGCAACGGGCCACGGGACAGTGTCAGTCGGGCAGTTTGACTGGGGCGGTCGCCTCCCAAAGAGTAACGGAGGCGCCCAAAGATACCCTCAGCATGGATGGAAACCATGCATAGAGTGCAAAGGCATAAGGGTGTCTGACTGCGAGACATACAGGTCGAGCAGGGACGAAAGTCGGGCTTAGTGATCCGGCGGATCCGAATGGAAGGGCCGTCGCTCAACGGATAAAAGCTACCCTGGGGATAACAGGCTGATCTCCCCCAAGAGTTCACATCGACGGGGAGGTTTGGCACCTCGATGTCGGCTCATCGCATCCTGGAGCTGAAGTCGGTTCCAAGGGTTGGGCTGTTCGCCCATTAAAGCGGTACGCGAGCTGGGTTCAGAACGTCGTGAGACAGTTCGGTCCCTATCTGTCGTGGGCGCAGGAGGTTTGAGGAGAGCTGCCCCTAGTACGAGAGGACCGGGGTGGACGGACCGATGGTGCACCAGTTGTCACGCCAGTGGCACAGCTGGGCAGCCAAGTCCGGACGGGATAAGCGCTGAAGGCATCTAAGCGTGAAGCCCCCTCCAAGATGAGACCTCCCATTGGCGACAAGTAAGGCCCCTCGAAGACGACGAGGTTGATAGGCCGCGAGTGCAAGCGCAGCGATGTGCTTAGCGGGGCGGTACTAATAGGCCGAGGACTTGGCCAAGATTGGAGAGAGTAGGAATTAGTAGAGATGACGTATCTGGTTTTGAGGGATCCCTCGAGGATCTGGCGGCGATAGCATGATGGACACACCCGTTCCCATCCCGAACACGGAAGTTAAGCATCATAACGGCGACGATAGTGTGAAGACGCGACAATAGCAAGCTGCCAGGTCCTTTTTTTATGCCTTCCAGCAGGAGGGCTTTTTTAGTACAAAAAAAACATCTATCTTGCGATAGATGTCTTCTCATTAATAAACTTGAATACTTTATTCCAATAAGCATCTGGATTCATATATAAGCTATTGGCATGTGTTGCGCCTTTGACACTATATAATTCCTTCTCACAATTTGCAGCCTTATATACTTCTAATCCCATTGAATAAGGCACAAAATCATCCTTTGTACCATGAATAAACATCATTGGTTTATTACACTTCTTGACTGCTTCTAGACTACTTGCTTTTTTAAAATCATAACCTGCTTCAATATTTGACATGATATTTGAAATATCCATTACAGGGAATGGTGGTAAACCAAATCTCTTATCTAATTCACTAGAGAATATATCATATACACTTGTATAACCACAATCCTCTACATAACCTACTACATTCTTTGGATGATCTCCTGACAACATCATAGTTGTTGCACCACCCATGGATACACCATGTACTATAATCTTTGCTTCTGGATCTTTATTCAAAATCCAATTAATCCAAAGCTTCATATCATTCTTATCCAGATAACCCATTCCAATATGATTTCCTTCACTCTTACCAGAAGCACGATCATCAGGTAATAATACATTATAACCATGTTCATAATAAGTACGTCCAAAAGGCATCATATTTCTATTATCCACTTTATAACCATGAATAATGAGAGCCCATTTATGTGAGTCTTGTGTTTTATAGTTACCAGATAGTTTTAACTTATCCTTACTTGTAATTGATGTTAAGGATGTTTCCTTATAGAAAGCATCTGCTTTCTTCATCTCATCCTCTTTATTCTTATTCATAATCAATTCATTACTATTTGAAGCATGTACAGTTGTCTTCACATTTCTTTCACTAGAATTACTTGCAGGAGACAAAGCATAATTCACAAAATAATGACCTACTCCAATGCTTCCACAAAGTAATATCAATACAATCAATCCTATAATCTTTTTCTTCATATATTCACCTCAGAATGTATTGTATACTAAAGTTAGTTTGAAGTTAATAGTTTTAATATCAAACAAACAAAAATATTTACAAATGTATATAATATGTAAAAGTCATATTTCTTCTAAACTTTCTTAGAATTCTATGTTATATTGAGACAGTAATTTTCAGAAAGGAACAGGGGAGTAAGTGTTAAATAATTACATATTAAGATTAAAAAGTGAGTTTAAGGGGTATAACTCACAAAAGTTAGTAAAGGATATACTTGCAGGCTTAACAGTAGCGGCAGTGGCTTTACCACTTGCCTTAGCTTTTGGTGTCAGCAGTGGGGCTGATGCAGGTGCAGGGCTTATTACAGCCATTGTGGCAGGGTTATTGATTGGAGGACTATCTGGTGCTTCTTATCAGATTTCAGGCCCTACAGGGGCTATGTCAGCCATTCTGATTGGTTTATCAACTACATATGGTTTACAGGGAGTGTTTATAGCCAGTTTTATTTCTGGTGCGATGTTGCTTATTGCATCACTATTTAAATTTGGGAAGGTTGTATCTTTTATCCCAAGTAGTGTTATTACAGGTTTTACAAGTGGTATTGCGATTATTATTGCGACAGGACAAATTGATAACTTTTTTGGAGTGACTTCTAAAGGAGGCAATACAATTGAAAAGCTCTTCTTTTATTCTAAATTAGGTTTTCCTATCAATAAGTATGCTTTAATGTTTGGTTTACTTGTTGTCTTTATTATGTTAATCTGGCCTAAGAAATGGGGAAGTATCTTCCCATCATCTCTTGCAGGGATCATTATCGCATTAATTGTGAATTTAGTAGGTCACTTTGATGTCACAGTTGTAGGTAAGATTCCTACTACATTATTTCCAGATGCAAGACTATCTATCTCAAGTCTCAATCTTACTACTGTTACACATCTCATTATTCCAGCTTTTAGTATAGCGATGCTTGGAATGATTGAATCATTACTATGTGGTGCAAGTGCTGGTAAGATGAAAAATGAAAAGTTAGATGCAGATATGGAATTATTTGCGCAAGGTGTGGGTAATATGGTTATTCCATTCTTTGGTGGTGTACCAGCAACTGCCGCAATTGCGCGTACAAGTGTTGCGATTAAAGCAGGAGGACAGACAAGACTTGTTAGTATCTTCCATGCGATTGCGTTACTTATCTCTATGTTTGTATTAGGTCCATTCATGTCACAGATCCCTTTATCAGCTTTAGCTGGAGTACTGATCATGACTGCGTGGCGTATGAATGAATGGGATGAAATTAAATCAATCTTTAGAAACCGTATTAAAACAAGTATGACACAGTTCTTAGTCACTATGCTTGCAACAGTTGTCTTTGACTTAACAGTCGCTATTGTATTAGGTATCTGTGTTTCAATGTTCTTATTTGTAATCAATAACTCTTCTTTACATGTAGAAACAAGTGCCATTGAACCACATAGATTAGACAAAGAAATCAATTATAACCATTCTACAACTCAGGTAGTCTATTTAGCAGGACCACTATTCTTTGGAAATCAGGATCAGTTATTATCTAAAGTAAGAGAACTAGTAGATGGATGTGATCATCTTATTCTCTCAGTAAGAGGTGTACCATCTATTGATGATTCAGGTATTCATGAATTAATGGATGTTGTAGAACTATGTCGTGCACATAACGTAAAGCTCTATTTCACAGGTGTACAAAATAATGTCATGAGACAATTAAGAAGACATCACTTTGATACATATGTCGGTGAAGAATCATTCTATTGGGATGTTATTAAGGTTATAGAAATGTTGGAAGAAAAGTAGGGAAACCTACTTTTTTTCGTATGTGAGCACCTATTGATTTAGCCACTGGAGAGATGAAAAACGCTATGAATTTATCTATGTATAAAGGACAAGGTACATTAAAACGTACTAAGAAGAAATCATATAACTGGATGAAGCACATTATAGAAACAAATGGTGCTGCATTAGAAGAGAATGGTGATTAATTCACTATTCTTTTTTTGTATCCGTTTCCATATAATTACAAAGTCACTACAAAGCGCTTATAGTCTTCGTGAACAAGTACAGTTATTTAACACCTAAAATTAGGCGTTATAGTATCACGATTTACATGCATTTTAAAAAGATATGATATATACTAAAGAAAATGAATTATTCACACTTATGCACATTATGCACAAAATAGAATAAAGAAATGAACAAAGTGTTTATGTAATTTTGATGTAAAATATACCATGAAACATTGTAATCAAATAAATACATGATAAAATAGGAATGCAACCGTTTACAAGGAAGGAGGTTACACTATGAAAGCATCTGAAGTACTCAAAAGACTTTCTAGTGGTGAAATGATTCCTCTATTAAGAGAAATTTACTCAGAAAATATAGATGAACAGGTATTAAGATATAAAGAAGCTATACAATCCTTTATGGATTATTATGGAGATCAGGATATTATGATATTTAGTGTTCCTGGTAAATGTGAAATAGGTGGGAATTATACCGATCACCAGCAAGGACGTGTTCTTGCATCCGCTATTCAATTAGATTCTATTGGTATAGTAGCTAAACAGGATCGTTATGTGAAGGTTATTTATAATGAACTAAATATTAATGAAATAGATACAGAAAATATAAAATATAATGAAGCCAAGAAAGGCACAATGGAATCATTGATCAATGGTGTATTATTTGGTTTAAACCAGAAGAATTATCATATAGGTGGTTTTAATGCTTATATTCAATGTGATATTCCTAGAAATGTAGGTTTAGGTTCTAGTGCTAATTTTAATATTATGATTGGTACCATTATTAACTATTTATACAATGAAGGAAAAATTGAAAACAAATATCTTGTCCAGATTGGTCGTTTTGCGACAAATATATTTTATTGTAAACCAAGTGGTTTAATGAATGAATGTGTCTGCTGCGTAGGTGGATTTATTAAAGTGGATTTTAGGGATCCTAATTCACCTGATATTTATAAGTTGAATACTGATTTCTCAAATTTTGATTATACTCTATGTTGTGTGAATTCTAATGTGTGTAGATCGGATAATACAATTGATTATGATGCTATTCCGAAAGAAATGATCAAGGTGGCTAACTTCTTTAAGAAAGATGTCTTAAGAGATGTTTCTTATGATGAGTTCATGGAGAATTACCGTATAGTAAGAGCAAGAGTAGGGGATCGTCCAGCACTTCGAGCACTTCATTTCTTTAAGGAAGAAGATCGTGTCTTAAAGCAGACAGAAGCACTTGAAAAGGGAGATTTTGATACTTTCTTAAAACTAGTAAGAGAATCTGGAGACTCTACATTTAAAGCACTACAGAATATTTATCCACAGGGTAGTACACGTCATCAAAATATTGGTACAGCTATTGTATTAAGTGAAAACTTTTTAGGTGAAGATGGTGTTGTAAAAGTGAATGGTGGAGGATTCTCAAGTACTATGATTGCCTTTGTGAAAACAAATAGAATTAACGATTATGCATCTTATATGGATTCTATATTTGGTAAGGGTTCTTGTTATATTATTCATACAAGAGAACAAGGCGCAATAAGATTACTCTAAAGCAGTGAAAACTGCTTTTTTTTATAATTCTTTGTGCTATAATGTTACCGACATATGTCAGTAACTGGAGGAGCGTATGGCTAGACCAAAGAGATCAAGGACAATTACAGGATTTCCTGAATACAATATGTTTGTACCTGATGGTATACCTCAAAAAGGCTATATAGAGCTTGAATTAGATGAATTTGAGGTTATCCGTCTTATAGACTATAAGTCTTATACACACGCCAAATGCGCTGATAAGATGAATATATCACGTACTACAGTCACTGAAATATATGCCAGAGCAAGAAAAAAGATAGCACGCAGTATTATGGAAGGCTATCCTTTAAGAATTGAAGGCAATGAATGTATAAAGAAAACAGGTTATCCTGTTTTAAAAGTAAAAGGAGAACATATTATGAGAATTGCGGTAACTTATGAAAATGAATCAGTTTTTCCACACTTTGGAAAAACTTCACAATTTAAATTATATGATGTAGAAAACAATGAAATCAAAGAATCACAGGTCGTTGGTACAGAAGGATTAGGCCATGGTGCTCTAGCAATCTTATTATCTAACTTAAATGTAGATGTATTGATCTGTGGTGGTATTGGTAGAGGTGCTATTATGGCTTTAAGTGGTTCTAATATCAATGTCGTAGGTGGAGTGACAGGTGATTGTGATACTGCAGTAAAAGCTTATTTAGATGGTACACTAGTTACTGAGTCAGAACCTACTTGTGGATGCAGTCATGATAGCTGTGAATGCCATGATGAATAATATTTGACAAACAAATAAAACGAGAATAAAATCAAAACTGTTGAATGCTCGGATGGTGGAATGGTAGACACGCCAGTTTCAGGTACTGGTGGTTTATGCCGTGTGGGTTCAAGTCCCATTTCGAGCACCAATAGTCATTTGCGTGGGTAACCACGTTTTTTTATGCATTAAAAAAGACTATGAATAACTCATAGCCTCTATATAATGATTCCCAAAAATCCTAATGCAAGGAAAATAAGAATGAGATAAATCACAACTTTTAAACTCCATTTAAATATGTAAAACATCACAATAAATGGAAGAAATGCAAGAAAGAACACCATAGATAATAATGTGCCTAACATAATCATCACCTCACTCTTATTATAATATTATTTTCCAGAATCTCCATAGTTTTTAAGTACTCTAGCACTTGGGTCATTGACATCACAGTTTTCCCATGTCTTATTAGGCATCCAGAAGTCTTTGATCCATTTAGCTTTTCCTGGGTAATAAGATTCAAAGATGTCACGATATAATAATGATTCTTTAGTAAATGGTGTACAGTAAGGATACTTCTCTTTAGCGTTTACTACATCTTCATCTGTATATAATGAATCAGCATATTCTTTTAAGTAATCTACCATTGAATGTCCTACTGCATCAGAGAATGCTGCTTTTTCTCTAAATAAGATATCTTGAGGAAGATAGTTTAAACCTTCAAAAGCATGTCTTAATAGATATTTACCTTTGTTGTAAGTGTTCATTTTCTTCTTAGGATCAATACGCATAGTGTAATCCACAAAATCAAGATCTGCGAAAGGAACACGTCCTTCTAAGGCATTTGCACTAATACATCTATCTGCTCTTAATACATCATACATATATAATTCACGCATACGTTTTTGAGATTCCTTTTGGAATTCTTCAGGACTAGGTGCAAAGTCTGTATATTTATAACCAAATAATTCATCACTGACTTCACCTGTCAGAATAACCTTTAGATCAGTATGTTCATGAATATATTTACATAGAAGATACATACCAATACTTGCACGAATAGTTGTAATATCCCAAGTCTCTAATGTACGAATGACTTCTCTTAAAGAACCTAATACATCTTCTTTAGTCATAATAACTTCTGTATGATCAGTACCTAAGAATTCAGCGACTTCTTTCGCATACTTTAAATCAATAGGATCTGTTTCCATACCAATCGCAAATGTCTTAATAGGTGTATCAGTAATACGCTGACCAATCGCACATACTAATGATGAATCTAAACCACCAGACAATAAATAACCAACAGGGGCATCACTCTGTAATCTCTTCTTAACGGCTTCAATTAATTTAATTCTTAAGTTTAATGCAATTGTTTCTACGTCATCATTATGCATTAATTTCACATCAGCCACATCATTGAAGCATACAAACTTTTCACCATCATAATAATGTCCTGGTGGGAAAGGCATAATTTCTTTACAGACAGGCATTAAAGCTTTGGCTTCAGAACCAAATGCGATAGTGCCTTTTTCAGTATATCCATAAAACATTGGACGAATACCAATTGGATCTCTGGCAGCCATCATCTTATCAGCATCTGCATCATATAAACAGAATGCATATTCACCATCTAAATATCTTACAAGTGTATCTAAACCATATTTTCTATATAAAGGAATTAATACTTCACAGTCACTAGAAGACTTGAAAGTATATTTATCCATAATATTCTTTTTTAGTTCTGGGTAGTTATAGATTTCTCCATTACATACCACAATTGTATGATCATCAGAAAAAGGCTGCATACCATTTTCACTTAAATCCATAATAGCTAATCTATTGAAACCAAAAGTCTTATCAAATAATCTAGAAGTCTCAATCATATCAGGACCTCTACCTTCAATCTTTCCTAAAGCTTCATCAAATACATCAATCTCTACTTCTGTAGAACCCATTGTTAGAAAACCACACATTTACATCTTCCTCCTATACTTGAGTCAAAAAAAACTCGCTTTGTGGTGCGAGTATCTTACTAAGTCGTTGAGTCTATAACTAAGTACAGACATACTTCAAAGAGCATGCGATACCCGCCAGCGGTAACGTCGCTGAAAGAACGTTCTAGCCTACTTGCATTACGCTTTGGGTAGACAGCTCAGAGGTGTTCTTCATCTATCACTTAACTGTAAGTCTTCCACCAATCACTTACTCGCTAGAGTCTCTGTCATAGATTACTCTCCTCGTCTTCGCCTTTGTTGGGTCTTAGTATAGTACAAACATTTAGTCAATGCAATAATAAATTATTATAAAAGCATTAAAAAATAATTATAATTTAGCATTTACAGTAAATTATGATTAATTATGTCGTTATATGAAAAATAATCATTAAATATTATAACTATGATAGAATAGAGATAGACAAGACAATCTATTAAATGTCAATAAATAGTTAAATTTTCTAGAATTTATTGATTTTATAGGCATTTGTCTTGGTTTAGAGGTGAATCCTCTATAAAAATCCTCTTTCTTTTCTAAAAAAGAGTACACTTAAAAGAACTTTCCAACGAAAAACAGTCGAAAGCTCTTACATTAAACTTTTACTTACTGTTAAGCAGGTATCATTTCATCTGTTTTGATGTAGACAAATCTATGTAGTTCACCATTAATATCAGAATACTGATAAATCTGTTTTCTAGTATTTTTAGGAAAGTCTAATGATATTGAATTGAAGAACGTATCTCGGGTTTCTTCTGGTAATCTCATGATATGATCATGTAAGATTACAAAACTGCTTTTATTTTTCATAATTGAATAGATATATCGTGCAATCTTGTTTGCGATTGCAATGTTAGCCAGCTTATGTCTTTTCTTGTTTCCATTCTTTATTCTTTCAAACTGATGTTTGAGAACAGGATTATGACGTCTGGCAAACTCAGCAATCATATAAATTGCATGTCTAAGATATCTAGAACCTTTTTTAGAGATCTTGCCCATAGTTTCTACAGATGTCCCAGAGCGTTTGTTTCTTGGGCTTGTTCCTGAATAAGAAACAAAACAGTCTGCGTTTTTAAATCTTCTTATATTACCAGTTTCAGCAATAACAGTTGCAGCAGTTATAGGACCGCATCCTGTAATTGTAAGAAGCAGTTTATAAGCTGGGTTTAAAGAAGCAATATCTTTAATATATCTTTCAATTGATTTGAGCTGACCTTTTATATTTTTAATGTTTTCAACAAGGTCTAGAATGATACTTTTTCCATAGGAAGAAATATCATCAGGAACTAAAGTATCCTGACATAGTTCAAAGAGCTTATCTACTTTATCCATTGAACAACGATGCTTGGTTGCTTCATAAACGACGTCAAACACTTCAACTCTAGAAGCATTTATGATATCATGTGTCGTAGGATATGAAGATAAGACAGCGATAAAAGCAGCTGATTTAGGTTCGAAAACATATTGAAGTTCAGGAAACAAACAATCGCATTGGGCAATGAGACGGTTGATTTCTTGAGAATAGATTTTTTTGATCTGATAATGTCTGTGTACTAAAGCTTTCAAATCTTGATATCCGTTTTTATTTTCAAAAACGTTGTCATTGACATATTGAACATCTAAATCAGTGCCAATGATAGTAGAAATAGTTTGAGCATCCAAAGGATCTGATTTAGCGATATTATGAGCAATGCGCCATTGATTGACAAAATCGGTATTAAGAAATTTGATGCTTTCGTTTTCATAAAGATTCGCTTTGATGTAGTCATAGACATTAGTAGAATAGATACCAGTAACTTCTAAAGCAAAACAGATACTGGTACAGTTAACATCAGAATAGCTTCTAACAGTTTCTAAAAAAGAAGCAACTTCTGATTTAACAAACTTAAAAGATAATTTTTTACGCAAGAATTTAGGTTTAACAGATCTACGATCACTGACCTTGAGGATAGCAGCATCTGCTTTACCTTTAGAGACGTCCATGCCAACATAAAGAATATAATTGTTTTCCATAAAATAATGACCTTCTTTCTATGTAATCGGTTTTGAATTGCACCTCTAAAGCAAGACAAACGCAACCTCGCAAATACGGAGACAAGTGTAGAAACACTGCTGCAACAAACTAATTCGGGTATAAAGTGATGTCAAGTCTAAAGGATTAAGTCTTTTTGAAGTGGACGTACATGAAGTAGCCACAGGGGGAAAGAATAAAACCTTCATTCAAAACAAAACTATTATCTTAAAATTAGAATGTACAATCAATAATGAATCGATAGAGTTCATTAACTGATTACGTACATATTATACGAGGAGGAAAGACCATGAAAGCAAGAACATACTCGATCATAGAGTTCAAAAGAATACTAGAAAACAATGGTTATCATTTCCTTAGACATGCGAAAGGGGACCATTGTATTTACTCTAATGGTGAACGCACTATCACTATTAAGAGGACTTATGTGAATAAGATGATTGCCCGAAGACTTATTAGAGAATATGATTTGAGAGTAGAAGACTAACATCTTCATTCACAAAACTTAAGCATAAAAATAACCTCTAAGCGAATAGCCTAGAGGTTATTTTGTGTATTGTATTTCTGCCAATAAATTGTGATTTATTATGAAATTGTGATAATTGATTACTTATCCAGGCAGATAGATTTCTATGATATAATTTATGCGTGGAACAACCGTATACGGTAGGTGGTTATCCTTGGTCGTTATGACGAAGGTACGCAACCCTTCGTGATTCTTCTCTTAAGTTGAAAACGGAGGTGATGCTTGATGACAACGTATGAAATAATCATGATTATGTTAACGTGTTTGACACTGATCATATCTTTATTGACACTTGTTGTTAGATTACTTCTTATCATTATTGATAAGAACGAAAAAAAGTAACTACCTCGCTCCTAGGAAAAGTTTGAGGTAGTTACTTACCAAAAATAAATCCAAGGACAACCGCTTACTGGTTGTTCCATCTTTCGTTTCTATTATAGTTTACAACAAATTTAAAGTCAATATATGTGACTATGAGCGATGCTCATAGTTTTTTTGAAAAAAATTTAACTTTTTTTGAGAAAAAAACCATCTTCTAGATGTATAGGTAAGTAGAGGGCCAAAGGAGGTGGTGATTGTGAAGTGTCCTGTATGTGGCAATGAGGATGAAAACTACATTAGCTATATCAATAAGAGACCTTATTGTAGAAAGTGCATAGCATTTGGACGTACTTATTTAGATGAAGTTTATCCAATACACAAGACTCCTTTAATAATGACTGATGCGTCCTATCATCTTTCTTTTAGATTATCATCCCGCCAGCAGTTCATCTCTGATCAACTTATCACGAATTATGAGAATGCCACGAATTCTATTGTCCTTGCCGTATGTGGCTCTGGTAAAACAGAAATTTCTTATGCAATCATCAAGCATGTGATTGAAAATGGTGGACGAGTATGCTTCACAATCCCTAGAAGACAATTGTGTATAGAATTACATGAAAGAATTCAGAAGGATTTTCCTCACTTAACCATTGGTCTTCTATATGGGGGCTATCAAGAGAATAGTGATGCTCCCTTAATCATTTGTACAACTCATCAGCTCTATCGATTTGTATCTTCTCCTTTTGATTTAATTATTATGGATGAAGCAGATGCTTTTCCTTTTTATGGAGATGATGTATTGAACTCTATCTTTTATCATGCCTCTAAAAGGTATATTAAATTATCCGCTACATTACTTGAGGAAGATATTCATGATGAATGTGTCATGATCATGAATCGACGCTACCATGGTCATGATCTGCCTGTTCCTCATATTTATATCACTCCTCAATTTTTGTGGCTCATATCCTTGAAATATTGGATTAAGAAACTATTAGAAACACACCAGAAAGTATTAGTATATGTACCTAGGAAAAGTGATGCACTCTATTATGCAGACTTATTAAAGGATACATATAAAGTACAGGGTGTGAGTTCAGAATCTCCTTATTTAAATGAATATACAAAGGATTTTAAAGAAGGATTATTAGAAGTTTTAATCACCACAACGATATTAGAAAGAGGAATCACAATAGAAGATGTACAAGTGATTGTATTAGAAGCAGGAGATCGTATATTTGATGAAAGAACATTGATACAGATTGCGGGAAGAGTAGGAAGAAAAATAGGATATGAGGATGGAAGAATATTGTTAATAGATAACCATTATTCAAAGGCGATGAAAGGATGTATAAAAACCATTCAGAAGCTCAACAGGATGTCTGTTTGATCTGTTTATCCTCTATATCTAAAACATCTTCTTTTCATCAATTATTTACGCATCACTGTATCTGTTCCTCCTGTTTATCTTTATTTAAGAGAATTGATATTAAGACAAACTTTCAAGGTTATCCGCTACGCATATTATATGCTTACAATGACTTCTTCCGTACCCTGCTTTTTCGTTATAAGGGACAATATGATTATGCCTTAAAGGATGCTTTCTTAGATATGTACAAAAGAGAACTACAAAGACGCTATAAGGATTATTTGATTGTTGTTGCGCCAAGTGCGTCAAAGGCCAATGTTGTGCGTGGTTTTGCCCCTAACCAAGCCATCGCAATGACAATTCACTCTCATGTTTTCAATGGACTTTATAAGAAAGTAGATTATAAACAAAGTGATCAGTCTTATACACAAAGAGCAGGGATACGTGATGTCATTGGTTTAAGAGGTGGTGCATTCCTTAAAAATAGGAAAATATTACTCTTAGATGATGTGATGACTTCTGGAGAAACAATCAAGACCTGTCTTGAATTAATTGAAAAAGAAAAACCTCAAAAAATCGAAATATTGATCCTCTCTATGAAAGAAAAATACCTTGTAAACTTGGGAATAATTAAACAAGCAAGGAGTATATAAAATCTTTTGTTTTTTGCGGTATGTATGATATAATGTATACGATTTTGTATTGAAAGGAGACACATCATGCCTAGTAAAAAACAAGAAATTAGAAAACAAGTTAAGAAAAAGTTAAAAAAGGAAGGAATGGAGCATCAGGAACTCAATCAAGAGGCTGAAATCGTTGATTTAGGTGATCATCGTGGTGATGATATCGTTGTAGAATCATTTGACGATATCAAGACAGATGCAAAACCATTACCATTCTCTACAACACCTCAGAAAGAGAAAAAAGGGATTACTGGCCGTATTAAGAGTATTTTCTCACAGGACAGTTCAATTCTACGTAAATTAGAAAAACAGGCAGATGAAATTATTGCGATAGAACCTCAGGCTCAGGCGATGAGTGATGAAGAATTATGTGCTCAGACTCAGTTCTTTAAAGATCGTCTAGCAAAGGGTGAGACATTAGATGATATTTTACCAGAAGCATTTGCGGTTGTACGTGAAGCAGCTTATAGAGTACTAGGACTCAAAGCCTTCAAAGTACAGTTAATGGGTGCTATTTCACTTCATAATGGTGATATTGCAGAAATGAAAACAGGTGAAGGTAAAACTCTAACATCTATCTTCCCAGTTTATTTGAATGCCTTAGATGGTAAGGGTGTTCATGTTGTTACAGTTAACGAATACTTAGCACGTCGTGACTGTGAATTAAATGGACAGGTTTATAAGTTCTTAGGCTTGACTGTTGGTTTAAATGAAAGAGAACTAGATGCAGATGATAAGAGAAAACAGCATGCATGTGATATTACATATACTACAAATGCTGAATTAGGATTCGATTACTTACGTGATAACATGGTCACTAACTATGAAGATAAAGTACTTCGTCCATTACATTACGCATTAGTCGATGAAGTAGACTCTATCTTAATCGATGAATCACGTACTCCATTAATTATTAGTGGTGGTAAGAAGAAAACTGCTTCTATGTATATATCTGCTGACCACTTCGCTAAGAGCTTAAAGAATGAAAAAGATTATCAGGTAGATGTTGAAAGTAAGACATGTACATTAACACCTGATGGTATTGCGAAAGCAGAAAAGGCATTTAATGTAGAAAACCTATATGATCCACAAAATACTGCATTAGTACACTATATCAACCAGGCACTTAAAGCAAACTATACAATGACTAAGGACATTGAATACATGATTGCGACTGAAGATGGCAGCCATGATATTAGAAATGCTTCTATTATGATCATTGACCAGTTTACTGGACGTGTTATGCCAGGTCGTGCTTATTCTGATGGTTTACATCAGGCTATTGAAGCAAAAGAAGGTGTACCAATCAAAGAAGAAACTGTTACACTTGCCACAATTACTTATCAGAACTTCTTCAGATTATTTGATAAGCTTGCTGGTATGACAGGTACTGCAAAAACTGAAGAAGAAGAATTCCGTCAGATCTATAACATGCGTGTTGTAGTTATTCCTACAAACAAGCCTGTTATTCGTGATGATAAACCAGATTTAGTATTCTCAAGCAAGAAAGCTAAATATGCAGCTATTATTAGAGAAGTAGAAATGCGTCATGCTTATGGTCAGCCAATCCTTCTTGGTACAGTAGCTGTAGAAACATCTGAAATCTTATCTAAGATGTTAAGCGCAAAAGGTATTAAGCATAATACATTAAACGCTAAAAACCATGCTAAAGAAGCTGCTATTATCGCTAAGGCTGGTGTGAAGGGTGCTGTTACAATCGCTACTAACATGGCTGGTCGTGGTACTGATATCAAGCTTGGTGAAGGTGTAGCTGAAATTGGTGGTTTAATGGTTATTGGTTCTGAACGTCATGAATCTAGACGTATCGATAACCAGTTAAGAGGACGTTCTGGTCGTCAGGGTGACCCAGGATGTTCACAGTTCTTTGTATCATTTGAAGATGAATTGATGCAGAGATTCGCAAGTGAAAAGATTAAAGCTCTCACTGATTCATTCATGGATGATGAAGCGATTGAATCTAAGATGGTGACTAAGTCTATTGAAACTGCTCAGAAGCGTGTAGAAGGTCAGAACTTCGATATGCGTAAGCAGTTACTAGAATATGATGATATTATGCGTCAGCAGCGTGAAATCATGTATAAAGAAAGAGATGATATCATGCGTTCTAAAGACTTATCAGAAATCATCAAGGGCGAATTCTTAACAGCTATCGAACTTGATATGCCTAAGTTCACTAATAATGAAGGTAAGAAGCCAGTTGTAGATATTGAAAAATTCTTAAGCTATGTTGGTAAGAACTACATGTTATTAAGTGAATTAGTAGCTAAGAATCCTGATAAAGCAGTAAATGATCCTCAGAAGGTCATTGATGCAGTCAGTGAAGTTGTATTCATGAGCTATGAAAACAGATTCAATAAGGATCTAGAAGATTCAGTAAAACTTGATTATGAACGTCGTGTTCTTTTAGGTATCATTGACCATACATGGATCAACCATATTGATGCAATGCAGAAACTTAGAAATGGTATCTATTTAAGAGCTTATGCACAGCGTGATCCTCTTCAGGAATATACAGAAGAAGGTTTCTATATGTTCGAAGAGATGACAAAATCTATTTCTCAGGAAATTGCTCGTAATATTGTCCATATGGGTATCCGTCCTGGTACAGAAGCAGAAATGAACATTCCAGAAATCAAGGTTGAACTTGAATTTAAATAATGGAATTATATGAAATCAAAAACGGGCTGGAAGATGCCCGTTTATTATTAGACCAATTATATGTTTCTGCAAATATTGAAGTACTAAAAAGAGAAATAGAAGGACTAACTGTACAGACAATGGACGAACATTTCTGGGATGACCAGGCACATGCGACTAAAGTATATGCTCATCTGAATGAAATGAAGAAAGTGGCTGATACAGATGATTCTTTAGAAGAAAGCTATAAAGAACTTGTTGAAGTATATGAATATGTCAAGGATACAGAAGATCCTGACTTCATGACTTCTTTAGAAGAAGATTATATTAAATTCCAAAAGAATCTCGATGAATTTGAAAAGACATTATTATTTGATCAGGAATATGATCATTCTAATGCGATTGTAGAAATTCATCCAGGAGCTGGAGGAACTGAGTCTCAGGACTGGGCTGAGATGCTTATGCGTATGTATATACGTTATGGCGAAAAGAAAGGATGGAAGGTTGATGTTGATGATTATCTTGCAGGTGATGAAGCAGGATTAAAATCATGTTCTATCCGTTTTACTGGTTATAATGCGTATGGTCATTTAAGAGCAGAGAAGGGTGTTCATCGACTTGTACGTATTTCACCGTTTGATTCATCAAAAAGAAGACATACATCATTTGCGTCTGTAGAAGTTTCACCTGAATTAGATGATGATATTGAGATTACGATTGATCCAAAGGATCTACGTATTGATACATATCGTGCATCCGGTGCTGGAGGACAGCATATCAATAAAACTGATTCAGCAGTTCGTATTACGCATATTCCTACGAATACAGTTGTTTCTTGTCAGTCACAGCGTTCTCAGTTACAGAACAGAGAACAGGCCATGTTGATGTTAAAGAGTAAATTGTATTTATTGATGCAGGAAGCTCATGCTGAAAAACTATCTGAAATTCAAGGTGAAAAGAAGAATATTGAATGGGGATCTCAAATCCGTTCTTATGTTCTTCATCCTTATTCTATGGTCAAAGATAACCGCTCTGGTTATGAATCAAATGATCCAAAGAAAATATTAGATGGTGATCTTGATGATCTTATTTATGCTTATTTAAGATCTCAAGTTAAGGAGAAAAATAATGAGTAAAATACATTCTGCAAAGAAATTAGTGATTGATTTTATTTTAGTTATGCTAGGTAATGCCGTTATGGCTTTAGGTACTGCAGGTTTTGCGGTACCAGCTAAGATTATTCTTGGTGGTGCATCAGGTCTTGCCCTTGCATTCCAGCATTATGTGTTATATGTTCATTTATCGACACTTGTACTCGCAATTAACATAATCGCATTTGTTGTTGGCTATATTGTATTAGGAAAGAAGTTTGCAGTAGGTACACTTGTTTCTACATTCGCATTCCCATTCTTCCTTGCATTATTTGAAAAGAGTTACTATTTGACACATTTAACTAAGGATACATTACTTGCAGCTGTTTATGCAGGATTCCTTATCGGGGTAGGTTTAGGACTTGTATTAAGACTTGGTTATAGTACAGGTGGTATGGATATTCCACCATTACTTGTGAATAAGTATACAGGTCTTTCTCTAGGATTATTAATTAATATATTTGATATTTTGATTCTACTTATTCAGATCCCATTTTCAAATGTTGAAGAAATCCTCTATGGTATTATTACTGTTGTGATGTCTACATATATTATTGATAAGATGATGTTACTTGGACAAAACAACATCCAGGTTATTGTTGTATCAGAATATTATGAAGAAATTGCTGAACGTTTAATGAAAGATGTAGATCGTGGTTGTACATTTTTAAATATCACAACTGGATTTATGAAGAATGATTCTAAGGCTGTTATGGTAGTCTTAAATAGACGTGAATATGCTGCATTCCATGATATTATTCAGGAAATGGATCCAGAAGCCTTTGAAATTACAAGTGAAGTTCATAGTGTAAACGGAAGAGGCTTTACATTACCTAACGTTAATCTTGATAGATGGTCTTCAAAAGAAATTTAAAATTAAGCATTACTTATTTTGAGTATGTGCTATAATGGGGAAACAAGGAGTGTGATGCTATGCAAGAAATGATTAAACTTGAAAACGTAACAAAAGTTTATAAAACTGGCGTACGTGCTGTAAATGATATGTCACTTACAATCGATGCTGGCGAATTTGTTTATGTCATTGGTCCAACTGGTGCTGGTAAATCTACATTTATCAAGCTTCTCTATCGTGAAGAAAAAGCAACAAGAGGTAAAGTTATTGTTGATGGAACCGATGTATCTCGTATTAAGAACTCTAAAGTCCCATATTTTAGACGCAGGATTGGAGTTGTATTCCAGAACTATCGTCTTCTACCAAAAAAGACAGTCTTTGAAAATGTCGCTTTTGCGCTAGAAGTAACTAATACACCAAAAACTGAAATCAGAAAAAAAGTTCGTAATGTACTAGAACTTGTAGGTCTAGAAGACAAAGCGAATTCGTTCCCACATGAATTATCAGGTGGGCAGCAGCAGCGTGTAGCGATTGCTCGTGCTATTGTTAATCAGCCTAAAGTATTAATTGCGGATGAACCAACAGGTAACCTAGATCCTGAAACATCTCAGGGAATCATTGAACTTCTAGAAAGAATCAATGATGTCCGTCAGACAACTGTACTTGTTGTCACACATGACCGTGAAATCGTTCAGAGAAATAAGAAGAGAACTATTCTTATTGAAGATGGTTGTGTCACAACAGATACAAGTTTAGGAGGTTATCAGTCATGGAATTCGTAGAAGAATTAAAGGCAATGCCTAAGCATTGTAAAACTGCTTTCCAGAATATCTGGAGAAACGGTGTAATGTCTATTTCATCTATCTTTGCAGTAACTATTACGTTAATATTGATTGGTGTTGTTTCGGTTATCGCAATCAATGTGAACCATATGACTGTGAATATTGAAAACAGCTTAAATATCTATGTTAAGGTTGATAGAGCAGCTACTGATGAACAAAGTAAGGCGGTAGGAGATGAAATCAATAAATTAACTGGTATTAAGAAAGTTAATTATTCAAGTAAAGATAAAGAATTAGATAAATTAATTGCATCTCAGGATAAGAATTCAAAACAGTTATTTGAAAACTATCGTAATGATAATCCTCTTGGTGATGCATATATTGTAGAAGTCAAGAATGCGAAGAATCTTGATAAGATTGCGAAGAAGATTGGTGATATTCCTTGTGTAAAAGAAGTGACTTATGGTGGCTCTTCTACAAATAAACTAGTGGATATCCTTGAATCTGTACGTAATGGTGGAGCCATCTTTGTAGTGGCATTAATCGTAGTCGCATTATTTATGATTGCGAATACTATAAAAATCACTATTACATCTCGATCAACAGAAATCTCAATCATGAGAATGGTCGGTGCTTCTAACTGGTATATCCGTATTCCATTTATGTTAGAAGGTATCTTTATTGGACTTATTGGTTCTATTGTGCCATTGTTGATATTAGTATATGGTTATAAATTTGCTTATGTGACAATGACATCAATGATGTCATCTAACTTGATCACATTTATGTCACCATATCCATTAGTATGGCAATTAGGTGCTCTGCTTGCACTACTTGGTGCTGTTGTAGGATTAATTGGTTCATTCTTCTCAGTACGTAAATTCTTGAAATTATAACTGCACATATGTGCAGTTTTTTTGTAGAATAATAGTGAGGTGATAATCATGAAGGAAAGAGAACTCAAAGAGAAATGTTATATGGAAGCGTTAGATGGTTCTATATCTAACGTTAAGGTTGTACTCAATCATATGAAAAAGATTGATTTACAGGAAGGAATACTTGAAGAAGCAGTACTTAATAAAGATCGTATGCGTACAATTCTTCATCTAGAGCTTGCATTAGCAGATTATTGTATTCTTTTAAGAAAAATGAAAGAGAATCAGTTTATTAACTATTTACCTCAGATGAGTAAAGATATTAATGCGCTTATTCATTGTAATCGCTTTGAGTATCATGAACAGATGATTATCGTTTATTCGCAAAGAGGAGAAGAGGATATTGATGTTGAACGTTTGATTTCCTTTGGTGAAGAGATCTTAGAAAGTTATGGGTTAAATATCTAATTTTTAAATCATGCTTATTGAATTTCAAAGTGGATAATGCTATTATCTTTGAAGTATACGGAGGATGAAAAGTTATGAAAAAAAGACCTATTGTTTTATGTATTATGGATGGTTATGGATTAACTGATAGAGTTGATGGTAACGCAGTAAAACTTGCTAATACACCTAATCTTGATGATTTAATGGCAATGTATCCAACTACAACTATTAAAGCTTGTGGTAACGCTGTTGGTTTACCTGAAGGACAGATGGGTAACTCAGAAGTTGGTCATATGAATATTGGTGCAGGACGTACTGTTTATCAGTCACTTACTTTAATCAATAAAGCAATTACTGAAGGTACTTTCTTCACAAATGAAAAATTTGTAGAAGCAGTAGAAAACGCTAAGAAGAATGATTCTAAGTTACATATCTGGGGATTATTATCTAGCGGAGGAGTTCACTCTTCAAATGAACATATCTATGCTTTATTAAAGCTTGCTAAAGATGCTGGTTTAACTAAGGTTTATGTACATGCATTCCTAGATGGACGTGACGTAGCACCTGATTCAGCAGTAGATTTTGTTGGTGAACTTGCTGAAGAAATGAAGAAAATCGGTGTTGGTGAAATCGCATCTATTTCTGGACGTTATTATGCAATGGACCGTGATAAGAGATTTGACCGTATTAACTTAGCTTATGAAGCAATTGTTGATCATAAAGGAAACAGCTTCACTGATCCAGTACAGTTCGTAAAAGATTCTTATGCTGAAGAAGTATTTGATGAATTCGTAGTACCTGGTTATAACTCAGCAGTAGACGGTGCTGTAGAAGATAATGATTCAGTCATCTTTGCTAACTTCCGTCCAGACAGAGCAATTCAGATTGCTACTGTTATGACAAATCCTGATTTCTATGCAGATAAGGGATATACACCTGCTACTAAGAGAAATGGTATCTATTTCGTATGTATGATGAAATATGCTGATTCAGTAAATGGTCATGTAGCATTCGCTTTACCTGAATTAACTAACACATTTGGTGATTATGTATCAGCTCAGGGATTAAAGCAGTTAAGAATTGCTGAAACTGAAAAATATGCCCATGTAACATTCTTCTTTGATGGTGGAGAAGATAAGGAAATCGAAGGCGCTAAGCGTGACTTAATCAACTCACCTAAGGTTGCTACTTATGACTTACAGCCAGAAATGAGTGCTTACCTTGTAAAAGATAAGTTAATCGAAGAATTAGATTCTGGAGAATTTGATGTAGTCATCGTTAACTTCGCTAACTGCGACATGGTTGGTCATACAGGTGTTATTCCTGCAGCAATCAAAGCAGTTGAAGTTGTTGATGATTGTGTTGGTGAAGTATATGAAAAGGTTGCTGAACTTGGTGGTACTATGTTAATCACTGCTGACCATGGTAATGCTGAAAAACTTCTTGATGAAGAAGGTAACCCATTCACAGCACATACTACAAACGATGTACCTTTAATCGTAACAAACTCTCACCTTGAATTAAAAGAAGGCGGAAAACTTGGAGATTTAGCTCCAACTATGTTACAGCTTCTAGGACTTGCTATCCCAGAAGAAATGGATGGTACAAGCCTTATTAAATAATTGAACTATTAAAGCGAGACGTCTTAGTTTCGCTTTTTTTGTATTTGTGGTAATATAGTCGAAAAGGAGAAATGAAAATGAAGAAATTACTCATTTTATGCCTTACTTTAATACTTTTAGGATGTAGTACATCTTCAGTTAAAAAAAAGAGTGTAAAAGGTATTAAAGAGATACAATATACAGAATTAAAGAAACTCATGAAAGAAGATGTTTCTTTCATGCTTTATCTAGGTCGTCCTGATTGTGGAGACTGTCAGGCCTTTAAACCTATCCTTGAAGACTATCTTAATAAGCATCCAAATGAAGGTGTTTATTACCTCAATATCAAAGCATATCGTGATGCATCACTCAAAAAAGATGCCACAAAAGAAGAAAAAGAGTTCTATAAGAATCTCTATAAAACATTTGATTTTAATTGGACACCCACATTAGAAGTCATCTCAAAGGGTTCTGTACAAAGTAAATATCAGTATCTTGATGAAGACTATTATGCGATTAAGGATCGTAGTCAACAAATCAAAAAGAAAAAAGAATTCATTAAAGAATTCAAAGTATTTATGAATCATTATTTTAAGGAGTAATAACTATGAAATGTCCACATTGTCATAAAGATATCAGACCCACAGATCACTTCTGTCCACATTGCGGTTATGATTTAAGAAGAAATCCACCTAGAAGTACGACTATTCTAGGTCGCATGATGAAAGGTTATTTAGTCATCATGTTACTGACTATTGCGCTTCCTATGGCTATTGTATTCTATAGTCAGTTCTTTACAGGAAAGTCAATTACATCTAATTTCCAGCAGTCAAAACTTTATGAGTTAGGTGAATTAAAGAAATCAGAAGGAGAAGAAGTCTATCACTTTGATTCTTCTAGCGCATTTAAGAAGAAATTTTCTAATGCTGAAACATTCATCAAACCTGCTCAGTCTTATAAGAAATCATTAGAAAAACAGTATGGTAAGACATTTACTGCTACTTATGATTATTCTGTTTATTCCAACAATGATCTCTATACAGCTATTACATGTAAGACATCTTTGAATGATGATACAACTCTTGTGATTAAACGTACTTATAATCGTTCAAAGACAGATTCTATCAAAACTACAATCACAAAAGATAACTGTAAAACATTCAAAGATCTTCTTCAGGAAGACAACAAAGAATTAATCACATCAGTGATTGATCAGCCTACATACAATAAGTTGATGAAAGCTTTCCACAATAAACAAGAAGAATTTGAAACAAATAAAAAATCCTTAGGCCATTATGGCTTAGGTGCTTATATCAATGATAGTCAAGTATCTCTTGTAGTTTACCCGGGAAATAAGTACCAATCACAATTTAAAGCACAAACAGAAGGAAACCATTCTCTTGCTCGTTAACGAGTATTCCTCAGGGAAGTATGCATAATGCATGCTTCCCTTTTTTTAACTCCAATTACAGTCATTGTACTGTTTTATATAGATTCTCTCATGACATATATATGTCTTTTTTTATTTAGTGGAAAGGGAAACAAGATGAATATTGTAAGAAGAATAGGTGCTGTTCTATTATCATTGCTTATGATAGTAGGGATCACTACACAAAGTGTCAGTGCAGCATCCTATAAAATGGAATGGCATGGTAAATCTACTGCATATGGCAGTACTGTAGGTAATTTCACAATTGATGGAAGAAGAGCCTGGTGTATTGAACATAAGAAGACAACTCCATCGAATCAAACAATGTCCGGTGATTTTTATACAAGCACAGAACCTAAATATGCGAACATACGTAAGATTATGTATTATGGATGGTTTGGTTATCAGACATGGGATGGTATGAATGGATTAAATGATGATGAAAAGAATGTCATTATGTCCATGGCACTCTCTCATGCTTATTCTAATACATCACTTAAACAGGGGAAGATTGCTGATTTCTATAATTATGCGACTTCTAAACCTGATCCTTTGAATCAGAATAATCTTTTGTTTAGTAAGAATGATTTAAGTACTTACTATGATCAAAATGCGAGAGTACAGAAATCAGAATCAGTCAGACTCAATGGTCCTAATGGATATCATATTACTATTAGTACTGGTACGGATAAAGCAAAGGTAGTCAATGAAACCAGAAACCAGTCAGGTGAAACAGTAGATATTTATGGTGGAGATACAATGCATTATGAAGCAGATGCATCTTATACAGGACCAGTCTATTCAGGTTATAAGTCAGGTGGTTTCACATTTGCGCCATTAATTATTCATAATGGTAATGATAAATACCAGCATATTAGTACTTGGTATACACTTCCTCCAGAAGTCACTACATTTGCGAATGCACAGTTCCAGGCAGTGATTGGAAGATTAAAGCTTAGAAAGACAGATGTAGGTGGAAAACTATTAGATGGTGCCATATTCCATGTGACTGGTAATAACTTTGATCAGGATGTGACAGTCACTAATGGTGAAATAGTACTTGATAACTTATTAGTAGGTGAATATACCATTACTGAAAAGAATGCCCCTCATGGATATTTAGTGAATACAGCGACATTCAGCACAACAGTTAAACCAGGAGAAACATCAGAAGTCACTATTACTGATGAAGCCCCTACAGGACAAATTCTTATAAAGAAATCTGATGCAGATGGACTTGTACAAGGTGAAGCGTCATTAGAAGGTGCTGAATATACAGTATATAACTCAGAAAATAAAGAAGTAGGTAAGATCATGACTGATAAGACAGGTCGTGGTCAATTAAATAATCTTGTATTAGGTATTTATACAGTAAAAGAAACAAAAGCACCTGTAGGTTATAACTTAGATCCTCAAACTTATACAGTAGAACTTACTTACAAGGATCAGACAACTTCCATTGTATGGAATCATGTTGAATCTCAAGATAAAGTAAAAGTAGGACAAATTGAAATACTAAAGACTGATACAAACAATCAGCCATTAAAGGGTGGAGAATTTGGTATTTATGCGAATAATGATATGTATATCGGTCATACCCTTTATAAGAAAGGTCAGCTTGTAATGTCTATTAAGACAAATGACAAAGGTATCGCAAAATCCGGTGATTTACCATATGGTTCATGTTATGTAAAAGAATTATCTGCACCAGATCAAGAAGATGGTAATAAAGAAAACTTTGTCTTATCTGATGAAACACAATATGTTAAGATCACTGGAGATAAGCTGTTCTCTATGACTTTTGTAGATACTACTGTTACTGCATCTAAGAGAGATATTGCAGGCACAGATGAAATCAAAGGTGCAAAGATGCAGGTCACAGATATGAATGGAAAGATTATTGATACATGGATTTCTACCAATAAGCCTCATTCAATCAAAGGATTAACTGAAGGACATAACTATATCTTAACTGAAATCACAGCACCTAATGGTTTTGTGAAAGCTGAATCTATCAAGTTTACTGTATCTAAAGAAAAGAAGAATCAAGCAGTTGTAATGAAAGATAAACAGGTTAAGATTTCTAAGACAGATTTAACTGGTAAGAAGGAACTAGTAGGTGCTCATCTAGAAGTAAGAGATGAATTGAATAAAGTTGTAGATTCATGGACTTCTAGTGAAGAAGCACATTATGTAAGTGGACTTGAAGAAGGAAAGAAATATACACTTATTGAAACAACAGCCCCAGATGGTTATATTAAGGCTGAATCTATCACATTCACTGTATCTAATGAGAAGAAGAATGAAGCATATGTAATGAAGGATGGACAGATCACTGTTTCAAAAACTACAATTACAGGTAAAGAAGAATTAGAAGGCGCACAACTAGAAGTAAGAGATGAATCAAATAATGTAGTAGATTCATGGACTTCTACTCATGTCCCTCATTATGTCAGTGGACTAAAAGAAGGGCAGACTTATACACTTATTGAAACAACAGCTCCTGATGGTTATGCGAAAGCAGAATCTATCACATTTACAGTGTCTAATGAGAACGAAACAGTAGTCATGAAGGATGCTGAAATTACTATTAATAAGGTAGATGAAGAAACAGAAGAACCTGTATTAGATGCCCAGTTCTCTGTATTTGACAAGGAAGGAAATCTCATTGATCAATGGATCACTGATGGTAAAGCCCATGCAGTGAGTCATCTAGAAGCAGGTAAAGAATATATTCTTAAGGAAACAAAGACACCTAGAGGATATCAAACAGTAACAGATACTACATTCACTGTTTCTGGGGAAGAAGATCTATCTTTAGAAATCAAAGAAAAGCCAATATTAGTGAATATCCAGGTGAATAAGGTGAATGCAAAGACAAAACAATTAATCAAAGATAAAGACTTTGAATTCACACTTTACAAAGACCCTGATTGTATTTATAGTATGGCTGCTGCCTCATCAAAAGATGGTAGCGCAACATTTAAAGATTTAAGATATGGTACATACTATATCAAAGAAACAAAAGCACCATTTGGCTACCACTTATCTACAGAAGTCAAGAAGGTTGTCATTGATGAAAATGTGAAGGGTGATACATATACATTTGATTATGAGAATACACCAATAGAAATCATTCAAACAGGTGATCCAACAAATCTATTAATGATAATTGGTTTAGGTTTAGTCTCAATGATTTCTATTATTTTCATTCTTATTAAGAAAGAAAGCTAATATTTAGGACTGGAGAAATCTCTCTCCAGTCTTTTTCTATTAATATGACTTTTTTTTATTGAGACCTTCCTATATAATGGGAAATTAAGGAGGGTTGACTATGAAAATGGTATTTTGTGATATAGATGGAACTCTTTATCGTGATAATGAACAGATCTCGCCTTTAAACAAAGAAGCCTTAACACGTTTTCATGATGCAGGCGGTCAAGTTGTTTATTGTACAGGACGCCATATATTAGAAATGAATAAAATCCTTGAGCAGGATGGTTATCCTTTTGATTATCTTGTCTTAAACAATGGTGGGGCAATCCTTGATTCCAATAAAGAAACTCTCTATGAGAAACATATAGAACAATCAATTGGACTTAATATTCTACAATGGGGAGTAGATGCCAATATGTTTGTGCATATGTGTGATGGAAAGAATAGTTATGGTTGTTTTAATCATCAATCTTTTGCACATAGTGATATGGGAAATATACCTATTCCTGACGACTATATGACATTAATGAAGAAAAGTCCTTCATTTCAAATCATTAGCTTAAATCAGGAAGATAATCAGACTGATCAAATTAATATCATTAAGAAAAGAATTGAAGACAAATATGGTGATGATGTTGAATGTCATCCTAATCTTCATTTCCTAGATATTGTTCCTAACAACTGTTCTAAAGGGAGTGGTGTAACCTATCTCAAAGACAAAACAAATGCGATAACCTATACAATAGGTGATTCATGGAATGACCTTTCAATGATTGAAGCAGGAGATCATGGTTGTACATTTAATTATGCACATGATGATATTCAAGAAAAAGCAGATCATATTTATAGACATGTCTATGAAATGATTGATGATATATTAGGGGGTAAAATATAATGAGCTGGAGAAATAACTTAAGAGATGTAGAACCTTATGTTGCTGGGGAACAGCCTAAGATGTCTAATCTTATCAAACTAAATACAAATGAAAATCCATATGAACCAGGAGAAAAAGTCAAAGAAGCAATTCAATCTTTTGATCCATTTAAACTAAGACTCTATCCTGATGCAGATGCATCAAAGCTTAAACATTTAATTGCAGAGTATCATGGATTAGAAGATAATCAGGTCTTTTTAGGTAACGGAAGTGATGAAGTTCTTGCCTTAACATTCTTAACATGCTTTAACGGACAGAATCCCATTCTTTTTCCAGATATTACTTATTCTTTCTATCCTGTTTATTGTGAATTGTTTAACATTGATTATAAGACAGTGGCACTTGATGATGCATTTAAGATTAAGAAAGAAGATTATTTTAATAAGAATGGTGGAATTATCTTCCCTAATCCAAATGCGCCAACAGGTGAACTTATGTCTGTAGATGATATCGAAGATATTATCAAACACAATTCTGAGAGTGTTGTCGTGATTGATGAAGCCTATATTGATTTTGGTGGAGAAACAGTCATACCACTCTTAAAGAAATATGATAACTTACTTGTGATTCATACATTCTCTAAATTCCGTTCACTTGCAGGTAGTAGACTTGGTGTAGCTTTAGGTAATAAAGAACTTGTATCACATTTATATGATGTAAAGAATTCATTCAACTCATATCCAATTGATGCACTCGCTCAGGTGATTGGTGAAGCTTCTATTAAAGACAGTGAAGTAATTAAAGAACATGCGAAAAAGATTATCGCAACACGTGAACGTACTAAAAAAGCCCTTAAAGAAATGGGCTTTACTATGACTGACAGTTATTCTAATTTCATCTTTATTCATCATGATGATTATGATGCAGAACATATCTTTAAAGAATTAAGAAAGAAACATATTATTGTAAGATATTTCAATGCCTCACGTATTAATCAATACTTACGTGTCACTATTGGAAACGATGAAGAAATGGATGCATTCCTAGAAGCTGTCAAAGAAATTATTCAAGCATCTTAAACACATAAGGAAACAATTAATGATATGATAAATACAGATAACGTACTTCTATTTGATCTAGATGGAACAGTACTTAATACCGATGAATTGATCTTCCAATCATTCAGATATACTTTTAAAAAGCTTCTTCCTGATTACACATTATCAGAAGAAGAGCTTCTCTCATTCTTAGGACCACCTTTAAGAGATTCATTTGCACGTTTCTTTTCAGGTGATCAGGTAGATGAAGCAGTACAAATCTATCGTGCTTATAATCATGAGAAGCATAATGATTATGTTACTCTATATTCTCATGAAACAGAAGTATTAAAAAAACTTCATGAGAAAGGAATAAGAATGGCTATTGTGACTACAAAATTTAAGGATGCAGCTGTATATGGATTAAAGTGTGCACACTTGGATCAGTATTTTGAAGTAGTCATTGGAAGTGATGAAGTCACACATGGGAAACCTCATCCAGAAGCAGTATTAACTGCAATGAAGAAGATGAATGTGAATAAAGGTTATATGATTGGTGATAATGTGACTGATATTCAAGCAGGTAAGAATGCTGGTATTAAGACTATAGGAGTCACCTGGTCTTTAAAAGGCGCAGAGGGACTTCTTGGTGAACATCCAGATTATATGATGGAGTCATATGATGACTTATATGATTATCTAGAAAGGATGTAAATATGAAAGATATTATAATTATTGGTGGTGGGCCAGCAGGACTCACTGCTGCACTCTATGCAAGTCGTGCAGGCGCTGATGTAACTATTATTGAATCAGGTGCACCAGGTGGTAAATTAAACTTAACAGCTCACATCGAGAACTATCCAGGAATAAAAGAAATGATGGGTCCTCAGCTTGCATATGATATGTATGAACAGGCTCTTAACTTCGGTGCCCAGTTAAAGATGACAGAAGTGAAATCTATTGTAGATGAAGGTGACTATAAGAAGGTTATTACTTCTAAAGAAGAACTAGAAGCTCGCGTAGTGATCATTGCGACAGGAACTAAAGAAAGAAAAATGGGACTACACTTAGAAGATGAAATGACAGGTAAAGGTATTTCTTATTGTGCTGTTTGTGATGGTCCATTCTTTAGAGGAAAAGAAGTTGCTGTCATTGGTGGAGGCAATAGTGCGATTGAAGAATCAATCTATCTTGCTGGTATTACAGAAAAGGTTCATATTATTATGAGACGTGATGTTTTCCGTGCAGATGATTATCTAGTGAAGAAAGCACTGAATAATGAAAAGATTGAATTCCACTTCAAAAAGAAGCCACATGCCTTAATTGTAGAAGATGATACATTAAAAGGCTTAGAGCTAGAAGATAGTGTTACAAAAGAACTAGAAAATCTTTACGTACAGGGTATTTTCCCATTTATTGGTTTAGATCCTGTTACTGATTTTGTGAAGGATTTAGGCATCACAAATGAACAGGGTTATATTGATGTTGATGAACATATGGAAACAAAAATTCCTGGAATATTTGCGATTGGTGATGTCAGAACAAAGACATTAAGACAGGTTGTCACAGCTGCAAATGATGGTGCAATTGCTGGGCAATATGCTGCTAAGCTTGTTGAAGAGAACTAATGATAGTTCTCTTTTTGAATGCTTTATACCCTTATGATTGTATGTTATAATAGATGAGGTTGAGGAGGATATAAGTCTATGAAGAATGTAGAAGTTGTATTAGTTACTGGTATGTCAGGTGCAGGTAAATCTACTGCCATGGCTATATTTGAAAATATGGGATATTATTGCATCGATAACTATCCAGTTGCACTACTTGAACAGTTTGGAGATTATTTATTAGATGAAACTTTAGGTGGTAAGATTGCGATGGGAATCTATCTAGGAGATGCACTTCAGGCAATTCGTGAATTAACGAATATGGATTGGATCAATTTGACTGTTGTATTCTTAGATTGTGAAAATATGGAAATCTTAAAGCGTTATAAGCAGACAAGACGTTCACATCCAATGATGATCATGAATAAAGCTAATACACTTTATGACTCTATTGAATTAGAACGCCAGGAATATGAACAGATTAAGACACAGGCTGATTTAATCATTGATACAACACTATTAAAGCGTACAGCTTTACAAGATAGACTAGAAGCATCTTTCTATCATGAAACAGGAGAAGTATTCCGTGTTTCTTTTGTATCTTTTGGATATAAGTTTGGTATTCCTAAGGATGCTGATTTACTTCTTGATGTAAGATTCCTACCAAATCCATTCTATATTCCTGAACTTAGAAATAAGACAGGAAATGATAAGGAAGTCTATGACTATGTTATGGAAAAACCTGAAACTCAGGAATTTATTAAAAGGACTTTGTCTTACTATGATTATTTATTGAAAGAATATGAAAAAGAAGGAAAAATGCAATTGATTGTCGGTATTGGCTGTACAGGTGGCCAGCACCGTTCTGTCACATTAACTAATTTCCTTGCAGACCATTATAAGAAATATTATAAAGTATATAAGTGGCATCGTGATGCTGACCACTAGAGGATGTGAAAAGAAATGTTGTCGTTTTCAAGAAAAGTAAAGGAAGAGATCGTATTTAACGAGTTTGATCATGACTGTTCAAAAGCGATTCTTTGTGCGTTATTAAAAACCAATGGAACACTGATGTTAGGACAGGGACTCTCTCTCCTAATCCGTACAGAAAACGCAAAAATAGCGTCAAAGATGCATAAACTTCTTAAAGAACTTTATGCACCTTCAATTGAATTTAAGGTAAAAAAGATGATGAAGCTTAAGAAGAATAATGTTTATCTTCTTAAGGTTTCAAAGGCAAGAGAAATACTAGAAGATCTTCATTTATTAGAAGGTCTAGGATTTACGATGTTACCTTCTGATGAGATTCTATATGATGATCGTACAAGAAGAGCTTATCTTGCAGGTATATTTCTTGCAAGTGGATCTGTCAATAACCCCGATACATCTAATTATCATTTAGAGATGAGTGTACAGGATGAACCTCTTGCCCAATATATTGAAGCTATGTTGAATAGCTATGGCTTAAATGCACATGTGATCAAGAGACGTAATCGTTATGTAATCTATATGAAATCTGCAGAAAGAATAGGAGACTTCTTACGTGCTATAGGTGCTTCTACTTCTGTCATGGAATTTGAAACAACACGTATTGACCGTTCTATGGCTAATACCGTCAATAGATGGAACAATTGCGATATTGCGAATGAAATGAAGGCTATGACAGCGAGTGCAAAACAGATTGAAGATATTGCCTATGTGATTGATAAAGCAGGCATAGAGATTCTAGATTCTAAGACTGCGGATGTAGCACAGATTCGTTTAGAAAACCCAGAACTTACACTTAATGAACTAGCAGATGTGTATTTTAATAAGACAGGTCAGACAATTTCTAAATCTGGTCTTCACCATCGTTTCAAGAAGATCAAAGAAGAAGCTGCACGTCTTCGTCAGATGGAGGAAGAATAATGACTGTCACAGAAAGATTTGGAATGCGTATTAAGGAATTAAGAATGCAGCAGGGAATCTCTCAAGAAGAACTAGGATTTAGATGTCATCTTTCTAAGAATTATATTTCTGATGTAGAAAGAGGTACTAGAAATGTGAGTCTTAAAGCCATTGATCAATTTGCGAGAGGCTTAGGCATTACTCTTAAAGACCTTTTTAACTATTAATATGTGAAATTTTAGAAGATGTCTAAGGCATCTTCTATTTTTTGCTTGAAATTGGTATAATTTCTGTGAGTTCATCATTTGTTTACAATAGAAACATATAATGACGACACTTAAAGGAGAAAAAATATATGGATGCACTAATCTATTTTATAATTATATTTCTAGTTTTATCTGTATTCTTAAACATTATTGCTTATGCATGGCCTTTTTTATTGATCATGTTTATTGTTTATGAAATCTGGAAATATTTTAAACTAAAGAAAATCAGAAAACAGTATGAAGAAGCACAAACACAATATTCATCTCAATCTCAGTCTTCATCACGTAATGATAATCCTGATATCATTGATGTAGAATATAAGGTTGTAGATGAAGAAAAGACTGGAGATGACAACTAAATGATTTGTCCTACATGTCATAAAGAAATCCCAAAAGGGTCACATTTTTGTCCCTATTGTGGTACACCACTAGATGATCAATGTCCTCATTGTGGTCATCAGAACATTCCTCATGCGAAGTTCTGTTCTTATTGTGGAAAACCATTAGGACCTGCTTCAACATCACGTCGTCCTCAAGGGTCTTTTATTCCTACATCACGTATTTATCAAGAAGAAGAAAAAACATATGAACCGGAAAAGGTATCACGTAAGATTAACTGGAAAGTAGTGATTATATCAGTACTTGTCTTAATACTTGCGACTACTGGTGCACAGTATTATTTGAATCATTCTGATAATATTAAATGGGCAGATGGTAATTCGAGTACTTCAGAAGAAATGACTTCTGTAATTAAACTAAAGAAGACAACAGAAATTGAACAATATTCTAATTTATCTAATGATGGAACTGTAGCAGCCAATGATCACTATATCTTCATGTCTAATGCATCTAACAAATTAGTAAAATTAGATAAAGATATGAATGTTGTAAAGACATATGATATCAAGTATGCGACTTATTTAAATCTTGTCGGAGAAAAGCTTTATTATACAGATAAAAATCATCATATCTGTGTTCTTGATATAAAGACAGAGAAGTCTGAAACACTACAGGATGTTGCAGCATTCTATATGACTTATCATGATAATAAGCTCTACTATCAGAATGATAGTGATAATGAAAGTTTATATGTTTATGATATTTTAAATAAAACGTCTACTAAACTTTTAGATGAACATATCTACAATATGAACTTTAATGGAGATATCATTTATCTAACTGGTAAGAGTTCTATTATTTCTTATAATATGACTACTAAAGCCACAGATACTATTTATAATGAACAGGTTTATGGTTCAGTTTATAACGATGGTTATCTTTATTTCTCTACACCTAAAATGGCCATTGGTAGAGTGAATGTAGAAACTAAACAGTCTGAAACAATCATGGATGATATTGGTTATTCTATGTTTGTGATGAGTGATGAAGCAATCTATTATGTTGGCAATGATGCAAAGATGTATCGTATTGATTTAAGTACTAAAAAGACAACTGCAGTTTATCAATTCCAGTCACATCGTATCAGTGGTATGCAGATTGTGAATGATCATCTATTTGTGAAAGATAATCAGGATTGGAAAGTTGTAAACACTTCTAATACAAAGTATGCAGTGATATTTGAGAATTAGGCATTGATTTACTTCAGTGCCTTTTTTTGTATCAAAGATTTATGCTATAATGGGTGGGTAAAAAATGGAGATGATTATATGTTAATAAGCGAAATTATTGAGGCAACAAACGGAAAACTCTTAAATGGTCACTTAGATGACCAGGTGAATGGCTTTACACAGGATACACGTGTTATTCAGCCAGGAAACCTATATATCCCTCTAGTAGGTATTAAAGATGGGCATGACTATATCCCACAGGCTTTTGAAAATGGTGCAACAGCCACTTTGACAAGTCATCCTATAGAAGATGATGTACATAATGTGATTCTAGTAGAAGATACAATGAAGGCATTAGGTGATTTAGCACGTTATGTACGTGTTCATTCAAATGCAAAGGTTGTAGGAATCACTGGTTCAGCAGGGAAAACAAGTACTAAAGATATGATTGCGAGTGTTATTTCCCAGCAATATACAACATTAAAAACACAGGGTAACTACAACAATAATATTGGTTTACCTTTAACTATTCTTCGTTATAATGGTGAAGAAGTCATGGTTATTGAAATGGGTATGAACCATTTAGAAGAAATCGATTATTTAACTAAGATTGCATTACCTGATATTGCAGCAATCACAAATATTGGTACAGCACATATTGGTGAACTTGGTTCAAGAGAAAATATCTTACAGGCCAAGATGGAAATTGTACATGGTATGAACCATGGTACTTTAGTAGTCAATAACGACAATGATTTACTATCTACAGTTCATCCTGAAGGAATCTCTTTAAAAACAATTGGTATTGAAAGTGAAGCAGACTTAAAAGCAACTGATATTATCTTGAATGAAGATATGTCATCATTTAGAGTAAAAGTAGATGGGCAGGATTATGATGTAAGAGTCTATGTACCAGGTGTTCATTTTATCTTCAATGCATTGATTGCGATTCAGGTTGGTTTATTATTAGATATTCCAATGGAAAAATGTATCAAGGGTATTGAAACATTTGAACTCACTAAGAATAGAAATGATATCTTAACACTTGAACGTCATATCCGTGTGATTGATGGTACATATAATGCAAATCTTGATTCTATGAAATCAAGTATTGATGTATTATCAGGCTATGCAGGTCGTAAAATTGCAGTATTAGGGGATATGTTAGAACTTGGAGACTATGAAGAAACACTTCATCGTGCTGTAGGTGCACATTTACTTAAAAAGAATATTGATTTAGTCTTGACTGTAGGACCTGCTGCGCGTTATATTTCAGACGAAGTAAATAAAGCAAAACCAGGCCTTGCTTATCATTTTGATGATAATGCCTCTTTAAGTGCTTATTTACAGGAATGTCTAGAAGAAAATGATGTTGTTCTAGTCAAGGCTTCTAATGGTATGCATTTAAAAGAAGTCATTAATGATTTAAAGGAGAATAATTAAGATGAAGTTATTATTAGTATGTGGTGGACAGTCTACAGAACATGCTGTTAGCCGTATGTCATGTGTGAATATCTATAAAAATTGTGATAAGAGTAAATATGATATTAAAGTTGCAGGTATTACAAAAGAAGGAGAATGGTATGATTTAGTTTCTACTGATTTCTCTAGTGATAACTGGTTAGAAGGTGCTACAAAGATCAATGATCATTTCACTTTCTTAAAATCATTTGATGTTGTATTCCCAGTATTACATGGACAGTTTGGTGAAGATGGTACTATCCAGGGCTTATTAGAAATGGCTCAGGTGCCATATGTTGGATGCCGTGTGATGGCATCTTGTACTGCAATGGATAAGATCTATGCCAAGAAACTATTTGATCAGGCTAATATTCCTCAGGTGCCTTCTCTATATGTCAAGAAGAGATATGATGATAAATTAGTTGTAGTAGATAATGAAGGTAGAGAAAGCTTTAATGTAGAAATGGAAATCTATACACACTTAGGATTCCCTTGCTTTGTAAAGGCCAGTCGTTCTGGCTCAAGTGTAGGCTGTTATAAGGTTAATACTTTAACTGATTTACTACCAAAACTTCATGAAGCAGCATCTTATGACCGTCATGTTGTTGTAGAAAAAGCTATTAACGCGACAGAATTAGAATGTGCTGTCATTGGTAATGATGATATCAGTGCATCACGTGTAGGACAGATTTTACCTCATGGTGAATTCTATACATATGAATCTAAATATGAAGATGAACAGAGTGCAACATGCATTCCTGCAAGAGTAGATCAGTCTATCCAGGATTATATCAGACAGGCTGCTGTTAAAGCATTTAAGGCAGTAGATGGTACAGGTCTAGCTAGATGTGACTTCTTCTATGATAACGATACAGGAAACGTTTATTTAAACGAAATCAATACTATGCCTGGCTTTACTAATATCTCTATGTATCCTCAATTAATGAAAGATGCAGGACTAGATACACCAGCTCTTATTGACGAATTAATCAAGCTTGCATTACAGAGATAAGATGTCGAAAGACATCTTTTTTTATAGTTCGAATAGATAAAATTTTATTAATGTAATAAATAATTTGCGAAGTAAATATAAAAATGTCTGTAATTAAAAACAATGAAAATAATATTGAATATTACAATAAAATTCATATAACTCATTACAAGAAACCACTTATAAAACTGATTATCCGACAAATAATTAATATAATTAGGAAAATAAGGAAAAAAGTGAAAAAGTTTGTTGACATGTCTATGCGAGAAGTATATGATAAACACAACAACCCAAAAGAAAACGACTTTGATAGGAACTAGTAGGGGAATGATGAAAGCGCAGAGAGGTTCTGGCTGGTGTAAAGAACTGTTTGATCATCTTTGAACTCATCCTTGAGTGGAGCACTGAATTAAGTAGGCTGCTACGGCATTTGCGACCGTTATCTCGCTAGAGTATGTACTTTATATATAAAGCGTACTCGATAAGGTTGATATTGTGAGATATCAATAAATTGAGGTGGAACCACGAAGAATTATTCTCTCGTCCTCTTACGCTAGTAAGGACGAGGGCTTTTTTTATAGGTTGGAAAGGAGAATAAACAATTATGATGAATTACCAAAAGTACAAGAGATTTGAAACGGTGAGCTTGAAAGACCGCACATGGCCAGATAAGACAATTGAAAAAGCACCTATTTGGTGTTCAGTAGATTTACGTGATGGTAACCAGGCATTAGTCACACCAATGAATATTCAAGAAAAGGTGAAGATGTTCAAGTTATTAGTAGAACTTGGATTCAAGGAAATTGAAGTAGGATTCCCTTCAGCTTCACAGATTGAATATGATTTCTTAAGATTATTGATTGAAGAAAATCTCATTCCTGATGATGTCACTGTGCAGGTATTAACTCAGTGTCGTGAACACTTAATCAAGAGAACATTTGAAGCCCTTGATGGACTAGATCGTGCTATTGTGCATATTTATAATTCAACAAGTATCCTTCAAAGAGATGTTGTCTTCAACAAAGATAAAGATGAAATTAAGAAGATTGCGACAGATGGCTGTGCTCTTGTAAAGAAGTTATGTGATAACTTTAAAGGTCAAGTCATTCTTGAATATTCACCTGAAAGCTTTACTGGTACAGAAATGGATTATGCAGTAGAAGTAGTCGATGCAGTCTTAGATGTATGGGGTGCTTCTAAAGATAATAAAGTGATTGTGAATCTTCCTTCAACTGTAGAAATGGATACACCAAATGTCTTTGCAGATCAGGTTGAATATGTATGTAGAAACCTAAAAGATCGTGAAAGAGCTATTATCTCAGTTCATCCACATAATGATAGAGGATGTGGTGTTGCTGCAACAGAACTTGCATTAATGGCAGGGGCTGATCGAGTAGAAGGTACACTATTTGGAAATGGTGAAAGAACAGGTAACGTAGATATCGTCACTGTTGCATTAAATATGTATACACATGGTGTCAATCCAGAACTTGACTTCACACAGATGAATGACATCAAGCGTACTTATGAAGAATGTACAAAGATGGAAGTTGATCCTCGTTCTCCATATGCTGGTCAGTTAGTCTTCACAGCATTCTCTGGAAGCCATCAAGATGCGATTAATAAAGGTATGCATAAATATCATGAAAGACATCAGAAACAATGGGAAGTTCCTTACTTACCAATTGATCCAGCTGATTTAAATAGACAATACGAACCAATCGTTCGAATCAACTCTCAATCAGGTAAAGGTGGTGTGGCCTTCGTTATGGATACAGTCTTTGGTTATCATTTACCTAAACCATTACAGGGTGATTTCGCAAAGATTGTACAGAATATCTCTGAAGCAGAAGGTGAAGTATCACCAGAAAGAATCTATGATACATTCAGAAATGAATATATTGAAAACGAAGAACCATTCCAGTTCATTTATCAGAAACTAACAGATATCTCAGAAGATACAGAAAACGAATATGAAAGAAAAGTAGAATTAACAATTCGTGATCATGGTGAAGAACGTACAATTATTGGTTATGGTAATGGTCCAATTGATGCAGTTAAGAATGCCTTCAATGATAATGGATACCATTATATTCACTTATTAGATTACTCAGAACACGCATTAACATCTGGTTCAAGTGCTAAAGCAGCTGCTTATGTACAGCTTAGAGCAAAAGGCACATCTATTATTGAATGGGGTGTAGGTGTTCATCCAAATATTACAACTGCAACTATTAAGGCAATTATTTCAGCAATGAATAGAATACATAAGGATATGAGGGAGGCCGCTTAATGGAAAGACTTGTCCTGTCTATTCTAGTTGATAATTCAGCTGGCGTATTAAGCCGTGTGGCTGGATTATTCTCTAGAAGAGGCTACAACATTGATTCATTGACTGTTGGTGAAACAAACGATCCAACAGTCTCACGTATGACAGTATCTGCAAGAGGAGAACCAGCCACTCTTGCACAGATTAAAAAGCAGTTAAGAAAGCTGGAAGATGTAATTGAAATATTTCCGTTAGATGATGACCATTCAGTCTATCGTGAATTGGTGCTTATTAAGGTAGAAGCAGACCACTCACAAAGACCTGATATTGTGTCAATAGTCAATATATTTAGAGCGCAGATTGTCGATGTTGCGCCAAATTCACTCGTTGTGGAAGTAACAGGTGATCAAAATAAGATCCATGGTATTCTCACAATGTTAGATACGTTCAATATCACCGAAATCGTCCGTACTGGTATTGCTGGCATCGGAAGAGGACTAGATGATTTTGATATAGAAAAGATGAAAGCTAAGAAAAATAGGGGGTAAATAAATATGGCTAAAATCTATTACAACACAGACTGTGATTTATCTTTATTAGATGGTAGAAAGGTTGCTATCATCGGTTATGGTTCTCAGGGACATGCACATGCATTAAACCTTAAAGAATCTGGAGTAGACGTTGTTGTTGGTCTATATGAAGGTTCTAAGTCTTGGAAGAAAGCAGAAGAACAGGGACTTAAGGTTATGACATCTGCTGATGCAGCTGCTTGGGCAGATATCATCATGGTATTAATTCCTGATGAATTACAGGCTAAGCTTTATAAAGAAGCTATCGAACCAAACTTAAACGAAGGCGATATGTTAATGTTCGCTCATGGTTTCAATATTCATTTCAATCAGATCGTTCCACCAAAGAATGTTGATGTAACTATGATTGCGCCAAAGGCTCCAGGTCATACAGTACGTTCAGAATACCAGGCAGGTAAAGGTACTCCTTGTCTAGTAGCAGTTGAACAGGATTACACTGGTAAGGCTCATGATTATGCATTAGCTTATGGTGCTGCAATCGGTGGTGCAAGAGCTGGTCTATTAGATACTACATTCAGAATTGAAACTGAAACAGACTTATTTGGTGAACAGGCCGTTCTTTGTGGTGGTGTATGTCAGTTAATGCAGACTGGTTTCGAAGTATTAGTAGAAGCTGGTTACGATCCAAAGAATGCATACTTTGAATGTATCCATGAAATGAAGTTAATCGTAGACTTAATCTACCAGTCAGGTTTCGAAGGTATGAGAAAATCTATTTCTAATACTGCAGAATATGGTGACTATATCACTGGTCCTAAATTAATCACTGAAGACACTAAGAAAGCAATGAAGAAAGTATTAGCTGATATCCAGGATGGTTCATTCGCTAAAGAATTCTTACTTGAAATGTCAGCAGCAGGTGGACAGGCTCACTTCAAAGCAATGAGACAGTTACACAATGAACATGAATGTGAAAAAGTAGGTGCTGATATCCGTTCATTATATTCTTGGTCTGATGAAGATAAGCTTTTAAATAACTAATCACTAAGCAACACACACTTTGTGTGTTGTAAAGAGGAAGTACTACGGTACTTTCTCGTTACAACATTCAAAAATAACTTGAGGAGGATTACATATAATGGGAATGACAATGACGCAGAAGATCTTAGCTGATCATGCGGGAGTAAAAGAAGTTCATGCAGGTGAATTAATTGAAGCAAATGTAGATATTGTAATGGCAAATGATATTACAGGACCTATGGCTTTACCAATCTTTAAGAAAATGGCTGATAAGGTCTTCGATAAAGATAAGGTAGTCTTAGTGCCAGATCACTTTACACCTAATAAAGATATTAAATCTGCAGAGAACTCAAAAGCAATCAGAGAATTCTCTCGTGAGCAGGGATTAACACATCATATGGAACAGGGTAAATGTGGTGTAGAACACGCTATCTTACCTGAAAGCGGCATTGTTGTGGCAGGAGATGCTGTCATTGGTGCAGACTCACATACTTGTACTTATGGAGCAATTGGTGCTTTCTCTACAGGTGTAGGAACAACTGATATTGCGACAGGTATGGCAACTGGACAGTTATGGTTCAAGGTACCTTCAGCTATTAAATTTAATCTTCATGGAAAATTACCAAAATACGTATCTGGTAAGGATGTTATTTTACATATTATTGGACGTATTGGTGTAGATGGAGCTTTATATAAATCAATGGAATTTACTGGTGAGGGTGTCAAAGAATTATCTATGGCAGATCGTTTCACTATTTGTAATATGGCTATTGAAGCAGGTGCTAAGAATGGTATCTTCCCTGTTGATGAAGCCGCTATTGAATACTTAGATAAACATGCTAAACGTGAATATAAGATCTATGAAGCAGACAAAGACGCTGAATATGAAGAAGTGGTAGATGTTGACTTATCTGCTATTAGACCAACTGTTGCTTTCCCTCATCTTCCAGGTAATGCGAAGACAGTGGATGAAATTGAAGCAATGGATAAAATCTATATTGATCAGGTTGTTATTGGATCATGTACAAATGGTCGTATGGAAGACTTAAGAAAAGCAGCTGCTATTCTTAAAGGTAAGAAAGTCGCTGATAATGTGAGAGTGATGGTTGTACCAGCTACTCAGAAGATTTACTTACAGTGTATCTTAGAAGGTATTCTAGAAACATTTGTAGAAGCAGGATGTGCTGTCAATACACCAAGCTGTGGTCCATGTATGGGTGGTCATATGGGTGTACTTGCGAAAGGTGAAAAGTGTGTTTCTACTACAAATAGAAACTTCGTTGGACGTATGGGTGATGTAGAATCATTAATTTATCTTGCATCTCCAGAAACAGCAGCTGCAAGTGCGATTGCAGGTTATATCGCAAATCCAGAAAAATTCGGAGGTAATAACTAATGGAAGCTAAAGGTAGAGTATTTAAATATGGTGATAACGTTGATACAGACGTTATTATTCCAGCAAGATATCTTAATTCATTTGATGCCAAAGAATTAGCCACTCACGCTATGGTGGACTTAGATCCTACATTTGTAGAAAGAGTTCAGCCTGGTGATATTATTGTCGCAAAGAAGAACTTTGGCTGTGGTTCATCAAGAGAACATGCCCCTCTTGCATTAAAGACAGCAGGTGTTTCATGTGTTATCGCAAAAAGCTTTGCACGTATCTTCTATCGTAACTCTATTAATATCGGTTTTGCGATTCTTGAATGTCCAGAAGCCGTAGATGGTATTGATGATGGCGATGAAGTAAAAGTAGATTATGAAACAGGTAAGATTTATAACCTCACTAAGAATACAGAATATCAGGGTCAGCCTTTCCCAGCGTTCATGCAGAAGATTATTGAACAGGGTGGTCTTGTAAACTACGTCAATAATAAGAAAGGATAGAGGATATGGAAAAGAATATTGCGGTTATTAAAGGTGATGGAATCGGTCCTGAAATTGTGAATGAAGCAATTAAGGTACTTGATGCCATCGCAAAGAAATATAATCATACATTCAACTACAAGAATATCCTCATGGGAGGCTGTTCTATTGATGCTTATGGAGTCCCATTAACTGATGAGGCATTAGAAGTCGCAAAAAACAGTGATGCTGTATTATTAGGTTCTATTGGGGGAGATACTAATACATCTCCATGGTATAAATTAGATCCTACATTAAGACCAGAAGCAGGATTGTTAAAGATTAGAAAAGAATTAGGTTTATTCGCAAACTTAAGACCTGCTTATTTATATAAAGAACTTGCAGGTGCATGTCCATTAAAGGAAAGCACATCAGAAGCAGGTTTTGATATGATTATCGTAAGAGAATTGACTGGTGGTTTATATTTTGGTGAAAGAAATACAAAAGAAATCAATGGTGAATTAGTGGCTCATGATAATCTAGTTTATTCGGAACATGAAATTAGACGTATCGCACAAAGAGGATTTGAAATTGCGATGAAACGTGGTAAGAAACTTACAAGTGTGGATAAGGCCAATGTTTTAGACACATCTCGCTTATGGCGTAAGATTGTGAATGAAGTAGCTCAGGATTTCCCAGAAGTAAAAGTAGAACATATGCTTGTAGATAACTGTGCCATGCAGTTAGTTAAAGATCCAGCACAGTTTGATGTGGTCCTCACTGAAAATATGTTTGGGGATATCTTAAGTGATGAAGCATCTATGGTTACTGGTTCTATTGGTATGTTATCAAGTGCTTCACTTCGTGAAGACAGTCTAGGTATGTATGAACCAAGCCATGGCAGTGCACCTGATATTGCAGGACAGAATATTGCGAATCCACTTGCGACTATCTTAAGTGCCGCTATGATGCTACGTTATTCATTTGATATGGATGAAGAAGCAGCATGTATTGAAAAAGCAGTAGAAAAGGTTCTTGCGGATAATATCCGTACAGTTGATATTTATAAAGAAGGAATGACAAAAGTATCTACATCACAAATGGGTGATGCTGTAGTAGAAAGACTTTAGGAGGGTAATATGAGAAGTGATAATGTAAAAAAGGGAGTAGAACGTGCACCTCATCGTTCACTCTTCAATGCCTTAGGCATGACAGAAGAAGAATTAGAAAGACCTCTAATCGGGGTAGTTTGTTCATATAATGAAATCGTTCCTGGTCATATGAATCTAGATAAGATCAGTGAAGCAGTTAAGAAAGGTGTTTATTTAGCTGGTGGTGTACCAGTTGAAGTACCTGCGATTGCAGTATGTGATGGTATTGCGATGAACCATACAGGTATGAAATATTCACTTGTTACAAGAGAACTCATTGCAGATAGTACAGAATGTCTTGCGACAGCACATCAGTTTGATGGACTTGTTATGATCCCTAACTGTGATAAAAACGTCCCAGGCTTATTAATGGCAGCTGCTCGTTTAAATATTCCAACTATCTTTGTATCAGGTGGACCAATGCTTGCAGGTAAGAAATTAAATGGTAAGAAGACTTGTCTATCTTCACTATTTGAAGCTGTTGGTCAATACAATGCAGGTACTTTAGATGCGGCTCATCTTGAAGAATTTGAAGAAAAAGCATGTCCAACATGTGGTTCATGTTCAGGTATGTATACAGCGAACTCTATGAACTGTTTAACAGAAGCACTCGGTATGGGTCTTCGTGGTAATGGAACTATTCCAGCTGTTTATTCAGCACGTATCAGACTTGCTAAACATGCTGGTATGAAGATCATGGAATTAGTAGAAAAGAACATCAAACCAAGAGATATCATGACTCCTGCTGCATTCAAGAATGCGATGACAGTGGACATGGCTTTAGGATGTTCTACAAACTCAATGCTTCATTTACCAGCTATCGCACATGAAGCAGGTGTTGAATTAAATCTTGAAATTGCGAATGAAATTTCTAAATATACACCAAACCTTTGTCACTTAGCACCAGCAGGTTCTACATTTATGGAAGATTTAGATGATGCCGGTGGCGTATATGCAGTCATGAATGAACTTGATTCATTAGGGATCTTAGATACAACAGGTATTACATGTACTGGTAAGACTGTTAAAGATAATATTGCAGGATGTGTAAACTTAGATCCAGAAATCATCCGTCCTGTTGATAACCCTTATATGAAAACAGGTGGTATTGCAGTATTAAAGGGTAATATTGCACCTGATAGCTGTGTCGTTAAGGCAGCTGCAGTCGCACCTGAAATGATGACACATACTGGACCAGCAAGAGTATTTGATAGTGAAGATGATGCAATCAAGGCAATTCGTGCTGGTAAGATTGTTAAGGGTGATGTTGTTGTTATTCGTTATGAAGGTCCTAAAGGTGGTCCTGGTATGAGAGAAATGTTATCTCCTACAAGTGAAATCGCTGGTATGGGACTTGATAAAGATGTTGCATTAATTACAGATGGTCGTTTCTCAGGGGCAACTAGAGGGGCTTCTATTGGACATGTATCTCCTGAAGCAGCTGTAGGAGGACCTATCGCTCTCATTGAAGAAGGAGATATGATCTCTATTGATATTCCAAATAATAAGATTAATGTAGCTGTAGATGATGCTACATTAGAAGCACGTCGTGCTAAATGGCAGCCAAGAGAACCTCGTATCACTACAGGTTACTTAAGACGTTATGCTGCACAGGTAACAAGTGCCAATACTGGAGCTGTATTACAGCCAAATGATAAGTAAAGGAGGAGAATCCAAAAATGTTAATGAAAGGATCGGACATTGTAGTAGAAAGCCTTCTAGAACAAGGCGTAGATACTATCTTTGGCTATCCAGGAGGTGCCATCCTAGAAGTCTATGATAGTTTATATAAGTATCAGGATAAGATTCATCATGTCCTTACATCTCATGAACAGGGTGCGTCTCATGCAGCTGATGGTTATGCACGTGCCACTGGTAAAGTGGGTGTCTGTATGGCAACAAGTGGACCAGGTGCCACTAACCTTGTCACAGGTATTGCGACAGCCATGATGGATTCTATTCCTTTAGTTGCTTTAACTGCCAACGTAGGTGTTAATGCCTTAGGTAAAGATGCCTTCCAGGAAATTGATATCAAGGGTGTGACTATCCCTATTACTAAACATAACTTTATTTGTAAATCACCAGAAGAATTGGCTCCAACTATTCGTAAAGCATTCCAAATTGCGAAAGAAGGTCGTCCAGGTCCTGTATTAGTCGATATGACTAAGAATGCGACTGTAGGTTCTTGTGAATATACTAAAAAGGTACCAGATGTCATTGGCAGCCGTAATTATACATTCCCTACAACTTCTATTAAGAAAGCTGTAGAAATGATTGAAGCATCAGAAAAGCCATTCGTATTTGTTGGTGGTGGGTGTATTGCCTCTCAGGCTAGTGCACCTTTAAAAGAATTTGTAGAAAAGATCGATGCACCAGTTACTGATACATTAATGGGTAAAGGGGCTTATGATGGCACTAATCCACGTTATGCAGGGATGCTTGGAATGCATGGGACTAAAGCAAGTAATATCGGTGTATCAGAATGTGATTTATTGATTGCGATTGGTGTACGTTTCAGTGACCGTATTACAGGTAATGTGGATACATTTGCGAAGAATGCAAAGATTATTCATATTGATGTTGATGATGCAGAAATCGATAAGAATGTGCCTGTTGATTTAGGTATTGTCGGAGATGCAAAAGATGTTATTGAAGCTATTAATTTAACTTTAACACAACAGAACCATCCAGGATGGATGAAGGAAGTACGTACATTAAAGGATCGTTACCCTTTAACTTATGATCAGTCTAGATTAACTGGTCCATATGTGATTGAACAGATTGATAACTTCACTGATTCTCAGGCTATTATCACAACTGAAGTAGGTCAGAACCAGATGTGGGCAGCACAGTACTATCACTATAGACGTCCTAGACAGTTCTTAAGTTCTGGTGGACTTGGTACTATGGGTTATGGACTAGGTGCAGCAATGGGAGCTAAATATGGCTGTCCTAATCAGTTAGTATTCAATATTGCAGGTGATGGATGTTTCCGTATGAACCTCAATGAACTCGCTACTGCATCACGTTACAATATCCCAATCATCGAAGTAGTACTTAATAACCATGTACTTGGAATGGTAAGACAGTGGCAGACATTATTCTATGGTGAACGCTATAGTGCAACAGTACTTCATGATAAGGTAGACTTCTGTAAGGTAGCAGAAGGTTTAGGCTGTAAAGCCATCCGTGTCACTAAGAAAGAAGAAGTCATGCCTGCTTTACAGGAAGCAGTGGATTATCATGGTCCAGTAGTGATTGAATGTATTATTGATGATGATGATAAGGTATTCCCAATGGTTGCGCCAGGAAGCTCTATTGCGGAAGTATTTGATGAAGCAGATATTAATAAGTAATTAAAAAGGCTGTTAAATTAATGAGAGTAGAAAGATATACTATCTCATTAGCATTTACAGCCTTTTTACATGTTTAATTTGTATTTTTACTATCTAAACAATTTACAGAATCTTTAACTTGTGTAAATCTACTTTTCATCTGCCGAAAACTTAAAGGATACATAATTTCCAAATCCAAATTCAAAGTCACTTGTTTTAACTGAAGCGTAATTAAAATTGCTCTTTTTATATAAAAAGAGCAATACAATAAATAAGAAGATAATAAAAATCGTATTGCAAGAAAGTTACTAGATATGAAATTTTATTCAAGTAATATTACTTGAATAAAATTCATTTTTAAAAATTATTATATTATCTTCTTTTTTTGTGCATAAAATAGTATCAAAAAATAATGAATAATCAGATGCTCCGCAAGTAAATAATATCGTTAAAAGACTACCTATAATTCTTGATATAAATGGTGAAATAAATACGATACCACAATACCAAAGAAATAATGGTATTAATGCTAATATGATATTTGGAAATAGAAGCATTAATAAAAATCTATTTCTTTTTAATGGGCAATTCGAATATATTTGAAAAGAAAATAAAAATAGTGAATTTCTATTAATTTCATACCATAACTCTTTTTTTGCTTTTTTTGGAAACCAAATTGCATGCAATATTTCGTGTAGTAAAAATATAGGAATCAAAAATATAATACCTATTATAATGCATAATATTAGTTCTATTATAGAATGGTTTTTAATTGGGTGGGTAAAAAAATTATAGAATGTAAATGAAATTATAGTTGCTATTAGAATAAAAGAAAAAAATTTCCCATTGATCCAAAAAGAATTATTTGTTATTTTTTTTGAATTTTTGGGTAAAACGTCATTTTTGAATTCTTGATTTTTTTTATTACCCATAAAAGATATATGCCACATAGAAGTCTCCCTTCTATTTATAAAAAATCAAGTCACATGTTTTATTGCGGCTTGACCTTTTATAAAATCATTGTTTTATTGTTTAGTATATGTCTAAATTATCATGGCCAACTGCAAGCTTCACCAACTGAGAATGTACTTGTAATTGAAATCGTAATAACTGTAAGAGTAATTAAGCTAGTCTTTATTGAATATGGGGAAACATTTCCACCATTATCATCCCCACCAACTACAGATAATTCTTTTAGTTCTTCTAAATCAATTTTTCTAGCAGTATCTTTAGTGTTATTCAAGTGTTTCTAATTTCTTTGGTTATTTTATTGTAAAAGTAATAAGATAAGATATCATTTAAATGTAATATCATAAAAACTATATAACTTTTTTCAATTAATTAAATGCTATTTCCTTATCTATAAAATACTACTATTAATTTGTTATAACAATACTTTTCTGTTGATTTAATCAATTTATTTAAAAAGAACGTAATTTATTGATAGTAAATAGGTACTATAATACAATGATGTTGTAAAAAGAAAATAAAAAGAAAGGAGTAATACGGATGAAGCAAAATAAAGTTTGTCCAAAATGTAATAATAAAAATATCCTAAAAATAAAGGATGTTTTGCATTCTACTGGTGGAGGAAATATCTCCCGATCTAGACATTTATTTACTGAAAACAGTTGTGCTAAAGTTACATATTATATATGTACAAATTGTGGTTATGTTGAGGAATATTTAGATAAAGAGGAACTTAGTAAATTAATGTAAAAATGATTTAAATACCCACAAACAGAAGCCAGGCTATAAACATTATTTTAAATATTAAATAGCATTAGAAGGAACAGGCGTTAAGTTAAAACTTAGTAACTTTTTCTTGAATTTAGTTATTATTTTACTTAATGTGAACAAATAAGTTTTAAAAAAAACGATAATAGAGAACCGTTATAAATTAGTGGCGAAAAACCCATAGGCTTGCCTATGGGATGAAAGCCACATAATTTTTACTTGAGTTAAGCATAAGGGTAAGTTTAATAAGAAAAAACGTGTTGGCAGGTCTATAAAGAATAGATGCGCTTCTGGGTTTCAGGCTGCTGTAGAAGAAAAATTTAAGACCACAGGTGGTACATATATAGAAGTGCCTAATGATTATAGAGCATCACAATATGACCATACAGCAGATGATTACATAAAGAAGAAATTATCTGACAGGATGTATCATTTAGCAGATGGAACTCTAGTACAACGAGACTGGTATTCATCATTTCTGTTGTACTGCTATGATTACGTGACTAAGAATATAGATAGAGACAGATGTATTTCAGAATTTGAAAAGTGTTACAGTAAGGAAGAAGCCTTAATTAAAAGAATTAAGATTAATAGAATCAAAGTATTGAATAGTGGAATCAAAATAGTATAAAATAAACATAAGGGAGATTGATTATACTTCCATATCGTAAGATAGAAATTTACCGTTAATGTGGTCGTTGGACTGCTTGGTAATAGAAGTTCTTACTCAAATAGATTTACACTTGTATTCCAAAGTCTGAAAATGATGTACGATTACAAGCTAAACTTGATAGTAAGAACCCCACGGGCTTGCCCGTGGGAGTAGTCAGAATAAACAAAACAAACAGGAGGTTTTACATGTGTATGGATAAGGTTAAAGATTGGTTATTCGGTGAAGAAGAAGAAGGATATACAGAAGACTACAATACTGCACAAAACGGACAGGAAGAAAATTCTAATATTTTTGAAAACAATAAGACTAAAAAGACAAGTGAGATGTTGAAGCCATTTGATGCCAACTCTAGTCTTGTATTATTTGAACCACGTGCTTATTCTGATTCTCAGGAAATTGGTGGTTATTTAAAGAAAAATAAAGCAGCTGTCGTTAACCTACATCGTTTACAGAAGGAACAGCAGAAACGTGTTGTTGATTTCTTAACTGGTGTTATTTTCGCAATTGATGGTGATATTCAGGTAATTGGTCCTAAGATTTTCTTATGTACACCTAAGAACATCGGTGTAACTGGTTCAATTACTCTTGATGATGATACACCTACAAGTACGGAGGAATAAGTATTAGCATCCGCTAATACTTTTTTTATGAAATATGTTAGAACATTTTAAAGGTGATGAAGAATTCGTCTCTAAAATATTAGATTACAAGGATCAGGCACTTTATTCACAGCGTATGATTCTTACACAATTTCTTGATCCACATCAGCAGTCCATTGTAGAAAGTGTTATTGGTCATGAACTCAAAGTAGAAGCAGATGGAGGCTTTGATGGGGCAGAAAATAAAAGAGTACTCATAGCACCTGATTTCTATGAATTTGAACCTGAAGACTTTAAGGTCACAGTATTTCAAGTAGATTACAATGATACATTTGGAAAACTCAAACATTCCGATGTCTTAGGGGCTTTAATGCATTTAGGTATTAAGCGTCAATGTATCGGTGATATCAATGAAGAGCCGCTTTCCTTTGCCTGTATGACAGAAAATAGCGATTATATTCGTATGAATCTCACACGTATCAAACGTTCTTCTATTCATTTAGTAGAAAGTAAAGAGCGTCTGTCTATTCAGCAGGATACCTATACTAAAACAGTGATCGTTTCTTCTTTACGTTTAGATAAGATGGTTGCGCAATTATTTGGCATCTCTCGCAATAAAGCAGTAGAAGCCATTCATGGTCAGTATGTCAAGCTTAACTACAAAGTTATTGAAGATATTTCAAAAATATGCGATAATAACGCTATAATATCTTTACGTCATCATGGCCGAGTAAAGATATTCATAACAGATAGAAGAACAAAGCAGGATAATTATGTAATAGAAGGCCAATATTATCGATGAGGGGACACGGTTATGGGATACATGTTCAATAAGCAGCTTCGTGGATATAATACTGAAGAAGTCGATGATACGATTGAGACTTTAGAAAAGAAAATTCAGGAAACTACTTTACAAATCAGAAGACTTGAAAAAGAATTGGATAAAGTAAAAAAAGAAAATATCGCGATGGCTAATCGTCAATCTATTGAACGAAAGACCAATGAAGAGATTTCCCGTCTTGCTTTAAAGGAAGCTAGTGAACTGATTACAAAGGCGAAGCATAATGCGAATATGATTCTTAAAGAGTCTATGAATTATGTGAAGGGTTTAAGTGATGAAGTAGAAGGCTTTAAGGATGAAGCAAAAGATTTTAGGGCTGAAATTGTAAAAATCAGCACAGAATTGCTAGAAACTATTGACAAATCAGAAATTTTTAGTTTAATTAATGAAGAAGAAAAAAAAGCGAAGAAAGAGAGCGCTGATCAAGAGAACTTATAGAGAAGCCGTGGGTGGTGGAAACGGTGAAGGTGTATTGATCAGGAATCACTCTGGAGCTGCATCCTGAATAAAGTAGGGAATGCCGTTGATTGCGTTAAGATCTTAAGTGCATATCGAATGATATGAACAAAGGTGGTACCGCGTGCAAACGTCCTTTATGAAGGACGTTTTTTTATTTGTGAAAGGGGATATATATGAATTACAAAAGCACACTCTTAATGCCAAAAACTGATTTTGAGATGCGTGGTAAGCTTCCTACTAAGGAACCTGCTTACGTAGAAAGATGGCAGAACGCTAACATGTATGAAAAGGTAATCAAACAGAATGAAGGAAAAGAACACTTCATTTTCCATGATGGACCTCCATATGCAAATGGTAACATGCATGTTGGACATATGTTAAATAAGGTTATTAAAGACGTTATTTGTCGTTATAAGAATATGGAAGGTTTCTATACACCATATATTCCAGGTTGGGATACTCATGGTTTACCTATCGAAAATGCGATTCAGAAGCAGGGTGTAGATAGAAAATCTATGTCTACTGCAAAGTTCAGAGAAAAATGTTATGCATATGCATTAAAGCAGGTTGAACGTCAGATGCAGCAGTGTATCCGTGTAGGTACATTTGCAGACTACAAACATCCATATTTAACTTTACATAAAGAATTTGAAGCAAGACAGATTGATGTATTTGCGAAGATGGCTGTAGATGGATTAATCTATAAAGGATTAAAGCCGGTATATTGGTCACCTTCATCTGAATCAGCATTAGCTGAAGCAGAAGTAGAATATCATGATGTAAAATCACCTACTATCTATGTACGTTTCAAGGTAAAAGATGGTAAAGGTATCTTAGAAGGTGATGATAACTACTTCGTTATCTGGACTACTACTCCTTGGACAATCCCAGGAAACCAGGCAATCTGTTTAAACCCACGTTTCACTTATGCATTAGTTAAATCTGAAAAAGGTAATCTTGTTGTCTTAGAAGAATTAGTTGATTCATTATGGGAAACATTTGGATTAAAAGAAAAAGAAATCTTAAAACGTTTCAAGGGTGAAGAATTAGAATACATCATATGTACTCATCCACTTTATCCAGAAAGAGAATCATTAGTCATCATGGGTGACCATGTTACAACTGATTCAGGTACTGGATGCGTTCATACAGCAAGTGGATTTGGTGTAGACGACTTTAATATCTGTCAGAAATATAAATTACCAGTACTTGTAAATGTTGATGAACATGGCTGCATGATGGAATCATGTGGTGAATGGCTTGCAGGTCAGTATGTTGATGATGCAAACAAGACTGTTACAGTAAAACTAGAAGAATTAGGTGCTTTATTAAATCTTACTTGGATTACACATAGCTACCCTCATGACTGGCGTACTAAGAAGCCTATCATCTTTAGAGCAACTGACCAGTGGTTCTGTTCTATCGATAAGATCAGAGAAAAACTATTAAGTGAAATCGATAGTGTTAACTGGATCAATGAATGGGGTCATATCAGAATCTATAATATGATTAAAGACCGTGGTGACTGGTGTATCTCAAGACAGAGAACTTGGGGTGTTCCAATTCCAATCTTCTATTGTGAAGATGGTACTCCTGTAATTGATCAGAAAGTATTTGATCATGTATCAGCACTATTTAGAGAATTTGGTTCAAACGTATGGTTTGAAAGAGATGAAAAAGATTTATTACCAGAAGGTTATACAAACGAACATTCACCAAATGGTATCTTCAAGAAAGAAAAAGATATCATGGACGTATGGTTTGACTCAGGTTCATCACATACTGGTGTATTAGTAGAAAGAGGATTAGGTTATCCAGCTGATCTATACTTCGAAGGTAGTGACCAGTATCGTGGATGGTTCAACTCTTCATTAATCATCGGTACTGCAGTACATGGTAAAGCACCATATAAGACTGTCTTATCTCATGGTTTCACTCTTGATGGTAAGGGATTAAAGATGAGTAAGTCTGGTGGTAACGCTGTAGATCCAATCAAGACAATCAATAAATGGGGTGCTGATATCTTAAGATTATGGGCTACTACTGTAGACTTCCAGTCAGATGTACGTATCTCTGATGATATCTTAAAGAAAGTATCTGAAAGCTATCGTAAGGTAAGAAATACTATGCGTTTCTTACTTGGTAACTTAAATGATTTCAAGGATACTGATGTATTACCAGTAAATGAATTAGAACCAGTTGATCAGTATATGTTAGCTAAGTTAAATGACTTAATGGATGCATATCATAAGTCTATGGATGCTTATAACTTCTCAGAAGCAAATAAGGAAATCTTAAACTACTTCACTAATACATTAAGTGCATTCTATATGGACTTCACAAAGGATATCCTTTATATCGAAAAGGCTGATTCTACAAGAAGAAGACAGGTACAGACAGTTCTTTATCATCATGCAAAGACAATGATGAAGTTAATCTCACCAATCTTAGTCTTCACTGCAGAAGAATTACATGATCACTTCCATTGTGATGCAAAACAGGAAGAATCTGTATTCCTAGAAGCTAAGCCAGAAAAGTTCGAAATTGCAAATGCTGATGCATTAAAAGAACAGTTCGATTTATTCATGAACTTACGTACTGATGTTATGAAATCATTAGAAAACTTAAGAGCTGAAAAAGTAATCAATTCTAACATGGAAGGTAAGCTTACTATCACTCTTAAGGATGAATATAAGTCTTTAGCTTCATTAGAAGATTCTATGAAACAGTTATTCATCGTCGCAAAAGTGACTTTAGATGATAATGCAGAAGGTAAAGATGAATATGAAACTTGTTTCATCAAGGCAGAAAAATTCCATGGTGTTCAGTGTCCAAGATGCTGGAACTGGTTCGAAGAAGGCGAATTAGTAGATGGATTATGTCCAAGATGTCATGAAGTTGTAGATACTTTACCAGCTACAGAAGAAGAATAAAAAAATAGGATATGGGGATTGCCTCATATCCTTTTATTATGCAATAAAAAAAGTCTAGAAGACTAGACTAATAACCACGCTTATATTCATTAAAGCGATCTAAAGAGTATCCGATTAATCTTAACACAAAAATCAAAACAAAACCTACCGCAAATAAGATATATAAATGTGCAAAGAAACCAATCACACAGCATAATGCAAATACGATATAGCCAATAGTTGTTAAGAAATCCATATATTTATGTTCTTTTAATCCGTTCATAGTTTCACCTCATTCTAGGATATTATATCATTCTCTGTAAGCGAAAACAATTGCAGAATTACTCTTAAACTTGCGGGGTAGGAATGCTATAATGGGTGTAATTATGGAGGCAGTTATGATAAAAGGTTGTATATTTGATTTAGATGGAACATTAGTTGATTCTTTAAAGGATCTTGCAGTAAGTACAAATCATGCTTTGGAGGCATGTGGGTTAGCACCACATCCTATTGAAAACTATAAACAGTACGTAGGAAATGGTATTTTAAAACTAGTAGAACGTGCACTTGGAGAAGATCATCAGGATTTGTTTGATCAATGTTTACAAGAATTCATGGATTACTATAAGGATCATTGTTTTGATTACACAGCACCATATCCTGGTATTAAAGAATTAGTAGAAGATTTACATAAAGAAGGTATTAAGCTTGCTTGTGTTACTAATAAACCACATACAGTAGCTGAAGTGATTGTACCTAAGCTATTTGGTGATTGCTTTATTACTACATATGGAGGATGTGCAGATTATCCTAAAAAGCCTGATATTACTTCTTTAAATCTTGCATTAAATGATATTGGTTTAACCAAGGATGAATGTGTCTTTATTGGTGATTCTAATGTTGATATAGAAACAGGAATTAACGCTTCTATGAAGACAATTGGCTGTGATTGGGGATTTAGAGGAGAGGCAGAGTTAAAGACTGCAGGAGCTACTAAAATCGCTTATAAAGCACATGATATTAAGGAGTATGTAGATGATTGGAATAAGTAAATGCTTATGTGGCTATGATTGTACTTATCGAGGAGATTCTAATAGAATAGAAGCATTAGAACTTATTGATAAGAAAGGTGAAGCAGTACTTATTTGTCCTGAAGTATTAGGAGGGCTCTCTATTCCTAGAGATCCTGCTGAAATAGTTTCAGAAGAGCCATTATGTGTAGAGACAGTTAATGGTAAAAACGTTACAAAGGAATATGTAGAGGGAGCACAGAGGGCACTAGATATACTTAAAGCATTTGATATTGATTATGTTATTTTAAAGAGCCGTTCACCTAGCTGTGGTCTTAATCATATTTATGATGGTACATTCTCCCACAGGGTCATTGATGCAGATGGAATCTTTGTACGTTTACTAAAAAAAGAAGGATATAAGATTTATGCAGAAGAAAATTATCCAGGTAAGCAGTAAAAAATATACAAAGTAAGCGCTAGACTAGAAAAATAGGAATGAATATATTAGAATATGAGTATATGAAATAGGAGGAATATATAATGGGTCATATTTTAAAGGTCCAGCCAGTTTTAAAAGAAAAAATCTGGGGTGGAACTAAGTTAAGAGATGTTTATGGTTATGATATCCCAAGTGATCATACAGGAGAAGCATGGGTTATCTCAGGTCATAAGAGTGGCGATTGCCCAATCGTTGAAGGTGAATATAAAGGAAAAACAGTATCATGGATGTTTGAAAATCATCGTGAATTATTTGGTAATGTAGAAGGAGATCAGTTCCCATTACTTGTAAAAATTATTGATGCTAAACAGGATTTATCTGTACAGGTACATCCAGATAATGAATATGCAAAGATTCATGAAAATTCTTTAGGTAAGACTGAATCATGGTATGTATTACAGGCGGATGATGGTACAGATATGGTTATGGGTCATTATGCTAAAACTAAAGAAGAATTCATTAAGGATATTGAAAAAGATAAGTATGATGAATTACTCAATCGTTTTAAAATCCACAAGGGTGATTTCTTCTATATTCCAGCAGGCACATTACATGCTATCTGTGGTGGTTCATTAATCTATGAAGCACAGCAGTCTTCAGATATCACTTATCGTGTTTATGATTATCATCGTAAGGGTGATGATGGTAAAGAAAGAGAATTACATGTACAGCAGTCAATCGACTGTACAAAGGTACCAGCTGATTTAGATCAGAATAAATTATTTGTAAATACTAAATTAGACCATGGTTCTAAGACTAGATATTTAAAATGTGAATACCTAACTGTTGATCATTACTTAATTGAAGGAAGTACAGAAATTAAGAATGATGATCCTTTCCAGTTAGTATCAGTCATTGATGGTGAAGGTACTGTCAATGATATGCCTATTAAAAAGGGTGATCAGTTTATTATCTGTTCAGATGTTGATTTAGTACATTATGAAGGTGGACTAGAATTAATGGTGACAACACTATAATTCATTTAAGAGCACGAAAGTGCTCTTTTATTGACTTCTATTGAAATGCTTCGTATAATTTTGGTATAAAATTGATGATAAGGAGAAAAGGTATGGATATATATGAAAAAGCATTAGCACTTCATAAAGAACATCATGGTAAGATGGAAATCAATGTGAAGGTACCAATGGACACAATGGAAGATTTATCTATGGCTTATACACCTGGTGTTGCTCAGCCATGTCGTGAAATCCACAATAATCCAGAAACTGTTTATGATTATACATGGAAAGGTAATAGTGTGGCAGTAGTCAGTGATGGAACTGCAGTACTAGGACTTGGTGATATTGGACCAGCTGCTGGACTTCCAGTAATGGAAGGTAAATCTATTCTTTTTAAGAAATATGCGAATATTGATGCTGTTCCTCTTTGTATTGATACAAAGGATCCTCAGGAAATCATTAAGTTCTGTAAACAGATTGCCCCTACTTTTGGTGGTATCAACCTAGAAGATATCAGTGCACCACGTTGTGTAGAAATTGAAAGAACACTAAAGAAGGAATTAGATATTCCTGTATTCCATGATGATCAGCATGGTACAGCTATTGTCGTTACTGCTGCTTTAGTGAATGCCTTAAAGGTTGTAGATAAGAAACCGGAAGATGTCACTGTAGTAGTCAGTGGTACAGGTGCAGCAGGAAGCTCTATTATCCATATGATTCATGATTTAGGTGTTAAGGAAATCTATGGCTTTAATATCAATGGTATTGTGATCAAGGATGATTATGATAAGTATGACTTCTTAACTCAGGAATTAACAGAAATCACAAACAAATCTAATAAACGTATGACTATGGCAGAAGCAGTCAAAGAAGCAGATGTCTTTATTGGTGTTTCAGCTCCAGGTCTTCTTACTAAAGAAATGGTTCAGTCAATGAAAGAAAAGCCAATTGTATTCGCAATGGCTAATCCAGAACCTGAAATCAAATATCATGATGCAGTCAATGCAGGTGCTGCAGTCGTAGGAACTGGACGTTCAGACTTCCCTAACCAGATCAATAATGTATTAGCCTTCCCAGGCTTATTTAGAGGCGCTTTAGATGTTCATGCCACTAAGATTACTGAAGGTATGAAACTAGCTGCTGCAAAGGGCTTAGCAAGTCTTGTAAGCGATGAAGAATTAAACAAGGATTACATCATCCCTCGTGCAACTGATGCACGTGTAGCAGTGACTGTTGCAAAAGCAGTAAGTGACCAAGCTATTAAAGAAGATGTAATTGCTCATAAATAATACAGATACGGTTCATAAGAACCGTATTTTTTTGCATAAAAAAAGAATAGCTCTCGCTATTCTTCTTCACCATCATCATAGTTAGAAACATTGTGATAAACCTGGTCAACATCATCACAGTCATTAAGAAGATTCATTAGTCTTTCAAATAAAACCATATCTTCACCTTCAAGTTCAACTGTTTCCTGTGGTTTAGTCTGGATTTCATCAACATCAAATTCAACATTAGGAAGCTTATTTTCAATAGCTGTCTTGATTGCGTTATAATCAGTTGGTTCACCAGTAATCTTTAAGCTGCCATCTTCTAAAGTAACGATATCTTTAGGATCAACTTCGCCTTCGATTAATGCATCAATTGCAGTTTCTTCGTCCATTCCTTTGAACTGAACAACAGATTCTACATCATATAAATAAGATACTGAACCTTCAGCACCAAGCTTAGCTTTTGATTTAGTGAATGCAGGACGTACCTGTGAAATAGTACGGTTGATGTTATCTGTTAAACATTTAACAATAACAGTTGATCCTGAAGGACCAAAACCTTCAAACTGTACACTTTCATAATCTTCTACAGCACCGTTCTTAACTTTATCAATCGCACGCTTGATAACGTCTCCAGGAACCTGATCTTTCTTTGCTTTTTCAATTAATCTTCTAAGGCTTAGATTACCGTCCGGTTCAGGGCCGCCTGCCTTCGCTGCTAAATAGATTTCTTTACCATAGTAAGAATAAAGTTTAGTTTTCTTAGCAGCAGTCTTTGCCATTGCGGCTTTACGTACTTCATGAGCTCTACCCATAATCTAATTCCTCCTTGTAAATTTCCTTACACATTATAAACACAAAGACTAATTATTTCAATAAAGAATTGGAAAATACACTGGAAATGCATTACTATTGTATCGAGGTGTATAAAAATGAAAAAGAAAATGATTATTATTGGGGGAGGTATATCAGGTATATATCTTTCTATTTTATTGAAAAAATATCTAGATATGGATGTGGTTGTACTTGAAGCCAATGACAAACCATTAAAGAAACTTTTAGCTACAGGCAATGGGCGTTGTAATCTTTCTAACAAGGATCTAGACAAGGCACATTATGATGGAGACATTAAACCCTGGGTAAATGATATCATTCATGATTTTGATATAGTAGAAGCACTTAAGGATATTGGTCTTTATACAAAATATATGGGAAATCTCTTATACCCTTATAGTGAGTCAGCAAAAGCTGTACAGACATTATTTTTAAATAGAGCGGAAGAATATGGCGTAAAGATTATATGTGATGAAGAAGTATTGTTAATTAAAAAGAGTAAGCATGGTTATTTTATTCATGCAGCGCATCAAGATTATCAAGCAGATTATGTCACTATTGCCTGCGGTACTCCTGCTGGTAAATTATCAGGTATGAAAGATAGGCGCACTTTATTTAACTCACTTAAAGTTGATTATCGCCCTATGAGACCAACTATTACTCAGCTCATTACGACTCCTGCTTATAAGAAATTAAAGGGTGTTAGAATGAAGGGAGAATTTACTCTAAATGGACATACAGAAAAAGGAGAACTTCTTTTTACTGATTATGGTATTAGTGGAATTGCAGTAATGGTCTTAAGCCGCTATGCCCGTCCTGGAGATAGGATACTATGTGATTTCTATCCTGAGTTTACTGATCAGGAGTTATATTCTATTATTCGTACACTACAAACAATGAGTGGCCCTTATGATGGTTTAGTTCATCCAAAACTAGTTCCAATACTAGAAAATCAGAAGAACCCGGTTTCTTTCCTAAAACATTTAGAATTGACTGTCAAAGAGCTAAGAGGTGAAGAATTTGCCCAGGCAGATCTTGGGGGATTGATGATTTCTAATTTTAATGAATCTTTTGAATTCATCAGCTATCCTCATCTTTATGCGACAGGTGAAATATTAGACATTACTGGAGATTGTGGCGGATATAACATTCATTTTGCCTTAGCAAGCGCTTATTCAGTATTTAAAGAAGTCTCAAAAACAATACAATAAATTAGGAAAAAGGTAAATAAAATCAAAATTATTTGTTTTGTTGTAAAAATAGTAAAGAAATTATATTGACAAACCAAAATGAGATTGTATAATAAGGAGCATATACAAATTGGAGGGATAATGTATGAAATTTAAAACAATCGTGACAGCTGGTGCAGTCGCAGCAATGTTAGTAGGTTGTAGTAATGGGAATTCATCTACAACAGATATCAAAGCACCTAAATTTGGTTTTATCGGCCCACTAAGTGGTGAAGCTTCTCAGTATGGTACAGCCGTAAAGAATGCTATGAAGATGGCTATTAATGATTATAACAAGAAACATGGCACTAAGATTACAGGCGTTTACTATGATGATAAGGCTGATCCAACTACAGCCGTAAATGACTATAACAAGTTATATAACGATGATAAGGTCACTGCAGTTCTTTCACCAGTAACAACTGGTTCAGCACTTTCAGTAGCAAGTGCTTCAAGCAAGAACAATACACCAATTCTTTCACCATCTGCTTCAGGTGATAAATTCACTATGAATGGTAAAACAGCTTATAAGAATGTATTTAGAATCTGTACAAATGACTCTTATGCTGGTACTTACTTAGCTAAACAGTCTAAAGCTAAATATAATTTCAAGAACGTAGCAGTTCTTTACAACAAGGAATCTGATTATTCTACAGGTGTTGCTGCTGCTTATAAAGCTGAAGCTAAAAAGCAGGGTGTTAATGTTTCATTCTATGAAGCATATAATGCAAATACTAAAGATTTCTCAACATTCATTTCTAAGATCAAACAGGCTAATCCTGATGCTGTTTTCTTACCAGATTACTATGAATCAGTTGTATCTATTACTAAACAGTTAAGAGACTCTGGCGTTAAGGCTCCAATATTTGGTGCTGATGGCTGGGATGGTGTTCTTGGTGTTAAGGGTGTTAACACTGCAGACTTTGAAAACTGCTTCTTCACAAGTGGTTACAACAAAGATGCAACTAGCGGTCCTACATATGAATTCGTAAAAGCTTATGAAAAAGAATATGGAACAACTCCAAGTATGTTTGCTGGTATGGCTTATGATACAGTTACTGTTATGATGAAAGCTATCAACAAAGCTAAATCAACTGATCCTGAAAAGGTAAATGCTGCATTAGCAAAGGTCAAAGTATCTGATGATGAAGCAGTTTGTGGTGGATTCACTTATGATAAGAACCACAACCCTGTTAAGGAATTAAATATCGTTACTATCAAGAACGGTCAGTATGTAACTACAAAATAACGATGAATAGAGGAGAGTTCATCTCTCCTTATTTTTTTATTTTTAGAGGGGAGAAGTAATTATGATTAACTTTATCAACCAAATCATCAACGGACTCTCGACTGGGAGTATGTATGCTTTAGTTGCAATCGGTTATACAATGGTTTATGGTATTGCGAAAATGATCAACTTTGCCCATGGTGATATCATCATGGCAGGGGCTTATTTCGCATTAATCGCGATGGGGTTTGTAGGACCTATTCCAGCAATCTTGTTTTCTATAGTTGCCACTGCAGCTTTAGGTGTTTTAACAGAAAAAGTAGCTTATAAACCTTTAAGAGGTAAAGGTTCACTTGAAGTATTGATCACTGCCATTGGTGTCAGCTACTTATTAGAAAATGTATTCTTATTAATCTTTGGTAGTGCGGCTCGTACATTCCCACAGATCATGCCAAAGGGTACAATCAATCTTGGTGGTATTTCTATTAAATATATCACTGTTATTACTCTTGTAGTAACAGCTGTATGTACTGCTGTTCTATTATTCTTTATTAATAAGACAAAACTAGGAAAAGCAATGCGTGCTGTATCAGAAGACCAGGGTGCAGCCCAGTTAATGGGTATTAATGTAAATACAACAGTATCTCTTACATTTGCGATTGGTTCAGGACTTGGTGCTATTGCGGGTGTTATTTATGGATGTGCTTATTCATTAATCACTCCATATATTGGGTTAATGTTAGGTATTAAAGCATTTATCGCAGCTGTACTTGGTGGAATTGGTAGTGTACCAGGAGCTATGGTAGGTGGCTTAATGCTTGGTGTTGCAGAATCACTTACTATTGCATATATCTCATCAGATTTCTCTGATGCGGTTGTATTTGGTATTCTTATTCTTGTCTTATTAGTTAAGCCAGCAGGCTTATTTGGTAAGAATGTAAGAGAGAAGGTGTAGTCTATGGAAAAACTATTAAAAAACGAATTATTCAGATCATTCATTCTATCAATTGTGATCTTTGCGGTATTGATGGTAGGAACAGCTACATCTGTTATTAACTCTTATTGGCAGGGTGTATTAATTCTTTGTGGTATTAATATTATCCTCGCTGTATCACTTAACTTAGCAGCTGGTTATTTAGGACAGCTTACTTTAGGACATGCTGGTTTTATGTCAGTAGGTGCTTATACATCAGCTTTAATTAGTATTTATTTAAATCTTCCATTTATTGTATCATTACTTATTGGTGCGATTGCTGCTGGTGTTATTGGTTTAATTATCGGTATTCCAGTATTAAGATTAAAAGGTGACTATCTTTGTATTATCACTCTTGCTTTCAATGAAATCATCCGTGTTATTATGAATAACCTTGAAATCACTAATGGCGCAAAAGGTTTAATTGGTATTCCTTTGAATACAAATCTTGTTTATGTCTTTATCGCAATGATTATCACAATCTTTGTCGTATATTCAATTGTGAAATCTAGACATGGACGTGCCATTATCTCAATTCGTGAAGATGAAACAGCATCAGAATTATCTGGTATTGATGTTGGTTATTATAAAGTATTTGCCTTTGCAGTGAGTGCTATTTTTGCAGGACTTGCAGGAGGCTTATATGCACATTATTATACAGTTATCCTCCCTAAAGGATTTGACTTCAACAAATCAGTTGAAATTCTAGTTATGGTAGTGCTTGGTGGTATGGGTAACTTAAAGGGCTCTATTATCGCAGCTATTGTGCTTACTGTAATTCCAGAATTATTGATCTCATTCTCACAGTATAGAATGTTGTTATATGCAATTGTATTAATTGCTGCTATGATTTTAAAAGGAACTGGTAAAGGCGAACAGATCATGGAACGTCTTCCATTCTTTAAAAAGAAAGATGAGGTGAAGCCAGAATGAGTACACCATTATTAAAAGCAGAAGGGCTTGGTATTCAGTTTGGTGGATTAAAAGCCGTAGATGAATTTAACTTTGAAATCGATAAGAACCAGTTATTTGGTTTAATTGGTCCAAATGGTGCAGGTAAAACAACTGTCTTCAACCTATTAACCGGTGTTTATCAGCCAACAAGTGGTCGTATCCTTTTTGAAGGACAGCCTATTAAAAAAGCGAATACGATAAAGATCACTAAAGCTGGTATCGCTAGAACATTCCAAAATATTCGTTTATTCAAGGAAATGAGTGTTATTGATAATGTAAAAGTAGGACTACATTATTCCCATCCTTATACTGTCTTTGATGCATTATTCCATACACCTAAATATAAGAAGGCTGAAGCTGCTATGCAGGAAGAGGCTTTATCATTATTACGTGTTTTCCATCTAGAAGAATTTGCAGAATCAAAGGCAAAGAACTTGCCTTATGGTAAACAGAGAAAGCTTGAAATTGCGAGAGCACTTGCGACTGCACCTAAGCTATTATTATTAGATGAACCTGCTGCAGGTATGAACCCTACAGAAACAGCTGAATTAATGGAAACTATTAAGATTGTAAGAGAAAAGTTCTCAGTCGCAATTCTTCTTATTGAACATGATATGAAGCTAGTTATGGGTATCTGTGAAAAGATTGCAGTATTAAACTTTGGTACAGTACTTGCTTTTGGTACACCTGAAGAAATTAGAAACAACCCTGATGTTGTAGCTGCCTACTTAGGCAATGAAGAGGAGGGCTAAAGATGTTATTAGAAGTTAAGGATCTTGAAGTACATTATGGTGTCATTAATGCGATTAAGAAGATTTCATTTAATGTAGAAGAAGGTGAAATCGTTGCACTTATTGGTGCCAATGGTGCAGGTAAAACAAGTACAATGCATGCCATCTCTGGTTTATTAAATGGTAAGAGTGGTGATATTATCTTTAATGGTGAAAACATCATGAAGACTCCTGCTCATAAGATTGTCTCTAAAGGTCTAGCACAGGTTCCTGAAGGACGTCGTATATTTGCCCAGTTAAGTGTTGCTGATAACCTAGAAATGGGTGCTTATCTTCGTAATGATGCAGATGGTATTAAGAATGACCTTGAACATATTTATACATTATTCCCACGTTTAAGAGAAAGAAAGAAACAGTTAGCTGGTACATTATCTGGTGGTGAGCAGCAGATGCTTGCAATGGGCCGTGCTTTGATGTCTAAACCAAAACTATTACTATTAGATGAACCATCAATGGGTCTTTCTCCAATTCTTGTCAATGAAATCTTTGATATCATTAAAGAAGTTAATGAAAAAGAAGGTGTGACTATCCTTCTTGTAGAACAGAATGCGAATAAAGCACTTTCTATCGCAGATCATGCTTATGTACTTGAAACAGGTAATATTACTGTATCAGGTGAAGCGAATGATGTTGCAAATAACCCACGTGTTAGAGAAGCATATCTTGGATAATAAGTTCTCCTTAGGGAGGACTTTTTTAATATAAATAATAATGTTGTTATTTACTCTGTGTACACTTATTGAAATAATCAAAATATATGGATTTGACAAATTAGGATTCTAAAAAATCACCAAGAAAATATATGCTAAAGACCAAAAAGTCATTATTTTTATTAATTATTAATAAAATCTTAAACGTAAAAACACTGATATATACTATATAAAATATAAAATCTTAAAAATATCTTAAGAAAATGGTGGACACATATATGGCATAGTGTTATAATCGCAATTGTCGAAAAGAAAAGGAGAATAACTATGACTCAAAATGCCCCCGTAACTCTTCATGCAATTGTAGATAGAATTAAAACTCAGAAAACAATATTATTACCTGCATTCGCAATCTCTGCATTTGCGCTAGTAGGTTATGCAGCGGCTGACCGTCAGGCACCTGTTATTCGTTCAAATAAGATTGTTGTTCCTTATGGAACATACTTAAATGCTTCAGACTTTGAAATCACAGATAACCGTGATAATTTAGATATCATGGATGTTTCTATTAAGTCAGGAACATATGAAGCAAAACAGTTAGGTACTTATCGTGTTACAGTGACTGTTACTGATACATTCCAGAATACAACTGATAAAGAAGTTGAAGTACAGGTTATTGATAATGAAGCTCCTGTTATTGCTTCACGTACTGAAGGTGGATATATTATTGATGTAGAAGCCAATGGTTCTAATAACTTATTAGATTACGTGAAAGCAACAGATAATGTTGATGGTGATGTCAGTGAATTCATCACTTTCGAAGGTGGTATTGACACAACTGTAATCGGGGAACAGAAGGTTGTGGCTCATGTAGAAGATAACGCCGGCAATGTGGCTGAAAAAACATTATCATTTAATATTAAGGATTCTGTTGCTCCAACATTAACTCAAAAAACACAGTCTTTTGATGTAAACTATGGTGATACATTTAATCCTGCAGATTATTTTGATGTATCTGATAACTTTGATCCTTCACCAGTATTAACTGTTAAAGGTGATATTGATACAAAGAAATTAAACAGTGAACAGAAAGCAACAATCATTGCGACTGATAACAGTGGCAATGAAACTAAACAGGAATGTACATTTAATATTAAGGATATCAGAGGTCCTGAAATTAAATTGAATACAAATAAAGTATCTATTACTGAAGGCACTTCAGTAAACTGGAATTCTTTACTTGTATCTGCAATTGATAATTTAGATGGTGATGTGACTAAGACTGTAGGTATTAGTGGTAACGTTGATGTAAACAATGAAGGTAACTATACAGCTACTTATACTGCAACAGATAAGACTGGTAATACAACAGTAGTCAATCTACCAGTAGAAGTTAAATCTAGAAATGGGGCTCTTATTCAGACTGCTTTAGGTAAGATTGGATGTCGTTATAGAATGGGTGCTGTAGGACCTGATGTCTTTGACTGTTCAAGCTTTACTAGATGGGTATATAGACAAAATGGACGTTCTTTAAGTGGTACAGCTGCTGTACAGTTCAATAGTACTCAAAGAGTAGATAGAAACGCATTAAAACCTGGTGATCTTGTATTCTTTAAGAACACATATAAGAAAGGTATTTCTCACGTAGGTATTTACTTAGGTGGAGGTAGATTCGTACATGCTGCCAATGAAAAGAAGGGTGTTATCACGTCTTCTCTAGGTGAATCTTATTATGCTGCGCATTATGCAGGTGGAGGAAGAGTATAATCTTTAAGGAAATCGATTTCGATTTCCTTTTTTTATGGTAGAATAATTAAGAAGGGAGTGTTATATATGTATATAGGAACACAGGATTTATTAAAACAATATGATGCTTATTTATTAGAACACGGATATCAAATAGAAGAACTTGTTAATCTTGCAAGTGATGCATTACTCAATCATTTCACACAATATAATAGATTTGCGATTCTTATTGGACCAGGTAATAATGGTGCAGATGGTTATTCTTTAGGATTAAAACTAGAAAAACAAGGAAAGCATGTCATTTATTATTATAGTGGAGATATAGGAAAGGTATCACAGGCCAATCGTTATTATCGTGATCAATGTGAAGAGAATCATTTGATCTATGTAGATGAAGATAATATTAATACAATTAATTGGAATGATTATGATTGTATTGTAGATGGGTTATTTGGATTTGGCTTAAATAGTGCACCTAGAGGGATGTATAAAATCATTATAGAATCTATTATGAATAATTATAATGGAACTATTGGGGCTATTGATATTCCTACAGGACTTGATTGTAATACAGGTAAAGCCTACGATGGTGCTTTAAAAGCTGACTTTACAGTTACCTTAACTGCTTTAAAACAAGGATTCTTAGATCCTCGTTCATTAGAATATACAGGTAAAGTCATTCTAGAAACATTAGCTGTTAAGGATTGTTTTAAAGAAGCAGGGTTATTTGAATATGTAGGAGAGGACTACGCAAAGGAACATTTAAGAAAACGAGTTTATAATGGTTATAAGAATATTTATGGTGTAGATGGCTTAATTGTAGGGAGTGATCAATATACAGGGGCACCATTACTTGCCACTAAAGCAGCCTATTATACAGGTGCAGGTATAGTAAAGACTATTACTTCAGAAAAAGTAACCTCTCTTTTACCTCTTTATATACCTGAAGCGATTCCTGTATTAAGACCACAAATCTTCCGTTATGATGATTTTGATGGCTATGATGCATTATTAGTGGGATGCGGATTAGGACTAGAAGAAAGTGCCTTTAGAGCTGTAATAGATATTATGACTGCTTCTATCTGTCCGCTTGTAATTGATGCAGATGCACTTACAATTCTTTCTAGAAATATGCACTTACTAGAAAAACAAGACCGTTCAGTGATCCTTACACCACATATTGGTGAATTTAAACGTTTATGTCATGTAGAAGACTATCCTGACTTGATGATTGCTGCACAGAGTTTTGCTTCACAATATCATTGCATCCTTGTCTTAAAAGGACCTCATACTATTGTGACTGATGGCAAGTCATCTTATCGTATTGCATCTGGTAATAAAGCGATGGCAGTAGGTGGTATGGGTGATACACTTGCAGGTATTATTACTTCATTATTAGGACAGGGTTATGAACCACTAGAAGCTGCAATACTAGGTGTCTATATTCATGGGCGTGCAGGAGATGAAGTCGCAAAGCAGGCATATACAGTTATACCTGAAAAACTTATTGAAGAAATTCCTCATACAATGGCATTGCTTATTGGTGAAATAGAAAAATAGCTGGAATAATCCAGCTATTTTTTAAGTCTGATAATAGAAATATTACGATTTTTAGTATGTGTCTTACGATAACTGAAGAATAAGTCATCATTCTCCATTGTACAATAAGAACTGACTTCAATATGTTCCTCTAATACACCACAATTTAATAATTGTTGCTTGATCAGACCTTTTGAATTAAGAAGATAATGTGTCTCATCTTTTTTAGTATAGAAAGATGATGTATCAAAGCTCATCTTCTTTACACGGTTAATAATATCATCCATGGCTTCAAAGTTTCTTGATTCAATAGAAGGCCCTACATAAGCATATATAGTACTAGGGTCACAGCCTTCATCTTCAATTAAGTGACGTGTCACCTTACCTACAATCTCAGTCACTGTTCCTTTCCATCCTGAGTGAATGGCAGCAATTAAATGTTGGTTCTCACAATATAAGAGAACAGGACAGCAGTCTGCATGGAAAGTAAATAGAGTTAAGTCTGTGTCTCTAGTATATAATGCATCAAAACCTAAATAAGCATCCTTCTGACTATAAATCCCCTTACCACCATCTTTTGTATTCACACTTAAATAATGTGTTGTATGACGCTGTAAAGGTGCGACCATATGATCAAGATCTGTACCAAGCATTTTGGCTAGTTCTTTACGGTTTTCTAGTACCTGCTTGTCATCTATTCCATTATAACTCATATTAAATAGCTTTCCATCAATATGAGCTGGTACAGTATAGCCTTCTACTATATCATTATTAAACTTCCAAGGTATTAATTTCATCTTGCATCCTCCACTTTCTCTAACTCATCATAGAAAGAATCATCAGGATCAATATAAATAGTCTTATAATGTCCTAAAAGAACTAAACCTGGCTTATTTGTATGAGGCTTCTTTAAGTTCTTTACTAAACAATAATTCACTGGAACACTTGAACTATATTTACCCTTTGAAAAATATGCTGCAATATTTGCGGCGAGTCTCATTGTATACTCATCCAAGTTTTCTGCATGCACAATAATATGGGAACCAGGCATATCCTTCACATGGAACCACATATCATTACGTGATGCCATTTTAAATGTTAGATAATCATTCTGTAAGTTATTCTTACCTACATAAATAATAATACCATCACGTGTACGATAAACATCATAATGAGGATGTGTTTTCTTCTTTAACTTCTTTACATTCTTCTTACGAATATAACCCATGTTTTCAAGTTCTTCCTTGATTTCCAAGGCATCATAATAATCCGCATTATCCATCAAGGTATTCAAAGTGTCAAAGTAATTGATCTCTTCTTTTGTCTTTTCAATCTGTTCCTCTAGAACCTTTAAAGAATTCTTTGCCTTCTGATACTTATTATAATAATGATTCGCGTTTGTTTTGCCATCAAAACGCTCATCTAATTCAATTGTCATCTTTGTGCCATCATAATAGTTATCTACAGTCACTTCTTTCATCCCTTTTTGAATAAGATGTAAAGAAGCATACAATAAATCACCCTTAATACGATATTCATCACTATTATGAGAATCAAATAAAGTCTTTTCTAACTTATCTAGCTTATTGACATTCTTTGTATATTCTTTCTGAATAAAATGAAGAATATCAGAAGTCTGCTGTTTAATACGATCCTTCTGATCAATAAATTGATAATAAGCATCTAATCCATCAAAAAGAGAATACTGATCTATCTTCTTTCCAAAACAATGTAAAGGAATCACATGATACTTTTCTTTATCACCTCTAGTAATATAGAGTTCTTTACTCTCTTTGATTTCATTCATAATAGTTTTGAAATCTTCACCTTGTTCCATTCTTGAAGCTGCTTCTTCAGCTAAATCCTTAGAGAATCCTTCAAACTCTTTTACAAGATTTGTTGTTTCAGGTCTATTTTCAAAAGGATTCTTCTTATCAAGTAGAGGAGGGTAGCTATAAGTAATCCCTGGCTGCATAATACGTATACTATCACTTGGCGATACTCTCTTTAAACATTCTAGTATCTTATCTTCTTTATTAGTAAGAATAAAGTTAGAATGCTTACCCATGATTTCTATATAGAGATGATATTCTACAAGATCCTTGAATTCATTTCTACCTCTTAAAGTAATCTTTAATATACGATCAAGTCCAACCTGTTCAATACTCTCAATAAACGAACCTTCAATATGTTTTCTTAAAAACATTGTGAGAGCGTTAGGAAAATCAGGTGTAGGATAATTTAATTGTGTTAACTGAACACGTGCGTACATTGGATGAATAGAAACAAGAAGTTTCTTATTCTCATTCTGTGCACGAACAGTCATTAATAATTCGTATTTCGATATCTGATATAATTTTGAAATACGTCCTGTCACAATTGTTTCATTTAATAATTCTGTAACACGTGACAATACAATTCCATCAAATGCCATATTCATCACCCGACTTAGTATAACACATTTAAAAGTGTTTGACATCACTGTTTTATTCATGTAGGATTACTTAAAAAGGGGATGTAGATAAGTGAAAAGAGGCCTTCTAATTATCCTGAGTGGACCTAGCGGCGTAGGCAAAGGAACAGTCAGAGAACAACTATTTAAAGAAGAATCATTAAACCTTGCATATTCTATTTCAATGACTACACGTTATAAGAGACCTGGCGAAAAAGAAGGGATCGATTATTTCTTTGTAGACGTTGATACATTCAAGAAAAAGATTGAGCAGGGTGAATTACTAGAATACGCACAGTTTGTAGGTAATTATTATGGAACACCTAAAGCCTATGTAGATCAGCTACTAGATGAAGGTAAGAATGTTGTATTAGAGATTGAAGTACAGGGTGCACTTCAGGTTATGAAGAAAGTACCAGATGCTCTTACAATCTTCTTAGTACCACCTTCAATGGAAGAATTAGAAAAACGTATTCGTGGACGTAGAACAGAAGCTGAAGATGTTATTAAAGAACGTCTTGATAAAGCAAGAAGAGAAATTGCGACAAAAGATCAGTATAAGCATGTAGTGGTGAACGATGATGTTATGCGTGCGAAAGATGATATTGTCAAGATTATCGAAGAGAACATGAAGTAGCCATCTGGCTGCTTTTTCTTTTTTAGGAGGTGATTTTATGTTTAAAGTAGAAGTACTTATAGAACATCCTGTTCAGGCATTAGACCGTGGCTTTTCTTATTTATCTAAGAAGCCTATTTTGACAGGAATACGTGTTCAAGTGCCTTTTAATCATCGACAGGTTGTTGGTTATGTATTATCTGTAGAAGAAGTTGATTTAACCCAAAAAGAATTAGAAGAAAGAGATGGCTTTAAGTATTCTTATATTTATTCAGTGATCGATGAAGCCCCTCTATTAAATAATGAACTTATTACACTGGCTCATCGTATGTCAAAGATGACAATATGCCCACTTATTGCCTGTTTCCAAGCTATGCTTCCTGGCACTTTAAAGCCATCTACTCATAAGATGGTTGGTATTAAAACAATTACATGTGTGAGAGTCATTAATACCGGAACACCTAAAACAACTAAACAGCAGGAAGCATTCCGTCTATTAGTAGAAAAGGGAGAAATGTTTCTTAAGGATATCCCTTATTCTAGAAGTGTCATTACTTCTCTAGAAAAGCAGGGTCTTGTTGAAGTATATAATAAAGAAGTACAGCGTGATCCTTATGCAGGTAATAACTTAAAGATTAATAATAAGATTACTTTAACCCCACTTCAAACAAGTGTAGTGGAAGGTGTATTAGAAACATCTCAAATGATTTCACTCATTCATGGTGTGACTGGTTCAGGTAAAACAGAAGTCTATATTGCCTTAACTAAAAAGATGTTAGAAGAAAATAAAACAGTATTAATGCTTGTACCTGAAATATCTCTTACACCAATGATGGAACGTGTCTTTAAAGAACGTTTTCATGATGAAGTTGCGATTATCCATTCACGTTTATCTCAAGGTGAAAAGTATGATGAATATCGTCGTATTAAAAAAGGTGAAGCCCGTATTGTAGTGGGGGCTCGTTCTGCAATCTTTGCACCGGTAGAAAATCTTGGTCTTATTATTATGGATGAAGAACATGATATGAGCTATAAGCAGGATAATACACCACGCTATCATACTCTATCTATTGCGAAGATGCGTGCAGAGAAAAATCATGCAAAGATTGTCTTAGGTAGTGCGACACCTTCAGTAGAAACATATGCTCGTGCTAAAAAGGGAATATATAGCCTATTTGAGATGAAACAAAGAATTAATGGTAAACCTCTCCCTTATTGTGAGGTTGTAGATATGGGTAATGAATCTCGTTCAGGCAACTATTCACTTATGTCTAGAAGAATGAAACAGAGATTACAAGAAACGCTGGATAAAAAAGAACAAGCAATGATTCTCTTAAATAAGAGAGGTTATGCATCTTTTATTAAATGTGAATCATGTAATGAACCAATACGCTGTCCTCATTGTGATGTCACACTTACTTATCATAAAGCTGAAAATAGACTCAAATGTCATTTATGTGAATATTTTATTCCTACACCTCGTACTTGTCCAAACTGTGGAAGTACGCATCTTAAAAAGATTGGTTATGGAACACAGAAAATAGAAGAAGAATTAGAAAAACAGTATCCTGAAGCACATATCATTCGCTTTGACTTTGATACAACACGTAATAAGAATACTCATTTAAAACTCTTAAAAGACTTTGAAGAACATAAAGCAGATATTATGCTAGGTACACAGATGATTGCGAAAGGACTTGATTTCTCCAATGTTACATTTGTAGGTGTACTCATGGCTGATTTATCTTTAATGGTACCTGACTTTAGAGCCTCTGAACGTACATTCCAGTTACTTTGTCAGGTGGCAGGAAGAAGCGGTCGAGGAGAAAAACAAGGTACAGTTATGATCCAGACATTCAATCCAGAACATTATGCAATTAAAGCAGCAGTCAAGCAGGATTATGATGCTTTCTTTAAAGAAGAGATAGCATTTAGAAAGAAAGCCAAATATCCACCATATTGTCATTTAGTCTCTGTTATAGTACAATCACGCTCACCTAAGAATGTTCATTCTATTGCCTTAGATATCAGTCAATACTTAAAAGATCATCTAGAAAAGGTTCGTATCATTGGACCACAGTCTACCTTTAAGATGCAGGATATCTATCGTGAAAGAATTCTGATTAAATATATAGAATCTAAACCTATCTATGAACAATTAAGTATCATTGATGACTATTATAACCGTACAAGAAAAGGAGGTGTTATTGTGGCATGCGACTTTAACCCGTATTCCACATATTAATATGAAAGAAAGAGATACAGCATTAGATATACTTATTGATTATGAAAAGAATGAAAGCTATTTAAATATTACTTTAAACCATACTCTTACAAAAGACTTCTCACCATCAGAAAGAGGACTTATTACAACATTGGTCTATGGAACTATTCAGAATCGTTTGTATTTAGAATATCAATTAGAACCACATATTCATACACGTTTAAAAGTAGTAGAAAGAATGCTTCTATTAATGAGTCTCTACCAGCATTTCTATCTAGATACACCAGATTATGCAATTGTCAATGAAGCAGTAGATATTATTAAGGAAAGAAGAAATAAAAGAGCAGGAGGCATGATTAATGCGATTCTCCATAGCTGTTTTAAGCAAACAAGATCTTTAGATGATTTAGATCATGATGAACGTCTATCTATTTCTACAAGTCATCCTTTATGGATGGTTAAAATGTTGAATGCCCAATATGGCATTGAAACAACAGAAAAGATTCTTCATGCAGATAATGAAGTACCTTTAAAAAGTGGTCGTGTGAATACTTATAAGATATCACGTGAGGAATTCTTAAAGAAATATCCAGAATTCACTCCTGGTTATTTATCACCAGATAGTGTCTTATTAAAAGAAGGTAATATCGCCCATACTGAAGCTTTTAAAGAAGGGTTAGTGACGATTCAGGATGAATCATCACAGATGGTTGCTCGTTTACTTAATCCAAATGAAGATGATCTTGTCTTAGATATGTGTGGTGCCCCTGGATCTAAAACAACTCACCTTGGCACTTTGATGAATAATAAAGGCACCCTGGATGTCTATGACCTTTATCCTCATAAAGCAAAGCTTATTAAAGACAATGCGAAAAGACTTGGATTAACGAATATTCATGTGCATACAGGAGACAGTACAGACCTCTCAATATTTAATAAACAGTATACAAAAATACTTCTAGATGGGCCTTGTTCTGGTCTTGGAGTACTCTCTAGAAAGCCTGAAATTAAGTACCATGACTCTAATGCAATGGATGAAATCATTCCTATTCAAGCAAAATTACTAGAAAATGCATATTCTTTATGTATAAAAGGTGGTAATATAGTGTATAGTACGTGCACTATAAATAAAAAAGAAAACGAAAAACAGATTGAAAAATTCATAAAGAAGCATCCCGATATGCATGTGGTAGAAGAACGTACTATACTTCCATATGAATATCATAGTGATGGCTTTTATATGTGTCTGTTAGAAAAGGATGTATGATGAAATCAATTTATGACTTAACACTCGAACAATTAAAAGAAGAACTAAAAGCACTTGGACAAAAACCATTCCGTGCAAAGCAGATTTATGAATGGATTTATGTAAAGAATGTCTATGATTTTCATCAGATGACAAATCTTTCTAAAGAACTTCAAGAAACACTTTCCAATCATTTCAGTGATGCACTTTTAACTATTAAAGAAAAACAGGTTGCTCGTGATGGAACAACTAAATATCTTCTAGAATTAGAAGATGGAGGACTCATTGAAACAGTATTAATGATTCAGACTTATGGTCGTTCATTATGTGTTACAAGCCAGTTAGGCTGTAATATGGGCTGTTCATTTTGTGCATCTGGATTATTAAAGAAACAGCGTAACTTAACAAGTGGTGAAATTGTGAAACAGGTCTTGACTGTTATGAATGATTTAAAGGAAAGAGTGACTCATGTAGTTGTGATGGGTACAGGTGAACCATTTGATAACTATGATGAAGTGATGAACTTTATCTATACAGTGAATGAACCTCATGGTCTAGCGATTGGTGCAAGACACCTTACTATTTCTACATGTGGTTTAATTCCTGGAATTGAACGTTTCTCTCATGAACCAATCCAGGTGAACTTAGCTATTAGCTTACATGCACCTAATGATGAAATTCGTAATGAACTCATGCCAATCAACAAACGTTACAATATGGATGACTTAAGAGATGCCATCAAGACATATATTGAACGTACAAACCGCCGTGTTACTCTTGAATATATTTTATTGAAGGATGTCAATGATGATATCAAATATGCGCGTCAGTTAGCCCATTATCTTCGTGGATTAAATGTTTATGTGAACTTGATTCCTTATAATCCTGTAGATGAACATGGCTATAAGCAGTCTTTAGGTCATACAATTACTGCATTTAAGGATGAACTTATTCGTTTACATATTAATTGTACATTAAGAAAAGAACATGGCCGTGATATTGATGGTGCATGTGGACAGTTACGTGCAAAAAGAGAGAAAGGGGCATAATATGGTTATCTCCGCGATGACTGATATTGGAATAAAAAGATCAGTCAATCAAGATAGAGCAGTTTATAAAATCAAAGACCATGAAATCGTTGGTGTATTATGTGATGGAATGGGTGGTCATCTTGCAGGTGATGTTGCAAGTACTCTTGTAAGTAATTATATTATTGATCATTTCTTTGATCATTCACCTTTTATAGATGATGAATCTATTCATGCCTGGATCTCTTCTTTATTATTAACCGCAAATGATTTACTAAATAAAGAAAGTGATATGCATAGAGAATATGCAGGTATGGGTACGACAATTGTCATCTGTTATATGGATGGAAAGAATACCTATATTTCTCATGTAGGAGATAGTAGAGCTTATTTATATAGTGATACTTTAAAACAAATCACGACAGATGATACTTTTGTGAATGAATTACTTAAAAGAGGTATAATTAATCAAGAAGAAGCTTCTCATCATCCTAAAAGAAATGTATTAGTGCAGGCGATTGGTATTAAAGAGGCTTTACGTATTTCTTTTTATAAGATTGAAGAAGATTATCGTGCAATATTGCTCTGTTCAGATGGATTATATAATTCACTCTCATCTCAACAGATTGAAAATATCTTAAAAGAAGATGAATCAGTCAATCATAAAACAGAAAGACTCATTCAATCAGCCAATGAATTTGGTGGATTAGATAATATTGGTGTTTTATTAATTGAGAAGGGAGAATCATAAGATGAGTGAAAAAGGACGTATTCTTGCTGACCGTTATGAATTAAAAGAATTAATTGGCCAAGGCGGTATGGCAGATGTCTATCTTGCATATGATGATATATTAAAAAGAGAAGTGGCTGTAAAAATACTACGTTCTTCTTTGACAGGAGATCCTATTTATATTACGCGTTTCCATCGTGAAGCACGTGCAGCAGCTGCATTATGTCATCGTAATATTGTGGAAATCTATGATGTAGGTGAAGAAGATGATCTTTACTATATTGTCATGGAATATGTACGTGGTCAGACTTTAAAAGAATTAATTAATAAGCGTGGTGCACTTCATTATGTAGAAGCAGTAGACATTATGAAGCAGGTTGTATCAGCCACTGCACTGGCCCATTCTATGGGTATTGTTCATCGTGACTTAAAGCCTCAGAATATTCTTGTCACTGATTCTGGAATTGTGAAAATTGCGGATTTTGGGATTGCCTCTATCCAGTCTTTATCACAGGTGACTCAAACAGATACAATCATGGGTTCACTTCACTATCTTGCACCAGAAATCGCAAGAGGTGAAAAGGCGACACCACAAAGTGATATTTATGCTTTAGGTGTTGTATTTTATGAATTATTAAGAGGGGATGTTCCTTTTAATGGAGAATCTCCAGTGAATATCGCTTTGAAACATATGCGTGATGAAATACCATCAGTACGTGAATATAATCCAGCGATTCCTCAGTCAGTAGAAAATATTATTATTAAAGCAACTGCAAAAAATACAAACAATCGTTATCAGTGTGCTGATGATATGTTAGATGATTTAGAAACTTGCTTAGACCGTTTAGATGAACCTAAATTAAGTTTTGATCAAGTGAATAATGATCCAACAATCATTGCGACTGATTCTCAGTTCTTTACTAAAACAGCATCTTTAGATCCTGAAGAAACAAAAACAGAAATAGAAGAAATTGAACCAGAAGAAGAAAAGATAAAAGAACCAATGGATAAGAAAAAAAGAATTGCGATAGGTGTGGCCATTGGGGCAGTTATTGTATGTCTTGCGATTGTAGCAGGATTCTTCTTATTTGGTGGTAACCAAGATGGTACAATGATGGATCTAGTTGGTAAGACTGAAAAAGAAGCTAAAGCTTTATTAATTGATAAAGGCTATAAGGTATCTGATGATGTTGATTATGAACTCAGTGATAAGTATGAAAAAGGACTTGTTATTGCGACAGATCCTGAAGCAGGACATACTATCAATGAAGGTGATACAGTAACATTTACTATCTCTAAGGGTAAATATATTGTCATGAAGGACTATACAGGTATCTCTTACAATTCAGCTTATAATGAATTAACAAAGCTTGGCTATAAGGTTAGAAAGTATGAAAAGTCTGATGATGATTATAAAGAAGGTGTCGTTATTGGACAGTCTATTTCTGAAGGTGAAAAACAGGATCCTAATGAAAAAGGCAAAATCATTACTTTGACAGTATCTAAAGGTGTCAGCATTACTGTACCATCATTATATGGTCAGAATATCAATGCGGCGAAATCTACATTAGAAAGTCAGGGCTTTACTAATGTGAAACTATCTGTATTACCATCACCTACTGATACTGCAACAATTAACTCAATGTCTATTAATACAGTTGTAAAACAGTCAGTTGCACCATATACTCAGGTAAATAGTAAAGGGACTGAGATCATCTTATATTATTATGATAAGAAACCAACCCCTGCAACCCCTACAACCCCTACAACCCCTACAACACCAACACAACCTGACTTACCAGAAAATGATGATGACGATACAACTACAACTGAATAAGAATAGGAGATTATATGCCTAAAGGTCAGATTATAAAAGTCCTTGCAGGATTCTACTATGTCGATACAGGTAAGAAGGTTGTTAGCTGCAGGGCACGTGGTAAATTTAGAAACAGAGGTCAGAAGCCTCTCGTAGGAGACTTCTGTAGCTTCCAGGAAGAAAAAGATGGTTCTGGTTATATTCTTACACTAGAAAAAAGACATAACCAATTGGAAAGACCTCCTATCTGTAATGTAGATCAGGCACTTCTTGTATTCTCTATTGCCCAGCCAGATTTTGATCAGATGCTTTTAGATCAATTTCTCGCAATGGTTGAATATGAGAAGATCAAACCAATCATCATTATCACAAAGATAGATCTTAATAGAGAATTTATTCCTGTAATACAAAAGAAGTACAATGCCTATGATCTTTACTTTGTATCAAGTAAAGAAAATGAAGGCATCGAAGAGATTATACCAATCCTTAAAAACCGTGTAACAGTCGTTACAGGGCAGAGTGGGGTAGGTAAATCAAGTCTTCTCAACGCCTTAAACATTGAACTTAATATTGAAACAAATGAAATTTCTCAAGCATTAGGAAGAGGGAAACATACTACAAGACATGTTGAACTTATTCCTATGTATGGTGGCTATATTGCAGATACTCCAGGTTTTTCATCATTAGAACTTAAAATGGATCCTGTAGAACTTGCAGTCACTTATCATGATTTTAGAGAACTGTCACATCATTGTAAATTTAGAGGATGTCTTCATGATAGTGAACCACATTGTGCTGTTAAAGAAGCAGTAGAAACAGGAGAAATTGATGAAACAAGATATGTTGATTACCTGCAGTTATTAAAGCAGGTTAAAGAAAGGAAAGATAAACGATATGGTTAAAATTGCACCTTCAGTATTATCCGCAGATTTTGCGCATCTTAAAGAAGATATTGATACAATCTATGATGGAGGAAAATCATGGATTCATTATGATGTTATGGATGGACACTTTGTCCCTAATATTTCATTTGGTTACAGCATTCTTAGTAATTTACGTGCTGTGACTGATTTATTTATTGATGTACATTTAATGATCACTGATCCAGGTCAGTACTTAGATGAATTCATCAATGCAGGTGCAGACCTCATTACATTCCATATTGAAGCTGTATCAAGCATGCAGGAAGCACGTGTACTTATTCAACGTATTCATGATGCAGGATGTCTTGCATCAATCTCTATTAAACCAGGTACTGATGTGGAAGCAATCAAACCATTCTTAGATGATTTAGATATGGTTCTTGTCATGAGTGTTGAACCAGGATTTGGTGGCCAGTCATTCAATCCTGCAGCCTTAGATAAGATTACTGAACTTAAAGAAATCAGAAATGGCAGACGTTATCTCATTGAAGTAGATGGTGGTATCAATGCGAATACAGCTAACCTATGCCGTGGGGCAGGGGCAGATGTTCTAGTGGCTGGAAGCTATGTCTTCAAAGCAGAAAACAGACAGGAAGCTATTGACTCACTCAAATGAAAATAGGCTTATATGCAAGCATGAATAATGGGGATGTCTTTAATAAAGACATCCCTTATATTGCAGTTGATGGTGGTTTAGAACATCTACACCGTCAATCAATTAAACCATTATGTGCTATTGGAGACTTTGATTCTCTAGAACATAAAGAATACTTAGAAGGATTAGAAGTACTTACTTTTCCTACTCATAAGGATGAAACAGATACAGAACTTGCTATTAGTGAAGCACTCAATAGAGGTTATGATGAAATAGATCTTTATGGTGTTATTGGTGGTCGTATTGATCATTTTTTAGGTGTACTTATCTATCTTAGACAGCATCCTGATATTAAAATCACTTTATATGATGATATAAACAGAATATACCTCTTGCCTAAAGGTAAGCATCAAATAGATTGCAGGGAATATAAGTACTTCTCATGCTTTACTGAAAAGACTTGTACTCTCACATTAAAGAATTGTGATTATCCGCTTGATGGTTATATATTAGAACCACATGATCCACTATGTATCTCTAATCAATGTCATGGTATTCTAACAATTGAAAATAGTGAAGATTTAATATTCATTGAATCACAAAGAATAGGAGGTACATATGGAGAATAAAGATTTTCTTGCGACTGAACCAGTAGGTAAATTACTCAGACAACTTGCCTTACCAACAGTCATTGCGCAATTAATCAACATGCTTTACAACATTGTAGACCGTATGTTTATAGGTCATATTCCTCAAACAGGTGCTCTTGCTTTAACAGGTGTTGGTGTTTGTATGCCGTTAATTATGATTGTGACAGCCTTTGCCTCATTGGTTGGTAATGGTGGTGCACCACGTGCGTCTATTTATATGGGTCAGGGTAATAATGATTATGCTGAAAAGATATTAGGTAATTGTTTTATTACGCAGATTATCGTTTCTATCGTACTTACACTTATTCTATTTTTTGGAAATCGTACCTTCTTACTTGCTTTTGGTGCAAGCAGTAATACAATTACCTATGCCATAGACTATATGAATATCTATGCAATGGGAACACTATTTGTACAATTAACATTGGGAATGAATATGTTTATTACAGCCCAGGGATTTGCGAAAAACGGAATGATTTCAGTTGTCATTGGCGCATTATGTAATGTCATCTTAGATCCTATTCTTATCTTTGGATTTCACTTAGGTGTTAAGGGAGCAGCCTTTGCGACAATTATTTCTCAAGGATGCTCATGTCTTTATGTTCTTCGCTTCTTATTTGGTAAAAAGACAAAACTTAAAATAAAAAAGAAAAACTTATCTTTAAATCACTCAGTCATCTTACCTTGTCTCGCTTTAGGTCTTTCTACTTTTGTGATGCAATCAAGTGAGAGTGTCATCCAGGTCTGCTTCAATTCTTCTTTATTAAAATATGGGGGAGATATAGCAGTAGGGGCAATGACTATATTGACTAGTGTTATGCAGTTTGCGATGCTTCCTTTACAGGGATTAGGACAGGGGGCACAACCTATTATCAGCTACAACTATGGGGCTAAGAATAAAGAACGTGTTCGAAAGACATTTAAATTATTACTAAAAGTCAGTCTAGTATTCTCAATATGTATCTGGCTTCTTATTCAGATCTTCCCGCAGATGTTTGTAGGTCTCTTTACAAATGCACAAGAACTCTCACTCTTTACCACTAAAGCACTTAGAATCTATATGGCAGTCGTAGGCCTCTTTGGAATACAGATTGCCTGTCAGATGACATTTGTGGCTTTAGGTAATGCGAAAGCATCAGTTATTGTGGCAGTTACTAGAAAATTCATTCTTTTAATTCCACTTATTTATATTATGCCTGCATTACTTATAGATAAGACAACAGCTGTTTATTTGGCCGAACCAGTGGCAGATATTCTTGCAATTACATTTACAGTATTGTTGTTTAGAAAACAATTTAATAAAGCACTTGAACATATGAACTGAGGTTTCTCAGTTCTTTTTTTCATAGAAATATATTATAATGAAATAGATTGAAAGAAGGATGAATATATGAGGAATCTAGAAGATATAAAAAGAAGTGGATTTAAAATCATTGAACAAAAAAGAGAAGAATTTATGAAACAGAGTATCCTTTCTGATGAGTTCTTAGATTTATTAGATAAGAATAAAAAGCCATTTGATCTTTTAATGTCCTATTATCGTTGTGCGGTAATGGAGATAGAAACAAAATTCAGAGTATTAGATCAGGAATATTCTTTAGAATATGATGGTAATCCCATTGAAAGTATTAAGTCACGTATTAAATCATATGATAGTATTGCGAGAAAAGTAAGACGCAAGAATATTCCAATGACTATGGAATCATTAGAAGAAAATATAAGAGATATTGCAGGAGTCAGAGTTGTTTGTTCATTTCCTGAAGATATTTATGAACTTGCAGATAGCTTCTTAAGACAGGATGATATTACTTTGATTGAGATGAAGGATTATATTAAAAATCCTAAACCTAGTGGTTATCGTAGTTTACACTTAATTGTGCAGGTACCAATCTTTTTACAGAAGACAAAGAAGTATGTTTATGTAGAAGTACAGCTTCGTACTATTGCGATGGATTTCTGGGCAAGTTTGGAACATAAATTACGCTATAAGAAGAATATTCCTGAAGATGAAGCAAAGCTTATTGCTCAGGAACTTTATGACTGTTCAGTAGAAAGTGCTAAATTAGATGAACGTATGCAGAAGATACGTTCAATGATGAATAAAGGAGAATCTGAATAGATTCTTTTTTGTTGGAGAAAATGAAACTTTAATATGTGGTAAACACGGCATTTTATTTTGCCTTTATTGTCAAACAGTATTATATATAATTAAAAATAAGGTAATAGATACTACGCAATTATATGATAATAATCATTCAGTGGTCTTGTTGAATTATCAGCCCATCATGTGCACTCAACATCGTAACAAGGCGATAGATGATGTTTCTACAGGATATCATTGGAGAACGAGAAAATGTATTATAAAATACAGCAAGTTATTTGCATACATGCTATAATTTTACTATATTTTGAAAAAAAGATTGCAGATGAGATTTTTGAAATATATAAAAGAAGTTCGAAAACAAAGCTTATGAGTCAGACGGAATTTGCGAAAGCATTATGTGTATCATACTCAATTGTCAGTAGGTGAGGAATAGGATTATTCTGCTTTGTGCATGATTTTGATTTTAGTGACTTTAGGAATAAATTATGGTTTGAGAGTGATCTGGGGATTACTTAACAGCCAGCCTTACTGTAGCAGCTAATAACATCACTCATGTAAATATGGAGGCAGTCTTTACATTGACAGATAGGCTATTCAAGTCAGCTTAGTTCATTGGTTTTGAAAACGAACGGTAATATAAATTGGAGGTATAACTCATGTATCAGGATTTATCTTTTATGAATGTTCCGCTTCCAGAGGACATTCTGAAATTAAAAATTTATGGTGATTATGCTGGAGCTCAGAAAATGATTCGTTATTTTCTGGAAGAAAAGGATATTCCACAGGCGCTTAGAAAACGTCTGGAAATTGAACAGGAAGTCATTGGTGTTATGGGTGGAAATGAATACCCATTTACTTATGATGAAGCATTGGAAATCATGACGAGTCATCTGCGTGATTTCGAAAAAGAAGAGTTAGATTATTTAAAAGAAATCAGTGCAGCAGATTGGATTTATATTGATGGCGAGGTACATTTTCAGCGTCGATTCTATGAAAATCTCATTAAGACTCGTCCAGATTACGCAAAGCGTGTCATTGCAGAAAATCCAGAGGATGAAAAGCAAAATAATCTAAATCAGAATCTACTTAACGAAAATATACATTACATGAAGGAACATGGTGGAAGAACTGTACACACTCGTATACGTTCAACAATAAAAGCTAAGAAAGAATTCGAAGAGGTAGGACGCAAGGTTCGCGTACATCTTCCGATTCCTAAGGTATATGAGCAGGTTTCTAATGTAGAGATTCACGCATCTAATCCAGAGATTACATATATAGCACCTACTGATGCACCACAGAGAACAGTATATTTTGAAACTGAACTGAAAGAGAATCAGGAGTTTATGGTAGATTATTCATTTGACTACCATGTAAATTATGTAGAGTTAGATCCTGCCAAGGTGTCTGAAGAACAGCCAGATTTCTGTCTGGAAGAGCAGGCACCACATATCGTATTCACTCCTTACTTAAGAGAACTAAGAGATGAACTGGCAGGAGACGAGACAAATCCAATTATTTTGGCGCGTCGATTCTATGATTTTGTGACTACAAAAGTGATGTATTCTTTCATGAGAGAGTATTTTACAATTGAATGTATTCCCGAATACTGTGCAATCAACCTAAAAGGTGATTGTGGTGTACAAGCACTGCTATTTATCACACTTTGCCGCATGTCTGGAATTCCAGCACGCTGGCAGTCAGGTCTATATGTGACGAAGTATTATACAGGATACCATGATTGGGCACAATTCTATATAGCACCGTATGGATGGGTATTTGCAGACCCTTCCTTTGGTGGAAGTGCATGGCGTGAAGGAGACAAAGAGCGTTGGAACTATTACTTTGGTAATCTGGATATTTTCCGTATGCCAGCGAACTCTGAAATTCAAAAAGAATTCATGCCAGAGAAAAAATGGCTTCGCATCGATCCGATTGATAATCAGAGAGGAGAATTTGAGTACGAGGATCATGGTCTTCGTTTCTCTCAGGTGGATGTATCACAGGAACTTATTTCTATGGAAGATATTGAAAAATAAATTATAATAAGTCTCATTGTTAGAAACAGAAATGTTTGAAGAGAGGTGTTGGATGAACGTTTTCTTCCCTTTCTTTTTTACACATAATAATATAAAAAGGCGTTACAAATAATATGAATAGAAACAGATCATATTTGCCTGTAATGCCTTTTTCTTTTGATAAATTATGTGTCTTTTAGTAGTAAATAAAACAATATATTGTCTTTTTGGTGGCGAATAATACAGTAAAAATATGTTGATTTACGCAGGAACAGCTAGCAAGTTAATTTTTATTCCCATAAATGTTAAATAATCAAAAGTTTTGGGATTACAGTCCAAAAACTTTTTCTTTTGCGAAAGAGGAAAAATAAAGTGAATCCCGAAGTTTTACAGTATGTCATCTGTCATTCAGATGCACAGATCACAATGAATGTCTACAATCATATTGCAGAAAAGTCTCATGTGGTGAATGAAATGTCTAAAATGAACATGCAAGAAACCGTGCCTGCTGCAGTATAAAACATAGGTCGCTATCGTAAAAATGTGATCAAATCAAGAAAACAAAATAATTAGCACACACCTATTGACAGTGCTAAAAAAAGTGATATACTAGCATTAGCACAAGAGAAATAAGAGTGCTAAAGGAGTGATTGCGATGAATGGTGAAAAATGGACAGAAGCAATGCAGGAAGCATTTGGACGTGCAGCTCAGAATGCGTTAGCTCTGAATCAACAGATTGTTGATGTTGAACATCTCATGTATGCATTATTAGAAGATAGTTCTGGTATTTTCTATAGAGTACTGACAAAAATTAATATCTCTATACCAGAAGTACAGGATTTACTCAATGCGGAGATCAATAAGAAGCCTAGCGTTGGGCAGGTGACTCAGGATCAGCTTCGTTTAAGCTATGATCTCAATAGCTGGATTGCGAATGCTGAAAGAATTAAGACAGAATATAAAGATGACTATATGAGTGTAGAACATCTTATTCTTGCATTATTTAATACGCAAAGCACCTTTATTAAAAACTTTGTATCTCGTTATAATTTAAATAAAAAAGAAGTTGAAAAAGTAATTAAGGAAATGAGAGGAGGACATAAAGTGGATACTCCAAACCCAGAAAATAATTATGAAGTACTAGAAAAATATGGACGTGATCTTGTTAAAGATGTGAAAGATGGCAAGATTGATCCAGTTATTGGTCGTGATGAAGAAATTAGACGTGTTATTCAGATCTTATCACGTAAAACAAAGAATAACCCAATTTTGATTGGTGAACCAGGTGTAGGTAAAACTGCGATTGTAGAAGGACTTGCTTGGCGTATAGTTAAGAACGATGTACCTGAAACATTAAAAGATAAAACTTTATTTGAACTTGATTTAGGTTCACTTGTGGCAGGTGCTAAATACCGTGGTGAATTTGAAGAAAGATTAAAAGCTGTCTTAAATGAAATCAAGAAGTCTGAAGGACAAATCATTATGTTTATTGATGAAATCCATCAGTTAGTAGGTGCAGGTAAGACAGATGGTGCGATGGATGCGGCCAACTTATTAAAACCAATGTTAGCACGTGGTGAATTACATTGTATTGGTGCAACAACATTGGATGAATATCGTCAGTATATTGAAAAGGATGCAGCCTTAGAAAGACGTTTCCAGAAGGTATTAGTACAAGAACCTGATATTGATGATACAATTGCGATTCTAAGAGGTTTAAAGGAACCATTTGAATCTCATCATGGTGTTCAGATCCAAGATAGTGCAATTATCGCAGCGGCGCATATGAGTGATCGTTATATTACAGATCGTTTCTTACCAGATAAGGCCATTGACCTTATTGATGAAGCATGTGCTTCAGTACGTATGGAAATTGACTCTATGCCTGAAGAACTAGATACAATTACTCGTGATAAGAATCGTCTAGAAATGGAAAGAATCTCTATTGAAAAAGAAGATTCAACTGAAGATAACGAAAAGAGACTGGAAGAAATCAAAGAAAAAATTGCTTCTTTAAATGAAAAGATTGCTGGATTAACTGAACAATGGAAATCAGAAAAGTCTCAGGTGGATCATATCAAGGATTTAAAGAACCAAAAAGTACGTTTAGAAACACAAATGGCACAGTTTGAATCTCAGGGTAACCTAGAAGAAGCCTCTAAAATTAAATACCAGACTATTCCTGCTATTAATAAAGAAATAGAAGAATATCAGGCTAAAGAAAATGATGATGCTTTATTACAGGAAAAGGTCACTGTAGATACTATTTCTGAAGTCATCTCTAGATGGACTAATATTCCAGTTTCTAAGCTAATGGAATCAGAAAAAGAAAAATTATTACATCTTGAAGATATTATGAAGAAAAGAGTTATTGGTCAGGATGAAGCCATCACTAAAGTCACTGATGCAATACTTAGAAGTCGTGCTGGTATCAATGATGAGAATAGACCTATTGGCTCATTCTTGTTCCTAGGTCCTACTGGTGTAGGTAAGACAGAAGTGGCTAAGACACTTGCTGAACAGCTCTTTGATAGTGAAAAGAATATAGTACGTATCGATATGAGTGAATATATGGAGAAATATAGTGTCTCTCGTTTATTAGGTGCTCCTCCAGGATATGTAGGTTATGAAGAAGGTGGACAGTTAACTGAAGCTGTCAGACGTGCTCCATATAGTATTGTCTTATTAGATGAAATTGAAAAAGCCCATCCAGATGTCTTCAATATCTTATTACAGATTCTAGATGATGGTCGTTTAACAGATTCTAAGGGTAATGTAGTCAGCTTCAAGAATACAATTATCATTATGACTTCTAATATCGGTTCTCAGTACTTGTTACAGGGTAACAATGAAGAAACACGTAAAGAAGTAGATAATGAATTAAAGATGCACTTCAAACCTGAATTCTTAAACCGTATTGATGAAATCGTTATGTTCAACTCACTTGATTCAAGTGTTGTTTATAAGATTATTGATAAGTTTATTCATGAACTTGAAGGTCGTCTCGAAGAAAAGAAGATTACTCTAGAAGTCACTGATGCAGCTGAAAACAGAATTGCACAAGATGCATTTGATGCCACATTTGGTGCACGTCCAATCAAGCGTTATATTCAGTCACATATTGAAACAATGCTTGCAAGAGAAATAATCAAAGGTACAATCCATGCTAACAGTCATGTAGCCATTGACTATGATAATGGATTTATAGCTAGAGAAGCATAAGTTGTTTGAAAGAAGATAGAACCCCCTCTATCTTCTTTTTCTTTTCATTGTTTCATAAAAATGGTAGAATGCTAGAGGAGAGAGATGATTATGCAGAGATATTTTATTAAAAATAATTATAGACAAAATGACATCATTATCACTGATGATTCTATGTATAAGCATATTACTAAAGTAATGCGTATGGAAAAGGGTGAACATGTCATTTGTATTGATGAAGACAAGCATGTTTACTTATGTGAAATCATCGATACAAAGCAAGGTTTACTACAAATTAAAGAAGAACTTCAGGAAGATAATGAATTAGATGTTGAAGTAACACTTGTTTATGGTTTACCAAAGAGTGATAAGTTTGAATTTGTAATTCAAAAAGCAACAGAACTAGGTGTTACACGTATAGTTCCTTTGCGTGCTTCTAGAAGTATAGTGAAAATGGATGAAGGACGTTTTAACAAGAAGAAGGAACGTTTTGTTCACATCGCCCAGGAAGCAAGTGAACAATGTCATAGACAGATTGTTCCTGAGATTACACCTCCTATTCAATTATCACAATTAAAGGATTATTTATCTGAAGTGAATGTTGTGGCATATGAGGAAGAAAGTAAGAATGGAGAACATCATGCTTTCACAAAAGCACTCAATGACCTTCATACATCTATTACTATTATAGTAGGACCAGAGGGTGGTTTTGATCTTCAGGAAGTAGAAAAGATGCAGTCAATGGGTGTTGTGCCATGCTCTATTGGTAATCGTATTTTAAGAAGTGAGACAGCACCTTTATATATGCTTAGTGTTATAGGGTATAGAAGAGAATTGGGGGATTAATATGAACTTTATTGCAGTCATTAATAAATACAGCAGGGATATAAAATACAATAAAACAAACTTATATCATTATTGTGAAGAACATAAAAAAGAATTAGAAGACCTGAATATTCGTTTTAAGGTTAAATCAGAAATTGAATTATTCAATATGGAAATCCTTTTGCGTGCACTAGATGTAAAAGATGCAATTGAAGGTTCCTATAATCTTTTTGCGTCAGGTCATTATGATATGTTTGAATATATTACCTATGAAGAAAAAAGAAAAATGTTTAATAATGATTTAAAGAATGTATTAGAAACACTCCCTCATTTTTATGATGAAGAAAGTTCACGAGATATTTATATTCCTATCTATTCTCCTGATATCAATAATTGGTATATCAATGATTATCAGATTCTCTTATTAAAGCAGCATGCAGAATATGTGAAGAATCAGCCAATTACACTAGATACTGCTTTTAGATATTATGGACCAGTTGTATTTGATACACCTTTTTCCAGCTTAGAAAAAGTATATGAAAACGAATCACATATTGCCTATTATTATGAAGAATTAGGCGCTATCTATTTATTTGTGAAAGAAGACTATTCACTGATTTGTCGTATTGTGATTGGTGATGATAATCGTCATTCTAACAGGGCATCTATTGAAGATGCAAAAGAATTAGTGGTTTATTATGAACATGGTGAATATACACAGTTCATACAATACATGTATGATCATCAATTAATTAGTGATCGTACATATAAGAAATTAATAAAGAAAGTGAAGTGAGACAATGGCAACAGTTGCTTTTCATACATTAGGCTGTAAAGTAAACAGCTACGAATCAGAAGCGATGTTAGAAATATTCAAGAAAAGAGGGTATGACAATATCGACTTTGATTCTCCTGCAGATGTATATGTTATTAATACATGTACTGTCACAAATACAGGGGACTCTAAATCACGACAGATGATCCGTAAGGCACATCGTACTAATCCTGATGCAGTAATCTGTGTAGTGGGATGCTATTCACAGGTAGCAAGTGAAGAAATCACAGAAATAGAAGGTGTTTCTGTAGTACTTGGAACACAACATCGTGCTTCTATTGTAGACTTTGTAGAAGAATATAAGATGACACATAAACAGATTGTGAAAATAGAAAATGTTATGAAGGTCTCTCGTTTTGAAGACTTAAGTATTCATGCATTTGAAAATAAAACAAGAGCTTTCCTAAAAATTCAGGATGGATGCAATAACTTCTGTACATATTGTATTATCCCTTATGCACGTGGTGGCGTTCGTTCTCGTCCTAAGGAAGATGTTTTAAGTCAGGCTCAGGAACTTGTAGATAGAGGGTTTGTAGAAATCGTCTTAACTGGTATTCATACAGCAGGTTATGGTGTGGATTTAGACAATTATTCTTTCTATGATCTATTAGTAGACTTAACAACTAAAATCAAGGGATTAAAGAGATTACGTATTTCTTCTATTGAAATGAGTCAGGTCAGTGATGAAATTATTGAACTTATTGGAAGAAGTCCTATTATCGTAGATCATTTACATATTCCTATTCAGTCTGGTACAGATTCTATTCTAAGAAGAATGGCAAGACATTATAATACAGCTGAATTTGAAAAGAAATATTTTGAACTTAAAGAAGCGTTACCAGGTATCTCTATTACTACAGATGTCATTGTAGGATTCCCTGGAGAAACAGAAGAAGACTTCGTTGATACATATAACTGGATTAAGAGACTTCATTTCAATCAATTGCATGTTTTCCCTTATTCAAGAAGAAAGGGAACACCAGCAGATAGAATGCCAAATCAGGTACCAGGAGATGTCAAGAAAGAACGTGTTAGAAGACTATTGCAGCTTTCTGATGAATTAAAAACTGAATTCGCATTATCTGAAATGAATAAGGAACTAGAAGTGCTTATTGAAGAAGAAAAGGATGGCTACATGGTAGGACATGCCTCTAATTACTTAAAGGTTTTTGTTGCAGATCATTCTTTAAAAGAAGGACATATTTATAAAGTAAAGGTAACAGATCATCGAGGTTATGATTTAATCGGGGTGGTTTCTAGTGAAGAAGCTTAATGAGCTTTTTAAAGTTGAAAGTGATATAAAGATTGAATCTATTCATAGCGATTCCCGTTATGTCAGAAAGGATTCTATCTTCTTTTGTATTGAAGGTCTTGTGACAGATGGACATAAATATGTCGATGATGCTATCTTCCAAGGTGCTAAATGTATTGTTCATTCTAAGCCGTTACGTCGTTATTATCAGGGCATTGTTTATATTCAGGTATCAGATGTCTTAGATGAACTCAATCGTGTGGCAGATCTCTTCTATGATCATCCTTCCTATAAGATGACAGGAATAGGTGTTACAGGAACAAGTGGTAAAACAGTCGTAGCCCGTGTTGTTGCAAGACTACTCGGACGTTATTTAAAGATGGGCTATGTAGGTAACAACGGAATAGAATATGGACCTACAATGATGCAGATGACTGGTACTACACCAGATCCTATCTGTTTGCATCGTAACTTCTATAACATGGTTAAAGAGAATGTGAAGGGCTTTACTCTAGAAGTCTCTTCTCATGGCTTAGCTTTAAAGCGTGTTGATTCAGTTAATTTTAGTATTGCGGTATTTACAAATGCTTATGAAGAACATATGGACTTCCATGGAACTGTAGATAACCTGATGACATCATATGTTAAACTCTTTAGATTGCTTAAAGAAGGTGGTTATGCCATTCTTAATGCAGATGAAGTACGTTTTAATCATTATCTAACGACTAACTATAAGGATATGGCGGATCATGCTAAAATATTAACCTATGGTATTCATCATAAAGCAGATATTATGGCCCGTGAGATTGAATATTATATAGATCATTCAGCATTTAATATCTATATTAAAAATCATTACTATCATGTAGAAGTTCCTATTATTGCACCGTTTAATATATCTAACACTCTTGCAATATTGACAACCCTTTATGCCTTAGAAATGACACCGGATGAAATTGTGAATGCGATTAAATATATTCAGCCAGTAGAAGGTAGAATGGAAGTAGTCCCTGTTAAACAGCCGTTCCATATTATTGTTGACTATTGTCAGCATGCACATAATTTTGAAGAAGTATTCAAGTTTGTCCATAGTGTTAAAGGGAATGGTCATTTAATTGCAGTATTTGGTGCACCAGGACGTAAAGATATCCATAAAAGAAGTAAGATCGGTGCTTTAGCTAACAAATACTGTGATTATGTTATATTGACAGAACAGGATGAAAGAGATGATGATATCGAAGGCATCTGTTCACAGATTCAAGAACAGATTGTTGATCCTATTTCAGTGATTATTACTGATCGTCGTTATGCTATCCAGCAGGCAATAGATGCAGCTTGTCCAGGTGATGTTATTTTGATTTTAGGAAAAGGTCATGAACAGTTCATGACATCACTAGTGGGTAATACACCTTATCCTGGAGATAAATTCATTGCTCAGGAATATGCGAAAAAACTCTATAATGAACAATTAGAAGATGATATGTAAAACTTAAAAATAAAAGTTAAAAAAGTCTTGCATTATTAAAAATCATTGTGTATAATCATATTCGAATTTAGCGGTAAAGGGGGGAAAGTTCAATGGCAAAGACAGTAGTAAGAGAAAATGAATCTTTAGATGATGCTTTACGTCGTTTTAAGAGACAAGTTTCTAGAACAGGAACCCTTGCTGAAGCTCGTAAAAGAGAATTCTATGTTAAACCTGGTTTAAAGAGAAAAATGAAATCAGAAGCAGCTAGAAAGAACCAGAAGAAACGTCGTAGATAAGATTTATTTTTAGAAGAGTCATCTGACTCTTCTTTTTTTCAATGAAAGGATGATTTTATGGAAAAAGTGATTCAGTTAAGTGATTATAGCTTAGATGCCATTCAATTGTTGTGTGGCCCAAGTGATGAAAATATCGCTTTATTGGAAGATGAATTTGAGAATGCAATCAATGTCCGTGGTACAGATATTTATTTAGATCATAGTGATCCTGTATTAGAAAAGGTGATTCAGGTACTTGCTAAACTTACTAAAAAGGATGTACGTATTTCTAAAAGAGATGTGGTGTATGCAATCAAGTTAGGACGTAATGGTAAGCTTGATGAAATGGATTCTCTATTTGATATTCATATTGCCCGTACAAGTCATGGCAAAATTATATATCCTAAGACAATGGGGCAGTTAGAATACTATCATTCTTTAAAAGATCATGATGTGGTATTTGCGATTGGTCCAGCGGGTACAGGTAAAACATACTTATCTGTAGTGTTTGCTGTACAGGCATTAAAGAATCATGAAGTACAAAAAATCATTCTCACTAGACCAGCTGTAGAAGCAGGAGAAAACCTAGGGTTTCTTCCTGGAGACCTTAAAGAAAAGATTGACCCTTACTTAAGACCTCTTTATGATGCACTTTATGACATGTTAGGTGCAGAAAATACAGAGAAATTAATTGAAAAGGGTATTATTGAAATAGCGCCACTTGCTTATATGCGTGGGCGTACACTAGAAGATGCTTATGTTATTTTAGATGAAGCACAAAATACAACAGACAATCAGATGAAGATGTTCCTTACACGTTTAGGTTTTAACTCTAAGATGTGTATTACAGGGGATATTACTCAGATTGACTTACCTAAACAGACAACAAATGGTCTCAAACATGCTATGAAGATTTTAGATGGTGTCAAAGGTATTTCCTTTGTTTACTTAACAGCACTTGATGTAGTACGTCATCCAGTTGTTGCTAGAATCATTGAAAAATATGACATGAACAAATAAGACTGATTATTTCTAATCAGCCTTCATAATATTTCAATATCTTTTTATGAGCAGTAGGAATAGTTAATTCCTCCTGCTTATTTTTTGTATAGAAGTCAATAGAACGAATATCAGCTTTAAATACATATACATGCATATACCATGTACGATGAGTAAATACATGCTTAAAATCCTTTAAATGCGATAATACCTCTAAGTTGATCCCATAGTCTTCTTTAAACGTTTCTATAAAGGAATAAGGACTCTCTACTTCATATTGAGGAAGTAAATACATATTTTCTAGCAGTCCATTTTTATTTTTAATAAGCATCACTTCATCATCATCATATACTACAATACCTGTAATATAAGATAAACTTTTTTTATTTACTTTTTTTATATTAATAGGTAGTACGTCCTGCTTATTTGTCAAATAAGCAATGCATTCCTTTTTGAGTGGACATTCATTACAATGAGGGTGAACAGGTAAACATACCGCATTCGCAAAATCCATAATCCCTTGATTGATCTTTGCTGAATCATAACCAATAACTAGCTGATTACCTATATCTGTAATTGTCTTCACAGTCTTATTTGACGCAATATTCTCTTCTATCGCATATAATCTACTCAATACTCTTAAGGCATTCCCATCTACCGCAATATAAGGCTTATGATACGCAAAACTCATAATAGCACTTGCAGTATAGGGTCCTACACCAATAAGCGCGAGAATGTCTTTATACTCCTTAGGGAATGTATCTTTCATTAAATTAGCACTCTTATGAAGATGCAAAGCACGACGATAATACCCTAACCCTTCCCAATACTTATAGACTTCTTCTATTGTTGCATTCGCAAGTGTTTCTATATCCGGAAATCTTTCAATAAAACGTTTATAATAGGGAATCACTGCAGTGACAGTCGTCTGTTGCAGCATAATTTCACTTACCCAGATTTTATAAGGGTCTTTAATATCTCTAAAAGGAAGATCACGTTTATTGACTTCATACCACTTTATTAACTTTTCTTGTATACTCATATAAATCACCATGAGCCATTATATAATATGTGTGTATTTTTGTCTTTGAATATGCTAGAATATATGTACAAACTAATTCGTATTAGGAGGTCAATAGTATGAAACTGATAATTGCGATTGTGAATAATGATGACAGTTCAACTGTCCAGAGCGCTTTAACTGAAGGTGGATTCTTTGTTACAAAGCTTGCTACTTCAGGAGGTTTCTTAAAGAAAGGTAATACAACATTCTTTATAGGAACAAATGATGATAAGGTAGATAGCGCTATTGAAATCATTAAAGCCAATGCAAAGAAACGTGTAGAAAAGGAACCTACAGTACCACCTACTGAAATGGGTGAATTCTTTACACCAATCATGGTAGATGTACTTGTTGGTGGGGCAACAGTATTTGTAGTTGACGTTGATCGTTTTGAGAAAATCTAATAATTGAGAAAAAAAGGATGGTCAAACCATCCTTTTTACTTTAAGATATCAACAGGTGATATAAATGAATGAAAATTTTGAATATAAGATTGCAACAAAAGAAGATATAGACGCAATTGTCCAGTTTCTTGCGAAAGATTATTATGAAACATCAAGAGCTTTAAAAGATCCCTGCAAGATGATCTTTTTAGCCTACAGTGGAGAAGTGATTGTAGGCATACTAGAACTCTTAGATCTTTCTAATATATCTTTTGTTTATGTATCAGAAGATTATCAGGATACTCTTGTACAAGAAGAACTACTTGAACTTGCTGAAAGATTTGTTACAAAAGAACTAACTGCTTATACAGATGAAGAACATCTTTCTTTCTTTAAGCAGCACGATTATAGTGTAGATGTAGAATCTAATGGTCGTTATTTATTGAAGAAGACAATTCCTGTACTACCTCGTTTTAGTGATTATGATCAGGTTTTAGCGTTTATTGAAGCACAAAAGGATCGAGTTTATTCTCTCGCAAACTTTAAGAACTTTATGTATGATTTCTATGATCCTCAAACTAAATTAACATGTGTTCATATTGGTGGTACAAACGGGAAAGGCTCTACGACTAACTATACAAAAGAAGTATTAAAATGTGCAGGCTATAAGGTAGGTACATTTACTTCTCCTGCTTTAGTAAATCGTTTAGATATTATTCGTGTGAATGATGAACCAATTGATGAAGCGACTGTTGTAAGATATGCGAATCGTTATATGGATGATTGGATGGCTTATGAGCTTTCTAAGTTTGAAATAGAAGTATTTATCGCAGTTATGTATTTTATTGAACAAGGTGTAGATATAGCCTTATTTGAAGTAGGGCTTGGTGGAACACTAGATGCCACTAATATCATTTCACCAATACTTACAGTCAATACAAATATTGGTTTAGATCATATAAACTTCTTAGGAAATACATATGCGAGTATTGCAAGAAGTAAAGCAGGAATCATTAAACGTGGTATTCCTTATATGACAGCTGAAAGAAGACCGGAATGTCTAGAAGTCTTCTATGAAGAAGCTCATAAGCATCATTCTTATGTAATAGAAATAAGAAAACCTAAACGTGTCTATTATGGTGCTTCTATTTCTTATGATTATCATGGTTATCATATATCTTTATCTACTTCAGCACATTATCAGGTTACTAACAGTGCACTTGCGATTAATATATTAGAATATATTAGAAAAGAATTCCCATTTAAGGATGCAGATCTAGAAAAAGGTATGCATGATGCAGTATGGGAAGGACGTTTTGAAACAATTCATCAAAATCCTTTAATTATCCTAGATGGTGCACATAATAGAGAAGGAATGGATGCCTTCTTTGAAAGTGCCCGTGATTTTAGTGATATTAAAATCATCTTTTCCGCACTAGGAGATAAAGATACCCATCATATGTTAGAAACATTATTATCTTTATCAAAGGATATTACTGTTACTCAGTTTGATCATCCTCGTCGTGCAACTGCCAAAGCTCTTGCAGAAGACTTTCCAGTGAAGATTGATGAAGACTGGAAACATGCAGTAGATGAGGCTTATAGTCATAAAGGTGTTGTATTTATTACAGGTTCTCTCTATTTTATTTCTAAAGTGAGACAATACATCTTATCTAAATAATGAAGAAATTTATTAAATATCAATGGCCCGATGAGGTTATTCATGCATTAGGTGATATGGGAATGATTGCGCCTGGAATAATCCAAAAGCAATCGTATAGACTTATTGAGAAGAGTCAATCATTTATCTTAAATGTTGATTCTTCCAAAGATCGTCTGTTATCCATTATTCCACCTTTACTTGCATCTATGATTCATGAAGAGAAAACACAGATTATCTTGCTTGGGCATAAAGAAGAGTTGTTATCATCTTCTTTTGATATGAAAGAATATAATAAATACACACAATATCGTTTTATTACATCTTATCCTGGCACCAATACATTTGAAGAATGCCAGACAATTTATAAGGGTATTGACATACTCTTTACTACGCCTTCTAAACTATTAGAATATATGAGAAGACAAGTGATAGATACTAACTTCGTCTCATATCTCATTTATCAGGATTCTCATAGCTTTTCTAGTGAAGAAATAAGAGAAATAAAGGAAATCAAGAAACATCTTCCTTTAGACTGTTCAAGTATTCTTTATGGACTACATCATCATGATTTCTTAAAGAAAAATATTCATACTACATTGCATGTTGATTCTTCTAAGGTAGAATGTACACATTTCTTATGTAAAGAACCATATTTCAATACAGAAAAGAAACAGATTATATTTGTAGAAAGCTATGAAGATATTCTTTATTATGCTGAAAAACTGAATGTCAATTTTGTGATTCATCAATTTATGAATCATGCTTCTCAGTATCGCATCATGCATGAGTTTAATAAAAAGGGTGGTCTTTTGATCGTATCTGATATGGCTTCACGCTATTTATCTTTGCGTTGTGATACAGTGATTCATCTAGGAACAACTCATATAGACCAATATATGTCTCATTTATCCCATGTTTTAGGTGTGAAGCATTCCTATATCTATGATACTCATATCACTAAGAAACAGCTTGAAGGAGTCGTTATTACTATTTCAAAAGAGGATTATGATACAAAACATCATCTTCTTTATGAAACAATAACTAAAAATCCAGACATGCTTCAAACATTACAAACTGATCAATTAATTACGATTATCCATCATTTAGCCCTATAGGAGAAAAATGTTGTTATTTTTTTAACAATAATAATTCCCTTATATAGGGCTTTTTTTAAATGTGTAATCAATTACAGAAAAGAAAGCGTTTGCAAGTAAGCCCTTACAAGTGTATAATGAAATAAGTGAAAAGACATAAGGAGGATTTAGTAGTTATGAAAAAATATGTTTACTTATTTAGCGAAGGTAACAAGGATATGCGTAATCTCCTTGGTGGTAAAGGTGCCAACCTTGCTGAAATGACAGGTATCGGTTTACCTGTACCTCAGGGATTCACAGTGACTACAGAAGCTTGTACACAATATTATGAAGACGGAAAAATGATCTCAGATGATATTAAAGGACAGATTGTTGAACACGTTAAAAAGCTTGAAGAAATCACTGGAAGAACTTTAGGTGATCCAAAGAACCCATTATTAGTATCTGTACGTTCTGGTGCAAGAATCTCAATGCCAGGTATGATGGATACAGTATTAAACTTAGGTTTAAATGATGAAGTAGCTAAGGAATTTGCTGCAACAACTGGAAATGAACGTTTCGTATATGATTCATATCGTCGTTTCATCCAGATGTTTGCTGATGTTGTAAAAGGATTCCCTAAATCAGACTTCGAACATAAATTTGATGCAATTAAAGAAGAAAAAGGTGTTGAATTCGATACTGAACTTACTGCCGAAGACTTAAAAGAAGTTGTTGCAGTTTATAAAGAAGCTTATAAAGCACATGCAGGTGTTGATTTCCCTCAGGAACCACTCGAACAGTTATTAGCTGCAGTTGAAGCAGTATTTGGTTCTTGGAATAATGATCGTGCCATCACTTATCGTCGTTTAAATGATATCCCAGGTTCTTGGGGTACAGCTGTAAACGTTCAGCAGATGGTTTATGGTAACAGAAGTGATAAGTCAGGTACTGGTGTTGCCTTCACTCGTAACCCAGCAACTGGTGAAAATAAATTATTCGGTGAATATTTAATGAATGCTCAGGGTGAAGACGTTGTTGCTGGTATCAGAACACCTCAGCCAATTGCGACATTAAATGAAGTAATGCCAGAATGTTATGAACAGTTCCAGAAGATCTGTCATATTCTTGAAGATCATTATAAAGATATGCAGGATATGGAATTCACAATTGAAGATGGTAAATTATTCATGTTACAGACTCGTAACGGTAAGAGAACAGCTCAGGCTGCTTTAAAGATTGCTGTTGACATGGTTGATGAAGGCATGATTAATGAACAAGAAGCATTATTAAAGGTTGAACCAAAACAGTTAGACCAGTTATTACATCCAAACTTCGATAAAGAAGACTACAAGGCTGCAAAGGCTGTTGCTACAGGTTTAGCTGCTTCTCCAGGTGCTGCTACTGGACATATCTACTTCACAGCTGAAGATGTTCAGGAAGCACATGCAAATGGTGTACAGGATATGATCTTAGTACGTAATGAAACTTCTCCAGAAGATATCGAAGGTATGAACTTAGCTAAAGGTATCTTAACAGTACGAGGTGGTATGACATCTCATGCTGCAGTAGTTGCTCGTGGTATGGGTACTTGCTGTGTTGCTGGTTGTGGTGTATTAAGAGTTTCTGAAGATAAGAAGACTTTAACATTACCAGATGGTACAGTATTAACTGAAGGTGATTATGTATCATTAAATGGTTCTACTGGTGAAGTATTTGCTCAGAAGATCAAGACTGTTCCTGCTGCAATTAGTGGTGATTTTGAAACATTCATGGCTTGGGCTGATAAAGAAAGAAAATTATTAGTAAGAACTAATGCGGATACTCCAAGAGATGCTAAACAGGCTGCGACATTTGGTGCTGAAGGTATCGGATTATGCCGTACTGAACATATGTTCTTCGAAGAAGAAAGAATTTTCAACTTCAGAAGAATGATCACTGCAGAAGATGTAGAAACTCGTAAGGAAGCATTAGAAAAGATTCTTCCATACCAGAGAGGAGACTTTGAAGAATTATTCAAAGCTATGGATGGATATAGTGTTAATATCCGTTTCTTAGATCCACCTCTACATGAATTCTTACCTCATACTGATGAAGAAATCAAACCATTAGCTGAAAGCTTAGGTATGACTTTCGAAGCATTAAAGGAAAGAGTAGAATCATTAAAAGAATTCAACCCAATGATGGGTCACAGAGGATGCCGTCTTGCTGTTACTTATCCAGAAATTGCTGAAATGCAGACAAGAGCTGTCATCGAAGCTGCAATCAACGTAACTAAGGAAACAGGACATCCAGTCACTCCAGAAATCATGATCCCATTAGTTGGTGATGTTAAAGAATTAAAGTATGTTAAGAATGTAGTTGTTAAGACTGCTGATAAGTTAATTGCTGAAAGCGGATTAGATATGAAATATGAAGTTGGTACTATGATTGAAATTCCAAGAGCTGCAATCACAGCTGATAAGATTGCAACTGAAGCTGAATTCTTCTCATTTGGTACTAATGACTTAACTCAGATGACATTCGGTTTCTCAAGAGATGATGCTGCTAAGTTCTTAGGCGATTACTATTCTAAGAATATCTATGAACATGATCCATTCGCTACTGTTGACCAGGAAGGCGTTGGTGAATTAATGAAGATTGCATCTGAAAAGGGAAGATCAACTCGTCCTAATATCAGACTTGGTATCTGTGGTGAACATGGTGGTGATCCAAAGACAGTAGAATTCTGCCATAAGATTGGATTAACTTATGTATCTTGCTCACCTTACCGTGTACCAATCGCAAGACTTGCTGCTGCTCAGGCTGCTGTAAAAGAAAAAATGGGTATTTTGTAATAACTACTTATCCTTTCACTAGGCCGTTCATAAGAACGGCCACTTTTTTATGTCAAAATTATATGATATAATGACAATTAAGAAGGAATATAAGAACATGAAATTACAACTAACATTAAACAGTCTTGCCTTAATATTATGCTGTGGTGATTTGATTCCAAGTTCCACGCAGCCTATAAGTACACAAGAGTGGCAGGAAATAGAGAAAAAATTAAAATCAGCCCATAAAGAACCAAGTATGATTACAGGGATGAGTATTGATACATTAACCCAGATCATAGGTTTAGATGAATTTACATCTCATAAGATAGAAAAGAGACAAAAGCTTTTACCAGATCTTTTTTATGCACTGCAGAATTTAGAAAACCAGGATATTGGTGTCACAACTATCTATGAAGAAGATTATCCTGCAAGTCTAAGAGTATTAGGGACTAAGATGCCTTTAGTCATTAGCTATATAGGTGATTTATCTTTAAGTTATGGTGTTAATATATCAGTTGCTGGTCCACAGATGATGAACAAGACAATGCGTCATGTCACTAAAGAAATTATGAAAAAAATTTCAAAGGAAGGCTATACAGTTGTCGTTGGTGGTTCTAAGGGTGTAGAAGAACTTGCTCTAAGAACACAGCTGACTAATAACGGAAATGCGGTATTATTTGTCGCAGATCATATGTTTGATAAAATTAGACTGTATTCTAAATATATTAAACAGAATAAATTAGTTATTATGACTGCCAATGATCCATATGCTTTATTTGATGTCACTCATGCATTAGATAAGAATCTTTATATATGTGGTATGGTCTTTGCCCAGATAGTAACAGGTACGCATATTGGTAGTGGTCCTGTCTGGTTTACTTCTATTCAGAATATCCATTCTCATTGGACAAGACAGCTTGTTTATGAAACATTGGATTATAGTGGTAATATTAGACTTATTGAAATGGGAGAGGCCCATTTTACTGATGAAGATTTAAAATCAGAAGTTACTTTAGCTGAAATATTAGATAATCATGAAACAGTTATTAAGAAAGATGATCCAAGTATTGATCAAATGACAATATTTGAATTCATAGAGGATAAACATGAATAATATAAAAAAATATCCTGTTACTTATACACTACTTGCATTATGTATACTTACTTATATAGGCACAACCTTCTTATTTAGTATTGATATGAATGCGATGCAGGGCTTAGCTTGCGGAGGATTTAATCCATACTATGTTCAAGTTACTCATCAATATTATCGTTTGATTACTGCAAATTTTATTCATTTTGGATTAATGCATATAGTAGTGAATTGTTATTCTATGTATAATCTCAGTTGTTTTGTAGAATATTTGATGGGTTCTAAAAAGTATTTGATAGTCATACTTGCATCCATGTTTTCTACCACTGGTCTTCCTTATATTGCATATTTATTATTGGGCATTGGAGCCCATACAGTAAGTGGCGGTATTAGTGGTGTAATCTTTGGAATCATTGGTGCTATCGGTGCACTTTATTTGTTCTATCCTACACAGCTTCGCGATATTGCAAGAAACTTAGGAATGAATGTCTTATTGATGTTATTTATTTCTTTTGTTGTTCCGACAATATCATTATCCGGTCATGTAAGTGGTATGATTGGAGGATTTGTTTCAGCTTACATTATTCTTTATATTAATAAAAGAAAAAGACAGAAGTTCTTCTATAGTTCATAAAGCGTTGATATACTTTATACAAGAGGTGAGTCTATGAATATTGCGATTGTCTACAGTCATACAAGTAAATATGCACATATTCTTGCATCACAGATGGCAAAAACTGCAAGAACACAGGCAATTTCCTTTCAGGACTTTGATTTCCATGCCCATGTTGATCTTCTTGTATTAGGATTCGATTGTCCATGCTTTGGTAAACCAAAGGAAGTGGAACAATTCATTATGCAGCTTGATCGTCACTATGTAAAGAATATTGCTTTATTTTCTACATTCATGTTCTCATCAAAGGCATTAGATGATATGTCTGATTTATGTATGAAGCAAGATCTTCCGCTTATGCGTGAACAATACTGCTGTAAACTTCCAATAGAACTTCATGCCCATTTATCAGATAATGCGATCAATGGCGGTGTCATCTATGTAGATGATATGATTAATATATGTAGAAATTATTATTGACAGCGTGAAGCTGTCTTTTTTAATGCATAAAAAAAATACTCCCGAAGGAGTATTATTCAATCACCATCGCATTTGGAATAGGTGCTTTTGGATCTTCTTTATTAAAATGATCATAGTAAAGAATACCTTCAAAATGATCTAATTCATGCTGTAAACAGATAGCTGTAAAGCCTCTTGCAACAATAGTCACTTCTTGATCAGTTAAGGCATCATATCCCTTAACAGTCACTTTAGCACTTCTAGGTACAATACCTGGCTGATCTTCAGGAACTGATAAACATCCTTCACCATTCTTTAAATAAGCCACTTTCACTGCATTTGCTACAATACGTGGATTAACAAGTGCCCACTGATCACACTTTACAATATGACCTTCTTCATCTACAGAAGGAATATAAATTGCACACATTCTTTTTGGAATACCAATCTGAATAGCCGCAATACCTACACCTGGTCTTAAATCATACTTTTCAGCTTTTTCTTCATCCTGAGAATCTACAAGATATTGATACATTTCCATTAAAGTATGACGATCTTCATCACTTAATGGTAAAGATACTTCTTTAGATTTCTCACGAATTAAAGGATTTTTATCATCGATTACATTTTTCATGCTTAACATTCTTCGTTTCACCTCTTTGCCATTATAACAGACTCCTTCGCTTTTTCCAATTATGTATACCCTATTTTCTTTTAAGCCTATTTCATGTATAATATTTTTAACATAGGAGGTATTTTAACATGTATGATTATCCATTAGAACCAGATTGGTCAACAGAAGAAATTATCGAGGTTGTTGGGTTATATAATGCAGTAGAACAGGCTTATGAAGAAGGTATAAGTTCTAAAGAATTCATGGAACATTACCGTGCATTTACGTCTATTGCAGATTCAAAAGCATTACAAAAACAATTAGATAAAGCTTTTGAAGAAGCATCTGGCTATTCTATTTATAAAGTATTTAAACGTTCTCAGGAAGAAGAGTGGGTTAAACTATGAACTTCATCAAGAAGATACAAATGATGTTTAAACGTACTGGTACAGATAAAACAATCTATGCCTGTACGATTTTTCTCGCATTATTTGGGATTGTGATGATTGGAGATGCTTCTGTAGGTATGTCGGCAAGTGAAGGCTCTAATTTTGCGACTAAAAACCTATTGAAACAATGTTTATTCGTTATAGTAGGCTTAGGTTTTATGTTCTTATTTGCACGTGCCTATAAAACACGTCGTATATCAGAAACATTAATGCTTGTCACTTATGGTATTTGTATTATTTTGATGATTGCCTGTTTAATGTGGACAATCAATAATTCTCATGCCTGGATCAAGATTGGTCCATTTACTATTCAGCCTGTAGAATTTATGAAGCTGACCTTAATCATATTATTGAGTTATATATTTGGTGTCTTACCAGATCAGATACGTATTTCTCCACGCTTATCAAAAGAGAAAAGAAATAAACTTATCTGGCGTAAAGCAGTTGTCTGTGTGTTCTTTCCAGCCTTTCTTGTCATTTTCGCATTTTTAATCTGCTGGAAGGTACAGAAGGATATGGGAAGTGGTTTGATATTATTCGTTATGGCAACATGCCTATTCTTTGCGACACCATCTCAATACTATCGTCCCTTTAAGATTATTGGCTTAATTGGAGTATTATTTCTAGTGCTTATCTTTATTCTGTTTCATAATTTTTTCTTAAAGAGTCATCAGATGGCACGTATTTCATCATGGCTGAATCCATTGAAAGATATCTATGGTACTAACTATCAGATCATTAATGGTTTTGTAGGATATACAAATGGTGGTTTAATTGGTCGTGGCTTTGGGAATTCTATTATGAAATTTGGTTATATCCCAGAAGCACAGAGTGACTTTATTTCATCTATTATTGTAGAAGAATTAGGACTTGTAGGTTTTGCAGCTTTCTTTATTCCTTATTCTATTATTATTTATAGACTCTTTAGATATGCTTTTGCGATTAAGGATTCAAGAGAAAAATTAACACTTATTGGAATTGCAAGTTATTTCTTTGTTCATTTAATGGTTAATGTTGGTGGTGTATCAGGACTTATTCCGATGACTGGTGTGCCTCTTCTATTAATTAGTGCAGGTGGAACTTCTACCTTAGTTGCTTTAATAGGAATTGGTATAGCTCAGGCTATTATTGCGAAATATAATCGTGAAAAGAAGCAGGAGGCAATTGAGAAATCATTATGATCTATGACTCAATAAAAGAACTTATTGATGCAATTAAAGAAGAAGAATGTTTTAAAAACTATCACTCTTCTTTAAGTGTATTTGATCATCCAGATGTTAAATCATTGATGAATGAAATGAATAGACTTAAGGAAGAAAAGGATGATTTGGCACGTTTTGGCAGCTATTGTGACTCGTCACATATACAAGAACGTATGACAGATATAAGAAGAGAACTTTATCGCATGCCAGAGATGAATGCTTATTTAGAGTCTTATAGTGAACTCAATAAGATGTTAGATGAAATTACAGATATTGTCTTTGATGATATCAGTGATGAACTCGCAAAGGGAAGGATTGGAAGAAGTTATGCGCGTTATAGCAGGTAAATATAAAAGTAGACAGTTAAAGGCTGTCCCTACAAAATTAACTCGTCCTACGACAGATAAAAATAAAGAGAATCTTTATAACATGATTGGTCCTTATTTTGATGGAGGAATTTGTCTTGATTTATTTGCAGGTAGTGGGGGTCTAGGTATTGAAGCATTAAGTAGAGGAATGGATGAGCTTTATGCTGTGGATAAACAATATAAGGCATTTCAGGTTATTAGAGAAAATATTAATAGTTTAAAGATTACAAATGCGCATGTAATAAAGGCTGATTATCGTAAAGCTTTAGGTACTTTTAAGGAAGAAGGAATTAAGTTTAGTCTTGTATTATTAGATCCACCTTATGGTATGAAAGTTAATATGGATATTATTCATACATTAAAGGATAATGGAAATTTGATGGATGGCTGTATTATTGTGGTAGAAGACTTAACTGAAGAAAAGCTTGAATATGAAGCACCATTTAAACTTATTAAAGAAAATAATTATGGTATTACTTGTTTACAGATTGTGAAATACGAGGAGGCTGCAATGTGATAAAAGCAGTATATACAGGGACATTTGATCCTGTGACCAATGGCCATCTTGATATTATTGAACGTGCATCTAAGATGTATGATGTACTTTATGTGACTATTTTTATTAATCCACATAAGACATGCTTATTTACTGTAGAAGAACGTATGGAGATGTTAAGAGAAGCAACGAAGCAGTTTCCTAATGTTGTCATTGACGAAAGCAGTAGTCTTGCTGTAGAGTATGCAAGGGAAGTAGGGGCACAGGTATTAGTGCGTGGTTTACGTGCAACAGAAGACTATAACTATGAGTCTCTCATGTGCTTTACAAACCAGTATTTAGATGACGGCATTGAAACTGTCTTTCTAATGACACGTCTTGCTTATACATTTGTCTCTTCTTCATTTGTGAAAGAAATTGTTTCTCATAAACATAGTGTAGAAGGACTTGTACCGGCATGTGTTGAAGAAAAACTAATAGAAAAATACAGGGGGTAGATTATGCGTTTATTATTAAAGAATGCACATTTGTATCGTCATCAAGCATTTAGTGATACAGATGTATTGATTGAAGATGGCATCATCAAGAAGATTGGTGCATGTAATGAAGAAGCAGATCAAGTCATTGATCTTCATGGAGCACTTTTATCTCATAACTTTATTGATATCCATACACATCTTCGTGAACCTGGCTTTGAACATAAAGAAACTATTTCTACAGGAAGTGCCTCTGCACTTTATGGTGGATATGGTACTATTGTCGCAATGGCCAATACATTACCTTGTATGGATGATAAGGAAACTATTGAAGACTTCACTAAACGTTGTGAAAAGGATGCACAGGTAAAAACATATACTTATAGTGCGATTACAGAAGAACTAAAAGGCCAGAAGGTTGTTGATATGGAAGAAAATATTAAACAACCTATTGTTCTTGGTTTCTCTGATGATGGTAAAGGTGTCCAGAAGGATGAAAAGATGAAGGAAGCTATGACCCGTGCAAAAGCTCTTGATTCTATCATTGTTGCTCATTGTGAAGATGAATCAGAATTACATGGTGGATGTATTCATGAAGGTCATTATGCGAAAGAACATGGCTTAATTGGTATCAATAGTGCAAGTGAATATAAACAGGTTGATCGTGATTTACATCTTGTAGATGAAATTCACAATAGATATCATATCTGTCATATTTCTACAAAAGAAACAGTGGCATTACTTGGTGCAAGTCGTGCACGTGGTGAAAGAGTCAGTGGTGAAACATCCCCTCATCATTTAATTTTGACAGAAGATAACATTCAGGATTGTCATCCTAACTATAAGATGAATCCACCTCTTCGTACAAAAGAAGACCGTGATGCAATCATCAAGGCAGTCAATGATGGAGTCATTACTGTTATTGCGACAGACCATGCCCCTCATGCAAGAGATGAAAAGAGTAAACCAATTGATAAAGCACCATTTGGAATCATTGGCTTACAACATGCTTTCCCACTTATTTATACATATATTGTAGAAGAAGGCTTAATTAAATTAGAGACAGTTCTTGATTGTCTTACTACTGGACCTGCTAAGACATTAAATTTAGATGCTTCTATTGAAGAAGGTATGAAGGCAGATTTATGTGCATTTGACTTAAATAAAGAATATACGATCAAAGAAGAAGACTTAAAGTCTAAAGCATGCAATACACCGTTCTTAGGATGGAAAGTAAAAGGTGCATTAATTATGAATATTGTCGATGGACAATTATTAGTGGAGGAATAACATGAAGAACTATCAGGATTTTCTTACAATCAACTACAATAAAGAATTAATTCCTGGTCTATTTGAAATGGAACTTGAAGGAGAAGGGGCTCGTTTTATTACAGCACCTGGGCAGTTCATCAATATTAAGATCAACGACTCACTTCAGCCATATTTAAGAAGACCAATGAGTATCTTGGATTATGATGATACACATATTAAACTTATTTATCGTATTAGAGGTGAAGGAACTAAGATTCTTTCAGAAAAGAAACCAGGAGAAAAACTAGATGTATTAATCGGGTTAGGTAATGGTTTTATTGATACTGATTATAATGAAGTGATTGTCGTAGGTGGGGGAAGTGGTACACCACCTATGTATGGTCTAGCAAAAAGACTTATTGAAAAAGGTGTAAAAGTGACTGCAGTACTTGGATTCAATGGTTCTTATGATGTGTTCTATGAAGAAGAATTCAAGAAGCTTTGTCCTACTTATATTTCCACAATGGATGGCACTTATGGTACTAAGGGTACTGTCATTGATGCCATTAAAGAAAATAACTTAACTTTTGATCATTACTATGCATGTGGTCCAGAACCAATGTTGGATGCATTAGTAAAGAACTTCCCAGACAATGGTTCTCTTTCTTTTGAAGCAAGAATGGGATGCGGCTTTGGTGCCTGCATGGGATGTTCATGTAAAGTAAAAACTAAACCATATAAGAGAATTTGTGTAGAAGGACCTGTCCTTTCTTCAGATGAGGTGATTATCAATGGCTAATTTACATGTAAAACTACCAGGACTTGATATGAAGAATCCTGTTATTCCAGCGAGTGGTACTTTTGGATTCGGTTATGAATTTTCTAAGTTCTATGATATTAATGTATTAGGCTCTATGAGCTTAAAGGGGACAACTCTTGAACCACGCTATGGTAACCCACTTCCACGTATTGCGGAAGGACCTTCTGGTTTACTTAATGCGATTGGTTTACAGAACCCAGGTGTTGATGAAGTCATCAAGACTGAATTAGTTAAACTAAGAGAAGTCTATTCAGGAAAAGCTATTGCAAATATTGGTGGTAGCTGTGTGGATGATTATGTACAGACTGCAGCAAAACTAACTAAAGAAGACTGTATTGGTGCATTAGAACTTAATATCAGCTGTCCTAATGTTCATGCAGGTGGTATGGCAATGGGTACTGATCCTGCCATGGCTGCAGAAGTCACTCGTTCAGTTAAGGCAGTGATCAATAAGCCATTATATGTCAAACTATCTCCAAACGTCACTGACATAGTCGCCATTGCGAAAGCAGTAGAAGAAGCAGGTGCTGATGGTATCTCAATGATCAATACTCTTGTTGGTATGCGTTTTGATATCCATTCAGGTAAGCCTATTATTGCGAATAAGACAGGTGGTTATTCAGGACCAGCAATCTTCCCTGTCGCTTTAAGAATGGTTTATCAGGTATCTCAGGCAGTTAATATCCCAGTTATTGGTATGGGTGGTATTTCTACTGGTAGAGATGCAATCGAAATGATGATTGCAGGTGCAAGTGCTGTACAGGTTGGTTGTGCTAACTTAGTAGATCCATATGCATGTCCTCGTATTATTCAGGAAATGAATGATGAACTAGATGCAATGGGTATTGAAAATATCACTGATATTATCGGAAAATCCCATCAATATAAATAAAGAGTGCTAAGCACTCTTTTTTATGTTATATTAGAGGATGCGAATGGAGGATTACAAATATGGAACTTAGTCAATTATTAAACCCTAAACAATTAGAAGCAGCCACTTATCTAGATGGACACCTAAGAATCATTGCGGGTGCTGGTTCAGGTAAGACACGTGTTGTCACATATCGTATAGCATATTTAATTGAAGAAGTAGGAGTCAATCCTCATAACATTCTCGCTATCACATTTACTAATAAAGCAGCCAATGAAATGAAAACAAGAGTAGAAAACATTCTAGGTACATCTTTAGGTACAACAATCTGTACGATCCACTCTTTATGTGTCAGAGTACTTAGACAACACTCTACTGCCATTGGCTATCCTCATAACTTCATTATTATGGATGAAGAAGATCAGAAATCACTCATTAAAAAGTTATATAAAGAAAAAGAAATAGATCAGAAATCAATCAGTATCAAATCTATGATCAACTATATCTCTTCATATAAGGTTAACTTTGTTTCTCCTGCCAAAGCCCTGCAGCTCGCTGGTAATATGCCAGGAGAAAAACATAAAGCAGAAATCTATGCTATGTATGAAAAATATAAAGAAGATCATAATATGATGGACTTTGATGACCTTTTAGTCAATACATTAAAGATCTTCCAGGATAATCCTGATATTGTATCAAGATGGTCTAGACGTTATCAATTTGTCCATGTAGATGAATTCCAGGATGTTGGCTCTATTGAATACAACCTTATTCATTACTTTGCCCAGGATTCTATTGTCTGTGTTGTAGGAGACCCAGACCAGACAATCTATTCATTTAGAGGCAGTGATGTGAACTATATCATGAACTTTGATAAAGACTATCAAAACGTTAAAACTGTTATACTAGATCAGAATTATCGTTCTACTAAAACAATCCTTGATATCTCTAATAATCTTATTAAGAAAAACAAGAATAGATTAGAAAAAGATTTATTCTCTGAATTAGAAGAAGGAGATAAAGTTATTCATTATGCAGCAGTAAGTGAAGAGGCAGAATCAAAATATATCTGTGATACAATCCAGAAGATCACACAATCCGGTGTATCTGAATCCCATATTGCGGTGCTCTATCGTGCGAATTATTTATCTCGTTCTATTGAACAGGAAATGATTCGCAGACAAATTCCTTATAAGATCTTTGGTGGATTAAAATTCTTTAATCGTAAAGAAGTCAAAGATGCTTTAAGTTATATTAGATTAGTCGTTATGGGTGATGATTTATCATTTGAAAGAGTCGTCAATACACCATCTCGAGGAATTGGTGCGAAGACTTTAGAAAAGATCACCCTTACAGCCTCAAGACATGGAATCTCTAATTATGAAGCAGTTTGCTTCTTCTTAGATGAAACAGGTATAGGTGGTAAAGCTAAAAAAGGACTCAAAGAACTTGTAGAAGTGATTGAGAAAGCAAGAGTTTCTGATAAGAGCTTAGCTGATATTTATGAAGATTTATTAAAGGATACAGGTTATTTGAAACTAATGAAGGATGGGCAGGAAGATAACCGTATTGAAAACTTAATGGAATTAAAGAATTCCATTGATACTTATGTCAATACTCATCCAGAAACACCTGATTTTGAATCATATTTACAGGATATTGCCCTCTACACATCTCAGGATGAAGAAAAGACAGGTGACTATGTCTCACTTATGAGTATTCATATGGCTAAAGGACTAGAGTTTGACTATGTCTTTGTATCAGGTCTTTCTGAAGGCATTTTCCCTTCTGAAAGAACAATGAGTGAAGGGGGAGATGAGGGATTAGAGGAAGAAAGAAGACTTGCTTATGTTGCTTTTACCCGTGCTAAAAAGCGTCTTTATTTGACTGATAGCCAAGGCTTTAGCTTTGTGTCCCAATCTCCTAAGGTGACATCTCGATTTGTAGATGAAATAGGTCGTGACCATGTCGAACATGTCGGAAGACCTTCAAAGTTTAAGACACGTAATTATGTTCATGAATCTTACACAGATTTAATTGGAGATAATGGTGTCAATGACTGGAAGGTGGGAGATTTAGTCAACCATGATATATTTGGTAAGGGTGTTGTTGTCAAAGTCAATGGACCACTTGTCGATGTTGCCTTTGAAGTTCCTCATGGAATCAAGACCTTAATGGGAAATCATCATGCTTTAAAGCGCTTATCAAACTGATTTTTAAGTTTTATTATGAAGAGAATTTTGTTATAATACGAAAAGAAAAGGAATGAGTAAGATGTCATTTGAAAGACTTAATGAATTAAAAGCCTTATTAAATAAATATAACTATGAATATTATGTACAGGATACTCCTACTGTCACTGACCAGGAATATGACCGTTTAATGGAAGAACTCATCCGAATTGAACAGGCCAATCCTGCCTGGATTACAACAGATTCTCCAAGCCAGAGAGTAGGAGGAGAGGTCTTAGAAGGTTTCAAGAAGGTAACACATCAGCGCATGATGATGTCACTAGGCGATATCTTTAATGAAGATGAAGTCTATACCTTCAATGATCGTGTAACAGATGTGATTCCTAATCCTGAATATATATGTGAACTGAAACTTGATGGTTTATCTGTATCACTTGTATATCAGGATGGTGTATTACAATATGGTGCAACTAGAGGAAATGGAACGATTGGTGAAGATATCACCCATAACGTTAAGACTATTCGTTCTATCCCTTTACATATTGATTTTAATGGACCACTAGAAGTACGTGGTGAAATCATCATGCCTAAAAAGGCATTAGAAAGATTAAATGAAGAGCGTACTGAAGCAGGTCTTCCTCTCTTTGCGAATTGTCGTAATGCAGCAGCAGGTAGTATTCGACAATTAGATAGTCGTATAGCGGCAAAAAGAGGACTGGATGCTTTCTTGTATCATGTACCAGAAGCATCACAACTTAATGCAACAACACATTATGAGTGCTTAGAAAAGATCAAGGCTCTTGGATTTAAGACAAATCCTTATACACGTAAATGCAAGAACATTAAAGAAGTATGGAACTATATTGAAGAAGTTGCAAAACTTAGACCAACACTTCCATATGATATTGATGGTGTTGTTATTAAGGTTAATGATCTAAATTCACAAAGAAGACTTGGTTATACAGCTAAAGTACCTAAATGGGCGATTGCCTATAAGTTCCCAGCAGAAGAGGTTATTACTAAACTTAAAGATATTGTCTTTACAATTGGGCGTACAGGACAAATTACACCTAATGCAGTGCTAGAACCAGTACGTGTGGCAGGTTCACTTGTACAGCGTGCGACACTTCATAATGAAGACAATTGTATCCGTAAGGATATTCGTATTGGTGATGATGTTATTGTAAGAAAAGCAGGGGATGTTATTCCAGAAGTTGTTTCTTCTATTAAAGAAAGACGTACAGGTCATGAAATACCTTTTAAGATGATTACAGTATGTCCTAAATGTGGTTCACCACTTGTAAGAAAACCTAATGAAGCAGCTTATTATTGTATGAATGAAGAATGTGATTCAAAGAAGATTGAAAAGCTGATTCATTTTGCCAGCCGTGAAGCAATGAATATTGATGGACTCGGTGATAAGATCATCGAACAGTTCTATAACTTAGGCTTTGTGACATGTATTGAGGATATATATCATGTGGATATACATGAAAAAGAAATCATGGATATTGAAGGTTTTGGGAAGAAATCCATGGATAAGCTACTAGAGGCAATCGAGAATAGTAAAGCTAATTCTTTAGAAAAACTCTTATTTGGGCTTGGTATTAAGGGCATAGGGGCTAAGATGGCTGATACACTTGCGTATCATTTTGGTTCTATGGATGCTTTACTTAATGCGAATTATGTACAATTAACAAGCATCAAGGATGTAGGGGATACAATTGCGTCTTCTCTTGCAGCATTTAAGCGTAATGAACGTAATCTAGAAATGATTGCTCATTTGAAAGAGTTAGGTTTAAATATGGATTATTTAAAGGTACGTGATACAGGCGATAATCCATTTAGAGATAAGACAGTCGTAATTACTGGGACACTTACACTTATGACTAGAAAGCAGATTAAAGACTATTTAACAAGCCAGGGTGCGAATGTCACAGGAAGTGTATCAAAGAAAACAGATTTAGTGATTGTTGGGGAAAATCCAGGATCTAAATATACAAAAGCAGTTGATCTTGGCATTTCAATCATGAACGAATCAGCATTTAAGGAGGCTAGCGGACTATGAAAAAATTTTTAAAAGCTCTTGTTAGTATCATGCTCGTTCTTGCGACAGGATGCTCCAGCAAAACTGTAAAAACATCAAATAGTACAAAAGAATCATCTGCAAAGACATTTGATGGTAATTACTACAACATGATCAACAATGGTCGTTCTAAGAATAGTGAGAAGTTCTATTTAAACTTCAGTAATACAAAGGATTTAGTTACTATTGGTTCAGGATTGCAGATTCTTTCAACAAAGCACTTCTCAACAAATGATTATTATTTATCAGAAGGATTACAATTAACACCAACTGATTACAATAATCTCTTAAAAAGAGACTCTGCAGGAACTAAAGAAGAAGATAAGAAATATCCTGATACATTACAGATAGAAAGTGGTAAGACATATGAAGGCTTACAAAGCCCTGTACTTGTGTCTAATATCACTGAACAGGATTATTATAAGAAGAGTGGTTCTAGTTATGCCTTGAAGGGTATAAGTGTTGCTATTATTCTTGATCCTAAGGAACAGATTGATGGAAAGCTTTCTTCTCCTGCAATTACTTTAAGTGATGAAAAGTTAAGAAGCTATGCCCAGCAGTGTGTTAAGAAAGCATACAAATATATCCGTTCAAAGAAGAAAAAACTTGCAGATGTTCCAGTTATGATTGGTATTTATCGTGCGAATAATAATGAAATATCTGAAACAAATGGTAATTATATTTATGAATCTTTCTGTGAAGGTGGCAGTGTCGGTACTTTAAAGAATGTGAATCATGAAAATGTATACTTTACAAGTACTCGTGCAACTAAGTTAGACCCAGCCACTGCATCAGAATTTGCAACTATCAAGTCTAACTTGAAGAAAGCTTCTACCGAAGCTGCCGGTTTAGTTGGGCAGGCCAACTATATCGATGATACGATCCAGACAATGAAAATCACAGCACACTTGAATATCAAGACATATACAGAATTACTATATCTGACTTCAGTGATTGCTGATAACATTAATAGTAAATTCACACAGGACTTTAATATTAAGGTTCTTGTGTATTCACAGGATGAATTGATGGCTGTGATTATTAAACAAAAAGGTGAAGATGCAAAGACATCTATATTAGAACAGTAGGAGGTCAATTATGGACGATACAGATTTAATGTTGAAAAAACTAGGAAGAAAAACCATGTTCAACATCACTGACGAAGAAATGCCAGCATTAAGAGAACAGTATGAAGTATTCATGAGCCATGTACAGGCACTTGATGAAATTGATACTGAAGGTGTAGAACCTCTCGCATTCCCTTATGTGGTTGAAACAACATTCTTAAGAGAGGACGAACCTAATCATGTAATCAGTACAGAAGATGCATTAAAGAACTGCAAAACTGTACAGCGTAATCAGATCAGAGTTCCAAAGGTGGTAGGATAATGGTGACACATACTATTGAAGAATTACATGAACTTTTCAAAAGTGGAGAGTTAGATGTAAAAGAATATTATAAAGAATTATTTGAAGAAGCAAAGAAACAGCAGGAAAGACTGAATGCCTTTGTAACTATTACTGAAGATGAAGCATATAAGGCTATTGAAGCTCCTATGACTGATGATCTTTTATCACATATTCCATATGTTTTAAAAGATAACTACAACACTAAGGGTATTAAGACAACTGCATCTAGTAAGATGTTAGCTGATTATGTACCAGTATTTAATGCCCATGTTGTTGATTTATTAAATAAGCATGGTGTTAGTTTAGTAGGTAAGGCTTCTATGGATGAACTTGCTATGGGTGGTACTAATAAATCAGCTTTAACTGGTCCAGTACACAACCCTTGGGATACAAGACGTATTTCTGGTGGTTCATCAGGAGGATCTGCAGCGCTTGTTGCAAGTGGTCTTATTCCATTTGCACTTGGTAGTGATACAGGTGACTCAATTAGAAAACCAGCAGGTTTTTGTGGAATTGTAGGTTTTAAACCAACATGGGGTAGAATCTCTCGTTATGGTGTTATTCCTTATGCATCTTCTTTAGACCATGTTGGAGCATTTACTAGAAATGTACGTGATATGGCGATTGTCACTGAAGCATTAGCTGGTAGAGATAATCGTGATATGACTTCATCAAATAGAGAAGTACCACATTACTTAGATAACTTAACTACTGATATTTCTAATTTAAAGATTGGTGTATTAACAACTGTATCTAATGAAGTAAGAAATGAAGAAGTAAAGAAAACTTTTGAAAATGTTGTTGAAACATTAAAATCTCTTGGGGCAACAGTAGAAGATGTTGAAATGGATAAGAAACTCATGAAGACATTACTTCCTACATATACTATTATTGCCAATTCAGAAGCAACAAGTAACCATTCATGCTTAGATGGTGTTAAGTATGGGGATAGACAGCAGGGTGATACACCTGATGATGTGATGATTAATTCTCGTACAGATGGTTTTGGTGATCATATTAAGAGAAGATTTATTCTTGGTAATTTAGCTCTTGCCACTGAAAATCAGGAAAAGATGTTCAGAAAAGCACAGAGAGTAAGAAGACTTGTAGTAGATGAATTAAATAAGATCTATGAAAACTATGATATCATCATTGCGCCTAATGGCGGAGGTGTTGCACCTTTAATTGATGAAGCAGCTGAAGATTATTTAAGTGATGAATATATTATTCTTGAAAACTGGTTATGTCTTGCCAACTTTGCAGGTACACCATCTATCTCTATCCCTTCTGGATTTGTAGATAATATGCCAGTCGCTGTCAATATTTCAGGACGTATTTTTGAAGAACAGACTGTCTTGAATTGCGCTTATGCATTAGAAGAAGCATTAGGATTCAAGAACCAGTATAAGAGGGAGGACTAAAGATGGATTACGAAAGAGTCATCGGGCTAGAAGTACATTGCGAATTAAAGACTAATTCAAAGATGTTCTCTGCTTCACCAGTTACATTTGGTGAAGATCCAAATACAATGATCAATGAAGTAGACATGGGTATGACAGGTACATTACCATGTTTAAATAAAAGAGGTGTAGAATTTGCGATTCGTGTATGTCATGCATTACATATGGAAATTGATGAATTACTATGCTTTGACCGTAAGAACTACTATTATTCTGACCTTCCAAAAGGTTTCCAGATTACTCAGGATAAAAGACCTATCGGACGTAATGGTTATTTAATGATTGAAGTAGATGAGGAAGAAAAGCGTATCGATATCGAAAGATTACATATGGAAGAAGATACAGCTAAACAGCTTCATTTAACTGATTATTCATTAATTGATTACAACCGTGCTGGTATCCCACTAATTGAAATCGTTACTAAGCCTTGTATCCGTTCAGGTAAAGAAGCAAGTGCTTATCTTGAAGCATTAAGACAGGTATTCTTATATACAGAAGTATCTGATGCAAAGCTTGAAGAAGGCTCTATGCGTTGTGATGTTAACGTATCTATCCGTCCATTTGGTCAGGAAGCATTTGGTACACGTACAGAAATCAAGAACTTAAACTCTATCAGCAACGTTCAGAAGGCTATTGACTATGAAGCAGGACGTCAGCAGGAAGTCATTGAATCTGGAGGAGAAGTTCTTCAGGAAACTAGAAGATATGATGAAGTAGAAAAAGTGACTACAGTGATGCGTTCTAAAGGGGATGCTGTAGACTACAAGTACTATACTGAACCAAATATCTTACCTATTAGATTAGATCATGCATGGGTAGAACAGATCAAAGATGAATTACCTATGATGGCTGGAGAAAGAGAAAAACATTATGAAGAAGAGTATGGTATTCCTAAGGTAGATGCGAAGATTCTAGTTTCTACTAAGTCTATGTCTGATTACTTCAATGAAGTGATCAAATATACTAAGAACTATAAGAATGCTTCTAACTGGTTATTAGGTGATGTTTTGGCTTTCTTAAATAAGAACAACCAGTCTTATGATGATATTGAATTAAATCCAGAATATTTAGCTAAATTAATCAATTTCATTGAAGATGGTACTATTTCTTCTAAACAGGCTAAAAAGGTCTTCGAACCAATGATGACAGAAAATAAAGATCCTGAAAAGATCATTGAAGAAAAGGGTATGAAGCAGATTTCTGACCCTAACGCTTTAAAAACTATGGCGAATGAAGTATTAGATGCCAACCCACAGTCTATTGAAGACTATGCGAATGGTAAAGATCGTGCTGTAGGATTCTTAGTAGGACAGGTTATGAAGAAGTCTAGAGGACAGGCTAACCCAGGTATGGTTAACAAGTTACTTGTTGAACTTCTTAAAGAAAGAATTAAATAACTATACTTTACTTTATATCTTTGGTAAAATAGAAGGGTAAAGTAGGTGATTAATGTGTCCAAAGAAAGATTTCATTTTGATGATGAAGAAGATGTAGTTATCCAGACACCTAAGAAGAAGGCTGAAAAGAAGCCAACTCCTAAAGAAATGGGTATGAAACCTTCTAATAATTCAAAAAAGAGAATTAAAACAAGATATATTGTGCTTGGAATCGTTGCAGTACTTGTACTTGCACTTGGAATCTATTTATATAGTGCTTTAAAGGATGAAGGAGCTATATATGGTGATCGTTGTGAAGGACTTGTGACAGTTCAAAAGAGTGTCTTAGATGATACAGTCAACGAAGCTAAATCTAAACATAGTTCTATTGCATCTATGAATATTGAAACAGCATGTAAGCAGTTCAAGGTGGATATTGAATTTACTAATGGTACATCAGTTAAAACTGCTGAACAAATTTCAAAAGATGTTGTAAAAATCCTTGATTCTAAAGGTGGTCAATCGGCTTATGAAGGATCTGACTATACAGAATTACTTAATAAGCATAATGGTGTAAAACAGTATGAAGTAAACCTTTATTTAACTGGTGGTAACGATACTGATTTCCCAATGTATGGTACAAAACAGGCAGGTAAGGATGATATCGCCTTTACTCTTGCATCTGTAAAGGATCAAGAAACAACAAATAAAGCGAAAGCAACAGAACAATAAACAAAAAGCGATTTTAAATCGCTTTTTTTTAACGGGGAGGATATGTATGAATAAGAGAGATCAATTTATAGGTGAATGCATCGATTATACACATGATGGTTTAGGTGTAGTAAAGCATGATAATACAACTATTTTTGTGAAGAATCTATTACTTCATGAAACAGCTAAAATAGAGATTATTAAGGTGCTTAAGAGTTATTGTGTAGGTAGAGTAGTAGAACTACAGACTCCTTCTATTAGACGTATAGAGCCTAAATGTGACTGTTTTAAACAATGTGGTGGTTGTTCCTTAATGCATATGTCAGATCAAGAACAACAGTCTTTTAAGACTAATAGAGTGAAAGAAACATTCTTAAAGATTGCCCATCAGGACTTGAGAGTCAATGATTGTTTAATGGATCAAGACCCTTATCATTATCGTAATAAGGTACAGGTTCCTTTTGGAATGCAGGATGGACAAATTGTCTCTGGATTCTATAAAGCACGTACAAACGATATCATTAATAACGATTACTGTCTTATTCAGAATGAATTCTCTAATAAGGTCATTAAACGTATTAAAGAATTATTTGAAAAATATCATATTCAGCCTTATGATAAACTCACTAAAACAGGCAATATCAAACATGTATTAACTAAGACAAGCTATCATAAGAATGAAGCCATGGTTGTATTTATCTCATATAAGAAGAAAATCCCACATATCCATGAAATCATTGATACTTTAACTCATGAATATCCAGAAATACGTACAATTATTCAAAATATTAATTCCCGTCATGATAATGTGATTCTAGGGGAAGAAGAAAAAGTACTATATGGAGAAGGGTATATTGAAGATACACTTCTAGGAAATACTTATAAGATTTCTATGAAGTCTTTCTATCAGATTAATCCAAGACAGGTAGAAGTACTCTATTCTAAAGCCATTGAATATGCAAAATTTAAACCAACTGATGTAGTCATTGATGCATATTGTGGTATTGGTACTATTTCTTTGACTCTTGCGAAATATGTTAAGAAAGTCTACGGTGTAGAAGTTGTTCCACAGGCGATTGTAGATGCAAAAGAGAATGCTGAAAGAAATCATATTACAAATGCAGAGTTTGTATGTGATGATGCAGGTCATTTCATGACTGAATTTGTAGAAAGACATGAAAAGGTGGATTGTGTTATGGTGGATCCACCTAGAAAAGGATGTTCTACTGAATTCCTAGAAAGATTGACTACACTCTCTCCTGAACGTATTGTCTATATTTCATGTAATGTAGCGACTCAGGCAAGAGATTTAACTTACTTGGTAGAGAAGGGTTATAAGCCTCTAGATGTACAACCAGTAGATATGTTCCCACATACTCCTCACATCGAAAATATCTTATTGTTGAGTAAATAATATGTTCCCATTTAATGATGATCCACATACTGCCTGCATAGTATGCAGGCATGTACTAAATAAAGAAGAAGGTATTACTTATATAACTCATGATGAAGATGGTATGTGGCAGTTCTTATGTGATAAAGAACATTCTATGGATGATGCAAGGATTGTATCTCTAGAAGAAGTCTATGCATTAGACCCTTCTATTGGTGAAGTGGCAGATATGCCTTATGGTTGTTATATGAATAAAAAGTAAAGTGAAGCCTCCTATGTATGTAGGGGGCTTTATATATTAGAAAAAGTAGAATTAGATCAGATAATGAATATTGACTTAAACTATGCTAAAAATAATGATTCTATTTCTGTTGAAGAAACTTTTAAACGATTAGAAGAAGACATACAATTAAATTTGGTTATGAGAAAAACTTCTAAGAGATAGTGAAATACCTATTTTTTAGAGGTTTTAATTATTTATCAGTCATGTTGTTTCTTCATTTTAGCCATTAAAGCTAAAATTTCCTGTGGGTTTGTTAACTGACGTCCAGGAAGTGTCTGTTTAGGTGTGCGGTCACGCTCGGCTTCATCAATTGCATCTACAAAACGCTTTACACTATCTGGCTTTGATATAACAAAATTATGAGTAATACTTGAAGTGGGCATACTGATATCTCCTATTTTCTACTTTATTATAGGTAATGTGATATAAGAATACAATCTTGAAATTTACAATTAATTTAGAATGATATGTAAACAAAATGGTTATCTCAAAAATGACAATTAACTTCTGCTCCCTGTAATGATAAATGGACTTTGTGCAAAGCATATGATAATTGTATCGTAATTCTCTTTACAGAGCTTTTATGTTGAATGATAAACAGAGTGGTATTAAAATTTATATATGAAAGCGAGGAAATAACCAATGAGTAGAAGAGTTAATAGAATACCTGTCGTTCTTGATACAGGTAATGTAAAAGAATTATCTCCAGAAGATATCAAGATGATCTTAAGAGCTGCTGATATGTGTATTATGAAAGCAGGAAGAAATATGCTTGCTAAGATATTAAAAGGTTCTAAGGATAAGAAGGTACTAGAACTTAAACTAAATGAATGTCCTGCTTATGGCTATTATCATGATATGAAATTAGCTGATATTATGCATTATATTGATTGGATGATTGATGAGGATTATCTTAGAATAAAATATGATGGCCGTCTTCCCTTATTGGTATTTTCTGATGAAGGATGGGAGATAGAGAAGGAAACATTTGCTCAGGAATTGTATCAACAGTTCTGTTTAGATGTAAAAGAAAATAATCCTCGTGTCATTCATAAGCTGATCAAAGTAAATAGAAAGGTCATTTTACGTATACTTGATATTATCGAGGAAGAAGGCAATAAGGAATTTATTCCTTGTTTAGAAGCTTATAAAAAAATAGAAACAAAGAGAATTGGTAGACGTATTATTGAAGTAGAGAAGACAATTAAAGATAAAGTGTAGGAGTCAAGAAAAAAGTGGCAGGCAAGAAATACAAAATGTATATTGCACTGTCACTTTTTTTGTATCATTGGAAGATCCATAACAAAACAGTCCAATACGATATGTTATTCATGTCGTTCATTGTGGTTCTATCCTTAAACACTTACAAATACAGTATTATGTAAATACTATATGTAAGTGAATATACTTACATATTTGTATTATTCCAACAAAATAGTCTCACATTTAATTATTACATGTCACAAATTCCTAAATATGGTACAGCCTATAGGGTAATTAGGATTGAAAATGTAACCGCTATCGTTTACTATTATTTATAGAAAGTAATAGGCAATTAAAAAAGTATTATTTTGAAAATGGTATATAAAGGAAGGAGGAATAAATTTTTTTTAATCGTCTATTGTATGTGATTGTTTGCTAATGATTGTGTTATCAATTGCATAAGTGCACAGTTGAATCATATATTACTATGCTCTCTTATTTCTATAATTATTGATATGATAAAGTGGCAAAAAAGCTCTAAAGGTTAAAGAGGAACATTTCAAATTTAATATGAATGTTTAATATGAATGACTAAGATAATGAGATTAAGGTTTTTAAAACTTATTAACTTGAAATGATAAATACTTTAACTGGTGAGATGCGAAAACATAAATATAAAACTTATGATATGAATGTTATAGAATAACTTATTATTGCTAATAACAAACTATCTAGATTGTCAGATATTAAAAAGTGCCCTTCATGTGATTGTGTTTATACAATTGTAAACGAATAATTAAAAATTGAAGAAAGGGGAAAGAACTATGAATGTTAAGAAATTCACGAGTTATGCAGTAGCATTGATGATGAGTGTCTCATTAGCACCTATAAATGCAAATGCATTAACGACTGATAATACATTGACCAAAGGTTATTATAACGATACAAGTCAATGGGTTGAAGGCGAATTAAGTCAGACATTACCAGAAGGTATTCATTCAGTTGATAAAACAGCTGTAGCACTTGGTAACAACACTTATAAGATGAAATTAAAGGTTGTTACTAAACAGAATGTTGAAACTTTTACCAAGAAGTCAGCTACAGTTCTTGTAGTTGATACTTCAAATAGTATGGATGGTAACCGTATTAGAAATTTAAGAGCAGCAGCAAAAGAGTTTGTGCAGTCATATGCTGGTGATAAAGAAAATGTTGGACGTTACCTTGCAGTTGTTGATTTTGCAACTGATGTTAAAGTACCGTTAAATTGGACTGATGTTTCTTCTACTAAAGGTAAAAACAAAGCAAAAGAAGCAATTAACAATCTAACACCTCGTGGTGGAACAAACCTAGATGCTGGTATTAAACAAGCTACATCTTTATTCTTAAAAGATGCAGTGAAACAAATTCAAAAAGACAACAGAAATACAGTCGTATTAACTGATGGAACACCTACTTATTATCTTAAAGATTGTGAAGGTGGATTCACATGGAATCATAATCATGTCAAAATTGATGGCATAACATACGATCGAAAAGGTAATGGCCAAGAAGGTAGTGAAAAAAACCTTGAAGCAACATCTAAAGATGCTAAGCTTCTAAAAGATCAGTCTACAGTTTATACAGTATGTTATGGTGCAGCCAGAGATAAAACATATAAAAATGGTCCTACAGTTTCTGAATTCTTAAAAGGCAGTATCGCAACAAGCCATGATAACGCATATGATTCAAGTGAAACTGATGATTTAGCTAAAGTATTTAAGGCTATTTCTGATAGTGTTACAACTGGTATTACTGGTAAAGACCTAGAAGTATTTGATGGAGCTGCTCCATTTGTATCAGTAAGTCAATTACCTCCATCTGTACAGCAGGATCAGGATACAAGTGGCTTTAAGTGGAAACTTGCAAATGCAACGACTACAACAGAAGGTACTCAGACTTATTATACATATGAGTTAGAATACTTTGTTACATTAGATGCTGATCATCCTGAATTTGAAGAAGGAAAACTTTATCCATTAAATGGTGAAACATATATTGCTATGCCTGATGGAAGTAAAGTTAAATTCCCAATTCCAGGTGCAACAGGAATCAAGTCACGTTATACAGTTACTTATACTGATGGCGTTGATGATGAAGTCGTATTTGAAGATAAGGTATTTCCTGATTTAGTAGTAGGTACAGCAACACCTGAATTTGGTGGAACACCTACAAGAGCAGGTTATACATTCAAAGGATGGTCACCTGCAGTTGAAGAAAGGGTTACAAGGGACATCACTTACAATGCAACTTGGGTTATGAACTGGGTGCCAATGAATGCAGCACCAGTTATTGAAGCAACTGACAAGACAATTGAAGTTGGTGATACATTTGATCCTAAGGCTGATGTAACTGCAACAGACGAAGAAGATGGAGACTTAACTAATAAGATTGAAATCTTAAAGAATGATGTAGATACAACTAAACCTGGTAAGTACGAAGTAACTTACAAGGTAACAGACAGAAAGGGTGCATCATATACTAAGTCTATTACAGTTACTGTAAATCCAAAGATGGAAGTATTAAATGCAATCCCTACTATCAAGGCTGAAGATAAGACTCTTACAGTTGGTGATACATTTGATCCTAAGGCTGATGTCACAGCAGAAGACGTGGAAGATGGAGATTTAACTGATAAGATTGAAGTATTAAAGAATGAAGTAGATACAACTAAGTCTGGCAAGTATGAAGTAACTTACAAGGTAACAGATAGCAAGGGTGCATCTCGCACTAAGACTATTACAGTTACTGTAAATCCTAAGATGGAAACTCTTAATGAAGCACCAACTATTGATGTAACTGATAAGGAAATCACAGTCGGTGATAAGTTTGATCCAAAAGATGGCGTTACTGCAAAGGATAAAGAAGATGGTAATTTAACTGATAAGATTGAAATCTTAAAGAACACAGTTAATCCATCTAAGCCTGGCGTATACGAAGTTACTTACAAAGTAACAGATAGTAAAGGCGCATCATGCACAAAGACTATTAAGGTTACAGTGAAAGAAAAAGCTCCTGCTCCAAGCAAGGATAACAATAAAACTTCTACAGTTGCTCCTAAGACAGGCGATTCTACAAACGTATCTGCAGTGATTGCATTACTTGCAGTAAGTGGTATTGCATTACTCGCATTACTAAAGAAAAAGAAAGTATCATAGTATAACTAAGATATATATCTAATCAAGGGACAGTCGAGAAATCGGCTGTCTTTTATGTTAATTTCGGAAATATCGATAAAATATTGTGATAATAAGAAAGGTAAGCACTGTGATGTTACAATTGACTAAATATGTTACGATGTGGAGTGACTTAAAAGGCTGTCAATATTGAACATAAAGAATGTTTTGTTTATCATATTAGTATAAGCAACAGAAGTTAAAAAGCAGAGAATTGGTTTATAAGAAGGGAGGATATAATTCTTTTTAATCATCTGTTTACTATTGTTTGCTCATAATTGATTGCATAAGATGTACTGTTTGGATACTGGATGCATGATAAGAGATTGTTTTTCTTGTATTATTATGATTTATAGATGGGTGGGTGATAAGTTGCTCTACCTACTTAGATCATTGAACCAATCACTTGATATATATATTTGGTATTTCAATGAATATACACCAATACAAATATAAAAATGGGAATTAAATGTAACATAAAAGTTGTTATGTATATATAAGTGTAAATGTTCATTGAATGAAAGACTGTAATATATTAAGTGGACTGATTTCTTTAGCTAATAATGTGAAAATAAAGAAACACTATGAACTAGAAATATAGGAACTCACCTCATATTCATAAAAGCATTCAGATATGATATTGAATATTGATGAATGGTCAATGTATATGATTATTTCAGAACCAGATAAAGTAATATGAAATCATAGAACTCCGGATGTGCACCTCATATCATTATTATTTTTATGAGTGAATAATAAATATTATTGAGAGGGGTAAGAAAACTATGAATATTAAGAAATTCACGAGTTATGCAGTTGCATTAATGGTGAGTTTATCATTAGCTCCAGTTAAAGCAAATGCACTTACGACTGATGGTTCATTGACTAAAGGTTATTATAACGATGTTGGTCAGTGGGTTGAAGGTCAACTAAGTCAGACATTACCAGAAGGAATTCAATCTGTCGATAAGACAGCAGAAGCACTTGGTAATAACACTTATAGAATGAAATTAAAGGTTGTAACTAAACAGAAGGTTGAAACCTTTACTAAGAAAGCTGCAACAGTACTTGTTATCGATTCATCAGGCAGTATGATCGGTAAAAAGCGTATGAAGAGTATTAGAGATGCAGCAAAGGCATTTGTACAGTCATATGCTGGTAAAGATAAAAACACTGGACGTTATCTAGCAGTTGTTGATTTTGATAGTGATGTCGAAGTGAGATTAAATTGGACTGATGTTTCTTCAGTTAATGGTAAGAAAGCTGCATATGAAGCAATTGATGATTTAAGAGCTCTTGGTGGTACAAACCTAGATGCAGGTATTAAACAGGGTACAGCTTTATTTAAGAATACTGCTATCAAGGATATTAAAAAAGAAAACAGAAATGCCATTGTATTTACTGATGGTAAACCTAAAAAATATCTTGTAGAATGTCAGCACAAAAAACCAAAGAAACACGATATTGTTATTGATGGTGTTGTTTATGATAAAAAGAATAAAGGTGGAGTTGAAGCAGCAGCTAAAGCAGCTGCTAAGGATGCTAAACTTTTAAGAGATCAGTCAACAGTTTATGCAGTAAGCTATGGCAATGATAAAAAACCAATGTGGAAAGGTGGGCCTACAGTTTCTGAATACTTAAGGGGTAGTATCGCTACTAGTCCAGATAAAGGATATGATAGAAGCGAAACTGATGACTTAACAGAATTATTTAAAGCTATTTCTAATAAAGTTACAACTGGTATTACTGGTAAAGACCTAGAA
>OGOZ01000012.1_pt1 | contig 128912 bp, 181 predicted proteins | sample 1552801 | NCBI WGS metagenome assembly OGOZ01 (sample SAMEA2580196, study PRJEB22360) | human gut metagenome | biome: human gut; feature: human-associated habitat; material: faeces | place: Denmark | collected 2008/2010 | reverse complement strand
TATATAACATAACAATATAAGCATAATATCTATTCACAATATATTCATTACATTCATATATTGTTCATAGATATCAGCGAGTTCAAAATTTCAACTGATTTTAGACTTACATTTGACTATCACTTGACTAACATTTGACTACTGTTTGACTAACTCTGTTTTTAGTACAAATCTTAGATTAGAGCTAGAATTTTAGAAATAAAATTTTAACTAGGGCATTGGGCGAAGCAGAAAGGCTAAAATTATAGTCAAGGCAAAAAGTTTTAGAGTTATAAAGGAAAATAAGAATGATAAAGTACATTAAATTTAAAAACCCAGTCTCTTCTATACCAAATACGATAATAACTTTAAAGTGTAGTTTTTTGTGTAATTACAATTCACCAATTGTAACAATTTATCACAGTCATTTAATAACAGACAAAAGAATTATAGAAGCTGCTATAGACGCATTAAGAAAAGATGAATCCTACATCAGTTTTAGTAAAAATTATAACTACACATGTAGCAAGAAAAGTCAAATAAACGCTTGGAAAGCTCAAAATGTAAGACATAGATTTAGAAAAAATTCAATAAAAACAAGAAGTGTTGACCTGAAGAATAAGTTCAGTAAAAAAGAGCAATTAAAAAATAACTTTCTATGTTTATTCTACGGACTAATTAGATTATGATGATAATAGCAATACTACTATTTGCAACAATACTTTTTCTTAGCTGGACATTATTCACTTTAGTGCACAATAGAATGACTTTAAATACAGTTGAAAAAATAAATTGTATATTAAGAATAATACTAATGTTGATAGTAACATTTATGACACTAATATTAGCTAAAACAATAACACTGTACTAAAGAAGTTACATTTTATAGCTCAAAATAACAAAGAAAATGAGCTAAACTAAGCGTAAGGGTAAAAAAGAAAGTTTTTACAGTTAAGTATAAAAATTACAAGGTAATAAAAAGACATGAGTTATTCAAGAACGTTTTTAATACAGCAGTTTAAGAAAGGCATTAGAAAATATATGCCCATAGCAAGTGCAGCAGAGACAATGATTAACTACAAGCTAAGTCAGCTAGATGAAGAAGATTGGGCAAGAATAGAAAACTTTTTTAACTCTTTTACATTTCCACTTCACGTATATAGAGGATTAAACGTTAAGTCAGAACAAGACGTTAACTTCAAGAACCCTGGTAATAATTGGACAGTAGATTCAGCATTATTTCATGCACCTTTTTCAGCCTTTAGAAACAGCAACTACATACTTGAAGGCTATATAGATGAAGACCAAATAGATTGGCCAGAGACAGTACAAAATTTCATGTACTACTCAGTTAATGCAGCAAACAATCAACGTTATCCTGAAAATGAAGTTACACTTAAGAAAGGTCAAGTACCTCATGACTTAACAGGGTCAATGAAAGAGGCTTTAACAGAAGACCTAAATGTTCCTGATAAACCATCTGCACAAGATAAGTTTAGATATTACTGGGAAATTGAATCTAGAGCTATTAAACAGCCTGAAGACTTATTACGTAAGTTCAAAAATAAGTTTCCTAATCAGTATTACATCTGGGGCGAGCTATTTGAGTGGATGCTTGAGCACAACGAAGAAAGTGTCGTAGAGCCTCAAAATTATGCTCTTTATCTTGAATATGATTTAGATACAAATTGGGGTTATATAGCACTTGTGGAGTTTAAAACTCGTTATCAAGAATCACTTAATGAAGTCTATCCGCAAAAGAATGAAACTAAGTCTGATTTTATTAACAGATTTATGCGAGTAACTGCAAAAGAATATCCAAATGTTAAACAAAGATATGCAGTCGCTAATAGTTACTGGGACAAACATTCAAAAAATGAAGCTTATCTTGACCCTGAAGAAAAGTTCTGGGACTATAGAACAAAAGAAGTACAGCCTGGTAAATATATAGACACTTCTCGTTCAGAGATAGGTTGGGTAGATAATCTTATTCATAATATTAAGTATTTTGAACAGAATAAGGGTGTCACTGCTAGAATAGTTGATATGACCCCAGAAGAATATTTTGAAGAATGTGCAACTTTATTCCATAACTCAGTTGAATCTCAGAAAAAACAAATTGCTGCAGATACAGAAACTATTGAACATTTAACTGATGTTATTAAGAAATTTGGTAAAAGATTTCCGATACCCTACATTAACATTGCAAACAATAGCCAAGAAGGACGTCACAGGATGTATGTACTTGGTGAGTTATTTGGTTGGGACAAAGCTGTTCCTGTACTTATAATTCAAGATGTAAACAATGTTCGTGTTCCGGGTAAGGAATTAAAATAAGTAATACGAGGCAGTAAAATATGAAAATCTTTAAAGCAACACTTTTTTGGCTCTGGTCTTGCACTTGGGGTTGTTTGATGACTTTAGTAGGAGCAGTAATTGCTCTTGGTTGTTTAGTTACAGGACATAAACCTCATCTGTTTCATCAAAATGTTTATTTCCGATTTGGTACTGGTGGTTGGGGCTTTAATGCTGGACCTTTCTTCTTCCTGTCTAAAGATTGTGGAGAAAGCTTACATATGAAACAGCACGAAAGTGGTCATGGTCTTCAGAATTTGATTTTTGGACCATTGACTCCTTTCCTTGTTGCTATTCCTTCCTGTATTCGATTCTGGTACAGAGAGTGGGTTGTTAGCAGCGGACGTAAAAAGTATTCAGAACTTCCTACTTATGATGCTATCTGGTTTGAAGGAACTGCTACACGCTGGGGCGAAAAGGTTTATAAAGACTAACCCTAGTACTTTATAAAAGGAATAAGAAATGAGATTACAGCACTTTTGCGCTATTAAAGAAGCATTTGAAAATCATAAAGAGCTAAATCAAAAATTATTTGATAGCAAGAAACTCAAAGAAGAGGTTAGAAAAGCTCTACTTGAAATTGTAGTCACTTTTGTAACAGATTTAGAAGAAAATGAAGTTCCTTTACATGTTGTAGATGTTTGGTTAATTGGTAGCAATGCTTCTTACAATTACACAAGTAAGAGTGATGTAGACTTACATATAATAACAAATAGCTCAGAGCTTTCATGTGATCCTGCGCTTTTAAAAGTTGTTTATAGTTATGCAAAATCAGCATTCAATCGTAATCATGAAATTACAGTAAAAGGTTTGCCCGTTGAGGTTTACATTCAAGATTGTGAAAGTACTGTTAATAGTAATGGTATTTATTCGATTTTAGACGATGCTTGGGTGAAAGAGCCTAAACCCTTATCAATTAACTACCCAGACCCTAAAAACCTTGCACAACTAAAACAATTAACTGCAACATATAAGGCATTAGACAGAACAAATCTTGAAAGTGTAACAGACTTGATTGACTTAGCCTACAAGATTAGAAAAGAAGGTCAACTAGAAGGTGAGTTCAGCGACGGAAACTTGTCATTCAAAGAATTCAGAAATCTTGGATATCTAGATGACTTAAAACAACTTAAACTTGAGTTAGAGTCAAAATATTTGACATTAGAAAATATTAGAAGTTGATTCTTGCTACAAAAAGCAATATAATTATTGTATAAATAAACACGAGGAATTATAAATGTACTATCAAGTTACTTTCTGGTATGAACTAGATAAATTTATATACACACCCGATGATGAAAAACACGCAATTGATCACTGGGACGCAATTACTGACTGTGTCAAAGACTTTAAACAATATTTAGCAACAAAGCTAACAAACTTTGAACTGCTGGATTGGGACTTTGATGAACAAAATGAATTTCTTTATTTGTATTTCTACACAGATACAGATCTAACAAACAACAACATTGAAGCTGTTATCTTTGGAGATGAAAAGGTATTTGAAACATCAACAGAACAGTCTTTCTACTATGGTGAAGTTCATGATTATGATTATTATGAAGAGCCCTATCAAGACATGGCTGACATAGAGATTGACATACTTGTTTCAAAACCTGAAATTACTGCAAAATCAGACAACGAAGATAACGAAATGCCTCTCGAAGAGTCTTCACAAAAATTACAAGAGAGTTCCGTAATTAAACAAGAAGTTGAACTTTCTCCAGATGAGCTACTTCAATGGGGTTGGGACAACAATGGTGACCACAGCGTCTTTTATGTTAAAAAGTTACATGTAATAGACTCTGCAAAAAGTCTTGCAGAAGAAGAGTTTGTAAAGACTTATAGTACAGAAACAGCTGCAAAGAAAGCTTTTAATAGTTATTTAAAAGAAACACCTGTAACGGAAAACATTAAAAAAGATGCAGGAGATGTTGAGCAAGGAGTAGAAGTTTTCAATCACGCAATGGGTGCTGATGTCTCTGAATCTTTTTGGCAAAACTATCCTGCAAGATATAAAGTTTATTATGACATTCATACAAATTCTGTTCTAGAAGGTGGTTCAGACGATTTAGCTGAAGCAGAAGAAATTGCAAAAGCTTGTATAGAACGTTTGTCTGAAAATCCTTGGGAAGATAAAGAAGACATTGAGTCTGCAATTGACTCTGTTATAATATATGACACTCTTGAAGATCTCGACGTTACAACAAGCGATGTTGAAAAGATGAAAACACTGTTTGTTGACTGATTGGTTTTTCATACATTTTACCTCCTTTCAAAACAGCACTAGCAGAAATGTTAGTGCTGTTTTTTTTTGATTCTTTTTTGTATTTCACTTATAATATTACTATAAAAGTTATGAGGTACTTTTTATGAAAATACTTTTAATTGTAAATCTTATTATCCTTGTAGTTCTCGCAGTGTTTTTGACTATACTTTTAGTCAGTTATCGTAAAGCTAATAAAACACTAGTTCATACTGCAGCTGAATTAGCTATTGCTAAAGATGAAAGGGATAGTCTTCAATCACAACTTAATGCTTATACTAAACCAAATCTAGCAAATATTTATCCTGAAGTCTATAACATAATAGCTGCTTGGTGTAAAGAAGTTGGAATTTATCAAGTAGCAGTTAAGACTAAATATGACGCTAAATCAAATTGCTATAAGCTCACTCTATACACTGAAAGGCCTGGAGTTTTTATTGGTAAAGCTGGAAGTATAGTTGAGAAGTATAAAAAACTATTGCAAGAATGCAAAGTTGGTCGCACGATTGAACAGATTGAGATAGAAGAAATCTCTGGTATAGTAAATCAAAATCAAGTAGACTTAGAAGATTATTATAGCTCTTATATGGCTAACTGGTTTGCTTACGAGGAGGCAGGAGAAGAATGTTAAATTATAGAAACTATTTTACAGATTTTGAATTCTGGCGTAAACAAAATATTAAAAGTAAAAAGCACTTTAAAACTATAATGGCCGTTATGTACGGCAAGAAAAAGGATAGAGGCGGTATAAAGAGAAAGTATTTAGCACTTATGAAAGAGCAGGAGGAAACACAGAAACTTATAAGAAAAGCAATATATCGCGTTTGTCCTCAACTATTTAGTTACTTGGATTGTTTTGGCACTGGTACTTATTAAAAAATAATTTTCAATGGTAAGCTGAGGAGGGCTCATGAGAGATTCTCAATACTGGTCTAAAATAGCTAAGGCACATTTAGACGAAATAAATAAGAAAGAAATAGAACTACATGGTGATAGAGCAGTTATTCAAACTATGATAACTCAAGGTGACTTAGAGTTAATGGAGGAGCTTCTTGATTTATTCTGTGATAGGCATGCGATTGCTAAGAAGTTTTCTGACCTAGGTTATGGTCCTGGATATTATCATAAATATGGATTCAAACTTGTAATGGACAGGCTTGACAGAGAAAGTCAAAGACCTGACGCGATATTTAGAAAAGGTTATATTTGCTATAATGGAATCATCAATAGACCTACTAGATGTTTTATTGTAATAGATAAGTAATTAGTTGACTTATTTTTAATTTTATATTATAATATGATTGTAAAAACTGGAAGGAGTTAAGCATTATGGAAGAATTAGAAGAAATGCTTAAAAAATTATATGGCTTACCACCTTATGATAATTGGTCAAATATTTGTTATGGTGATGGACATTTTGCTAAATCTATTGAAGACAGATTTTCAGAGCAAGAAATCAAGCAAGCAAAAAAGAAATTAAAAATTTTTGAAGCCTCCTAAAAACAATTGACAAACAACAATATATATGATATAATATACTTGTAAATTAAAAGAGGTGTTAGGTATGAAAGTTAAAGAATTATTTGAAGTTATTGATACAAAGATTTCTTTCCCAGATATTACTATTATTGCCGATTCATATTCAAAAGCCCTTAAAACATTTAAATACCAACAGGATAGTAGAACCTACGTTGATGAAATGCTTACTCAGTTTGGAGATAGAACAGTTATACCACATAGCGTTGTTTTCGGCACAGCTGAAAATGGAATTGACTATACTATAATCGAGGTAAAATAATATGAATAAATTATATTATGTATATGTAAAATTATTTGACACTTTTGAAGAAACTTCTTCTCTTATTAGAAAGAAAGTAATTGCTACTGATGAAGATAGTGCCAGAGATATTGTAGCAAAGCAAATGGAAGAAGAAATAAAATCTGCAGAAGCACCTTGTGCAGGTTACGAAATAATTAGATGTGAAGCTATTATGGAGTTTTAATCTTCATGAAAGTTTATTATGTAGAGTTTACACAATCTGATGGTGCTACAGAAGAACGAGGGCTTCAGCCAATAATAGCTTCGAGTGAGGCAAAAGCCTTAGAATATGCAAAGGAAGTTCTTGAAAAGGAAACTTTAGAAATAGGTGGTACCTATAAAATTTTAGATATTAAATATATTGAGGACTAATTATGAAAATTAAAGCCTATCATATCGAATTCAATTTACTTAAAGAAGGAAATAGCTATTCTTTAGAGCAAACTGTAGAAGCAGTAGATATTTATGATGCCATGGAAGTAGTAGAAAATTATTGCTGTGACAACCATGGGACATGTGAGATTACAAAGGTGGAGGAAATTAGAAAATGATTAAATGTGATTTTTGTGTAACAGCTCGGTATGACAATAACGGAAAGGTTTATTCGAATGAAAATCTGTGCTGCACTAAAAATTGTGCTGATGCAATTAGAATAATGTCAGAAGTGATGAAAGAAGAATATAGAAGCAGAAACTCTAAAAATATCAATAAAAACTATAATTATAAGACTAATCGCTAATTGATTGATTGACTAGCAAGGAGAACGAAAATGAGCAAGAAACACAAAACTGAAAAATGGAAATATTGGCTTATTGAAGACGGTTCAGTCGATGTTGATGCATTACAACAGTTTATTGACGAACATAACTTAAAGATAAAGATAATTATTTATCGTCAAGGTACAATAAAACCTGAATTAAAAAGTTTTTAAAAGGTGTAAAAATGATGATCAATTATATAGGTCAGGAATTGATTTGGAACTTAACTGCGACACATCCGTATAAACAAAATCGAGGGAATTATAGTATAATGATTAACTGTGAAACTCCGAAACAGAACAACGACGCTGTTCGCTTTTTGAAGTCACATCTCGATAACAAACATTTGATTATAGAAACGCGAAAATGCCTCGATAAAAACACGGGGTTGGAATGTGTTCTTGTTAGTAAAATGTCTGTTCCCGACGCATTTGGTGGATTTGGAGAAGTAAACTTTTTGAATTGGTTTGCCAAGGAGATTAAATAATGAATAAACAAGAAATTATAGAAATAAACAAAGAATTCGTTAAATTGGTTACAGAAAATCCTGAACTGCCTATAAAGGTTTTTATTGACGGAACGTGCGGTGATGGGGATTGCTGGTACGTCGGGCAAATTTACGACTGTAAAGTCACTGAAATAACGGAATACAAAGACCTGTATTACGAAAGAGACGACTTTATTTGGTTAGAAGATATACTCTCTAATGAGGTTTGTGACGACCCTGAATATGTAAATCTCTCTGCCAAACAGTTCGATAAAAAGATAGCAGAAGAAGTGGAACGACTTGGCTGGGAAAAAGTGATTTTGTTAAAGGTGTCTGTTTGATAAAATTTTTGTTTTAAGGAGAACTCAAAATGAAATATACACTCAATACGATTATATGGACAGCTGACGACGAAGAATCTATTGAAGAAAATCGTAAAACATTAAAGCAGCAAGAATGTGCAATGAATATTTTAACTGATGTTTGCAAGAAAGGTAAGTAGACTTAAATTTGTTGATTCTTTTTGCAATAGACCTTATAATATAATCAAGAATTACTGATGGAGGATGTTGGATTATGGAACAAGACTTCTCTGCCTTTGAATATGAGGGAGAAATTTATACCGATGCTGGAGAACTTATTGAAGTTTTGAAAGAGGAAGGTAAAGTAGCAGTGGCGCTTGATTATGGAGAATCGAAAGAATACCCTGCAGAGTACTACTTCTTAGCAGAGGATGTGAAAACAGGAGATACTACCTACTGCATTGATGATCCTGAGGAATTCTTACTGGAGTTTTATGAGGATCTGGATGTTGAGGTGCTTCAGTGAGTGAAATTAAATTTGTTGATGCTTTTGCCAACAGGCCTTATCAGATAATGGTAAAAGATAATAACTGCAATTATTCATCTTGTGAAAATACCAGATATAAAGAAGATGCTATAGAAATAGCTAATATCTATTTGAAAACATATAAGTATGTAAAGATAGTTTATGTGCCGACTGGTGAAATTGTATGGGAAGCAGGAGATAAGTTTAAGAATTATATAACTACTTTAAGAAAAGGTGAACTAATTCAATTAAATGATGATTATGTTTTAGAAGCACTACAAATGGCGATAGTTTCTAGTTATCCCGCACACAGGCTGTGTGCAAACAATCTTATAATAGGCGATGGTAAATCTACCTGTAAAGAACTTATTAAAGAAAAAGCTAAAAGAGACTTAATTGATGTTGAGAACCAATTAAGAGAGCTTACTGAGGCTGTAAATAAACTTAAGGAAATTTTGTGATAAATAAAATGACAGATCTAGAATACGATTTAAACATGAGCGTTGAATGGATGCCAACTCAATGGGAAGATTCCGAAGCAGAAATTGATTGTGAAGAAACAGCAAAGAACCTGACCAAACTTGGTTATCAGAAAATAGTTTGGCATGATGTAAAGAAAGAATTGCCAGAGCGTTATAAATATGTTTTAGGTTATTGTATTTCAGATAATACTTATGTAGTTGTTAAATGGGATTGTGTTGATTGGTCTGATGATAACGAAGTTTGTTATAATGTAGATTATTGGACAGAATTACCAGAAATTAAGTTGGAGCAGTAAACATGATTCAAATAAGAAGAAGTATATTTGAGACAAATAGTTCAAGTTCTCATTCTTTAGTGATTTTGAGCTTTTTCAAAATATTTTTATGCACTCTGGGACTAGAAGTTTAAAACACTTTATAAATATAGAGTGCTTTTTTATTGTATTATAAACTATAACAAGAAAAGTGAAGGGTATAATAACAAAAAATGGACAAACAGACAAAAAACGAACTAGAGTATATCATTCAACTAGTCGTATTAGTTTTAGTAACAGCAGCAGCTTTAACAGGACCAGTTATATCTTTTGTTCATCAATATAATTTGATTGTTGAAGAATTTGGAAGATTTATTGGTGGTATTTTTATCTATGACAATTATGCTTGGTGGAATTTAACCGTTTTGATTTGGCTTCCGTATGGTATTTGCCTTAGGGCTTGGAATAAAAAGGTAAACAAAGAAATGGCGAAAGACATGTACAGCTTAATGTATTGGAAAGAAGAAAATAGAAGTAATGAAAAATAATATACCCGAAATCAACAAAACATATGCTTTGTTGTATTTTTGTTATCTTCAACTATTTAAAGGTGGTATTACTGTATAATGAGTAAAAGAAAGATTTTTTATATTAAAGCAACTACACAAAAGATAGACTCAGAAGGACGTCCAATGTCATCTGTATCTGGCAATTACTTCATTAGAGCAAATGATTTGGACACAGAAGAAGGCCTTAACGATTGTGTAAAATGGTTAAAGGATGAAAAGGAAGCAGATACAGTTTGTATAGATTTTATATGGAGGCTTAAGTAAAATGAAGCAATGGAGAGTAGATAATTATTTTATTGGGCCTGCTATTGATGCTGAATATGATGATACAGCTGACAAATTAGCGGAAGTCCTTAATAGCTATGAAAGAAAAGGCTATAAAATTCAAGAAATTATAGAAGTAAGAGAAGGATTTTTTAGAATTATTTATACTTCTGAAGATGAAATGATTCGTCCTGGAATGAATAGTTATTTTGATGTGGAGTGTGTATAAACATGAAAGTAAAAGATTTTGTAGATGTGTATCAGAAAGGAAATGGTTTTCTTAGCGCCGTAATTGATGGTGGAGAGACCAAATCAGGGTTTCAGCATATATGAAAAATTATTATGCAAATTATGATATAGACAATATAACGGTAGGAGAAGATGGTTATATTGTGTTGCATATTTCTAAATATAAAAAATGTGATTGTTATCGAACCAAAAAAGTAAGACGTTACCTTACAGAATACGAAAAAGGATTTTATGCCGCATTACATGGTAGAGCGCCTGTAGATTATATAGTTGAAAACAAATCTTATTGTGTAGGTACAAAAGAGTGCGAATTTTGTACTTGCGGCGGAGATAGAAGAAAGTGTGATTTTTATAAGCATACAGATAAAGACGACGAAAAAGAAAGAGATTAAAATATGATTTATAGTAAAGAAGAGGGCAGATGGCTAAAAGATTGGGAGATAAAAGGCACAAGAAGACCTTTTCCACCTTTATATGAAGCTGTAAAAGCTTATGGTGAAAGAATTTATTATGACTGTCCTAATTACGTAGAGCCTAAACATTGCAAATGGTGTGGTGAACCTCTGACAGGAAGAAGAACTAGTTTTTGCTGTGATGAGTGCAGTAGATGGTTTGCTAATTGTACTGTTTGGAATAGGGGTAGGGATCCTTATTCACTAAGAATTCTTTACAGAGATAACTTTACTTGCCAACGCTGTGGAGAATTTCATGCAATGAAAAATAAGCATGGGATTTACATCCCAATAGATGATGGTAATTTAAATGTACATCATATCAAGCCTGTTTCAGAGGGTGGCGGGGATGAACCTGAAAATCTAATTACTTTATGTAAAGACTGCCACACAGAAATTCACAGAGAGTTAAATCTTAAAAAGGAGAATAAAAATGATTAAGATAATTGAACAAGGTCAAAAAACATTTACTAGAACTTGTGATAGATGTGGTTGTAAATTTCAATATGATTTAAGTGACTTAAGTGGCTCAGATTATATTAGTTGTCCATGTTGTAATACAACGCTTACTCATATAGGACCTCACGCTAAAAAGGTAGGACCTAATGACACTGATCTTAGCAAAAGTAACAAAATAGATTGGATTGATGCAGGTAAGATTAACGTAGATGATATAAAAAAGCATACAACCACAACACCTTACAAAGTTGAAGTTGGTGATGGCGGGTATAATTTTGGGACTACGACTGGTCAGTACATAAATCCAAACACAACAATTACTATTGGAGATATTAATAAGCCGGGATCAGACAGTGTTATGGGTGAAGTTGATCCAAATATCAAGATCTATGCAAATAAACTTCCTGATGACATTGTAGATGACAAATATAACAATATTAGTATGAGTCTTCCAGATGATGTACAAGATAATTGTTGCTATGAGTCTGACAACTATAAAGCATGGTATGAAAAGTGGTGTAAAGAGATTAAAGAAAATGCACCAATTGAATGTAAAAATGAAAAGTACAATAATTAGTGGAAAAGAAATAAGCGAAAAAATATTACAGGATTTAAAAACTAAAGTTGATTATCATACACATGAGATGCTTAATCGTGCACCAAAATTAGTTGTTATTACTATAGGTGAAGATCCTGCCTCAAAAGTTTATGTTAGAAATAAAGAGAAAGCTTGTGAAAAAGTAGGCATACTTTTTGAGAATATTCGTTTTACAGAAAAAGATCCTTATACTAGTATTACAATGCAGTTACTTAACGTTATAAAAAGTGGTGATGTAGATGGTATGATAATACAGCTTCCAATAGTTTCTAATGTATTGACAGATCTTGAGAAACAGAAAATTTGTGAGCTTGTTCCAGATAGCTTAGACGTAGATGGCTTTGGCGTAAGGTCAAAAATAGCCGTATATGAAGGTTGTAAGGACAAAGAAGCTTTTTATCCATGTACACCTTCTGGCATTTTAAAAATTTTAGATGAAGCTGAAGAGCAGCAAAAAAGCATTGATTCAACCTTCAGCTATACTGGTTTAAATGCATTAGTTATTGGTAGATCTGATATTGTTGGAAAGCCCGTTGCTAATATGCTAATGGCCAGAAATATGACAGTTACAATAGCGCACAGCAAAACACCGATAGATGAATTACGCAAAGCAGTAGTAGATTCAGATGTAATTGTTTCTGCGGTAGGAAAAGAATTACCAGTTGCTACAATGTATGCAAAAGCTTTTATAATTATAGATGTTGGAATGAATCGAGATAAAGATGGCAAGCTTTGTGGTGATTTAGCAGAAGATTGGAAAGCCACTAATTCTATGTATTATACGCCAGTTCCAGGTGGTGTAGGGCCAATGACAGTGTGTATGTTAATGAGTAATGTAGTTAAATCATATTTAAAAAGCATTAAATAATTGGAGGGTTAAATGAATAAAGAATTAAACGTGCTTGGATTAATTTCAATGGTTATAGCTATTGTAGGTTTATTTGTTTTTGGTATTCCTTGCGGAGTTGCTTCATTAATTCTTGGAATTATTGGTATAGCAACTGCAGGAGATACTAAAGGTAAGGGTATGGCTGTAACAGGAACAGTGCTTGGAGCATTTGACTTGTTAACAGTATTATTTCTTTTAAATATAGTTTCAGCATATTAGTAGGAGGAGGAATTTAGATGTCATTAAGAGATAAAGATTATGAACTTGCTGTAACACTTGGCGTTATTGATGAAAATGCTAAAAATAAAGGTCAGTGTGTAAAAGAAACTTGTCAATACGATTATGAAGATGATAGGTATGAATTAGAGATAGCCAAGCTTAAAGATACTATAATTTGTTTATCAAAAGAATTACTTAAGAAAGAAGAAACTATTAAAAGGCTTCAAGAAGATTTTGCAAAATCTAGAAGAGATGAAAAATCTATGTATAGTTACTATGAAGAAGCTAAAGATGACATTAGAGTACTTGAATCAGTAATAGATAAGATAAGAGATAAATATAATGTATAGTAAAGAATTATTTGAAAAATATCCATACGCATTTTCTCACTATGCTTGGACAGGTGAAGTTTTTTATAAAGATAGCACAAATGAACCTTACAGCTTAGATGAAGATATTCCAAAAGGCTGGTCAAAATTGTTTTGGATGTGTATGGAAGAAATAAGAGAACCACTAGAAAGAGCAGGCTTAACAAATAAATTTTATTTTACACAAGTTAAAGAAAAATATGGTGAACTTTGTTTATATCATAATGGAGCAACCGAAGAGGTTTTAGACATAATTTCTAAGTATGAATATTTAAGTCAATTTATCTGTGACAGATGTGGAAAACCTGCTGATTATCAAACACAAGGCTGGATTGAAAATGTCTGTAAAGAATGTTATGACGCACAACCAGAAAACAGACGTTGCTATTACTCCACAATAGATTTAGACTTAACTCCTACTAAGTGTAAATTTTCTAATGGTAAACTAACAGAGATAAAACAAGATCTTACTTCAACTTGGAATAAGTACTTAGAAGAACTAGGTTAAACATAACGTGAAAACTTAGTTGATTAGTTTTCTTTTTTGCTATATACTTATAGTAAATACAGTCCAGGAGTTAACTATGAAATCCCCGATTAAAGAAGAATGGGAACATTATTACAGAGCATTGGAACTTATCAGACAATCTGGAATTACTAATATGTGGGGAGCAGCTCCCTATCTTGCAAACTACTGTAATATAGATTTAAAACTTGCTAAAGATATTCTTTGTAGTTGGATTGATAACTATGATGCGCTAAGCAAAAAGTTTTCTTGGAGATAAAAAATGAGTCATTATGTAAGAAATAAACAAGTTTTGTATCCAGTAACAAAAGAACTATTAGATAGATTAAATATAATTGATATTTTTGATCTTGATTTTCCAAGAGGCAGTAAATTTAAAGCCGAAGGTTTTACTGACTATGGTGGCACAGAAGATTACAATAAATACTTAGCTTATGAACTTGATAGCGATTATGGAGTTGAAAGCGGCGAATTTGGTAGATCCAGATTTCTAAAGCCTTCCGAGCAACAAAAATATAAGAAACTATTTAGCGAAATAATTCCAGAAGACCTAATAGATCCAACATTATTTAAGTATGTCGATTACTGTTACTATAATTGTTGTGAAGCTGATGACTATTATGTAAAGAAAGATAGTTTTGAAGAAGAGATTTAATCTATGAAGTGCCCTAAATACATAAGAGACAAAATATATCAACGAGCAAGATATGCGGTAAAATATACTGATCTGGACAGAGAGATTTCTGATTGGATAGACAAACACAACATAGACTCTGAGTATGCTCTATGTGGTTATGTTGAGACTCTTGTTGGAGGTTTTTCTGCAGCAGAAGAATGTATAAATGATATAGAGGGAGCATAGTAAAGTTTCTGCTTTGATTTTACGCTAAACTATATCCCAAATATATCAAAGGAGAATCTTAATGGACGACTTAACATTATATACTACACATTGCCCTAAGTGTTCAGTTTTAGAAAAGAAACTGATTGCTAAGGGGCTTTCTTTTACTACTTGTGACAACATAGCTGAGATGCAGAAATTAAACATTGACACGGTTCCAGTACTTGCTGTTAATGACAAATTACTTTCTTTTCAAGACGCTGTTAATTATATAAACAATGTGAGATAACTTATGCAAATACAACTTAAACTAAACGAAGACTTTGAAAGATTTCTTGATGAACTAAGAATTAAATATGGCTCAGATTTTGAAAAATTAAATGGACTTCATCCCAGTCAACAAGACAGTACTGAATTTCTTGCAGTGTTTACCAAAAACGATACACTTGCTGATGCTACAATTGATCCAAATGCTAATGCAAACCATAAGGATATTCGGTCTTTCATGACTGAAAAAGGCAAAAGTCAAGATAAACTTTTCGGTCTTAATAAAATATTTATAGAGATCAAGAAGAAATGGGGACTTAGAACTGCTAAACAATGGTTAGAGGCAGAATTTAGCAAAGCATTCTATCTGAATGATGCAGCCTCAGCGTCTTATATGCCGTATTGTTGGGCAAACGACTTAACACGACTTGCAAAAGAAGGTCTGTTCTTTTTAAACAACTACAATCATCAAGGACCAAAACATCTAACAACATTTTTGGACGATGTTATCGAATTTGTGTCCTTCTTGTCAAATAGACAAAGTGGTGCTGTAGGACTTCCTAACATTATTATATGGTCTTACTACTTTTGGAAAAAAGATTGTGAAACAGGTTACTATATAAAGAATCATGCTTACTATCTTAAACAGTGTTTTCAAAAACTAATCTACAGACTTAATCAGCCTTTCTTGAGACTTGACCAAGCCGCATTTACAAATGTTTCGATATTTGATAGACCTTATCTTGAAGCACTTTTCGGAGGAGTTGAATTCCCAGACGGATCTTTTGTCATAGATCAAATAGAAGACATTATTGAATGTCAAAAAGTATTCATGGAAGTTGTCAGCGATATTAGAACCGAACAGATGTTTACATTTCCAGTCTTAACTTTCTCACTACTTGTTAATAAAGATAAACAGTTTGTTGATGAAGAATTTGCACGTTGGGCATCTGATCATAACATGAAGTGGTCTGATAGTAATTTCTTTATTAGTGACAATGTTGGGGTACTTTCTAATTGCTGTCGCCTGCTGTCGGACACTTCAAAGCTTAGTGGCTTCGTGAATAGCATAGGTGGAACAGCATTAAGTATTGGATCTTGTCGTGTGTCTACAATCAATCTTGCTCGAATTGCATATGAGTCAAAATTAAACAAGAAAAAATATCTAAGCATACTTGCAGACAGAGTAACACTTGACTGTAAAGCTCTTTACTCAATGCGTCATATTTTGAAACGAAATATTGAAAAAGGACTACTTCCTAACTACCAAGAAGGAGCTGTAGAGCTAGAAAAACAATATTGTACAATAGGTATCCTTGGGCTTTATGAAGTTATGGACATGTTTGGACTTATAAACACAGATCCATTTGGAAACAAGTCTTACAGTGATGCGGCTGTTGAGTTTGCAAAAGATATCTTTAGAGTTATAAATGACATAAAAGATAATTTTACAAAAGAATTTACATTTAACGTAGAATCTATTCCGGCAGAAAATTGTGCGGGAGTTCTCGCTACCGCAAACAACTTGTTGTATGAAGACGATAGATACTATATACTTTCTAATCAATGGATACCGCTAAGAGAAAAATGTACAATAGAAGAAAAGTGTAGACTAAGTTCTATTCTTGATCCATTATGCTCAGGCGGAGCTATTGCTCACATAAACATCGAAGGAAGATTCCCTACAAAAGAGGCTGCGTGGAAAATGCTCAAGTATGTAGCAGAACATGGAGTTATCTACTCTGCCTTTAATACAAAAATAAATGTTTGTAAACATCATCATGGATTTGTTGGTACAAGTACTTGCCCGAAATGTGGCGAGCCTGTTGCAGACCAACTTTCCAGAGTGGTTGGGTTCTATACTCCTGTGTCAAGCTACCAGAAAATTCGTAAAAGAGAATTTGACGAAAGAAAATGGTACAATGTTGTGAACACCGACGAAGTTATGAAGTAAGTAAATACTATTGCTCAACTTTGTAATTTAAGTTGTAACAGGTGTTACAAATAAACATAATAATTTATAGTATAAAACAAAAGCGACTGTTTAATCCAGTCGCTTTCTTATTGATTGTTTTGTATCAACATATTATAATATTATTACAATCGGAGGTATATATGAACTGGAAAGAAGAATTTATTAAATTATTAGAAGCAGGAACCTTTAAAACCAATTCCGAAATCGATGACTATGCAGACGAGCACAATTTGCCCGCAGTGGACGTTTGGCAGTGTTTTACAGAGTATAGAGACGATTGTTTAATAAAACAATCGATTGGAACACCGTGCGAAGGCTGTAAATACGTTGCTCAAATAGAAGGCTTAACATCACCTTGTTATGAGTGTTGTCGAAATAAAGCTGATTTTTATACTAATGTGGAATAGGAATACTATATTAAAAAAGAATCAAAGGCATTTGATTTTGTAATAGAAATTAATAGGAGAAGTGGGGTTTCTAATGAACGATATTAAATTATATACAGATGGTGCGTGCTCTGGAAATCCTGGCCCTGGTGGCTGGGCTGCTATAATTATAAATGGCAATTATATCCATAAAATTTCAGGCAGTGATAAATCTACTACAAATAACAGAATGGAAATAATTGCAGTTATCGAAGGTCTTAAAACTATAGATAATACAGCAAATATTGAAGTAATTACTGATTCTGCATATGTTGTAAATACCATGACTAAATGCTGGAAAAGAAATAAAAATCAAGACTTATGGAATGAACTAGATACACTTGTTTCTAAGCATAATGTTAAATTTACTTGGGTAAAAGGTCATGCATCAAACCAGTATAACAACGAGTGTGACAGAATGGCTGTATTAGAGTATCAAAAATACAAGGTATAAGAATATCGTCTTATAGATAATGATAGATGCTTACTAGTTGACTATAGTATTTTGAATAAAAGGAGATTGAATTATGACAGCTAAAGAGGCTTTAAATAAACTAAATGTAGAAATAGGAACATTAAGTCCAGTTGTATCTGATTTGTGTTGTATTATAAACAGAGAATTAGAAGAGCTTGATAGATACAGATTGCTATGCTATGGAGATCTTCCTGTTAGCTGCTCAACAATAACTTTACCTAATGGCATTAAAGTTACAGCTGATACAGGATATATTGATGATCTTTTTAATAATAGCGATGTAAAGAAATGGTTGAAAACTGGTAAATAATTATGAAAGATGAAAAAGCCTTAGAAAAGTACTATAGAGGTAAGCTATTGTGTGAAAACCATGATTGTCCTTTATCTTTAAAAATATTAACAACCTTACAAATTTGCACTGCAGAAGAAATGCTTCCTATAGATAGAGCATCTTGGTTTGGTATTATTTATGGAGAATTAGAAAAGGTGCCACCAGTAGAAATAGGTCAATCTATTTATCGTATATATAATATCGATAGTAAGGTATATCCATATAAGAATTATATTGCTTATGGTTATGTCTCTTCTATTAGACAGGATAAAGATAAAAAATGGAGTTTTAGATATTCTTATTGGTTTCCAAATAAAAATGATAATCCACTTTATCCAAAAATCAGAGATAGGAGTGAAAAGGATAAGAGTCTGCATGAAGTAAAAATAGATGATCTATATATTAGAGGTGAGTACAAAGGGCAGATGTATTTTGTAGATTTAGAAGAGGCTCAAAAAAGGCTAAGGGAGTTACAATGAAAAAATTAGGTAGATTTATGCTAGGTTGTTTAGGCCTCATTTGTGAAGCGTTGGTTTCAATCATACCTTTTGTCATAAGTATTTTGTTAATGAGCTATATAAGTACCTGGTTTACTTTTACATTTATAGTAACTCTTCCTCTATCTCTATATTTAGTTAAGGTTATATGTGATTTAAGTTGTACTGCTAAGTTTATTGAATGGACTTTTGGGGGGTGAAGATGGAGTTAGTAGAAGTTAGAAAAGAAGACGATTTATACTTTATAGGACCTTTTTGGATAATAGGAAATTCTCTGCCTGAAATAAACAAAGGCAATTTTAACTTAATTGCAGAAAAATTCCTGGTAGACTACAACGGCATACCTGTTCAAAAAGTACCTAAGTTACAATTTACACATAAAGGTATTTGGGAAGCACGTTATAAATCAACTTTCGGTAAAGAGTATAACTACTACCCTAGAGGACGAATAAGTTTCAAAGAAGGCAAGTGGTATCTTAATATACCAGATAAATTAAATAAAGATGTTGTTGTGCCTAAAATAAAGCAGGAATATGACATAAAAGAAGATTTTGAAATGATAAAAAGTACTGACCCTACAACTGGTAATCATTACTCATTTGAACTACTGTAAAACTTACTTGCTCAATTAAGCAATCTTCTTTGAGCAAGTTTTATTTTGTTTACTAATAACGTTGTAGATGTTTGTATAAATACTTTGCACAAACTAATTTACTTGGAGATAAAAGAATGAAAATAAAAGGGCTTGTTGACGAAGACTTTTTACAATATAAGAAACCTTCAATGTTTGTAATAACCTCTGACTGCAGTTTTAAATGTGAGCAAGAGGCAAATTGTCCAGGAATGTGTCAAAATTCAGAACTTGTTCGAGCACAGACAAAAAGTATTGATGATAATTATATTGTTCAAAGATTTTTAGATAATGACATATCAGAAGCAATTGTATTTGGTGGCCTTGAACCTTTTGACCAATGGGATGAATTATTACAGCTGATTGTCTGTTTTAGAGAAAAAACTGATGCTGACATCGTTATCTATACAGGGTATAAGCAAGAAGAGATTTGTAATTATCTTACACAACTAAGACAATTTAAAAACATAATTGTTAAGTTCGGACGATATGTTCCAAACCAAAAACCTCATTTAGACGAAGTTTTAGGAGTAGAACTTGCGTCAGACAATCAATATGCGCAATGTATTAACTAGGAGGAACTTTATTGATTAAACTAAATCCAGATAAAGTTGTTGTAGAAGAAATTAAGAATAAGTTGAAAGCAAATGATGGTTACTGTCCTTGTCGTATAACTAAATCACAAGACACAAAATGTATGTGTAAAGAGTTTAGAGAGCAAACAAGTGGTGAGTGCCATTGTGGTTTATATATAAAAGTTGAATAACTTTACATTCTTTAACTTTAGTCTAATACAATTGTTACTAAAATAAGTGATAAAAATAATAACTCTTAAAAGGAGAAATAATAAATGGCAATACAAGTTAAACGTGGTACTAGTACACAAAGAAAAGCTTCGAATATTACATTGTTAGCAGGACAACCTTTCTTTGAAACTGACACTAACAGAGTTTATGTTGGTGATGGTTCAACTTTGCTTAAAGACTTAAAAGGAGCAAATGCAGGCATAGTTAAAAATGTTTATGTAGACAGTTCTGGATACTTACATATTGACACTTGGGATAACACAAAGGTTAACTAAGAGGTAAACTATGGCGAGTAATAAAAAACTTAAAATAGGAATACAGACATATACTTGTCAAGGAGTATATCTTAATGGAACAAAGTTAACAGAGCCTACAGGCATATATTTAGATGGTGTAAAAACGCTCTTCTGGGAACCTGAGCCACAGGCTTTTTACTTTGTTCCGCAACCTAATGAGAACTATCTTCCTGCCGATGCCTCATCTAATCCAGTAGCTGGCTATCTTGCAAATGCTTCGTATAACACACAATCTGAGGCGATGCCTCAAAAATTATTTGATAGGTGGACAAAAGCCAACGTAAGTCCTTATTCTGGAGTGCTTGGTGCAGTTCGTATGGCGTGTGCTGTAGATGGCTTCAGGTTAGGAGATGTTACAAACGACAATGTTCTTCTTGGCGCAGCACAGTCGGAAGCTCCGTTTACTTACCCCATAGAAAATACTATTGATATCAGTGTAGCTGGTAATCTTATTGAAATTGTTGACAAATACGGCACCGAAAATTTGAAACCAGAAGAACCTGTTTTTGTCGACACTCTTCCTTATACATTCAGCTTTGACTCTTCTGGTATAATTCTTCCTTCTGACGTGCCCTTTGGTAATGTGACTAGTAACACTTATATGTGTTTTTGGAATAATGAGACTATTCATGGAAAATTACCTGAAGGAAACAACCTGTATGCGATGTCTTATGACCCTTACGCATTAGCATATGTTGCTGGATATAATTTCCAGGGTACTGATCAAAATATGACAATCCTAATTACAAATGTTTTGTCAGAAGAGGAAGGCAAAGCACAAGCTAATGCAATACTAAAAGGCTTGTATGACAGTTTTGGTAGTACTAGTTTTGGAGGAACGACAAGAGTAATAATCACTAACGCGACGCTAGAGGACTGGGAAGCAGTATACGGTGCTGCAGCAGGCAAATCACTTTTCAGTGGAAACTTAATAACTAACTCTCCAATTGCAATGCCTTTAGTTAATAATGGTATAAACACCTGTGCATATTATGCTTGTTTCCCAATCGCAAATAAGTATACTTATTTTAGTAATGTGAATAATGGTGTCGCTGCAATAGGCCCAGCTTTATATACTGATATGTCGGAGGACAATTATCAGCTTTCAAATCTGTACATTTATCATTATTCACCTTATTTTATAGGTAATAATGCATTAGGAATGGTTGTGAAGGGCGAAGACCCTACGAACGTAGAGACATATATAACTCCTTCAAGAGGTGCAAATGTACTTGGTACGCACACGCTTGATCCGCTCAACTCAGACAACCAGTATGGCTACGAAGCTATGGATGTAGGAACGTCCACAACAGAACATTCTATTACACAAGGGCAAGAAAAATACGTCGCAGAATATTCAGACGATTCTGGTTATGGTATTGTCCCGCTAGAGCAATCTAATAGATTTATAGCAGATTCTACCTATGTTGTTAACGGCTTATTCAGCCCGGAAGGTCCTAATAGTGTAGCGTTGTACGTAACGCTTCAATCTGGTACCGGAACAAGTAACGCACTAAAATATCTTTGGAACTGAGGTTAAGAAAGTAATAAAAAGACGCAGAAATTCTGCGTCTTTTTTGAAATTTTTATAACTAATAAATTACTGTTTATGTATTAAACTAAATTATACATAGAAACCTTGATTATTTTGTATAATCAACATATTATATAACAGAGAGAATACACATATGTTTGAATTAAGAGATAAAATTCGAGAACTAGATTTTGCTACAGATATGAAGTTTGATCTTCTTGGTCTTTATGAAATGTCTGAGCTAACAGACGCAGAAAAGAAACTTATGGCAACAATCATTCATAATGCAGAAAATGAAGAAAAAGCTGCTGAAGAAGTGTTTGAGATTCTTAATGCTCCAAACGCAGTAAACATGGATGAAGATTGTGATAGCACCTTGACAGAAGACGTTGAAGAAGAAATTCAAGACGGAGATGAAATAGTTTACAACGGTGAACATTTATTCGTAACTAACGCTGACTACATGGATCTTGGCAAGTGGCTGTGGGTAACAGATAACGAAGAAGATAGATACAACAAAAAGGCTTCAGGTTGGTCACTTGCTAAAGAACTTGTAGATGAAGTTATCGGACAGCCAGACGAAGAAGAGTTAGATGAGAGTCTAAAAGATTTTATGTTTACTGTTAAGTGTAATGATGGTCCTAAAGAGTTGATCAAAGTTGTAGCTGAAGACAAAGCTAAAGCAGAAGAATATGCAAAGAAGATGTATGCTCAAAATCACACAACTTATGCAGACGATAGACATAATAAGTGGTCCATTGAAGATGGTAATTGCTTAAATGAAACCCTCTATGGTATAAAAGAATCCGAGGAAGATGGATTGGAAAATGCAACTCAAGAATATACTTCAGCAAATACGTCTATAAATTCTGCAAAATTACCAGCAATATTTAGTATAGTTAATTTTAAACCGGAAACAATCAACCTTGATTATGGTGGAGGTAAATTTGATAACGCCACTACGGCATTAGAAGGTAAGGGAGTTACTAATTTAGTATATGACCCCTACAATAGAAGTTCTGGACACAATAAAGATGTGATTGACACCGTAAGAAAAAATGGTGGAGCTGATACAGTTACTTGTTCAAATGTATTAAATGTGATTAAAGAACCCGAAGCAAGAAAAGCTGTTATTAAAAATATATATAGCTTATTAAAAAACAGTGGAACTGCATATTTTACTGTTTATGAAGGAACTGGTAAAGGTAATGAAGGTCCAACTAAATCAGGATATCAATTAAATAAGAAAACTGGTGACTACGTAGAAGAAATTTCTTCAGTGTTCCCCTCAGTTAGTAGACGTGGCAAGTTAATTATTGCTAGTAAGGGAGCATCAATAACGGAAGAGTTTGATGATGATTGGTCCGATACTTTAGAGACAGGCGGAGAACCAACTTACTGCCCTGATTGTGGTGTTAAATTTGTAAGAGACGAAGAAGGAGATGCTATTTGTCCCAAATGTAATAAGACTCCATACCAACTTGCAAATGAAAGAAGAAAAAACGAATCTTTGAACAAAAACGAACTGGAAGAGCTGTTTAAGTTGTGTAACCAATTAGGAATACATACTTTAGGTGATCTTGAATTGTTTATGAAAAATGAAGGCAAAGGTAAAGCAATACTTTCTGCTCTTAAAGACTATTTGTTCTTTGAAATTGGTGACCCAGATTTTCAAGCTAAAGATGAGTCACTTAAAGAGTCAGATGACTCGCAATTTGACAAAGCAGTTGAAGCAATGAAGGCTTATTGGAATTATCAGATGTCTTTAGAGCAACTTCACAACACTTTGCTGAAAATTTATAATAATGATGCAGAAAAAGCATTTAAAGTGTTTGTAGAATATGGTGATGCAGCAAGAAGAGCTAAAAATGAGTCACTTAATGAGTCTAAAGCTGACATAGATAATTTTATAAATAAGTTTGGCGAAGATACTTATGAACTATTTAAGAAGTCAACTCAGCGCTTGAAGAATAAGAATATCTCTACAGATTTAACTTATCATATAAAACATACAGATAAAAAAGATTTAGATGCTATTCTGCTTAATCTACAAAATAGAGCTATTACAAAAGATGATAATTTAACCGAACTTGCTGGCGATTATGAATATTTAGGCGAGGGTAAAGGTTATAAAGTATATAAGATTAACGACGTAATTGCTTCTATAAATTTTGGTGCTGGAACTGGCTGGTGCATTAGCGGTAGATACGAGCACTACGGTGAGAAAAACTATAAACCAACTAGAGAAGAAGCAGAGAAACATTGGAATTCTTATACTAGTCGTGGAGTTCAATTTTATTTCTTTATCGGAACTAAAGACAAGGTAGCATTAGCACTATATCCGAACACATTTACCCCTGATACAACTACCAGCAACATATTCGTAAATAAAACAAATTGTGAAATATATAATGAACGAGATAAATTAGATTATAGCCTGCTTTCAAGCCTGCCAGTTGATTTAATTAATGAGCATATCATATTTGAAGGAATACAAGGAGAAAACGGACTTTACATAAAAGATGATATACTTTTTAAATGTAATCGTAATAAAAAAAATGCAGTGATCCCAAACGGTATTACGAAGATTACTGACAAAGCTTTTGCTTCATGTAAACAATTAAAAACTGTAACGATACCTAACAGTGTCACAAGCATAGGAAATGAAGCGTTCTCCGAATGCAGTAGTCTAACGAGCATAACGATAGGCAGCGGCGTCACGAGCATAGGAGAATATGCGTTCTATTTTTGCAGCAGTCTAACGAGCATAACGCTCCCGAATAGCGTAACGAGCATAGGAGATTACGCTTTCACTCATTGCAGTAGTCTAACGAGTATAACGATACCTAACAGCGTCACGAGTATAGGAAAATTGGCGTTCTATGATTGCACCAAGCTTAAAAACATTATGTACAAAGGTACTATTGCAGAGTGGAAGGACACTCTTCAATTGCAGGGTTGGGATGAAGAAGTCCTTAAATCTTGCACAATCCATTGCACTGATGGGGATATTTCTTTATCTGGAAAGACAGCTAAGTCAGCTAAAGATGAATCATTAAAAGAAGATAATGATGCTGAAGAATGGGAAGAGGTGGCCTCTAAATCGGTTGAAGATTCTGATGGCTTCTTGACAGATTACGTTTGGTACACTGACGGTAATAAACACGTATTTATCTTTGGCGACTCTGACATTTACAGACCTGAAGACGGTTACTTTGATTGGGAAGTTGACATTGTAGAAGGAAAAGAAGCAGAAGCTTATAAAGAAGCTCAAGACTGGTTCAATTCTTACAATGGTTTTGCAGAAGAATTAGATGAAGCACAAGATATTTACGACATTCAAGGTCAAGCAGTAAGAGACGCTCGTAGAAAAGAAGTTTTAGATGAATTTAAAGAAATCTTTACAGACGAACCAGGCGGTATAAATCTTGACAACAAAGAAACCCTCGCTATTGTTCGTGGATATCTTGAAGACATGGGATATGTAGTTGAAGTATCCGAAACACAAAATGCTTCACATCCTATTCACATTGAGTGGTTTAAGTAAGGAGTTGTGATGTTAAAACTTGACGAAAGTTTGTTTGAAAGTCTTCTTGCTGAAGTTGGTGAAGAAGAACAAATAAAAGAATTCATTGAAAGATTATCTGAGATTGCTGTTGAAGAGTTATCGCTGGAAGATGTAGAAGAGATACAAACAACAGCATCTCAACTTGCAGCTACTGCAAAAGAGCTTAGAACAAAGTTACTAAAAACAGACGTTAAAGAGGACTGCGCTGATAGTCTTAAAGAATGTTCCGATGATATATGTATCACCTGTGCAACCCCGGAAAAACAAGGCGAGGCACCTATTGCAACAGATATAATATATATGTACGAAGTTGCCCCAGATGAAAATAGTTGCCCTGATGTGTACAATAACGAAGATGCTGCTAGAGAATTTGCTATTACTTGTAATTGTAACAACATTACAAAAGTTGCTTATTCTATGAAAGACGGAACTTATATTCCTACAGGCTATGCAGAAACAATTGAAATTGTAAAGCCTATTCTAGAAGAGTTATCTGACCAATTAACAAATGAAGTTAAATCTTCTGGTGGCAAAGACGCATGGCTAAAACAAGCAAACGAATTAGCAGAAGAACTTCGTAATCACATCAAATATCTTGAAACTTATGCTAGCAGAGAGATTAACAAAGGTGGAGCTTATGATAGCGAGCAAGAGATTCAAGAAGTTATTGAATTTGAAAAGCAAACACTTGAAAACATAACAAAAAAGATTGCACAAGTCGAAAAAGCAAAAATTTAACAAAATACTTAAAATCGCTTGACTTTTTGCAGAATATATCTTATAATATATGCGAAGAGGTATTCAAATATGAAATTTATACACAATAAAAAACTAATAGAGACAGTTCAAAGTCTTGGAATGAGTAACATCGCTAAAACTGTCGCTGATGCAAAAGAGGAAGACATTTCTTTTGAAATCAATGTTCCTGTTGATTTTGGTGGCAGCTACATGGACAGTGAAAAAGCTAAAAAACACTTCATGAAGGTAATTGACGAAAAAACTAAAGACGCTATGGAAACTGTTCCAGAAAATCCTTCTGTAGGTAAGCCTTTAGAAAAGAACATGTACACTAAACTGTCTCTTGACGAAAGTCTTTTCGAAGCAACTAGCAACCTTTCTCCAGACGCTGTTGACCAGAAACCTGGTTTTGAGGATTGGCCCGAAGATGAAGCAGAAGCAAAGAAAGAATGTGAAAAGTTTATTGGTAAGTGGATATCTGAATTAGACCCAGGTGAATATGACCTGTATAACACTTTATATCAAGACTTAGTTCACAATCCTACGTCTGCAGGAGGAAATATCCCAGGACCTAAAGGTTATAGAGCAACTGCAGACAGAGAGTTACAAGACATTGATTCTGCAATAGGAACATTCAGTGAAGGAATTACTGTAAAAGCAAAAGACATTGAAGGATTAGAAAAAGCAAAGAAGATTGCTCTTCGTTATCGTGATTATGGTGTTTTTTACGAAACTAAAGACTTTAATGACAAGGCTAAGTACTACACTAAACAGCTATTTATTTTCGTCCCAACAGTTGATGATGTAGAAAGAGATCCTGAAACATTGAGACAACCTATTGACGCAAAAAGAGAAGCAGGAAAACTTACAGAAGCACGTGTAATTAGCAGTATTGATCTTGCTAACTATGACTCAACAGAAGCAGGTAACTACACGCTTGACAAAATTCGCGAAGCTGGTAAAATTCGTGCTCTTGAAAACATTCTTGACGAAATATATCCAAACGGCATAAATGAAATTACTTTGGATGATATTCTTGGCTACGAAAGAGATTGGCTTTTTGATATGCTGGGAATAAAAGAAGACGACGAAAGCGACGAAGACGAAGAATAATTATAACTTGAAGGTACGCGATGAACACAAAAATGAAAATTAACGAGGCGAAGGAAATAAAATACACCATTTGGGTGAAAAGGAACAATGAAGATTTCTGGCGCCCTTGGGGAGGAAGAACTGAGTTTCCTTCGACAAAAGAAAGAGAAGAGCTGAAATCCTGGTTGTTAGATAGTGGCTACAAAGATATGGTTGTTACAGATGCGGGAGTAAGACCTGTAAAAGACATCAATGAAGATGTAAAAGCAGAAGAAAAAGAAGTTGAAGAAATTCCAGAAACTCCTACTACTCCTGATGAATTCGGAGCTGCTACAATAATTAACAGTTTGATTCAAGATGAATGGCAAGCTATTCAAGGCTATAATGATGCAGTTGCAACTTTTTCTACTATGGGTATGGACGACAATATAATTAACATATTCAAAGATATTGCAAATGAAGAAAATATTCATGTAGGACAACTACAGAAAGCGCTTGAAGCTGTTTCCCCTAATGCAGATTCTATTAAAGCAGGTGAAAAAGAAGGTGCAGAACAATTAGATGTTCCAGTCGAAGAAGGAGCAGCTAAACAGGAGTAATTATGGTAAGCATGTTTGACAAGTACGATAACTTAGACCCTAATTACGTACCTATAAATACATATTGGCCAACAGCTCCTGATTATATTCCTTCTGCAACGCTTCTTACACCTAAGTTTTCTTTTGGTGACACGGTTTTAATAAAATTTCAAATAAACAAAGACCTTGCAGAAGTGTACAAAAATGATGGTTTAAGTTTAACAATTTATAATTTTAGAGGAGAAGTTGTTTACAGAACTTCACAGAACTTAACTGACGAGATAATGAAGTTTAAAGTTATTTCTGTTAGCCCTTTACTTGAAGGTGTTTATTATATACACTTAGCAATAGTGTCAGGAAAAGGAACATTCACTATCTATGACAGGCGAACGCCTTGCTTAACAATTGCCTAATAACATAACTAAAGCGCTAATAAACTAGCGCTTTTCTTTTTGATTGTTTTTGTTTTAGTATATATAATATAAGAAATCTCTTCTGGAGGGTATTATGATTATTTTAGATATTTACACTCTATTACATGCAGACTCTTATATACTAGTAGATTTTTACACTGACGAAGAAGTAGACTGTGTAACAAAGGAACAGTTAGCTGCTGTGTATGGATATGCAAAAATAAAACAAATTTCTCCTGTAAATGACACTCAATTAAAAATTCAGGCAGATTTACAACATTATTGTTTTGTTGAGTCATTATTAAGTAACGATTTGTATTCAGAGGGCATATGGCATTAAAGCAAATAATATTCACGTTTGAAAATCAGAGCCCTGTAAGTGTTAGCCCAAACCACTTTCACGAATTACAAGTGAGCCAAGACTTAAAAGTTTTACAGCTTGTTTGTGGTGCAATACAAGAGTCAAAATACTGTAATAACGTACTGTTTGTTCTCGACAGAGTTGCCAACGAAAACGTGCAAGAAGGCAAAACGTTATTCGACCATATACTAAATGTTAGAGACATCGAGTCAATTCAATTACAATATGAAAACGAGTGTGCTGACGCATATTTTGTTCCTTGGAACAGTGCTGAAGAAACAACTAATAATTATCAACACTCAGAAATATTGGACGACGGTTCTTTGTTAGTAAACATTGCAGAAAATATAGACGAAGAAGAACTGAAATACATTAGAATGATACATAAGACTAACGTTTAATCAAGTTGAATATTTGCTCTATTTTCATTATAATATAGGCATACAAAGAAAATAAGAGGTATTCAATCATGAAGTTCCAGGTATTATTTAGTCTGTTACCTACAGTCCAAGAAAAAATTGCTAATTATAGAAAGCGTTTCACTAAGTATAATTATGGTCAACTTTTTGTTCATATCTCTGATCCTTATGTTATAGAAAATGCAGACAAACGAACTTTTCAAGTTGTGGATGTTGACGTCGATGGGGAATACAAAATCCCTGGTTGGAAATTCATCGCGAGTCTTGAGTGGCTTCCAGAAGCAAATACAAATCTTGTAACAAGTGTTGAGCCTGCTTGCACAGTTCCAGTAGAATATCTTTCCTCTACTCGTTGTGAACATTGTCATTCTAACAGAGAGCGTATTTACACAGTAGTTATCTTTAACGAAGAAACAAAAGAGTTCAAACAAGTGGGAAGACAATGTGTAAAAGACTATATAGGTGCAGATGTTGAGTCTTATCTTTCTTACTTATCATTATTTACTAGTATGACTGATTGGCTCAACAGCTTGCCTAAAGAGCCTAAGAACTCGCAAGACAATTTGTTTAAGGTTGATGATGTTCTTGCACAAACAGTCGAAGAGGTTGCACATTGTGGTTATGTAAGTCAGAAGACTATAAGTAATTGGTTTGACACTAACGGATATGATTGTGAGTATTGTCCTTTAGTTAAAACTTCTACTAACGTTTATCATATTATGAATAAAACTACTGGAGAAGGGTCTTACGAACTAGTTCGTCCTGCTTATGCTGTTACCGAAGACACTATTAAAAAAGTAGAAGAAATTAAATCTTTTGTGTCACAGTTGGAAGACACCGACGAATACACTCACAACATAAAAGCGCTGTTGCAGACATCGTACATAGACAATAAAAGTCTTGGTTTAGTGGTTTCTAGTGTAGGATATTACTTAAGAGAAACAGCTGCAAGAGCAGAAGCGCAAAAAGAAGCTGTTTCTGATTATGTCGGTAATATAGGAGAAAAAATAGAGTTTATATCAAAGCCTACCGTAGTTAACACTGTCGAAACAGAATTTGGTGTAAGCAGACTGTATAAGTTTACTGACCACGGTAATGTCATAATGTGGAGCACAGGAAAGTATCTCGATCCTGACATAGAATACAAAATTAAAGCAACAATAAAAGAACATTCTACTTTTAGAAACGTTAAACAAACTTTTGTGACTCGAGGAAAAGTCTTAGAAGAAACAATTTAGTTTGCATCCGTCGTGTAACTGTTGCATTTAAGTTGTGCAAGGTGTTACACGTGTATACATATTCATATACCTCTCTTTCAAGAGCAGCGTCAAAAGGCGTTGCTCTTTTGTATGTTGAAAATTATTAAATCTCAATTTACTAATTGTTTTAACGTACGATTTCGACTAAATTATTATATCATAGTGAGGAATATATAATAATGTATCAAATTTCAACTAACAACATAATATCACTTAGTAGAGGTGATTCGTTTATTGTTCCTCTATTCATTAACCAAGGTTCTAAGGCTTATCCTATAAGATATGATTTAAATTATCACAAAGAGTTTGAGCTTTACTTTGGTGTTATGGAGTGCAATCAAAAGTTTGAGGATGCAGTAATTCGTAAAAAATGGACATATGATACTGCTCTGATAAATCAGTTTGGTGATTTGATGATAGAGCTTAAACCAGAAGACACACTACTTCTACACCCTGGCAAATACTTCTATCAAGTTAAAATGAAGCATCAAACAAAAGATGGAGAAACTGTTTCTTCAGTGACTCCAACAACAGAATTTTGGATTTTAGATTAGGAGATGTGATGGATTATATTTATGGCAACATCAACTCTGGTAACATCGACTATACAGGAGTAAAAACATCTACAGCTGAAATTGTTGTAGATAATGGTAAAAGAACTATTGCGTGTAATGTTGGAGAAAACGTTGGTTTTGATATTAGAAAAACACTTCCCAAGGATTCTTCAGGAAATTACATTGATGGTGACTACTCTCTTGTTGTTAGCATTCAAAACAACGTGCCTACTTTTCTTTGGACGCGACTTGCTAGAGGTTCTGTTTTTTATGGCGTAACAGATGCTACAGAGATAACTGCTGACGTTATCAAAAAGTTAACAAATGCAGGTTCAACAAAACAAACGTATGAATGTGTATACAGCCCTAAAAAACAGGTAAACATTTTTGCATATCCTGAATCCTTTGGGCCTTTAAGTAAAATAGTACACAAAGAAAGTGGTATTCCGGTACTTTCTGCTTGGGATGTAAATACTGTTGACTTAGAAGGATTGAAGTATCTGGTATATTCAACGCAAAAAACTACAGGCACTTTTACTTACACATTTACATACTAATAAATGGAGAAATTAAATGGCAAACAATTTTGTTGATTTTCAATTTGGATTTAAGCTCTACTCCGCTAATGCACTAGATTATCGATATGTAGGCAAAACAAAAGCTTTTTTAAATGAATTGATTGATTTAGAAGCTACTTACCCAGGTTTACGTGTTTACATTGAAGATGACAACACTTTCTATGCATATCTAAAAAATGCTGAAGGTGTTTATGAATTCCAAGAAGACAAAGGAAAAGAAGGCCCACAAGGCCCTAAAGGTGAAAGAGGTCTTACAGGAGCTACAGGTCAACCCGGATATACTTTTACTCCTGCAATTTCTGACACAGGAGAGCTTAGCTGGACTAAATCTAAGGGAGAAGGAGGAGATGTTCCTGCTCCTATAAACATTAAAGGAGCTACTGGCCCACAAGGTCCTACTGGACCTCAAGGCCCTAAGGGCGATCCTGGTACTGGAGTAACAATAAAACCTGATAAAGCGTCCTGTCTTGTTGTAGGTGATTCTTATATCGATGAAAGCACAGGTAATTTGATGATGCTAACAACTCTGCCGAACACGTTCAAAGATCTTGGACCTATAAGAGGTCCACAAGGTTTACAGGGCGAGAAAGGTGAAACCGGAGCACAAGGACCTATCGGACCACAAGGAGAACAAGGACCTGCTGGACCACAAGGAGAACAAGGACCTGCTGGTCCACAAGGTCCCAAAGGCGAAACTGGAGAACAAGGACCTAAAGGTGACAAAGGCGAACCCGGCGCGCAAGGCGAGCAAGGAATACAAGGTATTCAAGGAGAACAAGGTATTCCTGGTGCCGAAGGTAAGTCTGCCTATCAGATAGCGAAAGATGCTGGTTTTGTAGGAGATGAAGCATCTTGGCTCGCTTCTCTTAAGGGAGAAAAAGGTGAGCAAGGTACTCCTGGTGTAAATGGCACTAATGGTAAAGACGGAACTGCAGCAACTATTCAAATTGGCACTGTCACTTCGACTTCTGGAACTGCTAGCGTTACAAACAGCGGTACTGATAAAGCAGCAGTATTTAATTTTAATTTGCCAAAAGGCACAGATGGTAAAACTCCAAACATCACAATAAATGCAACAACGCTGGATCCTGGCAACAATGTAACAGTTCAAAAAACAGGTGATGTCGATGCTCCTGTATTTACTTTTGGTATTCCAAGAGGTGCAGACGGTAAAAATGGAGAAAAGGGTGCAACTGGAGATAAAGGTGATACAGGAGCCCCTGGTGCAGCTGCTGCAATAACAGGAGCAACTGCTGAAATAGGTGAAAATGATCCTACAAAACCTTCTGAAGTTGCTGTTACAGCTGAAGGAAATAACTCTGCTAGATCCTTCAAATTCGTATTTAAAAACATTAAAGGAAATAAGGGCGACAAGGGTGAAGATGGAAAATCCATACAAGTAAAAGAAAATGCTGATGCTTGTACTGTATTAGGAGAAGGATATATTGATGACAACGGTCATTTACAGATCCTTACGACAACTGACCCTAGAGCTTTTAAAGATGTTGGAGAAATTAGAGGACCACAGGGCGAGCAAGGTCTTCAGGGTGAACAAGGGCTCAAAGGCGATAAAGGAGACAAGGGTGATACTGGCGCGCAAGGCGAAAAGGGTGACAAAGGCGAACCCGGAACAACTTTTACTCCGAGTGTTTCATCTGATGGTATCCTTTCTTGGACGAATGACGGCAACAAACAAAATCCCCAAGAGATTAACATAAAAGGACCTAAGGGTGCCACTGGCGATAAAGGTGCTAAGGCAACTGTGTCTGTAAATGAAACAATTACGCAACTTGCATATGATGCTAGCCCTATAGTTACAAACAGTGTAGACGAAATCACAAATAATAATCAGCTTACGTTCTCGTTCCCAAGAAGTCCAATTTTCAAGCCCAGTATAAATGACGGTGTTTTGTCTTGGAGTAAAGCAGATAGTGGTACTGTACAACAGCCAGAGGCTTTTAATATTACAGAACAGTTAATTCCGCCTTTGGTATGTGGTATTGATGCATACAGAGCAACGCGCAATGGTAAACTTTGTATGAAAGCATCTGCTAACAAACAGCATCTTCCTAATGTTGCAACATTCTTCAATCGTACTCCTGTAGAAGGAGATAGATGTTTGTTCTATTCTTATGTACAAGAAGGAAAAGAAGAAGCTTCGACGGATCCAAGAATATATTTAGGGGTATTTAAAGAAGAATTACAAATAGAGGCAGAGGATTACTGGTATTTTGAAGTTCCTTCTGGAATGGCTGCTACGACGCCCTCACTTAAGGGAGATAAAGGCAAACCAGGCAAAGATGGCAAAAATGCTAGATTAACAATAAATAGTTCTTCTACCGCCTCAGCCGAAATGGATAAAGTTATAATTTCTGGGTATGCTGGAGCAAACACAGAACCTGCAGTAAGCATTAACTCAACGCTTACAGATGTAGAAACAGCTTCTCCTGTTCTTCATTTAGCTTACACGTTTACTAACATGATTGGCAATGGTATTAAAAGCATCTCCTATACTGCTTCTGATGCTGATTCAGGAGAAAATAAATTAACGTTTAAAACCTTTGCTAAGATGAATGTTGGTACAGACGAGGATCCTACCTATAGTGACACTGAAGAAATAATTATCAAAAACGGAGCGGGTATTTCTGCCTTTACGTACCCAACAAATGGAGAAATTACTCCCTCAACTGCAAATAAATGGGCTACAGCTCCTGTTTATGTAACTTTAAGTAACGGCGATACAAAAACATTACCGATGCCTGTAATAACTCCTGTTAAAGGAACTACAACATTTGAAATTGCAAATAGCACTTCTGAAATTGGAATTGAGTCAGCATTTGGCCCAGTAAATACTACCAATGGAACGGTGCCTGTCAACTTTACAATGAAATTGTTTGAAGTTACTGCTTCCGCAGACGAAGCTGACATAACAACAGGACCAATAAGCGCTACAAACACTTTCTATTTACATACTAAACAAGGATCTAGTCAAGCAATAACTATAGGCCTTGACGACGGTGATCTTACTAACGAATAAGCCACAAAGTTCATCAAAAACGGCTACAAAAATATGTAGCCGTTCTTTTTGAACAAGCACAAATAATTTACATAATGATCATATTTCTGTGATGAGATTGTGCTAAATTATTATATAAAACAGAGGTAACTAACATTATGAGTGAACGACGCATAAACAAAGTACACGGAATTCTGATACAAGACGTTCGTGTAGACGATGTTATCAAACGTGTTACCGCTCTAGAAAACTCTGGTGGAGGCGGCGGTGGTGGAAGCGGAACTTCTGATGTTTCACTGTTAACAGTTGAAACTGCTTCCAAACTTCCGAATCCAGGGCAAGATAATGTTGTATATTTTATTCGAAGCACAGGAGAAACTTATAAGTGGGACTCTATGAACAGAAAATACTTCTGTGCAGGAGCAGATTATCATAACATTTCTTGCATTGATGGTAATACGACAAACTAAAACAAAAATTTTTTATTAAAAGAGGCAACAATGGCAAATACATCAACAACGTTAAAAAGTAGAATACTTTTACGTAACGGTACTAGCCAAGAACTAGCAAGCTCTTCTATTATTCTTAAGAAGGGTGAGTTAGCTTGGGCAAGTGACACAGGCGTATTTAAGATTGGCGACGGTCAAAAAACTTGGTCAGAGATAACTACTGAGTACAAAGATTTTGCTGCTGTTCAAAGCGCAATAAATACTGCAGTACAAGATTTATCAAAAACTGATGTTTATGAACTTGAAGTTAATCGCGGCGCGGATAAGATTGTAGCTATAAATCAAGAAGTTACAGTTCCTAAAAAAGGTGACATTGCAATAGTTAAAGAAGCTATTCAAGGAACAACTCAGAAACAGTATACTGCGTATGTTTATTCTGGTTCAGCTTGGGTAGCAATGGATGGTAATTACGATGCAAGCAACGTAATTTTTGCAGAAAACATTACCGCAACTTATGCTTTTGGTAAATACACTCCTGATTCTTCTGGCTCTGTAACAATTCCGGCACAGGGTAAATCTCTTGAAAGGCTTTTCAAAGATTCTTATGCAGAAGCAAAAAATCCTTCTGTCACACAGCCTTCGGCAAACATTACGTTAACGGGTGCAGGTGCAAAGGAAGCAGGAACAAAAGTTACTCCTTCTTATACTGCATCTTTAAGCGCAGGTTCTTATCAATTTGGTCCTGCAACAGGTGTAACAGCAACTGCATATTCTATTACAGATACAATCTCTGGACATGAAGCACAAACAGGTGCAACAGGTAGTTTCCCAGAGCTTCAAGTTACTGACGGCATGAATTATTACCTAACCGCAGAAATTACACATACTGCTGGTGCTGTTCCTAAGAACAACTTAGGCGATGAAGTGCCTGCATTAAAAATTGCTACTGGCACAAAGACAAAGAATTCTAGTTCTATCACAGCTTATAGAAATAGCTTCTACGGCTCTGTTACAAGCAAGGAAGGTACTCCTACAAGTGCTATTATCAGAGGACTTGCTGGAAAGTCTGGAAAAACTAATGCAGCTCGTGATACATTTAAAGCAGCTGAAGCAGTTGGCGCAATGAGAGTTATCATTGCTGTTCCTGCTCCTAGAACTTGTACTTCTATAAAAGACGAAAATGGACTTAACGCTGAAGCAATTTCTGCATTTACACACACTACTGTTAATGTCGAAGGCGCAAATGGTTACAGTGCAAAATCATACAATGTATATTATAAAGACAACGCAGAAGCTTGCAACAAAGCAAACAACTGGGTTGTTACATTAGGTTAAGAGGAGAGGTGATTTAACATGGCAATGAATTTTGGTAAATTAAATTTTGCTGTTGGCTTCAATAGAACCTCTGCGTTCCCTCTTGACGCTAATAGCTATTTTGAAACATATTCTGCTGCAGAAACAGCAGCAGCTGGTGCTACCGAAGTAGGTAAGGCTGACTCTGCATATTATATAGGTCAGCTGTTAATTGTTAAAGACACTACTAAAGGTGTTGGTCTTTATCAAATTGGTGCAGACAAGAAACTTATAAAATTTGGTCAAGCTTCTAGTGCTGATGAACTTGCAGAAAAAGTCAGTGCTCTTGAAACTCGTTGTAGCTTAATTGAAGGTAAGCTGATTCTTGCAACTGCCGAAAAAGATGGCTTGATGTCCAAAGAAGACTTCGTAAAGTTAACTAACATCGAAGCAAATGCACAAGTTAACAAAATTGAGTCTATAAAAGTTAATGATGTAGCTCTTGACATTACAGAAAAAGCTGTCAACATCGACTTAAGTAACTACGCTAAGACAACTGAATTAAACCAAGTAAAAGCGATTGCAGAAGAAGCAATGCCTAAGGCAGGTGGTACTTTTGAAGGAGCAATACACGTTGTAGCTCCTACAGAAAATACTAACCCTGCAACAAAGAAATACGTTGACGACGCTATTGGTAATATTACTGGTGTTAAGTTTGAAATTGTCGAAAGTCTCCCTGAAACAGGTGTAGCTGGAACAATTTACTTAGTTGCACATACCCACGGCGAAAAAGATATCTACGATGAGTACATCTGGGTAACTGACAAGTTTGAAAAAATAGGCAACACAGACATCGACCTTTCTGGTTATGCAACGCTTGCTGATATTACTGCAGCAATTGAAGCACTAGATGTTGATGAAGTAACAGTAGGTGCAGACGAAACTATTACGTCTATTAAGGAAGTAGATGGTAAGATTGTTGTTGGTGCTGCACAAAAAATTGCTATTAATCAAGATGCTGTAGAAGGTCTTCCTGCTGCATTAGCAGGTAAACAGGCTGCTAATGCAAATCTAGACAAGTTTAACGCAATAACTGGAACGGGTCTTGTTAAAAAGACTGCTGAAGGATATGAAGTTGACACCGCAGCTTATATAACTAACGCTGCACTTGTCGATTATGCAAAAACTACAGAAGTAACCAGTGCTATTAACACTGCAAAGGCAGAGTTAACAACTGAGATTGAACAAAGACAGACTGCAGAACAAGTTAATGCTTTAATAGCAAGCGCTAATATTGATGGTAAAAAAGTCACAGGAAGTGTATCTCTTGCAGATGCTGTTAAAGGTACTTTAACAATTGGAGACCAAACTTTCAACGGCGCATCCGATGTAACTGTTACAGCAGCGACACTTGGCGCACTAACAGAAGTTCCGTTAGCTACTACTGAAGCTGTTGGTGGTATCAAGATCGGATTTGTTAAAGAAGGTAATAAACTTCCAGTTGAATTATTAGGCGGTAAGGCATTTGTAGAAGTTCCTGCAGCAATTACTTATACTGCTGGACAAGGTTTAACACTTAGTGAAGCTAATCAATTCTACATTGCTGACAAGTCGATTGTTGGTAATTATATCGCAGACAATACAATTTCTTCTGCAAAGATTACTGACTTGAACATTTCTAAATTACAGCAAGAATCTACTGACGAGCTAATTCTCGACGGTGGATCTGCAACACTTTAATTAGAGAATATAAATAATGGCAACAAAAACTTTAAAAACAAGAATTAAGTTAAAACACGACTCTTTTAACAATTGGTCAAACCCAAGTAATCAATATAGATTACTGAAGGGCGAAATTGCTTGTGCTACAATTGACAGAGCTGACCCCGCGAATAAAAAATTACCTCCTGTAATGTTTAAAGTAGGTGATGGTGAGCACACTTTCAATGAACTAACCTGGGCAAGTGCATTAGCAGCAGACGTTTACGACTGGGCAAAAGCAGCAAGCAAACCTTCTTATACATATGAGGAAGTGGGTGCAGATAAGTCTGGAGCAGCAGCAACAGCTGAAAGTAATGCAAAAGCATACACAGACCAAAAAATAGCAGCAATTCCTGAAGCAGCTGAATACACTCTTGAACCTGGCACTGCCGATGGCTCGCTTGTTCTGAAAAAGGACGGTGCCGCAGTTGGCAATGCCGCTGTTGTTACAGGTTGGGCAGAGTTACTTAAAAAAGCTCAAAAAGGAATAGACGATGCTGCAGCAGCTAAAGCAGCAGCTGATGCGAAGTATACATTGCCTGATGGAGGTATTCCTAAAGCACATTTATCTACAGAGGTACAAACCGCTTTAGATAATGCAGACTCTGCTGTACAATCCGTTGCTCTTGCGTCTGGCACTAATAATGGCACAGTAAAACTTACGGTTGATGGCACTGCTACTGATAACATTGCTGTTACAGGCCTTCTGTCTGCAGCTTTTACTGAAAGTTCTGCTTATGCAACTGCTGAACAAGGAGCAAAAGCGGATAAAGCAATACCTAATGATGGTTATAAATATGTAACTGGAAATATTGAATATGCTGCTGGTTATACTACTGTTTTAGGACGTGATCCTGTTGAAAACATGGAAGCTGCGACCAAGCAATATGTAGACGCAGAAGTTGCAAAAATTGACCAATTTAAGTATACAATCTCAACAAATGCAGCTACAACTCCTAAGGGTGTTATCTGGTATAATGGTGCTACAAAAGTTACTGGTACATTAGTTGCTAGTGCTGACACCGAATACAATATCTACCTAGTTCCTTGCAAACACAGCGCTGCACAAGAACAAGAAGGTTATGACGAATATCTTACTGTAAAAAGTGGTTCGACTTATAGTTGGGAAGTTCTTGGTAATACTAGAGATATTGACCTTTCTCAATATGTCAATACTCTCTCAGGTACTGCTAATAGTGGTGTTGTTACAAATGTCACTAAATCAGGAAATACAATAACAGTATATTCTAAGAGTCTTGCCACAGATAGTCCTACTGCAAGTGGAGAGACTACTACATCATTTATTGATACAATTTCTCAAGCGGCTGATGGACAAATTACCGCAACTAAGAAAACTATACCAAATGCTACTACTTCTGCTGCAGGTTTAATGTCTTCCGCAGATAAGACCAAGTTAAATGGTATTGCAGAAAATGCACAGGTTAACGTGATTGAGTCTATCACTGTTGGAGGAGTTGCACAGACACCATCCAGTAAGGTAGTTGCTCTTGGCGAGGCAGCAGGTAAGGCAGTTGATACTTCTATTGCTGCTAATTCTACTAGCACTAAGCTTCCTACATCTAAAGCTGTTGAAGATAGGATTAATGCTCATCTTGGTATTGATAAAGTCGGTACTGTTACAAGCGTTAATGCTGGTGTTGGTTTAAAGGTCTCTGGAACTGCGTCTGTCACTCCAAAAATAGAAATTGATGATAGTGTAGTGTTTGTATTTAATTGCGGAAGTGCTACTGAATTAGTAGATTAATAATGCGGATGCGCGGGACCCGTCCAATGTTACTTTGGACGGGGTCGCCGCATCTTGATTTTTTACAGAAATTTCTGTATAATATAAATGAGAAATAAAAATCTTTGTTTGAAAAGAGATGAACAAAGATCTAAACCTCTCAATAATTTTGAAAATGATAAATTTAGGAGGAAATATAAAAAATGGCAACCGAAAAAAATATAAATTCTCGTGTTGTGTTTAAACATGACATAGAAGCTAATTGGAAATTAGCCACAAATTTTACCCCCAAGGCCGGAGAATTAATTTTATATGATCCTTCTCCAAATGATACTAATTATCCTTATGATTATACTCGTATTAAACTCGGAGATGGTTCTACAAAAGTTAATGATTTACCTTTCTTATTTGATAAGCTTCATGATTTAGAAGTAAATCTTGGAAGTTACTTAGCATTTTTAGTAAAGGGGGAATAATAAATGGCTAATATTTATAAATCAAAATATACTGGCGCGCAAGTTGATGACGCGATTGAAAAAGTTTTAAAAGCAGCTCCAGAAAGTGGAAACGAGCTTCAGAAAAAATTAAAAGAAGGTACTAATATTACTATCGCTACCGATGGAACTATTAGCGCAACAAACCCCACACCAAGTGTTACTATTGCCGCTACTGCTACCGATGATGATGTTGTAGTATTAACAGGCTCAGGTGGTACAAATAGCGTATCTTATGATGCTAAACATGCAAAAAAGGGACCGGCTAACGGATATACAAGTGAGAATACTACTACTTCTATAAGCGGAAGTGGGGCTTCTGGCATTATAAAGATACCACAAATAACTGTTGATAGCTATGGGCATGTAACCAAAGCAGAAGATGAAAGCGTTACTGTTACTATGCCAACAATATCCGATAGTGTAACTGATGTTACTTTCGGTGGCACAGCTTCCGCCCTTACTGTTACTGATTCTAATCTCTCTCTTGTAGATGGATTACATATTAGAGGTAAAATGCCTGCTCTGGGAACTCCATATACTATTAAATTAAATAGTGATGCTGCTCTTTATGTTCGCACTCAAAAAAATGGAACACCTACACATGTGTTTAGCGCCGGAATGGTTGTTGAATTTATTTATAATAGCAGTGTAGGTGGTGGAGTGTGGCAAATATGGGGTGTTGACAGCGTAGCTGATAGTATATATAATTTCGTTGGTGTAAAAGATAAAGCGAGCAATGAGCAAACAGCTAATGGCGATACCTATCTTAAATTATATGAAAACGGAAGAAAACAGTCTCAATTTAATATTAAAGGCACAAATGGTATAGAAGTTAGCTCTGATAAAAATGGTAATGTTACAATTAATGCAAATTCAAATACTATAGCTCAAGTAAGCTATGTTGATAATAAAGTAAATGAAATTGTAACTGCTCTTAATGCTTTATTAGAAAATTATTAAGGGGGAATTATGGCAACATTAGATGAAAATATAACAAGATTAAATAATGGTAAAGCTGCTATAAAAACCGCCTTAAAAAACAAAGGTTATACAGATAACTCTGTAAAAAATAATGTAGCATTATCTGCGGCAAAAATAGATGAAATTGCTCCTTTTATTGATGATATTTCTACTGGCACCGATACTAGTGATGCTACAGCTGTTGCGGAAAATATTTTATCTGGGAAAACAGCATATATTTCTTCAGGCAAAGTAACTGGAATAATGACAAATAATGGGGCAGTTTCTAAAACACTCACCAATACTAATGCTTATACTATTCCTGCTGGCTATCATGATGGTAATGGTAAAGTCCAAGTTAGCACAACTAATTTATCTGCTTCAAACATTAAAAAAGGAGTTGATATTTTAGGTGTAACAGGAACTTATGAAGCAACTGGTACTGAAAAAGGTATACCATGGGCAGCAGTTAAAAATTTAATGTGGACACGAGATAAGTTTTCAAATAACTTAACTCTTTCTACTAATTGTACAATTATAGATACTGACACAGAAACTGTTTATACAAATTCAACTAATACCATTATTTATGGTATGTGGTATTTAGGAAAACGTTATTTAGTTTATCCTAAAGCATCCACAAAAGTTAGTATAAGTGGCGACATTACATTGAATGATCTTGCAATGTTTTATTATGAAACAGGTCAAGGAAGTGTTACTCCTATTTATTATATGCTAGCAAGTGATCCTGATGCATCACGTGAGTGGTATGAAGAAGTTTCAGTTAGCTCGTCAAATTCTACTAAAAATGATATCGTGTTTGCTTATAATGGCTTTAGTCCCTCTGAAAGCTTATATCCTTATAGAGATATTGCCGCAACAGAAGCAATTAGCGGAGCAACAGAATGGCATTATGCTGACGATTGTCCCTTTTATCCTGGTACAGTATATTATAAAACTTCAACTATTGCGCCTATTAGTACACCTTCTGGCACAGTATACACTGATTTAGTTAAAGTAGTTTGTGGCCAAAATAGCGAAGGATATTGGTGGCAAGTAAAAGTAGCTAAAAAATCAATGTCTTTCAGCGAAGCATATACTTGGGGAGTTGATTTTGATGGTTATACAATTAACTTTACTAGCAATTGTGGTACAGGTAATATGGGTTATAGTTCAAGTGTAAACTTTAGCTCTTCTGTTTCAAGTGATAATGCAACAGCTCATAATAATTGTATATATTTTGACGGCAGTGAAATGACAACTAAATTTGGTTCTGTCCAACAAACTTATATGAGAGTTCCTGAGGCTAAAGTTGCTATTAGTGGACTGCATAAAGTTACAAAAGCATATAATGATATTAGTAACAGTATGGGTTATACTGGCGGAACAGAAGTTACATTATCTGAATTTGATAGTAATATGACTGATAACGGTAGAAGTATAACTTTCTATGTCGGTTCAATGGCAGAAGCAACTATTAATATTGCAGATTTACTTGATAGTGGTGAAGATTTAGGCGGAAAAACTCTTACTATACAGAGTATTACCAAAAAAGGATCTTCTAATTCTTTTATGGTAGGCTTTGGCGGATTCATGGCAACTAGTTTTAACGGTTTTTATTCAACAGATGGCACAACTTATTATTCCTGTTGGGATTTGTCTACAAGTCATACATTTAACGTTGGTGATTCTTTTACCATTCCTTCAGACTCTATAGTTAGAAAACTTTCAACCGATGGTTATTATGGAATTAGCTCTGGCTCTGGTATCTATATAATGGGCAATGAAAATACTTCTGAACAGTTTAAAGGTGACTGGGAAATACTTGTTACAATAGAATGACAAAATGCGGCAATTTTAAATAATATCGTATAAATTTGACATTTCATGCAAATTATGTTATAATAATTATAGAAAAATAAAAAAGGAGTTGTTAAATCAACCTATGCAATATATTGCTTATAATATGTTGCTATAATGAGCATTTGCTATTTGTCGTTCTTCTAAAAAATGCTCAGGCAATAGGTGTTTTGGTTCTCGTTCTTTACAAAGCACCTATTGTCCAATATTATATTGTATTGGAGAAAAAACAATATGGGCAGATAAAATAATTTATACGGGTGCGATTGATGAATTTTATGACTATTGTTTTGGTAAATTAGAATATCGTTCTCTTATTTGGGATGAGAAGATAACGAATCAAGGGTGCGCTATAGTTAATTATACTGATAACTCTACACCTTATACTCGCGCTATTGAGCATAAGTGGTTTTTGGGCGAAAATCCCGACGTTACCCTTGTCTCATATGAAAAGGCTTCTAATTGGCGCAAAGGAAAAGTCCGCTATTACCCTATCCCAACAAAGGACAATCTGACTCTCTATCAACAATATAAAGCTTTTGCCACAACTTATAATCCCGAGATAGTTTTTTGCGGTAGAATTGGCTCATATCAATACAACAATATGGACAAAACTATTATGCTCGCACGGCAATTAGCTAACGAGCTTTGTGAGGATAAATAATTATGAAAAAAATATTATATTGGATACTTTCGCTCACTTGGGGCTTACCTATGACTTTAATAGGTTTCATTGTTGCTCTTGTGCTTTTGGCTACTGGACATAAACCTTATCGTTTTGGTTATACCTTTTACTTTAAGGTTGGCAAAAGTTGGGGTGGTTTAGAGTTAGGCGGATTGTTTATAACTGATAGCACTCCATCACTTCATACTTTATGTCACGAACACGGTCACGGTTTTCAAAATTGTCTTTGGGGTATTCTTTACCCATTTGTTATTGGTATTCCGTCCGCAATTCGCTATTGGTATAGAGAATATCTCGTAAGATGCCGTAATAAAAAATACTCTGATTTGCCACCTTATGATAGCATTTGGTTTGAAGGTCAGGCAAGCAGATGGGGAACTAAATTTTTTGGATAGCCGTTAAAGGAGAAGAAAATGGCGACATTAGAAGAGAATATAAATAGACTGCAAGAAGGAAAATTACAGCAACTAAAGAATTAAATGAAGCAACTGCAACAGAAAGCGATATATTAGTTGGAAAATAGCGTATGGTAATAATGGCGTAAAAATTAAGGCTGTTGAAATATACAGCTTTTTACTTTAAATCAAGTTTGGTAAACAAAGTCATTAAAAACACAACTAAATTACATATAACGTCATATGTCACCGTAGTTCTAGCTTAACTTTTGCTGATGTATGCAAAAAGTTTAATAATATAAGGAAACACTAAATATGTCAGCTCTTGTAATACCTATAACGGCTTCAGTAATTAGTACATTACTTGCTCTAATTGTAACATCAATTTACAACTGGTTGAAGGACCGTAAACTGATGTCTGGAAAAGCATTAGATACAAAATTTGAGGCTTTGTCTAAACGTCTTGACGAAATTGACGAAAATTTACAAAAAAATCAACGACACGTGACACAAGTTTCTGATGCTGCACTACAGGCTTTGTTAAGAAGCGAGTTGTATGAAATATATGAAACGTGGGTTCCGAAAAAATATGCTCCTACGTGGGCAAAAGAAAACTTTGAAAATTTATATGTACGCTATCACTCACTAGGAAAGAACGGTGTCATGAATGAGAAAAGAGAAGTATTTTTAGCTCTTCCAGACACTAAACCGTTCAAGGAGAAAAAACAATGACATGGTTGGAAACAGCACAAGGCATAATAACACTAATTTCTGGTGGACTAGCTTTATTGGCTACTCTAGTAACACTTAGCATAAATCTTTACAAGGCTTGTAAGCAAATTGCTAAGGACAGAAACTGGAAAAAAGTTATGGAAGTTGCCGATGCAGCAATGCAAGCTGCAGAAAAAAGTGGTAAATCCGGAGCAGACAAAAAGACAATGGTTATAGAAGCAGTTCAAGCAAGCTGCCTTGCTCTTGGAATAGAAGTAGATTTATCTCAACTCGGTACTTATATAGACGAGTGTATTGAGTTTGCTAATAAGCTAAACGGTAAGAAATAATTTCTATAGTTCTTGTATAATAACTAAACAAAATACATTAAATTGCTTTTGTAATTTGGTTTGCAGCGGGTCTTGCAGTCAACCTATATAAATACTTTAACAAAGATGTAAGACCTCTTACACGCCAATTCGCAAAGCGCAAATAAAGGATTCTAGTTGTCAATGACAAAAGAGTTTGAAAAACTAAATATAGCAGGACTAGAAGACCTCAATCAGCTCGATGAGAAGTCGCGTGAATTAGCCCTAAGAATTCTTAAAGAGTATTCGGATACCGGGTACTCTGAAATTATGAATAAGATGGTTTATGACGACTATAAAGAAATTCCTGTCGACATTGAAACTTTTCTGCATGACCCAACATATCTTGGTAAGGGGCTAGTTAATCAAGAAGGAAAATTTACAGTTTTCCCTTATTGGGTAAACGTATTAAAGAAAATTTTCCCCGACAATGTTACTACTGCATATAGGACGTTAGTTTTATCTGGGGCAATAGGTCTTGGTAAGTCTTTTGTAGCAGTGCTGTGCATATTATATCAGCTTTACAGAATGTTGTGCTTAAAAGACCCCTATTTACATTATGGGTTACAGCCTATCGACAAAATAACCTTTTCTGTAATGAATATAACTCTAGATGCTGCAAAAGGTGTTGCTTGGGACAAATTACAGCAACTTGTTCAATCTAGTCCTTGGTTTATGGCTCATGGAAAGGTGTCTGGCCGGGATACGTTAGAGTGGCAACCCTTGCCCGGAATTGAACTTATATATGGTTCGCAACCAAGACACGTCATAGGTCGTGCAGTATTTTCTTCTTTTGAAGATGAAATCTCCTTTCAATTAAATCAAGATGTAGAAAAGCAAAAAGAAAAAGCGACACTTTTGATTAGCTCAATTGACGCTCGTATGCAATCAAGATATATGAAGGGTGAATATTTACCTACTTTACATATTCTTGCTTCTTCTAAAAGAACAGACCAATCCTTTCTAGAGAGTTATATTGAAAATAAAAAGAAAAATGAAAGTAAAACAACTCTTATAATTGATGAGCCACAATGGGTTATACGAACTGACAAAGATAGTCCTAATAAATTTTATGTTGCAGTTGGCAATAAATTGATGGACTCTGTGGTATTACCCTTAGACATAACACCACAAGATTTACAGATATATAGAGATAAAGGGTACACACTAATTCAAGTACCTATAGGCTACAGAGAGCAATTTGTTGATGACATTGATATCGCGTTAACAGACATTGCTGGTATTTCTACATCTAACACAATGAGATATTTATCTGGGCCAAGAATTGTTGATATAAAAGACAGAGAGCTAAAAAATCCTTTTACTAAAGAAATTTTAGTTGTCGGTGACGGTGCAGAAGACACCTTGCAATACTCTGACTTCATAGATATGAAAAATGTTGATCAGTCGTTGATGTCTCATCCTTTATATGTTCATTTGGACATGTCTATTTCTGGAGACAAAACAGGTATTGCAGGAGTTTGGATAAAAGGAAAGAAACCTACAAAAGAAGGCCAACCTCCATCTAAGGAACTTTATTATCAACTTGCATTTAGTTTTGCAGTTAAAGCTCCTAAAGGACATCAAGTATCATTTGAGAAGAACAGAGAATTTATAAGGTGGCTAAGACGAACAGGGTTTAATGTTGCAGGAGTTTCAAGCGATACTTTCCAAAGTGCACAAATACAGCAACAATTAAAAGCTGAAGGTTTTAATTGCTCAATAATTTCTGTTGATAAAGTAGACACAGAGAGTCATGTATGTTTACCTTATCAATATCTAAAATCAACTATTTATGACCGAAGAGTTCGTATATATGATGCTCAACTATTAACTGACGAACTTGTTGGTCTAGAACGAGCAAATAGTGGCCGTATTGACCACAGCTCTCGGGGTGTAAACTGCTTTACAGCAGACACAAAAATTTCGTTGACTGATGGAAGAGAAATCAGAATTGTTGATTTGATTGAAGAAACAAAACAAGGAAAAACAAATTATGTGTATTCTTTGAATGAGACATTAAAACGAATTGAGCCTAAGCGTGTTACGAATGGCTGGTGCTCAGGAAAAACTTCAAAAATAGCTATTGTAACATTAGATAATGGAGAAACAATTGAATGCACCCCTGAACATAAATTTATGCTCCGTGATGGAAGTTATTGTGAAGCTCAAGCTCTTATTCCAAATGATTCGTTAATGCCACTATATAGGAAATATCCTTCCAGAGGATTGTGCAACTATAGAATGTATTATGACCCTATGCAGAATAAATGGCATTTTGAGCATCGGCAGTTTGCAGTGTCTGTTTATGATAAAAAATATTTAGTTCATCACATTGACTGTAATCCTAAAAACAATAACCCAGAGAATTTAGTTTGGATGTCTCGTGAAGCTCATGTTGTTGCACATTCAAAAATACAAACGGGAGCTCAGTCCCCTGAAGCAAATGCAAAAAGAAAAGCTTCTGTTAAAAGGTGGTGGAGTGAAAACAAAAACACAGAAAATGATTACATGCGAGTTGCTAATAGATATAATAGATCCGTCGAGGAAGTAGCTCAAGCTCGTGTTGATCAAGAAACTCACAAGCAAGAAAAAATCAACGAAATAAACAAAATTTTCGGAGTTGATTACGCTTCACTTGATAAGCCTTTTCAAATATTTTACATGCGGAAATACTGTAATTATTTGAAAGGGTATGATGTTTTTACAGACAAACGAACTCCAGTTGTTGAAAAACGAGCTGCTGCAGGAAACTATTATAGTTGTGATTATGATGCTTTAAATGAACATGAAAAACGCTCAATGTCAATTAAATATGCAAGGGTTGCAGACCCTACATATCAAGAAAGAGTGTCAAGGGCTGTGTCTGAGAACCACAAAAAAGGAAAATATAAAAATGCTGCTGCAGCACTGAAAAAATGCAATGAAGCGTCGCACAACGCAAAATTAGAACGGTATCACAACTCTAAAAAGTATCAAGAAATTTTAGAGATGAATAAATTATATGGAATTGATTATGAATCCTTACCACAAAACATAAAAATCAGTTATATTCATAGATATCACAACTCTAAAAAGAAAAACATTACAAATCATAAAGTTGTTTCTGTTTGCATTATTGATAAAGAAGTTGATGTCTATGACATAACAGTTGAGGACAATCACAATTTTGCTCTAACTGCTGGAGTTATTGTTCACAATTCAAAAGACATTGCCGACGCTTTTTGTGGAGCTTTATTCAATGCTTCGAAAAATGCAGAACAATTTGCTCTTGACTTTGGAGAAGACCTTGAAGAAATTTTGACTCATAATGTAGACAGTCAAAAACAACAAGTTACAATACAACTCGAGGAAGAAATGAAAACTCTTCTTGACCCTGTTAAAAAAGCGCAACCAGCAAAACCAAAAACACCTTTTATGGATTTTGGGCTTGGGGCAGCACAAGAAACAGGATTCAACCCATATGTCGCACAAGGCATAATGTACTGGGGAGACTAATATATGAATGATGTAAACAACAATATTTTATCTGAAGGCGTTGAGAACAGCGATGTGCTTCAAATCCAATCAGCACCGGAAAAGGAAATTGGTGTAGACACTAATAACCAGCTTTTTTCAAATATTGTTAATGCTGGAATGAATAACACATTAGACATGTCTACACTTGAAAGCTTCACTACTGTTTCGCAGCGTCGTGACCAGCTATATGGCTTGATTGATACAATGTGTCAAGACTCTACTGTTGCTGCAATATTAGAGGTTCACGCAGAGGACGCAACTGAATATAATGACTCACAACAAATTGTTTGGGTAACTTCTGATGATGATAAAGTATGTCAGTATGTTTCTTATTTGCTTGACAAAATAAATGTTGATAAACATGTTTTTGAATGGGTGCTTAACTTGTGTAAATATGGAGACATTTATTTAAGGCTTTATCGTCAGTCTGAATACGAAGATGAACTAGACATTTTTGCAACAGAAGAAAAAAGAAAAGCATTAAAAGAAGCAGTAAAAATACAAGCTTTTTCAAAAGAGGATCACTATTCTCATTATGTAGAAATGATGCCAAATCCTGCTGAGTATTATGAATTGACTAAACATGGGAAAACTTATGGATTTATAAAAGCCCCAGTACTTGCACCGTCAAACTTTAATACAGACGCAAACTCTGTATTTACGTCTACATTTAATTACAACTTCAATCAGCGAGACATAACTGTTTATGATGCTACGCAATTTGTTCACGCTGCATTATATGACAGTTCAAGCAGAACTCCAGAAGAGGTTTCAATTAGCACAGACGACTCAAGCAAAAAATATACATATAAAGTAAAACGTGGGCAGTCTTTATTCTATAACGTTTTTAAAATCTGGAGAGAACTTCGTTTACTTGAAACTGCTATTCTGTTAAACAGAATTACAAAATCTTCTGTTGTTCGTATAATTCAAGTTGAAGTTGGTGCAATGGATAAAAATATGGTTGGACCACATCTTGTAGGTATTAAGCAGATGTTTGAGCAAAAAGCTGCTCTTGATACAGATAAGAACATGACTGAATACAACAATCCTGGCCCAACAGAAAATAATATTTACGTACCTACTAGAAATGGTATAGGTGCAATTCAAATTCAAAATGTGGGCGGAGACAATACTAACGTAACAGGTCTTGCTGACCTTGACTACTTCAAAAATAAATTCTATGGAGCATTTGGTATCCCGAAAGCATTTATGGGTGACACAGATGACTCGGCAGGATTTAACGGTGGAGAGTCTTTAGCAATTCTTTCTTCAAGATTTGCAAAAAGAGTAAAAAGAATACAAGCTACAATGACACAAGCTATAACAGATATAATCAATCTAATGCTTGTAGACGCAGATTTAGATGCTTATGTGAATAAATTTACCATTCATATGCTTGCTCCTACTACAAAAGAAGCACTTGACAGAAGAGATAACACAAGAGAAAAAGTTGGTATAATTCAAGACATAATGAACATTTTGTCTGATGTAGATAATTCTGTAACAAAGCTTAAAATTCTTAAAGCACTTCTAGCAGATACACTTACAGACAATGAAGTAGTATCTCTGTTGCAAGAAGAAATCGAAGCACAAGAAAATGAAGATGAGAAAGAAGAAAACTCTCCGATTGAAAATTTAGAATTTGACTCTCCAAAAGAAACAGATAAGTCTCTCGATTTAGATGCTGCACTAGGGTTAGAAACAGAAGAACCTAAAACAGAAGAATCTGACGAAATTATTCTTCCCAGACCTAGTGGATTAAATAAAGACTTTACAGAATTATAATTTTGTTTCATTTTTAAGTTTTAACGGTTGTTAATATGAGTAGTATAAATATTCATTCATAAGCACTAAGAACTGTTGCAAACTAATGCACAAGGCGCAACGCCTGTTGCATCGTAAAAATTTACTTTTAGCCTATTATATAGGAAGGAGTTATATAAACATATGGCACTAACAAAAAATGATTGTTTATTATTACTAAGTGAAATTTCGGAAAAAGGAATAGACACTTCTAATATTGCCAAATCTCTCTATCAGCAAAAAGAATTACCTATGTCTGTAGTTAAATTCATAAATGACCATAGAGAGTTAGACTTAACTAAATTTTATGAAAAGCTCAGAAAGAGCTATAATGAAAAACATTCTAAATTATATTACAACATCGTTAAAGAAGTTGAAGATACAAACACTGTTTTAACAACTTTAAGTGCATTACAGCTTCAAATATTGCTTTTTGCAAAAACAGCTGAAAATTTTGAAATGTTTTTAAAAAATGCGAGACTTTCTGAAATTTCATACGTTTTAGCAAATTATTCAAAAACATATGACTTAACTCCTTGTTTAAAAGTTTTAAGACTAATTAAAGCTGATTTAAAAGCTCTTGAAAGTTTATAGAATGAAAGAAATTCAGCTCTGCTGAATCATATTATATAACTTACTCATATATGAACATTAAGTTTAATGTAATGTATGAATGTAATGAATATATTACATGTCTTAATGTGATATATATGAGCATTATGAACATGAACATATACGTAGTATATGTGAATGTGAATATATACGCGTATGCGCATGCGAAGAAGAAAGTCAAGAAAATCGAATTTTTGAAATTCTTTAGATAATCCATTGTAAACGTAACTAAATTACATATCAGTACATTTTATAACAACTATGGTAATATAGAATAAAGGTCTACTATGGCAGAAACAAAAAATATACAACAACTTACTTATGACGGTTCTGTTAAAGAAGACAAGCACGGAAAAGCTATTTTAGGTGTGCTTGAAGGACCTTGTGCAGATTTTGTTAACGCTACAAGAAATGGTCGTCTTTACAGCCAAGACTTGTGGGAAAAAGTGTTTGATAATCCTCTCATAAAAGAGCAGTTTGACTGCGGTGGTATTTTAGGAGAATTAGATCATCCAACAGACAGAGATGAGATTGACACTTCTAAAGTTGCAATCTGCATGCCCGAACCGCCTCATAAAAACAACAAAGGTCAACTAATTGCTAGATTTGACATTCTTGATACACCAAATGGTCGTATTGCAAAAACACTTTGCGATTATGGTTATAGATTTGGTATAAGCTCAAGAGGAACAGGTGATGTCACAGAAGACTTGAATGGCAATGAAGTTGTTGACCCTGAAACATACGAATTCAAATGTTTTGACTTAGTCGTTCTCCCAGCAGTTAAAGCTGCAAGAATGAAAGTAGTTGAATCATTAGAAAATACAAAGTCATTAAAACAAGCACTTACAGAAGCTTTAGATAAAGCAGATGAAAGTGACAGAAAGGTAATGACTGAAACTCTCTCGAACTTGAACATTGATTTAGAAGAGCCTATCGCTAGTGAGTCAGTTGACGATGTCAAAGATGAAATGGTTATAGATCTCCAAGAAGCAATGAAGGCAAAACAATCATTAGAAGCTGAAAACAGACGCCTACAAGAAAAGTTATCAGTTTGCTATGCGAAAGAAATGAAACTTGAAGAAGAATTACAAAGATATAAGTCTTCAGTAATTTCATTGTCTGACAGCGCTAAGAAAGTTAAACCCTTACAAGTTAAGGTTGACAGTTTAACTGAAGCACTCAATGCCAAAGAAAACATCGTCAACACATTAAACGCACGTATACAAAAATTAACAGAAAGTGTAAGAGCTGCAGAAACAACAAAAACAAAGTTAAATGAAGAATTTTCTTCTAAAGCAACTTCAATAAAAACAAAACTTGAAGAAAGTTTACAACAAAATGTAAAACTTCAAGAACAAGTAAAAGAAGAAAAAGCTAAAAACTCTAGTTTACGTGAAAGAATCGAAACCTTACACAAAGACGCTTCTCTGAAAGCAAACGATTACAAAGAGTCTTTAACAAAAGCATCAAAAATTGTTGAGCATTACAAACAGGTTGCTAATGAAGCTTCAGACTATTACATAAGTGCTAAAGCTGCAACACTAGGCATTTCTGCTCAAGAAATAAAAAACAGACTTGCTGAAAAGTTCACTTTTGATGATGTTAACACTGTTTGTAACGATATTCGTAACTATCAGTTAAACGTTTCAAAACTGCCTTTTGACTTAAAACGCTCAAAGATACGAGTAACAGAGTCAAAAGAAACAATGACTAATGCTATAAAAGCTAATCAAGATGATGACATCGATGATCAACTTTTAGGCTTAGCAAATTCCATAATTAAAAAATAAATTTCAAAAGGTAATAAAAATGGCAACTTTACTTGAAAATTATGCAAAGAGACTAGCTGTTGCTGAGTCTACTTATGCAAATGCACACAATGGTGCAAAACTTACAGACACGAAAAAGATCGCTATTGCGACTGTTCTTAATAACACTTCTAAGTTCTTAAACGAAGCATTCAGCAACAGTATTGGTACTCAGCGTTCGGACATGGGCGCTTACAAGCGTTTCTGCTTGAACCTTACTACTGTTACGATGCCTAACCTTATCGCTTCTGACCTAGTAATTGTTCATCCTATGACAAGCATGGCAGGTTATATCACTTACTTGAAGTTTGTTAAAGGAACTAACAAAGGTCAATCTAAGAGAGAACAGCTTGTAGCTGATCCTTTCAGACTTGGCAACGTTGATGTTGACTATACTTCGGCAAGAGTTGTTGAAACTTTCGAAGGTGATGGCGCAACAAGGGAATTTACCGTTGCTTGGAGCCCTGTATTTGACGAAAAGGACGCAAAGGGTAAGTACGTAGACCTTAAAGTTATCGTAGATGGTGTTCAGATTGCAGACGACCAGATAACTGTTGACAGTGGCGCTGGTAAAATTACTCTTGCTACTGCTCCTCAACAAAATAAGCAAGTAAGAATCGCATACGTTTATGACAACGTTGTTATTCCTCAGAATGACATTCCGTTGCTCAATGCTGAAATGGCAAGCATGCCGTTACTTGCTAAAGCTCGTAGAATCGCTGTTTATTACAGCCAGATCGCTGCTTTCCAAGCTAAACAGGATTATGGTTTTGATCTTGGTGATCAGCTTGCAGAAAAAGCTGTTGCAGAACTTGCATACGAAATTGATACTGAAATTACTCAGCTGTTAATTGACACTGCAAAAGCTGACACTACTCTTAGATGGAATAAAGCTCTTCCTTACGGCGTAGCAAAAGCAGAACACTATGCTGGTTTCGCTGAAGCAGTTGAATTAGGTGCAAAAATTATTTATGACAGAACGAAGAAGCATATGCCTACTTATATGCTTGTTTCTTCTAGCATTAAGCCTATCTTGAAATTCGTTCCTGGATTTACTGCTGCATCTATCAACAGCATCAATGGTCCTTACTTCGCTGGTACGCTTGATGGCTTGAAAGTATTTGTAACTCCTAACATCGAAGAAGGCAAGTTCGTTCTTGGTGTCAATGGAAACGACATGATGACTTCTGCTGCAGTTTATGCTCCTTATATGGCAATTGTTCCTACTCAGCTTCTCCAGTATGCTGATGGTGGTACAAGCCAGGGATTTAGTACAATGTACGATTTGAAAGTTCTGAACGAAGACCTTCTTGTTAAGGGCGAAGTTTACGAAGACAAGTCGGAATACGAAGTTATTACTAAACAAGGCTAATTAACTACTTAAGTTAAAAAAAAGAGGCAGATAGAAATATCTGCCTTTTATTTTGTTCTGTTAGTTGTGTACAAAAAGCTTGTATAACATATAAATAAGGAAAGCAACTGACTCACACTTGTTGCTAGTCAGGAGCTGAATTTATGTCAAAGGTTTCATTACTCTTAGCAAAAAACATTCCTGTAGAAGAATTCTGCGCTTTTTATTTTTCACACAACCTTGTTGACACAGCAAAATATTTCAATACAATCCCTGATGCTATTACAGCTTACTGTAAAGTAAATGATATAAAGAAAACTAAAGAGCAGATAAGTCAACAAATCATAGCTACAAAAATTGGTAAGTATGGTTCAATTGAAAAGTTGAACAAGCATAATATAGGGAAATAAACAATCAAAAACTAGGTGTTCTTAGTGCACCGGTAAAAATAATTGTTTTAAAGGACTAAATTAAATATACCAACAGACAATAGGTCCGTATGGACTTATTTATAATATATTGCACTCGGGGGCTGTTCCACCTCCAGCAGCTCCTGAAGTGCCCTTTTTGAGAGAAATATGGATTTCAAAGCTATAATTGAAGAAGTAAAATCAAATGTGACTGGTGGTGGCATCTTAGAATGCGAGCTATCTGACGAGCAGTTTGGTAAAATTATAAATACTTCCTTTCGAGAAATTCAACGTTATATAGATGACACACGATTGATGACTGTGCCTTATTCACCTTGTATTGATCTTTCTGATAAAAGTGTTTCAGCTGTTGTAAGAGTTTACAGGGCAGTTGGGTACATGGCAGGCGATGCCTCTGCACGAGAAGAAGGCCTTCCTGCAGATCCTATGTATATGGCACAGTGGCAACTATTTTCAGGTCCAGGGTCAATGTATAACATAGACAATTTTGCAATGAATTATGGAGCCTGGAACACAGCCTTACAAATAAAGAACACTGTTTCTACAGACCTCATATTCCGGTACGAAAGATATAATTCAAAGTTGTATATCAATTGTCCTTATGATAAACCTCAAAATATTACAATTGAATATGTGCCTAGGTACAATAATGTAGACGAGATAAAATCTGACTTTTGGATCGACAATTTGCTCCAGCTTGCTATTGCTCATGCAAAGATTGCTCTTGGGAGACTAAGAACAAGATTCACTCAAGATAACGCACTATGGAAGCAAGACGGCGAAACAATACTTGCAGAGGGGCAAGAAGAATTAAAAACAATCAGGGAAAAACTTGACGCAGCTAGTCAACTGTGCTACCCTGTAGATTAAATATATTAACTAATTGCAATTAGGAGAAATTAAATGAGCACAAGGCTTAATGAAGCGTTCAAAAAGCTTGAAGCAATTGACCAAGATATTTTTGACGTTGACAAAGAAGGATTAAAAAAGCTAGATGCGTTCTTAGATGGAGACGAGGATGTTAACGTATCTGTTTTTGTTGAACCTGAAGAAACTACAAAAGAAGAAAATTACATCGGCAAAGTTTTATGTCGTTGTGTAGTTTGTCATTCTGACATAATGAAAGACAAAGAAGAAATTGTAGTAGAAGAAGACAATCCAGAAATCGTAAATTGTGGAGATGAATGCCCGATGTGTCAATCCGTTGATGGATATAACATCATTGGCTGTATTGCTCCTTACGAAGCTAAAGAAGTTGAGACAAATAAAGAAGTTGTAGAAGAAGGCGTGAAGGATGTCCTTAAAGGTGAAACGTCTATTGCGCATGTTTTAAACATTCCTGAAAACAAAGCAAGAATGAATGCTGCTGGTAGTGATATTGAAGCGCTAAAAGCAGTGGTACTTGACATTCTTGAAAATTCCGAAGAATTAAAAAACAACAGCGAAGTTGAAAATGCAAAAAGAATTTTAACACATTGCCACGGATTTAAGTTTGTAACAACTCTCGCTACTTATATGACAGGATTGAAAACAATCAGCAATAAGAAATATGACAATGCTCTTAAAGAGTCTGTAGGAACTACTTATGATGCAGTGCTTAAAGTTCTTGACGATAATGGGTACGATGTTACAGATTCAGAAGTAAAAGAGTATGCAGACAGCGCAGCAGAATATATAGAGTTTTCACGCAGTCAAGGCGACATGGAAGACTACACTGTTGAACAGTGGTTTGAAGATACTAAAGAAAACTATCCTGAAGAGTTTAACGGCTTGAAACGTATTAAAGAGTCTGTAGGAACTACTTACGACGAAGTTCTAAAAGTACTTGATGACAACGGATATGATGTAGAAGATGCAGAAGTAAAAGACTATGCAACCAGCGCAGCTCAGTACATTGAGGATTCACGCAGTCAAGATGAGATGGAAGAGTACAGCGCTGAAGAATGGTTTAATGAAACTAAACTTAACTACCCAGAAGATTTAGCAGACTTAAAACGTGTAGACGAGTCCTTTGCGGCTAATGATCTTGCTAAGTATCAAGAATGGGTTGACTTCGACATGAAGAAATATGGAAGGATTTCAGAAATCACACAGAGTAAACTTGATAAAGCAGGTTTAGAAGTTGTTAAAGATGATCATGGTGATTATGAAGTTATTGCAAAAGAAAACAACGGAAAAGCTATAAATGAATGTGCTAATAGTGTCGAAGTTAAAACTGAAGACCAGAAAATAGAAATCACTCAAGAAGAAGGCAAAACTGTTGTAGAAGTGTCTACAGAAAATGAAGAAGCTGAAGAAGACACTTATGATGAATTCGACGAAGTCGCTTTTGACGAGCTTTGCGAAGGTTATCTTAAACGTGTTTATGAAAACGTAGAAAGCTTCAAAACTTCAAAAGGCGCAGTTAATGGCAAAGAAATTACTCTTGAAGGTGTTATAACGTTCACTTCGGGTAAGAAGGCTTCAACTACTTTCTTATTTGAATCTGCTCCTAAAACAAAATCTGGAAAGCTTAAATTCATTGGTGAAAACAAACAGTTAACTGAGAATAAAGCATTTACATTAACTGCTCACGCAGAGGGTAAAAAACTTTGCTTAGAGAGTTTAAACTATAAATATTCTGTAAAAAACCCTGATGGGAAAGCACAGCAACTTTACGGGACAATTAAAAGATAATCTTAGTATAGTGGAGGGCGCCGTTAGTGAGCAAGTTATTAGAATATAATAGAGCTCAATTGATGGCGGCAAGCCGAAATGCTCAAAAAGAGAAAGACGGTCAGACACGCTATCAGAAAAGACCAAAATCAAAAATGGCTACATCCAATCGAGAGTATAACGACATCGATATGAATGAGCTATTTAGAAATGGTATTTTAACTGTTAATATACCCGTCCAAGGAGAAACTGATAATTACATTGTCACTTTCTCCTTTGGCGGTTTCCTTAATAAATTACACGACGAATTAGAACGCACAAATAATCAGTTGCAGTTAAGAACTGTTATTAGAGCTGTTGTAAACTGTTTTAATTCAGACAATGTTTATGTTCGATGTAATTGCGCGGATTTCCGCTATCGCCAAGCCTATTGGTTGTCCAAAACAGATGCAATTACTGGGCCAAAAGAAAATATCCCTTCTAACATAACAAACCCAAATAATACATTAGGTAAAGGCTGTAAACATATAATGCTTTGCTTAGCCAATACACGCTGGTGTATTAAAGTTGCAGCTGTTATTAAGAATTATATAGAGTATATGGACAAACACCTACACTCTATGTACGCAAAAGTAATTTACCCCGCAATATATCAAAAAGAATATGAAGAGCCTGTGCAGACTTCTTTGTTTGATGAAGAGCCTCTTGATTCTGACAAAGACATTCTCTCTAAAGCAGGAATAGAAGCTCGGAAAAAGGGACAGTTTCAGTCTGGCAATAAGTATAGATTTACAAAAACCCCTAGCAAAGATCAGCTTACAATGGACGATATAGAAGAGGTAAGTGAAGAATGAATCAGGAAATAGGTTTTTTATATAACAAACAAAATCTTGAGTTACAACGTGCTTACTTCAAACAGATGCTGCATATGATAGGGATAAAAGTTTTTCATTATGCTCCTTTGCCTGGAAAGCGTTACACTAATTATGGTGAAATAAAAACTTGTTTTGAAGAGCCTGTTTTGACAGGATGTATCTTTGATGATCATCCTACTCAAAAAACGATGAAAAAATTAGGTTGGGATTCTGAAAGACAAGAGGAAGTTTCTCTTATTAGCGTACCTTATGATTTAGCACATGTACAAGCTGGATCTTTATTTGCTTTACCTAGTGGAATTGATAACGCAGAAGCCCGCTTATTCAGAGTTGTGGAAATGAGTACTATAATGCTCTACCCTGCTTCTATAACGTGTAAACTTGTACCAGAGTGGAAAAACACTACTCATGAGTCTCAAATAATCGACTTTAAGACACAAGACTTTAACTTATTGAGAGAAGAAGAATGAATTTGCTAGAAAAACAACTTCTTACAGATGAAGAATACACTAATCTTAATCAGTTGTCTGGCAGTGAACGAAAAAACGAGCTTACTCGTCTTGCAGAAAAGTATTTCGGGGAAAATCCAGACTACGAGGCAATGAAAGGACCTTTAGTTGACAGTTTCTTAGAGTATGGAACAAACACCTCTCAAAATAAGTTCTTACTTTTTGCAAATACTAAAGGTGATACTGCTTTAAAGTGCACTGCTGATCAGATGTGGCTAATTTACGCACTAATTCAGAACTCGGAGACAAATGTTGTAACAGGAAAAGTTGCACAAACTTCTTGGTTATATGACCCACGATCTTATGACGGATCAGAATTTAAGATTAAAGCACTTGCATTTCTAGCTTCAGATGAAGCTGAGGATTATGGAGATATTCGTCGTAAACCTACGAAAGAAATTCTTGCAACAACAGATGATAACGAAATTGAAAAACTGTTGTCTAACTGGCAGACAAAAGACGGAGAATCATCTTCAAAAAATTATCGCTCTAAACGTCGTAGTAAAATAAAAAATGCTGCTAAGCAGAACTTATTTAAAAATGACACTACTGAAGTAGCTGAGTTAAAAACTTCTGCCTTAGCAAATTTAGAAACAACTTTTGACTTAACGGAAGCACAGATAATTGCTATATTAAATAAAGTTTATACTGCTAATATGACAGAAGAAGAACTTTATACAGCTGCAATAAAAGAGATAGGCTCAAATGTACTTGCTAATAAATAACCCAGAAAACCTAAATTTAGATGAGTTTTGTGCTGACGTTTGTGCTAAACTATATATAAGTTGTGAAGATGAAGCTTGGTATACTCCTGCTATCAGGCAGTACTGGGACAAATATTTAGCTCAGATATATAGACAAGTAGATCATTGTCCAACAGTGAAAGAAGTTTTTGAAGCATATTTCAAGAACTTGAAGTTTACTCAAGAAGGTTTAGCTTATATAATAACTGTTAATCCTACTGTTAAACTTAAAAACATAGATGCAACAGTCGAAACACTTGCAAATTTAATCAATTATGGGACATTAGATATGCCAGCATATCCCTTATTTGACGACGTTTTCGACCAGGTTGCAGAAGAAATTACAACCCTACAGGAACAAGAGGAGGAAGAGTAATGTCTGTGGGACTTTACGATAAAGCTCTTACTGACAAAATAAAGAACTGGGTAGTTGACCCAAATCTTATAGTTCTTGGTCCTGATGAGAGCGATCAGCTTTTTCGTTGGAAAGCTGATATAACAAATGATAAGCCTATAGAGTTACCGTTAATTTCAATAAAACGTGACTCGGACATTTCAATAGGTATAACCGCTAAGCGTCGGATGAGCTACGAAGGAAAAACATTCAGCAATAATGGATTAACGACAGATCACTTAAATGCAATTCCGATGACTCTTAGCTATCAAATTGACATATATACTCGCTACAGAAATGAAGCAGATGAATATATGCGAAACTTTGTATACAATATTGTAAATCATCCAAAGATGACTATAGATATTCCATACAATGATTCAAATAAGCAACAAGACTCATTCATATCTCTTGAAGGGACTGTTAGTGATACTTCCGACATTCCAGAGCGTTTGATTGTAGGACAGTTTACTAGGTACACAATTCCTATAAAAGTAATTGATGCTTACCTATTCTCTTACAACTTCAAAGATATTCAGAAAGTAGGTCTTGCAGAAATCGAGGCCAATAAACAATTAGAAAATAAGGCTCCTGATTTCAGTAATAATCTTGATTTCTATAATGTAGAATAACACAAGGAGAGGTACTTAGATGCCTAAGATCATAATACGTGAAACAGTCGAACCTAATTCTCTATACACAGGAGAGGAAGTAGTTGTTTTTGTTCCTGGCACTTGCGACTTTGTCGACGAATCTGTCGCGGACAAAAATAATTGTGTTTTGATTGAACGTGGTAAAGACATTACAAAAATTATCAAAGCAGGAACAAGTGACGATGGTTCTTACTTGTATGTAAGTTCTCTTTTAGCTAGAGGTTTAAACATACTCTATTGTAAAATAGCTAAAGAAGACCTAGTAGCAGACAAAGTAAGTTTCTTAAAGGATAAGAACGCATACAATATCCGTTATATCACTTCTGGTGTATATGGCAACATGAAGTTTACTGCTGCTGCGAAAGAAACTTCTGCTAGTTTTACTTACAGTACACTGTCTGCTTTAGTAGACATTGCAAAAGAGCGCAAAGACTGTGTTGTGCTTGCAGATTATGAACAGTTAGCGACTACAGTTAAATTTTCAGATGTATACACTGCATTACAAACAGTTACTACTAGTGACAATTCTTATGCTGCATTATTTAGTGACTGGGGAGTATACTCAGGAAAAACTATGCCTCCTTCATTCTTCTATTTAATGCAGGCAGCTTCTGCAATTGATGGAGGAGATAAGTGGAGCTCTGTTGCAGGAGTTAAGCGTGGAACTATTGGCTCTATTTATGCAACTCCTCAACATTATATTTCAAAATATGATCTGGATAATACTTATATGCAAAAAGAAGGCATAAGTTTTAACGGATTTACCGATATTCGCCCTTATGGATACACTATTTGGGGAGACAGAACTTTACTTGCTAATACAGGAAGTTTGAAAGCAACTTCTTTTCTTAGCATACGGTTACTAGTTTGTGACCTTGCAAAGAGAGTTTATAATACAGCTATTTACAACACTTTTGAAAGCAACAGTGATGTTACGTGGGCTAATTATAAAACACCTATAGTAGAATTACTTGACCAGATGGTGGCCGACAATAAGCTTGCAGATTATCGGATTACTAAAATAACTCCAGCACCTTCAGCGACTATAAAGTGCAAGATAAGACTTGTTCCTATCGAACCCGTTGAAGACTTCGATATAACAATCGATTTAACATCTGGAAGTCTTGAGGAATAAGGAGAAAATAAATGTCTGCAGTTGAAAGTTTACAAAAAGGCGCTTATCATATTGCTAACAATAAGGTAGAATACAATCCTCAGAGAAAAAGTAATTTTACACTTATTGTTAATGGACTTGATGATATTAAAAGAGTTGGCGCAGCATATGATGACACAACAAACGTAATTAAAGACGCTCAGAATCAAATAATTCTTGCATTGAAGTCTTCAGATGTTCCAAAAGTAGCAATAGGCAAATCAGAAATTAAAAGAGGTAACTCTACAATCAAGTTTGCTGGAAAGCCTACATTTGATGACATAACGTTCGTTGCATATGATTATATGGGGTCAGATGTTAAAGACACGTTACTTGCGTGGCAGAACCTTGCATATAACACTCGTTATGACTATATCGGTAACGCCTCTGCATATAAGAAGTCTGCTCAACTGATTGAGTATACGCCAAATGCTGAGATGGTTCGTTATTGGGATATTACCGGAGCTTGGTTAAGTAACGTAGAAGCTGATGGCTTTGAGGTAGATGACGATGGTGTTGTTACTGTAAAAGCAACAATGGTTTTTGACTGGGCCGAAATGCATTTACCTGACGATTATACAGTCTAATAAAATAAAGCATAGATATACAAGAACCATTGCAGTTTGCAATGGTTCTTTGTGTTTATTCTTGTATAAATTTTATAACAATAGTACGGAGGAACTATGAACGAATCTGTTATCCAAGAATATTTTACACTTCCCTCACACGGACGTATTTACTCTTGCCCTGTTAACCCAGACATTACTTTACGCTCTATGACTACAGAAGACGAAATGCGTAGACTGTCTCCTAGCACTAAACCATATAAAACAATGTGCGACTTAATAGACAGCTGTATGGTTGAGCCTTGTGGAATTTCTAGCTACGATATGTGCATGGGAGATTATCAATTCTTACTTTATAAACTTAGAACAGTGACTTATGGGTCTGAGTATATAAATATATCGATGTGTCCTTATTGTGGAAATGAAAATACTACAGTAAAACAGTTAGATGATATGCCTGTTAAAGAGTGGAAAGAAGAATTTAGTTCTACAACTGAAGTTGAATTGCCTGTAACGCACAAAAAAGTTCGTCTAAGATATTTAACTCCAAGAGACATGGATGATATTGAGCAGCAAAAATTCGAGTTTATGAAGGCAAATCCTGAGTGTAAACTAGATATGACAATGCTATATAACTTAAAGAAAAGTATTGAAACAATTGACGGTATGCGCTTTGATTTTGCAAAACTTGACATTTTCTTAAAAAAGTTGCCCATGAAAGACACAAATATTCTAATACAAAATGTAACAAAATTAAACGACGGGATAGGAGTTGACACTTCTTTTACAGAAACGTGTGACAATCCTGCGTGTGAGATGCAATATCAATCTACCTTTCGCATCACACAAGAATTTTTTAGACCCTCAATATAATGCAGATGGAACTTTATTTGCTCCGAGAAGATTTAAACAACTTACTCTTGAAAGATTTTATATAACTAAGAATTCAAATATCAGTTATAGTGATACAGGTAAGATGACACCAGAAGAAAGACGTTTAATTGTTGGGTGGATAAAAGAACAAATTGCAAATCAAGAAAAAGCACTTGAAGAAGCCAAGAAAGCTTCTCATAAATAGGACATAAGATGGCAAAAACAGTTGTTACTAAAATAAAGGGGCTGGGCTCTATTGATGCTGATGCAGAAAAGAGAATTGCTAAGCAAGTTGCAGAGTATGATAAACAACTGCGTAAGCAAACTCAACAAGATCTTTACAAGCTTCAAATGTCTTATGCAAAGAAACTTAATGCTGCAGATGAAGAAGATAAAAAGAAACTTCAAGAAAAGCTAACTAAAAAAGAAGAAAAAATACGTAAAGCCAGAGAAGAAGAAGCTGCTGCATATTCTTTGTATTTAACGCAGAAAAATTTAGAGAAAGAAAAAGAATATCGTAAATCTATTCAATTAGAAATGGGTAAAATGCAAGCTAAAACTGCTACTAATTGGAAAGATTATGGAAAAGGGCTTTCTCGACAATTAGGCGCAGCAGCAGAAAATCTAGTTGGCACTATAGGTAAATCAATATCTGGAAGCGTTGAAAAGTACCTAGATTTATACGTTAAGTATTACAGTTCAATAACAACAAGATTACAAAATTCTGGTTTGTCTTACACTAAGATAAATGACGTCTTTAAAGCTAGAACCGCAGCTAATCCATATTTTAAATATGAGACTTTACTTGAAAATCTTGCGACTTTAGTAGAAGCAGGTATTGCAGACAATGTGTCACAGAGAGCGTTCTTTGGAGCAATCTCAGATAAAGTCGCAACTACGTTTGATGTTGCTCAGGAGTCTATGTTAAATATTATCCGTATACAACAAGCAGACACAACTGCTGCTCGTTTGGGTATGGAAGCAAATTTAACTAGATTATTTAACTCTTATTTTAGAGATACTTCATATTTAAATCAACTTTATGACACAGTTCAAAGCGCTTTAATTGACACTAGCGCGATGTTTCCACAAACGGAAGCTTCAATTGAATTTGAGTATATCGTGCAGAAATGGTTAGGTTCGTTAAGCTCTGTAGGAGCGACAGACTCTACTCTGACTGCATTAGCTTCTGCTATAAATGCTTTAGCGACTGGTGACGTTGATTATTTTGCTAGTAATGCTGCTATGCAAAACTTGCTAGTGATGGCTGCAAATAAAGTTAATCTTGATTATGGTAATTTACTTACTAGAGGTGTTTCAACAACGCAAGTAAATGACTTAATGGTCGGTGTAATAGAGTACATAAAGTCAATACTTAATTCAAACAATAATGTTGTCAAAAAACAGTACGCTCAGTTATTTGGTGTAACTGTTTCCGATTTGGCTGCATTTACAAACTTAACTTCAGACACAATCGAAAATCTACATAAAACTGTTCTGTCTTATGACGGGACATTAAAAGAAGTAGAAAGTCAACTTTCAAAAGTGGCTTCCAGAACACATGTTTCTGAGCTAATACAAAATGTGTTAGACAACACTATGGCCAGTGTGGGTATGGGTGTTGCTAATAATGCTGTCATGTATTCAATGTATAAAGCAGCAGACATGGTAGAAAAGATTACCGGGGGTATCAGTCTTCCTGCTATTGGTGTTTTAGGAAACTTTGTTGACTTAAACATGACGCTTGAGGGTCTTGTAAAGGGTGGTATTCTTGGTATTTCTACTGTTACTTCTCTTGTTAGTGCTGTGAGTAACATGTTCAAGGGGAAGTTTCTTGACCCTGATCAATATAAAATTGTGACTTCTGGAGAAGGTTTTACAACTTGGAGTAAACCAGGGGAACTAAGAGAATCTACTTCTGCTTCTACAACAGTTTCAAATACAGACTCTACAGGTGTTTCACAAAGTCTTGCACAACAGCAAAAAGAAACAGGAGAGTCTGTTTCTGGTGATAAAAATAAAGATGTAGACATGGAAAAAGAATACTATATTCCATATAAGAATTCTATGGAGAAGTTAATTGAACTGCTACAGGGGACATTAAATGTGTATGTTACAAACAATACATACACAAAAGGTCCTGGCAATCCAGTCCTTGGTGAATAAGGAATAAGTTTAGATGCAAAAATTTGACGTAAACAATTTAGAGTTTCAATATATTCAAGCTCTTTTATATGATACTTTTATACCAACTATTCCTGTATTTAGTTATGTTCCTACCAAAGAAGAGCTGAAAGAAATGTACAAAAAAGATAGTTATACCTCAATGTGTATAGTTCCATCTTATGTTATTTCTTTTAATAAAGAAGGGGAAATACAGCAAAGAACTCCCTATGAATTCGGTAAATTTTATCCAGGAATAACAACAAATTTTATAAATGTACAAAACTATTATAATTCTAGTTTGCACGAAGCGTTAGGAAATTATTTACGAGCATATAGAGACTATTATCAAATAGATTTGATGCCTTTGTATAATTGTTTTCCTAATAGATACATAGATACTTTTTCATTGCCCATTAAATACGATTCAGGCGTACATTATGCTCCGTATGGAGTAACTCCTCCGAATTCACGAACAACAATAGCTGTAATCCCCGTTCGTAACAATTGTACTTATCAAATTGCATATGATAGTCGAGGAGCTGCACTTACTGCTCAGTATTGCTATCTGAAAGGTAACGAGTTGTTAGTTTGTCCTTCTCCGAATGTCTTACAGGATCTTGTTGATCCTATGCCTTCGTTGAAAATACATACTTCTTGGGAAGCTCCTCAAACGATAACTGTTAACATTAACGGGAGTTCAGAAGAACCTTTCGACCCTGTGCATTCACGTGCTTCAGATAAGTATTTGTACCTTTTAATTGAGCTTCCTACAGACAACCCTTCCTCTCTCGTAGTGCTTGAACGTTTTAGTGATTATGATTACTGCTTACATCCTCAGTTATTAAAAACGAACACATACAGTCAAGTAGCATTTAGTGACAAGTTGTTTCAATATCTTACTCATAATGTAATTGTTCCTGGGTATCAATTTCAAAGTAGCATTGCAGAAATACAGAAGGTTCTTGCTTCAAAAGCTTTTGAAGAAATGTATAAAACACGATTAGATAAATACATACCAGGAACCTTTGACACGGGTTTTAACAGCACTCACTCTGTTATTTATACTGCATTTCGTAATATAAAAGTTGTGTATACTTCTACACTTGGTCCAGAACCGATACGAGATTTTACTGGGTATATTGACAAAGATGTAGAAGACTTGATTCTTAAAGCGAGAAGTACAAACATAAAAACTGATACAATTACAACGACAGGATATTAACAATGGTTAAAAAACAATTTGATTTAGTTGAGAATTACATTTATATTTATCAACTCGACAAATATTGCATAATTCCAACATATCCAGAGCAGTTAGTAGACACTTTAGGTTCTACATTTGCACAGACAAACGCTCTAGCAAGAACTTCTCCTATATATTCATACTCCTACTCTGGACCAAGAACTGTGCAAATAACACTTCAACTCCATAGAGACATGTTAAATGGAGTGAATAGAAGTAATATAGATTTTGCAGACAATGCTGTTTCTCTTGGCGACGATTATGTAGACACTTTAATTAGATATTTGCAAGCAATGGCATTGCCCTCTTATAAAGCGCAAGAAGTTTCTTCAAAAACAGTTAACCCCCCATTAGTTGCTATCAGATTTGGAAACACTTTATTTGTTAAAGGTATTGTAAGTGGAGAAGTTCAAGTTACTTGGAGTGGTCCTTTAACAAGAGATAATAAATATCAAGAAGTTGGAATAACGTTTAGAATTTTAGAAGTTGACCCACAAGACGCTGAATCTATTGCAACTTGGGGCAGTTTTAGAGGGCTTGAAGCTGCATTAACACGAGGGTTACATAGGAAGACACAATGAACACCGCAATAAATAAGACGTATAAAAAATACGATTACGTTTCACGTTATGAACCTTTCCCATATTTTTATAACACTAAAGATAAAAGATACTTTTATGGGATAACTTCTTGGTTGAATTCAAACGTCGGATATGTTGCATATGAAGTTAAACCTGGGGACTCTTATGACAGTATCGCTTTAGATTATTATGGAAGTCCTACTTTCTTTTGGGTAATATGCGATTTTAATAGAATTTCCGACAGTATTTCTTTACCTAAAGTTGGTACAGTATTAAAGTTACCTGCGCTAAATGGTTTATCTTTTAAGGAGTAATTGTGGCAAAACTTTTATCGACAACTTCACGAGTTCAAGTTCCTTATATTGTTGTCACTATAGGTGACTACACTTTTGGGCTGTACTCAAAAGTAAAAACAACGGTTGAAGTAGATAAAAAATATTATTCTGCAATTAAAACTACTTATCCTAATTACATGAAGTCGCTAGTAGTACAGAAAGTAAACGGCGCATTTAACACTTATACCTTAGTAATGGAGTATGGAATAACTCAGTCAGATGACCCTAATATGTTTGAAAAAGTTTTTGGGTCTGTGTCAACTTCAAGAAAAATTAAATTTACTTATGGTGATTGCGCTACTCCCAGCTACATGTATAGAGATGAAGAAGCAATTATTACCAATATCAGATCCAGTTTGGACACTGCTAATGCAAAAATTACATATACAATTACTGCTACAAGTACTGCACTGAAGTCGACAGCTGGGTTATTTAGTTTTCCTTCTTATGCAAAAATAAAACCAAGTGATTTGATTGTAAATTTGTTGAAAAATAAAGCGTACGGGTTACAAGACATATTCTACGGCATGCACAATGTTGAGTTAGTTTTGTCTAAGGGCATTATTCTAAGAGATGACCAAGCAGTAAGAATTGAGGCAAAATCAAATGTTACACCTTGGGAATATATTAGTTATCTTGTAACATGTATGGTGTGTGATAAAGATAACTCAAAAAGTGTAAAAAACACTCGCTATACAATAACTGTACATGATGACATTTCTGGGCTATTAGACGGTCCGTATTTTCAGATACAAAGACTTACAACTAGTTTACAACAATTAACTTCTGTTGATTTTTATGAAATAAACATAGGTTATCCAGACAGAGAGTTTGTTTCAAGTTTTAGCGTCAATGACGATCAGTCTTATGCTATTTTGTATAATTATTCGAACAAAATTCAGCAGTCAAATTATGTGTATAGAGTAGGAGATGATGGCGTTCCTGTAGAAATTTTTTCTCCTACGCTTACCAATTCAAAAGAGTTGTATAGAACTACAGAAGCAGACAGAACGTGGTGGACAGACCTAACGCAGTTTCCTATAAAAGCAACCTTAGTTATCCGAGGATTGTTGCGAGCTATCTTGTTAATGTCTTACATTAAAATAAATGTTTACTATTATGGTAAAAAGCACAGTTCTAGTGGTATTTATGCAGTTACAAAGCAAGAAGACACAATCAATCAGTCTGGATATTTTACTACTTTGTCCTTATTACGTGTAGGAGGAGACAGTGATAACTAGAGCAATAATAGAAGAAGTTGATCACGACAATTCAAAAGTTAGAGTACGCATTCCAACGCTTAATGGGATTGCTTCTTCGTCAACGGCTACGCCTACATCCCAGCTTGAGTGGGCATCTTTAATTCAAACTCCTGGGATTGTGTGCGAGTATGAAGTGGGCGATGTTGTAGTTGTAGGTTTTGAAGATAATGACTATAGCTCCCCTATTGTGTTAGGGTATTTAAAGTTATCAAAGACAGACGGGATGAAAGATGCTAAACGGACACACATTACAACAACTTCTCTTTCCGTAAAAGAAAATGTAACTTTACCTACAAACACTTCTTTCTTAGCTCCGAATTCTACTCAACAAGTTTTACCATTTAATGAGCTGTGGGAGTTGTTACAAAGTAAACAGTAATTATCAGTGTTAATACACTTTGAGGAATATATAATGAATGCAGTTCAATTTCCAAATATGTTAAGTAATAATCAAACACAAATTGTTTTTGATTATGAGGCAACATTACAAAATCTAACTTATTTAATACTTTCTTCAAAAAAGACCTTATTTGGTGACCCTTATTTTGGGACAAATCTTAAAAAGCTGATTTTTGACAGAAATAATAGAATTTTACAAGATATTGTAATTGATGACATACTTAATGCTATTACTAATTTTATGCCACAAATTCGTGTTCAACGGAAAGATATTACAGCAGAATCTTCGGGTTCAACTTTGTATATAAATATAAAAGCACAAAATTTATTAGACTATAGTTTTGATAATTACACAATCAAAATGCTGAATATTGAGGAGATATGATGCTTTCGCAAGACGAAAAAAGCCTTTCAAACATTTCATTTATAAATAAGGACTTTGAATCCCTGTGGTCCGAACTCCTTGCATTAGTGCCAAAATTGACAGCCAAATGGAACCCTAGTGAAGCAAACGAGTCAGACCCTCTAGCTGTTTTACTTAAACTTATAACGGTTGCACAAGACAAAGTCAATTACAACATTGATAAAAATATTCTTGAATTATTCCCATTGTCCTTAACACAGCAAGTTTCTGCATTTAATGTTTACGACGCTCTTGGGTATAATTTTGAATGGTACAGAAGTGCGACTTCTTCTGCTAAACAAAAGAACATTGCAATAACTTGTAGTTCTCTTCCTGAAGACATAAAAGAAAAATCTTCTATTAAAATTCCTATCTTTACGCAGTTGTCGACAGACAATAATGAAATAGTTTATACTCTTACTAAAAGTATTGATTTTACTGCTGCTAATCAAACAGAATTTGCAGATGTTGTACAAGGTAGCTGTACAGATTATTTAATAAATAATGTTGATATCATAACTTCTGCAAATCTTGATGCTAATAACAGACTGTATTTCATTGAGTCTAATGTTGCAGAAAATGGTGTTTTTATTTGCAACTATAACAAAGATTGGGGATCCGGCGCACAGCCCTTAGACTGGACAGAATGGAAGAAAGTTGATAATTTGTTGACAACACAAGAAGACAAAGTTTTTAAATTCGGCGTTGACCCAACAACAAACTCTTGCTACATTGAATTCAAAAGTAACATCGGAGAAACTATAGGTTCCGGAATTCATATAAAATATGTCGTTTCTGCAGGAGAAAATGGAAACTTATCTGTAGGAAAGTTAAACCAGTTTTTTAATAATTTACAGTTGTCCTATATGAACAACGAAAATGAATCTAAAACTGTTCCAGCAAATAGTTACTTTACTGTCTTTAATAATTTCCCCTTAACAAATGGAAGAAATCCGAAAGATCTCAATGAAACATACGAAGACTATAAAAGAACTGTCAATGTTTTTAATACACTAGTTTCTCTGTTGGATTACAAGCAATACTTGAAAGATTACACAGACGACGCAGACAATAAAAGATTTTCTAATGTACAAGTAACAGATAGGACAAATGATCCTCGTTATACTTATAAAATTAAGACCCTAAATAAAAGATATCAGTTTGATACTTTAACTGGTAATGTAACGGAAAACAACGCTACGCACATGGATGCTTCAGATTTGCGAGCATATCCGTTATCTGCTTCTCCTTCAACTAGCACAAGAACTGGGTATGACAAAACATTTGAGCCTATTACAGGTGAGACAGGTACGAAAGTACTTGAAGACGCAGTTGCGTCTGCCAAAACAATTCAACACACTTTTGTAGAAAATGGCGTTCCGATTATTGTAACATATGACATAGCTGGTCAAATATACTTAAATACAAAAGTTTCTGCTCAGGAAGCAACAGAAATTCGTACAAATGTACTTACTGCTTTATACTCGGAATTAGAAGCTTCTAAGATGGATTTTGGAGAACAGCCTGACTATAAAAAAGTATTAGATATAATAACTTCTGCAGATTCGAGAATCTCGTACGTTGCACTACAGCCTATTTCAAACTATAAGACAGAAAACAAAGGAGTACTCAGCACCACAGAATACTCGGGACGTGTAAATCTTACTTGTAGGTCAATTCTTTCTGGCAAAACTCCTTGGGCAGTTATGCGAGACGAAAATAATACTAAAACGATTGCTAATGCGTATTACGACACTTTCCAAGTTAGGCTAGGGCAGAAAGACACTTCTATAAAAACTTTTGCTCCTGTATTCGTTGAGTATTTTTCTACTACCTCAAAGTCAAGTCAAGATTTTATTCTTCAAAGAGCTCCCGTTGACAAAGCTCACGTTAAAGTCTTTTCTTTAAATGGTGTAGAGTATACGAATATAACTGTTACTAATAGTACTGTAACAGTTAACTTTGGTGCTAGTGTCCCAGGAGCAATAGAAATTCGTTATGGTGAAGCTGCTGCTGAAGACGCAGTTTATGCAGAAAACTTGCAAAGTAAAGTAAAATTCAGCGCTAGCACGAACAATCAGAACCGGCTATTAGAAATCGGCCCGAATGAACAAATAAATTTTATAACTCCTCTATATCGAGCAGAAAAAACATATGCAAATTATTTGTTCTTTGTAGCAACGCTTGATGCTGAAATACCCGCCAACACTCCTCATGAGTTATCTGAAACGGAAAGCATTAAATTTTATAATACACGACAAGACATTACTAATAATAAAGTCTTTGATGAGCTTAAAGCAGGAGATAAAATTCAAGCAACTTTTGACTTATCTCCAACTACAGACACAAGTAATCCTCCTTCGGTCACTACGCAAAATACAATAGATAAACTTACATTAGTTAAGTATACTCCTACGAACCCTGTTGGAGACAAGTTCTATTGTAGTAGCAGCGCTCTTTATAAAAAACTTGTGTATTCAGGTGTTAATAAATATTTAACTCTGTCTGCTGGTGAATATATTATATATGTTACTACAGATAATGTCTTTACTATTTATGGGGAAGGAACATCTGTTATAACATCTTCTGGATTTAATAGTAGTAAGTTTGCTCCTTATAAAGAAGCAGGCTCACTGGATCTAGCATTATATCAACAAACCAACTCCGTAGAAGTTTTGTCAGATTATTTCATCTCTATTACTGATAAAAACAGTTATTTTTCTTTCATTTCTAATAAAGTATTAACTTTTGGAGAAGGATATGTGTTCAGGTTCTCTAATAAAGCAGGGACAGCACAATTAACCAACAAGTCATGGACAGAATTGTTGAATAAAACCTTCCCTCAGAGTACATTTGTACTTCCACAGTTATTGCAAAACAGTCAGAGAATACAATACTCTTTGGCAGCATCTGATAAGTGGACAACTCTTCCAGAAGTTTTGCCTACTCGCATTACTGACTCAAGTGGACATTCTAAAGATATTGTAAACTGGTCGTTTAATATAAGTGTTTCACTATCTGCTAATAAAGAGACTCCGCAAGTATGTCAAGAATTTGTCGCTACGGTGGAAGAAGATAAAGCAAACGCTGTTAAGCACACTCAAGGGCTGTTTTATACTACTTTGGACAAGCAAGTAGAACAACTTTCTTCTTCTACTACTTGGCCTAATTATATTAACTCTAGTGCTGCAATAGCTTCTTACGGTGCTAGTGTCCCCGTTGACACTTCTTTGTCTCTTTGTCTTTACACTGTGCAAAATGACACATTATGGAAAAACAACTCTTTCGTTGAAATAAGCAAGTCAACTTATGATACAATAACAACTCCGAACGTGTCAGGGTTGTACTATATAATTCCATATTACATAGGGGATGACATCAAGTACATGCTTTCCTCTCCCGGAGCAACTCCTTTTAGTACCTTTACAGCGCCTACAATTTATATAGGGAAAGCGGTTTGTATAGATGCAAATTGTTATGTTTACTCTCCGGTTGTTTCGCCTAAGTATAAAAAATTAAGCGAAGTTCTTGCAGGGTTGTCGGGCCAACCAGATTCTGTTATTTTGTCAGATTCATCTTCTTCCTATTTGCGGTTGATTTCTCAGAACTATTCATACATATATGTACCAATGAGCAGTGAAGAAATACTTAACCCAGAAGATGAAGTGTCCTTCTTCAATGAGAATAGCCCTGTTAACTCTGTAACAATTGCAAAGTTAGGCAGTACTGACAATTTACAAATCAGTCCTTTGTCGTTGTCATAGGAGAAATAAAATGTTCTATACAAATGAACAAGTACCTGTAATTTATCCAGAAAAGTCAAGAGACTTTCAACTACTCGCTACTCTTTTAGACACTTACATAAATGCGGTTAAAGGGTATGCGGACAGAATAAAGTTTCAAATCTCTCCTGCAAAGTGTGAAGAGCAATTTCTTGAATTGCTTTGCACACGTTATGGGTTTTTTCACAAGAACTATCTTCCCGCAGCTATTTTAAGAAGAATTCTGGCTGTATTTCCAGAAGCTATACGTTGGAAGGGAAGTTTAAGAGGAATTTCAACTGCTGTCCAAGCTGTACTAAGTTATTATGCAGATGTTTATAATGTCGAATTTGATGTAAAGCATTATCAATACAATCGTAGAAGAGAACAGTTGATAATTAAAGCTAAGTGCTATTTTTTAGAGAACATCGACATAACATATTTGCAAGACATTCTACGTTATGTTGTCCCTGCTGGTACAAGTGTAGTATTAGAAAAATACTACCAAGAAAATCCCGCTCCTGATGAAACTCTAAATATTCCTCTATAAGTCTTGTATAGATTACTATGAAGTTAATCAGTAGTAGTAAAACAGATACTTGTTTAAGTTTAAAGTTTAAATATTCGTCAGAGCATGAGCGTGCGCTTTCTTGTATTGTTAACAGTATACTGTCAACAAAATGCTTTGTTGTGTCATTGTCTGCGCAAGAAGTTTCATTTAACTTAGAAGGTGATTACTTTGTACTTCCATTAGAAGTAGTCAAAGACTATAAAGATGTTTACGCTACTGTCGATTGTGCACAACTTGATGACGGTGAGTTGCAAGAAGAAGAGACCGTTGTGCTAAGCGTTTCTGAAACTCCTATGAATACAGACGCTTTACACATATTAACTAAAGACAAAGATGTTTGGAGTATACCAGAAAATAGCACAATAAAAATACACACTCCAAAAGAGTTTGTATTAGATGAAGGCAGTTTAAAATAGGTCACATTTTTGTGACTTATTTTTTTTTTTGATTGTTTACTTGTAATATACTATAATATAAGTATAGAACTTTCTAAGAGGTAAGTATGAAAATTGTTTTCTACAGTGATGTACACTTTAGCACATACTCCAGCATTCTTCGGAAAAGAGGAAGTCATTATTCTGTACGACTCGAAAGCTGTATAAATAGTGTTGGTTGGGCAGAAGATTATGCAGAACAAATCGGGGCGGATTTGATTGTAATAGGCGGAGATTTCTTTGACAGGAGTGATTTAAATGCTGAAGAACTAACTGCTCTGAAAGAAATTTATTTTAGTCAAAAGTTACCGCACATCGCTTTAATTGGTAATCATGAAATGAAAACCCGTGATAGAACTCTTACTAGTGCACATTTATTTCAAACACTACAAGGGTCTTTTGATGTTGTTGATATGCCGTATTCGTTTGAGGACAAAAAGTCTAGTTCACCTGTAAATCTTGTTTTTCTACCTTATATTGAACCTTCTGAAATAAAACCTTTTTCAGAATATCTTCCTAAAAATAGTTTACCAACAGTTGTATTCAGTCACAATGATATTGCTGGAATACAGATGGGTAGATATGTTTCTAAAGAGGGATTCCAGATTAAAGAAATAGAAGATAATTGTAATCTATTTATTAACGGACACCTTCATAATGGTGCATATTTAAATCATAAAAAGACTTTGTTAAATGTTGGTAATTTAACAGGTAAAGATTTTGGTGAAGATGGCTTTTTACACAAACATCAACTTGCAGTTATTGACACAGACACATTAACTGTTGAGTTAGTAGATAATCCTTATGCGATTTATTTTTATAAAATAGAACTGGAAGAAAAATTTTCTCCAGAGAATTTACTTAAAAAGTTGTCTACTTGCGCGGAAAAGTGTTGTTTGACAATTAAAGTTAATTCTGACGATGTGCAAAGTGTTAGACAACTTGTGGATACTTTACCTAAGGTAATAGACTATCGCCTGATTGCGACTAATGCACATGGCGAAACACCAATTGCAACAGACGTTGCACCTACATTTGCATCTATAGATCATATCCAAACCTTTAAAGCTTACGTTCTTACACAACTAGGTGATGCTGAAATACTACAGAAGGAGTTACAAGAACTAGTATGAATATCTGTTTTCATTCTATTAAAATACACAACTTCATGTCTTTTAGTGATGCTGAAGTTTCTTTGTCAGACAGAGGATATGTTTTAGTTCGTGGTGAAAATAACAATCCTACAGATAACGCTAAAAGTAACGGCGCAGGTAAAACGACAATTTTTCATGCTCTTTCTTGGTGTTTAACAGGGCAAACTCTCTCTGGTATTCGAAGCAACATTACAAACATATATTTAGACGATGGTTGTTTTGTTGAACTTTATTTTTCCTCTGACGGACATGAATACAGACTTTTACGAGCAAAAGATTCCAAAGAGTACAAAACAGACTTAAAATTATTTATAGATGACCAAGACAAGTCAGGTAAAGGGATACGAGAATCAGAAAAGTTACTTGAACAATATCTTCCTGAATTGAGTTATCAGCTTCTTGGTTCAGTTATTCTTCTAGGTCAAGGTCTGCCTCAAAGATTTACAAATAACACTCCTTCAGGCCGTAAAGAAGTGCTAGAAAAGCTCTCGAAATCAGATTTCATGATAGAGGACTTGAAATCGAAGTTATCTCTACGTAAAACTACATTACAAAATCATTTACGACAAGTTGAAGATACAATACTAACAAAGACTACTATGTTGAATACGAAAGAGCAGTTTAAACAGCAATTAGAAGTTTCAAACAGCGCATTGAATTCTTCAGAACTAGCGTCTGAGTTAGAAAAAATACAAAAGACTCAACAAGAGTTGCTTGAAAAGATTGCTTACTATGACCAAGTGGCTGCTGAATACTCCACTAAAGATCAAGAATTCATCAAACAAAAAGACAATATACATTCAGATTATCTGTCTAATTTGTTAGAGTTACAACATAGTTATGATCCGTTGGTAGATTCTACGCAAAAAGAACTTCAAGCTGCTCAAATTTCATATGCTACACAAAATGCGGAATTGTCACGGCTTAGGTCAATAAAAGATGTTTGTCCTACTTGTGGACAACACATACCAGGTGTTAACCGTCCAGATACTTCAGCTTTGGAGGCAACTGTTAATGCTCTGTCACAGAAAGTTCAAGAACTTTCTAATAAGCTAAGTAATGTAAAAAGCACTTTTGATAAAGAAAAGTTAAAAATTACTTCTAGTTATGATGTTAAGTCTCAGGAATTAACTGAATTACGCTCTAAAGCATTGTGTAAGCTTAATGATGCAAAAGGAACTCGTGATATGCTTCAATCACAATACTCTACAGGAGCAACACGTTTAACCGCAATACAAGGGCAATTAGCGTCATTAAATGAGACAAAACTCAGAAACGAAGAAACAATACGCAGTATAGCAAAAGAAATTGATAGTTTGAATTCTGAAATCTTGTATAATAATACGAAGAAAGAAGAAATAACAACACGAATTTCATATGTTACTAAAATGCTTACACTTGCTACTAGAGACTTTCGAGGAGTACTTCTGTCTAATATCATCACTTACATTGACAAGTGTGCAAAAACATATTGTCAACACATCTTTGAGACAGACAAGTTAAATTTCTATCTTGACGGTAACAATATAGACATCTCCTATGACGGAAAGTTGTATGAAAGTTTGTCAACTGGTGAAAAACAAAAAGCAGACATTATTGTGCAGCTTTCACTAAGAGATATGCTCTGCAAGTATATGAATTTCAACTGTAATATATTAGCTCTTGACGAAGTGTTTGACGGACTTGACAGTTTAGGATGTGAACGAATTGTTTCTTTAATTAACAATATAACAGATATTGAGAGCATATTTATCATAACACATCACGCAACAGACATCGAGTTAAGTTATGATGATGAAATTGTAGTTGTAAAAAATAAACATGGCATAAGTGAGATTAAATAATTGCAAACATTTTTTAAGCCAAAAGACAAACGGTGGGTAGATTTAGCAATCTGGTGCGACCAGAATGCTTACAAACCAGACTGTGACGATGGTCTTTTATATCAATACCTCTATTTACTTTTCTGGATGCTTTCGCACAAGTATGGATATTTTCGTAAAGAAGCAGATTACGATGAATATTGTTTGTTAGGTGCTCAAACAGTTTATTTGAGACTCAGAAACCCTAAGCAATTTGATGGTAGCGGAAAATTACAGCCTGTAAAATCTGTATTAAATTATATAAAGAATGTGTCTTACCCAATAGCAGTAAATTTTCAAATGCAATCTTTTTCAGAAAGTTTTTCTATTGAGGATGATTATCAAGCAGCAATTAGTACACAATACACATTAACAAAGAAAGCTTGTCACGCAAATGACAATGCAATGAGAAGTGAGTTTGAATACTGTCTTGCTTGTATTACTAACACTATAAAAGCGCTAATAAAAGAACTACCATACAGAAATGACAAAGTAATGTCGCACAACTTATATATAAGTTCATTGCTAACAATCTTAAACTATTTGGTTTTAGATAAACCTAAGTTGGAACGTTTAGATTATCGTAATGAAAAAGGTATGAATAATGATTGGGTAATTAACGAGTTATATCGTGACTGTAGATATCAACCTCCCATTCTGTTTCACTTACCAGAACATATGGCTAATTATGTAGCAACAATTGTAAATAGATCTTTTGCACTACTTTCTGCTGACCTTATAGGTATTATAGGAAGTTATCAGCCTTCCGATGAAATTGTAAAAGCAGTACTTTCCTCACCTTTAGAAGATTACGTGGAGCCTAATAATGACTAATACTCAAATTAAAAATTTAAAAGATACTGATTGTTATAGCTTAATACTTTTTTGCTTGTATAAATTATTAGAAATACCAGAATACTCATCTTTGAGCGAGCTTGTATATGTTCTAGATAGAAAGAATTTGCTCAATCTTTGCGAATATTTTGGCGGACAAACTATTACTATTCCTACAATCGATGAGCTTGAAATGTTAACTTACTCTCTTCTGCTATATCAATATGTAAACATAGAGAAGAAAGACTATACAGAAGCATTAGAGCTCATTGGGCATGAGTCAAAAGATTTACGAAGAGTAAAGAAATTTTATACAAAGTTGTGCGAAGTGCTAGAAAAATATGAATTCATTTCTCGAGACAAGGCACATGATTCGGTGGCGCTATGACACAATCCGACATCTATAAAATGCTAGCAGAATTGAGTGAGCACAAACGAGATAAACGCTACTTAACTCAGATATTTATTCAGGACAGACTAAATAAATCTGTTCAAACGTATTATGATGACTTGACAAAATCCTACGAGTCTTTAAAATATAAAAACGAAGTACACATCCTGCGAAAGTTAAACAAGGGGAAATAATGACAAACGTTGTTGAAGATTTAAATGTTATAACTACAATTCCTAAAGCAAGTATTGCTAAACTATTTCAACGTGTGGAATGGTTAATTTGTAATGCTGTTTATGAAGCATATTCTTCAAAAGAAAACTTTGCTGAAGTAAATGTTGGCTTTGGTAAAATTTCAATTCTGATTGAAGACAACAATGTTCGTTATAAATTTCAACCTTCTAGAAAAACAGAAAATATGATACAAGAAGTTTTTGAGAAGGGAAACGAACCCGTTGCAAAAGAAGCTGAAAAAGCTGTCGTAGGAACAATACTAAAAGCATACAAGGATCTGCTGTGAGTGAAGATAAGAAAGACATAGTTGTAACAGCAACGGATAAATTAGATAATGACGCATCGGAGATTGTAGAAAAGCTTGTTGAGACAAAAGATCCACAAGAAATACAAGATCTTACTGCGTTGTTTAACATTACTAATACTAAGAAAAATGCAATTAGGATAATGCGTTTAGGAGAGCTATGGGACGCCGCTTCTAGCGAACTATTAAAAAGAGTTGCGGAACATCCTGATATGCATTGTAACGATGATTTAGTAAAATATCTTTCTCTTGCAGAAAGCGGTATGGATAAGGCCGCAAAAACATTAGGTAATGTTGATGTCACTCCTATAATACAAATAAATCAACAAACAAATACAGTTAACATCAATTCTAATGGCGATTTGGACAGAGACGACAAGTTAAAAGTTATGAATGTTGTTAGAGCAATACTTAAAAAAGCAAATATAGAAGGAACTACAACTCCTGTTGATGCAGTGGTGGTAGACTCTTCGCAACATGATGAAGGAGCTGTTGATGACACAAACAATGACAACTGATACAGATGACAATTTAATTGAAGAAACAGTCGAAGATGTGAAAAAACAGCTTACACAGACTACTGCTGCGTATCAAGAATTGACACAAAAATATGCTAAACTTTTTAATTTATACGCACAATTGTTAGATATGTATCTTAGCAATAAGTGAGGAAAATGTTATTTTGGATAATAAAACAAGAAAAGAACTATATGACGTTAATATAACTAATCCAGAAGAATATCTCGGGTTTTTGTATGATGCAAAAAATGACGGAACAGCTACTATAAGCTATCGTGACATTGCAGATTTAATGTATGATAAATTTCATTATAAACGGTCTGCCTCATATTATGCACGACATAAAGATGAATTTCTTTGCCCTGTAGAACGCATAGAAGCGTGTGCGCAGGACAACGACCTCTCTCCCGAAGAAGAACGTATTCTTGAGCTAAAAAAAGAACGAGTTAAACTTTCTGATGAACGAATTCAAAATAATGCGTATATTAGAAGGTTAGCGAGAGAAGAAACAATAAAAGAAATTGCTCTTGCGTTTGCGGATAAAATGTCTGCAAAGAAATTTCTTGACATTCCACAAGAGATTAAAGATACTTCAAAACGAGATGCAATCTTGTGCGTGTCTGATTGGCATTATGGAATGGAAGTTGATAACGCACTAAATAAATATAGTCCTGAAATATGCAAGCAAAGAGTGGAGAAGCTAATAACTAAAACACTTCAACATTGTAGAGCTTATGGGATTAAGCATCTTAATTTACTTAATTTAGGTGATTTGATTGCAGGAAGAATTCATTTACAGTTAAGACTGGAAAGTAGAAGTGATGTAGTAACTCAAACAATGGAAGTAAGTGAACTCTTAGCAGAAATGATTACAAAGCTCTCTTCTGAGCTTGTAATTGACTATTACTCTTGCGTTGACAATCACTCAAGACTAGAACCAAACAAAAATGATTCGTTAGAATTAGAGACACTAGCAAGAATTACAGATTGGTATTTGCAGTCGAGACTGTCTAATAACCCCAATGTTAAATTTAATGTTAATAAGTTTGGTCCAGAAATTGTTACATTAACTACAATGGGGCACAACATTGCTGCTGTACACGGAGACAATGACACGCCTACTGCAGCATCGTCTTCAATAGCAAGATTAACAAGAGCTACTTATGATTTAGTTCTTATGGCGCACAGACATCATTTTGCTGCAGACGAGCTCAATGAAACACTTGTTATTTCTAACTCTAGTTTAATGGGAACTGATTCGTATTCTTTTAAATTAAGACTGAGCGCACAGCCCTCTCAAAATTTAATTATTGTTAGCGACGATAATGTAACAGAATCTATTCACAGAATTGCACTTAAATAGAAATTTTTTAAAGTCCTTTGGTAAGTCCTCAAAGGTAAGCCCAAAGGTAAGGAGAATTATATGAAAATTTTAGGTAATGATGGTAAATACTATGCTACTGTAAAAGAAGCAAAAGAAGCAGATGAGCGCTTTGAAGAAGAACAGAAAGCACTTGAAGCAAAGAAAGATGCTGAAATAAAATCTGTTTCCAATCAAAAGAAAGAGCTGTCTAATAAAATAGAAGCTGCGACGAAGAAATATGAGACTGCTCAAGAAAAATATGAAGAGTTGAAAAAAGAAGCAGAAAATGTGCTTCGAGAAGCTAACAAAAAAGCGTATAACATTTTGCTTGAAGGGGCAAGAGAGATAGAAAAAGCTTCTAATGAACGTATGACTCTAATAAAAGAATTTAATGAAAAATTTGAGCGACCCTTCACAAAATTCTACACAGGAAAAGACGCGGAAGAACAGTATTCAAAAATACTAAAACAGTTCTCAGACTTTTTTGATTTTCCGTTTAATCTTTTCTAACTTCTTTCCTCTTTCTGTAGCTGCAACAATTTGTTGCAGCTATTTTCTTGTATAAAACATATATGAAAACAAATTTAATAAATCAAGAAACACAATTAAGCGATTGGGGGTTAGCGTTTGTTTATGCTCAAGGAAAGCCCTTATTGGCTCACGACTTTTGCGGGTATTTAGTTGAGTATAAAAACCGCAGTAAGGTAGGTATAGGCGTTGACCTTTGTGGTAATGTTTTTCTATTTTCAAAAACATCAAAACCTTTGTCAGACAGGACTATAAATAAAGTGTTGAAACACTTACTAAAAATGGGGTTTATCACTACTATACTAGAGCCCTTCCCAGAAGTGTCGGAAAAATATAACTTGTCTTTTGACCCTTTTAACGCGACTGTAATTGATGGTCCTTGTTTCGTAGGGAGTAGCAAATGAAAAAATATTTTGTTGTGACAGACGTACATAGTTACTTTACACTTATGAAAGATGCTTTAGAACAAGCAGGATATGACAAAGCTAATCCGAATCATATATTTGTTAGTTGTGGTGATTTGCTTGACCGAGGTGATGAATCTGCTGCAATTCTGACGTTTGTTAATTCTATTCCAAAAAGTAGAAAAATTTTAATAAAAGGCAATCATGAAGATTTATTAGAAAGATGCTTAGACGAAGAGTCTTTTCATTCAAATGATCTTCACAATGGCACACTAAAAACAATTTATAACTTAGCAGGCAAAACTGAATTTGAATATTTTATAAACTCTGACACTAAAAATGTATTTTCAACTGTTAAAGCATATAAGCCTTTGTATAAATATTTGAACAGTTTACAAGATTATGCAGAAGTAGGCAATTATATGTTTGTGCATGGTTGGTTTCCGTCAGGTTCAGATTGGTCAGCAGAAGCTTGGGAAGAAGCTAGATGGATGAATGGTATGGAAGCATGGAAAAAAGGCAAGGTATTAAAAGGCAAAACTGTAGTATGTGGCCATTGGCATTGCAGTTGGGGTTGGAGTCACCTAGACCAACTGCGTCCAGAATTTCCGCCTAAGAATAGGAAAAATTGGGAAAATCATTTGAGCCATATATAAAAGAAGGTATAATCGCGTTAGATGCTTGTACTGCATACTCTAAAAAAGTAAATGTTGTAGTGTTAGAAATCTAATACAGTGCTAACCAAAATCACTTTATAAATTAGTTTGCAACGTAATTACACTCTATACTTATTGATTATCTAAAATAGCGCTAAGACCTGTGCAATCGTAAATCTGACACTTGAGCAGCTATTTTACAAGGTATTTTATGTCAAAGAAAGATTTAGAACAATATTATAACCAAATGACAGCGCAATACAAAGACTTACAAAAGGAAGTTCATGAATTTGAGCAAGATGCAGCAAATAACATGATGTCTCCTGAAGCTTTGCAAGATTTTAAAGATTCTATTTCCCCATTTATGGTTAATTGGCAGCGTGTAACATACTTAATGTATCTATTACATAAACCTGTCAAAAAAGAAAAACAAGAACAGTACGCTGACAAGAGTAAACCTTTACTGGAAAAAGTTGGTAAAGAAAATACAGGAGAAAGCGTACTTGAAGAAAATACACAGATTATTGAGAAGGTAAAACATGAAAGAAAAAGTAGAACAGATACTAAATCTTGATAAATATTCAAGTAAACCACAAGAAGGGTACATAGTTTATACTTTGCCTAACGAAGTAGAATTTGGTAAAGTGTATAGAGTTTTAGAGTCAAGCGGAAGCTTTGATTCTTCTGATGAAAATTATGTGTTAAACGACCACATTGCAACTTTGGATTATGTATATAAAGATGAATACAAAATAGAGCTAAATGCTAATTTTGATGATGACACATATGCTCTAAAAATTGCGGAGATTGAATGAATATTATAACAGACATTGAACAGTTAAGTAATCGTTGCGACGAAGTGCTAGATTTGCGAAAAGAAAGCAAAGAAGTCCAACGAATTATTCTTGCCTTGAAAGAAACAATTAGAGAACAACATTTAACAGGGCTTGCTGCAAATCAACTAGGTTTTGATAAACGTATTATGGTTGTTGCTTTTGGTGATGATTTGCGTACATTCATTAACCCAGTCATTTCAAATGCTAAAGATCTGATGACTTCTATCGAAACTTGCCCTAGTCTTCCGGGTAAGAAGTTTCTACGCCTAAGAAATCAGAAAGTTTCAGTTACTTACATTGACCCCTTGGGAAAGGTTTTGATGGCAAAAGATTTGATTGGTAAAGCTGCAGCTGTTGTACAAGAATTGATTGAACATCTTGATGGAGTTGTTCTTTCCGATATAGGACTTGAGCTAGAAACCGATTTTGATGCTGCTTCGGAAGAAGAAAAAGAAGAACTGATTCGCGCTTACTGTGACAGTATGGATGTAAAGTTAAAGGACACCCAAGCAGAAATTGAAGCAACTCCTGAGTTAAAGAAAATTTCTGATGCTGCAAAGTTGCTAACAAAAATACAGTCTGGCGAGGTCGTTATTGAAACTTCTACTGTAAAAAAGTAAAAAATAATTAGTTAAAAACTATGATTAAGCTCCTCAAAACTTGTATAATTTATTGAGGAGCTTAATTTATATTTATGAGAATAGAACAAGATTTTGTAGTAATAAAGTGCCCTAAGTGTGGATATGAATATCTTCCCGCTGAATTGTTTATACCTAACGCTGTTTTCGGAAAGCCTTCTGACATTGAAAGAACAGCTGACGGACGAATTTTGTCTTTTGACGGAACTGCACCTGATGCTAATGAGACATACATTTGTGAACGTTGTGGCACACCTCTAAGACTACACGTTGAAATGGGCTTTAGAGCGACTGTAGATAACAAGAAAGATTTTACTGAAGATTACACTTCTGTACTACGGCCCAAGAAAGCTGTTTTGTGGGAAGGCATTAGTGATTAAAATTGAAGAACGCATTCCTAAAAAGTGCCCTGGGTTAACATCTTTATTTATCACTTTTGATTACTCTCCCACGATAGTTAGCTTAGTAAAGCAAATTGATGGGGCTGTGTATGACAGGAAAACAACCTCTTGGGAGATTCCTGTTGTTGGGTTGCAAAAGTTTTTAGACAGTGTAACAGAATTAGATGATGTTGAGTTAAAACTTTTAAAGCCTTCACCTGTGTCAAAGAAAAAGTTTCGACTACGAAAATATAAAACAGAAGCATTTGAACACCAAAAGCAAGCAATTGAATTTGGGTTGAATACTCCTCGGTTTATTTTAAACGATGCACCGGGTCTTGGAAAAACTGCGACGGTAATTCATCTTGCGGAAGAATTGAAGGCACGTGAAAATCTCAAACATTGTTTAGTTGTTTGTGGCATAAACGCTCTAAAAGCAAACTGGGCAAAAGAGATAGCAAAGCATAGCGACTTAGATTCAGTAATAATTGGGCATAGAATTACAAAGACAGGAAAAACAGTTGTTGCTACAGTAAAAGAACGAACAGAACAACTAAAGAGTAAGATTGCTCAGTTTTTTGTCATTATCAATATTGAATCTCTTCGAGACGACGATATTATAAAAGCAATCAATACAGGCCCAAATAAATTTGATATGATTGTACTTGATGAATGTCACAGAGTAAAGTCTCCTCAAGCACAACAGTCCAAGAATTTTTTGAAATTAACTAAAGCAGAACATCGAATAGGGCTTACCGGTACGCTAATGGTAAACAGTCCGTTAGATTGCTATATGCCTCTTAAGTGGATAGGAATAGAACATTCTGCGTTTACAAACTTTAGGTACTTCTACTGTATTTATGACGACAAGTTTCACAACATTCTTCTTGGTTATAAAAATACAGACGTTTTAAAGAATCAGTTATCTCAGTTTTCTTTAAGAAGAACAAAAGACTTGTTAGCACTGCCTCCTAAAACAATTGTAAAAGAAATTGTAGAGATGGATCCAGTACAAGCTCAATTTTATGATCAAGTTAAGAAAGGAATAAAAGACCAAGTAGATAAAGTTACTTTAACAACAGCAAATGTTTTAGCGTTGTCCGCGAGGTTAAGACAAGCAACAGTTTGCCCATCTATTTTGACCACAGAAAATATTCCTTCCGCTAAACTTGACAGATGTGTTGATTTAGTCGAAGAAATAGTTGAAAGCGGTAGCAAAGTAGTTATTTTTTCTGTGTTTAAAGAGCCTTTGTATGTATTGCAGAAGAGACTAGAAAAATACTGCCCCTTGGTCGGAACAGGAGATCTGTCAGACGAAGATGTTTCTAAAAATATAGACAAATTTCAGACAGACAATAAGTATAAGGTTTTTCTTGGAACACATAGTAAAATGGGTACAGGTGTTACTTTAACTGCTGCTTCTTACGCTATTATGTTAGACCAGTTGTGGACACCTGCAGATAACTTACAGTCTGAAGATCGTATCTATAGAATAGGCACAACAGAAAAAGTTTTCATTTACTATTTAATAACAAAAGACACTATAGATGAGCATGTGGACGAAGTTGTTAATGACAAATCATTAGTTGTAGACTATCTTGTAGATGGTCAAGTGCCAAAGAATGCTGTAGAGAAGTTAAAGCAACTTATAACTGACTTGTAGTTGTTTTTGATTTTACATACACACCAGGACAAGAAGGGTTTGTAAATATATCTTATATTATTTTAATGCAAGAATCAAGTTTGTTTACTTGATTCTTTTCTTTGTTTATTATATAATAATGTAAAACAGTCAGGAGATAGTAGGTATGAACAATAAACAAAGAGAACCTTTCAAGGAAGCGAAAATCCCTGATTGGCGTATAATTGAAAGATACAATAAAGATGGAAAATATAATACTTATTGAGGTGCTAATGAAAGATATAACATTAAGTTGTTTGGTAATTGTTTTGGCAGCAATTGCTGGTGTAGTATTGTATGGTTTAATTAAAAAGCGGAATATGTGGGGTTGGATAATTGCCTATTGGGCAGTGCTAACTCTCAAAAATATTGCCGATTTTATTTTTATGGTGCTTGGAGGTTAAATAATATGGAAGAATTTATTGGCAACACGAAAATCATCACTCCGTCCGAGCTCCCCAAAATAGGGGATAAGGGCGGTATCGGACACACCGACGAAACTTGTATATCGGTTGAACTTATCGAAACGCCAAAAGAGCTTGAAGGATGTGTGTGCTATAGGGTATATTACGCAAACCTCGATGGATACTTTGAAAAAGAGATAAATGCTTGTTATCTCTCAATGGCAATCAAACTCGACGATTTCATAAAATTTTGTAAGGAGATGAAGTAACATGACAAAATTAACAGAACTTGAAAAGAAAATGAAGAAAATAAAACAAATGATTAGTATTTTGCTAGTTACCCTTTTTGCTGCGATATTGACGGTTGGTTGTAGCGGCTGTGCAAAAACTAATGCTGTTCCTGAGCCTACTAATGAACGAGAATTAGTGAGAGATTACTATGGGCCAATGCTTAATGTTCAGCCATTAAGTTGGAGCGAATTTGATGAAGCATTTATTTTTGTAGAGAATGAAAACCCAGCTTTGTCGCATTGGATATTTCAAATTCAGCCGCGATTTCCAGATCTCTCTGCAAACTATGAATGGAATTATTTTGGACAAGAAACTACTTTTATTTACAATAATGGGATAAATACCTATGAACGATATGAGCGCATTTCAATGAGTAATAGTTATATTGTTACTTTTGTGCCAGATAATTATTTCACTACTTCTAAATACCTAATTTATGGCAAATTCCGTGACAGCACTCATTTTCTTTATTCTTTCCAAATTGATTGGCAAAAACGAATAACCATACCCGATGGCGGCATTACTTTTGCTTATCCTACTTATTTTGAGTACGCTTGGTATTGGCAAAACTATTGTGAAGGTAAAGTTCAAACAATCTTAGAATGGAGAAATGTGTAAAGCTGAAAAGAACTATTTCAGCCTAGTAGAAACAACTTGATTATTTAAGCACTTTATTATATAATTATAGCATAACAAGTACTTTAGGAGAATTCATGTTACAGGAATTAAAAACAAACTTGGAACAGTCTGCAAATGTGCTTATTCCAGAATGGAAAACTCTAACAAAAAATGAGCTATTGAATGCATATGTAGATGCAAAAACAACGCAAGAAAAAGAAGGTTATTTGTCCGCAATATTTTTGAATTACTGGACATACTTAAATAGATGTTACCGAAAAGTTTATAAAACAGCAAGTGCAGAAGATTGTTATGATATGCTTGTTGATAGCGCGTTGTATGTTTTGAAAAAAGTGCCTTGGAGAAATCCACAGAATAAATTGTATAATGATCCAAACGGACCAGATAAAGCAATGAATGTTGCTCTGTCTTCAGCTGTACATGTTTATTATCAGTTTTCAAACACACAAAAAAGAAGAGCTAATGTTGCAGCAATTAGTTTGGAGTATCTTAGTGATGTTTGTGGTGACGCAGCAGTAAAACATTATTCAGAAACAACATATGATGATTATGATTTAGTTGTTGACACTCTTGTTAAAGACAACTTTAATAAAAAGAACTATGTTGCAGCTTTTGTAATAGATGGTACAGCTTATGGAGATTGTTTTAAGCACACACATGACGAGAAAGGGTATATTCTTTCAGAGTTTAGTAAAAGAGCACTGATGAAACATCTTCGTTCTCTTGATTCTGATTATGTTGCTAATTTTGCAAAAAAGTATGAAGTAGATTATGCGAAAGCAAAAGAAGCAGCAGAAATCTGCACTTCTTTGAGTTCAAGCAGATTGGACACACTTGTAAGAAAAACATTTGAAAGTATAAAACACAGTAAATATGCAGGAGGTTTGTTGTGTTAGTTGATTTGTTGTCAACAGATTGTCAAGTAAGTTATAATTGTAACCTTGCACAAGTTGTAGGATTACACGCTTCTATTTATTTGACAGAGTTAATAAATATAAGCAGAAAAGCTACAATAAAGAACAAGTTGTTAGACGGAAAGTATTTCATTGTAGACAGAAATTATATTGAGCAGCGCACAACCTTTGACGCTACTGAGCAAAAAGGGTTGGAAAAAACTTTGAGTCAGATAAATGTTTTAAGTTTTGGAGCTGCGACGGATTCGGTTTGTCTTGATTTGGATGTATTGTCTGGGTTAGTTGTTGGTGACGCAGACATACAACAGAAAGTTAAAGTAGCGGTACAAAACACGACCACAAAGAAAGTTACTGGAAAACAGCGTTGTGCACAAGAAATGAAAAAATACATTTATACGACAAATTCTGAATTGTATAATGCATACAGTGAGTGGATTGATGCTGTTTGTGACAAACTTGGATGGATGTCTCAGAAAGCAGTAACTGTTGGACAACAAACAGTCGACAATTATGCAAAAGGAGATCTTGACATTGCGTTGAAACTGCTGGAAATAGCTACAGTTTCTGGATGGCGAGACATCAACTTTGCAATCGGTAAATTTGAAGAAAGTTACAAGAGCCAATTTGCAGAGCAAAGAAGAAAAGCAAATAGTCCTGCTGTGCGTCCACGGAAAGAAGTAGGAGTAGAGGTATTTTAATGATAGACACAAGGGATTGCTGGATAAAAGAACGCTGTAAAAAATATGGTGATTGTAATGCTTTCTGTATGAAGTTGTTTAAGTTAGACGCATTGTATCAAAATGCGTTAGTTTCTCTTAAACAGCGTCAGCATAAAGAACTTAGAGTTGATGCAGACGGAACAGATAGTGACAAATTTAGGCAACTGAAAGAAATTACAACAAACATTGAGCAGTTTGTAGAAGAAGGCAACACCTTGTACATTCATTCTCAGAATACAGGCAATGGAAAAACTTCTTGGGCACTTCGTTGTATAGAAGCTTATTTTGAAGCTATTTGGTGGAAAGCAGATATAGTTTGTAAAGCACTGTTTGTTAATGTCCCAAGTTTTATGTTAGCTTTGAAAGCAAACATAAGTAAGCCAGATGCAAATGTTGAGTATATTCAAGAAAATATTATGACTTGTAATCTACTTGTTCTTGATGAAATTGGGATAAAAACATCGACAACGTTTGAAATGGAACATCTATTAAACATAGTTAATCGTAGAATTGATCTTGGAAAAGCAACTATTTACACTTCTAACCTCACTGACATTGAGTTACAAGAAAAGTTAGGTGACCGGTTATATAGCCGTATTGCAAATAGCACATACAATATTGAGTTCAATGGTCAAGATAAGAGGTATTTGAAGTGATACAATTACAATTTTTAAACAAAGTACTGCAGAGTCATGACGCTTCTTTGCTTGTGACAAACAATCTAACGCAAGAATATTTTTCTGATTATCAAGAAGAGTTTAATTTTATTCAACAACATCTCAGAAAATATGGAACTGTTCCTGACGAGGTAACGTTTTTAACAAAGTTTCCTGAGTTTGACATAATTAAAGTTGAAGAGTCTGACTCTTATTTGATTGATGCTTTATTTGAAGACAGAAATAAGCGAATGCTTGCAAGAGTGTTCAACAAAGTTCGCGAATTACTTAATGTAGGTAAAGTCGAAGAAGCGATGAATACTTATATGGCTGCTTCTTCAGATGTAGTTAAAGCGACACATCTTGAAGCAGTTGATATTTTGTCAGACACTTCTCGATATGACGCTTATATTGAAAGAACAGAAGATTACAATAAGTACTACGTTAAAACAGGAATAAAAGAGCTAGATGACATAATAGGTGGTTGGGACAGAAAAGAAGAACTGGCTTTGATAGCTGCAAGAACTAACGTAGGTAAAAGCTGGATGTTACTTAAAGTAGCAATAGCAGCAGCAGAACAAGGATTGAAAGTTGGTTTGTATTCAGGTGAAATGTCCGAAAACAAAGTTGGATACAGAATTGACACTTTGATCTCACATATTTCTAATGGTAAGCTAATTCATGGTGACGCTTCTATTCAGAATGATTATAAAAGATATCTCGAAAACTTAAGTACTAAAGTTTCTGGTTCAATCAAAGTTCTAACACCAAAGATGATAGGCACAACTCCAGGAGTAACAGCACTTAGAGCATTTATCGAGAAAGAAAAGTTGGACATGTTGTGTATTGACCAACATTCTTTGCTGGAAGACGATAGAGGAGCAAGAGATCCTGTACAAAAAGCAGCAAATATTTCTAAAGATTTGAAGACATTACAGGTTCTTAAACAAATACCAATCATCTCTGTTTCACAGTTAAATAGAACTGCTGTAAATTCTGAAATAGGTCTTGACGCATCTCATATTGCACAGTCTGACAGAATTGCTCAGGACAGCACAGTAATATTAGGGCTTGAAAAGAAAGACAATGTTATGACTATATCTCTTATAAAATCAAGAGATAGTCTAGTAGGCGCAAAGTTAAAATATGCAATTGACTTGGACAAAGGTTTGTTTATGTTAATTCCAAACGAAGAAGATGCAACTAAAGGAAAAAGTTGTGAAGATCTTAAAAAACAGTTTGAAGCTGTTGAAAGTACAGGAGATGACGTCTTTTAATGGAACTTTTGATCAACAATAAAGTTATAGACACTCCGATTGTTGACATTCTTTATTTGTTAAGAAGTCAAACAGGCAACAGATTGTTTAAGCAAATACAGAACAAAGGTAATAATGTTCAATGTACTTGTCCGAACCATAAAGAAGGGCAAGAACGAAAACCTTCTTGTAGCATTTATAATACGACATCTGGAGATACAGAATATGGTTGGGTTCATTGTTTTACTTGTGGTTACAATGTTCCTTTGTATAGAATGGTTGCAGATGTGTTTAACAAAGATGAAGCCTTTGGCAAAGCTTGGCTGATAGACAATTTTGGAAATACACTTGTTTCAGAGACGCAACTATTAGACGCAATTGTTCTGAATAAATTTAACAAGAATGCTTATCTTGATGAAAGTATTTTAGAGCAGTATAAGTATCACACAAATTATTGGGCAACTCGTCATATAAGTGAAGAAGTTGTAAAGAAATTTGAGCTTGGATATGATCCTTCTACAGATATGGTAGTTTTTCCTATTCGAGACGCTCAAGGACATCTTTCGATGTTAACTAAACGGAGTGTTCAAACAAAGTTCTTTCAAATTGAAGAAAATAAAGAAAAGCCCGTATATTTACTTTACTATTGTATCAGAAATAACTGTAGTAAAGTAGTAGTTTGTGAAAGTCAGATAAACGCCCTTACGTGTTGGTCTTGGGGGATTCCTGCAATAGCTCTAATCGGGACAGGGTCTGAAAGTCAATACAAACTGTTACGACGAAGCGGAATACGAAATTACGTTTTAGCTTTTGATGGTGACACAGCAGGAAAAGTAGGAACAAACAGATTTATAAAAAATATGTCTAATGATGTATTGATATCAGTTAAAAAAATACCTTTGGGAAAAGATGTTAATGATTTGACAAAAGAACAATTTGAATCTTTACCCGAAGAGATTATATAATATATGTATAAAATTTAAGAATACAATCTGGAGGATAAATAAATCATGGGTAGAATTTCTAACGAAGAACTCAACGCAAGTACAAACACCACACAGCAAGCAGACACTCCTTACTACTGGTATTTTGGTCTTGCTCATGAAGGAGACAGTTCTATTGTTCGTATTATGGACGACAGTGTCGAAGATCTTGAACCTCTTGCTACACATCCAGTACGCGTGAAGGGAAAGTATCGCAGAATAAGTTGTTTGAGAAGTGCAAAAGAACCTTTGGACATGTGCCCTTTGTGTGCAGCGGATGCAAAACTTGAAAAGAAAGTTTATATTCACTTGATTGAATATATGACTGCAGAAGATGGCTCTATTGTTGCTGAACCCAGAGTGTGGGAACGTCCACTGGGCTTTATAAACGAGCTAAAGGAATACATGGCAGATTATGCACCTATGTCTGACAATGTTTTTAAGGTAAAAAGAACGGGAACAGGTCCGGCAACGAGATATTCTTTGATTCCTTTGAATCCCGTAGCAGTAGACTTGAATAAGTATCCTAAAGATACCACAGCTTTTGAAAACTATAAAGTATTGGGTGTTAATGTACAAATAAGAGATGCTGAAAATATTATAAAAGGTATGTCTGACAATACTATTACGTTTGAAACAAATAAAACACCAACGCAAGAAGTTAACATAATGCCTAAGGCTCCTGTAGTCGAGGCTCCCGTTCATAGCGTAACAACGCCCGTGCAGCCAATTGCAACAAATGTTACTCCTCCCACTTATAATGAGCCTGTTGCACCTGTAACGCCTGTGCAACCAGTAATTGCGCCTGTTGTTCCCCCCGTTGCACCTACTCCGAATCCTACAGTAAATTCCGCACCTTGGGAAACAGCTACACCTCGTAGAACATACACACCTCAATCGTCAGCTTCAACTACTTCTGGCGGATTTCGACCTATAAGAAACGCATAAAAGTTATTGTATAGTAAAATGATAGTTTTTATGTAGGAGGTTTCATGGCAAATTCGTTATGGGGTGAAGCTTTTGATATTCCAAAAACACCTGAAGTAGCAAAAAAGATAAAAGAAAAAGTTAGTAAGCCTAAAGAAGTTAAAGTATCTGTTGAGAAAACACTCAAATCAAATAAAGTGTCTATAAAAGACAAGTTACTTTTCATTGAAGAAAACGTCAATAGAATTTTAGGTAAATACAAAACTGAAACACAAATCATAAAAACTAAAGATGAGTTACATTCTTATATTGATAACTCCATTTCCTGTGGTGTAATTGCAATCGATACAGAAACAGACAACAGTCTTGACCCTATTACTTGTAAGTTAATGGGCGCATGTATCTATTCTCCAGGGCAGGCAGAAGTTTACATTCCGATAAATCATATAAATCTTGACACAAAAGAACGATTAGATTGGCAGTTGTCAGAGGCAGATATCAAAGAGGAATTTGACCGTTTGACAGCTGCTAATACTAAAGTTATAACGCACAACGGAAAGTTTGACTATGAAGTGCTAAAAATGACAACAGGCTACATAATGTCTGTTTATTGGGACACACTTATAGCTGAAAAGATTCTTGATGAAAATCTTTTTGAGTATGGGTTGAAATATCTTTATAGAGCAAAGTTTGATCCAGAACAAGAAAAGTATGACATTGAAAGTTTGTTTGAAGGTGTTGAGTATGCTGTTGTTGACCCAGAACTTTTCGCGCTATACGCAGCAACAGATGCTTATATGACGTATAAGTTGTATACGTGGCAAGTAGAACAATATGATCTCCCTGACAACAGTAAGTTGAAAAATGTGTTGTTAAATGTAGAGATGCCTGTTTTACAAGTTTCTGCAGAAATGGAACTTGCGGGAATATGCTTAGACAAAGATTATGCACAAAGATTAAGTAATAAGTATGCAAAGAAACTAGAAGAATTGGACAGACAAACGCTTGATGAATTGAGCAAATATGACGAAATCATTTTGCAGTGGCGTCAAACAACAGAGGCAAACACACATCTTGAAAAGGCAGGAAAAGTTCAAAAATCAAAAAGTGAACAGCTACAAGATCCTGTTAATTTAAGCAGTCCAACACAACTTGCAATTTTATTGTATGATGTTTTAAAGTGTTCTCCTGTAAACAAGAAGAAACCTAGAGGTACTGGAGAAGAAGAACTTCTTGCAATTTATAGTAAGTACAAAATCAGTTTGTGTAATTTAATACTAGAACGTCGAGGATTGATAAAACTAATCAATACTTACATAGACAAGTTACCACAGTGTGTAAATCCTGCAGATAATCGGCTACATGCAAAATTTAATCAGTTAGGTGCACAGACTGGTAGATTTAGTTCTAGTGACCCTAACTTACAGAATATTCCGTCAAAGAATAAAGAAATACGAATGGTCTTTACAGCTGATGATAAGAATAACACGCGCGAGTTTCAAGATTCTATATCTATTCCTGTAATTGAGGAGGTACTTACCTCTGATGGTTGGAAATCTGTGAAAGAAGTAACTACTGGAGAAATGATAAGCATAACTGATGATAGTGGAAATGCTATATTCTCTCCTATAAAACAAGTTGTTAATACTGGTAGCGCTATTGAACTAACTTTCTAAAAGTAAAGCGTTAGATGTATATATGAAATAAAAGGAGGTGATGTCAAATGAAGTCAATAACTACAAGAACAAGATATGCTCTTGTTGGTTCTGACTTTTCTTAGGTCACAACAAGAACCGAGACTTCTTTGTTCTATGGCTCATGACGAGGCAATGTTAGGGGCATATAGAGACAAAAAAGATCTGTACGCAACAATTGCTCAAAATGTTTATCATAATAAATACGAAGACAATCTTGAACATCACTTAGACGGAACTCCTAATCCAGAAGGAAAGAAACGAAGAAGTAACTGCAAAAGCATCTTGCTTGGAATCATGTACGGAAGAGGAGTTGCTTCTATTGCTGAACAAACAGGTTGTACAGTTGCAGAAGCACAAACAATTATTGATGGTTTTTACAAAGCCTTTCCTGCAGTTAAGTCTTGGACAGACACAACGCAACAAGATGCAAAGAAATCAGGTTATGTAGAAGACTTCTTAGGCAGAAGACGTCGCTTATCAGATTTGTTAAAACCTAAGTACACTATCAAAGTTTCGGGCGAAGACACAACACTTTCAAAAGATTTCAATCCTTTGCTGGGATGTTTGGGACTTGTGAAAAACACACAAGGAACAAAAGCAGAAAAGTGGCAATCAGCATTAGACAAGTGTCGTAGTAGAAAAGAATATGAACAGATAAAAACTAATGCAGAAAAAGAAGGTGTTACAATAATTGATAACGGCGCATTTATCGCACAAGCGGAACGACAGTGTGTCAATGCAAGAATACAAGGTGGAGCTGCTACAATAACAAAGTTAGCAATGACAAAAGTTTTCAATGATCCTGAATTAAATCAGCTACAGTTCAAATTGCTGATTTGCGTTCACGATGAGTTGATTGGAGAGTGTCCGGAGCAGAATGCTAAACGTTGTGCGGAAAGGCTATCTGAAGTCATGATAAATGCAGTGAAAGGACTTGTAGAATGTCCTATGAAGTGCGACAGTGTAATAATGCATTCTTGGTACGAAGATGAATTTGCAGCAAAAGTACAAGAGTACTATAAAGCAGAGTCGGATGCTGGAAAGTCTTCAGAAGAAATAATTAGCACACTATTAGCTCTCCATGAAGAGTTGTCTGAAGAACAGCTGATATATCTACTTAATTTACAACTATAATTTTTATGTAAAGGACATGAGATGAGTTTTACATTTGACGGAATTGAAGCAATAGGATTAGTTGCTACTGCATTACTAATTGCTTCTATGTGTTTTAACACAAAAACATTTAAAGGGACTTTGTGGCTAAGAATCCTGAATATGCTATGTAGTATTGTTTGGATTGTTTATGCTTGTTGCAAAGGTCTTTTAGCAACTTTGGTGTCAAACACTTTGTTAACATTTATCAATTTATATTTCTTAATTGTTGCCGTAAAAAACAAAGAAAATTTTGGTAAATAAACAAACTAGTTTGTATACATATAATGAGGGATGTTCAGTTGTCTACTCCCGCCCTCAATAAAATAAATTAAAACGGAGACTATTTATGAAAAAAATATTTAACGAATACAAAGTATTGTTGAGAAGTGTACCTAGCCTTATTGTTGGCCTATTTATTGTTGCAGTTGTTAGTTGTAATATACTTGCTAACAAAACAATTGTAAGTGTCGGAGATTGGTTCGCACTAGATGGCGGAATTGTTGTCAGCTGGCTGATATTCTTGTGTATGGATATGGTAACTAAACGATTCGGACCAAAAGCTGCAACTCGTCTTACATTAGTTGCAGCGGGCGTTAATTTGCTTGTATGTGGATTGTTCTACATTGTTAGTATAATACCTTCTTCAGCAGATGACTACACTGCATTAAATGCAATTTTAGGTGGTACGTGGTTTATTCTTATGGACAGTACAATAGCATTTATTGTCTCAGGAATAATCAACAACTTTATAAACGCAGGTATTGGTAAAGCGTTCAAGAAAAATCCTGACGGAAAACTTGCATACATTTCAAGAACTTACGTGTCTACATTCATAGGCCAGTTTATTGATAATTTGATTTTTGCAGTTTTAACCTTCATGGTATTCAGTCCTATTTTCTGGGACGGATTTAGCTGGACTTTCTTACAGTGTGTAACTTGTTCATTAACAGGTGCAATTGCAGAGTTGATAATGGAGATTGTTTTCTCTCCTCTTGGATATAAAGTCTGCAATAAGTGGAAAGCAGAGGGTGTTGGTAAAGAATATCTTGAACTCGTAAAAGCCTAATTCAGAAAAAGCAACACGAAATACGGCATCGTGTTGCTTTTTTATTTTTTTTTTGATATAATTTAACTAGAAGGGTAATAAATATGAATACTGAAATGAATAATAATAAAACACGAATTTCTAAAGAAAAATTTACAGAAGCACAGTGGAAGCTGTTTCAACTAGACTCGAACCGAGCTAGAGTTGCTAACTACGGTTCTGGGTATAAAGGTAAAAGTTCCTGTTTTACCGTTCGTAACGACGAAAGGTATCAGATAACGCAAGAAAGCGATGTAAGTGATATTGTTGTTGAAAAGTACGAAAGTAAATTTCATTAAAAGATTTTAAGAGTCAATTATAAATCAGTTGACTCTTTTCGTTTTTTACATTATAATATTATTAACAAGGTAAAATTATGTTAAGTAAACTCACATTTTGTAAACTATTAAATCATGTAAGAGCAACTCGTGATATACGTTTATGTCAAATACTTGAAGAAAGCACTGATGTTGCGTGGAGTGATGAACTTTGGGACAAAGCCTTTTACAGTAGTGTTCCTACGTCTGAAGTATATGACGATGTTGTCGTATATATTTTGAAACATAACTATTTTCTTCATACTCCTGTTTATAACGTAGCAGATCTGTTTGAAAACATCATAAAAGCTGATGCGCTAATAGTACTTATGGTCAAAGAAAAAGACCCTGAAGACCCTTCAACAATGTATTATAAACATGTATTCAAAGGGCAAGGACTTCAACTTATAAACGAAAACAGCCCTTTGTTAAAGCGAGAAGTTAAATACATACATAATGTAGTCCAAGACAAACCATTTGAGGATTACATTTTTGTTGAAATCACAGATAAAGAAATATCAGAAGTTTTTCATTCTGAACTTGAGTCAGAAGACTTAACTATGTATAATAATATATAAGAAAATACTTGTGGAGGTAGTATGCCCTATTATTTTTCAGGCTCTTATAACCAAGAAGTAAAAATTAAATTGAATGTAGACCAGCTTTTTTCTATGTACCACGAAGAAAAGCTAATCACAAAAACTATTTTGTACAAAAGAGAACACCCAGAGTACACAGCAAAGTTAATGTTGGATAGTGGAGCGTTTACTCATTATCAACAAGCTAAGAAAAAAGGTATAATTCTTACAGATAAAGACATGCAAGATTACACGGACAACTATCTTAAGTTCTTGAATGAATGGGGAGAGGATCTTGAATGTTTTGTTGGAGTAGATACTGTACCTAATCCTGACCATGTTGATCCAACGTTTGTTCATAAAACTTGGGCAAACTATTTGTATATGTGGGAAAAATTGAAGCCAAGTATTCGTCACAAACTTATTCCAGTTTTTCACTTTGGTGAAGATTTTGAAGAGTTGAAAAAATGGCTCGAATTTCGACATCCTGATGGCAGCAAAGTTGAATATCTTGGTCTTGCAATTTCTTTGGAAGGAAACAAAAAAGTTAGAATTGCATGGGGTCAAGAAGCAGAAAGAATTATAAAAGCATCTTCAAATCCGAATGTTAAAACACACGCATTCGGTGTTGGTGTTAAAAGCGTTCTTGAAAATCTTGATTGTACTTCGACGGATGCTACTAGTTGGTTGAAACGTGCAGCATACGGAATGATATCTATTGACGATAAATCTATATATGTAAGTGAAATACAAGAAAACAGGTCAGATGGCAGACATTTCAGAGATAAATCAACAGCATATCAAGAAGAAGTGCTCAAAAAGATAAAAGAAAGAGGGTTCACGATTGAGCAGTTAGCTACAGATAACTACGCTCGTGCTGAATTCAACATCTTAGATACTCTGGAGTGGTATAATAAGTTACACGCTTCAAATCGTGTTGAAAAAGGTGCTAAGGTAGATTTAGGTTGGTAATTACAAATTAAATAAAAAGAGTCGGCTATTTTAGTTGACTCTTTTGCTATGTTACTTTATAATATAAGTATAAAAAAGAAAAGAGGTACTAGGTATGAAAGTTAAAGACATGAATGCAAGGCAACAGAAGGCTTTTTATAACATTAAGTATGCGGCAGATGATTTGTTAGGCGGTTTGGAAAACACTTTACTCGATTATGATGAAGACAGCGAAGAATATAAACAAGCAAATGAGTTGTTATCTAATCACTCAGAACTTGTTAATCAACTTTATAAGAGGGCTACTACAGAACTTTATGGTCCAGGTTTCTGCGGTTTTGGAAAAGAAGCTCAGATGATTATTCGAGACATAAACTTTTGTGGTAAAGACTGGTTAATGGAACGTTGTGAAAAACGTATAACAAAAGAAGGATATTAAGAGAATTATTTTGTATAACATAGTAAAAAGAAAAGGAACATATATGAACAAAGTACTTATTACTGGAACCAGTTGTGGTGTAGGAAGAGCGACAGCACTAAAAATGTTGTCTATGGGGCTTGAAGTATTTGGATTGGACTGGAAAAAAGCAACAATTCATGCAAAAAACTATCATCATTACGTGTGTGATGTTGGCAACTATGATTCTTTGCCAGAGCTTTCTGATGTTGAATACATTATGAATAACGCGGGAATAGTTACACCAAAAGCAGACGCTATGAGGGTTAATCAACTTGGTTATATAAACATATTAAAGAAATATGCTGACAATAATAAACGTTTGAAGAGCATTTTAATGATTGGCTCAACTGCTAGTATTAAAGGCTATGATAATCGAGATTATTGTGCTTCCCAGGGAGCAAGAGACGCATTAACAAAGTGGGCTGCTAACAACTATGGAAATGATGAAAGACATGTAATTGTTAATGAGCTTCGGTTAGACGGAATTGTTGCTGCAGATCCAGAAAAAGGAATTCAAGGGACTTCTCTTGAGCCTGAGCTGTATGCTGCAGAAGGACTTATGGACCAGATTGCTAACCTAAGTATTCTGAAACGTCTTGCAACAGTAGAAGAAATAGCAGAATGGTGTTACTTTGTATTAGTAGTTAATACTATTGTAACTGGGCAAATAATTGATGTCGATGGTGAACTTATGGGAGCATTCAGATTTGTACCTTATCCGGGGTGGAATGATTAAATTTTTTATAGACACCTGTCGCAAGCAGTTGTCTTTTGTATATAAACTATCATGGAGGAATATAAAAACAATATGATTATCAGAGCAGAAAAATTACAGCCTGCTTGTAGCAAACTTCTTCCTGCAGTTGATTCTAGTGCAATTGCAGAAATAACAGATGTACTTGAATTGAAAGCAAGTGGAAAAATTCTTTACATCAATGTTACTAACAGAGAATATTTTGCACAGGTGAAAATTGAGCTAGATGATGTCGTTGATTTTCACGCAACAGTTAGCGCAAACCTTTTCTTGAGACTTGTTTCTCAGATAACAACGGAAACAGTAGAATTGAATGTTGCAGAAACAACGCTTAAAATGAAGGCAAATGGTTCTTACGATATACCGTTGATTTTTGACAACGATAAACTGATGGAACTTCCTGCTATTGAAATAAATAACGTAACGACAGAACTCACAGTTGAAAGTGATATCTTGCAGAGTATTTTGAACTACAACTCTAAAGAGCTTATGAAAGATCTTATACTTCAGCCTGTTCAGAAAATGTATTATGTTGACCAAGAAGGTTGTATTACTTTCACAACAGGGGCATGTGTAAATAACTTCCAACTTGAGCAACCGATTAAGGTTCTTCTCAATCAGCGTCTTGTTAAACTTTTCAAGTTGTTTAATAGCGGAAAAGTCAAAGTAACTCTAGGTCATGACGCAATTTCTGACACTATCATTCAGACAAAGATTAAGTTTGAAAATGACATAGTTTGCTTGACCGCAATTTTGTCTTGCGACGATGACTTAGTTAATAAAGTTCCAGCAGCAGCAATAAGAGGAAGAGCAAATAAAAATTATCCATACAACGTTTCTTTTAGCAAATCAGAATTGAATGAAACAATCAACAGACTGCTTTTGTTCTCCAGCACTAGTGCACTAAATCGAATTAAGTCAGATAGCAAATTTGTTTTTGAATACAATTATGTAAGTATTTATGATGTAACCTCTGCAAATGTCGAAAGAGTATTTTATAAAACGGGAGTGTTGCCTGAAGGAGAACAATATATTGCAACATTTGACTTGAACGACTTGAAACATGCGCTAGACAGTAGCGAAGATGATTTTGTTACTTTTGGATTTGGTGATCACGCAGCTTTGGTAATCAGTTCTAAGAGTGTAAGACACGTTGTGCCTGAAGTTTCTGTATAATGATAAATCGTGGTAAGCAGTGGGAAAAGAAATTTGAAGAGGATTGGCGCCGTTGTTTTCCTGACGGCGTCATTATTCGTATCCCTGACCAGATGAGTGGATTGAAAAACTCTTCAAAAAATTTATGCGATTATATTTGTTTTGACGGCGTTCACTTATACTTAAACGAGTGTAAGACAATTACAGGTAATACCTTTCCCGTAACAGGATTCACCCAGCTAAACGCCTTGCAACCGTATTGCAATAAGCGCAACATTCGGGCTGGAGTTGTTATATGGTATTCTACTCATAAAAGAGTGATATATGTTCCTGCAGAAGGATTTCAAAAAGCAGTTGATGATGGCTTAAAGTCTATTAACATAAATAAAACAGCCTTTGATAAATACTGTATTGTTGAGATACCTTCAATAACAAAAAGAGTTTTCCCGACTTGCGATTATACGGTACTTAGTTCTTTAGGAGATAATTATGGAAGAAAAGAATGATTTATTGATTACTACTTTGCAAAATAATGACGTTATTTCAGAGCAGCTTATTTCAATTGCAGACCAAATTGTTCAGTCTTATTCTGCAGTTCTTGACAATTTGATGCAACGAATTTATCAAGCTGTTGTTACTACTCAAGATGTTAGTGATCAGACACTGGAAAATTATTTTCTTGAGCTTTCTAGCACACTTTATTTTGTAGGCGAACAAGTTGAGCATCTTGGCATAAGCACAGACGTTGCAGAAGCACAGTTTAAAGAGAAGTTTAACACTGCATATCTGAATTATGCTGCAGAAAGAGACGACAAAGGAAAGTCGTTAAGAACAGTTAATGAAAACACTGCTCTAGCAACGGAACAGTCTAAATATGAAAGCGCTGTTAATGATTTACAAACAAGAGCATTTGATCTTTTGAAATATAAAATTACCGCTGCACAGACAATGGTAGGTACACTTAGCAAAATGTTATCTAAGAAGATAAGTGACGCTTCGCTAACAATGGCTTCTAGTAAAGGAACAGCTGAATGATAAGATTTGAAAAAGTATCTTGGGAAGAGTATAAAAAGGCTATAGAAGAGTTCTGTGCAGACTCAGAATATGATATTGACTATGACAGCATTAGAGAGGATTGGGAACACATAAAGCTGCCCACCAGAGCTACCAAAGCTTCTGCAGGGTATGATTTCTATGCTTGTATGCCAATGCATATCTATACTCACGATATGCCTGCTGCTATTTATCCCACTGGAGTCAGGTTTATTACAGATAGAGATGATATTTTCTTGATGTGTGTACCTAGAAGTGGTCTAGGGTTTAAAAAAGGATTGAAACTGCTAAACACTTGTGGTATAATTGACAGTGACTATTGGCAATCTGATAACGAAGGGCACATCAAAGTCAAAATGTCTGCCAAGGAACCTATTACCATAAATCAGGGTCAAGCATTTATGCAAGGAATTATCGTTCCTTTCTTAAAAGTTGATGACGACGATTGTATAAAAAATAGAAACGGTGGTTTCGGGTCTACTGACAATTAAGGAGTACTTGTGGCAAAACTAAGTGACATTGTGTCAACAATCTGCAAAGAATATAAAGACAACACTTTAATAGTAAAAAGTAATGTGACGCCTAATTACAAAAGATTACCCTGTGGGGCATTTGGAATGGACTATCCTCTATTTGGAGGACTACCTTATGGGCGAATATGTATGTATTCTGGTCAGCCACATTCAGGTAAAACAACAGCAGCAGTTGTTGAGATGGCTGCTTTTCAAAGAGCAAATCCAGAAAAAACATGCGTTTATGTTGATGTTGAGCATTCGTTAGATTTGCAATTTCAAGCAAAAATGACAGGGCTAGATTTAAATCGTATGTATTACATGAATCCTGCACATCTTTCTGGTGAACAAATTCTTGACGCTATAATCGATATGCAAAAAGATGCAGAAGACATCGGAATGATTGTTTTAGATTCTATACCTGCTCTTTTGCCTGCAGATGTTCTTGAAAATGACATAAGTAAAGATGTCGGTATGCGAGGAACAATTGCGAAGCCTTTACACAAGTTTTTAATCGAAATGTCTTCTTTACTAAGTAAGAAAGAAAATATTCTTATATTGATAAATCAAGTTCGTCAAGTAGGTACCACTTTCACTGGTGCGCCTATTTATAAAGAACCAGGTGGAGATGGACCTAGATATTATTCTTCTGTTAGTGTTCGTTTTGGAACAAGAACGTTTACTCAGGGAGAAAACATGGACGCATGTAAACCCGATGGAGAGGGCGCTGACGGATATCGTATTCGGTTTAAGATAACTAAAAATAAGACTGCCCCGTGTAACAGAGGAGGTGGTTTTATCACTTTTAGATATGACACTGGGCTAGATTGGATACACGATTTGTTAGAAATTGCAATTCAATTTAATTTCATTCAACGCTTGAATAACATAACTTATCAGCTCATTGATTTGGAAACAGGCGAAATTCTTACCAATGAAGAAGGAAAAGAGCTGAAAGGTAAGAAGTCAGATTTAATCGAATATATAAAAAATAACATTGCTTTTCAGACAAAATACTTAGATATGTTAACAAAGTACATTTCTGCTGATAATGTTTCTTATGGCTCGTTGCTTGATGAAAGAACAATAAAAGAAATAGACGCAGAAGAAACTAGTATTACTGCATAATCTCTTGTATATCTTAGCGTGCAAACTTAAATTGTTTTGCACGCTTTATTTTTACTACTTAAACGGAAATATTACTCCCGGCGAAGGAAATCTTATAGGTGACTATTTTGATGGAATTTCTAATTAAGTTAGCAAAAGAATGTATAATAATTAAAACAATAATTTAAAATATATTAGAGAGCAAATTGAGATGTCTTTTGGGTTAGTTGTAAGAGAAAAGAATGGTCAAAAGAAACCTACCCGGTATTACAGTAACAAACAAGAAAAAGCTGTTGCTAAAGTAACGGGAGGCAAAAGAACGCCTAATAGCGGAGCGACAACATTTGGAGGGAAGGGAGACATTTTAACAGATACATGGTTGATTGAATGTAAAACGAAAACTTCTCCTTCAGAGTCTATAACAATAAAAAAAGAGTGGATAACTAAAAATGCACAGGAGTGTGCATTTGAAGGTAAACAACATAGTGCAATAGCGTTTAGTTTCGGACCCGACGAACATAACTATTATATAATAGATGAGTTTTTATTTCAAGAACTACTAGAATATAAAAAGAATACTTAAGTTTTTAGTAGGTTAGCCTTATGCGCTAACCTTTTACTTTGTATAAATACCTATATGAAAGATATAATTAAATGGTCACACAGTAAATTGTCGACAATTCTAACATGCCCTATGTCTTATTATCTTAATTATGTACAAGGAATAAGTCCCAAGAAAACAAAACCTGCATTTGAAATTGGTAGTGCAGTGCATTGGGGCATAGAACATAATACTTATGATCTTAGGCAGTATTATATAGACGAAGAGCTTCTTGGTGAGGATTTTACTCAGGAACAACTATTAGCGCAAGCAATGGATTATTTTTACTTGTGCTATAAAGACTATCTTTATAAGCAGATTCTAGTTGATCCTACAACACAAGTAGAGCTAAAGTTGCTTGAAGAAAAACATGAAGGCTTTATAACAGCACAGTTACCTTCGTTTCTCCCAGAGATGGAAGCGCATAATTTTTTGGGTATTGTAGACTTACTTTTTAAAACAGACAAAGGGTTTGTAATAATTGATTTTAAAACTTCCAGCTGTGAACCTGATTGGAATAGTTATTTGGACCAATTATATAGATATGTATATCTGGTGAAAGCAAAGTATCCAGAGACACCAATTGTAAAAATTGGTATTATAAACATCCGTAAAGCACAGTTATATAAAAGAAAAGATGTATCTAGTCAAGACTACTTCAACATGCTTTGTCAAGAATATTTTAACAACCCTACAAGATATATTGACTATCATGAATTTCCAGCTTCAACAATAAAACAAGACTTTATGGATGACTACATCAAAAATCTATCTCGTATGGTTGACACCGCGTATACGATTGATAAAAACCAAGCGTGGTACATTAACTTTGCGGAAGCAGAAGGAAAGTATGGAAAGTCAGACTACTATGATATATTCTATAAAACAGAGAACGCTTATACGAAATATAAAATAAAAGATAAAGTGTGGTCAGAAGAAAAACAAGCTTTTGTAAAAACACGTTCTTGTGTTCCTATAGATATGGATGTTGTTGAACATTCCAACATATTAAATCATTACTCCGACTACAAAGCACTAAAAGAAGAACACAAAGAAGATTTTGACTCTTTTATTAGAACAAATTACATTGTTGATGAAAACTTATTATATACATATCAACTAACAGAACAGAAGTTACTTGAACAAAAGGAGATTTGAGTATGTCAAGTTATGTCACATTTTGGGTAAAAAATGCTAAAGGACAGTATACTGTGCTTACTTCATATTCACGTAGTAGCGAGTTGTATGCTGCTCTTCATACAAATGGTTGTAGAGGGAAGAGAGTAAAAACTAACGACGAAGTTTTTGGAGAAAGAATTATCGCTCAGCCTTTTACACGTAAAGACAGTGCAAACTGTGTTGTTACACTAGAACACAATATAAACACATTGAAGACAGCAAAAGAGTCTTTTCAAGAAAATATAAAGCTTGCTTTGCAAACATCTGACCCTTTAGAAGAAAAAATGGAGTATGTTAATACCTGTAAAGCTGAAATTGAAGAATGTGAAGAAGAAATTTCTGCAAATAAGAGATATATTTATCTGTTACAGTTTTTTGAAGAGATAAGAGAAGAGAATCACACTTTTGGTGACGAATTAGATTATGACGACATTATTTGGGCAGGAATTGATGCCTCGCTAGAAGGCGAAACAGAGGAGGATTAAAATGCTAACAAAAGACAATTTTTGTAGAATTGTTACTCAATTAAGAGAGTTAGACAAACTTGAACAAAATCTAGTAAAAGTTCTAGATTGCAGTATTAGTAACGTAATTTCTAATGTCATAAATGAATTACTTGTAGCCCTTGTCGAGGATTCAGAAACAGACTGGACTGATGATTTGTATGACGATGTTTTTGACCGAAGCCTGAACGAGGAAGAAGTTTATGCGCGAGTTAAGGAACTACTTCAGAGAGGTGAATATGAAGGAATATAAAGTTATACATGTAAATGTTCCTACTCAAAAAACACGCTATTCAGTACTAGAAGCAGTAATGAATTATCTTGAAGACAAAGCTGTAGACGGGTTTAAAGTAGAACAAGTAGTAGAATTTTCTGACAAAAGAATTGGATTGCTCTGTTCTCAAGAAGGGCTTTACGACATAACGTCTGACAACACTTTTCATCACTTACTTTAATAAGTTGATTGTTTAGTCATTTAATACTATAATAATGTTATAAAATTTATTTGGAGGTAGTTTTTATTATGAAAACTAAGAAAATTATGACAGATATGGAAGTAGACAAAAAGGTTAGACTTATTTACACGCAGTTTGACAGAAAAAGAAAACTGACTGACAGACAAGTAGAAACATGTAAAAGAAATTTGCAGAAAGGAAAAAGAACTGTTGCAGAACTTGCAAAGAAGTACAATGTATCTGAGTTTGTAATCAAATACAACACTGACCCCGAATTCCGTAAAGCTGCAATAAACGCTCGTTCAGGTAAGCATTATGGCGTTACTACAGCAGATTTTGACAACCGTGTTGCATATAAAAGAAAACTGATGAAAAACAGAACATATCTTAAACTGGTAGGAGTAAAAGCTTAATGATTACACAAGAAGAACTAGTTCAAAATCAGACACGTTATGTTACTTTACTTCGTTCAATAACTCGTGAAGGAGCAAACATAGAAGGAATGATTCGGAAACTAGAGTCAACTGACTTTTTTGACGCTCCTGCAAGTACTCAGTATCATAACGCATTTAAGGGAGGGCTGTGTCAGCACACGCTTCATGTTAGAGACATGTTGTTCAAGTTTGTTGCGACAGCTTTTCCTGAAGGCAGCCCTTGGACAGACGATACGCTTAACATTGTTTCTTTGTGTCACGATTTGTCAAAAATGAACTTTTATGAACCTTACTATAAAAACGTAAAAGTGTATTGTGAAAATGGCACAAAGAAAGACAATATAGGCAAGTTTGAATGGACTTCTGAAGAAGCATTTAAGGTTAAAGAAGCAAGTGACAGATTTATGCTAGGCTCTCATGGTCAAAACTCTGAATATATAGCAGGTACCTACATTCCGCTTTCGTTTGAGGAAACTGTAGCTATTGTAAATCACATGGGGTGGGAACCTACAGCTAATATGGACCTTACAGGTATTTACAATAAACATTCTTTGGCTGTTATGCTACACATTGCAGACTTTTACAGTACCTTTGTATTGGAAAAACTATATTGATGAATTCTTTCATAAAAGAGCAACTAAAGAAGTGCAAAGTTGCAGAATTACCAAATTTAGAGCAAGCGAAAGAAGTTCTTTTTATTCCGAAAAAAGAACCAGAGAAAGAACCAGAGCTAAATCACTATTATATAATCGAGTTAGAAGACTATGTAATAAATGAGCCAGAAGGATTTACACTTAGTGCAAATTGGAATAAAGGAACTAAGCCTACATGTTCTTATTATAAAGTTCAAGTAGTACAGCTTCTAGGGAAAATGGTGAAGGTTTCAGGTATCAGCTATGATGTTATTAACAGCACAGACCTTTCTGACGTTTGGACAGGCTGGTTACCTAGAGCAAGTTTTCACATAAAAAAAGAATTGTGCGTATAATTTACGCACTGTTCTTTTGTATAAACATAAAATGGAGGTATTATGGCAGAGTCTCTGGCAGTAAAATATAGACCAAAAGAGTTTGACGAAGTTTGTAGTCAAAAGGCTGTTATACAAATTCTTGAAAAACAGTTGAGTCAAAAAGAAGTTAAGAATTGTTATCTTTTTTGTGGACCAAGTGGAACAGGTAAAACGACTTTAGCGAGAATCTATGCAAATAAGTTAAACGGTGGAATAGGACAGCCTATTGAAATTGACGCAGCTTCAAATTCTGGTGTGGAAAATGTAAGGCAGATTATAAAAGCTGCACAAGAAAGGTCTCTTCAAGGAAAGTATAAAGTGTACATAATTGATGAGTGTCATGCTTTGAGCAACGCGGCGTGGCAGGCCTTTTTGAAGTGCATAGAAGAACCTCCAAGGTACACAATTTTTATGTTTTGTACAACAGACCCTCAGAAAATTCCTCAAACAATTTTAAACAGAGTTTGTAGATTTAACATCACAAAGATTCCTACAGAAGAACTTAAGAACAGATTGTTGTATGTTTGTAAACAAGAAAACTTTACAAACTATGAAGCTGCGTGTGACTACATTTCAAAGATTTCAAATGGTGGGGCAAGAGACAGTTTAGCAAATCTTGAAAAAGCAGCTGCATATAGTACAGATTTGTCTTTAAACAATGTTCTTACAGCTCTAGGTAATTATTCATATAACACCTTCTTTGAGCTGTTAAATGCGTTCATTGACGCAGACCAAGGGACAATTTTGAGAGTCATCTCTAACTATTACGAAGCAGGAAATGACTTAAAATTATTTGTAGATCAATTTTTAGCATTTACAATAGATGTAACTAAGTATTCAATTTTTAAGAGTTTTGAGCTTATAAAAATTCCAGAAAATATGAAAGCAGAACTTGACAATGTTATTAACATTCAAGATGCTACAAAGTATTTTACTTATGTTATAGACAGAGTACTTGATACAAAAAACATGATAAAAAATGATAGTCAGATAAGAGCTTCTATAGAAGTTATGTTTTTAAGAATTGCGAGGGGTCAATGAATATCTTAGGTCAGGATAAATTACTGAATACAATCAACGAATTAAATCTTGACACATTTCCGAGATCTGTAATGTTATTAGGCGCAGAAGGCTCTGGCAGACATTCTATTGTTTATTTTATCGCTAAACACTTGTCTTTACCTATAGAAGATATTTCAGAAAAGTTAACGCTAGAAACAATTGATGATATAACAACTCGAAGCAGTCCTTCTATTTATATTATAAACACAAAAGACATTACGGTTAAAGAACAAAACACAATTCTTAAATTTATAGAAGAACCTTTGAAAAATGCTTATGTCATAGTGTTGGCAGAAAGCAAAAATAGGCTTTTAGATACTGTGCTTAACAGGTGTTTAATTTGGCAGTTAGAAAACTATTCAAGAGAAACGCTAGAAAAGTTTTTGCCTCAGTCTGATCAAAGTAATTTAATACTTGAAATCGCAGCTACACCAGGACAAGTATTAAAATATCAAAGTATTCAGTTTGAAAAGTATGTAGAGCTTGCAGACAAAATTATCAATTGTATTGATTTTGCATCTGTTCCGAATACTCTTACGCTTGTTGATAAGTTAAAGTATAAAGAAGAAGATAAAGGTGAACTGGATGCAAACATTTTCTTTTCAATCTTATTGCATGAAGTTTGGCAAGCGTCAAAAAATTGCTTAAAACCTTATGCAGATATTATGTATGTATTAACAAATAAGTTAAAGAATGACCTGTTAATTGCAAACATAGATAAGAAAGCGCTGTTTGAAAATTATTTGTTAAAGCTTTGGGTAGAGGTTAGAAGATGAACATCGAAGAACTTAAACAAGATATACTTCAACACACTATAAAACCTGGGCTGATTATTTTTGAAAACACAGAGCATAGTTTTGTTGCTAATCAATATATAAAAGAAATTGCAAAGCAACGAAAACTTTCTATTGAACAAGTAGAGAGTCTTTCAGAAATAAATGCTAGAGCAAATGACATTTTTGGACTTGACTTATCTGACTCAGTTCTGTATGTTTGTAGAACAAAAGAGTTTGACGCAACGTCTTACGACCCTTCGTTAATAGAACGTGATGACGTTGTTATTGTTTGTAATAAAGCATTAGGTGGACCTCGTTGGGATGATAGAATTGTAAAGGTGCCAAAGCTCGAAGCTTGGCAAATAAAGGACTACATGTATTCTAAAGCACAAGGAGTCAACAAAAAACAGTTAGATTGGCTACAAGATTTGTGTGAAAATGATATATATCGTATAAGTGAAGAATTGGATAAAATAACACTCTTTGACAAAAAAGAACAAGACAAAATGTTTTCTGAATTTGTTAAAGATAATGTTTTTAGTGATTTAAGCCCTTACACGATATTTAACATGTCTAATGCAATAATGGATAAAAACATTAAAGCGTTAAAAGAAGTTTGGACAGATATTGATAAATGTGATATTGAACCTTTAGGGTTAGTGACAATACTGAAAAATAACGTTAGAAATATCATAAAGATACAACTTAATAAATGCCCTACCGCAGAAAGTGTTGGTATGAGTCCTAAACAATTTTACGCAGTATCAAGAAGTTGTGGTAAATATACTAAAGAAGCGCTAATAGAATTACTTACAATGTTAACTGAAGTAGACAAAAAATTGAAAACTGGTGAACTTCCGGCTGATTTGATTTTGGATTATATTGTCTTAAATATGTTAAGCAAGTAATTTATACTAATAGTTTGCTAAGACCTTGCACAACTTAAATTTGACCGTTGTGCGGGTATTTTATAGGAGAATACATATGAATGATGTAATAAATCATCCGGCACATTATACATTTGGAAAAATTGAAACAATTGATGTAATTGAAGATTGGAATCTTCCTTATCATCTCGGAAATACTGTAAAATACATATCAAGAGCAGGGCACAAAGATCCCACAAAGAAGATAGAAGATTTGAAGAAGGCTCAATGGTATTTAAACAGATATATTGAAAAACTAGAGCAGGAGGCAAAGAATTGAACGTAGAACTTATTTCATATACCGCTGACCCTGTTAAAGTTATAGAAACTGCAGCATCAACTTGTTATGACTCAGAGCCTACAGAAGGCAAAATAATGAAACATTGCTATAATTCAGGACACCATTCTGTTCTTGAATTTGCAGAATTTACTTTTAAGATAAGTGGTGTAAGCAGAGCACTAACACATCAACTCGTCAGACACAGACTTGCAAGTTTCGCTCAGAGAAGTCAACGATATTGTAAAGAAGAAGATTTTGACTATGTGATACCAAAATCAATACTACAAGATCCAGAGCTATTAAAACAGTATAAAGAATTCATGATCATGACAGATTCTCTGTATAAAAAACTTATAGCGTCAGGAATCAACGCAGAAGATGCTCGTTATATACTACCAAATGCTTGTGCAACAGAAATTTGTGTTAAGATGGACCTTAGAGAACTGATCCATTTTTGTAATGAACGGTTATGCACTTGTGCACAATGGGAAATTCGTATGCTAGCACAACAAATGAAGAACGCAGTCGAAAAAGTAAGCCCTGACTGTGCAAAGTATCTTGTGCCCAAATGCGAAAAACATTCTCCATATAATTTTTGCACAGAAACAAAGAAACGTAGTTGTGGACGGCATAAAGTTATTTCGGAAATAATAAACAAAGAAAATAATTAAAATCTACTTGATTCTTATCGGTAAAGATATTATAATAGTGTTATTAAAATACTACTTGTTGTTATCTCAATAACAAAATAAAGAAAAAAGGTGGTGATAAATGAATGGCAAAAGTAGTAGCAAAAGAGTTCAAAGATGAACAAGGTAGAAAAAGAATTGAACCTATAGAAAGTCTGATTCGTAGGTTTAAGAAAAAAGTTGCAAATGAAGGTGTTCTTCAGGCAATCAAAGAAAAAGAATACTATCAATCAAGAGGCGAAAAACGTCGTCTTACAAAAGAGGCAACTAAAAGACGTATTCAGCGTAACAATTACAAGCAGCGACTTAGAGAAGAAGTTGTTGCGGGTAAAACTCGTTTGAGTAAAACACAAATGAGAAAACTTGGAATTGTTATTAAGAAACGTTACGATATGGACAATAATGTCTAAGTATAGACATGTTTGTTTTTCTTCTTACAGTAAAAAAGAGTCAATATTTAGTTGACTCTTTTTTACAATTACCTTAAAATATTATCTATAAACCTGTATAAATCTATGAGGAGTTAACTATGATAATTGCAGTTGATTTTGATGGAACAATTGTAGAGAATGATTATCCACGTATAGGCGCACCAAAGTACAATGTTATTGTTGCTTTGCAAAATATGCAAGCCGCGGGGCATGAGCTTATACTTTGGACATGTCGTCATGGCAAAGAGTTAACAGACGCAATAACATATTGTGAAAAGGTTCATGGATTGCACTTTAGTAAAGTTAATGAGAGTTCAAACGTGTCTCTTGGCTGTTACGAAAGTTCAGGCAGAAAAATAGGTGCAGACCTTTATGTTGACGATAGAGCGATATCTCCAGAGCAATTTGTAACTTTTACAGAACTCGCACTTGAGATGTTAAACAATATATAATAGGAGAAGTTGAATGGAAACTTGGTATAGGATAACATATATAAATGAAGCTGGTTTTCCTTGTAAAGCAACAGTTAAAGATGTAAAATACTACTATTGGACAAGTAAACGAAATATATATGGCAAATATGAGAAAGTTGAAAAATCACTTGTAGGAAAGTTTTTCAAAAAACTTAAAAAGTGTTCAAATATAGATATCAAACCTGTGGAGGTAGAGTAATGTTAAACAAAAAGGGAGAACGAGAACTTGCATACATTGCGACTGTTACAGACGTGACACCAATTGAAGGTGCTGAAAAAGTAGAATTAGCACATGTAAATGGTTGGACAGTGATGGTTCGTAAAGAGCAGTTTCATAAGGGTGACCTGTGTGTATACTTTGAAATCGACTCAAAAGTGCCCGAGACACCAGTATTTGAGTTCTTGAGCAAATACAAATACAAAGTAAAAACACAGAGGTTTTTAAAAGGAAAAGTTCTTAGTCAAGGGCTAATAATGACTCTTGAAGAACTAGGACTTCAAGATTGTGCTGTTGGAGACTTTGTAACAAAACGTCTTGGCGTTACTTACTATGAGCCAGAAGACAATATAAGAAAAGCAGACAATAAAAAACTTGCTGAGCTTAAAGTCGAAAAGTTTTTAACTATTTGGAAGAAACGTCATACTTTTTTGTCAAAGTTTACTTGGATTGTAAATCTAAGAAAAAAGGTTTGGTTAAGAAAGTACTTTAGACAACAAAAGAAGAAAAAGACTGATTGGCCTTATTGGGTTGTTAAAACAGATGAGGAAAGGGTACAAAACCTTCCTACACTTTTTATCGATAATCATAAGCAGTATTGGGTTACCGAAAAAATTGACGGAACTTCTACTACTTTCACGATGACTCAAGCTCCAAAGAAAAAAAGACACGCTATTATCTGCTCTAGAAATGTAGTATTCGATACTCCAGAAAAAGAGGAAAGGAATTACTACAAAGACACCGACGGAAATGTTTATCTTGAAATGTTTGAAAAATATGATATAAACAAAGTTCTTAACTATATTCTTGATGAACATCCTGATTATGAGTTTATTACCATTCAAGGTGAGACTTATGGCGGAACCATACAAAAAAGAAAATATTGCGATGACCATCGCCTTGCTATTTTTAACTATATCTATAAGAAAAAAGGTGAAGCTCCTGTAAGACTTAATCCTGTTGATATGAAAACTGCTATTAGTAATATAAATACTAAACTTAATCTTCATCTTGAAACTGTACCTATTATATGTTCTATGTCTCTTGAAAACTATGATTGTGACAAACTTTTAAAAGAAGCAGAGGGCATATCTAAAATTGATGGTCTTCCAAGAGAAGGACTTGTATTTAGGGACATCGAAGGTAAAGAGTCTTTTAAAGCAGTTAGCAATAGTTTTCTTGAAAAATATCATAATTGAGGTAAAAACATGATACAGATTAGAAGAAATGTATTTGAAACAAACAGTAGTTCTACACACAACTGTACTGTCATGAATGACAGTGAGTATTGTAGTTTTCAGGAAGGAGACTTGTATCTTAACAACTCGTGGACAAGTACAGAGTCAAAAGTAGCAAAAAAAGAGCTTCTTACCCGAGAGGAAATTGTAGAATATCTTGAATACACAAAAGATTATAAAGAAGTAGCAAAGAAGCTAGAAGAAGTAGTTCAGGACAAAGAAGCTTTTGAAGAAGTTCTGAAAGAAGAAGACTTTGAAGATGAATTTGTTTCTGCAGAAAGGTTTTATGACGAAGATCGGTTAGAAATAGAAGAAAGAACGTATTCACTTCCGAAAGACACCCTACATATTATATGTAAATTTGGATTTGATGGTTAATAAACGAAGAGTCAGCTAATTTTAGTTGACTCTTTCTTTTTGTTCCCTTATAATATAAGTATAAAATAAGAAGAGGTAAACGTGAATGACCAAAGAAGAATTTACTAGCAAAGTTAAAGATAGAAGAGCTCCTACAAACAAAGAATGGAGCATAATTGAGTACGTGTACACATGGCACCCGTCTATTGATAACGTACGAGGAAAAGACCAGATTACAACTATCTATAACACTTGTGGAATGACTGTTATTTACGATATGTTAAAAAGAGCTACTGCTGCTCAAGGCCTTCAAGAAGCTTATGACCGAGCAAGAATTGCTTGTAATGTTGCAAAAGAAAATTTGGATAAACTAAGTACTGCTGAAGAAGTACCTCTTGGAGAAACACTATGAACTGGGTATCTTATAAAAACGGAAATTATATTGTAAAAATAAATTTGGACACAGGGACAAAGCTCAGAGTAATTAAGGGAGACAAGCCTATTGCTGACACAGTAGAGTCTATGGACCTCAAAATAACAAATATGTGCGATATGGGCTGTTCAATGTGTCATGAAAATAGCTTACCTGACGGTAAACATGCAGATTTGTTTGCACCTTCTTTCTTGGACACGTTACACGCCTACACAGAACTTGCAATCGGTGGAGGAAATCCTTTAGCACACCCTGACCTGTATAAATTCTTATGCTTCTGCAAACAGCATAAGTTTATACCTTCGATGACTGTAAACCAAAAGCACTTCATACAACAATTCGACTTTTTAAAACAACTCAGAGATGAAGGTCTTGTGTATGGCTTAGGTGTTTCTCTAACAAACATAACAGATGAATTTATCGCTAAATGTAAAGACTACGGGCCTAATCTTGTTATACATGTAATAAATGGACTTATAAAAGTTTCTGATCTAGAAAAGCTTGCACACAAAGATTTAAAACTTTTGATTTTAGGTTATAAAGTTTTTCGTAGAGGGAAGAAGCTTTACGAGCAGACCAGCGACAAAATTGAGCAAACAAAAGCAGAGTTGAAAACTTCGTTACAAAAAATTCTTGAACAACAATGGTTCAAAGTTGTAAGTTTTGACAACCTTGCATTAAAACAACTTGATGTTAAAGCGCTTTTGTCCGAAGTAGACTGGAATAACTTCTACATGGGTGACGACGGTCTTGACGGAGAACAAACTTCTGCAACAATGTTTGTTGACTTGGTTGAAAGAAAATTTGCTAAGAATAGTTGTAGTAGTGAACGATTTGATCTACTTTCTACCGCAGAAGAAATGTATAATTATTTACGAGAGGAAAAATGACAGTAAAAGAATTTATTGGCCCGTTTAAAAACACTACATTTAAAATTTACATTGACAATAATCCTTGGGAATACACTACAGACAAGTCAAAACTAGATAGCATAGGGGATTATAATGTTGTCGAAGTAAAAGCAGGTACGTGCGATGTGCTAATTTGTTGTACTCCTCCTATCTGTAAGTATTATTCTGAAAAGAAATTTATTATACCGATGTCTGTTTTTGACATTGGCGTCTATTATGGGAAGTATAGTAAACTACCCGAAAATTTGACTCAAGAAGAAACTCGAGGAATCTGTTCTGGTACAAAAATGTGTGAATTTTGTACCTGTAAAGGCAACAAAGACAACTGTGACTATAAGGAGCTAGAAAATGAAAATCTCATTTGAACTTTTTCAGGAAGTATTAGGTTTTATAGAAACTCGTAGTATTCAAACTGAAATTCTAGACGCAGTAGTAAAAGACATCTCTCCTGAATCAAATATTTTTGATGACACAGAGATGTACTCTTTGCTTACTAAAATGTTAAAAGAAGCCACAAATGATAAATATGATTATATAAGCTATTGGATGTGGGAATTAGACTTTGGCGACAGTTGGGAACCAGGAACACTCTTAGACACAAATAACAAAGAAATACCTTTGAAAACAGTAGAGGATTTGTGGAAATTTTTAGAAAGCACGTATGAAGAAAATGCCGAATAATTATTGCATCTGGAGAGCGAATTGTGTCGTTCTTAATTCAAGAAAATGGCCAAGAGAAGATTTACGCACATACCTGTGCTGTCACGACTGTTCTGACACAAAGTGCGACATAAGATGTACAACAGATTTAACAAAATGTACATATAAATGTGACCAAGAAACAGCACAAGGATACATTGACAGAGCTACTAAACGTTTAACAAATAATGTCTTTGCAGCAATTAAACCGGAAGCGAAGGTAAATTTACCTAAAGAACATACTAAGACCGCTGCAACACCGGAAAAAACGCCCGAGCAACCCCTTGCAACTACTTCGTTTCAAGTTCCACAAAATAAAAAAGCGCTAGCAGCACTTTTGAAAGTTAGTTACGACAAAGTTGCATATAGAATAGACGTAAAGAAAATGACATATCAGCAAGTATATGAGGAACTAAAAAATGCTAAGCGCTAAATACAAGGAAGGATATAAACAAGCACTAAACGATGTGTCAAAAGATGTGCTTGAAATGAAAGTGTGGCGACCAGGTATTACTAGATTTACTGGGTATTTGCTTCTAAAAGAAGTAGAGGTTGCGTGTCTACTGAAAAAATACGGTCACGTGATTTCTTCAGAATGGTTGGAATCATTATCCGAAGAAGACAAAGAAAAAGTACTTAACACTGAAACAAAAGTTTTAAAGTGACGTTGTAAAGGAGTTAATATGATAATATTTATTGTTACTTATTATAATTTTACCACTCAGCAGCCACGAAAGTTGTATATTACCGCAAACAGCTTTTCTGATGCAGCAAAAGAAGCAGAGCAAAAGATGAGACAGAACGAATATATATTTTCTATTTCGGTGGTAGATTAATGAGTGTAATCATACCTTTTGCGCCTGTTTCCGTAAATAGCGAACAACTTGAAATAGACTGCATAGGCTCTTTTGCTATTGAAGCAAAAAATTCTATAGGGCAAAGGTTTTATTTTATTGCTCAAACAGAGTCAGGAGTAACTAGAACAATTACTTATGGACCTGTTTTTGACCAAACTCCACTGAGCCCTTGCAAAGCAGAAATGAAGTTTGAAACAATTTACTATGACTCAAGAAAAATTATTTCAGCTGCTTCAAGATTTCTTTTAAGTAAAAATGCACTGGAAGCTGAAATAGTAGACATAGCAGACGTAATACAAGAAATAATTACATCTATCGGAGGGTTGATAAGATGAAAGATAGACTTACAGACAGGTATGGAAAACTCGTTGGATACAGAGAAGAAATGCACAATGGCGAAGTTTGGTATCAAGATTATGTAGGAAGACTAAAAGCTAGGTACATAAAAGAAACAAACAGCACGTTTGATGACAAAGGAAGATTTCTTGGCTTTGGAGATTTTGGCGCATCTCTTTTGTATAAATAAGAACATCTTCAAGGAACCTTTTAACAATGACTCACAAAAAACATGATGTAAGATACATTATAGCAATTGCTCTTTGCGTGTTTACAGTTCTTGTATTGATATTTGCACTTTTAGTCAGAATAAAAGAACTTAAAAAGCCTGCTACTCCTCAACTAACAATAAAAGAGCAACAACAAGAAAGACTTTACTCGACGATTGCAGCTAATACATATTCCCGTCGAGAAAAAGAGTTACAAGAAATTTTAGTACGAGCAGTTGAAATCTTTAACGAAAGTACAAAGAATAAATACCATACAGACTTTGAGAATAAACGGTGTATTGTTTATGCAACTGTTTTCTTAGAAGTTCCTTCATATCATGAAGCATATTTTTCCGTTTCGTTTGACATTCTAATAAAAAGAACAGCAAATGCCCCTTGGCAGCAAATGAACTATGCTTGTTATCTATATCACCCGAACCATTTGGCTGGTAGATATGATTTGTCTCCAAAAAGTGTTTTAAAAGATAAAACAGAGGAATTCTTCTTATTTACAAATCCAGACACTACAAAATTTATTGATCTAGGCATAGCAGAAGGTTCTTCTCTTTATTGGGATCCTGCGTGTAGAAAGTGGCAGTTTGAAGATATACTTTCACAAAGACAAAATAACGTGCTATTCTACACTTTTGAAAGAACACAAGATTTATACTATAAAGATTCACATAGCTTTTGTTATAAATTAAGTGATGTTTTGATTTAAGGAAATTGCGAGGCAGTGTTATCGCACTATAAATAGAATACTGTGATTGTCAGTAAACATAACTGTCCAAAGCTCGTATCGCGTACAGGAGTACAGAAGGGTGAAGTAGCTAGTCCCTTTCATTATGGAAGCGTGACCGAGGGGTTGATGGTGCCAATCTTGAAAATTGGAAATCGTGATGAACGATTCGTGGGTTCAAATCCTACCGCTTCCGCCATAAAGGGTTGTAGTTTAATGGTAAAATATCGGTCTCCAAAACCGTAAGATCTGAGTTCGAATCTTAGCGACCCTGCCAAATTATTTGATTGTTTTAATGTTTTTAAGTACAATATTGTATATAAAATAAATAGATTATTGGTGCTACGACAGCTCGACGTTAGTGTACATAAAAGTGGAGATACGTCTTACCTGGGCACAGGTGGCAGTAGTTAAATGGAATAAGGAACAGCCAATAGTATTGTGGGATAGAGTAATGGTAACTCACTAGCCTCATCAGTTGCGAAGATCTGGGTTCGAGTCCCAGTCCCACAACCAAAGGTGTAGCGTGAATGATTAGAGTGTCACGCATTAACTTCTATTTACAGGCTGTATTATTTTTCAATACAGCCTTTTCTTTTTGATTCTTACTAAGAAATAACTTATAATATAGGCATAACAAACAATTTTGGAGGTATATTGTTATGAAGTATGAAGTTTTGATGAGTTTTGATAAAGGCACAACTTGGTGGTCTTATGGTATCTATAGTGACTTAAATGTTGCAAACGAAGTAGCAATGCAAGTACGTGATGAACGTGGTTGTTGGATAAAAGTAAAAGACGTTAAGGAAGACTAAGCAGATGACAGAACAAGAACGTTGGGAAGAAATTTCAAACTATTCACAGTCCTACTATGAAGGACATCCTGAAATAAGCGATGCAGAATTTGATGAGTTGTATGAGAAGTTCAAAAAAGACTTTCCAAATTCAAACTACTTAAAGCTTCCTGCAAAAGGTTTTGACCCTAATGCAACAAATTTGCAAAAATTTAAACATAAATATAGCACAGTTGGAAGTATTTCAAAAATACATTCTGTAGAAGAGACAAACTTTGTTGCTCCCTTCTTCTACAACATATCTGTAAAACTTGACGGTAGCTCACTCGTCTTGTATTACGTTGACGGACAACTTGAAAGAGCACTTACTAGAGGCGACGGTCTTTATGGTCTCGATGTTACAAATAAAGTAAAGTATCTTTGCCCTGAAGCTCTTACGCCTAAGTTCTTTCATGAAAAACCCTTTACCGGTGCAGTAAGAGGCGAAGTTGTAATGTCTAACTGTGCATTTCAAGAGTATAAGAAAGAACATCCTGAAGCAAAAATGGCTCGAAATGTTTCTACTGGACTCATGATGAGAAAAGATGTAAGCGAAGAGTTGAAATACTGTGACTACATTGCATATAAGATTCTTGCTGTTGAAAATGACGCTATGTTAGAGTGGTGGCTCCCTGAAGTACATCTTCAATTGAAGAATTGGGGATTTAAAGTTGTTACCTCTGTAACTGTAGAGGGCGAAACAATTACTGACGACTTCATGTCACAATTAAAGCAGCGTGAAGACTTTAACACTTACCCTACAGATGGTCTTGTTATTGAGACTTGTAGCTTAACAAGTGATGAAGCCGGCATTGTTACTTATGTAGAAGTTGCATATAAGTTTGCAGCAGAAACAAAAACGTGTAAAGTAATTGATGTAAAATGGAATTTTTCGCCCAAGGGCAAACTTGTTCCAGTTGTTCAAATTGAACCTACAATGATGTCTGGTGCATTAGTAAGTAATGTTTCAGGTTTCAACTATAAATTTATAATGGACAACAATATAGGTCCAGGAGCTGAAATAACAGTTTGCCGGAGTGGTGAAGTTATACCCGACATTCAGTCTGTTACAAAACCTTCTGTAGAAGTCGCTTCACCTTATACTTGCCCTGAATGTGGTGAATTACTTGAGCTAACTAAAACAGGTGTGGATCTTGTTTGTTCAAACCCCGATTGTAAAGGAAGAAAATTCTATAACAGATACACCTTTATTGAAAAGATGGCGGAAGATATAAAAGGGTTTGGTGAAGTGCTCATACAACAACTTGTAGATGCAATGACAGAATGTTCTCTTGCTCTAGAGGCTTACACAGAAGCGAGTTTGTTCTTTGACATACAACACGCAGAAAACAGTTTCTTTCAAAACGTATTTACACCGGCAAATGCAGAAAAATGTGTCAAGTTAAAACAGCTATTTCAAAAACCATTAAGTAAAGAAAAGTTCTTACGAGCAATGAACATCGACTTGCTTGGAGAAGTTGCTGCAAAGCAGATTTCAAGTAATCCTCAGTTGTTTAACACACTATTCAGTTGTGATAAGGCGCAACTACCCGCTCAACTTAGTGCTTTAGGTGTTGCTCCGGTGTTAGCAAGTAACATAATAAAGAATATACAGCGAATAAGAAACTTTAATGCAATCAATATAACTTGGGAAGAAGATAAGTCTGAAAACATTAACAAATTTATCGCTGTTACAGGAAGTTTGTCTATACCTAGAAAAGAGTTTGAAGCAAAACTTAACGCTAAAGGTTACGGAATTACTGACAACATGAAGAAAGCTGAGTTTCTTGTAACAAATGATCCAAACAGCGGAAGTTCAAAAAACAAAAAAGCAAAAGAGTTAGGATTGTATATATTAACTGAAGAAGAATTTTGGAGACGCGTGTGAATTATTATAAGGTTATAATAAAACATAAAGACTATCCTGAAGAAGGGTTTATTGAATTACGCTGCTTAGGAAAAGACGAATTACAAGTTAATGATAGTTTGTGCGCAACGTTACAAAATAACGGAGAATGTGCTGAAAACTATTTGATTTCTATTGAAAGGGTTATAGATGAAGCCAATCTCAATAAAGTTAACTAAAATAAGTAAAGTAAAAGAAACTCCTGAAGAGCGAAAAGAACGGTTGAAATACTGGGGATGTACTACAACAAGAATAAAACAAAGCAAGAAAATTTACAACCGTAAAAAAGTAAATAAAACTATTGATTCTTTGTGACAGATACTTTATAATATAAGTATAAAATTTAACTAAAGGAGTACTAGTTGACGTTATAGTAACTGGCGACGGTGATTACAGAGAAACTAAAATAGTTAAATAGTTGTGGAAATATCTATTAAATCTTTTGATTCTTACACAAAAATATAATATAATTATTGTATAATAAATATAAAGGTGCTACGAAGCAACAAGGATAAGCAAGACGTTTGAATCGGCGGTCAGCTTGCCTGAGAGTAATAGGAGCTGTAGTAAATGGAGTTTGATGAACAGCCTTTATATATCGAGTATGTAGTGTAATAGCAACACGCCTGCTTTGGGAGCAGGAATCGCCGTGCAAATCGGACATATTCGACCAGTACCCTATGGTAGGTATACATACGCGTAGTCCGAAGTCATTGGCGGATAGAGAAGAGGAATTCTTGTGCACAAGAATTAGAATAAGGTGATAATCTCGACAAAACCTACACCTACATCGAGCAGTAAACCAACTGGCAGAGTTAAACGGCTTAGAACCGTTGTAGTGAGAGTTCAAATCTCTCCTGCTCGACCACTGGGTTATTTGAGGTTGGTTCTCCCACGAAGCAATTATTACAGCGCCTAGGTAAGTTGTTTTAATTGCGTATTTGTTCTGACAAGAGTAATCTTGAAAGGTAACAAAATCTTAAACCTCCAGCCGTTGTTTTACGTTACTAGCCCACCCCCAACGAAAAACGCAGGTGAACTAGGTAAAGGGTGATGCCCGTACAGCATTGTCCTTTACATATGAGTCTTCTGGTGATTATTTAAGTTCAATTCTTAAAGGACTCTTACAAATTTTATTTTGGGGTGTCGCCAAGCGGTAAGGCACGAGACTTTGACTTTCGCATTCGTAGGTTCGAATCCTACCACCCCAGCCATATGCTCCATTGGCTCAGCTGGTTAGAGCAATCGCCTTGTAAGCGATAGGTCATCCGTTCAAATCGGATATGGAGCTCCAAACGGTATCTCAAGCATACCTCAAGTGCTTCGCTAAGGGTGCTAACAACGAAAGTACCCACCATGGAAAATTGGCTGAGAGGTCTAAAGCGGCTCCCTGCTAAGGAGTTATACCAGTTTATGGTATCAGTAGTTCGAATCTACTATTTTCCGCCAGGTATTCGTTTTTAGGTTTGCTGTTACCGCTGTAATACAGTAATGAGAGAAAGATACGCGTTAAATATCTCATGTCAAACCTAATTTACCGGGGTATAGCGCAGTTGGTAGCGCGCATGGTTTGGGACCATGATGTCGGGAGTTCGAATCTCTCTACTCCGACCACAAATCAAACTGGATACGAAAAGAAGTGGGTATAGCCAGACGCGCCCTATACTGATGCTGTCAATCACAGTTTGTCGTTGGCAAGGTATTGCCCCTCGCAAAGACAGCCTATTAGAGTTAGCGTGACTTGAGTAGGAAATCAGAGGATATCTACCTGTAATAGGTGGTGGTGGGGCGTATGGGTAATAGACGTATTACCTCCCGAAAGGCTAACGCCCCTTATTATCGGGATGTGGCGAAATGGGCATACGCAAGGGACTTAAAATCCCTCGGAGGAAACTCCATATCGGTTCAAGTCCGATTATCCCGACCAATATCGTAACTGCATTAAGGGCATTAGTAGAGGTTCGACTCCTCCAGTTACGTAGGAAGTATGCGATAAGCTTCCTAAATTATCGCGAAACTTGAGTTAGCAAGTATAAAATACTAACTGTGACTTAGTTGTCAATAAGAACAACTCAAAGCTGATTCGGCGATAGTCAGCAAGAAGGTTGAACAGGCCTATACCTTCAAATTAAATATTAAGGTGCTACTTAGTTCTCTTTTATGTTGTTAGCAAGTCCTTGATCAGGACATTGAGTCAATTGCCTTCAAGCTGTAATTCCAGTTGTCATGGTTAGTCCGTTGGGGTACGAGTGAACGTTGTAGTTAAATGGTGTTGGACGAACGGCCTTAATATTTATATATGCCCAAATGGTGTACGGTGCACATTAAGAGAGACAGTTCAACTCTGTCTGAGGGCTATTGACATAAATAAAAGGTGTTTAGCAATTCAGCCTTAAGTTATCCGTCAGAGATAAGCCGGTAGACCTGAAATCTGCAGGAGAAAATGAATGCCGATGTGTTGAGTTGGCTTAGGTCGTAATAATTGAGAGTCAATAGTTAGTATTTACTTATAAATACTTTTCGCGAATGACACCTCGGAAAGACGAGGATGCATGGTTCTTTAGTGTAGTGATTAACACATCTGACTGTCTATCAGAAGATCATCGGTTCGAATCCGATAAGAGCCGCCAATATGCGTGGGTAGCGAAGTGGTTAAACGCAGCTGACTGTAAATCAGCCGTCACAAGGCTACGGTAGTTCGAATCTATCCCCCATGCACCAGGAAGTCGTAGGTTGTATAAGACTTTAAGCCTACAGGAGCTTACTTCAGTACTTACTCCTTCAATAACAAGTACTTTTATATATCGCAGAGTAGAGAAACGGTATCTCGCTTGGCTCATAACCAAGAAATAGTTGGTTCGACTCCAACCTTTGCAACCACTTTGAGTTTTTCATTTTAGACCTCCTTACAAAAAGAAATTGCTGTATTATTATATGGCAATTTCTTTTTGATTGTTTTGTACAATTCCATTATAATAAAAACAATAAAAATAAGAGGTGACTGTATGAAAGTTTGTTATGAAACATCTATTCAAGATTTCGAGTTTTGGGGTGGGGCTGAAGATCATGCTAATATGTTGACCGAATCAGAACTTGACCAGTTCGAAGATTTTGTAAATGAAGCTTATCCAGAGGGAATTGAAAACACGCAGTTAAACGATTGGATGTGGTTTGATTTTGAGAGCGTTTGCACTATACTAGGGCTTGTATTCGACACGGACAAAGGTGAAGTAATACGATGAACAACATAGTTTATGTAATTGAAGGGACACCTAAAACAGAAGAAGGTTTCGGTTGCCCTAAAATTTCTAGCGAAGGATACAGCAACTTAGAAAACGCTATACAGTTTATTGAATCTAGAACGGGTCAACCACAACGCTTAGGTACTTCTTATATATGGTACAGTTCAAATTATAAATACCGTATATTGTTTATCAACATAAGGAGCTAAACAAATGTTTACAATGAGAGATAATCTTGGCAGATTTGAAATCGTTGCAGAAGCAGAATTTGCTCATGTATCTGTAGAGTGGATAAATTATATGGAAAACAACATTTTGATTAAAGCGGCAGGAGGCAGATTTGTGACGCAAGTAAGAGAAAAAACTACGGGAGAAGTTCTTGTACGTAGGCACGCTAAAAACGAGATCATTCGTGATAGAATGCTTTGCACTTCCATTGCTCAAGCGGAAGAAATACTAAATAAAAGAGTTGAGGAAAAGTTGAATGTCTGAAAATTTGTCTTATTATTGCATAAAAGAATGTGTTATTGGAAGCCCTGTAGCAAAAAAGTTTCTAGAAGAAGCAGACTCTGTTTGGGATTCTGTTTTTGATACTCGCCATTTTATATGCGAATGTCAAAAAACATGTAAATATAAAGCAGAAAGAGAGAATTATGATTTAAAGGAGACAACTAAATGTTAGGAGAAGGAACGCGTGTTTGTGTACATAACTATCGAGTTAATGTAGATGGAAAAAGAATTCCTATCTATAAAGAACTCCCAGAAGTAGTTTATGGAGTTATTTTTAAGTACTATAATCAAGCTTCAAAATTAAAAGTAATTGTAGAAGGTTTTACAAACAAGAAAAGTAAATATGGTTGTTATTACTTTCCAAAGTCTTTAATATTTGAACGTGCATCTGTAGATACACAAGCTTACAAAAAGCAATTGTGGAGTCTATATACATTTGCTTTAAGTGTTGAGGAAGTTCAAAATCTTTGTAAAGAGCTTTCAGAGATGAATTTGAAAGCAGCATTTGCAAGATTGTCCCAACTTCAATAATTCTATATAAACTGTAGAAGTTGATTCTTCTACAGTTTTACTTTATAATAAAAGTATAAAAAATAGAGAGGTAGAAAGTATGAAAAGAATTGCCAAGAACAAACTTGTAAACGTAGTAGACCCTGGATACCAGTATTCTACTTATGATGAATGGATAAATATAAATGCAAACAAGTACTATGCTAAATGGAAAGACAGAACAGAAGCACTTAAAAGAAACACTCTCGCTTATGTTGTAACTGCAGCACTGCATGAAGATGGAAAAACTCTACTTTATCTTATAAGAACTAAAGAGCTTAAGAATTACTTTATAATTGGAGCTGAAGGCATTGAGGAAGTGATAAAATGATAAGAAAAATTCCTCAGGACACACAGTATTTTACGTTTGAAAACACTAACCCGAAAGGGTACAGAACAACAGATTGTGTTGTTAGAGCAATTGCAAACGTTTTGTCTCAAACTTGGGAGAAAACATATCGAGATCTTTTCGAACTTGGAATGAAATATAGTCGACCTCCCGAAGACGATTTAATAGTAGAAAAGTACATGAAGATGAACAACGCTATTAAACTTGCTCAACCGAGAAAAAGAGACAACACAAAGTTTGCGGGCACTGAAATTTGTTACTTGATTCAAGAAGGAAAGTTTATAGACAACGATGGAGTTGTTCTTCCTTATGATAAGTACCTGATACGGATTGGTACTGGACATGTCTCTTGCATAATATCAGGAAAGATACACGATACGTGGAACTGCTCATATGATAAAGTTGGCATAATGTGGGCGGTGCCAGAAAAGGAGTATGAGGAATGAAACAGTATGAGAGTTATCAAATAGACAACGATATGTGGTATAAAAAACGAAATCATATTTATCACTTATTAGGCGTTTATGATGGTGGGCATTGCTGTTGTATAATTGCAACATATTCACTGAAAACAAAAAGGCTTTTGATAAAGTGTGCGAATGAGCATATACCCGAAAGCAAGATATTAAAGCAATTTATTAAATACGCAGAAAGCAAAGGATTGCAGGAGGAACAGAAATGAAAAACATATATATTAGACAAATAACAAGGCGCGAGCCTATATAAATTAGATTTAACAGGCATAAACGTTCGTTAACAATAAACAAAAACCGACCGTCGGCGGTATGTCCGGCGGAAGGAGATAAAGAGGAAGTATTAAACAATGAAATATGGAAATTACATACTTAGCAAAGGTGACAAGGTTAGACTTAAACCAGGCGGTAATGATTGGCTGTACCGCATGATTGAAAAATACGGCGGAAAAACCGTCACAATAAAAGACTTTCCTAAATTCAACGGCTTTGAATGCGAGCCACTCGGAGATGACTTAGTCGGTTATTTATTTTCTTATGACGACATAGATGAGGTTGTATATTGCAAGCTCAGAGAAAAAAGATAAACGAAATTAAGGCAGCATTGCAGTGTTGTTCTGCTGTTGGCTTTGAAACCAGTTGTAGCGATTGTCCATACTGCTACAGGTGCGGCGCCCTTGCCAAAGACGCACTCAATATTATAACCGAGCAGGAAAAAGATATTGAGCAACTTACGGAAAAATATAACCGATGCGCCGAAAAGCTTACGCAATTGTATAACTTTATCTGCGCGAACGGAAAAGGAGTAATATGAAATATTTTCTTATGATGTGTGGGTTAAGTGGCTCGGGTAAATCTTATACTGCAAAGCGTATAGCAAAAGAACTTCATTTTCGTTCAGGACTGAAAGCTGTTACCATAATCTCTTCTGACGAAGTTAGAAAAGAGCTTTACGGCACAGAAGAAGACCAAGAACACAACACAGAAGTATTTAAAACAATTCATAACAGAATTGAAAATTGGGCAAAACAAAAAGTAGATGACATTTTGATTTTTGATGCTACAAATTTAACGTTTAAAAACAGAAGAAGTATTCTTGCTCTATTAAACTCTAAGCCTAACATTTATAAAGGTATATGCGTTGTAGCTATTCCTTTTGAGCAATGTGTTGAAAATGACTTGTTACGAGAACGACACGTTGGTAGAGACGTTATTTATAAACAGATGTGTAGGTTTGAAGCTCCACAAAAATACGAGGGTTGGGACGGAGTAGAGATAAGAAATTCTTCTGAAACAGACTTTACTTCACTTGCACATGCTCTTTCTAAAATGGATAACGTAGATCAAAATAATCCACATCACAAATTAACATTACTTGAACATTGTGTAACTGCATATGAAGAAGCACGCAAAAATGAAGAACAGATTCATTTGCAAGTTGCGTTGTTGTTACATGATATCGGAAAACTATATACTCGGTCAACAGACAACAACGGAATATCACACTACTACAATCATGCGAATGCTTCAGTTTATTATGTACTAGCTAATTCAAAAATACTGGAAGAACTGAAAGAATATGTTGATCTTGAATTGATACTTTTTTATATTCAAAATCACATGAGAATTTCGGACATCGACAAAAATTGTAAAGACAAATATATGAAGCTGTGGGGAGAATTTCGGTATAATCAGCTTCTAAAAATGAAAGAATATGACACTTTTGCATCTGGGCTCACAGAAAAAGAACATGAAGAAATAAAGAAGGAACAATATGGCAACGTTAAAAATTTCAACATCAGGTCCTGAATACACACATCTAACACTACTTACAGAGGAACAATGGGAAAGTATATCAAAGTCTTATAATGTACTAGACATCTCTGTTGAAACACTTCAAAAATTGTTTGAATATGAAGATGTGCTTCAAAAATACAACATTGAACAATCTCCTGAAGGACTAACAGAATATATAGAACTTTCAGAAAAAGGACTTGAAACATTGAGTATAGTAAAAAAGTACGAAAAATCGCTGTAATTAAATAACAAGTAAAATACTTATTTGCACAGGTTATAACTCTGATATACATATTTGATAGAAACAGTCTGTAAAACCTGTTACACGCCATTGCACAAGGCGCAACGCCTATTGCACAAAGTATTCAACAATAAATCTAAAACAAAGGAGTTATTTATGCTTTCAATAATAAATCAAACGGGGAATACAAAATTAGATATTTCAATGTACTTTATTGAAAAGGACAGAAGTTCTAATACTTATGGAATATGTTCTGTTGACCCTGGGACAAATAATTTACTGTGGTTAGGTATATATGACAAAAAAGAGCAAGCTGAAAAAGTTTTTGAACAGATGATTTGTGCAGAAAATGAACAGATGTTCCCTTGTTTTACTAAAGGTCAAATTTACAGATTACCTAAAAATGAATAACTGAACCCTATATACGCGTGTGCATGCGTATGCGCATATGCGCGTTATATATCATGTTATATAATATAATAATACATGTTAATATTA
>OGOZ01000007.1_pt1 | contig 173621 bp, 121 predicted proteins | sample 1552801 | NCBI WGS metagenome assembly OGOZ01 (sample SAMEA2580196, study PRJEB22360) | human gut metagenome | biome: human gut; feature: human-associated habitat; material: faeces | place: Denmark | collected 2008/2010 | reverse complement strand
AACAGCACTGCGGATGGATATCTCGTTGCTCGCTAACTTTTAGCGGACAGCAATAATTTCCTATAATTATTCGTTGTCTTATTGTAAGAAGCAGCTTGCTCGCTAACCCTCTTGATCGTCACCAGTTCTCCGGTAGATGTCCTGCTCACCGCCTCGTAAAGCTCTGGCTGGACATGGCGGCTCTCGCTGAACCATGAAGTGTAATCGAAAGCACCCTGCGCGCGAATCCTAAGTCCCTTAGTGATCATGCCCAGGTCTTGTTCAAGAGCGACTGTCGTCTTAGACTGGAACTCTGTGTCCAAACGTTTTCCCAAACGGTTGATCATAACGTAAGGGGAAGTCTGCGCACCCTGTCCTACGCCCGGCAACTGTCCATTGGAATATACAGTGGGAAGTCGGAGAGGATGAATATTTGCCTGGGCGGACCAGATGTAATCTGTGTTTGCGACGCCAGGATTCCTGTTCACGGCCAGGTGACCCGTGCTACCGAAATAAAGCTTGGTAGTCGGAGTCAGGTTCATGTCAATGTTGGAGCGGAATCCGTATGTATCGTAACCGACGTTCTGGGCGTAAGGGCTGGAATGGTCCACTTTATAGGCCGCATCTTCCTGATTGACAGACAAAGACAGGAAATATTTCGCAGCCTTGGCTCCTCCTTGCGCACTCACATAGTAGGCCCTCTTCCATGAATTATTCTTCACGATTTCCTTCTGCCAGTTCACGTCTGGATAGAGATCGGGGTCCAGATTATTGCGGATAATGTCCATCTCGACGTTGGAATACAGCGGCTCTTCTCCGCGCACCTCTCTGGCTTCATTTGCAAGAGTTGCATAATCGTATGCACCCACATAATCAGGAAGCCTCCTAAGGTGAGACAAAGTAGTTGAAACCCTGCCAGTGATGCGTACTTTGTCCGTGCTGCCTCGTTTCGTGGTGATAAGCACGACTCCGTTGGCACCCCTGACGCCATAAACTGCGGTGGCAGATGCATCTTTCAGGACGGAGAAATTCTCGATGTCCGAAGGGTCTATCGAGTTGATGTCGCCTTCCAGCCCGTCAATCAGCACAAGGGCAGAAGAATTAGCTCCGAATGTCCCTATGCCTCGAATCCAGAACTCGGCAATGTTTTTGCCTGGCTCTCCGCTGGTCAAAGAAGAAATGACACCAGCGACTCTGCCCCCGAGGAGGTTACTGATGGATGTCGTAGGCTGATCAAGCAGTTTTGCGTCAATGGATGTCACTGCAGCCAGGTTAGATATCTTCCTCTGGGTGGTACCGAGAGCCGTGATGATGACCTGGTCAAGTTCCTGAGTCGTTTCCGTGAACGTTATGCTAATTTTCGTGTTTTCCTTTACGACGATATATTCAATGTCCTTGAACCCCATCATCTGGAAAATCAGCTTGTCGCCTTTCTGAGCCTTGATGGAAAAATGCCCTTTGTCGTCAGTCATCGTTCCCACTGTAGAACCTTGGACTATTACGGCGACTCCAGGCAGTGGGCCATCCTGGTCATAAACCGTTCCTGCCAGCCTGTAAGTCTGGGCATGGGCTTGAAAAGATCCTATCATCAATATGATAGAAATCAGGAAATATAACTGTTTCTTCATTAGAATAATCTTTAGTTGATGGATAGTTTGCGGACTCTCCTGTTGCCGAAGTCAGCCACGTAGACAGAACCGTCTTTGCTTATTCCGATGCCTCTTGGATACTTGAAGAGAGCCTCTTCTTTTGTGCCGTCTTTCCAGCCTGACTTTCCGGGAACTCCCAGCACTGTCTCCACCTGGTTCTCCGGAGTTATCCTCCTGATGCAGTGGTTATCGCAGTCGGCAACGTAGATGTTGCCGTCATTATCGCTGAAAAGCTGGGCCGGGCAATTGAACCGAGCCTCGGCAATCTTGCCATCCCTGTGGCCGGTGATTCCGCTCGTCAGTTTCTCCATCTCCGGCTTGTCCTTGTTGAGGTCGACCTTCGCGATGGAATTGGCCATGCCTGTCATATTGCTCCAGCAAGCCACGTAAAGCACGTTAGGGTCTGTTGGCCGGAACGTAAGGCCGAAAGAATCTCCGTTAGGAGTGTCGCAGACAACCTCTGCCTCATAAGTCACAGGATTGATTTTCACTACCTGGCCGTAATAGAAACGCGTGTAAATGAATCCGTCGTAAGGATTCACCACGAAAGTGTGCTTATAGCCGTTCGCAGGACGGCCTGCAGAACTCTTCGACCAGTCGATCTTTGCGCCGAAGTCCCGGACCCTCAGACCCCACATCTCTTTCGGATCCATCTCGACGAACATCCCGACTGTAGTCTCGGTAGGGGCCATGACCTTCTGAGTGACAGGGTCAACGCAAGGCACGTTCGCATAGTACTGAGTCGAAATCGTCACCAGTTCATTCGTCTTGAAATCAATCCTGGCAATGCCATTGACGCTCCCTCCATCTCCGTTTGAGCTGCTGTGGTCTATTACGAACACGTTTTCGCTGCTGTCTACGCAGCAATAATAAGGAGAGACTTGCGCCTCGCTCAGGTCTCCGGCTTTATAGATGCCGGTGCCGTTGCCACAGACCGTGGTCACAGTGGTAGAGACCGTGTAAGCAAATGTTTCTTCGTAGGAAAGAGAGTCCTTGCCGTTCGACACAGAGATGACGCAAGTATCACCGGGGAGCCGCGGAGCCTGCACGTACAATTCCGTGCCATCGCGGCTGACCCCGATGACAGGTGCTTTTCTCTGATTAAAATATACCCGCATCTGGGAAGGGTCACCGAAGCCTTTCCCTTGCAGGATGACCTTCTCTTGATACTTCCCGTAATTAGGATGGAATGACGTAAGCGCCAGAGACTCTTTCGATGATGTGCCTCCTTTCTTGTCATCATCATTGCATCCTACGCATAATGCAAGCGCACATGCCAGGATACAGGCCGGTTTGGAAGAAAAACGAAAGAATGTTACCATTGGTTAAAAATTTAGTGGAGTCATTAATAATTTTATATGGTTCTTTTAATGCAACTTATGTCTTTCATTGTCTCTAAAGTTAATACTTTCTCCTGCAATACTATCGTTATTTAAACAGGTACAGTGTTGTTCTTAGTTAAGACCAAGCTGCCTGACGAATGTAAAGCTTGCTTGGTACTGTACGGTTGATTCCTTGGTGACGACGGTGGTAGTTGTAGTCGTCAATAAATCTCTTGATTCCAAAGAACAGATCCGCGCCGTTTTCCTCCGGCTGGATGTAAATATACTCGTATTTTATCGTTTTACAAAATCTTTCTATCCAGATATTGTCTTTAGCACGGCCGCGGCCGTCCATGCTGACCTTCATTTCAGAGTGCTGAGAGCAGGCGTCAGCCCATTCCTTGCTCGTAAACTGGCAGCCCTGATCGGAATTGATTATTTCCGGTACTCCATGCCTTGAAATGGCTTTTTTGAGTACCTCTATGCGATGTATTGTGTCATACTGAGAAATTATTGACTTATGAAAATAGATCAATAGGAGGATTATTTCTTTACATAGGCCGTAGCCCTGCCGGTTCCTGTCTTCTCGATGTAACCGGCGGCAAGAAGGTCGGACAGGGTGCGCTCGATGGTGGTGAGGCTAATGTCCGGGCAGGTCTGGGATATCTCCTTCTTGGTGATCTTGCCAAGGGTGCGCTCGATGATGGCCTTGATGCGCTCAGGCTTGGAAATCTTGCGATAACGAAGGTGCTCAACACGATTCTCGAATTCATTATAGGCTTTAACCACGACCCCCAGCATGTACTTGAGGAAGGGAAGATAGTTGTTTCCGTCCTGGTGCCAGTCTAGGGAACTGGCCTGCAGCGCTTCATAATAGGAGTCCTTGCTCTTCTCGATGAGCATCTCGATGCTGATGTACTTGCCCACAATGAATCCGGCGCGGTACAGGAGGAGAAGCGTCAGAAGGCGGCTCATGCGGCCGTTTCCGTCATTGAACGGGTGGATGCAAAGGAAGTCCAGGATGAATATCGGCATCAGGATCAGCGGATTATAGGTCGCGGCCTCGATGGCATCATTGTATCTGGTGCAGAGGTTCCGTATGGCATCGGCCGTCTGGAAGGCAGGGACCGGGAGGAAGCGGACTGTTTCCGTGCCGTCGGCGTGCTTCTCTGCAATGATGTTGTCCGAGTTTTTATATACACCACCTACGGCGCTGCTGCTGAAGGAATAGAGGTCCCGGTGCAATTGGAGGATGCTGTTGGGGCGCGGGGTGATGTGTTCGTAGGATTCGTGGATGGTGGCCAGCACGTCGCGGTAGCCGGAGATCTCTTCCTCGTTTCGGTTTCGGGGCTGGACCTTTTCTTGAACGATGGCTTTTAGGCGCTCGTCAGAGGTATAGATGCCCTCGATGCGGTTGGATGCGTCGGTACTCTGGATTTTGGCGACCTCCAGTAGGGCTGTGAGCACATCAGGCTCGGCCTCGATGAAGAGTTCCTGGCGGCCGCGGCATTCGTGGAGGCGGGTCAGCAGAGCCACGACCTCCGGCGTGAGAAGTTCTTTGGGGCGGTTTATGAAATCAAATTCGTGCATAGCGCGTATGGTTTACAGGGCCAAGATAGTGTTTTTCTGCCTCAAAAACGAATTTTCTGCATCAAAACAAAGAAAATGATGCAGAAAGCAATCGAAATGAGGTAGATTACTTGAAGTAATCGTATTTGTCGGTCAGTTTCTCGAGTTTATAATTTTCCACCATCTCTTTTTTAGGAGTACCGCCCTTAGCTGTTTCGAGTTGCGTAAGAATGATGATGCGAGTCGTGGACTGAAATTTAAGCCTCAGCCCAGCCGTCAATCGTCTTGGAGTGTATTGACTTGAATCTTCAATAATTGGTGTTTACAAATACTAAGCTATAAGCGGAGTGAAGCACTATGATCCAACCATGACAATATAGAATCCTGTTGTGAGTTGTAAAATTCTGTCTGAAATGGTCTGAGACTGGTGTTGAGAGAGTTGTGGTTTTCTTTATTAAAATTTTCCAAAATGGATTATTTGATTTGGATTATTCAAAACGGATAATTATTTTTGCTAAAAATGTAGCTCGTTATGAAAACAATTCATAATCCGTTTATAACCAGAGGGTATATCCCAGATGAATGTTTCTGTGACAGAGTCAGCGAGACGCAGAGGTTGGCAAAATCATTGATGAACGGGAATGATGTGGTTCTGTTCTCGCCTCGCAGAATGGGCAAGACGGGGTTGATAACGCACGTGTTCGAGCGGGAGGAAATCAAACGTCCTTACTACACGTTTTTTGTTGATATTCTGCATACTACAAGTCTCAGAGAGTTCACTTTCTTTTTGGGTAAGGAAGTGTTCAGGGCGTTACAGCCTGCCGGAAAAAAAGTACTTGATAAGCTTGTAAGTGCGTTGAAGTCGCTTCAAGGCAAGATAACCTACGATTCCGTTACCGGACAGCCTTCGTTCGGTGTGAGCCTTGGGGATATTCAGCGGCCGGAGTTCACATTGGAAGAGATATTCAATTACCTCGACAATGCGGGGAAGCCGTGCCTCGTCGCGATTGATGAGTTTCAGCAAATAAATGAATATGAGGATGGTAACGTCGAGGCTCTCCTTCGCGGGCATATTCAGAAAATGAAGAACTGCCATTTCGTGTTTGCGGGAAGCAAGAGGAGCATTATGAGCGCGATGTTTCAGTCCCCGGCTCGTCCTTTCTATAAAAGTGCTGATCCATTGGAACTGAAGGCTCTCGATAAAGACATTTACTCAGATTTTGTCGGGAAGATGTTCAATGAATATGGCAAGAGGATAGCCAAAGCGGTGGTTGAGTACGTCTATGACTTGTTTGAAGGATATACTTATTACATGCAACGTGTCTTTAATGAGGCTTTCGCGTCGATAGATAGGGGAGAGGAGTGTTCTATTGAAGTGATACGGATGTCAATAGACAACATATTGTTGATGAATGAGGTTCAATTCGCCGAGCTGATGTCTAGCCTGACAGAAAACCAAAAACGAGTTCTGTCCGCCATCGCGAACGAGGCGCACGTGCGTAATGTCAACACGTCCGCTTTTATTAACCGCTATCAGCTATCCACCGCCAGCGTTGTCAACGCCGCCATCCGCAAACTCCTCAAGGAAGACATCATCACCGTTGATTTGAAGGAATATTCCATCCCAGACAAGTTCCTCTGGCTCTGGGTCAATCGGCAGTACAATAACGCTTGATACGGGTTCGATGGCAAGTGGTGGTGTGGCACTTAATGGGTTTATAATAAGCTTAATAAGTAAACTCGTAGTGTCGGTTTTCGTACCACGAGTTTGCTTATAGTACTGATAAATAATATGTTATCTGCCACGACCCTCTGTGTCATCCTGAAAAAAAGTTTACCAAAAAAACTTTTTTCAGGACTATACACTCCCTATTTGTCCGGTGAAAGGCTGTGGTTGCCGGACAAAATGGCTAAAAGGCACGGTATGTCCGGCGCAACGGTGCTTTGGGTGGACAAATCGCATTGAGATGCGAAGAGAGGAGGCCCAGGAGAGGAAGCGTAGCAATGATGGCAAGTGACGTGGCAAGTGACGTGGCAAGCGTCGGTGCGCAAGTGACGTGTTTCCTTCACGATGATTCTTGCGTGAAAATGTGTATATTCCCTCTAAAAAACTGTTTCTTTCTTATGGGACGGGCGTAAAAATCGCAGATTTATATGTAAGTTTGTAAGTTTTTAGTGAGCGTTATGGAATATGCCGGTACGTGGTCGCCGGGAGAGGGGGGAGTTGCCGAGGCATATTCAGATGACTTTGAGAATTTTTAAAGTACAACAATACTATGACACAGGACGAACTGTTCAAGGTGCTGGTGGCACATTGCAAGGAGTACGGGTTCATATTCCCGTCAAGTGAGATTTATGACGGACTGGCCGCGGTCTATGACTATGGCCAGATGGGCGTCGAGCTGAAGAACAACATCAAGCAGTACTGGTGGAACGCTATGACAAGGCTGAACGAGAACATCGTCGGCATTGATTCCTGCGTGTTCATGCACCCTAAGACTTGGGTGGCTTCAGGCCACGTGGCGGCGTTCAACGATCCGCTCATCGACAACAAGGACTCCAAGAAGAGGTACCGCGCCGACAATCTGATCGAGGACTATCTCGGCAAGATCGAGGAGAAGATGAACAAGGAGGTCGAGAAGGGCCGCAAGAGGTTCGGAGATGCCTTCGACGAGGAGCAGTTCCGCGCCACTAACCCTAACATTCTGAGGGAGAAGGCGAAATATGACGAGGTTCACAACCGTTATGTTGCAGCCGAGCAGGCCAACGACCTCAAGGAGTACAAGCAGATCATCCTTGACTGCGACATTGTGGATCCGATTTCCGGCACGAAGAACTGGACCGACGTGCGTCAGTTCAACCTGATGTTCTCTACCCAGATCAGCAACACCGGCGAGGCGGACGACAAGATCTACCTGCGTCCGGAGACGGCACAGGGAATATTCATTGAATATCTCAACGTCCAGAAGACGGGCCGCATGAAGATTCCGTTCGGTATCGCCCAGATCGGAAAGGCGTTCAGAAACGAGATCGTCGCAAGACAGTTCATATTCAGAATGAGAGAGTTCGAGCAGATGGAGATGGAATTCTTCTGCCGTCCTGGCACCGAGATGGAGTGGTTCAAAAAGTGGAAGGAGAACCGCATGAAATGGCACGTCAACCTCGGGATGGGTGCCGAGAACTACCGTTTCCACGATCACGAGAAACTGGCCCACTACGCCAACGCCGCGACCGACATCGAGTTCAACTTCCCGTTCGGTTTCAAGGAGTTGGAGGGAATCCACTCCCGTACCGACTTCGACCTCGGCAACCATCAGAGACTGTCCGGAAAGAAGATCCAGTACTTCGACCCGGAGACCAACGAGAGCTACGTTCCTTACTGCGTGGAGACCTCCATCGGTGTGGACAGAATGTTCCTCGCAGTGCTGAGCCATTCCTACAAGGTCGAGCAGCTTGAGAACGGCGAAACCCGCGTCGTGCTGGGCATCCCGGCGCCGCTTGCCCCTGTCAAGGTGGCCGTGCTGCCTTTGATTAACAAAGATGGCCTGCCGGAGAAGGCTCAGGAGGTGATGAACGATCTCAAGTACGATTTCAACTGCCAGTACGATCCAAAGGACTCCATCGGCAAGCGCTACCGCCGCCAGGACGCCATCGGCACGCCGTTCTGCGTGACCGTTGACCACGACACGCTGAATGACAACTGCGTCACCATCCGCGAGCGCGACACGATGGAGCAGAAAAGGGTTCCGATCGCCGAGCTCCGCACCATCATCGACAAGGAAGTCAACATGAACAACCTCCTCAGGAAGTTGTAGTGTGTAATTGAATATGCCCGGTTCCGCGCCCGCCCGTCTCCCGATGACGCCGCCGCTCCGCCTTCGAAACCGGCATCCATTAGCGTTGGCAGACAACAGCCTGTCTGTCAACGAATAAAGCGAACTCGTGGTACCGAAATCCGTACCACGAGTTCGCTTTTTCCGCACGTAAACAGCATCTTGGGTGCCATGTGTTTTTCCTTGGCATCAGAAGTCGGATAGGAGTGGTTTTGGGAGTCGTTTGCAAAGACGCCTGGAAAAATAACTATAGAGGAAACTCTTCCAGTAAGCCTCCCGTCATCTATGATTCCTGTTACCTCCCGTGCGCCATAGCGCCTGTTTCGCTCACGAGAGCGGCCTCCTGTTACCTCCCGTGCGCCATAGCGCCAGTTTCGCTCACGAGAGCGGCCTCCTGTTACCTCCCGTGCGCCATAGCGCCTGTTTCGCTCACGAGAGCGGCCTCTTGTTCTTCCTGTGCGCCGAAACGCCTGGGTGGTCATCACTGAAATCCGCTCTCAGCGATTGCCCGAAGCGGCTGGCCTTACTGCCCGTACGGGGTATAGACTCCGAATTCGGCGAGGGAGAGGAGGCCGGTCCATTTGGTGAAACGGACACGGACGGCGTCGGCGTAAACCTTGTCGAAGCGGTGGATTTTCACGCGGCTCTGAGTCGGGGTGGTGCCGCTGAAGACTGTGTGCCAGGTGCCTTTGTGGAGATATTCAATGACATATTCCTGCATCACGCCGGGCTTTGGTTCGGTCATCACTACCATATCTATCAGGCTGCCTGGGTCGAGCTCTACTTTCCAGAACGGCTCCTTGACTTCGGGGCTGGAGACCCAGCAGGTGCGGAAGTTGTCGTCGTTGGCGAAGTCCATGATGTCCATGTCGTCGGACCAGGATGAGTCGCACGGCTTGCCGATGGCGATGTTGATGTCGGTGATCGGCTCCATTGTCTCGGCCACGTCCACGATGTGGCCGGTGTTCTTCCAAATCTTGCCTATGCGCTTCAACGCGTCGATGCAGTTCTGATCCATCAGCCCGTCACGGTTCGGGGCGGAGTTCAGGATGTAGGTGCAGTAGGCGTTGTTGTACGGGATGATGTTGCCCTTCACGATCTCGTCCACGTCTTTCAGAGGCGAAGAAGGGAACTCGGTCTTCCAGAACCAGGTTTTCTGCAAAGGATAGCAGGCCATCGCCGGGAGCTGGTTGGTTTCCGGGGATATTTTCTGACCGGCGCCCTGCTCGTAGCAGCGGATGTCTGAGTAGAACAGAGCCTCGGACGGGTACTTCGCCCCGTTCAGATCCATCACCAGGCAGTTTGGCTGGATGCTCTTGATGAGATGATAAAACTCTGGGAATGAGACATCTGAATATGAAATCCTGCCCCACGGAGCGTCCCATCCATCGAACATTATGGTGTTGACTGGGCCGTATTCAGTGAGAAGTTCGCGCACCTGGCTTTTGAGCAGGTTGATTTTCTCCGGGGTGAACGGCAGGGTCGGGCGGATACGGTGATGGGTGTCCAGGATCGAGAAGTGGAACATTATCTGCATCCCGGCCTTGTGGACGGAATTGACGAGCTCACGAAGCACATCCCGGTGAAGAGGCGAGCTCATCACGCTGTAGTCCGTGGTCTTGGTGTCCCACATGCAGAAGCCGCTGTGGTGCTTGACGGAGACGCAGATGAATTTCATCCCTGCGCTCTGGGCTGCCTTGACCCATTGGTCAGTGTCCAGCTTGACCGGGTTGAACACTTCCGGACTGAGGTCAGGATCGGTCCAGTCGGCTGTCTGGTAGGTCGGGAGACCGAAGTGAACAAACATTCCGAGCCTCAGGTCAACAAACTCTTGCTGGAGCTGGTGGAGGCTTTTTCCCTGCGCCGCCATCATCATCGGGACGGCCAGCAGGGCCAATAGGGTTGAGATGTACTTTTTCATAGTCGCTAAGTTACGAAAGATTTTTTGTAACTTTATGCCGACAAAAGAGATTATCCTTTGCCGATCCGCGGACATCCAGCCACTATGTATTTGGCAAAGGTGCTGCGTGTTATTTAGAATTACTTAAAAGAACATTGATAATGAATTCAAAAGAAAGAATTGCCAAAGCCTTGACTGTCGCCACCGACACCAAGGTGTTCGAGATGGGCTGCGGAGTCAGCTCACTGGCTCCCGAGGAGTTCAAGAAGTGGTTCCCTGAAAGCAAGGCTGCCGTTGTGGTGGCAGACCTTAACACTTGGAAGGTTCTTGGCCAGAAGGTGTACGATGAGTTTGTGGCCGCGGGTGTCCACACGGATAAATATGTCATCGAGACGAAGGAGTTCCACGCCGACTGGAGGTACGTCGATATGGTTGACCACATCATCGCCGGAGACTTCTCCGCCGCCAAGGCTATCGAGAATGATCCTGAATATGTGGAACCGGATGCGGAGAAGGCGTTCAGACCGTCTTCCGAGGCTGAATATGTCACCATATCCGTGGGCTCAGGAGTCATCAACGACCTTTGCAAACTTGCCTCGCACCACTACGGCCAGTCTTATCTGACATTGCCGACGGCGGCTTCCGTGGACGGTTTCTCGTCGTTCGGTGCCTCGATTTCCTACCATAACTCCAAGCAGACATTCTCCTGCCCGGCCCCAAAGGTAATCATCGCTGACATTGACGTGATCGCCTCCGCCCCGAAGGCCATGACTGCCGCGGGGTACGCTGATCTGGCCGCAAAGGTTCCTGCCGGAGCCGAGTGGATGATCGCCGACCTGATGGGCACGGAACCGATCAAGCCGGATGCCTGGCACGTGCTTCAGGACTGTCTTGATGACCTTCTGGCTGACCCGGAGGGTGTGGCCAAGGGTGACAAACAGGCCGTTGCCGATTTGTTCGAGGGGTTGACTCTCAGTGGAATAGCGATGCAGGCCGCACAGTCCAGCCGTCCTGCTTCTTGCTGCGATCACTTGTTCAGCCATATTCTTGACATGACACATCATCGTTTCAACGGCAAGCTTCAGTCTCACGGATTTCAGGTGGCCATCGGCACGCTGACGATGTGCGCCGTGTTCGATGAGCTGTTCAAGATGGACCTCTCCAAGATTGATGTTGACGCTTGCGTCAAGGCTTGGCCTACGCTTGAGCAGGAGCAGAAGAGGGCGCTTGAGATATTCAAGAATTTCCCTGCGCCGGAGCTTGGCTATACCGAGATCACCAAGAAATATGACGATGCGGAGACCGTACGTGTCCAGCTGACGAAGGTGAAGGAAGGCTGGCCGGAACTCAAGAAGAAGCTTCAGGGTCAGGTATATTCATTCGCCAAGATGCAGGATCTGATGAAGAAGGCCGGCGCTCCGTACGATCCTTCGATGATCGGCGTGACCCGCGAGATGCTCAAGAATATGTTCCCGAAGGTCCAGCTGATGCGTTTCCGCTTCAATGTGCTCGACCTTGCGAAGAGGGGAATGTTCTACGATCAGCTCGTTGAGTCTGTCTTCGCTCCCGGCGCCGCTTGGGACCTGACAAAGGAGAGGAATTAGATTTTTTCGTCGGCGGACAATTACTTTTGAATATGATCGGTGCCACTGGTGATTGTCTGCCGGCAAGATATGTATTAGGAATATGACAGTGCGTGGAACGGGTGTCCGTGGCTTTGCGAAAGGCCGTGCGTTCGTGGTCAGAGACTGCGGGCAAAGGAATCCGTTCGAGGACATCCCGCCCGGCAGCGTCCTTGTTGCCGAGCGGTTGTCACTGTCAGACTCCACGCTGATTGATTTCCGCAACGTGGTAGGAATTGTCACTCAAGAGGAAGACATTGACGGTCAGGTCTGTGTCCTTGCTAAAGGCATCGGCATTCCGGCCATTGTCGGCATAACTGACTGTTTCAAGGAAGTCGTGACCGGTGACCGCCTCATGATCTGGAATTTGGATCTGATGATCAATCCGGATCTCGACACCGTCATCGCATACGAGAAAACCCGTTCCGACGCTGACTCCCAGCTCAGTCTCAATCTTCCGCATTCGACATATTTTTAACGCTTACTCAATTTGATGATTGGAGTTGGTACAGGAAAAGGCCATCTGGTGTACCAACTGCCTTGAATCGTGGGTTTTGTACAGGAAAAGGCCATCTGGTGTACCAACGCCTTGAATCGTGGGTTTGGTACAGGAAAAGGCTTTCTGGTGTACCAACCGCCTTGAATCGTGGATTTTGGGCAGTTGAGACCTTTCTGGAGTACAAAACTCTCTGATTGGAAAATCTGGTTTACGACTGAGTTTGCGGTCACTGAGATTGTTGAAGTGACTGGTGAAAGTGTAAAGTTTCTTTACAGTGGGTGTTAAATTTCTTTACACTTTTAGAAAAATGGTTAATCGCTAAAATGTTAACAAATAATTAGTTGTATGGTTTGGCATGAACTCTGTTCGGCGAAAGTGTCGTTTCTGGGAAGAGACGGCGATAAGTTGCCGAGGGTTTGCCGGAAAATGAGAAGCTGTTTTTGAGATTAATTATTGGAGATAATATGTCAAGCACGTATTTGAAGTTCCTGTCGAGGAACAAGCTTTACACCTTCATCGAGGTTTTCGGACTTTCGGTGGCATTGGGATTTGTCATTCTGCTGGCTTCGTATGCCAGGACGGAGTTCAGTGTCGGAGCTAAGCAGCCGCTTTCCAAGCAGCTGTATGTTGTCGGTGCCGGCGACTCTTTCGGAATGACGCTCGGAACTTCCGATGAGTTTTTCCCGTCTATTCCGGAGATCAAGTCGTGGACTAAAATCTGCGAGGGGGGAGGTGTCGACATTATGGTCGGCGATGACTATTATAAGGCGGCAGAGGCTTCGATAGACACTAATTTCTTCAATCTCTTTGACTACCGCCTTGCCGGTTGCCCGAAGGACAGGGTTCTGGAGAACGAGGACGAGGTGATTCTGTCCGAGTCGTTCGCCAAGAAAGTGTTTGGAAATGAGGATCCTATAGGCAGGACATTGAGCGCAGGTAAAGATCAGTGGACTGTAATCGGAGTCGTTGAGGATTTCGGGCCGACCGATGTGTTCAAGCAATATGATCTGTTCACAAGCATCAAATGTGCTCAGAAGCGGTTTGCGTGGATGGACAATTTCGGCAACACTATTCCGATTGTCCGGCTTGACGAAGGAACTGATGTGGAAAAGGTGCGTGATGATCTTCTTAAAAAGTATCTCGGGTACTGGAATTTCTATAAGGCTGACAATTCCGATAACGCCTTTTTGTGGGGGGCAAGCGTGACGAGACTGGACAAGGTCTATTTTTCGGATTTGAAGTCCTATAGTTGCATAAGAACGGGTGACAAAAAACAGGTTGGGTTACTATTCATCGTGGCTCTGGTGCTGCTGATTTCCGCCATATTCAATTACATCAATCTGACTGTCGCGCAGACGGGAAAGCGCGCCAAGGAAATGGCCACCAGACGGTTGCTTGGCGAAAGCTCAAGGAATATAGTGGCGAGGTACATCGCCGAGTCATTCGCCTTCACGGTCGGGTGTTTCGCAGTGGGCTGTCTGCTGGCATATTCATTCAAACCGCTCTTTGACAGGATTTTGAACGCCGACATTGTGCTGACACCTGACTTTAGCACCGTGCTTTGGGCTGTTCTGGCGTTGGTTGTCATCTCCGTGGTTTCGGCGCTGCTCCCTGCGATGCTTGTCTCACGCTTCAAACCGATCGATGTCGTGAAAGGGGAGTTCCGTTTCAAGAACAAGATGATTTTCGGCAAGGTGTTCATCGTTCTTCAAACCGTGTTCAGCACCATCCTTATCACTATGGCCATCGTGATGACAGCGCAGGTGAACTATCTCGTGAACCTTCCGGTGGGCTACGAGACAAAGGATGTCATTCAGGTCGTTTCCCAATATGTAGGCTATAGGAGAGGGCCTCAGGAAGCGCTCCGCGACAGGTTAAAGGCTTTGCCTCAGGTGGTTGACGTGGGACTTGGAATTACCTCTCCGATATCCTGCGGAGCGAATGGCCTTCACGATGAGAACAATCAGTTGATAGGCTGGATGCGTATGGCCCAGTTGGACACGACTTCGCTTAGTATTCTGGGAATCAAGGTCTTGGAAAAGTACAGCGAACTCTCTTCGCCAAAAGTGCTTTTGACTGAGACTTCAAAGAGAACCCTCGGTGTGACGGCGGAGCATCCTTACGCTGGCGGAAGCTACACCAATGGTGAATATGAAATCTGTGGCGTCATCCCGGATTTCCGCGCCAACAACGCTCTGTTCGAGCCGATGGAGAACGAGCGTAATTCCATAAGGATTATCGACGAGAATTATGATTATGCCTTCATTCAGCTTCTTAAGATAACGGGTGATCGCTCCGAGGCTATGGCCGCGGTCAGGAATGTCTGCAAAGAGTTTGCGAAGGAGACCACAGGCGTTCCTGTGGAGATGGAGGCTTACTATCTGGACGAGAAACTGGTAGATGATCTGAAGGGCACCAAGAACACGATGCTTCTCGTGATTTCGTTCATGGTCATGGCCATCCTGATCTCGGCTCTCGGTCTTTTCGCGATGTCTCTCTACTTTACAGAGCAGCAAAGCCGCCAGATCGCGGTCCGCAAAGTTTTCGGCGCCGAGGTCAGTTCTGCCGTCTGGACATTGTCCAAGTCGTTCATGGTCATGAGCGCTGTCGCTGTCGTGCTTGCCGTTCCGTTCGCCGTGTGGGGCATCACAAATTACCTACAGGCGTTCTACACCAAGATCACTTACCCTTGGTGGGCAATTGTCCTCGCTGCCTTGATCTCACTCCTGATTTCGTTCCTCTCCGTTGTCGGCCAGACCTACAGCGCCGCCACCAAGAATCCGGTCAAGACCCTGGGGCAGGATTAATGTGGGGGTAAGAACCCAACTTTTTACGTTTCTTATCAAAATTTACGTTTTTGTTCCCTATAATTGCGGAATATGAACTGTAAACTATGATAAGAAACGTTACTTTTTATGATGTCCTCACCGCCCTTGGCGATCTCATCATACCACGCGAATGCATTGTCTGCGGACGACCTCTTGCCCTGCGCGAACGCCATCTCTGCATCGGATGCCTTGCCGATCTGCCGCGGACATATTTCTCGAATATGCCGCACAACCAACTTGCCGACAGGTTCAATGCGTTGATCCAGCGTGATCTGGATGCGACCTGCGTTTTTGAGGAATATTCCTACGCCACATCCCTGTTCTTTTACCGCTCCCAGACAGGCTACAGGCTGATCACCCAGAGGCTGAAATATCATTCCGACTATGCCGCCGGCCGTTATTTCGCCTCGATGCTGGGCCGTGAGATGGCCTCATCGCCGGTTTACTCCGATGTGGATGCCGTGATTCCTGTGCCCTTGCATTGGACCCGGCTTTGGCCCCGAGGACATAATCAAGCTGAGATCATAGCCGAGGTTCTGGCAAGTTTTCTCGGGGCGGAGATGCGCACCGACATCCTTTACCGATCCCGCAGAACCCGTACACAGACAAAACTCTCGGTTGAGGGAAAGGCCCGCAATGTGACTGGGGCGTTTCAGGTCAGGCGAATGAGAGCCTTCCCTGAATATTCACACATCCTTCTTGTGGATGATGTTTTCACGACCGGGGCGACGCTTCGTTCCTGCCAGAAGGCGTTGCGGACGGTTTTTCCGCCTCCTGTCCGTATCAGTGTCGCCACTTTAGCCTGTGTCGGAATGTAAGATATGTTACATTCTGGTTACGAATCGTAAGGAGAAACGTTTTAGATTGTGATATTTTAAGTGCGATGTGCATTTCATGCCGTGTATCATGTGTCTATTAAAACTGATTAAAATTTACCTTATTGTTTATAGGGTTGGAAATAAAACGGTTAAGTCTGTATATTCGTAAATTTATGCAAAAAAATATTAAAAAATGTTTGCAAGTATCAAAAAAAGCTGTACCTTTGTACTCGGGTTGAGCAAGGAGGTTCTCTCCCCGATCAACCTATTGGTTATTAGTTTTAGTGTTATTAATTATGTGGTTAGAGTGAGAGTCCACGCGCGATGCGTCGACGCTCATTTTTTTTGTATATATCCCATCTTCAGATATGTCTGGTCGCTTCGACTGGCTCAGCGACTGGCCATTTCCCAGACACGGATGAGTGGCTTTGAGAGGGATGAGGGCATATTTGCGTGGCTGACCCTCGCTTTCGAAGATAGGGTCAGCCACGTAAGCACGTGACAAAGCCGTACCAGAGGCACATCACCATGCCTGTGGTTTGTGGAACTCTATCAGACCATCGATTGGAGCTTTGATGATGTCGCCCATCTTCATTCCGAATTCCTCCGCGGTCTGGCCTAGTAGATCAGAATAGTGAAATGCCACTGAACCCACACAGTTTAACTTGTACTTTCTGTAGTCAGGGTAGAGACTCACTATATTTCTGAAAAAATCACGGAACGCTCCTAACATGAGGTCGTGGTAATAGGGATGCGAGTGCCGGTGATCTCCGACCCATTTGCAGAACTGGGCACAGTAACGATTGGCTTTCGGCTTCTGGTAAACCTGCTCGATGATTTCGTCCACTGACTTGCCTACCAAGGGTTTGACCTCCGCAAATACTTCCGGAGGCATATTCCCCCTCATGTAGTCCCTCAGCAGGGTTTTTCCTATGTAGCCGCCACTGCCTTCGTCCCCAAGAATGAAACCAAGGGAGTCGATGTTGAGTGTCACTTCCTCACCGTTGTACAAGCAGGTGTTACAACCTGTCCCGAGGATGGCAGCGAATCCGGACTCTTGACCGAGAAGCGCTCTGGCGGCCCCGAGCAGATCCATTGCGACGAACACTGTCTCTGCAGCCACGAACACGCTCTTGAGTACATCCTGCATGAATCCGTACTCAAGTTCGCTGACTCCTGCCCCGTAGAAATAGACTTCCTTTACGTCTTTGACAGGGAATCCGGCGGGCAGGTTGGCGAGGATGTCATTCCGGATTTCCTCTCCTGAGATGTAATTCGGATTGTAGCCAAGGCTCTTGAAACGAATGACATTCCCTCCGTTCTCACTTGTGCACGCCCAGTCGGTTTTTGTGGATCCTGAATCCGCTATAAGTATCATGATATTTCTTATGATTTAGTAACATTCAAAAAATAACCTGCATCATCTTAAGGAATCTTTTCGGTCTAGATTTCTTTTCTCATCAGTCATGTGCCACCGGTACACTCCTTCTTCAAAAAAAAATCTATCCTCGAAAATCTTCTCTTAATCTGAAGCAACTTATTTTTTTTCATGTTACTTAGTTATTTTCTGATTTTGTAGCCGATGTAGGCATAGTAGAATATGAACAGATAACAAGGCAGACAAATCCAATAGGCGGCCTGATTGCCGATGCCGTCTTTAAGGAAGCCGAAGATGAGAGGAATCAAAGCTCCTCCTCCGAATGAGGCCACCACAAGAGACGATCCGACTTTGGTGAAACGCCCAAGGTCGGTGATAGCGAGTGGCCAGATGGCGGGGTTCATCAGGGAGCATGCCAGTGCAATGAAGGCCACGCACCAGATGGAGACATTCGGAGGGGTCAGGACAATCAGTAGCGATCCCGAGACAGCGACCCAGCAGCAGATTCTGAGCGCCTGGACCTGGGAGACGAACTTAGGGATGAACAAAATTCCAAGAACATAGCCGACGGCCATCCCGATGCTTGGCCAAAGGGCATAGACCTGCGGATCCGGAAGGTGAAGATAGTTGGCGTAATCGACCACCGACGAAAGAGCCAGAGTCTCGACCCCGGTGTAGAAAAACATCGCCACTGCGCCAAGAATCAGATGCGGGAACTGCCAGACGGATGTCTTTCCCGCAGCATAAGGACAGTCAGCCGCGTCATCCTCGTCCTCTCCGGCCGCCTTCACCTCCTCCAGAGGCGCGAAGATGACCAGAACACCAAGTGCAAGGAATATTCCGATGATGATCTGGAATGGTTTTGTAACATCCGTCAAAACCGCCTCATCCAGGTTCTTGCCGATCACTGTCGCCAGAAACACCGGTGCCGCGGCCCAAGCGAGCGAATTGCATATCCCCATTAAACTCATTCTACGCGCTCCGCTCTCCATTGGCCCGAGGATTGTCACATAAGGGTTGATTGCCGCTTGAAGGACAGTGTTCGCTATGCCGCTGAGGAACGAAGCGAAGAGGAACAACCAAAGGCTGCCTGTTTTAGCCGAGGGTAAGAAAAGAATGAAGGCAAGGGCGAACAGAAAGAACGACAGGGACATTGTCTTCTTGTAGCCGATCTTTCCGATGACCTTGGCGGCCGGATAACTGAAGAACATGAAGGCGCAGAAGGTAGAGGCTATAAGCATGTAGGATTCTCCCGAGGACACCTCCAGGGTGGACTGCAACAGCGGAACCAGGTAACTGTTTATCCCGATGGCGAATCCCACGATGAAGAACATCAGCCCGATTATCGCCAAGGGCAGAGCGTATCTATTATTCATTGTCTGATTAATCCGTGTGATTAGAATGGCAGTTCGTTGTACAGTCCATTGAATGTCTGCATGCCCTTCCAGACAGGGCGTCCGAAAGCCGAGTTCTTGTTGGTGGCATCACAGATGAACCATTCCCCGTCCACGAAAATCTCAGGAATGACATGTCCGATGACAGATTTGGAGAAATAGCATTGACCATGAATATACCTTGCCGGCAGACCTGCGGCGCGGCTCATTGCGATGATCGCGTGAGCCATGTCGCAACAGTTGCCTCCTTTGGCGTTGATGGTTCCGACTGCCCCCTTTTTGGTGTTGTAATAGTCTTCCCAAGTCCAATTATCTCTGGCATAAGTGAATATGGCTTCGGCTTTTTCCCTGGCCGTTACCTTGCCGGAGATCGCCTCTTTCATGGTGGACAAGACGAGCGGGTCGTCAACAGGACAGTTAGAGGTGCTTCCAAGAAAGCCCGACCACCACGAGGATGTCTTCTCTGGAAGCATCAGGTTGTTTTTGTAGTGGTTCATGATCCTGCTCATGACCACCAGAGCCTGACGAAAGACAATATTCCCGACATATTCCTCTTTGTCAGACTTGTAGTTGAGTTCCACCGTGGAGTCTCCGCTTCTGTCGTCTTTCCATGTCCTTGTGCCGAAACTGCAATAGTTCGGGTACATCCCCTTGCCGGAGGCATATTCCCGCATTCTCCCGATCATCCATTTCACCGCGTCGAGGGAGATCTCATCCTGTTCGAAAGTGTTCCACTGCATGACACCGCCCGCTGAATATTTCGGGATCTCCACATCCGGTCTATCCTGCCAGGTGTCGGGATAAGCCTCTATCAAATCCAGGATGCCGCATGCGGCGGAGAAATACTTGGCTTGTGAGTATGTGATGCCTTCCACATTGACGGAAACTGGCATCTCGTCCGTCTCGGAGAAGGTTTCATAGGCATCTGAGATGGCTTTCAGGAACTCCCCGTTCCATGATGTCGGTATGAATTCCTTGGGTGTGTCCTTTCCGCTGTCATCCTTGCTTTGCCCTGTGCAGGCACCGCACATAAGAGTGACAAGGCAGAAAAGCGCCTGAATAAGAGTCTTTTTCATTGTTTATGTGTTTGATTGGCAGGCATAGGAGCGGTCAGGCTCCTATGCCCGGAGGAATAAACTATTTCTCGTCTCCGAACAGCTCGGTTCTGAAAATCTGGTCGGCGCTTATGCCTTTGGCGTCTTCCAGTTTGTTGTCAAGCATGTACTGGAAAAAGAAAGCGTAGGTGATCAGCGCCCTCATCGAGCAGGCACATCCATAATAGCCGTCAAGCCTGCCGACATAACCGCTGAGATTGGAGATCGCGTTATCGTTGCCGAATGCGAAATTGACATTTCTCATAGCGAAATTGTCAAGCCAGTCAATCTTTACCTGGCAGTGCTTCCCGTTCTCGTCGGAACCCATAACAAGATGTCCGCCGTTGTTCTTTGTCTCATTGTAAGGGCTGCTTCCCCACGTGAAATCATGTGTCTGAGGCAATTCTGTCTCGGACATCTTTACCTGGGCGCTGATCTGCGGGATGTTTCCCGCACCGTTCTTACCAGTCTGGTTTCCGTCATAGCCCCTGAGCAGAAGGTGACACCTCATCGCAAGCTCAAAGACATCGGCGGTGTTGTAGTCCTTGCCACCTACCGTTATCTTGGTGGTGGAAGGAATATAGTGGGCGTTCTGAACGTTGAACTCTTCGTACTCACTTCCTGTCTCCGCCGGAGTCTCTCCTGTTATCATGTTGATGGTTCCGGTGGTCTTTTCCCAGATGTCGATCAGTGTCACGTATTGTTCCGCGAAATCCTTGATTGTAGTTCCTGTCGGAGGGACATAGGCCGTCTGTTTCACCTTGACGGCAAGACCGTCCTTGACATTTCCTCCCTTGATGGTGACGGAACCTTCCCGGGCCTCGCCGGTGTTGGCCTTGACCGTGATCTGGATCTTTGCCGGAGATGCGGTCTCGCCAGAAGCCGGGCTTACGGTGATCCAGTCAGCGTCTGCAGTGGCTGTCCATGCTTTCTTGGCGACAAACTGAGCCTCAACCGTCTCTCCTTCGGCCTTTACCGTCACCTCCTTGGTATTGAGTTCGATGTCTGGCATTTCGATTCCGTAGAAGTCGTAGTCAAGTTTGATGTCCTTCACTGCGTCATAGACATTCTCTGTGATTCCGTTGTCCAGCAGATGCTTGTAGAATCTGCACATGATGAGGAACGTCCTCATCGGGGAGATGATTCCGCGGTAAGGAGGCATGACGAGCGAGCCGTCAGGATCCTCGTCGTAGTTCAGGAAGTTGCCGATGCAACCAAGGTCCTGGGCTCTCTTCAGGAACCAAGGAAGAGTTCTGACCATGAAGCCAAGGTCACAAGGCACATTGTCCGAGAAGTTGATGACCCCGCAAGGCTCATCGGATTTCTCGTACCAAGGATATGATCCCCATGTCGCCCATTCGTCCGCGAGCGGAATCTTTTCGCTGAGACCTTTCCCGTTTCCAAGATTATGGACAGGAGTGTTCCTTTCTGTCTGCTTCATGGCTGATCCTTCCTTGGTCACAAGATCAAGGAACCCTTTGGCGGCGATCACGAAACACTGCGCGGCTGTATATTCAGTGCCGGCCACAGTGATCGTGTGGTACGGCTGGTACTTAGGGTCGTACTGATCCTTTCCGTCAGAGTAGCCTCCGCTGTAAGGAATCGGGATGAAGTGCACGTTCTCCCATGCGCTGTTGTTGTCGGAGCAGTGACTGCCGTCTGCGCTGACCGTTCCGACGGTCTTTTGCCACACGTCAAGGTATGACACAAGCTGCTCGGCGAATCCCCTGAGCGTGGCAGAGGCGGAGAGATATTCAGTGGACACGGAGGACGGAAGCTTTCCGTCGCTCTTGTAGGCTGCCACCGTCCTTGCGAGAGTCACGGTCGCACGGTTGGTGGAGAAGGCGATGGCCTGGCCGTTTCTGGTGAACAGGGTCTGGTTGGGAACCTGTCCTTTCTCTTTCATGGCCTGCAGCATCTTTGTTGCGACTGTCGCGACGCTTTCCTCACCGGTGACTGCGATTGTCTCCGCGTCGTAGCTGTCCCTTTCAGGATGATCGGCTGGCTTGTAGTTAAGCACGTCGATGTCTCCGGAGGTCTTGCCGGAAGTGAGGTTCACGACCAAAGCGCAGAGTGCCTGCTGGTATTGAGGCTGGGTCAGGCTCTTGCCTGCCACATCGAGCGAGGACGGGATGGTCGTGGTTTTCTCCCATTCCGAATACAATGACGCGAAAGCGCCGGTCAGATCCTGTTGTGAGACGGTCGCGACCGGCTTCACGTCAGGATCATTGTCCTTGCTTTCCTTCTTGCAGGCTGAAAACAGCCCCGCGAAGATGGCCAAGGAAATCATGTAAATCCAAATCTTTTTCATAATGCTTTGATTATTAGTGTTATTTGTTAAAAAACTCATTAAGGTCAGGGAATTTGCCAAGGCCGTAGCGGAAGAGTACAAGTCCTTTGGCTCCACTGCCTCTGAAGACTTCACAGTCCTTAAGGATCCCATCCTCGTCCATTGGGTAGACCTTGCTGTCATCTCCTTTATAGGTGGTCAATCCCGCCCAGCATTCGGCACCGCCGGTGTTGTCGGCGAATTTTTTTGCCGCCCTGCGGCAGGCCTCGTCATTGTAGCCGTAGGAGTACCGGTAGATCATCGGCATGAGGATGTGAATGTATTTTCCCATCTCATTCTGATCCTGTCCATAGTAGTAGTGCGATTCGTTGTCGTCAGGCATCAGGGCCGCTGATGTGACAAGACCCTCGTCATAACTGTCGCACAGCTCACGCAGTTCCCGGCAGCATCTGGTCACGGCTCCCACAGCGTTCACCTCGGCTGAAGGATTGTGTTTGTAGGCGGTTCCGCCGAACCGTATGTAGTCCAGATGAATGCCTTTCACTCCGTAATCCTCAATATATTCTTTGGCGTTTCCGGAGATTTCCTCGAAGATTTCATCCTTGTACCGATTGTTCTCATCGTCAATCGGGTTGATCCATCCAGAGGAATTGTGGAAGCATTGGATCCATGCGTGTACTGTGATTCCGAGCCGTTCCGCGGCCTCGATGAACTCTGTTGTGGTCTTCCTTGAGGACGGATGGAAAGCCGCGTAGTTCAGGATTATATGGTCATAACCTTTGGCTTTCAGAGTCTTCATCATCGCATGGTCATCGGCCATAAGGCTTGGCAGATGCGCCTTCCATGCCCAAAAAGCGAAATGACGTGTCTGTTCCAGATCGAAAATGACATTCTCCGTGGCTTTGCTTGAATATGTAAGATTCCTCCACCGCGTTCCTCCGTCCGGGATTCTCTGGTAGCTTCCTCTGTCGGTCTGGACCTTTGGACTCCCGAACGCTTCGCTCCTTACGAAACCATCAACCGCTTTCCCTGATGCTTTTCTGGCGAGTTTCAACTCGAACTCCGAATCCGAGGCGATCCCTGTGACCAGTGTCCCGTTTTCCGTTGACAGCACAAGTCTCTCTCCAGACTCCAGCACTGTGCCTGCCGGGGCGGTGTAGAGGCATTTGCAGGAAAAGTACTGATCGGTCAGGAACAACCCCAACCCTGAGACATCGACACTTTCCGCTCCTGTGTTGAGGATCTCCACCCATGATTCAGCATCTGTTGTCTGGTCATGGGCGGCGATCTCGTTGATCACCACTCCTTTGAAAGCGTTGACATCGTCCTTCCCATTTTCGGACTTGTCGCATCCTCCGCTGACAAACAGAGCTGTGATTAAGAATGAAATCATTATGCTGTATTCCATATGTTAATTGACTTCCGTTGGTTCTTTCTTCAGGATTCCTGCCTTGAGTAGCCCGGCTTCCGCTTCCGTAAGCCCTCCGTATTTTCTGATCGCGGTCTCGCAGGTGTCATATTCCAATGATGGATTACGCTCGACCATCGTGCGGGTTAGCCTGTCCACAACCTTGTTGTTGATCAGATGCGCGTGAATCATCCTGTTGCCCTCGACACGTCCGAGCCGACACATCACGGTCGTACTGATCATGTCACAGATAAGTTTCTGAGAGGTTCCGGACTTCATTCTGGTGCTCCCGGTGATGAATTCCGGGCCAGTGAGCACCTCCACCGGATAGTCAGCGTATTTTGAGATGGGGGAACCTGGATTGTTCACGAACGAGCCTGTCGGGATTCCATGCTCGTGACATGCTTTCAGTGTCGCCAACACATACGGTGTGTTCCCGCTGGCCGAGATTCCCACGACAATGTCCGCCGGAGAGATGTTCTTTTCAAGAAGGGTCTTCCAACCTTCCTCCACATCGTCTTCCTTCTCCTCAAGATCAAGCACCAGATTCTCCACACCTCCGGCAAGAACACATTGTATCATTTCCGGAGACACTCCGTAGGTGTTCGGAATCTCCAGCATGTCCAGGACGGCCAGCTTGCCTCCGGTGCCGGCTCCGCAGTAGAACATCCGGCCTCCGTTCCTGATCTGGCGCTCTATCGCGCTTACCAGTCTCTCAAGGTCAGGAAGCACCTTTTCGATCGCAAGAGGAACCTTCTTGTCCTCCTCATTGATTTCACGCAGCAGCTCGGCCACGCTTTTTTTCTCAAGATTGTCATGCAGCGACGGCTGCTCGGTAAGTCTTAATGTCATGATCATCAAATTTTATTAATATTTCTTGGTCTTTGATTCCCCCATGATTCTCCCGTCCCTGACAAGGACGGCTTTTACTGTCTGGGATCTGTTGATCACAAATGGTACGGAGTACAGCGGCGACTGTGGCCCCGGCTCGCTTCCATCAAGCGTGTACCGGATCTCGGAGTCAGGAAGGTCGGCGCTGATTGTGACCACTTTGTCGTGTGCGGTGTCCGGATGAAATTCTATGTATGGACAGAAAAAGTTCCGGCAAGCCTTGACACCCAGCAAGTCGAGTACCCTGAAATGATGTTCGAGCCGTCTGGTGAAGAAGTCCCAGTCTTTGTCAGCCTCGCTCCAGCCGCTTTCCGCGATCGCGCACATCCTTGGCCACGCCATGTATTCCACCCTTTCTGGAGTCGGCATATATTCAGTCCAGACGCAGCCCTCCACTCCTGTTACGTACCTGTCCTCGTCATTGGTGAGGACTTCCGGAACCGGATCGTAGTCATACACTGTTCTCAGCATTGTCGGTCCGCCCATGGCAAGATGCTCGCTGTCCGGGTCTCCCTGCCAATAGTCCAGATAGTATTTCGGATGTGGCGCCATCACCGCCTCATGGTGCATTCTGGCGGCCTTGACTCCACCTTCCTCTCCCAGCCATGACATCACTTTCGCTCCGGGAGCAAGTCCGCCTTGAAGAATCTCGTCCCATCCGATGATCTCCCGTCCCTTTGAGTTCACATATTTCCCGATCCTTTGGATGAACCAGCTCTGCAACTCAAACTCGTCCTTGAGTCCAAGGCGCTTTATCAGAGCCTGGCAATGCGGACATTCTTTCCAGCTTGCCTTGGGACATTCATCCCCTCCGATGTGTATCAGCTTTGACGGGAACAAATCCATGACCTCATCCAACACGTCCTGAAGAAACTCAAAAGTCTCTTCTTTGGGGCAATATACCTGACGGAACACTCCCCACCGTGTGGCCGTCTCGTATGTGCTGTCCAGCCCGCAACTGAGTGATGGATAGCATGCTATTGCCGCGAGAGCGTGTCCTGGCATCTCTATCTCCGGGATGATGGTGACATACCTTTGCGCGGCATATTCCACAAGATCACGGACCTGTTCCTGTGTGTAATACCCTCCGTAGGGCTTTCCGTCGTAGATTCCAGAAGCCAAAGAGCCTATGACGGTCTCTTTCCTCCACTGTCCTTTCTCTGTCAGCAATGGGTATTTCTTTATCTCCAGACGCCAACCCTGATCCTCGGTAAGGTGCCAATGGAACCTGTTCACCTTGTGCAGCGCCATCAAGTCGATGTACCTTTTCAGGAAGTCGATGTCGAAGTAATGCAGGCAGCAGTCCAGATGCATTCCACGATAACTGAACCTCGGTGAGTCCTCTATCACGCAGCAAGGAATATCCCAACGCTTCCTTCCGCTTTTTTCACTGGAGAATATCTCCTGAGGAAATAACTGGAACAGGGTCTGAAGTCCGTAGAACGCTCCGGCTCCGTCGCCATATTCGATGACAATCCTGCCGCTTTCGATCCGGAGAGAGTATGCCTCCGTCTTGAGTCCGGTGTTCAGGAAAAAGATTCCTTCTGTCTCGGTCAGGTCCATCGGCTTGGTCTTCAGGGTGTATCCGGAGACTTTGGACAGTCTTTCGTTGAGGAAACCTACGGTGCGCTGAATCTCGGAGTCCTCCTCCAGATAGACCACTGTGCCTTTCCAGAGGGAGAAATGTCCTTCTTCAGCTTGGACATGCGATGGCCAAGGAATGACGCTTATGGAATCATTCTCCGGTTTTTCGTCCGTGCATGCGACAGCGAGCGCCGCGACCAGCGATAGAATCAATCTATTCATAGTCAAAACTTCTTTTCAACTTCTTTTCCCACCTTCTTTCCGTCATGGGTGAATCCTTGCGTCCTCACCGTGGTACCTTTTTCAGGAGTGAATGCGCTCAGGAATATTCTTGAGTCCATGTCCGGCTCGCTACCGTCCGTGGTGTAGCGGATGGCGGCTCCTGGGTAGTCCAGCATCAGATCCGCCCGCTCCGGCCGTGGCAGATTCACACTGTCGTAGTCGAAGATCACATTCCAGTAGGCTTCGGAACAGTTCACCCCTGACATCCCAAGGCGTTTCAACTCTTTCTCCATCCTGACCCTGAAGGACTGCCAGTCCTTGTTCTGCCGCTTGGTCCATCCCACCTCCGACAGTGCGGATGTCCTCGGAAAAGCCCAGTACTCTGCCGTCCTGCTGTCCGGAATATATTCACCCCAGACACAACCCTCGACCCCGATGATGTACTTTGCGCTGAGTTCCGGAAGGGAATCCACCACAGGGAAATAACTGTAGGCTTTCTTAAGAGTAAGAAGCAGTGGCTGCGCTTTTGGTTCCGTCTCTGGATCTTCTTGGTAGTAATTGTAATAGCACCAGCGGTCAGGTGAGAGGATCACTTGGTGTCCTCTCCTGATTCCTTTCGCCGCCGGGGCATGGCCCCTGTACGATTGGGCGATCATCCCGTCCACGGCGCTTCCGTCCAGAATCTCGTCCCAGCCTATCACAGTCTTTCCATGATTCCTCAGGAATGTGCTGACACGGTTCACGAAATAAGACTGTATCTCGTCGTAACTCTTCATGCCTTTCTCTTTCATCAAGTCATGACAGACGGAACTCTCTTTCCAGGCTTTCTGCGGACATTCGTCTCCTCCGATGTGCCAGTACCTTGAAGGGAACAACGGCAGCATCTCCGTGAAGACATCCTCAAGGAATTTGAACGTGAACTCACTCGGACAATATACATCGTCTTTGACACCCCAGCAGGTGGACACTTCATAAGTCTTTGTCGTGTCGCATGACAATTGCGGGTATGCCGCCAGAGCAGCTGTGGAATGCCCCGGAATCTCTATCTCTGGAATGACGGTCACATGTCTGAGCCTTGCATATTCAACAATCTCCCTGATGTCCTCCTGAGTGTAGAATCCGCCTTGTGGCTTCCCGTCAGGGTTCTTGCCGTCATAGTCCGCCGTGAAAGGCCTTTTCGATCCCACTTCGGTGAGCCGAGGGTACTTTTTTATCTCAATTCTCCAACCCTGATCCTCCGTCAGATGCCAATGGAACATGTTCAGTTTCCGCATCGACATCAGGTCTATGAACTTCTTCACGAATTCCTTAGGATAATAGTACCTTCCGCAGTCCAGCATCATGCCTCTGTAGGCGAACGCCGGTCTGTCGCTGATCTCGCAGCATGGCGCGCTCCATCTGACGCCGAAGACTTTATTCTGTGAATATATTTCCGGAGGAAGCAGTTGAAGGACTGTCTGCAAGGCATAGAACGCACCCGTGGAAGTGGTCGCCTCCAGAAGAACCTCTTTTGATGATATTATTACCTTATACTCTTCATTTGCAAGTCCTTCTACCTTGCGAAGGACAATCCGTCCACCTTTGCCGCTTCCTTTGTACAAGTCAATCCCGGCGGCAGTCCTGATTCTGTCGATGAATATCCCCGCGGCCTCGGCGAATCCGCTGTCATCGCTTTCGACTTGGATTGATGTCTTTCCGCTTATGGTGAACTCTCCCGGTTTCGGAATCAAGGTTTCAGGAGCGGGAATCACTCCGTAGCCGGCCGCATCCTTAACGGGAGCCTCAGTCTCTGAACAGATCGCATCATCTATGATCTTTCTGACTCCTGCCAGATAGACTGCCGGAGCGGAACAGGAGAGAGGGTACGGGGCCTTGATGTAGATGTGCATCTGCTCGGTCTCATATTCATAACCCTTGCGCACCTTGTAGGCTCTTTCGGACGGAAGATAGGAATTCTGCCCGTTTGTGTAGCCGGCGAAGAAGATCGTCCTGTCAGGGAAATCCTTGCGGATGTCCATTTGGTACTCGCAGAAAGGCTCTCCGTCGCTGAATAAGAACATCACGCCGTCCAGATCCAAGACATGCAGGTGGTAACGTAGCCGGTTTGGAACCGGACCGTTCTTGAACCTTTCCAGAATCTCGCGTTCCCAGTTTCTGACATCCTCTCCGAAAGATGCCGAGACCTTGGAGGAGGTCCTGACGAGCGAATCAGCGTGGTGTCTGACCAGTTCCGCTGTGATCGAATCCTTCTGGTATGGAAGGTCCACGGCCTCATTCACAAACCGCATCAACCCTTTTCCCTTTACCTTCGTGAATGACATTCCGGCAAGGGAATCAGCCAACGCTTGCCCGCATTCTTCCGCATAGGCGGCGTCCTGAGGCCCTCTTTCCGGGTCCATGTTGCCCGCCGCTCCTGTCAGCTGGAACACCTCCCCGCCCCAAAGCCTGGAAAGTATTTCCCCGCATATTCCCGGATAGTCCGAAGACAACGCATGGCTGCCGGGTCCCATGCACACAGGGTGGCACGCCAGATTGACGACCGAGACCATAGGCTTCCCTTTTCTGATGAACCTTGCCACATAGACATCATGATCGACCGGTCCTCCTTTCTCGCATCTGTTGCCGTTGATTCCTGTTCTGGCGCGTCCTGTCTCAAGCTCGAATCTGGTGAAATCCCTGTCCGACGTGATTGTCCTCACGGCGTTGGTCACCAAAGAATCAATCATTCTGAACTTCCACGCTCTGTTCGTACCTCCTGTCCAAGTGCTTGAACCTCCTGATCTTGGTGCGGAATGAGTGTGGATGTTATGGATCAGGATGCATTCTCTGTCCAGTCCGGACCGCTCAGAGACCAATGTCCGGAGTGTGTCGGTGATCGCTGGAGAAATCTCCATCAGGTCATTGGAAATGACGCATACCTTCCTACCGGAACCGTCCTTGAAGACAAGGCAGTGGGTACGAAGCCTCTGGTGTATGCCATCTGACAGGCCATGCCTTGCGGCGAATCCGGCAAGGACCACATGCTCCCGGGGAGTCGTGGAGATGTCAGCCGAACCATAGTTCATCTTCAGGCGGTTCCCGCCGCAGGCGACAGCCAGCAGGGAGGACGCTATCGCTGCAAGTGCCTTTATCCTCATATTACTTCAACTTCCGTTATTTTTCTAATATTCAATTTCATCGAACTCGCATTGGCTATACATTAATAACCAGGATTCTGTACTAATGTGCCATTGGCCTTTGTCATTTCGTTCGCAGGAATAGGCATAAGATAGTTAGGCCATTCTCCGTTCACTTTCCTGAAATGCTTCTGGGTAGGACTGACAGTGAGACGGCAGTCTCCGTAATCAACCCAGTAGTCCTTTCCGAGCCAACGGTACTTGATGCAGGAGCCGTTTACCTGAACCGCGCCGTCTGAATCCTGGCTGGCCTCCTCGAAAATGTCCCTTGTGTTGGCTTTCACGTAGTCCTTCCTTTCGTCCGAGTTCGGCCAATAGTAGCAAGTGTGAGTAAGGCTTTCATCGTAAGGATGTGCCACACGGTAGATGGTGTCGTTCCGGGATCCATTGCGAAGAACCATTGTTCTCATTCCCGCGAACGGAACGTTCTCGTAGAACTGCGCCGTCTTCCATCTTCTCACATCGAAATAGCGGATGGCCTCGAAAGCCAGCTCCACCCTACGCTCGTTTACCAGACGGTCCCAAAGAGCCTCTCCGGATTCCTTGATTTCCGGCATCCGGACGTCGGAACGAGAGCGCACCTTGTTGATGTACTGGCGGCAAAGAGCCTCATTCCCGGTCATGTAGGCACATTCAGCATAGTTCAGGTACATCTCCGCCAGCCTGAACCAAGGGTAAAGCACGGAGCCAGTCTCGGCCTCTGTGATCGGTGAGGTCGGGATGTACCATTTCATCATCTCCAGTCCCATTGTGCTGGTCGCGTCCAGAAGATGTTTGGCTTTCACGCTGTAGGAAGGCTCTTTCTTACCTTCGTCGAAATCGGATTTCTTGACATTGTCATAGTAAAGCGAAAGATCCAGGACATTGTCATGGTAGCCGGAGTTGTCCGTGTTAGGGTAATTGCAGAACGGTGACGCCACACTTTTGTAGAAACGAGGGTCACGTCCTTTGAACGGATGGTTGACATCGTAGCCTGAACCGTCCTCGAAGATCTTCTTCCCGTTGGTCATCTCATAGTCGAGGGTCATGGCCTGGGTTGGCTGGAACGCTGTCCACCCATTGAAATAAACCACAGAATAGAGCAGTTGCGCTTTCTTCATCGTGTTGTCGCTGGCATCGGCGCTTGAAATGAAATACTTGGCCCAGATGAGCTCCGGTGAGTCAGTGTTCTTCCACACTCCGTCGTAGGTGTCGTCCAATCTGTAGGATCCGTCCACATCGGCGCGGTCGATTATCCGTTTCGTGGCATCCAGAGCCCTTTTCCATTTGTCGGCGCTGTACTGACCTCTGAATATTCCACCTTCCGGACGGGCCGGGTCGTTGAACAGCGGAGATGCGGCTACCAGCGTGAGACGGCTTCTGAGTGCCAGAACGATGTCTTTGTTCGCCCTGCCTTTCGTGGCCTTGTCCTTTGCCGGAAGAAGCTCTTCCGCCTTGTCAAGATCCTCCAGAACGAAGTTGACGCAATCATCGAAGTTGTCCCTTTTCGCATCATAAGTGTCGGTCAGGTCGTAGGCCTTTGTGATGATCGGCACTCCGGCATATCTCTGAATAAGGTTGTAGTACGCCCATGCACGGAGGAAATATACCTCGCCTTTAAGCCTGTTCACATCGTCTTCTGGAATATTCGTACCCTTTTCATCCACATAATTCAGGAAATAGTTCATTCTGTAGATGCGTTCATACGTGCGGTTCCAGATGTTCAGGAATGTGGTTCTTGTGCTGTGTGCCTGACCGCCTTCGTAGTTGTACATGACGTTGTCCGGGGTCATGTTGCCGGACGCGATGTATCTTGTGCTTGAACCTCCGTACCGGAAGTAGCCCTCGTCGGTGATGCATCCGATGTTTCCTTCCTGGAATGGGTCGGGGAGGACTGTGTAGAGAGCGTTGATGTAACTCTCCGCCAAGGCTGTGCTGTTGAACACAGCGTCCTCCGAAAGCTTGTCAAGCGGAGTCTTGTTCAGGAAATCATTGTTGCAGGAGACCAGAAGGATCACTGCGGCGAGTATTACGGTTATCTTTTTCATGGTATTCATGTCTCTTCATTTAGAAAGTAAGTTTCACGCCTGTGTTGAAGATCCGCATCTGCGGATAGGTCTGGTAGGATTCATCGCTGGTCTCGGGATCCACATTCTTAAGACCGGAGAAGGTGAGAAGGTTGTAACCTGCGATGTAGAAGCGCAGACTCTTTATTTTCATTTTGTTGAACAGGATGTTGTCTGGAATGGTGTAACCGATTTCGACATTCTTCAGTCGAAGGAAGGCTGCGTTGCGGTAGTAGAATGACACTCTGTTCACACCTCCGTTGCTGACCGTGGAACCGATTCTCGGACGGCTTGCGGTCGGGTTGTCCAGAGTCCATGCGTTCAGAGCCGCCTCTCTCTCAATGTTTCCGGAGACCGGATCCGTGAGTGGGGAATAGTAGAATCTGGCCCTCGCCTGTCCCTGAAGCAGCAGGGAGAAATCGAGGTTCCTCCATGTGGCGTCGAAGTTCGCTCCGAACACGATCTCGGGCACAGGAGTCAGGTCGCACCTCTTTCTGTCATAGGAAGTGATCTTCCCGTCTCCGTCCAGATCCTCGAACATGAAGTCTCCGAGGGTGGCTCCGGCCATCTGCGGATTGTTCTCAAGGTCTTCCTGGGTGCGGTTGATTCCTTTCACCTGATAGTAAAGTTGGGCCCCCATCGGATGTCCTGTAAGGTTCATGTATTCATGACCTTCGCCCCAAGGTGTCTCGTCCATGAATTTTATGCGGTTGCGGACAAACATGAAGTTTCCGCTCGCATGGTAGATCAGGTCTCCGTTCTTCGATTTTCCCTCATGGTGCAGCTGAAGTTCGAATCCCTTGTTGTCCACGATGCCGATGTTCTCGTCCGGAAGACTGTCCGGAAGACCTGTGTAGTAAGGTATCGAGGCGTTTCTGGTGCAGAGGATGTTCGAACGTTCGGTCTTGAAGAACTCAAGCTCCCATCCTATCAATCCATTCTTTATGCTTCCGTCAAGACCGATGTTCCATGTCTTGGCCACTTCCCATGTGACATTCTTGTTCGGAACCTTCCCTGGGATTATGAAGTTGACATCCTTGTCATCGAATCTTAGTTTGTATGAGGAGGCGGACGTGTAGCCGTAGGTTGTCATGTACTGGAACGAATCGATCTGATCGTTGCCCTGCTCTCCGTAGGAGGCTCGTATCTTCAGGTTTGTCAGCCAAGGCGCGTTCTTCTTGACGAACGGTTCCTCGGAGATTCTCCATCCGGCGGAGACTCCGGGGAAGAAACCCCAGCGTTTGTTCTCAGGGAAGTTCTCCGAACCGTCGAAACGTCCGATGACCTGAAGGAGGTAGCGACTCTTCCAGTCGTAGCCGAGTCTCCCGAACCAGCTTCTTCTGGCCGTCTCTCTCGCATAGCCTTTGATGCTGTACCAATTCTTGTCCGCCGACCCGGCGAAGAACTCGTCAAGGATGTCGGAGTCATACTTGTTTATTCCCGCGCCCATGTAGTCCAGACGGTAGGATGCCTGCTCGAATCCGGCCAAAGCACTGACATGGTGTCCGTTGAAGTCCCTGTCGTAGTTGATGTTGGCATTGACGGTCAAGGTGTTGCTGTTCCTTTGATACTCATGAAGCACAGGGGTGCTCCAATAAGAATTGGTCCTTTCCTCGTAGAGTTCCGTCACCTCGTCATAGGTGTAGTATTGCCAGTTCTTCTGCCAGTTCTTCTGGAAGTTCCCGATCACATCGTAGGCCATCGTCCCACTCACGGACAGTCCCTTTGTGATGGAGCCGAGGTCCCAATTCGCCGTTAAAGTCGTGTTTATGGTGTTGATCGTGGTCCTGTCGTAACCGGTAAGGTCTTGAACCAGAACAGCAGGGTTGGTGCCTCCCCGCAGGTAGCCGTTTGGGAAATATGCCGCCCCGGTAGGTTTCAGCCTCGTTGTGATGTAGAAGATGCCATAGCTGTCGGACGGAAACGCCGAGTAGTTCTTGTGCTGTTGGCGCACGTTGAGATTGAGTCCGAGTTTCAGGGATTTGGTTACTTGGACATCGATGTTTGAACGGACATTGTACTGATCGTACTTTGTGGCGCTCTTCCGGTAGATTCCATCCTGATACTGACCGTTGAATTCCAGAAAGTAGGCTACTTTCTCCGCTCCTCCGCTTATGCTCGCGCCATACTTATGCTGCACGGAGACCGGCTTGATGATCTCGTCGAACCAGTTCGTGTTAGGGTAGTTTATCAGGTCGTCACCGTCTATGTAATGTTGGATCTGTGTCTCGTTATACATCGGAGCCGCTCCTGTTATGGCCAGTTCGGCGTTGTATGCCTTTGTGTACTGGATGGCGTCCGCCATCTGGACCAGACGTGTCGGCTGCTGGAGGCCAAGATCGTAGTTGAATGTGACACTGGCCCCTTCGTTGTACTTGCCTCTCTTTGTTGTCACGAGTATGACACCGTTGGCCGACCGCGCCCCATAAATGGCTCCTGACGCATCCTTCAACACATTGACGCTTTCGATCTCGTCACCGGACAACCTGCTGAATTCCTCATTCGTCCTTGGAACTCCGTCAATCACGATGAGCGGACTATTGTCTCCAAGAGTGCTTCGGCCTCGGATGAACATGGTCGCGTCATCCTTTCCAGGTTCTCCGGTGCGGTTGCTGACAATCACACCGGAGAGGCGGCCGGCCAGACCTTGCGAGATGTTGACCGAGGAGTTTTTCACAAGTTCGCGGCCAGAGGTCTGGGCCACGGATCCTGTAAGAGTCAGTTTGCTTTGCGTTCCATAGCCGATGACCACGGCATCATCAAGGATAGTGTTTTCCTGCTCCAGAATGAAGTTCACCACGCTTCTTCCGCCTATGGACTGCTCCTGTTCCTTGAAACCGAGAAGACTGGCCACGAGCACAGCGCCAGAAGGCGCGGAAAGTGAATATTCTCCATTCGCGTCAGTCATCGCGCTCGACGCGGTTGTGGTCGCTATGCCTTTCACATAGACCATGGCGCCGATCTGTGGCTCTCCATCAGTTCCTTTCACCGTTCCTTTGACGGTTACGGTCTTACCGTCTTGATCCGACACTGCGGCTGACGCCAAAGGTTTCGATAAGGAAACTGTCGCCGCGAGAATCAGGACTGTGGTGAGAAAATGCTTGGAAATTACTCTCATATAGCAAATAATTTGTGGTTTACCCGTTAAATTGTGTTTTCCTGTTTTGTGCAAATGTATGTAAATATTTTGTTTTAGAAAATAAATTTGCGAAAAATGTTGTGATTTTTACTAAAAATATTTCGTTCGAAACTTGAAACGAAACTAATACAAGCCTGCGAATTGTATTAATCGAATAAAATACGTATATTGCAGTCATGAATTAAGTAAGCGTTAAAATATAAGTTGGTAAAGATTTGGCGGTATTTTCGAGGATAGATGTCTTTGGGAAGAAGGAGTGTGCCGGTGGCACATGACTGATGAGGAAAGACATATTGACCGAAAAGACAATCAAAGATTACCAAGTTATTTTTTAAGGATTACTAAGTAAGCCGTGTTTTTAACGCTTGATAAACAAACGATAAAATTGTTTCTGGAATAATGGGAGGAATTCGTGAAAGAAGACAATTAATTCTCGACTCGATATTCGATCAAGGTCTTGTCAAGGTTTCGGTCTTGGCCGAGAGGTTCGGTGTGACCCAGACCACGATTAGAAAAGATTTGAATTACCTTGAATCAAAAGGTTTGCTGCACCGGTCGTATGGAAGCGCGATGCCGTCTTCCGCTCCGATAAAGGACATCAGCCTTGGAAAGAAAAAGTTGATAAACTACGATGCCAAGCTTCAGATCGCAAGGGCTGCCGCTGAACTCATTGAGGAGAATGATTCCATTCTCATGGCTTCCGGCTCCACAATCGCGGTTTTCGCCGAGAACCTGAAGCCGAAGGGGCGGCTCAATGTCGTGACGACGGCGGTCAACATCTCGACAATTCTTGGTGAAAACGACCGTATTTCAGTGATGCAGGTTGGAGGCATGTTGTACAGTAACACTTTGTCCGTCTATGGCAACGATGCAATTCAATCAGTGCGGAACATATTCTGTTCCAAATTGTTCTTTGGGATTGACGGCCTTGATGTCATTCATGGAATCACCTGTGCGACAAGGGAGGAAGCGGAACTGACCCAGCAGATGATGCAGTCGGCGGAGAGGAAAATTGTCCTTTGCGATTCCAGCAAGCTCGGGAAGCGCGGTTTCGCCCACATTTCGAAACTGTCGGATGTTGACATCCTGATCACGGATTCCGCCTTGCCGGATGAGACAAAAGGCCTGATAGAGGAACTCGGAGTCCAGGTCATAAGGGCATAATCTTGCAGACTCGGTTCAGTCGCTCGCTGTGCCTGTTTGGTCAATGGGTTTGTCGAAGCGCCCGGCTATTCGTAAATTTGCCGGCGGAATAAACACAACGAATATGATCGAACTCGGAATCAAAGGCCGTCAGGAAGAGATCGTGACGGAGGAACTGACCGCCAGCCACATCGGCAGCGGGACTGTGAGGGTGTTCGCCACCCCGATGATGATCGCCCTCATGGAGCGCACAAGCAGACTAAGTGTAAAACCTTACCTTGAGGAAGGGCAGGAGACAGTGGGCACTAAGGTGAATGTGTCCCACGTTTCATCTACGCCGGTTGGACTGAAAGTGTGGTGCGAAAGCGAGGTCGTGGAGATAGACCGCCGCAGAATTGTCTTCAAGGTCGCTGCCTATGACGAAAAAGGGCTCATAGGTGAGGGCACCCATGAGCGCTTTGTGATTGATGTCGCCAAATTTAAGGCCAAGACTGAGGAGAAACTCCGTTAGCAGTTCATCGCGCCGCAGCAGTGGATGACCTGGCCGGAAACATAGCTGGAGAGGTCGCTGGCGAGGAAGACTGCCACGTTGGCGACATCCTCAGGAGTACCTCCGCGGCGGAGCGGAATCTGCTTGACCCAAGCGTCACGCACTTCCTCTGAGAGGGCGTTGGTCATGTCCGAGATGATGAATCCAGGGGCGATGCAGTTGGCTCTGATGCCGCGCGGACCCATCTCCTTGGCGATTGACTTGGCAAGGCCGATGAGACCTGCCTTGGATGCCGAGTAGTTGCACTGGCCGGCGTTACCGGAGACACCGACTACAGAAGACATGTTGATGATGCTTCCGCTTCTCTGACGGGCCATGATCGGGGTCAGGGCGTGGATGAAATTGAACGCTGACTTGAGGTTCACGTTGAGGACGGCGTCCCACTGGGCCTCGCTCATTCTGAGCATAAGTCCGTCCTTGGTGATTCCGGCGTTGTTCACAAGGATGTCGATCCTGCCGAAGTCGGCCAGAATCTGGTTCACCACATTGTGAGTCTCCTCGAAGTTCGCGGCGTTGGAGGCGTAGGCCTTTACCTTGTGGCCGAAGGCCTCGATGTCCTTCACTGTCTGTTCTCCAACCTCATTGATGACGAGGTCGGTGAAAGCCACATCCGCTCCTTCAGAGGCGAATTTCATTGCGATGGCCTTGCCGATTCCTCTTGCGGCGCCCGTTATGAGGGCTACCTTTCCGTCTAAAAGTCCCATAATATTCAGTAAACTCATCTTTCGCAAGTAGGCAATTACCTGCTGTAAAAAATATTATCTCACGTTCGAAGGTGATTGCCCACCCTTATCTATTCACGTTACCCCTACCCTAAATCCCTCCCCTCGGGGGAGGGACTTGCCTCCACCTCATAGCGGTGGAGAATAGTAGTGTTTTGCAAATGCAGAACGTTAGTCAGTTAAGTAACATTCAAAAAATAACCTGCATCATCTTAAGGAATCTTTTCGGTCTAGATCTCTTTTCTCATCAGTCATGTGCCACCGGCACACTCCTTCTTCAAAAAAAGATCTATCCTCGAAAATCTTCTCTTAATCTGAAGCAACTTATTTTTTTCATGTTCCTAAATTAAAATTTTTCTGTCTAAAAAAGGCGTAAACAATGTCTGCCGCAAACTTTAGACCATAATAACCACCGCAAAAGTAATCTATCTTGCCGCGATGCGCAAGTCTTTAGGTCGCTATTTGGTGAAAGAATGGAAGATGTGGCGAAAGGCACGGATAAAATGGTTATCTTTGCCATGTTTAGACAATGATCTTAAAGAAATGAGTGAGATACGTAACCCTCAGCTCTGGGAAAGCGGGGAGCTGAAGATAGAGTGGGTAAGGCATCATATGCCTCTGCTTGAAGGTCTGGAGAAGGAGTTTAAGGAGACTAAGCCGTTCAAGGGGTTGAAAGTGGCCCTTTCCGTGCATCTGGAGGCCAAGACGGCGCATCTTTGCGAGGTGCTGGCCGAGGGCGGGGCGGAGATGTATGTCACGGGCAGCAATCCTCTTTCTACGCAGGATGATGTGGCTGCCGCCCTTGTGCACGAGGGATTGAACGTCTTTGCTGTTCACGGGGCGACTCCCGAGGAATATGAGCACGGCATCAGGCGTGTCATCGAGTGCGGCCCGAACATCATCATCGATGATGGGGGAGATCTTGTGACTATGATCCACGAGAACTATCCTGAGCTGATTCCGAATGTCATCGGCGGGTGCGAGGAGACCACGACCGGAATCCTCCGTCTGGAGACGATGAACCGTGAAAGGAGGCTGAGATTCCCGATGATGCTTGTGAACAACGCCGCCTGCAAGCATTTCTTCGACAACCGTTATGGCACGGGCCAGTCCGTATGGGATGGCATCAACAGGACCACCAACCTGATTGTGGCCGGGAAATATGTCGTTGTCGCCGGCTATGGCTGGTGCGGCAAGGGCGTGGCGATGAGAGCCAAGGGCCTTGGCGCGAAAGTGATTGTCACAGAGGTGGATCCGATCAAGGCGATGGAGGCCGTGATGGATGGTTTCCAGGTTATGAGTATGGCTCAGGCCGCATCTGAGGGCGACATATTCGTGACCGTCACTGGCTGCGACGATGTCATCACCAAGGAGCATTTCCTTGCGATGAAGGACGGTGCGATCTGCTGCAACGCCGGGCATTTCGACTGCGAGGTGAATGTCGCCCAGCTCAAGGAACTCGCTGTGAGTGAGAAGCCTGCGAGACAGAATATTCAGGAGTATGATCTCCCTGACGGCCGTAAGGTTTACATCATAGCCGAGGGTAGGCTTGTCAACCTTGCCGCCGGGGACGGACATCCGGCCGAGATTATGGATATGTCGTTCGCCATCCAGGCCTTGAGCGCCAAGTATTTGGCTGACAACAGGATGGTTCTCGCAAGGGATCTTGGGGATATGCTTCATTGCGTGCCTGAGTCCATCGACCGTGAGGTGGCTTTCAGAAAGCTGAAGGACTGGGGAATCACGATCGATGTGCTGACCCCTGCCCAGCATAAGTATCTTTACGGAGAATAATCACATAAAAGTAATACTATGAGACTAATTCCTATCTACACCTGGACCAAAGGCATCCGGAACTTTGACCATAGAAGGAAGCAGTTCTCCCAGTTACCGTGGGCGCAGGGAGTCTTGTTGCTTTGCTGCGTCGTGGTGGCGATGCTTCTGGCCAATCTGCCGTTCACCAAAGAGTTTTACCATAACTTCCTGGAGACGGACATCTCGTTGAGATTCCAGAGTCCGGGCGGTGAGAGCATCCTGTTTCCTAACGGAATGACGGTCGAGAAGTTCATCAACGACATCCTGATGACGGTCTTCTTCTTCACGGTCGGTCTGGAGATCAGGCGCGAGATGAAGAACGGGGAACTTTCCAGCCTGAAGAAGGCGATGATGCCGGTGATCGCCGCATTCGGCGGAGTTGTGGCTCCGGCGTTGATATTCACTGCCATCAATCATGGCTCGGCGGCCGCTTCCGGCTGGGGTATTCCTACCGCCACTGACATCGCTTTCGCTGTCGGCATCCTGTCCATTCTGGGTGATCGTGTGCCCGTGTCGCTGAAGGTTTTCCTGACCGCGCTGGCCATTGCCGATGACCTCATCGCCATTCTCGTAGTGGCTTTGTTCTACGGCGGCACAATCAACTTCGGACTTCTGAGCATAGCGTTTGTGCTGATTGCTTTGGTGCTGTTGATGAATAAGTTGGGGGAGAAACGAGGCTGGTTCTATCTGGTTCCGGCCATCGCGATCTGGTCGCTTTTCTACTATGCCGGCATCCACTCCACGATGTCAGGTGTCGTTATGGCGTTCCTCGTGCCGATGACCCCAAGGTTCAACGAGGCCTACTTCCACCGCAAGCGTCTCCAGTACATCCGCAGACTTAATGAATATAATGGGATAGCCTCCACGTCCTCCGAGTTCCCTAACGGTCCGCAGAGGCATTGCCTGAGGAGGTTGTCAGCGATCTCCAGAGACTCCATCGGGATGAGCTACCGTCTTGAGCACGCTCTCGGCCCTTGGGTCAACTTCCTGATAATGCCGATCTTCGCCCTCGCCAACGCCGGGGTTGAGATTCCGGACGTGTCCTATTTCAACGTGTTCCAGTTCGATCAGGTTCTCGGAAGCGTCAGTATGGGTATATTCCTTGGACTTGTCCTTGGAAAGCCACTGGGAATCTCCCTCGCCAGCTTCATCGCCGTCAAGCTTCACGTGGGCGAGATGCCTGCCAAATCCACTTGGCCTATGCTGATAGCTGTGGCCTGTCTTGGAGGTATCGGCTTCACTATGTCCATCTTCGTGGACACCCTTTCGTTCGGTGACCAGACTCCTGAGGTGATGGCCCGCTTGCGTGATATGGGCAAGGTCGCCGTCCTGATGGGCTCCCTCTGCGCCGGCATCCTTGGCAGCGTCCTGATCAACATCATCCACGGCATCGAATCCAGAAAGGCCGTCAAGGCTTAAAGCCCAAGCTCGTCCTTCATCGAGCGGAGGAGGTCGAAGGCCTGGAGCGGGGTGATGTTGTTGAGGTCGGCTCCGGCGAGTTTGTCGCGCAGGGATTCGAGCGTAGGGTCGTCCAGCTGGAAGAACGAGAGCTGGAGGCTGCCGTCACTCTCAAGGGTGCCGGCCTTGGTCTGGACAGGCTTCTTGATCTCGCCTTTCCTGGCGCTTACAATGTGCTGGGAATCATTCATCTCCAGGGCCTTCAACGTGTTCTCGGCGCTCTGGATCACCTCTTTGGGCATCCCGGCCATCCTTGCGACGTGGATACCGAAACTGTGCGCGGTCCCGCCCTCCTTGAGCTTGCGCAGGAAGATTACCTGCGAGCCGACTTCCTTCACCGCGATGTGGAAGTTCCGGACCCTTGAATATATCTCCTCAAGGTCGTTAAGCTCGTGATAGTGAGTGGCGAAGAGTGTTTTCGCCCCACGGCCATATTCGTGAATATATTCGACTATCGCGCGTGCGATCGACATTCCATCGTAGGTTGAGGTGCCTCGGCCGATCTCGTCCAGCAGCACCAGCGATCGCTCGGAAAGGTTATGAAGGATCATTGAGGTCTCCAGCATCTCGACCATAAAGGTTGATTCTCCTCTGGAGATGTTGTCGGTGGCCCCGACCCTTGTGAATATCTTGTCGAAATACCCGATTCTGGCGCTTTCGGCAGGCACGAACGAGCCGATCTGGGCCAACAGCACGATCAGCGCCGTCTGCCTCAGCAAAGCCGACTTACCGGCCATGTTCGGACCGGTCAGGATGATGATCTGCTGCTTCTTGTTGTCCAGGAATATGTCGTTGGGAACATATTCCTCTCCCGCCGGCATCAATGTCTCGATGACCGGATGGCGGCCGGCCTTGATGTCAAGGGTAAGATCCTTGGTCATCTCCGGACGGTTGTAGTGATTGTCCCGGGCCAGCTGGGCGAATCCGGCCAGCACGTCCAGACGTGCGATGATCCGGCAGTTGGTCTGGATCGCCGGTATGTTCCTCTGGATCTCGGCGACCAATTCACCGTAAATCCTTGTCTCAAGGGCGTATATACGGTCTTCCGCACTCAGGATCTTTTCTTCATATTCCTTGAGCTCCTGGGTGATGTAACGCTCGGCGTTTACAAGGGTCTGCTTGCGGATCCACTCCGGCGGAACCAGGTCCTTGAAGGAGTTGCGGACCTCGATGTAGTACCCGAAAACGTTGTTGTAACTTATTTTTAGCGAGGATATTCCTGTCCTTTCGGCCTCGGACTGCTGGAGCTTCAGAAGGTAGTCCTTGCCGCCTGAGGAGATATTCCTCAACTCATCCAGATCAGGATCCACTCCAGGGGCGATGACCTCGCCTTTGCCCACAGCGGCGGCCGGCTCGGCGGTCATCGTCTTCATAATGCGATCAAGCAGCTTCGAGCAGTTTTTCATCTTGCTGATGAGGGAGTCCAACGCCTTGACTCCGTGGTCTTTGCAGAGTGCGGCTATCGGCTCCGTCTGCGAAAGTCCACGACCCAGCTGCATCACCTCGCGAGGGGCTATCCTGCCTGTGGCCGCCCTGGAGATGATCCTCTCAAGGTCCCCGATGTTGCCGACATGTTCCTGAACCTTGTCCAAATCCTCGCCGGCCTCAAGGAAGTGCTGCACAACATCGTAGCGGCTGTTCAGCTCCTTGATGTCCATTATCGGCATCGCCAGCCAGCTGCGCAGAAGCCTCGCGCCCATCGGGGACGAGCATTTGTCGATGACGCTGACCAATGACACGCCTTCGCCGCCGACAGAGGAATTGAATATCTCCAAATTCCTCATCGTGAACTTGTCCATCCACACGAACTTGTCCTCGTCGATTCGGGAGATCGAGCAGATGTTCTTGAGACCCGTGTGCTGTGTCTGCTCCAGATAGACCATCAGCGCTCCGGCCGAGCATATTCCAAGAGGAAAACTGTCCACGGCGAAGCCTTTGAGTGATTCGACGTTGAACTGCTTCTTGAGCCTTTCGACCGCTGCGTCATAGACGAACGCCCACTCCTCGACCGTGGAGATGTATAGATTGTCCCCGTATTTTTCCTTGACACCTTTCTCGTAACCCCTCTGGACCACGATCTCCTTAGGATTCAGGGAGGCGATCAGGGTTCCGATGTAGTCCAGTGATCCCTGCGCAACCTGAAACGAGCCTGTGGAGACATCCAGGAAGGCGGCTCCGCACTGGTCCTTGTCGAAAGCCAGGCCGGCGAGGAAATTGTTCTCTTTCTGGTCAAGCAGCTGGTCGTTGAAGGCCACTCCTGGTGTAACCAATTCTGTCACACCTCTTTTGACTAGTTTCTTGGCGAATTTGGGATCCTCAAGCTGGTCGCAGACGGCCACCTTGTAGCCTGCCCGGACAAGTTTCGGAAGATAGACATCAATGGCATGGTGCGGGAATCCGGCCATCTCGATGTAGCCCTTGTCCCCGTTGGATTTCTTGGTCTGGACAATGCCAAGGACCTTGCTGACCAGCACCGCGTCATCTGAATAGGATTCGTAGAAGTCACCCACCCTGTAAAGCAGCACCGCCTCCGGATGCTGGGCCTTCACAGAGAAAAACTGTTTGATCAGCGGAGTGTCCTCCAGTACCTTACCTTTCGCCATATCAATGTCTTATGTTTGCCTAAAATATAAGTTCGAATGTCTCCTCTACCGAAGAGGCAAGATTACAAATTTACGAAAAACCTTGAATATGCAGAAAGAGATTTCGGAGTTATCCACCGTTTGGACAAAATACGCTTCCGAATAGTGTTGGATAGCACTGTTGGGCGACAATAACGCACTATAGTGTCGCTGGAGAGTGCAAACAACACTGTCAGGACGCATTTTAGACCGAAAACGTTCCCTTAGAGGGCTCTATACATCCAGCCGGAGGATGTCGCGGGTGAGGCCGATGTACTTGGTCTTGGTCTCGGCGATGTGGAAACCTTGGGCGAGGAAATTGCGCTCGCTTGGGGTGTTCTGCGGATCCACGGTGGCGACTATGTATTTGACACTTAAACTTTTGGCTAATTCGATGGACCAGCCGATGAACGTGCGCTGGAAGCCTCTGCCACGATATTCATTATCCACTGCCACGGCGTCGAAGGTGAACACTTCGGAAGGATTGAGGTGAACGTCCGAGGCAAGGCTACGCTCTCCGCTGCGGTTGCTGACGATGACGCTGAAAGCTGCCAGCCGACCTTCCGGAGAGAATATTCCAGAAATATAGTCAAGCTGCATTGACTCAATCAGTTCCTCGCGGCTGAGAGGGTAGAAAAGATTCTTGTTCTCCATCCCGTCAACCACTTTCCGCTGAAGGTTTTCCACCGCGCTGAGGCTGTCGAAGCCAAGTCTTTTCATCGTGAACCCGTCTGGAAGATCTGAGATGACTTTGTTATATTCAGAAGTCCCGTAGTCAAAGAGATAGAGTTTGTTCTGCAGGTACTTATCCGGGAACATGAACCGGTGGCTCGGAATGTGACGCTGCCAGCCTTTCGTGCCGCTGTTCTCCTTCTCCCGGTACTTGATCCAGATCTTGTACAACTCGAAGACCTGCACGTAGGAGGACGATGTCGGCAGGATGTAGTTTTCCTGGATGTACGGATTGTTCATGAACAGGAAGAAACGGTAGCCGAAAAGGTCGTCAAGATCATCGATGCTGGCAATGTGGTGCCGGTAGAGCAGGTACAGGTTCTCGAAGAATGTGCAGTACTGCGCAACCTCAACGCTGGAGACATTCTTCCACCGCTCATAGCTATAGTCCCCATCGATTTCGGCATTCTCCAACACCTCATAGACCTTCATCAGGCGGTCGCTGTCGTGGAAATAATTGTTGAGGTTGATCAGCATCTCGCTGCACGTGACCTCCGACCCGTTCTTCAACTCAATTGCTATGAATATGGTACCGACCAGCGTCGCCGCCAACGAGAAAATCCCTACGGTCGCCTCCTCGCCCGTGCGGAACGTGTGCACGATCAGCAGGCACAGCAGCACCAGCAGAATGCTCGCGAGTACTATCAAAAGGGAAATGCTTGTCTTGTACTTTATCTTTTGCATGATCTATGAATATTTAGTGTCAGACTCAAAGATAGCTTTTTTTCTTCGATTGCGAAGGAAAAACGACTATCTTTGTAAACTTATGTAAGATACGGTTTTGATTGTGTGCGGAAGGATGTATGGTATAACAACTCTAAGTCAGGAGTGACATGAAAAGGGTGCTGATAGTGACATATTATTGGCCACCGTCCGGAGGATCCGGGGTGCAGCGGTGGGTCAAGTTTGCGAAATACCTTCCGGCGGCCGGTTGGCAGCCGGTTGTCTATACTCCTGAGAACCCTGAGTTGACGACTGTTGACAGGACCTTGGCGGCGGAGATTCCGCCGGAGGCCGAGGTCGTCAAGAATCACATTTTCGAGCCGTACGGGATCTACCGGAAACTGATGGGGAAGGGGAGCACGACCGACCTCAAGACGTTGACTGCCGCTAATGCCGTCAAAGACGAGGTCAATCCGATCAACGGACAGAAAAAGAACTGGAAGCAGAAACTGTCCCTGTTCATCAGGGGGAACTTCTTCATTCCGGATCCTCGTGTGATGTGGGTGCGTCCGTCGGTCCGTTTCCTGAAAAAATACCTTGAGGAGCATCCTGTTGACGCCATTGTCACGACCGGCCCGCCTCAATCCATGCACCTTATCGGATTGAGACTGTCACAGGCCACCGGGATCCCTTGGGTCGCCGATTTCCGCGATCCGTGGACCAAGATGTTCTATTTCAAGCATCTGGGATTGACCTCGTGGGCGGAGAAAAAGCATCATAGGCTCGAACAGTCTGTCCTGGACGGAGCCACGAGAGTGATCGCGGTCTCTCCGTTGGTGCAGGACGAGTTCAAGGCGATGACGAAGACTCCGGTCGAACTGATCACGAACGGTTACGATGAGGAGGACTTCAAGAAGGATGTGGAGTTGGACGAGAATTTCAACATAACGCACACCGGACTTTTCGCTTCGGACGGCAATCCGGAGACACTCTGGAAAGTGCTCGCCCAGAAGTGTGAGGAGGATGAGGAGTTCAGAAGGTCGTTGAGGATCAGACTTGTGGGAAAGACGGACAGGGAAATCACGGATTCAATCGAGGCCGCGGGACTTGGCGGCAATCTCAAGGATTTCGGCTATCAGGATCATGAAATGGCTGTCAGAGAGCAGCTTAACGCCTCGATTCTGATCCTTCCGCTCAGAAAGGAACCTGAATATCGCGCCGTCCTTCCCGGAAAGCTTTTTGAATATCTCGCATCGCGCCGCCCTATTCTGGGGATAGGTCAGACGGACGGGGCTATGGCGCGGATTGTCGGCGAGACCGGATCCGGGGTGGTCTATGACTGGGATGACGAGAAGAAGATCCGGGCCTGGATAGACTTCTGTTGGGATGAGTTCAAGAATGATGAGCTTCACGACAACACTTCAGACATCTCGCGGTTCACACGCCGCAACTTGACGGTGAAACTGGCTGAACTGCTGAATCAGATAACTGAAAAATAATATTCATAGATTATGGACAAGACTTTGATGAAGAAGATTGGAATATACGCCGGGATTGTGCTGCTGTTTCTGGTGCTGGCCTACGGCTTCGTGCCGGAGGTGCTGACCGGCAAGGTGGTCAACCAGAGCGATATAACCGGCTACAGGAGTATGTCGCAGGAGGCGGTGGCGTGGAACAAGGCTCATCCTGACGATCCGACCCATTGGACGGATTCGATGTTTGGAGGAATGCCGACCACATCGTTTATGCCTTCCAGCGACGGTGACTGGACGCAGTCGCTGTACAATCTCCTTTTGAAAGGGAAAAGGCCGGCGAATTGGCTGTTCATTTCCTTGCTGGGAGCCTTTCTGCTGATGCTTTCGCTTGGTGTGGACAAGGTTCTGGCCATCGGCGGAGCGGTGGCGGTCACGTACTGCTCGTACAATTTCCAGATCATTCAGGTCGGGCACAACACCAAGATGCAGGCGATAGCGTTCCTGCCTTGGGTGCTTGCGGCGGTGATATTCACTTACCGATCGGCTCTACGTCCGTGGCTCGGTTCGGACCTTCGACAGGCTCAGGGACCGGACAAACAGGTCGCTGAGCCTGTCGAAGCGACAGTGGCTAACGGGTGGAAATCCTGGCTTCCGAAAACCTTGCTCGGAGCCGTACTGTTCGGTTTCGCTCTGAGTTTCCAGATCAAAGCCAACCATCAGCAGATCACCTATTATCTGGCGATAATGATCGTGATCTATGCGCTGTACGTGTTCCTGAGAATATGTTTGGAGAAAAACGGTCACTTCGGCAAGCTCAGTGACCGGCGCGGTGCTTTCGGCCGCTTCTTCGCCGCCAGCGCGTTGCTTCTGGTCGTGGGCCTTGTCGGCATCGGCACCAACACCATCAAACTCGCCCCGCTTTATGAATATACCCGACACACAATGCGTGGCGGCTCCGAACTCTCTCATCCAGAGGGTGGTGAGATCAACAACTCCGGCCTTCAGCTCGACTACGCCACGGCCTGGTCCTACGGCTGGGAGGAGCTTCCGAATATGATGATCCCGAACTTCAACGGAGGGTCGTCAGCCGGATCCGTGAACCCTGACAAGTCCGAGGTCGTGAAACTGTTCAGGCAGGCCGGACAGGGCAACGCCAACGAGATCGCCAAGTCCCTGCCTCTCTACTGGGGACCTCAGCCATTCACGGCCGGACCAATGTATATGGGAGCGATAACGATATTCTTGTTCATCCTTGGTCTGTTCCTCTATAAAGGCAAGGAGAAATGGTGGCTTCTTGCAGCTACCCTCGTCGCTGTGTTCCTCGCTTTAGGAAACCATATGATGTGGTTCACGAAACTGTTCTTCGACTACGCTCCGATGTACAGCAAGTTCAGAACCGTGTCCATGGCCTTGATTGTCTTGCAGTTCACTCTGCCGATGCTGGGTTTCATAACCCTTGACGGAATCCTTAGGCAGGAATATTCAAAGAAAGAATTCCTGCGCGCCGGTTGGATCGCCCTTGCGCTGACGGCCGGGTTCTGCCTTCTCTGCGTTTTGGTTCCAGGCATCGCCGGCTCGTTCTCCGGCAGGGCCGACGCCCAGATGCAGGACATCATCGTGGATGCCCTCAAGGCTGACCGCAGACATATTCTTTCAGCTGACGCTCTTTGGTCGATGGTACTGATTGTTGTCACCTTCGGCCTGATCCTCTGGGCCTACAGCGTCCCTAAGAACGCACCTAAGTCCTACGAAAGCGACCCTCACATCGGCAATGCACGCCGGATGCAGGCGATGGTTGGAATATGCCTCCTCGTGTTCGTGAATATGTTCGCGGTCGGCAAGCGTTACCTCAATCCGGACAGCTTCACGACTCCTCGCCAGTTTAATAACCAGTTTACAGCCAGGCAGGTGGACAAGCTGATCCTTGAGGACAAGGCTCCGTCCTACAGGGTCGTGGACCTCAGCGCGGACATATTCAATGACTCCTTCAACCCTTATTGGCACAAGTGCGTCGGAGGTTACAGCCCGGCGAAGCTGCAGCGCTATCAGGACCTGATTGACCGCCACATTGTCAAGGAGCTCCAGGCAGTGTCTCTCGGTACACGCAACGCTAAGACCATCGAGGAATTCCAAAATGGAATCAAGAATATTCAGGTGCTTTCAGCGTTGAATACCAAGTACTTCATTCTTGGAGCGGATATGCCGCCGGTTGAGAACCTTGAGGCTTTCGGTCCGGCGTGGTTTGTGGATTCGTTCGTTCCCGCCGGGACTCCGGACGAGGAGATCGCGTTGATTGATTCCGTGGATTTGAGGCACACGGCTGTGATCGGCTCTGATTTCGCCGAGGCTCGTGAAGGTTTTGCCAAGATTTCCTCCGGCGGTTCTGATGAAGATTCCCTTGATGTTTCGGAAGAGATTTCCGTCAGCGGTACGGCCAAGGACGTTATCCAGATGACCTCCTACGCCCCGAACGAGCTCCGCTACCATTACAGCGCATCTGCCGCCCGCACGGCCATATTCAGTGAAATCTACTATCCGGATGGTTGGACCGCAACGGTGGATGGCGCTCCGTTGGATCTGTTCCGTGCCGATTGGATTTTCCGTGCCGCCAATCTTCCGGCCGGAGAACACGACATTGTGATGCGCTACGAGCCAAATGTTTACATCGTCGCTGAGAAGGCATCCAGAGCCTCATCTCTGACCCTGTTCATCTTGCTTGTCCTTTCTCTCGCAGGCATTGCCTTTTCCCGTAAGGAATCGACCGCCTTTTAGATTTTGAAGAGAATCCAAAATATTCAGAATTATGTCAGAGATATCAAGAAGGCTTTTTCTTAAAAGAGGGGTTGCTGGATTGGCAGCGATAGCGGTCGCTCCGGAACTTGTCTCATGCGCAGGACAGAAAGATAAAGCGAGTGAAATCAGGAAATCAGCTCCTTTGGCCGGTAAATATGACGTTGTTGTCGCAGGTGGAGGTCCGGCCGGTTTCATTGCAGCGGTGGCCGCGGCGCGTCAAGGGGCGAAGACAGCCCTCATCGAGCGTTACGGATTCCTTGGAGGAATGGCCACCACCGGCTATGTGACCCCGATCAGCGTCTTCGCGAAAGACAACAATCTCGTGATCGGCGGCATTCCGTGGGAGTTCGTGCAGAGGCTCGAATCCATGGGCGGCGCTTTCATCGAATGGCCGAAAGCGAACATCGACTTTGACATTGAACTCTACAAGCTTTGTTGTCAGAGAATGGTTCTGGAGGCTGGAGTGGATCTCTACATGCATTCGGCCATGATAGGCTGCGAGATGGATGGCAAGCGCATAACCTCAGTGATCATTGAAAATAAGAACGGTTTGGAAACTCTTGAGGCAGAGAGATTTATCGACTGCACAGGCGATGCGGACCTTGCGAATATGGCAGAGGTGCCAATGCAGGAGAATCCGGATGGTGAAGTCCAGCCGTCGTCATTCTGCTTCATCCTTTCCGGAGTTGACACGGACAGCGAACTGCTTAATAAATGTATGTACCATAACGGTATCAACGGTCCGAGCCAGTGCCGTCCGGTCAGAGAGAAACTTCTTGCCTTGAAGGAGACACATCCAGAGATCCCGGATTTCGGAGGTCCTTGGTTCAATAACGTGCTCCACAAAGGCAGTGTGGCGGTCAACATCACCCGCCGCGCCGCCGTGTCCACTGACAATAGGAATTTCACGGCCGCTGAGTGCCGGTTGCGAGAGGACATATTCCTTTTCGCGTCGCTTCTTAAAGAGAATTTCCCTGAATTCAAGGACAGTTACGTCGCATCGACCGCACCGCAGGCCGGTGTGCGTGAGTCCCGCCGCATCAAGGGTGTCCACACCGTCACCGCTGATGAATATGTGAGCGGCTTCCATTATGATGACAGCATCTCGCGCGGAATACACCCGATTGACATGCATGCAAGCAAGGGTACCAAACAGAAGCGCGTTGATCTCAAGCAGCCGGCGTATGTGCCGTACAGGGCTCTCATCGCTCCCGAATATCCTAATCTGCTTGTCGCCGGGCGTTGCATCTCCACTGACCGTCAGGCTCTTGCGTCACTGCGTGTGATGGCGAGCTGCATGGGTACAGGTCAGGCAGCCGGCGTAGCCGCGGCCCAAAGCATCACTGAGAACCGTGATGTGCAGAACATCGACATTGAGACCCTTGTGGGCACAGTACGCAAACTCGGCGCTATCATTTAGGAATATTCTCGTGGCATTTAACTCATTGATAACGAATTAAAAGAACAATGTCCTGGTGCCGGATTCCGCACCAGGACATCGCTTTATTTGTTGATAACCAACTAATTACCCGCCACTGGCTCATTATCAGTCGGTGGCGGGTAAAGTGTTTATCCTCAGTTAGATAGAGTATTGACTTTGGCTGTTATCTACCAAAGACAATACGGTAAGACTTTGGCAATCAGGTACTACGACTCCACGGCTTTTGCGAGGCGGCCGGCGAGATCGATGAAGGCTTGGCCGTCAGGGCGTGTGGAGAGGGCGGCGGGTTCACCGGAGTCTCCGCCTTCACGTATGCTCTGGACGATCGGAATCTGACCGAGGAGCGGAATTCCGTACTTGTCGGCCATCTCCTTGCCGCCATTCTTTCCGAATATGTAGTACTTGTTCTCCGGAAGTTCCTCTGGTGTGAACCAGGCCATATTCTCCACGAGGCCGAAGATCTTGCGGTCTATGTTCTTGTTACGGAACATGTTCACGCCTTTCTCAACATCCGAGAGGGCTACCGGTTGAGGGGTCGTGACGATCAGCGCGCCCTCCATCGGGATGTCGTTGACGAGGGAGATGTGGATGTCACCTGTTCCAGGAGGCATATCGATGAGAAGAAAGTCCAGAATGCCCCAGCGTACTTGCAGGATCATCTGTTTCAATGCGTTGCAGGCCATCGGGCCTCTCCAGATAAGGGCCTGGCCAGGTTCGGCGAAATAGCCGATGGACATCCATTTCACACCGTATTTCTCGATCGGGTAGATGACCTCCTTGCCCTCGGCGATCTCCTCGGCCTCAGGGACAGCTCCTTCCGTGCCGGTCATCAGCGGAACCGATGGGCCATAGACATCAGCGTCGGCGAGTCCGACCTTGTAGCCGAGACGTGACAGTGCCACGGCCAGGTTGACCGCCACCGTTGACTTTCCGACTCCGCCCTTGCCGGAGGCGATTCCGATGATGTGGCGCACATTGTTGATCTCCTCAAGTCCGAGATCAAGTCCGGCTTTCTTCTTGGGAGCCTCCTCCTTGACAACCGTTCTGACCTCTACCTCAGTGCCTTGCGGGGCGTTGCGGATGATTGTCGCGCGGGTGCTTCCGACAAGATATTCAGTGAGAGGGTCACGTCTTTTCGGGAAGGCGAGGGTGACTGTCACCTTGTTGCCATCGATGGAGACGGAATGAACCATCCCGAGTTCTATGATGCTTTTGCTTCCTTGGGCGGGGTGGACCACCTCGGTCAGCATATTCAAGATTTCCTGTTCAGTCATATTCGTTATTTCACTATGTTCATTTCCTTGGTGAGGTAGCCGGCGCCGCCGAACTTGTCCACGAGGAAGAGGACGTAGCGGATGTCCACGCAGATGCACCTCTGGAGGTCTGGCTCGAACATCACGTCACTTGACATTGACTCCCAGTTGCCGTCGAAGGCCAGTCCGATGAGCTCGCCGTCGGCGTTGAGGACAGGGCTGCCGGAGTTGCCGCCGGTGATGTCGTTGGTGGTGAGGAAACAGCAAGGGAGGTTGCCGTCGGCCATAGCGTACTGTCCGTAGTTTCTCTTGACATAGAGCTGCTTGAGTTTCTCAGGAACGATGAACTCGTAGTTGTCCGGATCCTCTTTCTCCATCACACCGTAGATTGTGGAGTAGTACCTGTAGTTGAGAGCGTCTTTCGGGGAATATGACTTCACGGTCCCGTAGGTGAGTCTCATCGTGAAGTTCGCGTCCGGGTACATGGCCTTGCCCTTGCTCCATTCCATCAGACCGGCGGTGTAGGCCTTGGATGCGGCCTTGATGTTGTCTTTTGCCTCCTGACTCTGCTCTCCGCGCAGTTTGACAAAGACATTCACGATGGAAGAGGACAGCTTGTTGACCGGATCGTGTCTGATGGCGGCGATGCCGTCCTTGCCGATGGCTTCGGCGGCCTTTTCGTAGGATGTCAAAACAGTGGTTCTGAACAACTCATCGACGTACTTGTCAATGTCCAGAGTCGCGAAATCCTCTCCAAGATCCGGATAATTCTCCGGCCTTGCCTTCTCTCTGTAGAATTTAAGCAGGGCGGCGGTCTCTTCCTTGTCCAGAGGCGCGTAGTAGTCCTCATAGACAGCCTTCATCGCCTCAAGGCCTTTCGCAGTGGCTGCCGCGGTGTCGGAACCGGCCTTCAGGCTGTTGTGCCAAGCGCCGTTGAACGCGCTGGTGAAATTCATGAGCTCAAGTCTGAAAACAGTCTCGCTCAAGAGCTTGACATCGAAATCCACCTGTTCGTTCGTCTTGATTCCGGCGGCGATGTCAGCGATCGCGGTTCCGTAAAGCTCCGAGCGCTTCTTGTTCTTATCGACCCATTTCTGGAAGCGGGCCTCCTTATCGTGCTCTTTCTCGATGATATTCAAGTCCTTGAACGCCTTCTTCTCGCCGATCCACTTCTTCCAGCCGTTCGCCGAGCTCGCATATTTGTTGGCATATTTCAGCCTGATCGAAGGATCCTTCTCCATCCATTTCCACATAATGTCCTGTCGGAGGGTCCTGGCCTCGATGGCTATGTCGTTCAGTGCCATCATATGGTTCAACTGCGCTTCGGTCTGGTATCTCTGCGTGCGGCCAGGGTAGCCCATAATCATCGTGTAGTCTCCCTCGTTGATGCCTTTCAAGGAAATCTTCAGAGACTGTTTCGGAGTGTAAGGAACATTGTCCTCTGAATATTCAGCAGGCTCGTTGTCCTTGCCGGCATATACCCTGAACATCGAGAAGTCTCCTGTGTGGCGCGGCCACATCCAGTTGTCGGTCTCGCCGCCGAACTTTCCGATCGATGCCGGAGGGGCGCCCACGAAACGGATGTCCTTGAATATCTTATAGACAATGATGTAGTGCACGTTGTTATTATAGAAGGAGGTGAGCTCCACGTCGCACCCAGGATTCTGCTCCTCTGAGGCTTTGACAAGGGCTTCGGAAACAGTCCTTCTCTCTTCATCGCTCTTCGCTCCTTCGATCGCGTCGGTGACATCGCTCATGTTCACAAGGAACGTTACCGAAAGTCCTGGAACGGGGATTTCCTCGTTGCTGTTCATCGCCCAGAATCCATCCTCAAGGTAGTTGTGCTCGTCAGAGGAAAGCTGCTGGATGCTGCTGTAGCCACAGTGATGGTTGGTCACCAGCAGTCCTTTGTCGGAGATCATCTCACCTGTGCAGCCTCCGCCGAAGATGACGATAGCGTCCTTGAGCGAAGAATGGTTGACACTGTAGATCTGGTCAGGGGTGAGCCTGCAACCGAGATCCTTCATCGCGTCCGCATTGAGTTTCTGGAGGAGCGGAAGCATCCACATCCCCTCGTCTGCCATCGCGCTGAATCCGACCATGAGGGCGGCCGCGAAGGAACAAATCAATTTTCTCATATCAAATACTTTTAAATATGTCTGTGTCCGTAATCAAAAAAGATTACCGGTTATATTTACTAAAGTAGCTATTTCCAATGAAAATAACCAACAAAAGTAGCCATTTCCTGCTTAAACTCAAATTTCTGGTTATATTTGCCGTTTCCGGCAGGCTGGAGGGAGGTTGACCCAAGGTTGCTGAGCCTGTCGAAGCGCCGGTCGCTTCGACAGGCTCAGCGACCAAAAGGAATTGTCCGCCGGCAAGGTTTGAATTTATGAATATAAAGAAAGAGATACATCTGCTGCCGTTTATGGAGGCGGGGCGCATCGAGGCCGGCTGTGACGAGGCCGGGCGCGGTCCGTTGGCTGGCCCTGTCTATGCCGCGGCCGTGATACTTCCGGCGGATTTCCACCACCCGTTGCTGAACGATTCCAAGAAGATGAGCGAGAAATCCAGGGATATCCTGAGGCCGATCATTGAGCGTGAGGCGATCGCTTGGGCGGTCGAGGCTGTCAGCGCTGAGGAAATAGATGAATTGAATATTCTTTGGGCATCCGTTACCGGAATGCAGCGCGCGGTCAGGAGGCTTGACCCTAAACCGGACTTCCTGCTGATCGACGGCAACCGTTTCAGACCTTTCGATGAATATGGCTTCGGCACCTACAGCACTGTGGTTCACGGTGATGCTACATATTCATCAATCGCGGCGGCGTCTGTGCTCGCGAAGACTTGGAGGGACGAGAAGATGCGCCAGCTGGCCAAGGAATATCCTGAATATGGCTGGGACAGGAATATGGGCTATCCGACCAAGGAGCACATCGAAGCCATCAAAAAATTCGGGTTGACACCGTGGCACCGTAGGTCGTTCCACCCCAAGGAACTTGAACCGACATTATTCACCGGTCTTTAGTCCGAGTTCCTTCTCGTAGCGGAGGATGAGCTTGCGGTTCATGCTGATGATTTCGTCCTTGTCTTGGAGCCTTTCGTTAAGGCGTTCGATGTCAGCTTTCAGCGAGGCTATTGTCTTTATGTAGCCATCCTCAAGATCCCTCATCTTTCTGTCATAGTTCTCCTTGATGTCATTTATCCTTTCTGTCGCCGAACTTATCGGTTCGAAACCATTCACCAGTTCAGCCACGGAAGTCCCGGTCTTCTCGGCGAATTTTCCAACATGCTCGTTCAGGATTCTGGTCTTGCCTTTCTCAAGCTTCCGGTAGGCGTTCAGGGAGATTTCAAGACGACGTGCCATCTCGGTCTGTGAAAGGCCGAGTTCGTTCCTTTTCTTTTCAAGATTGTTCTTTATCGTTGCGTCGTCCATTTGAGTGAATCTTCAAAAGCGTTACACAAACGCAAAAATATCCAAAAGAAGATTCTTCGGTTTGTAATCATAGGTTGCAAAATGTAGTCAATGGTTATAAAAAACATATAAAAATGATAAAAAACAGAAAATATTCAGTTGTTACCCCCGCTTGTCAGCAACCTGAGGTTGTTTTTTCAAGAGGAAGTGCTGTCCTTTGCGAAAACACTTTTTATTATGGGCAGGACAGAGAATGACTATTCCGCCTTCGAGAAGGCGATGGATGAGCAGAGGCTTTACAGGCAAATTCCGGATTTCACGGGAATATGCTTGCGGATAGGAGCGGATCCGGCCGCGTTGGACGCCGTGATTTATGATGAATTGGGTTATCGGGGGCAGGATCTGGTCGATTTTTATCGCCGCTGCGAGAATATTCATTAAGAAAGATTGTGGAATAGTGTTGTTATTGGGACATTTTTTTATTAGATTTGCCTTTCGGCGAACTTATGAGGCGCTTACAAAGGTAAATCGATTTTTATCAAGTTGTTCCCCGTAATGCAATTTTGCCAACAATGATTTCATAATTAATAACTTATAGTAATGAAGGAATATTCTACTAAAGACATCCGTAATGTGGTTCTGATTGGTAGCGCCAAGTCAGGTAAGACCACATTATCTGAAGCCATGCTCTTCGAGGGCAAGGTGATCGCCAGAAGAGGTACGGTCGAGGACAAGAACACTGTTTCCGACAATGAGGAAATCGAGAAAATCAACCAGAGATCGATCTTCGCCACTCCGCTTTACGCAGAGTTCATGAACACGAAGTTCAACGTGATCGACGCTCCGGGTTCCGATGACTTCATCGGAGGCGCTGTGTCAGCCTTCAAGGTCTGCGAGAACGGTATTCTTGTCATCAACGCACAGCAGGGCGTCGAGGTGGGCACAGACATCTTCGCTCGTTACGCCGATAAGTACAAGCTGCCTCTCATCGTGGCTGTCAACCAGCTTGACTCCGAGAAAGCCGACTGGGAGAAGACCATCGCCGAGATGAAGGAGACTTTTGGCCACAAGCCGATCATCGTCCAGTTCCCTGTCAACCCAGGCCCTTCATTTGACGGCTTCATAGATGTCCTCAAGATGAAATACTATCATTTCAAGGACGATAACGGAACCCGTGAGGATCTTGACATCCCTGCGAACCTTATGGACGAGGCCGAGACTCTCCGTCAGGAGCTCATCGAGAAGGCAGCCGAGTTTGACGACACCCTTATGGAGAGATTCTTCGAGAACGGCTCGCTCACCGAGGACGAGATCCGCGAGGGTCTCGGAAAGGGAATCCGTCAGGGTGGCGTGCTTCCTATTTTCTGCCTCTCCGGCAAGAAGGACATCGGTGTGAAGAGGCTCATGGAGTTCACCATCAAGACCGCCATCTCCCCTGCGGAGACCAAGTTTGTCACCAAGGATGGCAACGAGGTTGAGTGCAACGCCGGAAACCCTACTTCCATATTCATCTACAAGACTGACGTCGAGCCGCATCTTGGAGAGGTTTCTTATTTCAAGGTTATGTCCGGTCATCTGACAGAGGGTATGGATCTTGAGAATGCGGAGACAGGAGACAAGGAAAGACTTTCCGCCATCTATGCCGTGGCCGGTGCCAAAAAGGAGAAGGTCTCCGGACTTCAGGCGGGTGAGATCGGTTGTACAGTGAAGCTGCGCGCAGGAAAGACCAACGTGACCCTTTCACAGCTTGGTTCCGGCATCGCCTACGAGCACATCGTATTCCCGGCGTCCAAGTACCGCTGCGCCATCAAGGCCGAGTCCCAGAACGACGAGACCAAACTCGGCGAGGCTCTCTCGAAGATTTCCGCCCAGGATCCTACGATCATCGTTGAATATTCAAAAGAACTCAAACAGACTATCCTCAGCGGCCAGGGCGAGCAGCACATCAATGTCTGCAAGTGGCGTCTGGAGAACGAGTTCGGTGTGAAGGTCGTTATGTTCGCTCCTAAGATTCCTTACCGTGAGACCATCACAAAGGTGGCTACGGCGACTTACCGTCACAAGAAGCAGTCCGGTGGAGCCGGTCAGTTCGGTGAGGTTTCCATCCTCATCTGCCCTATCGTTGAAGGCGTTCCGTTCACGAACAAGTTCAAGATTGACGGCAAGGATGTTGTCCTCAACGTCAAGACCAAGGAAGAGTTCGACCTCGAATGGGGCGGAAGGCTTGAGTTCTACAACTGCGTTGTCGGTGGAGCCATCGATGCGCGCTTCATGCCGGCCATCCTCAAGGGACTCAATGACAAGATGACCGAGGGCCCTCTCACTGGTTCTTATGCCCGTGACATCAGAGTCTTCGTCTATGACGGTAAGATGCACCCGGTTGACTCCAATGAAATCTCCTTCATCCTCGCCGCGCGCAACGCCTTCAAGGAGGCATTCCGCAACGCCGGTCCGAAGATCATGGAGCCTATCTACAATGTCGAGATCATGACACCTGCCGACTACATGGGAGCCTGCATGTCAGACCTTCAGAACAAGAGGGCGCTCATCGAGGGTATGAGCTCGGACAAGGGATTCTCAGTCCTCAAGGCCCGTGTTCCGCTCGCTGAGCTTTACCGCTACTCCACAACCTTGAGCTCGTTGACCTCCGGCGCCGCGACATTCACCATGGAGTTCGCTGACTACCAGCCTGTTCCTGCTGATGTCCAGACCAAGCTTCTTGCCGAGTACGCCGCTCAGGAGAAGGAAGAGGAGTAATATCAACAGACCTTTATGGTCGATGACAAAGAATATTCAGCCCTCCTCTCCGGTATCGCTGCCGGAGGGGAGGGTTGTTCATTCCTAAGCGTTAAAATTAGTTGCCTCAGATTTCTGAGGAAAGATTACCTGATTGAATATATTCATTTATGAAAAAGACATTCTTCTCCCTGATGGCGGCTCTGTTGCTGCTCTCATCCTGCGAGGTTCATCATTTTATGACCGACGCTTCCTATCGTGCCACGGTTGAGGCGGATCTGAATAAAAGGCTGCGGCCGGAGCGTCTGCAAGGCTTCTTTGCGGTCGATAAAGACAAGAAATGCCTTACGGAGTCCAACGGCTTTGTCAGCGACCTCTATCTGACGACAGAAGAGTTCGAGGCTTTGGAGTTTCTCTATGCCTATATGCCGCTCGCGGACGTTACGGATTACAGCACAGACTATTACCTTCAGAATATTCGTTCGTCCTTCGCCGCCCGAAAGGAGATGGGGTGGAATGTCCCGGAGAGGATATTCAGGCATTTCGTGCTGCCTGTCAGGGCGAACAATGAGAACCTCGACACTTCAAGGGTCGCCTTCTACCGTGAGTTGAAGCCACGTGTGGAGGGTATGAATATGAAGGATGCCATTCTGGAAGTGAATCATTGGTGTCACGAGAAACTGACCTACAAGCCATCCGACGCTCGTACCCTGTCCCCGCTTTCCTCGATGAGAAGTTCGTTGGGGCGTTGCGGTGAGGAGTCCACATTCGCTGTGGCGGCTCTTAGGGCTGTGGGAATCCCTGCCCGTCAGGTTTACACCCCTCGTTGGGCGCACACGGATGACAACCACGCCTGGGTCGAGGCTTGGGCTGACGGTGATTGGTACTTCCTTGGTGCCTGTGAGCCGGAGCCGGTCCTTAATCTGGGGTGGTTCAATTCTCCGGCCAGCCGTGGATTGCTGATGCACACAAGGGTTTTCGGAAACTATGACGGCCCGGAAGAGAAGGTTATGGTCGGGCCTAACTTCACGGAAATCAATCTGATTGACAATTACGCCAAGACCGACCGTGTTGATTTCACTGTAGTTGATGAGAATGGTTCCCCGGTTGACAGCGCCTTGGTTGATTTCAAGATCTACAACTATGCCGAGTTCTATCCTGCGCTTTCCAAATACACTGACGCTCAAGGGCGTACATTCCTGACCGCCGGGATGGGGGATATGATGGCCTGGGCCTCGAAGAACGGCAAGTATGGCTATTCCAAGGTCTCTTTCGGCAAGGACACAGAGGTTAAGATCACGATTTCGGACCAGCATTCATTTGATCCTCAGTCAATGATGATTGTCCCGCCGCCGGAGACCGCGAACATCCCTGAGGTTACTCCGGAGCAGCGTGCTGAGAACGACAGACGTTTCGCTCAGGAGGACAGCATCCGAAAGGCTTATATGGCTACATTCTTCGTCACGGACAGTTCGGAGAAAGGGAGGCTTCTGGCATTCTCTGCCGGCAACCACGAGGTGATTGAAAAGTTCTTGGAGGATCATCCGGACGCAAGGGCTTTGGAACTGCTTAAATCCTTGAGCAATAAGGATATGATAGATGTGACAAGGACTATTTTGGATGACAGTTACAATGCTTCGGACGCGATTCTCTGCCCAAGGGTCGAGAACGAGTTCCTCAGTCCTTACAAGTCGTTCTTTGCAGGTCTCTTCGGAACCGGACTGTCAAAGGAGGAGTTGTCTGTCCCTTCGAACCTGATCAGATGGGTGCAGGACAGCATCACTGTGCTGCGTGACCCTAAGGCCTGGAGCATTCCGATGTCTCCTATCGGCGTTTATCAGGCAAGAATGGCGGACGTTCGCTCAAGGAATATATTCTTTGTCGCTCTCGCCAGGACTCTCGGGATCGACGCGCGCAAGGATCCTGTGACCGGAAAGATTCAGTACAAGGCTGACGGCCAGTGGGTTGATGTGGATTTCGAGGCTTCCTCGCAGGTTGTGGCTCCTACCGGGACACTGGTCCTGAACTACGAGCCTACGGCTATCCTGGCGAATCCGGGCTACTATTCCCACTTCACTGTCAGCAAGATAGAGAATGGCCGCACGAAACTTCTGTCGTTTGATGAAGGTCAGGTTGATATGGGCGGAGGCGTCAGCTGGGCGAATATATTCAAGAAAGGAACTTCGCTCGATGTCGGTGATTATGTGCTTGTGAGCGGTAACCGTCTTTCCGATGGCAGTGTGCCTGTCACGATGCAGCAGTTCTCTGTCAAGGAGGGCGAGACCACGACGCTTGATCTCCGCATCACCATTCCGGAGGACAAACTGTCCGTAATCGGTTCGTTCGATGCGGAGACAAAGTACAAGGTGGAGCCTGATTCAGAACCTGTTTCGGTTCTTTCGACCACCGGCCGCGGGTTCTATGTGATCGGTTTCCTGACCCCTCGGCAGGAGCCGTCTGTCCACGCAATCAACGACATCATCGCCGCGAAGGCGAAACTGGAGTCCTGGAACCGTCCGATCCTGCTTCTGACCACCGCTGAAGGTCTCGGATGGCTCAAGGAATATTCCTCCTCGCTCCCGTCCAACGTCCATTTCGGCATAATCCCTGACGGACTCGACCTGAAAGGCCGCCGGATGCCGTACTTCCTTCTCGCCGACACCTTCAACCGAGTCTTCTTCACCACCGAGGGCTACACCATCGGTCTCGGCGACCAGCTCGTCACCGCCATCGCGAAGTTATAGCCCATATAATAAAACAATTGAATGGCTGTGGAGGCTAACTTGTTGTAAGCGAATATATTGAAGCACCCTGCTCCTTCGGGTGGGAGTAGGGTTATTTTATTGATTGCAGGTCAAGCATTTGACCTCCACTGCCAACAGCTGCCCCCCCCTGCTGTTGCTGAGCCTTAATCTTCCGGTCGATGATCCTACGGTCACAAAGTCTGTGGTTGCTGAGCCTGTCGAAGCATCGAAGCGACCATAAATGTCAGTATTGTTTTTGCTATAGTTAATTGCTAATTTTGCTAGGTTTAATCGCGGAATCATGAAAAGAATAATTATCGCTCTGATAAGCCTGGCGTTATCTGTCAGCATCTATGCACAAGAGATCACCGGAAAATGGAATCAGACCCATCAAGGTTCCGAGAATGGCTCGGAGATGATGACATCCGAGACGCTATCTTTTATGAAAAACAGCACCTTTGAGGATGTGGTGACTCTGGAAATGAAGTATGTCGATGACAAGAACGCCCAGGCTCCGCTTATACTTAAAGTCAGGATCTCGTGCGGTGGCACATGGTCTCTTACCGATAAAACCCTGTCTCAGACCTATGACGCGAAATCCGTCAAGACAGAGATTCTGGAGCAGCCGGACGGCTTCCCGAAATTCTTCCTGAATGTATTCAGCAAAAGTGTTGTCTCGGAATTCAAGAAACACTCAAAGAAACCGATACGCTGCAATGTGGTCTCATTGACATCGGATAAGCTCCAGCTTCTGGAGGTCGGAGCCAAAGACTCCGAGACAGAGACGTACACCCGCGCGAAGTGAAATATCTTTGTGGAGGGCAACTATTTGTAAATGAATATATTGATAAATCCTGCTCCTCAAATGAGAGGAGCAGGATTATTTAAGTAGTTGCCAGTCAGGTATTTATTTTCCACGAACTGTTGCTGGGTGCAGGCTCTGTGGTTGCTGAGCTTGTCGAAGCATCGAAGCTTTACGCCCCTATGATCCATTTGCTGCCCGGAAGCCTGGAGATGAGTTCTGAGGTCAGGGCGCAGCAGACGAATGTGCAGACCGCGATGAACGGAATCGCCGCCGCTGTGTGCAGCTGGAGAGTCTGGATGGACACCACTGACCATAGGTGCAGCCAGAAATATGCATCAGGTACATCCCGTAGCTCAGTTTTGAAAGACGGGTGATGATCCTCGGTGCTTCCGAACGCTTTATGCAGGAGAACATCAGGAACGTTCCGGCTGTGAGGCAGGCCACGTTGATCGTGCAGAAATTCCACCCGATTTCGAGCACCGGAGTGCTTATGACAATTCCCGGAGTGGCCTGTACATAGAACGAAAGGATTGTGACGATCGCCCCGACGGTCATAAGCACAGCTCCGGCAATCATCTTCTTACGTGTGCTCCAGTCAAGGTGTTCACGGATATAATGCGCCATCACGAGGTAACCAAGGAAGCATGCGAACACCCGCACATAATCCAGGAATACGATCCTTTTGCTTTCGTTCATCTATCTTCTTTTTTAGAAATATTCAATGTCATCATGTGATTCTCCAACCGGAGCCCCGCAAAGATAGAAAAAAACGTGTTTCGTGCGCAAATAAAGGTGTCCCATGCACAAAGAAGATATTTTAAAGTCTAGTGCGTAGTACGTGGGAATTTGCGTCAGAAAAATTCGTATCTTTAAACTTTTGTTGATAAATGCTAAGTACGCGGCAGATAATTAGGAAAATAATTATGGCAGATATAACTCAAAATACCAACGATATTCCCGAGTTGCAATCGCCTTTCGAGCAGCTGCGGGAGGTGGATGCCGATGGGAGAGAATGGTGGAACTCACGTAAGTTGGCACGGGTGATGGGGTATGGCAAGTACTGGAACTTCGAGCGTGTCATTGCCAAGGCGCAGGCTTGGTCTTCGCGGAAGGGTTACCATCTGGGAGAGCATTTCGTGGAGATTACCGAGATGGCGGAACTGGGCAGTGGGGCGGTCAGAGAGGTGACAAGCATTCGGCTTTCTCGTGCCGCTTGTTTGGCTGTGGTGATGAACGCCGACCAGAAGAAGGAGATGGTGAAGGTGGCGCGGCAGTATTTCAGCTCGACGATGACTCCTGATGTGGCGGTGAGGAGTATGGAGTCATCCGTGCTTATGTACAAGGGAGGACGAGGTAAAGTACAAGTGCTGGTCATCTTCGACACAAATACTTTCTGGCTCTCACAGCAGAGGATGGCGGAATTGTTTGGGGTGACTGTTCCAACAATCAACTACCATCTTGACCAGATAAACCAAAGCGGAGAGATCCATTTGTCCGACGCGATTAGAAAAATTCGAATACCTTCGGACAAATGGTCTGGAGAGGTGATGATGTACAACCTTGACGTGGTGATTGCGGTTGGCTATCGGGTGAACAGCTACGAGGCGACACAGTTTCGAATCTGGGCTACGAGTGTGCTGAAAGAATATCTCACGAAGGGCTTTGTCCTGGATGATGAACGACTTAAGGGGAAAAATGTCTTCGGAGCGGACTACTTCGATGACTTGATCGACCGCATACGGGAGATCCGCATCAGCGAACGTCGTTACTATCAGAAGATAACAGACATCTATAGTGAATGTAGTTCCGATTACGACAGGGATTCTGAAGAGACACGTCTGTTCTTCAAGATGGTGCAGAATATGATGCACTATGCTGTCACTAAGCAGACTGCGGCAGAGATTATCTATGATCGTGCCGATGCGGAACGCCCTCATATGGGCTTGACTACTTGGAAGAATGCTCCCGATGGCAGAGTCGTCAAATCGGATGTGACTGTGGCCAAGAACTACCTGAGTGAAAAGGAAGTTGATTCCTTGAACAGACTGAGCAATGCTTTCATTGACATCGCGGAACAAAGGGCAGAGGATCATATCTTGATGACTATGGCGGACTGGTCTGACCTTTTACAGAAGTATATGAACCTTAACGACCGCCCTATACTTCCCGATGCCGGCAGGGTTACACACGAACAAGCCGTCGAGAAGGCTCTTACTGAATATGATAAGTTTCGTGTCATCCAAGACCGTGAAATTATGTCCGATTTTGACCGTCAGATTGAGTTGCTGTTCGGTGACAAGAAATAGAAACGGCACGTGGGAATTTGCGTCCGAAAAATTCGTATCTTTGAATTTTTGTTAGAAAGACGATAAGATGAAGGGAATCTTCAGGGGCATATTCATAAGTCTGGCGCTGCTTGCGGGGAGCGGGCTGCGGGGGTGGTGCGCCACGCTTGAGTTTATCGATTCGCTGCGTACGGAACTGGAGCGCAGGAATATGCCGGAGCGGGTCCTATTCCTGCCATTGGCGCTTGCGGATCAAAGGGGGGACGACGGGCGGGAAGGAATATGGTCGCTCACGGCGCTGGACGCTATCAGGGGGGAAGCACTTTGTCGGAAAACCGCAACCGAATCGGATAAAGGAACCGGGGATGTGGCAGAGGTGCTGATGACGAATGACAGAGAGGTGGTGAGGACGGAACAGGATCGAGGCGTAGCAAGCAATTTGATAGGTAGAAGCACTTGTGATTTGGACTCTACGGATGTTCGCTTCGATGATTATCTTTCCACCGTGATAGCACTCGACCGCCTGCAGGAACTTTTCAATGAATATGGCGACTGGAATATGTCGATAGTGGCTTATGCCACAAGTCCGACGGCGCTGGCCGCGATGGATTCCACGGCGTTTGCCAACGCTCCGATTCTTAGGAGTTTACGAAATGCTGAGGAGGAATATTCAGAAAATATTCCGGCTGCGTTTGAGCGGATAGGGTCGCTGGCGGCCAAGAGGAAGGCGGAGAGGCTGGCGTTCCTGCAGGAGCAGGCGGCGCTTAGGAAGGCCCGGCTGGACTCGCTGCGGAAGAGGCAGGCGGCGAACACCGACAGGATTACCTACACTATCCGTCGGGGCGACACGCTGGGAGGAATCGCGGCAAGATACCGGGTCAAGGTCTCTGACCTGAAGAGATGGAACAACCTAAGGAGCGATATGATTCGAGAGGGACGTAAACTGGTGATTTACAGATAGTCATTATGAAGCAATATAAGGTACTTTTGTTTTTTCTTTCCGTTTTCCTGATCCTTTGTGCGATCTGGTTCGTATATCCGTCGAAAGGCGTTCAGGTTGGAGATTTGAAGTTGAGGTTCCCGTCCTACCAGGGCTATCTTGCCGACCTTCAGGACAGCACGGTGGACGTGAATGTGGATTCCGTGCTTCTGGCCGTGCAGAAAAGCTACGAGATGGTCGAAGGCTCGACAGATACCCTTCGCTACTACTATGACTACATCACCTCGAATCCCAACCGGATATGTCTGCCGGAGGATGACTACACGTTCTTCGACTCGCTGTTCGTGGAGATGGCCGCGGCGGCAGGTTCCGGCCGCACCGTCAGGATTCTGCACTATGGTGATTCCCAATTGGAAATGGACAGGATCTCGGCTGTGCTGAGACAGGATCTTCAGGAACGCTTCGGGGGATCCGGGCCGGGAATGGTACCGATGATCCAACGGATTCCGACCGTCTCTCTCTCGCAGAACGCTTCCGGAAGCCTGACCCGCTACGCTATGGTGGGGGACTCGCTGACAAGGAAGGCCTCGCACAAGCGCTACGGGCCTCTGACACAGTTCACTGACGTTTCCGGCAACGGAACGTTCACTTTTACAAGAACCAAGAACAGGTATTCCCAAGAGTTGGTCAAGTCGATCTCAAAGGTTTCCGTGCTTCTGGGGCAGAATTCCGCAGGCTTTGAGATGGCCCTGAAATGCGACACGTTGCCGGTAAGGAAAACCGTCATAGATTCGGCCAAGGCTGAAGTCTCGATGGTCACTTGGGAATTGCCTTGCGATGTGGAGAAAGGCACGATCAGCTTTTCCGGCAATGCTGAGATCTATGGAATAATGCTGGACGGAAAAGGAGGCGTGACCGTTGACAATGTCGCCTTGCGTGGATGCGCCGGATTCATATTCTCGTCCATCAACCGCCAGGTGATGAAAGAGAGTTTCGCGAAGACGGACACTCGGCTGATAATCTTACAGTTCGGCGGAAACGCGATGCCTGGAATGGCCTCGAAGAAAGCCATTTCCTCTTACGTGAGGAAGATCGTGATGCAGTTCGACTACTTCAAGGAGGTCGCTCCACAGGCCCGGCTGATGTTCATCGGCCCGGCGGACATGTGCAAGAGCGAGGACGGGAATCTGATAACCTGGCCGCTTTTGCCGCAACTTAATGATTCCTTGAAGGTTAACTGTCTGAAGAACGGCGTGGCCTACTGGGACACGTTCAACGTGATGGGAGGCCCGGGCTCGATGAGGAAGTGGGTGAGCCACAATCCCGCTCTGGCCGGCCCCGATCATATTCATTTCACACACAAAGGAGCGCTTGAGATCGGAAACGCGCTCGCCAAGTCCTTCATTCTTTACCACGACTTCTACAAGCTCCGCCAGGAACTTTCAGACGAGGCTGTGGGAATATATCTGCGCGACCTGCGGGACAGTCTCAATCCTCGTCCCGCCGTGCCTGACACCTTGACAAAGACAGAGTTATGAGACGTTTCCTGACATATTCATTGCTCTTTTTGCTGCTTCCGGCGACCCTTTGGGGGCAGTCGCTGCGGAAGGCGGTTCCTGAATATGATTTCGCGCGTTTCGAGAAGAACCGGATTGGGTTTCAGGGGGATAGTTCGGCCTTTGAGAGGCTTTTCAAGAAGATGGATTCCGTGCTTTTTCTGGGTAAAGGCAACCTTAGGATTATGCACATCGGGGGGTCTCACGTGCAGGCCGGGACTTTGACGCGGCAGTTACGGAACGACCTTCTGTCTTTGAGAACGGCTTTGGACGGGGGCAGGGGACTGGTTTTCCCGTTCTCCGCCGCCCACACGAACAATCCAAGCAGTTTCACGACAAGTTACGAAGGGTCCTGGAAGGTGACGAAGAATGTCCAAAGGGAGCCGGATCATAGGCTTGGACTTACTGGAATAGCCTTGAGCGCGTCGGATGACAAGGCTTCGGTTATGGTCACCACTGTGGCCAGGGATCCGAAACCGCAGGATCCGACGTTTCGGTTCAACGAAGTGAAAGTCCTTGGATATTCATCAGCAGGAGAGAGAGTTCCGGTGGTGGTTTTGGCTAAGGGTGACACGCTGCAAGGGTGCCGGGCGGATTCCTGCTGGTCTTTCGGCCTTCCCGCGTTTGCGGACTCCGTCAAGATCGCGACCAAGGGACAAGGCGAGTTCACCTTGACGGGAATATTCCTGGACAACCCTTTTCCGGGCATTTCCGTGACGGGAATCGGCGTGAACGGGGCTTCGCTCGGGGCATATTCAAAGTGCCCGGATCTGATGAATGATTTGAGGCTGGTGAATCCGGATCTGGTGATTTTAGCCGTCGGGATCAATGATGCGACCGCCGCGAATTTTTCTGTGGATGATTTTGTCGCGCGCTATAAGGTACTTGTGTCGCAGATTCGTTCGGTGAATCCCGACTGCGCTCTGCTGTTCGTCTCCAACAACGATAGTTTCAGGAGGATACGCCGTAAAGGCTATGTCGTGAATTCTAACGGCAAGTTGGCTGAGCAAAGCTTTTTGAGGCTCGGAAAGGATTGTGACGCAGGCGTTTGGAATCTGTTTGACATTATGGGGGGACTCGGTTCGATGAGGAAATGGGAAGAGGCCGGCCTCGCCAAGAGGGACAAGATTCATTTTACGGAAAAGGGCTATGAACTGGTGGGAGACCTGCTGTTCAACGCGTTGATGGATAAGTATGTGGAACATTTAAAGAAAGGTAAGTGATGGGATTTTGGGACGTTGCCGCTGACTTTTTCAAGAACCTGTTCTCTTTTGATCAGGCTCACCCGTTGTTGTTCACCCAGTTCTATTTCTGGGCGTTCTTCGCCATCGTGCTGGCCTTTCTGTGCGTTTTCAAGAACAAGGTCGTGCTTCGGAATGCCTTCCTGTTCTTTGTCAGCCTATTTTTCTACTACAAGACGAGCGGACTGTTCCTGATTCTGTTTGGGTTCGTGATTGTCTATAACTATCTGGCAGGTTTCGCTCTGTCCGGTGTGAAAGGAAACTTTGGCCGGAAAGCCATTGTGGTTCTGAGCGTTGTCGTGGATCTGTCGCTGCTCTGCTACTACAAGTACGCCTACTTCCTGACCGATGTCGTGAACAATCTTTTCGGAACGGAATTCATTGTGAGAGACTGGTTTGCGGTTGTGGGTAACCAACTGACAGGCTCTCAGGCGTTCAGCGTTGACTCGATCTTCCTTCCGGTCGGAATCTCGTTCTTCATCTTCCAGGCGATCAGCTATGTGGTTGATGTTTCACGCAGGACAATCGGCCCGATCAAGAACTTCTGGGATTTCGGCTTCTACTTGAGTTTCTTTCCTCAGCTTGTGGCCGGCCCGATCGTGCGCGCCAAAGAGTTTTTCCCTCAGCTTCACAAACCGTTCTTCCTTGGCCGCAGACAGTTCGGTATCGCGATTTTCTGGATTCTGAACGGACTTGCCAAGAAGTTGATCCTCAGTGACTATCTGGCTGTGAATTTCTGCGACAGGGTTTTCGAGAACCCTTTGCTTTACACCGGTTTCGAGAACCTTACGGCTCTCTTCGGCTACTCGCTTCAGGTCTATGCCGACTTCTCCGGGTACACTGACATCGCCACCGGTGTCGCTATGCTGATGGGTTTCTATCTGCCGAAGAACTTCAATTCTCCGTACAAGGCCCGCAACGCCGGAGAGTTCTGGAAGCGGTGGCATATTTCCCTTTCCAAATGGCTTCAGGACTATCTTTACATCCCGCTTGGAGGCAACCGCAATGGCACATTCGGCTCGTATGCGATCATCCTCGGCATCGCCTTCCTGGCCTCGGCTTTGGCCAAGAACTGGTGGGTTTTCGGAGTGGTTCTGGTCATTGCGGCAGTGCTGGCACTTCTGATCACTTTCTGCCAGAAATACCGCAAGGAACTCATCTCGGACATCAACAGGATGGACACGATGCTCCTTGGCGGCCTGTGGCACGGAGCCAGCTGGAACTTTATGATCTGGGGCGGTCTGAACGGCCTAGGAATGCTGATCTACAGGTTCTGGAAGAGCTGCAATGTCTATGTCAGGACGCTCGTCATAGGTCTCGTCTGCGTGGCCTTTTATATTCTTAAAATCACTGTGCCGGCTTCGGTGTTCAATATGTTCTTCGTCTGGACATTGATCATATTCATAGGCGCGGCCGTGCGGATGCTCTACCATCTTTGTCGCTTCAAGGCCGCTTTCTCGTGGCTTGAGACAGGTTGGGCGGTCGCTATGACGTTCATATTCATTACTTTTACCCGCCTTTTCTTCCGAAGCGGCTCCAACCTGAATCCTGCGGAAGCGAACGAGAAAGCGTGGAGCACAGCAAAGAATATGGTCGAGCGCATCGGCGGCGACTGGGATTTGTCCCTGATCCCGCAAATGGCTCAGCAGCACATAGGTGTGATCCTCGTCTTCGTCTTCGGAATGATCATCCATTGGCTCCCCGAGAACTTCAAGCGCCGCTACCGCATCTGGTTCGCCTCGATGCCTCTCCCGCTGATGGCCCTCGTCTGCGTCCTCGCCGTCTTCATCATCTGCCAGTTCATCACCGCCGACCTACAGTCGTTCATCTACTTCCAGTTCTGATGATGAGGATTGCGTGTGCCACTTAACCAGTTGAAAATGAGGAATAAGACCGATCATCTGGTGCCGTTTTGGAGTACCACGTAATCCATTTTTTCCTTGATAATCAGCACTTTGGGTGCCACGAGTGTTTGTAGACCAGACCATCTCTAAAAGGACTGCGAATATTGCCGCTAAAACTCCGTCCCGTCGGAGCCGTAAACCTTTCCCGATTACAAAACGCGTTCACGTTAATGTGCCATAGAAGTGGGTGAGTGCCCGCCACGGCTGAAAAAGTCTAAGATTAGAACAATAGTTTTTCAGCCGATGTGCTGCTGGAGTGGACTTCAGTGGCACATCGGCTGAAGGTGTTTTGTAAGAAAGAGGGTGCCCGCCGTGATTGTCGGTTGAAATCCAATCATAAAAAGAGGTTGTGTACAATTCTGAAAAAGAACACACTGCGGGCCTATATTTAATTTGGAACGGTCTTTGATGAGGCGATGCCTCAATACACGGGATCAGGGCAGCCTGGTTCGCAAAAAAGATCGCTATGAGCAAGCTTAACAAAAGAGCCATTATTGGCGCGGTCGCTGTGGCTGTTGTCGCCACGGCTGTTGTCATCATTGTTCTCCGGCCAAAGCATCATTTGGAGGATCTTCCTGTTGTCAGCGTTGACACGGTCAGGACAAGGAATGTGGAGATCTACGGGGAGTTTCCGGGAAGGATCCGCGCCCAGCAGTTCGTGGAGGTGCGGGCGAGGGTCGAAGGCTATCTTGAGAAGATGATGTTTGAGGAAGGAACATACGTTAAGAAAGACCAGATACTTTTCATCATTGATCCGAAACAGTACAAAGCTCAGGTGGACAGGGCAGAGGCACTGGTGACTAAAAACAAGGCGATGGCCCTTAAGGCAGAGAGGGATCTGGCGAGGATCAAGCCTTTGTTCGAGCAGAAGGCCTCCAGCCAGCTTGATCTGGACAACGCTGTCGCCGCCTATGAGAGCGCCAAGGCTGACGTGCAGGTCAGCGAGGCGAATCTGACGGAAGCCCGTCTGGCGTTGAGCTACACCACAGTGCGATCTCCTATTAGTGGTTACATCAGCGAGAGGCATGTGGACATAGGCACTCTTGTCGGGCCGGGATCGCAGTCCCTCCTCGCAAATGTGGTCAAGAGCGACACGGTGCTTGTGGAGTTCAAGATGACTGATCTTGACTACCAGAAATCAAAGGCCAGAAATGTGAACCTCGGCCAGAAGGACACCAGCAGGCACTGGGATCCGTATGTGACCATCACTATGGCTGACAAATCCGTCTATAAGTACAAAGGGCTGGTGGATTTCGCCGATCCTCTTGTGGACGCCAAATCAGGGACGTTCTCGGTACGCGCCGAGATGCCTAACCCTGACCGTGAACTCCTGCCGGGTCAGTTCACCAACGTTAAAGTCCTTTTGGACGTGAGGGAGAACGCAGTGGCGGTGCCGACCAAGGCCATCATCATCGAAAAGAGCGGCTCGTTCATATTCGTGTTGAAACATGACGGCATCGTGGAGAAGCGTTTCATCCAGACTGGACCTGAAGTGGAGAACACGACTGTCGTGGAGCGTGGCCTCAATCCCGGAGAGGTCATTGTGGTGGAAGGGGAGCACAAGCTGAGCCACGGAATGAAGGTGGAGGCGGTTCGCTCTTAAGGAATATGTTAACAGACACGAACTTATGAAATCCGATTTCTTTATAGACAGGCCCGTATTCTCGACTGTCATATCCATAATAATCGTACTTGTCGGGCTCATAGGACTGACCATGCTGCCGGTTGACCAGTACCCGAAGATTGTCCCTCCGGTCGTGCGCGTCTCGACATCCTATCCGGGCGCCAACTCGCAGACCGTGTCGCAGGCCGTGGCGACACCTATCGAGCAGTCGCTCAACGGAACGCCGGGGATGCTCTACATGGAGTCAAGCAACTCCAACAACGGAGGCTATTCGGCGACATTGACATTCGACATCTCCACCGATCCGGATCTCGCCGCCGTGGAGGTTCAGAACAGGGTCAAGCTGGCCGAGTCCAGACTTCCGGCCGAGGTTGTGCAGAACGGAATCTCGGTGGAGAAGGAGTCCTCAAGCAAGCTGATGACGATCACCGTGATGTCGGATGACCCGAAATTCGACGAGGTCTATCTCAGCAACTACACAACCTTGAATATTCAGGACCGCTTGAGGCGTGTTCCTGGCGTGGGAGTTGTCTCGAACGTGGGAAGCCGCTACTATGCGATGCAGATCTGGGTACAGCCGGACAAGATGGCCAGCCTCGGGATAACGGTCAAGGATCTGCAGAACGCTCTGAAGGATCAGAACCGTGAGGCCGCGGCCGGAGTGCTCGGGCAGCAGCCGATCACGGATGTGGATGTCACCATCCCGATCACGGCTCCGGGCCGTCTCTCATCGGTCGAGCAGTTCGAGAACATTGTGGTCAGAACGGGCGAGGACGGATCAATCATCCGCCTCAGGGATGTGGCCCGGATCTCGCTTGAGGCCCAGTCGTACAACACCGAGAGCGGCATCAACGCCCGCAACGCCGCAGTGATGAACGTTTTTATGCTTCCCGGAGCTAACGCCGTGGAGGTCGCCGACAAGGTCAAGGCGGAGATGGCCGAGATCAGCAAGGGCTTCCCTGACGGCATGTCCTACGACATTCCGTTCGACATGACCACCTACATCTCGGAGTCCATCCATCACGTTTACAGAACCTTGTTCGAAGCCTTGATCCTTGTCATCCTCGTGGTGTTCCTCTCCCTTCAGAATGTCAGGGCCACGCTCGTCCCGGCAATAGCAGTGCCGATCTCCCTGATCGGCACCTTCGGAGTGATGCTGATCTTCGGCTTCTCTCTGAACATGATGACATTGCTTGGCCTCATACTGGCCATCGGAATCGTTGTGGATGATGCTATCGTGGTCGTGGAGAATGTGGACAGGATCATGTCAACCGAACATCTGTCCCCGTACGAGGCTACAAAAAAGGCGATGGGGGAGATAGGAAGCGCCCTTGTGGCGATGTCGCTTGTGCTCTGCGCCGTTTTTGTTCCGGTAAGTTTCCTTTCCGGAATTACGGGCCAATTATTCAGGCAGTTTACAGTCACGATCGCTGTTTCCGTGATAATCTCCACCATTGTGGCGCTGACCTTAAGCCCTGTGATGTGTTCCAAATTCCTGAAGCCGCACGATGATGACAAGCCTAAGAACTTCGTGTTCAGAAAGATAAACCAGTGGCTTGAGCAAGGAACCTCGCTCTATGCGAGGATGGTCCGTTTCGCGCTGCACAATTCGAAGAGGATGTTCGCTGTCTTCGGCGTCGCGATTGTGGGAATATTCATACTCGGTCGCCTCGTTCCGCAGAGTTTCATCCCCAAGGAGGATCAGGGCTATTTCACTGTGGAGCTGGAGCTTCCGACGGGTGCCACGCTTGAGCGGACCAGAGAGGTGACGGACCGCGCGATGGATTTTCTGCTCCGGCAGCGCGATGTTGAATATGTCCTCAATGTCACCGGCTCCAGTCCCCGGATAGGCACCGCGCAGTCCAGCAGCACCTTGACGGTGATCCTGAAACCATGGAAAGAACGCAAGGTCACTAATATGTCCAAGACGATAGCGATGGTGAGAGACTCCTTGTCACGCTATCCGGAGAGCAAGGTGTACATCAGCACACCTGCCGTTATCCCTGGACTCGGTACTTCGGGCGGATTCTCGATGGTGCTTGAGGCAAGGGGGGACGCGACCTATCAGGATCTCCAGAACGCCTCGGACACGCTTCTTCATTATGCGATGAAGAGGAAAGAGTTCACCGGATTGTCCTCCGGAATGCAAAAGGACATCCCTCAGTTGTATTTCGATGCGGATCGTGACAAGATCCAGCTTCTGGGGCTGTCGATGGCCGATGTCTTCGCGACCCTGAAAGCGTTCACCGGTGCGATCTATGTCAACGACTTCAACATGTACAACCGAATATACCGTGTCTACATCCAGGCCGACGCCCCGTACCGCGCCCACTCCGACAATCTGAACCTCTTCTTCATGAAGAGTTCGGGAGGCACGATGATCCCTGTCAATGCTCTGGGTACCACGCATTTCACGACAGGGCCGGGTACGATCAAGAGGTTCAACATGTACAATTCGTCCACGATCAGCGGAGAGGCCGCCAACGGAACCAGTTCCGGCGAGGCCCTTGCCATACTTGAGGAGATCGCCGAGGAGCATCTGCCGGACAACATCGGAGTGGAGTGGAGCGGAATGTCCTATCAGGAGAAGAAGGAGAGCGGGCAGACTGGACTCGTGCTTGCGCTGGCGTTGCTGTTCGTGTTCCTCTTCCTCGCTGCCCAGTACGAGAGCTGGTCCATTCCTGTGGCCGTCATCCTTTCGCTTCCGATCGCGATAGCCGGAGCGTATCTCGGTGTGGCTGTGCTTGGAATGGAGAGCAACATCTATTTCCAGATAGGTCTCGTGATGCTCGTCGGCCTTGTGGCCAAGAACGCGATCTTGATCGTAGAGTTCGCCAAAGAAGAGGTTGAGGCCGGAAAGGATCTGGAAGAGGCTGCGGTCACCGCCGCAAAACTGAGGTTCAGACCAATCGTGATGACATCCTTGGCATTTATCCTTGGCATGCTGCCTCTCGTGTTCGCCAGTGGCCCGGGATCCGAGAGCCGCAGGAACATCGGCATCGGAGTGTTCTTCGGGATGATCACCGGCATAACCGTCGGAATCGTCTTTGTTCCGTTCTTCTTCGTGCTGATCTACAAGTTGAGATCAAGGATCTCGAAGTGGAGACCAAAACTCCGTAAGGCGGGAAAGGCCTTGTCGGTCGTCGCAGTCATGGCCGTGTCTTCCCTGACTTTAGATTCCTGCTCCACATCGAGGTATTGCGATAAGCCGGACCTCGGAGAGATGCCGAAAGCCTATTTCGAGGATTCGAGCGACAGGAGCATCGCTGACCTTGACTGGCGGGAAGTGTATGAGTCTCCTGAATTGCAGAAGCTTATAGACGCGGCTTTGGAATATAACAAAGACATCCTCATCGCTGCGGAGCGTCTGAAGGAGATGGAGTACAGGTACCGTGTGCAAAGATCCGCCCAGCTGCCTTCCGTCTCGGTGAAAGGCTATGCGCAGAATGATCACAGCAATTACGGGGGAACGGATCCGAAACCGGACTCTCCTGAATTCGGAGTCAAGGCCTCGCTTCAGTGGGAGGTGGATTTCTGGGGAAGACTGAAATGGTCCAAGAAAGAGAAACTGGCCGGTTATCTCGGCACTGTCGAGGCTCAGAAAGCGGTGAGGACGAGCGTCATCGCCAGTGTGGCCTCCGCCTACTATGAACTGGTGGGCTTGGACAAGAAACTTGAGATAGTCACCAACACTTTGGTCACAAGGCAGAAGTCCGTGAATCAGGCCAAACTCCGTGCGGAAGGAGGACTGACATCTGAGATCCCTTACCAGCAGGCTCTTGTGGAATTGGCTTCCACCGAGGCTTTGGTGCCGGATCTTCAGAAACAAATCGCATTGAAAGAGAGTGAGTTGTGTTTTATTACCGGATCGTATCCGAAGGATGTGGAGCGAGGTTTGTCCTTATCGGAAATGTCAAAGACCGTTGTTCCGTCCGGGGTTCTGTCTGACATCCTCAGGCGCAGGCCTGACCTTATGCAGTCCGAGAACGCTCTCAGGGCGGCGGAGGCTCGCGTGGGCGTGGCGATGGCCGAAAGGTTCCCGTCCTTTACCATCAATCTTGGAGCCGGAGAGGAGAACAACGCCCTTAAGGATTTCCTGAAGTCCCCGTTCTGGTTCACCGGAGCCACACTGGCTTCACCGGTCTTCGAGTTCGGCAAACGACGTTCCGCCCTCAAAGCCGCCGTGGCCTCCTACGAGCAGACAAGACTGGAGTACGAGAAAGATGTTATGCAGGCGTTCAGAGAGGTCTATGACGCCACCGTGACTTTCCGTTCCGCCCGTTCCAACACTGACGTGAAGGTGGAGATGGAGCGCGCGTCCAAGAAATATGTCGTGCTGGCCAACAGCCAGTACATAAACGGTGTGATCAGTTATATGGATGTCCTTGACGCGCAAAGAAAGTACCTTGCCTCCCAGTTGGAGTTAAGCGAGGCAAGGACGAAGGAGAATCTCTCCGTGGTCAATCTGTACAAGGCTCTCGGCGGCGGCTGGAAGGACTTTTGATTCAAATTATTAAATCTATAAAGAAGTAACAACGTGACCTTCCGGCCGCATCAACGGCTGGAAGGTTAAATAGTTCACACCTATTCTTGAATATTTTGATTATTTCGTTAACCTTTATAAATTTACGGTGAATATTAGTAGGCCTCTAAAAGTCCGTAACTTGTAACTATTGACAGATGAACAGATTCGTAATTATATTCCTCTTGATGTCATTTTTATTAGTCTCCTGCGACAACAGGCAGACCAAGTCTTTGCTTCAGGATGTCGAGACCTACATTCAGGAGAGGCCGGACAGTGCCCTGCGGGTTCTGAGGAAAGTTGATTCACTGACACTGAACACCAAGTCGCTTCGTGCCCGCTATTCCCTGCTGTTTGCGATGGCGTTGGACAAGAACTACATTGACACGACGGCCTTGTCTATTTTGGAACCGACAGTTGCATATTACGAGAGATTAGGTTCGCCGCAGGACAAGATGCTGTCCTGCTATTATTTGGGACGAATTTATGCCAACAGAAAGGATTACCCGAACGCTGTCATTTTCTATTCACAGGCTTTGCGGGAATCGAGTGCTGATGACTATTATCATAAAGGATTGGCGTATGAAGCCCTCGCAAATGCGTACAGTGCATCTTTCAATACTGAGGAAGAATTGAGGAATGCTATTCTTGCGCATGATTGTTTCGACAAAATTAGAGACAAGAATCTTGCTTTATCTCGCTATAAAATTGCACAAGCTTATCACAACAACGAACAATTCGATTTGGCAGACAGTCTTTATTCCTCGGTTTATTCGGGTTTAGACTCAACTTCCAAGCTTGCATTTTATGCGATGGAGGATCAGGTCAGTAATGACCTGCAACGGGAAGGACCTGATGTTGAGAGAGACCTGAGATTGCTTGAATATGTTGCGGAACATCGCGGCAATCTTACATTGACCTCATATTATGAATATGCGTATCTTCTTCTTCTGATTGGCAATAAATCTACAGCAGAGAATATTCTTTCGCAGCTATCTGAGATTGATGAAAGTGTGGAGACTATGGAAATTAGATATCGGATAGCGAAGTATGAAGAACACGATAAAGAAGCTTTGACTTTGTTGAAAGGTTTGTTGTTGTACCAGAATGACGTGGTAAAGAAACAGTTGGCTCAATCTGTTTTCAAGGCTCAAAGTGACTACTATCGTCTTACTGCTGAGGTCTCTGAACAAAAATCAACCATAGCCAATCAGAGAAGCGTCATAATTCTCATAGCGAGTCTAATGATGGCAGGTTTGCTCTATATTGTCTTTATGAAAAGAAAAACCGCTTTGATTCGTGAAAAAGACAGGTTGGCTCAGGCTGTGGAAGAATCCGAGAGACTTTTGGAAACGGTAAGGAACAGGGCTAAGCAGGAAAAAGAAGAAAGGGACAAGGATATTTTTGATCTGAAATCACGCAATGAACGTGAGCGGGACAAGATCAAAGAATTGCGTGATATGTACGTTTCCCTTTATCAAAAGCGGTTCTACGAGATAGGAAAGTACTATGATGCCGCATCGTCGCATCGACTTGAATCAATAAAGGAGAAAGCCTACCACGATGTCATATCCTCAACCCAAGCCTTGTTTGAGGAGATCGCCAGCGGATCGGAAGGCCAGAAAAAGTTTGAGGCAAGGATAAACGCTGACCTTGATGACATCGTCTCCAAGATCAGATCCGACTTTCCAAAGTTGAAAGATGATGACATCCGCTTTATCTGTTACCTGATAGTAGGCTTTGACACCTCTACAATTTCATTCTTGATGGACATTTCCAAGGAGAATGTCAGAGTGAAGAAGCATCGCCTTCGTGAAAAATTGAACGGCTATTCCGGCCCAAACGAGACTCTGTACCGATTGTTCGCATAATTTCGTTACAGTTTGAATAATTTTAGGGGGGGGTATTGATAATCAGTGACTTATGGATGCATCATCTTTAGCAATAGTTTTTATCTATTTGTAAAACGTTGAAAATTTAGTTCTCGATGCTACCAAATTGCGGAAATCTGTAACGCCAAAAATGCCCCTTTTTGAGTTTTTAGAGGATTATAGGTATACATTTACACAAACAAAAATAATACAAGCGAGTATGCGAAAAGTTTACCTTCTGGTTTTATTTATGATGTGTATAGCCGCATCATTTCCCGTTTATGCGAAGATGTTATCCACTACTTGTGTAGAAGTAATTACACCAGTCACTATGCATAAGACAAACGAAGATTCTTCTTTGAACCATAAAGTACCGAAACGAGATCCTTTCGAATTATCTTGTTATTTGGTAGGTAATGCCAACACGATTTTTCTTTCTGCCAATAAAGTTGTTTCTGTTGAAGTCGAGATTGAGAATCTTACAACTGGAGATTATGCTTCGTATTATGATCAGATCTCTACAACGACACTTCTTTTGCCTCTTTCCGGAACCGGTTACTATCGCATTTCGGTAACTCTTTCCGATGGCGTGAATTTCTATGGTGAATTTGATTTGTAAATTGAAAGATACGGATTGTTTTTGTTGTCATTAAGTATCCGCGGAACCAATTTTTTTGAAATATAATTGATACAATATCAACTATTTCAGAAGACGGATAAAGAAAAGATTTATGGGTAAAAGAGTAAGCGCAGTCACGGTTTTAGCTTTAGTTGCATTGTTAATGCCGATTTTGGCGAATGGACAACGAAGCCGAAACTTTGATGAACGGTATAATGAAAGATATGAGGTGAACGAAAAGGGGGATTCTTCGTTTACGTTGGTGCCGCAAGCTTTTGTGGAGCCGGCATCGGTGACATCTGAAAATTCTGAACGCATTGCCCTTTCTGCCAGACAGATATTAAGGATGCAGAAAGTGAATGGCTTGAAAAAGGCGGCGTTTCAGAGGTCTGCCGCTGATGCGATTGACATAAGCCTTCCGGTGGCTGGGATTCCGATTGTATCTGGCATTTCTCCAACTGGAGCAAGAACTTACAGCATCCCGATAGCAACCGCTCCTGGTTATGGTCTGACTCCTCAGATTTCTCTTCAGTATAACAGTCAGGGCTCTAATGGCATTGCTGGTTATGGATGGAGTATCGGTGGACTGTCCTCTGTCACCGTGTCTGGAAAATCTCCGTACTATGATGGAAGTTGGGCGGCTCCGGACCCATCTTCATCTGATGCGATATGGAGCCTTGATGGCGTTCGTCTTGTAAAGAATACTGACTCATATACACCTACCTATCAATTTGAGACAGTTTCAGGAAACATCAAGGTAATGAAGCACCTTGCTTCCAACGGAGTTGTTTCTTACTTCACAGCTATTTATCCAGACGGGCGTAAGGTTAAGTATGGCTGGGAAACAAACTCATCGGCAAGAAGATGTTACCCTGTCACAGAGATAGAGGATGTGATAGGAAATCTGATAACGTTCAATTATGAGTCACTGTCGTATACTGGTAATGTCTATGTTGTCTCTAAAATAGATTATGGACATAGAAGAGTTTCCGGAACTGTCACACCCCCGAAAGAGTCCATCTATTTTTTCTATGAGGACAGGACGGACTGCGTCGAAATGTACTATGCCGGAGAACTTGTAAGCTGTAAGAAGTTGCTTACGAGGGTGAGTAGTCCCGGCATACGTCACGAGTACAATTTGAGTCACAATCTGTCCGATGGTGTCAATCTTTTAAATAACGTGGAATGCAAGGTTGCAGATCAATCGATTAATCCTCTGCGTTTCCATTATGGAGGGGAAGGAACAGGGCAGACTGTAGTTCATATTGAGAATGGATCGTTTCGACAGACGGGTGATGGCTATCTAATGTCTTACTTCAATGACAGTATAACCACCGTAAAGAATAGGGGGAAACTTGTTCCAAATAGTTATGATGATGGATTGATCATCTATCCTTATTTCTCACCATACAAGGTGGTCTATTGGGATAAGAAGTGGTATGAGACGAAACGTTCCTACAAATATGGCAGTGGGTATCCCGAAGATCAAGTTATCTTGGTCGCACCTCGGGTAGAGGATGGCGTGTTTGATGTTGATCGCACGCTTACGACAGGAGCGGGCTTTCAGACTATAGAAGCGGTGGATGTCAATGGAGATGGGATAGAGGAATTGGTGAAAATAAACTTCGGGGATGTCAAAGACGACAAGACGACGTTGACCCTTACGGTTTATCAGTACACCAATGGGCGAGCGCCTTCGGTGCTGTCATCAAAGACGGTGTCATTGGAAGGGACAATCACTGTTAAAAGATACACAAGTCCACTTGAGCGAGTCTATCAATTCGGAGACTATAATGGTGATGGCAAAATGGAATTGCTCGCAATGACTTTTGATGAAGATATCAAGGGTAATAGTCGCAGTTCCAGATTTGCGGTTGTCGACATAATGAACGGAAGCGTTTTAAGTGATTTGACCCTTTTTGATTTTTCACGGGAAGATTATGCAAGTGGAGCAATCTTCTCTGTAGATCTTGACAATGATGGTCAGGCTGAATTGTGCCATTTAACATCATCTGGAGTCGAATCTTATAGATTTTACAATGGCCGATTCAACCTTACAAAGACATATTGGGGCCTTGCTTCCACTGATATCGCAATAGGAAAATCGATGTTTTTTACCGATTTGAATGCCGATGGGTACCTTGATATTGTCATAGCTCCGGCTGTGTTGGATGGAGCGATAAATCGATCTATTCCGAGATATATAGCGGAAGGAGGATCAACACGTGCGACTCCTGTTGAAAATTCATGGAAAGTATTCAAATTTACAGGTTCGTCTTTTGTTGATTCTAACTTTTTGTTGCCTGTCCATGGCGGTTCTGATTACCTGTTTTTAGATGTTGATATGGATGGATATCCTGATTTGGTGGAGCGAGGGCGTTATAATCGGAATACCAGTCGTTCTGGTCGAGGTTCTAATATATCAATATACAGAAATATAAACGGGGCTATCCAAATAGAACATCGTCTATCTTCCTCAGTGTCTGCATCCAATCTCATTCCATGTAATATCACAAATTATCGCGGCACAAGCAGTTTGATTTCGGTTACTGGATATGAGGTCAAAAGCTATGAATTCAGCGCAAACACTTCAAGTAATAGACTATTGACTTCTGTTGTTGATAGTTACGGGACTGTGACCGAGGATAGGTATGTTGATATGTCGAGTCAAGAGATATTGAGCCTTTCTGGCACTCCATACTCAGAGGTTTATTCAATAGATAAATCTCGTTCATATTCGCTGGTGAATGGCTTTGTGCGGAGGATATTTCCGTTGAATCTTCTCCGAGAATCCACAACAACGGATTTATCCTCAACAAGGTTGGCGCATAATAGTTACATTTATTACGATGCTGTTGCCAACAGTCGTGGACTTGGTTTTTGTGGCTTCGGGAAAGTTTCCGCTCTTGATATGCTGTCGCAGCGGTCCGGTGAATGGATCACAACAATGGAGAGGCGGGATCCTGAAAACTCGGGAGTGGTTACTGAGATGAATAGATATCTTGGTAATGAGACGTCCTCCACATCGCCATTTGAAACTATTTCATATACTTGGAATAAGGTATATGGTACCTATAGTAAGTATCATCCGCGTTTGTATTCATCATTATCGGTAGATAATTTGACAGGGAAGAAGATCACGACAACTTATTCTTATGATGCTTTTGATTATCCTATAAAGATTGTCACGGGTGTTGGGGATGGTTCGAGTTCTGAGACGGTCGAAATCACATATTCGCATAAACGGAATCCTTCACAGTATGTTCTTGGCTTGGAGGCCACTCGTAAGGTTACAAGAAAATCTGCCAATCATTCTACGTGGATTGACCGGACTGTCACATCGTATGATGAGTCTGTTTTGAGACCATCTTCTGTCGTAACATTTACTGGTGTGGATGGCGGCAAGAAAACCGGGGAGACAAGGTGGACATATGATGGTTATGGCAATGTCTTGTCTGAAAAGTCGGCATCATATTCAAGTACCGTTTTTGTAGGAGATACTTATGTCTATGATGACGATGGCCGATTTATAAAATCCAAGACTGATGCGTTGGGACGTACGACCAATTATTCACAGTACAATTCTTATGGGTCACCTATGATTGTCGAGGATGCAAAAGGTCGTTCCTCTTACTATAGTTATGATTGTTTCGGCAATGTGACAAGAAAACAATATCCTGACTTGTCTGAAGAAACAGTGACAACCGCATGGGGTGGAGAGGGTCTTTATACTGTGACTAAATCAGTTACCAAACAACCGACCTCGAAAAACCATTACGATGCCACTGGAAAAGAGGTAAGGTCAGAGGTTCAACGTTTTGATGGTACTTGGCTTGTCACAGACACTGAATATCGTGCTGACGGTTTGGTAAACAAGGTCTCATTGCCATTCAAGGAGGATTCGGCATCTGGATGGGCTTTGTATGATTATGATGCCTATAAACGTCCAATTAAAATAGAGGAGGCTTCAGGGAAAGTCTCTACGTGGGCTTATTCAGGGTTGTCGATGACAACAACGGGAGAAGGCATCTCCTCTACTAAAACTTCAGATCAGTCAGGACGTGTGTGCGGCATACAGGATCCTGGAGGAGAGATAACCTACAGTTATCGTCCGGATGGTCAACTTGATCAGGTTGTGGCTCCGGAAAGTGTCTTGACAAGTTTTGAGTATGATGCCTACGGGAGAAGAATAAAGATCATAGACCCAAGCGCAGGTGTCAGATCCACTTCTTATGTGAATAATAATGATGGATCCTCCGTTGTAACGGAAACAAATCCGAATGGATCTGTGGTCACCTACTTGGATGTGTATGGTCGTAAGACAAAGGTTGAAAGGCCCGGAGAATATAACACTGTTTACACTTACTCAGACGATAACCTTCTTATTAGTGAGGTTTCTACCAATGGAACATCGACTGTCTATGCTTATGACAATTTGGATAGGGTGTCAAGTGTAAAGACCACAGTGCCTGACGGCAAATGGCTTTTGAAGGAATATACTTACGGAGATGGCAGTGTTGTGAATACTGTAAAGTATTCAAGTCAGGATGGTGAGATTGCAACCGAGGTGTATTCATATTCCAATGGTTACAATGTTCAGATTGCACTTGCCGTAGGAACGGTTATTTGGCGTCTTGCTGAAGAGAATAACTTTGGCCAACCTACCCGTGCATTAACAGGGAATGTTGACAGATTCTATTCATTTGATGCACACGGCCTTCCTACTGGACGAGCTCTTGGGACAGTCCAAGAATTCGCTTATGACTTTGATCCTGTCACAGGAAATCTTGATGATAGATTCGACGCTGTTAATAGTGCAGGGGAAATTTTTGGATATGACGATCTCAATAGATTGGATACGGTTATCCCGGATGCTTGCGGTGATTTGTCTCAATATTCAGTGTCTTACAGACCCAACGGCAATATTTCTGAGAAGGAGGGTACAGGAGTTTTCTCCTATGAAAACAATGCAAGACCTTATCAACTGACTAAAATTGACCTTGAGAGCGGCGTGGATGTCCCACGGGTACCGCAGTCAATCTCATATACTTGCTACAGCCGCCCTTCCCGGATAATTGAGAATGGAGTAAGTTGCTCTTTTACTTATGACGGCGATGGAAATAGGGCAAAGATGCTGATAGCAAACGGAGCGACACCTATTCTTTCGAGGTATTATATTGGAGGACAGTATGAAATTGATGCGAAGGCTGATGGGACAGTCCAAAGGCTATATCTTGGTGGAGATGCCTATTCCGCACCGATGGTGTATGTCAAGGATGATTCCAGTCCGTGGTTGCTTTACAACATCGGCCGAGACTATCTTGGGAGTGTGACCTGCATCACGTCAGTTGATGGGGCACTTGTGGCTGAGTACAGTTATGATCCGTGGGGACGTCTCCGTAATCCAGAGACTCTCGAATTGTACGCAAGCGGCGAAGAACCGGAACTCTTCCTCGGAAGAGGTTTCACTGGCCACGAACATCTTCCTTATTTCGGGCTGATCAATATGAACGCCCGTCTCTATGATCCGTTCACAGGCCGTTTCCTCAGTCCAGACCCATACGTTCAAGCACCGGATTTCACCCAGAACTATAATCGTTACTCTTATGCTCTTAACAATCCATTAAAATATGGTGATCCGAATGGGGAGTTTGTTATAACGGCCACTACTATTATAATAGCAGGTGCAATATTGGCAAGTGCTGCGTATGGAGGGTATAAAGCCTACACAATCGCAGATAAGAATGGCCTTAAAGGTTGGGATAAGGTTTGGAGAGTTGTTGGTGGATGTGCGGTTGGTGCGGTATCTTGTGCGGCATCAATATATACAGGAGGAGCCGTAGCTGGAGCACTTGGTAGCTTAGGTGGTTTTTGTGGAGGCGCAATTGCTGGGGCTGCAGGTGGCGCGGTAGGTGGTGCTATTTCTGGTGCCGGTATGACTTCGCTTGCTGGTGGAGATGAGGAGGACATGTTGAAAAGTGCGAGTCTTGGCGCTTTGTCAGGTGCTGCAACTGGAGCTTTGGTTGGCGGTGTCACCAATGGATGCATTGCGTTAAAGAACAAGCAGACTTTCTGGACTGGTTCACCGAAGGTCCCTGCTCCGTCAGAGGCTATCAGACCACCTTTGAAGGATGGTGGTCCCAAGATAGAATCTGGCGAATTGCCTAAACCCAAAGATATATCTGGCCTTGAGTATGATTTAGCACCTAATCCTGACGGTGGAAATTGCACTCTATATAGAGGAATTACAGGATCTGAAAATTCAGAAGGTCCTCTATTTATGACAGATGATGTTTCATATGCAGCGTCATATTCTACTAATGGTGAAGTCGTAAAAGTTACATTGCCTAAAGAGACTATCGATAAAATGATGTATAATTATGATCTTACTTTAAATAGGGGGATGTATATAAGCTCCCCCGAATATTTCAAGGGCACATCATATGTTGAGTATGTGTTTTCAACAAGAGTAAAATCTGGCATAGTAAGCAAATTCGTTTATTATAAACCTTAAATATGGAACGAAATCAACTGTATGAAAATTGTAGACTGGCTATCCAGTCATTGATATCATATGCTAAGGAGATTTGTTGTAACAAGTTTCCTGATAATATGATGTTTATTAAAGGCTATAATATAGAATCGTGTGTAAAAGGTGATCTTTCTCGAATGAATGAAGATGTGTTTGGTTTGATAGCCAATAACGAGATATTTTCAATAGAATCAATTATAGATGATATTATGGAAATACAGTCACGATGCGGGAATAACGTGCAAAAGAAGAGTTGTGGTAATCGGCATATTAGGGTGATAGATTTCAGTCTATTCTATGTGACCGAATCAGAGACTGTAATAGTAGTACAGATTTATTATTCGCCTATCCCAGTGGAAATTAAATACCACTGGAGTATTCCGATACCTTTTTCTTATAGAGAAGGAGAACAATTTGACTTGAACTGGAAGTATAACAGCGCAAACTATATTAAGAGTAAAAAATAGCATAGTAGAAAGAGTTATTATGTCGAGAAATAGGTGTATTAATATGTTGAAAATGGATATAAGAATTATTGTGTTGCCATTGTTGACTGTACTGATTAGCTCGTGCGCCAGCACCAAAGGTTACTATGGCCGGGCGGAAGCGAATGTGGCTGAGGTCAGTTCGCAGAAACACAACGTGACGGTCGGCAAGAAGAATAGTTGGGAGATAGCATATCTTTGTAAGGTGGATGACAAAGTGGTTGGAAACAACTTCAAGGGATTCCCGTCAAAGTGCAAGGTGCTTCCGGGGCGACGGACGATTGAGGTGGAGCATCACCAGCAGTGGAAGGACAATTCAACCGGCCTTGTTGTCGCCGGGGCGATGTTCGGGGCGATAGGTGGAGCGATTGCAGGTGCGGCAGCGGCTGCAAATAGTCTGTCCCTTCATTATGCGATCGCATTCGATGTGGAGCAAGGCCGGTCGTACATCATCAATGTTGAGACCTCCTCGGAATCATCCGAACCAACCTTTTCGGTAATAGATTCCATTTCTGGTGATTTGGTGCCAATAATTAATGTCGTCCCATTGAATTAAGACTGTGGAAATAAATTTTAGATACCTGTTTTTATGTGTAGAAGAATTATAGTTGTAGCCTTTTTGTTGCTATCCTTTATGTGTCTGTCAGTTAATGGTCAGACAGCAATAGTGTATTCTTACGATTCGGCAGGGAACCGAACCTCAAGAACTACTGTGGAAACGACGAATGTCGCATCGGTGTCGTCGGATATGTCCATAGATGCTGATGAACAGTTAAAATGCTCTTTGCCAGTCTTCAAAGATCTCGGTAGTATCGCTTCTCTTGCATCCGGTGAGGTTGAGGAAAAAGCGGAAAATACGTCACTTATGTGGCACTTTGATTTTATTGAGAACAAGCGTCCAATGAATGAATATGCTCACGGCATAGGGAAATATGGCAGGAAGAGTCTTTCTAGGATTGATTTCTACAAACGTGATTGGATAGGAAATGAGGCGCTTTTATAATGCGATAATCGGGACTTGTTCAGTTCTGTTCCTTTGGGGCGCAGTTGAGGTGACTGGAACTGCGCAGTCCGTTAAGGCTCGGATTGACAGTACTGTGGTTGATCTTGGCAACGGCGACGTTGTCGTCAAGTACAGTGTCAAGCCGTTTGATTTTGGGACGCTGCATCACCCAGACCCGGCACAGAGACGGTCTCTTGTCTTTTCTGAAGAGGAGAAAAATCAGCATTTCGACACGTTCCGGGCTTCCCAAGAGGCTATTGTCTCGGTGAGAAAGTCCCCGAGGCGAGCCTCGGTTCAGGCGGATTTTTCTGATTATGCTGTCGGAGAGATTCCGATGGAGGCTGGTGTCTCGCCAACAGGAGCGAGAACTTACCAGATTCCTATTGTGACAGCAGCCGGATTCAAATTGACTCCGTCAATAGCCCTTGGGTACAACAGCCAGGCTGGCGAAGGTTGGGTCGGTTACGGATGGGATATTCAAGGATTGTCAACCATCAGCTTGATCAATAAGAATGTTTATTATCATGGTGTGGCGAAAGGGGCAAGTGTGGAGGATAAAGATGCTGCGTTTGCTCTTGACGGAGTACCGCTTGTCCGGAACTCCAATTCCGCCACCTCCTCCGCTTACCCATTGGAGACGGCATCAGGGCATATTCTGGTGGCTCCGGAGAAGAATTCGCAGGGATATGTGATGAGGTTTACGGCGTTGTACCCTAATGGCCTTACGGTTGTGTATGGTGTAGAATCCGACAAGGCTTTCAACTTGCCATCCTATCCTGCCGTCGAGTCCCGTGATCTTGATGGCAACAAGATTGAGTTTAACTATTATTGGGACTTGGTTGACGGCAATCATAGAATCTCTTCAATACGCTATGGTTTCGATGATTCTGGACGCTATGGAGGCGAAATCTCATTTAGTTATGATTTCGGGAACAGTTTTGTTTCGTATTATGCGGGAAAATTGGTGCGTAGGCCTTATCGACTAACCAAGGTTATTTCCAAAAACGGAAGTGACCAGATTGGGAATTATTCTCTTTCCTACGAGGAGAAGGATAATGTGTTCCTGCTCACAAAAGTTGAATATACATCCGGGACAGATTCCTTGCGTCCTTTGGAGTTCACTTATGGTGATGAGGAAGTTGATTCAGAAGGAGGCGATTATCTGTACAAAAAGGACGACCCTCTGTTCCTGTCAAGCGCATTCACGCAAGAGGATGTGGATCTTTACTACAGGAGAGGAAAGTTTGTCGCGAACAGTTTCAATGACGGTCTGTTGATTTATCCGAGTTTCCCCGAATACGAAGTCACGGATCATCGTAAGCCTTTGTTCGGACATAACTATTATGAGTTCGGCAGTCTGTATCCCAAGGATCAGAAGATCCTGTTTGCTCCGAGCCTCTCTGACATTAATGATGTTGATGACAGCATAGTCACAGGCGAAGGATTTCAGACGATTGAGGCCGTTGATGTGAATGGTGATGGAATTGATGAGATAGTCAAGGTCAATTTCGATGGCATTGTCGACACAAGCACAAGACTGTTGATAACAGTCTATAGATGCAATAGTACCGGAATCCCGGTCGTGGACTATTCGTTCACCGTGTTGGTCAACGGGGTGCATTCAAATAAGCATTTTACAAGTCCGGCGCGAAGGTCTTATTATTGGGGGGATTTTTCAGGCAATGGAAAAGCTCAGCTGCTCACTATTGCGTATGATAAGAACTACAATAATACGATAACCTACGATCAGGTGTCTTATGCGGCATTGATTGACATCTCCGGAAAACGTAAGCTGTCCGAAGAGGAGTTGTTCGCTTTCCCGATAGACAAGGCGGGATGCCTTATCACCTGCGACATTGACAACGACACGAGAACGGAATTGTGCTATGCGACTGATTCTGGTCTGGATGTCTATCGTCTTCAGGCAACAAATTATTTCGGTAAGGAAAATACATATAGTGAGGTCAATTCAACCGTCCTGTCATCCACAGTTTGCCCACATTATATTACTGACATCAATGGTGATGGCTATATTGATATTTTATGGGCGCCTTTTGCTGGTGAAAACAATATGTGGTATTGTCATTCTTTTACAGGTACGGAATTCAAGATCTCTTTATTGAGCATTGCATCCAGGGCTGCTGATGATGTTCTTATGTTTATCGATGTCAATCAAGACGGTTGGGCGGATCTTGTCAAGATCAGCGGGACAACGATAGATACCTATATGAACTTGCACGAGAGTACATTTGGAAGTTGTCAGAGGTCTCCGGCATCAATAGAAAACACCAAAGGCATCATACCTGCTAATGTCGTGGATTATACGGGAATGAGCAGTTTCATCAAGGTGGACGGGTTTTATGCGTATGAATATTCATATACGTCACTTTCGCCAAAGGAGCGTCATCTGGCAAAGTCCATAGACAGTTTTGGCAAGACACTCTATAACACATACACCTATCTTCCGGAGAAGAGTCTGTATTGGACGGATAATTCTGTCTCGGTTTCTAATTCGGACGGCTATGCGCAACGGACGTTGCCTATTTATGTTCTTTCCCGTGAGGAAGCGTGTCAGTCTGACGACAATCCATCAACCCGCTATCTTAGCAAATACTACAGTTATTATAATGGAGTGGTTCATAATAAAGGGCTTGGCTTCTGCGGATTCTCCAAGATAAGATCCTATGACGATACAGGTAGTGTTGTTGATATTGTTGATCAGGTGCTTGACCCGGAAAAACGTGGTGTGGCCACAAAGGCCGAGGCACGCCACAGGTCTGTGTGGAATGCTCCATATTCAACAACAATAAATACTTACGATAACAATAGCACAACCTATGGTAAACTGAATCCACGTTTGACAAAGAGCGTTTCGACCGATGTCTTGACTGGAATTGAGACAACGGTCAGTTATTCATATGACAACTATGATTATCCTATATCTGTCCTGACAAGTCGCAGGGTCGGGTCAGGAGCAGAGCAGACAGAGAAGCTCTCTCGCACTTATCAACATAATGTCGCGTCATCTAAGTATATGCTTGGAATACTTAAGGAAGAAAGCGTTGTCAAGAAAGATAATGGTAAAGTCGAGATGGCTTGGAAAGAACGCTCTGTTACGACTTATGATGATCATTTCAGGCCGTTGACAAACAAAAAATACGTAGGGATTTATGGTTCGCCAAGAACACAGAAGGGAGGAATGGCTGTTTCAGGTGTGGTTGATAGGATTCTGCCGATAGATTCCATAAGCCCGCCATCGATGAATATTTTAGATGCCACAAACCTTGTGTCCGAGGTCCGTTGGCAGTACGATGACTATGGTAATGTGATTTCTGAGAAAACCGCTCCTTATGGTGCGGAGGAATTCTTGGGAGACACCTATGTCTATGACGAGGACGGGCGTTATATTCTGTCAAAGACAGATGCCTTGGGTCATACCACCACTTATGGCGAGTATGATAAATTCGGTAATCCGGAAACGGAGACAGACTATCGCGGTCGGGTCACATCGTTCACATATGATGGCCTCGGGAATTTGGTCAAAACAACGACCCCGGATGGCGCGGAGGCGCAAATAGATGTTGCTTGGGGAGGCCACGGCTTGTATTCTGTTACTAAGACAGAGACAAATAGGCCAGATCGTGTCACGTATTACGATGCTCTTGGCAGGGATCTGCGTGGCGGAATCAAACGCTTTGACGGTCAATGGCAGTACGTGGACAAAGAGTATGATTCCAATGGGCGAGTGAGCCGGATCTCGCTTCCATTCCGTGATGTCCAGGCTGCTTATTGGAACACATATTCTTATGATGAATATGGTCGTCCGCTCAGTTTGGTCGAGGCTTCCGGGAAAAACTCTTCCTGGGCATATGATGGTGTGAGCGTGACCACCGTAAAAGATGGGATAGCCTCTACACGAACCACAGATGCGAGTGGTAATGTGATCAGTGTCTCTGACGCTGGCGGAACCATAACCTACACATTGCGCAATGATGGTCAGCCGTCGTCGGTCACGGCTCCCGGTAATGTTGTGACATCTTTTTCTTACGATGGTTATGGCCGTCGCATCAAGATAGAGGATCCGAGTGCTGGAATCCAGATCGATTCTTGTGTGTGGAATAGTGATGGATCTTCTGTACAGACCCATACGAATCCAAATGGTACGGTTGTCACCTACAAAGACAAGTATGGCAGAACCACTTCCGTCGAGCGTCCCGGTGAGTACAACACGACTTATGTTTACGATACTTATGGACGCTTGAGTTCCGAGCAATCGACCAATGGCACAGGCGTGGAATATACCTATGACATTTTTGACCGTGTGTCATCATCCCGCGAGACCGTTCCTGACGGAAAGTGGCTCAAGAAGAATTTCTGTTATGGCAACCAAGGGGTGCTTCTGAGTGTGCAGTATGAGTCGCAGGGCGGAGTGATTACGACCGAGAATTATACCTATGATAATGGTTATAACACGATAATCACGCTTCCGGATGAAACCATAGTGCGCTGCCTCGTGTCTGAAAACGACCTTGGTTTGGCTACAGGAATTATTACTGGTGTGATTGGAAGGGAGTATGGATTCACCGCCTTTGGTCTTCCGACTTACAGGAAAATAGATGACGGTAATCTGCAGGATTTCACCTATCAGTTTGATCCGTTGACCGGTAATCTGCTGAGCCGTACTGACGGTCTGAACAATAAGGTTGAGACTTTTGGCTACGACGGTCTGAACCGCCTGACATCAATCGGGAACAGGGTGATAGCTTATGCGGACAACGGCAACATCACTTCGATCGGAGGTGTCGGAGCCATGGATTATGGCACATCATCACGGCCTTACCAGATAACTGCCTTGCATCCGGAGTCGGAAGGCCTGGTTCCTTCCCGTGTCCAGAATGTGTCCTACACCTGCTACAACCGTCCTTCGATTTTGACAGAAGGGGGAAGAAGTGCCGCATTCACCTATGACGGTGATGGGAATCGAGTGAAGATGTATGTGGCGGATGGCTCCACACAATTGCTGACACGGTATTATCTTGGAGGCCGTTATGAGTTCGATCAAACTTCTGGTGGTACCAAGGAGCGTTTTTACCTTGGTGGTGATGCCTATTCGGCTCCGATGGCGCTTCAGCGCGAGAATGGAGGGAATTGGGTTGCCTGCAACATAGGCCGTGACTACCTCGGCAACATAACTCACATCGCGACACTGAACGGAACTCTTGTAGCTGAGTACAGTTACGATCCGTGGGGACGGCTTCGTGATCCGGAGACTCTTGAGATCTACGCTGCCGGAGAGGAACCAGAACTGTTCCTTGGCCGTGGCTTTACAGGTCACGAGCATTTGACATGGTTCGGCCTGATTAACATGAACGCCCGCCTCTATGACCCACTCCTTGGTCGTTTCCTCAGCCCGGACCCTTACGTCCAGGCACCAGATTTCACTCAGAACTTCAATCGTTATTCATATGCGCTGAATAATCCTTTGAAATTTACCGATGACACTGGTGAATTTGCTTTGACTACTATGTTAACTGTAGCCGCAATTACTGCAGCCGTGTTTGGCTTAGGAAATGTCGGTGCACATATGATACGTGATGATATTAGTTTTTACGATGGTGTAAAATATTTCTTTTCGGGAGCAGTTGCAGGTTTTTTGGTCGGAGCGGCTGCATATACAGGATGGTGTGGAATTGTGGGTATGTCGAAGATGGCAGGCTTTCTAGGAACGGTTGGAAAAATAGCGAAATATGGAGCCATTTGTGTGGAAGGAGTGCATGTGGCTTCTACTATTACAGGTGCTGTAGGTGGAGCAATTAATAAAGGTGGGAAAGGTTTAAAAAATTCCATGAGAGTACTGTTAGGTAATTTCTATTTGGATGAAAACGCGTCATTCTTTAAAAGTATCTGGCAAGGTGTTTCACGCCATACTTGGGAAGCTCTACAGACTGGATTAGGCTACGATTACACTCAATTCCGAAATGCATTTGGTTCATCAATAGACAGGGTGGATTATCTGGGAGGAGCGACTTTCGCAACAAATGAAAATTCGGGGAAAAGGCAAGGTATTACATTGGGGAATTATTGCAATATAGATATCACGGGTACAATCAATTCAAGTGAATTTTATAATTATGCCATTCAAGATCCCTTATATATGCATGAATATGGTCATACTATAGATGGAAGGCTTTGGGGATTGTCGTATTTATTTGCAATTGGAATTCCAAGTATAATTAGTGCTGCGAACGCTTCTCCTATTTCAGGAAAATTTGCAGATACACACGATTACACGTCATATGAGATGCGAGCAAATAGGAAAGCGAAGAGATACTTCGGTAGATATTATGGCGTATCGTGGAAGACCAAATATCGGTCTGCCGATTATGAGGCGTATTATCCAACCCATTATTAAATCTTCGAGAAGAATGAAAAGAAAAGTTGCGATCTTTATTTGTATAGTGTTATTAGGTTCGTCATGTTATGAACCTGGAGAAAGAGGTCTGTTTTTGAATAACAAGTCTGGTTATGAATTGACTTGTTTTGTGGCGGATGAGATTAATTCTGGGTTTAGTTATCCAGACACATTGCTTCATGCTGATCCCAATCCATTCTGTATTGCAAATAGCATTCTTGAATCAGGTTGGATTTTTGGTCGAAAAGGAAATTGGGAATCCATTTTGTCTGTTACACATTCCGGTGTGTTATCTGTTTATTTGTTTAAGCAAGAAGATGTGGATAATCTAGGTTGGAAATATCTTAGTGAACATAATGGTTATTTAGTTCGTTATGATTTAAGATTAGATGATTTGAAATTATTAAAAGATACACTTTATTACCCTCCAACAACGGCAATGAGGAACATTCATATGTTTCCGCCATATGAAAAAGTCAAAACTCATTAGAATGTTTTTATGGTAAAAACGAGTGAATTATGAACGCCTTGAATCGTAACGCTTTTAGTGATAGGACTTTGAGGGCTTTCTCGTTGACCGAGTTGCTGGTTGTCCTTGTGATCATCGGGATTCTGGTGCTGGTGGCGATGCCGAATCTGATGCCGCTGATCTCAAGGGCCAAGGCGACGGAGGCCCAGCAGCAACTTACCTTCCTGCATTCGTTGGAGAAGAGCTATTTCTACACCTATTCACGATATTCCAGTGATTTGGAGGAACTTGGGTTTGAACAAGCGACCCTTGTGACGGACGGAGGAAACGCCAATTACCGCATTGAGGTGGTGGAGGCTGGAGAGAACGGCTTCAAGGCTCAGGCGGTCTCAGTGGTTGACTTTGACAAGGACGGGGTCTTTAACGTTTGGGAGATTGATCAGGACAAGAACCTGAAGGAGACGGTGAAGGACTGATGCGATGTTGAGGTTGCTTTCCATATTCCCACTTACGGTTATGATGGTTTCTGATGCGAGGAGCCGCACGGTGTCATCCTGGTGGCTGTCTGCTTCGTGCTGATCGCGATGTACCTCCCGATGTTCAAATTGAGGATGACCATTAGTTAGGGCTTGTGAATATACCGCCTTGAATCATTACAAGCCGGGGCGAAAAGTTCCCTCGCTTACAGAACGCTTTCATGTTACTGTGCCACAGACGTGGGTGAGGGCACGCTATGGCTGAAAAAGTAAAAGCCTAAAGCTATAGTTTTTCAGTCAAGGTGCCACCAGGGTGGATCACAGTGGCTGTGTGGCTGAAGGTGTTTTGTAAGAAATCATACGCGTCGAATTCTGCTTTCAACGCTTCACACTAACAGTGCCTGGGGTTGCGTCACCCGTCTTGTGGATATGGGGATTCATCCCTACTTGCTTTCCGAGACATTAATCGCTTGTGTGGCGCAGTGTCTTGTCCGTACGTTGTGCCAATATAATGACCTGTTTGGACACAAGATAAACATATTCCGCCTCTTGAAAAAGAGGCGGAATATGTCGGTTCTGATTGTATAGATCGTTACGTTATCCTTTACTTCGCTTTAAGGGAGATTGCAAAACCGCCACCCGGGGCCATGCGGAGGATAAGGTCATCCTCCGAGGTGATTTCCATTTGGCTGATCCTGTAGGCTTGCGGGTTGGTGCGGTAATCCGCATCCGGTGCATCAGAATATATGACGGCATCGAAACACTTGCCAGGTGTCAGAAAAGAAAAATCGACGGTTACGGTACGTGCGTTCTCATCGGTTGTTCCTCCCACGAACCAAGTGTCTTCTCCAAAACTGAAATCTTTTGCGCTTCCTGTAAGCGTTTCCTGTTTTGGCTTGCGTGCGATGACAACATAATCTCCGGGCTCGGCATCAAGGTAGATTGAACGCTCCCAGTCCACCGCCACATCCTTTATGAATTGAAACGCGTCCATAAACCGCTCATAATTCTGAGGAAGATCCGCTGCCATCTGTAAAGGTGAATACATTGTGACGTACAATGACAGTTGATTGGCAATGGTAGCCAGAACCTTGGAGTCATTGCCTCCGGCTTTGCTCAAGTCTTGCTCGAATATGCCGGGAGTGAAGTCCATCGGACCACCGTTCAGGCGTGTGAACTGCAGGATTGTAGTATGCTTTGGCTGTGTGCCTCCGAATGCCTGATACTCTGTGCCACGCGCTGATTCATTCCCGATAAGATTAGGATATGTCCGGCAAAGACCTGTCGGTCGTACCGCCTCGTGCGCATTGACCATAATATGATGCCTTGCCGCTTCTGTCAGAGCATATTGGTAGTGATTGATCATCCATTGACTGTAGTGATGGTCGCCAGGAGTCACGATGTCCCCTACATATCCGCTCTTGACGGCATCGTAGCCATAATGATTCATAAGGTTGTAAGCCGCTTCCATATGCCGCTCGTAATTTCTCACGCTTGAAGATGTTTCGTGGTGCATTATGAGCTTGATACCTTTCGAATGGGCATAAGAATTCAATGCGTCGATGTCGAAGTCCGGATATGGAGTGACGAAATCAAACACGTAATCCTTATTGCAATTAGCCCAGTCTTCCCAGCCGATGTTCCAACCCTCTACAAGAACAGCATCAAAGCCATTTGCCGCTGCAAAGTCGATGTATCTGCGGACGTTTTCGTTATTCGCACTGTGACGGCCGCTTGGCTTGGCAGTGACGTAATCCATACTGTCCAACCTTATTGACTGACAATCACGAGTATATGCCCAATCACCTGCTCCTGAGATCATTTCCCACCACACACCCATGTATTTAACCGGGTGGATCCAGCTTACGTCTTCATAGGCGCAAGGCTCATTCAGATTGAGAATCATCCTGCTTGCAAGCTGCTCTTCCGGGGAAGATGTGACCTGAACTGTTCTCCAAGGAGTCACACAAGGGGTTTGCATGCGACCTTTCCAACCTTGTGCGTCAGGGGTCAGGAAGCTACGGAAAGAGCGGGTTTTCTTATCGTACAAAAGATGCATGCAAGGATAATCCTTCAGAGCCGCTTCGTGAATATTGATGTACAGGCTATCATCGGTGCGCATCTGAAGAGATGTCTGGACTCCGTTCAATGAGAAAGGGGTCTGGGAATCGTTGGCGCATACGGCTTTCTGCAGATTCTCATCTATCTGGTCGAGGCGACATTCCGTGTATTCATATTCCTGTGTGTCGAAGTCTCCAGGAATCCACCAAGCGGTATGATTTCCGGACATTCTGAATTCAGAGAGCTCCTCTTTGATTATAAAGTATGAAAGAAGCTGGTTGTCAGGAAATTCGTAGCGGAATCCCAGACCATCGTCGAATAGACGGAAACGGATGTTCATTCTACGGCCGGTGCTTGGCTGCGATAATCTGACCTCCATTTCGTTGTAATTGTTGAGAACAGTCCTCTCCTCGCCGAGTACAGGAGTCCAAGTCTCATCGAGTGAAGAGAATAACACGGTGTCAACGCAAAAATCTCTGTCGAATGGCTCTGTCGGCTTCGCATCGACTTTCTGAATGGATTGGGCATCGAATACAATCTTCTGAGCTTTGAGAACTCCTCTTAACTCAAAACCAAGATGGCTTGGCAAAACAACAGGTGTGTCTTTGTAATTCAGAGAATATCTCGGCTCTCCTTTTCCGGTGAGTTCAAAGGCCATACACAGGTCGCCGGAAGGAGAGGCCAGCTTGGTTTCAGATGTGGCACAGGACGCCGATTCGACACAGGATGACAAGGTGAATAGAACAAGTATGGTATATAGAGGGTTGAATTTCATTGTGTTAGTTTTTAGAGCATCCTGAAAGGAAGCCTGAATATCTACTTTTCCCCCTTCCCGGATGTATTCTCAAAACACGGCAGGAATGAGGCTGTAATGTGGTGGAATAGCCTGAGGAAAACGACCCCAAATCCTTATGCCGCCACAAATCTCTGATGTTCTCCACATCTTCTTGTTCCAGTCCAAGGACTTCTTTGAAATCTATGCGATAACTGATTTCGGTTTCCTCTCTGTTGAAAAGGCCCAGTATGACATCTCCGTCCTTGGTCTTCCCGAACCAACAGGAACTTGAGGATGCGCTGATGTCCAAAGAATATGGGTCGGCGACAAAGCCTTCTTCATTCAGGGCAAGAAGCTCACGGTTCTTGTAAACCTCCAAAACCTCCTTTGTGGCGGTGTCAAATTCATCGGCGACGCAAAGGGCCGAACCTGCCATCACCATCAGCGAAAACTCGAAACGCATCTCTTCCACATCGCGGAGACTTGCAAGGCGCATGAAATCTCCGTCGGCAATCAACTGGCCAGGCTTCGTAATGTCTGAGAATGCGATGAATCCATCAAAGACATTATCATACTGTGGCCAATAACTTCTATGCCTTCCGCGGCTTCGGTTACTGAGAAAGTCCCATCCACCCTTGAAACAATCATTGCTCACTCGTATCATGTCTCCGTACTTGATTTCCGTCTCCCCATGATTGAAGCAATTCGGCATCACCAGACTGATAAACAAATCATCTCCGGCTTCTTCTTCAATCCACTTAAGCGCCTGGGAATATGCTTCTGTACCATAGTTCCGTTCATAGTTCTCCAGAAAGTCAATCCTCAGATAACTTACACCCAGATTGATAAAATACCGAACATAGCCTTTTATCCATTGTTCCGCGCCTTTCTTGTTCACATCGACCCAAAACAACTCACTGTTGAAGCTGTGGCTACCTACGATGTCGCTTGGTTTTATATCATCCGTGCCTTGTACTTTGGCATTTGAGAAGAAGGCTGCCCTTGTCAACCACATAGGGTTGTAATAGACACCTACCTTCATCCCTTTTTCAGCGATGTATTTATTCCAATACGAAAAACCATTCAGCCACGAACTGTTGTATTTTGTGATATACCCATTCTCGTTTATTGTCTGGGCGGCTTCGATCCATCCGTCATTACAGATCATGTCATAGCCGTATTCCTTCAAGTTGTCGGCCATCCAGTCGATATTCTGTTGCCATCTTTTTTCCGGGATAGGCTTGTCATTGTCAAAGCACCACTCGTAGGCTATCCAGTATTTCGGCCCTGTGCCGTGACGGGTGAATTTGCTGTCTCTGGCGAGCATCGAAACGCTCGCCAAAGACAACAACATAAGCACATACAAAACTTTTCGTCTCATTATTGCGCCTCTACCTTAAGTGTCATGGCCTTGGTGTCAAGTGTCAACTTATAGTTACCGGCCTTTGTCACTTTGAATTTGCTGTCAGGTTCACCGGTTTGAGCAAGCACAACTTTATAGGTGGTTCCCGCAGCGATTTCCTGACCGGCGGTCTCTGACATATAAGTAGGGCAATCCCATCTGAACTCGACCGGGAATTTCATTTCGCCCACGGATAATGGTCCTTCATAGGTGAAGATGTCACCATTCTTTGTCATAGGCGTAGGACCGTTGATGTCCCATCCTGCAGGTGTCGCGTCGCCCACCATGTACACCATACCCTCTTGCCACTGTACTTCTTTCTTATCTTCCAGCGGGCTGAGCTTCTTGGCTGTAAGTGTCAGTGTGCGAGGATTTACCGTAAGACGGTATCTTCCGCTTGTCCCGGCCTGAAGACCGAAGAACCAGTCCTTGAGATTACCTTCTCCGTCAAGTTTGACGCTACTGTGCTGAAGCTTGTTCTCTCCTTCTTTCAGAAAACAGTAAGCCTGGTCTTTTTCCACGGTAGCTGGAACAAGGTAATCAGTCTGACTCCAGTCCTTTCCCTTTGTCATACAGAACTTGATCAGTTTGTTCTCATTGCATTTGATAAGATCCACCTCTATCACGAAGTTGTCCTTCGACTCAAGCTTCATAGGCTCAGGATCCATTGAATCCCATTTGTTTACAGCTCCACCAATGGCGTAGAGTTCCGTGTACTCCTTCTCGAAATTGATAGGATCATCATTCTTGTTTTCCTTTTCACAAGAAATCAAGGTGATTGTCCCCAATATCAGGGCAAGATTAAAAATTTTTTTCATGACTTTTGTTATTTTAGAGTTGTTTTATTCCGGTCTAGGATAGCCCTCATTCTGTTCGAGTTTAGGATTTGCGTTCAGAACATCTCGATGCAGCGGGAATATTATGGTGTGAGTGTCAGCGTCCGGCTGTTTGTCCCACCAGACTCCATTGCAGAATTTTCCGAAACGGATCAAATCCGTACGCCGTCTGCTCTCAGAGAGGAATTCACGTCCCCACTCGTCCAGCAACTCCTGCTCGTCCAGCACCACCGGTCCTTCGGGTATGTACAGATATTCCTCAACATCGGCTTCCGGATAGTTGCGTCTTCTCACCTTGTTGAGCAGTTTCGCCGCTTCTGACGTGTTGCCGTCACGGAACTCACATTCCGCCAATGAGTAATATATTTCCGGTAATCTGATTTCAGCCCAGTCTGCCTCAAGTTGGCCCTCATCTGAATCTGAGTAGAACGGATACTTCACATACGCCCAGCCGCTGGAATGATCTCCGTGAAGCATATCAGAGGTGAGATCTGCGGGAGATTCATCCGGAGCCGTGTTCTTGAACGATGCCACCGCGTCCCTAAGGTAGAGATCGTATCCACCTTCTGGGCTTGTGACCCTTTGGAGAGAGCCGCCGTTCATATACTCCAGATAACCGAAGAGCATCATACCTTCACGTGTACTGTTGCCGAGGTTCCGGTATTTCAGCAAACGGTAGTCCTTTGGATATTTCTTGAATTTGGCTACCGTACATCCAAGGGATGTGTTGTACGGCTTCCCGTCAGGCGAGAGACTCGGTGCCAGTCGGTATTTGCAATTATGGTCCCCGTTGAGCGATGTGGCTTCCATGTCATCGAAATAATAGCTCACCTGACGGGCTGGAACCGTCCACCAAAAGGTGTCTCCCGCGTAAACATAATGATTGTACCCCTTTGCTGAGGGAAAGCCAAAAATGATCTCGGGGGAGTTGTCGTTATCCCAGTCAAAAACCTTATCCCAGGTTTTTTCCAATGAATATGCACCATATTCACCTGCTATTATCTTTCTGGCGATCTGCGCGCACTCATTGAATTTTGCCTGACCGATATAGATTTCCGAATTCAGGTACAAGCGCACGAGCAGAGCGGCGGCTGAGGCCTTGTTCCACTGGCCTTGGTTCACTCCGTTCCCTGCAACCCCGGTCTTGACAGGCAGTTTGTCCACACAGTCGGTCAGTTCGCTTTCAATAAAACTGAAAAGTTCTTGAGGACTGACATTGCTTTCCGAATTCTTCGTGACATCGGAACTTACCGCAAGCGGGACATTTCTGAATTCATCAAGAAGACGGAGATAGAACCACGCGCGCATAGTTCGGCATTGACAAGTCAAAGCGGCGAAGTCAGAATCCGAAAGATTGAAATCAGCTGGGTTCAGACGATCCAGATCGTCCATCACATAATTGCACTGCATAATACCTTTGAAACAGGCTTCCCATTCGGTCTTGAACTGTTCTTCCTCGATCGTCCACGTGTGATAATGCAGACGGCTCCATCTGCCACCGTCTTCCCACCAATCATCTTTCTTCCAAGCCGCTATCTGGTCAGCGGATAGTTCCTGAATCACTTGACGAGACTGAACGCTCCAGTACGCGTGTTCAAACGGACGGTACACAGCACGGATTATGTCCATCTGCGTGTTGTAGTAGTTGTCCGATCCCACCTGATCAAACAATGTCTCGGAAAGATCCGTACAGGATGCGAACAATGTCAGGCATATGCCTGTTATCAGAATATTAAACGTTCTCATTTGTTGATCTAAAATGCGTTTTGTATTAAAATGCTATTTGTACGGCCGCCAAAAATTGCCGGCAGGTAGGATAATAATTTCTGGAACCTGTAGCTCCGGGTGTAAGCCCGTTTGTGCTATAGGTGGAAGGATCCACGCCGCTGAAAGATGTGAGGGTGAACAGGTTCTTTCCGGTCAGGCTGAATCTGACACTGTCAAAATATTTGCTGACGAGAGGGATTGTGTAACCTATGGTCACCATATCCAGTTTTAGATAATCACCGCGCTCGATGAAATAATCGCAAACCAAAGGATTCTCCTTGATGTTTGCATTCTTGGTGTAGGCGGTTTTCATCACATTGCTTGTCATGCCTGGAATCCCGTAATAGAACTCGTGAATGTTGAATATCTCGAAGCCGAAAGCTCCACGGAAATATATGCTCAAATCCAAATTTTTGTATTTCAGGTAGTTGGACCAGCTTGCCGTAAATTTAGGCAACCCATTGCCGACAACGTACATATCCTCGTCTGTCGCATCCATTCCTGCTTTATATTCACCGTTCTTGTCATAAATCACCCATTCTCCGTCAGAGTTCAATCCTGCGTATTTCCACATATAGAAGTTTCCGACTCGTTCGCCTTCCTGGATCCGTTGAAGATAATGGAATGGGAATGGATCCTCTGTCGGAGCCACATAATAGTATTTCTGCCCTTTGTAATCCGAATTTGAGAAAGAGATGAAACGGTTGTCCATAGTGGAGCCTACAAGAGAGACATCATAGGAGAAATCTTTCTTGTCGAAGATTCTTCCGTGCAGCTCCACTTCAACTCCGCTGTTCTTCATTGTTCCTACATTCACGAATGTGGTGGAGAACAAATATGGCGGAATGGAGACGTTATAATCCCCGAGTAGGTCTTTCTGGGTTCTGTTATAATAATTTACGGAACCACTGATTCTGTTGTCGAACAAGGAGAAATCCAACCCGACATTCCAATTGACACCCTTCTCCCATCTTAGGTCTGGATTAACGTTCTTGGAAGCGCCCCAGACTGTGAAAAACTTACCCTGGTAGTAATACTGCCCGAATCCTGTCATGGTGTTCAGGGACTTGTAGCTGTCAAAATCCTGATTACCTGTAACTCCGAAATCCGCCCTTATTTTCAGATCGTTGAGCCAACCCGAGCAACAACTCATAAAGTTTTCCTTAGACATTCTCCAACCTGCGGAAACCGCTGGGAAATAACCCCATTTGTTGTTTATGCCGAACTTGGAAGAGCCTTCGTACCTGAGGGAGAGCGTAAGGAGATATTTACTCATGTAGTCGTAGTTCAGACGGCCGAAGAATGCGATCAGTTTAGAGTTGTTTTTATAGGAACTTGTTCCATCGTGTCCTTCTTCAAGCCCCCATTCTCCTTGACCCAAAGAGTTGTAGGTCGTACCATCATTGGCAAACTGCTTGTTTGTTGCGGAAAAACCACTGTTGGTAATGCTTTGCCAAGAGTAGCCGGCCATTGCCTTGACCGAATGATCCCCGAAAGATTTATTATAATTCACGAGCCACTCTACAGCGGATTTGTCTGTCTGGCCATAAGACCTGTTGGCTTCAGACATATTCGTCTTTGTGTTTGTTGAAGGCAGGAAGTAACCACCAAAACTGCCGACATACTGATTTGAGTATGTGACTTGTGTGTTCAGCCCCGGTAAAATGTTCAGTCTCACCGTTCCGTCCCAGTCCAACAGTTTGTATTCATTGTCGGAAAGTTCTGTCTTGATCAACTCTACCGGATTCTTGTCCGCGCGCTGCCCCATGAAACTAAAGTATCTGGAAGGGTCTTGTGGGTCAAAGATCGGAGAAGTAGGATTTGCCTCTATGGCATATTGGAACACATGCCAGTCTGAAGACTTGCTCTTGACAAGACGTGGAGCGATGTTGACGGAGAAAGTAAACAGCCCGTTTTTGGTATTATGGTTTATGCTGGCTCTCGCTCCGATTTCCTCACGCTCCGAGCGTCGGTCAATTCCGTTTGCATTCCTGTAATCAGCACTCACTCTGAAATTATTCTCGCTATTCCCTCCGGACAGGGTCAGAGTGTGCTGATGAGAGAACCCTATGCGGCTAACTTCCTTCAGCCAATCCACATTACCGCCAAAATCTTCTGCTGTGCCCGCTTCTACCTTGTTCTTCCGGAACTCGTCCGCCGAGAGCATCTCAAGTTCATTAATCATCACATTCGCGGAAGCGATGGCGTTATAGGTCGCGTGAAAGTTTCCATCCTTCGCCCCTTTCTTCGTGTTTATCAACACTACTCCATTGCTTCCACGTGTTCCATAAATCGCGGAAGCCGCACCGTCCTTAAGGATGTCGATTGACTCAATGTCGTTAGGATTTACATTCGACAGATTACCACCTGCCACACCATCAATGACGATAAGCGGCCCCAGACCCGCATTTCTGGAAGATATTCCACGAATCTGAATGGTTGCCTGGTTGTTTGGATCTCCGATTCCGATGTTCTCGACCGACACTCCTGCCACCTTCCCCTGAATCAACATTGAAGGATCGGAACCGGCTGTCGCAAGGAACTCTTTTGAATTGACGTGGGCGATCGCCGATGTCAGCTCTTTCTTGTCCAGTGTCCCATAACCGATGACAACCACTTCGTCCAGATAATCCATATCTTCCATCAAGGAGAAGTTGATGGTCGTGCGCTGCCCGGCTTTTTCCTGAATCTCTTTGTAGCCCAGCAAAGAGACCACAATAATATCATCCGGACTTTGAAGTGTCAGATGATAGGAGCCTTTGGAATCAGTTGTGGCTCCATCCGAAGAACCTTTAACATAGACAAAAACACCGGACAAAGGGTTTGATGTCGATGCTTCCGTCACAATTCCGGTTACAGTGCGTGACTGAGCCGACAGTAATAGCGATGCATCACACAACAAGGTGATGAGTAGAGCGAGTAATCGTGCTCGTTTGTCATAGATTGATTTCATATACAAATTGCTTTGTGTTATTAATCTCGTTCGAGAGGTCAACGTCACAAAGGTCTGTATTATTCCGCATCAATCATATAGGATATAAACAAAATCCAAAGGTTATTATTAGGTTACTTCTTGAAATTTAATTACATAGCTATATGAGCCAAGGCATATTATCCAAATGCTGTAAATTAGATACTCTTGATGTTTTTTAGCCTTTCCTCGAATTTTTTGGGATCCAGGGATCTCAGTCTGATTCTTGAACGATAGGAATAAACAGTGGATTTGGAGTAATTCAGGACAGCCGCGATCCGGTCTGTGTCCTCAATGCCAAGTCTGATCAGCGCCAGGATTCTCAACTCGACAGACAGGCTGTCGTTTTTGGCGAATTGGTTCTCTTTTGTCATCAAGGAATTAACTCCATCAATGAAGGACGGAAACATTTCCAAGAAGATGCTGTCAAAATTGCGGTAGAATGTCCGCCATTGCTCATCAATGATGTCGGTTGACTTAAGATCGTCCAAAACAGAGTATTTCTCACCGCTGATGTACTTCTTCTTCAACATTTTCCGATAGTTGTCCAACGTTTCAATTCTGCTGACACTCTCCATCAAGAGTTTGAATATATACACGTTTTTGATTGCGCCTGACTCTGACAATAGTTTATTGGCTTCGCAAAGCTGAATTTGTTGTTCGTGTTTCTGTCTCAGCAGAACCGCTAATGTTATCATCAAGAGAATGATGGCTATCAGACTGATTGACAGAATAATGACCCGGACTCTCAACTTATGCTGATAGGTTCCCTCAAAAACAGGCAGGATAGAGGAGACTTGAACCATTCTGAGTCGCGCCCCGCTGAACATAGCATCATTCATACACCTTGTAATATACTTGTGTGCGCGCGCGTAATCTCCTTCTTCGAAAAGAATCTCCGCAAGCCGTCTCAAGGAAAGATATTCCTTGACAGAACTTTTCATATCCGAGATGGACGAAATGATAAGATATTTCTTTTCTTCGGCACGATTCCCAAATTGTCTGTAAATTGTCGAAATCATGTATGCGATAGGTCCTATGTCCCTATCATCGGGAGACATCTCGTTGTAGCGGTCAAGCAGGGCGGAGAGAGCTTTCTCTTCTTGGTTTGAAGCAGAAAGCAAAGCTGTTTTAATGAATATGTTGGAAGGAGCCACATTGATTATCGAATCTTTGTAGGCATGTTCTTTCTGTTTATACGAATATTTAATGTCAAGATTGTCAGTGCACTGGCCAAGAGCCTCGTATAAGGCGTTGTATTGGTAATAGTAGGTTTCGAGCTGGTTTGATGGAATGTCCTTGTTAGGTAGGGCGTCAAGCCATTCCTTTGCTTCGATATACATGCCTTGTTGTATGAATTCTTCCGCCATATGAAGTTTGGCGACGGTGATCAGGTCTTCACGACCTATCTCTAACGCCACTTTCAATGACTTTAAAGAATAAGACATCGCAGAGTCAATCTGGTAGAAAGCGTATTCGTCCCTTAATCTTGACAGGTTCCAAAAATAGAGCTCACGATTGGCGGAGGAGTCTTTTGCCTGTTTGAAAATCTGGGCTATGATTTGCTCTTTCTCCTCTTGGTAGTCGGTGTTTTTCAACGCCTCGTCCAAGATCCGCAGAGATGAAGTCTCTGAATCGTACGACAGAGACGCAAAGCAGAGAATGAATAATGTTACAAGAGTTTGAATCACATCGGTCCTTTTTGCAAAAATATAAAAAATATTTCGTTTTGCCTTGTTGCCCAAGTGCGGTGAAATTTAGAGACCTGATGCCGTTGATCTCAAGGGCGAAGGCGACGGAGGCGCAACAGCAACTTACTTTCCTGCATCCGTTGGAGAAGAGTTATTTCTACACCTATTCACGATATTCCGATGATTTGGAGGAACTTGGGTTTGAACAAGCGTCCCTTGTGACGGACGGAGGAAACGCCAACTATCGAATTGAGGTGGTGGAGGCTGGCGAGAACGGCTTCAAGGCACAGGCTGTCTCCGTGGTCGATTTTGACAAGGACGGAGTCTTTAACGTTTGGGAGATTGACCAGGACAAGAACCTGAAGGAGACTGTGAAGGACTGATGCGATGTTGAGGTTGCTTTCCATATTCCCACTTACGGTTATGATGGTTTCTGATGCGAGGAGCCGCACGGTGTCATCCTGGTGGCTGTCTGCTTCGTGCTGATCGCGATGTACCTCCCGATGTTCAAATTGAGGATGACCATTAGTTAGGGCTTGTGAATATACCGCCTTGAATCATTACAAGCCGGGGCGAAAAGTTCCCTCGCTTACAGAACGCTTTCATGTTACTGTGCCACAGACGTGGGTGAGGGCACGCTATGGCTGAAAAAGTAAAAGCCTAAAGCTATAGTTTTTCAGTCAAGGTGCCACCAGGGTGGATCACAGTGGCTGTGTGGCTGAAGGTGTTTTGTAAGAAATCATACGCGTCGAATTCTGCTTTCAACGCATTCGGAATCGCACTCATGAGTGGGGGGAGGTATAAAACTTAACCTTTACAAACACTATAAAGCCCAGGTTCGGTTTTTATTGCTAACTTTACAGACGGTTGAAGAACATTATTGTTTTTCAACCGTTTAGTTATTGTTGAAAACTTTACAACACAATGTTTGGGCAATTTACTCATTTTGATTCGTCGTGATTCTGGTCTAAATTTGACAGTGTTGATGACCGGTAATGCCGGCATCGCGATAAGCCGAAACACTAAAGCGACACAATAACTACTGAATATGCTATACCAGAAAAGAATCAATAAAATTATAGGTGACATCGACAAGTTCTTCGACACGATCGACCAGGCCTTGCTGATTTTCGGTGAGGGGGTGAAGAACTATCTTTATACTAATGTCGAGGCGTTCAAAGGGAATCTTCAGACGATGACCCGGCTGGAGAACGAGGCGGAACTCCTTCGCAGGGAGATCGAGGCCGGACTTTACAGGCAGTCAAGTCTTGTGAGGCTTAGAGGAGACATCATGCGTCTTCTGGAGGCCTTGGACCACATCATCGACACCTTGAACGACAATCTGTTCCAGTTCGAGATAGAGAGGCCGTTCATTCCGGTGGAGTTGAATGCGGATTTCTTGAAACTCACTGAGTTGTCCACTCAGGCTGTGGAGACGGCCATTCCAGCGGCCAAGGCCTATTTCAGGACTTCGGACAGTATCACCGAGAAGGTTCACAGGGTCTATTTCTACGAAAAGGAGGCGGACAAACAGGCCAAATCCCTCAAGAAGAAGGTTTTCCATACGATGGACGAATTAAGGCTCAGCCAGAAGTTCCATCTGCGCTACTTCGCACTCCACATCGAGGAGATTTCAATGGAGGCCGAGAAAGTGGCTGACCAGCTGTCGGTTATGTCAATCAAAAGAAGCATCTGATGACAGTGACGGTGTTCATACTCTTTGTCATCATCCTGACGGGATGGTTCTCGGTGACGGATCTGCCGGTCGCTCTGGCACCTGCCGGAACCTGCCACACTGTGGCCAGACGGTTCCGTGTCCCGGGAATAATGCTTCTGCTGTTTGTCGGGGTCGGCCTTTCCCGTTTAGAGGTCCCTCAGCTTGTCCCCGGCAGGGATTACGCTGTGGTGATCTTCGCCGCGACCTTGGCGGTAGTGGCCGTCAGGATATTCATAAAGGACGCTTCCATAGTGTTTTCTCTTGCCGGAGCGATAGCCGGGACGCGGATGCTCCAAAGCGGTTCGTCGGCGATCCGGTGGTCGGTGCCGCTTTCGTGGCTGGCCGCGGTCATATTCACAATCCTTATCGCCATCATTCTTTGCAAGGTAATCTCTGCGATTTCGTCAAGGTCTGATTGTCATCTGCTTACGAAGATGAACAGGATGGGGCTGGCGATGACGATCGCGGCCTCGGCGCTGATGCTTGCCATAGGGTTCAACCTTGGAGGGCTTGTTCCGTCGGTCTCAACGTTGGAATTCCAACTGTTGGTGTTTGCCGCTGTTGCCATAGCCATATGTTTGCTGGTAAAGGGCGAGGCCGGAGCCAAATCGCACAGACTTATGGAGAGGTGGTTCGACATCAATGCCGAGGCCGCTTTGGCGATGACGCTTGCCACCGCGCTTGTCACCTTGATCTTCTCTTTCGATTTGAGGATCGGGAATATTCAATTGAAAGCCACTCCTTTGGCTCCGGGGCTTCTGATGTTGGCTGGGCTTGCCGGCTGCGAACTGGCTCAGAACAAGGAGGTCAATTGGATGCCTCTTGCCTCCAAGATCGGCACGGACGCGCTTTTGACTCCGCTTCTGGCGATGATTCTCGCCTGTCTTATCTCTGGTATGATACATCCGAACCTGTTCTCCTTGGTGAACGCCCAGGTCGGGCTCCTCATTATGCTTCTCGCCCTTGTCTCGGGCGGCCTGACGGTCATGTCGTTCCTTTATCTGCGCGCATCGAAAACCTCCGGCAGGACTCTTCGTGAAATGGACGATGAACTGAACGAGAACCGCCGGGCAATCAACGAGATGGAGATCAAGACGATGCAGGCGGAGAATGAGAACCTGCACAACCTGCTGGATCTCAAGCGCAAGGAACTCGTCAGCGTGGCGATGAACCTGAGCGAGCAGAAAGAGTTCATGGACGGACTCTACGAAAAGGTCAAACAGGCTCAGGCGGAGATGGAACCGGAGAAGAAGGACGAACTTCTTCACGAACTCCGTACCGATCTCAATCTCAGAAGGAATTTCTCCAACGAGATAGACAGTTTCTATGCCCAGGTCGAGACCCTCCACAAGGATTTCACGGCCCGGAAGACCGAACGGTTCCCACAATTGACAAAACAGGAGAGACGCCTGGCTATGCTGCTAAGGCTCGGTTTCTCCACGAAATATATAGCCACATTGATGAATATAGCTCCGACAAGTGTCGAGATCGGCAGGCACAGGCTCCGCGCGAAGCTTGGCCTGGCCAGAGGGCAGAATCTGACGGAATTTGTCAAAACTATATAACCAAGTTTATTAATCGCTTAATGTTGTAAAGTATGAAAAGAGTTGTTTTTGTTTCTCTGGCAGCCTTTCTGGCAGTCTCGTTGTCCGCCCAGACAACGGACACGAAGAAGGATTCAGAGGTTGAACTGAACCAGTATGGTCAGCAGGTGAACTCCACTCCGGGACAGGTAAAGATCCAGGACGGAATCATGGTGCTGGATGCCAAGAAGATCGACTACAAGATGTGGTTCGACATCCGTGTGCAGGGCGACGCAGCTGTCTTTTTCGGAGGTCCGGACTTCACTTCTTCCCGACTTGACGGGAAGGATAATCCTAACCACATCGGAAACGGAATGTCCATCCGCCGTGCCCGTTTCGCCGTCAAGGCCCAACTGGACAGGAACTGGTACGGAGAGATTGACACTGACTGGGCTGATGGAATATGTGAACTCAAGGATGCCATTCTGGCCTATAATGGAGTGCCCGGGCTTGAGATCAAGGCAGGTAATTTCAAGGAGTCTTTCTCCATCCAGCGCAACACCACATCCCGTTACCTTATGTTCATGGAACGCCCGATGGTGACCTCGCTCGCACCGTCAAGGCATCTGGGGCTGAATCTGACATATTCAAACAAATGGTTCTGGTTTGCCGGCGGTGTGTTCGGACCTGAGCTCAAGGGAGCCGAAGAGGCCACGGCCATGAAGGACAACAACAAGGATCTTGGCCGCAACGCAGGCCTGTCCTACACGGGGAAAGTAGTCTTCCGTCCTCTCTATAAGTGCTCGGAGTCGGCTCTTCATCTTGGCGGAGCGATATCCTACCGTGAGCCGAAGGTCACATCCACCGACGCTTACGGAGCCGCGCGCTACAGCAGCCGCAACTCTACGAGCATCAACAGGAAGAAGTACCTCGACACCGATGTCATCACAGGTCTTGACCATGAGCTTGCCTGGACCGCTGAGCTTGCCGGTTTCTACAAAGGGCTGCGCTATGAGGGCGCCTACCTCACCCGCGGGGCTTTTCTGGACAAGAAGATCAACAACCTCGGAACCCAGTGGGCCGACGGTTGGTATGCGCAGGCTTCCTATCTTCTTTTCGGCGGTCGTCAGAACTACGACTACGATGGCGCCAAACCGACCAGAATCACTCCTGGGCGCTCCTGGGGTGATGTCGAACTTGCCGTGCGTTATGAATATTGCGACTTCAACACCGCTGACTACTTCGGAGGAAGCGCGGAGGCGTTCAGTTTCGGGATCAACTTCTACCCAACCAAGAACGTGAAGTTTGTCATCAACTACCAGTACAACAACAATGACCGCTATGCCAACGGCAAGGGCAAGCTGTTCGTTGGTCACGACGCCGCCGGCAATCCTACCAAGGACTACACCAAGGTAGTAGAGGGCGCCGGTAAGGCCGGGGTTGACTACCATATGCTCGCGATGCGTTTCCAAGTCGCTTTCTAATTGATTTATAAAATATTATGAATATGAAAAAGATAGCATTGTTTTCGGCGTTGGCTCTCATTCTCGCCGGATTCGCCTCCTGCGTTGAGGATAAGATTTACGATGTGGCCAGCATTTCCGACATAAAGAACACCGTTGCCTACACAGAGGATGACGCCGTGACGGTGACAGCGAAAGTCACCGCTCTGGTGGAGATCACAAAGGTTGAGTTGCTGTACAAGGCGGGGACAGAAGCGGAAAAGACTGTTCCTATGATCGGAATGACAAATGATGCGGGCGTGTACCAAGGAACCATCCCAGCCGCCCCGGTCGGCACAAAGGTCGTCTATCACATTGAAGCGAGCACAGACGGGAACACTGAATGTTCTCCGGAGGTCTCCTACACCGTCGGTGAGGTTCCGATCGACTACACTGGCCTGGCTCTGAACGAGCTCAACGGCAACGACAAATTCATCGAGATCTACAACAAAGGGAAAGAGGACATCCATATTAAAGGAATATCCATCCAGAAGGACGGCAAGGATGTCTGGACGGCTCCTTCCGCCATCCTTAAATCAGGAGAGTTCGTTCTCCTTTACAGCACCGATGTCCAGGCCGATCACGCAGAGCATCCGGATGGCTATTTCTTTGGCTCAGGCCTTTCCGCCAAAAAGGCTGTCAAGGTGGAACTGTTCGACCCTAAAGGCGGAAGTCTGGACTGCTTCAATCTCGTGAACTTCGTCAAGAAGGCAAGCGCGTCCTACAGCCGTGTTCCTGACGGGACAGGGGCTTGGTACTTCACTTCCGCCACCCCGGCCGCCAAGAACGCCAACGAGACTGCTGACAAAGTCGAAGGTTTGGAATAGAATTATAGATAATGCCCACAAAGTCACGTGATTCGGAGCGAAGCGACCGAAGGGGTTTGGTGAATCCTTTCCCCGTGTCCCTCAGGGGCTGTCGCGAAGTGACTGGGGGATATGCATTAATGGAATTAATATATTCATAAATAATTGATTGCTATGGCAAAAGAAGAAATGAAGATTGGCGAGATCTCTAAGCCTCGCTTCGAGTTCCGCTCGTTTGGACAGTGCTTCTGTGAGGCACACAAAAGGATGGCGCGTCTGTCCGTTCCTGTTCCTGAGAAGGTCTGGGAGCGCTCAAGCGACGAGATTTACATCATCTCGCGCAAGAACGACATCAACAACACCAAGATCCGAGGCGGCAAGATGGACATCAAGACCTACGTCCAGACCGTCGATGGCCTTGAGCAGTGGAATCCGTTGATGAAGGGCGAGTTCCCTATCAGCGCCAAGGTGCTTGAGGAGGAGGTTTTCCCTGCCTTTATGGTTGAGATGCCTAAACTGACGAAGGACACCTACACCTACGAGGAGTTCATCGCGATGGTGAAGGCCAACCCTGATCTCGCCGCCGTGCGTGTCCACAAGCAGCGTTTCGGCTATATGGTCAATGACACGATCTGCGAGGTAGGTAATGTTCTCATCAACGGGGCCAAGGTCGTGACCATCAACAGCGAATCGACAGAGATCGAGGACATCAAGAAGACCATCAAGGATGTCGGTCTTGAGGGTGTGGAGAACATCAACTACCTCCAGGCCATCAAGCGTGTTATCGGAATGATTGACAAACCACTTGCAAACGAATAGATTATGGCACAGGAAATCGAAAGGAAATTTTTGGTGAACGGCGACTTCAAGTCGGATGCGTTCAAGGCTACAAGAATCACTCAAGGCTACCTCAGCAGTGTTCCGGAAAGAACTGTACGCGTGCGTGTGAAGGGTGACAAGGGATTCATCACCATCAAGGGAATCGGCAATGCCAGCGGCGCGAGCCGCTTCGAGTGGGAGAAGGAGATTCCTGTCGAGGATGTGAAGGCTTTGCTGGAGATCTGCGAGCCGGGTGTCATTGACAAGACCCGTTACCTTGTGAAGGCCGGGGAGCACACCTATGAGGTGGATGAGTTCTACGGTGACAACGAGGGACTTACGGTGGCCGAAGTGGAACTTTCCGACGAGAACGAGGCTTTCGACAAGCCGTCCTGGCTCGGCGAGGAGGTCACCGGCGACGCCAAGTACTACAACTCGATGCTGATGAAGAACCCTTACAAGAACTGGAAGTAGGGTCTTTGATTGGTGAGCCTGTCGAAGTGACCTTCAAAGCACAAAAGTTCAATTTAAAATATTCACGAATATGTCAGACCCTCTGGATATGAACAACTACCGCCTCGAAAAGCTCCCGAAGATGCAGAAAAGCGGCTTCGAGATCTGGATGGCGCGTCTCGGCGGCCCGCTCGCCATACTTGCCTTTGTCCTTATCTACTGGTTCGGACATTTCGGCTTCATCGACAGCCTCACCGCTGAATCCGTGTCGGGAAAGGCCCTGGCACGGCTGAACGAGATAGGCCTGCCCGCGTTCATAAGGTCCAACTATGCGATGTTGGCCATATTCACGGCAGGCCTTATCCTTTGGATGACCGAGGCGATTCCGAACTATCTCACCTCGCTGATCATCATCCTGCTCATCGTCCTCTGCGGTGTCACGACCCAGAAGGAGGCCTTCGCCCAGCTGGGACATCCGGTGATGTGGCTGAATATCCTTTCCTTCGTGCTCGCCTCGATGCTTGTCAAGACCAAGTTCGCCAAACGCCTTGCGATGTGGTTCGTGATCAAGTTCGGCAAGACCGCTAAGGGAGTCCTGTGGAGTTTCCTCATAATCAACATCGTGCTATCGATGTTCATCTCCGCCACGACCGTCAAGGCCACGATAATGCTTCCGATCTTTATGGTTGTCTGCGCCATCTACGGAGCGTCTGACGGTCACCGAAACAATTTCGGGCGCAACCTCGTGATCCAGAATCTGTTCCAAGTGAACATCGGAGCGAATGCCTTCTACACCGGAAGCGGCGCCCACCTGTTGGCCATCTCCTTGATCTTCGGCGCCGCCGGGGCGAGCCGGTTCGGTTACTCGGACTGGCTGGTGTCCTGCGGCCCGATGAGTTTCCTGATTCTGATCATCGGTCTTCTGATGGGGATGTACGTGTTCTTCCCGATGAAGAAGGACGAGCAAAAGCCGCAGATTGACGGCGGTCTGGAGCGTCTGAAAACCGAACTGGACGCGATGGGCAGGATGACCGTCGAGGAATGGAAGGCCGTTGGAATATTTATGGGTGTCCTTATCCTTTGGTGTACTGACAGCCTGCACGGGATTGACGCAACGACCGTGGCCTTCATCGGTGCCGTGATCGCCCTGATGCCGGGAATCGGGGTCGTGAAATGGAACGACGTTGACATCCCGTGGCATCTGATGCTGTTCTCCGCAGGAGCCTACACCTTGGGAGCCGGCCTGAACATCACCGGTCTGCCCGGCACGATGGTAAACGCGGCCTTCGATTCGATGGGCATCACCGACAACACTCCGTTTTGGGTGCTGTACGTCATCCTGACCTTCCTGATGATGTACTCCGGTCTGGTTTTCCAATCCAAAACCATCAGGACGATGATCTTCGTGCCGATCTCGATGGGCATCGCCGAACGGTTCGGCTATCCGGTCATCAGCCTCGCGCTTCCTGTCTCGATGCTGATCGAGCACGTCTATGTGCTGCCGTTCAACAGCAAGCCAGCCGCCCTTCTGTACAACACCAACCAGTACAGTATGACGGACGCCTTCAAGTTCGGCATCACTATGATGACCATCTCCTGGCTGATAATCCTCCTTTGGGGCGAGACCGTCCTCAAATGGCTCGGCATCACCCCGGGTTTGTTCTTTGTGGGATAATTTGTTATATTCGCAAATGTATGCCTAGGCTTTTTTGAAAGCCGCATCGTTATGGCGGACGGTGAAGAATGAGGCGGTTTTTTGTTATGATCGAGATTGACACCAGAATCCACGACCGCTACTCGATAGAGCTGAAAGTCGGCTTCGTCACCCGCAAGAAGCTGCGGATGAACGACTTCTCTCTGGCGATGTGGTTCTTCGTGCCCGGCAGTCTCGACATCAACAGGGCCACCTATCCAAAGGATATGTTCTACCAGGATGTCAAGTCGAACATCCGCCTCATCACCCCTGTTTTCCTGCTCCGCGAGATAGTGGAAGGCCCGGCGTTGCCGCTTCGCAACATCCGCGAGGCGTTCATCCAGATGGCGTCCAACCCGACCCGGACCCTGATCTCTGAATATGAATATCAGATCAAGATGTTCGCGGCCATCGTCAAAAGCGCCCTGCGCGATGAATTGGCGCACATCAAGCAGAACCGCATCGGCTCGGACACGGAAATTCTCTGCGACGGCTTCATCCGCAACGCCGGAAAAATCTGTGATGAATATGTCGGACTGCGCACCATCATCAACGCTCCGACCGTTCCAGAGGGCGTGATGAGGATGTACCTTTCCGGGGACGAATTCATTTGCGACATCACCTGCAAGCATATTCTTGAACTCATCGAGTGGCTGAGAGGCAGGAAGTTGGATGAGTTGGCCGGCAAGGCGACGGCGCTTTACCGCAGGATCGGGAAGCATATGAGGCAGCTCGGCTACCCGGAGATCCGGAAAGATGACCGGCTGCACAACCGCATATTCATTCATCGCTTCAGCATCCTGAAAAAGTACATCGAGAGCGACCTTTACCTCCGCGCTCCTAAGCGGCGGGACGGGGTGATCGTGGAGCAGCTTTATTTCAGCATCGCCGCCGGTCTAGCGATGTTGTTCGCCACCGTGGTGAGCTTCGCCTTCCAGAAGAAGTTCGGCTCGCTGACCCTTCCGCTGTTTATCGCTCTCATTATCAGTTATATGCTGAAAGACCGCATCAAGGAGCTGATGCGTTACTATTTCGCCCACCGTGTCGGCAGCAAGTACTTCGACAACAAGGCGAAGATCATCCACAAGGACACCGAGCTCGGCTGGCTGAAGGAGGGCGTGGACTTCATCGAGCCGGAAAAGGTTCCCGCCGATGTGATGACCCTTCGCAACAGCTCGCACCTCACCGAGGTCGAGAGCAGCAACGTCACCGCCGAGAAGATCATCCTCTACCGCAAGTCCGTCCACATCGACAGGGACAAGCTTCAGGCTAATTCTGAATATTCTTTCAGCGGCATCAATGACATCATCCGCCTGAATGTCACCAATTTCATCAAGAAGATGGACGACCCGAGCGTCCTGATGCGCACCCTCGACGACGATGGATCCATCCAGACCGTTGATTGTGACCGTGACTATTACCTAAACCTCGTCCTCCAGTACCAGTACGACAACACCGCCGAGTTCAAGCGCTTCCGCATCGACCTCTCCCGCGACGGCATCAAATCCATCGAAGAGGTCCGGTAGAAAAACATTCCAAACACATTTCGCCGTATGAGAAAACTTTTGACATTTACCCTGTTTGTTTTACTGTCGGCTCTGACTGTTCTTGCGCAGCAGCCAGACAGTGTGATTACGGAATTCCTTTCGGCGTCGGTTATCACGGAAGGGAACATAACGTACAAGGTGGACCGGATGGCAGAGGCTTTACGGGGAATATTCCTCCCGCCACGGATCTTTCTCTTATCGTGTGAGTCTCGGTGCCGAGAACAATATGAAGGCTGGCGACGATGGATTCTCCATATTCGCTTTCTCCCCGACACTGCTGTTCTCTTATAGGTTGAACAAGAGGAATATACTGCGTCTGCGACTTGACTCGGAGACGATGATGCCCGACATTCAGCAGATGTCCGGCAACAGGATTCTGATTATGGAGAATTTCTACCGCAGGGGGAACGCCGATGTTCACAACAGCACCGGCTACCAGTCGAGGTTGATATATTCCTATAACGTTCCCCGAAAGCTGATCGTCCAGGCTGATGCCCACTACAACCGCACCGGCGGCTTCCTTTACGATTCGTTCGTGCAGGATGGCGGGGCGTGGTACCTTGAGACGTGTAACGCTCATCATTACTCTGAGACAGGTATGAATATGATTGTGACCTATCTGCCTTGGAAGTGGCTGCGGCTGGGCGTGGACTTCTCCGCTGACCGTCAGACCATCAAGGAGACCGCTTCGAGTGAGGCGTACGGCGACTGGCTCTTTCCGGTCTATCTGAACGCCTCCGCCGTCTGGGGCAACTGGGCGCTTTCCTATCGCCAGACCTATGGCGGAAAGATGCTGGACGGACTGTACTGCAAGGGCTTGGAGAAGGTGTCGTACCTGTCCTTGACCTATGGATGGAAGAACTGGCAGTTCGGAGCCCAGTGCCTGTTCCCGTTCTACGATGACAAGTACTCCAACGAGACTGTCTCCATCGCTCCGGTCCGCCACGTGACACAGACTAACCTTCGCACCAAGAACCGCGAATTCGGCTTCACCATCTCATGGTTCTTCCAGCGCGGCAAGGAGAACAACTCCGTCAAGAGCCTTGAGAACTCGGATGTTGACTCGGGTGTGTTCAAGTTCTGACATAAATTCCACGTGGTCTCACGCGCGAGACGTTCACAAATTAGTACAAAAGTCCGAACATCCATAGAGGGATACGGTTGCCGTAGCCGGTCTCGATGCCGTCAATGCCAAGGTAACTTGTCGGGATGTCCGCGATCTGTTCAAAATTTTTATTGTCGCCACCTATCTCAAACAGATAGTCGCCATTTACAAGAAAATCTCCTTTTGCCGGCATCTGCACGGAACACACCGCTGACAGTTGGTTGATGAAGAATGTTTCGCGCATGGTTCCGATGTTGATCTTCGGCGAAAACGCATACATAAGATTGGTGTTCCCGAGATAGATTTTCTCAGGATTGACCAGTCTTTTGTAATTCTTAAGTTCCGTTGTGAGAAGGTTTAGGATTTCTGCCTCATCAAGTTTATAGAGAAGAGAGAGGAGTGTGTTTCTGGTTGTGCTCATTGACGAAGCCAGTTTCTCCGTGTTGGGTTGCAGTGGAACATTCTCGGCGATGATCATGAACAGTTTCTTGCATTTGTCGATGGTGGGGTAGGACACTTTCTCCACGGCTGGAAGGTCGCTTTCCACAACAAGTTTGACCACGTTCTGCAACATAGTCAAAAAATCGTCGCCTCCCTCCTTATAGAAAGGATATACTCCATAATGAAGGTATTTGTCAAATTCTCGTAGAACTTTAAGGCGTGACACAATGTCCAACGCTATCGCGCTGTGGTTGGAAAGAATATCTTCAAGACCATATGCCGGGATGTCAATAGTGCCGTCATATTCGAGAAATTCACGGAAAGACATTCCTTTAAGAATATATGGAGTCTGCCGTCTGGACATATCCACGATAGAATTGTCCAGTTCAAGCATCGAAGAACCAGTGTAGATAACTCTAAGGTCAGCATATTGGTCATAGAGGTTTTTGATTATACGGCTCCAGTCTTCGTTTTTATGCACTTCGTCGATGTAGAATTCGTTGATTCCACGATTGTACAGAAATCCTATCAGTTCCTGAAGAGAGTGCGTTTTGAACCAAAGATGATCCAATGAGATGTAGATTGTGTCATCAGGATTGGTGTACTTCTCCTTTATGCGCTGGATAAGCATAGTTGTCTTTCCCACCCCTCGCTCGCCTCTGATGCCGATGATTCTGGCCTTCCAATTAATCTTATTGTACAAGTAACGTTTGAAATCGAGCGATACTTGTGATAACTTGCTGTGATAAAATTCAATGAGAGGGCGAATGTCTGAAAGTTCCATATCAATCATTTTAGATGACAAAAATAAAAACATTTTTGCAAAAATGAAAATTGGTAATAAAATCATTTTTGCAAAAACGAACACGGCATTATCTGACCAAATAAGTATTTCCTCCTATCTGCCAACCTTACTACCTGAATGTCACCAACTTCATCAAGAAGAGGGACGACCCGGCCGTGCTGATGCGCACCCTCGGAGATGACGGATCCGTCCAGACCATCGAGTGCGACCTGGGCTACTACCTCAACCTCGTCCTTATGTACCGCTACACCGCCACCGAGTTCAAACGCTTCCGCATCGACCTCTCCCGTTCTACGACGACAAGTACTCCAACGAGACGGTCTCCTTCGCTCCGGTCCGCCACGTGACACAGACAAACCTTCGCACCAAGAACCGAGAGTTCGGCTTCACCATCTCCTGGTTCTTCCAACGCGGCAAGGAGAACCACTCCGCCAAGAGTCTTGAGAACTCGGACGTTGACTCCGGAGTGTTCAGGTTCTGATCTGATGAATATCCCTTTGGATATGGATGATTATCCTGGTTCAGAGGGACTTTCTCATATAGGATGCTATAGAGCCTCGACCTCCTCTACAGAAAGTCCTGTGCAGGAAGCAATCGTTTCGGTGTCGGATAAGAGGATGCCCACTTCAGTGGGGCAAACCATTCTTTTTTACCCGAGATAATAGCCAGAGTTTTCCTCTCCTGACTCGAACACTATGACTTGACCTTGGTTGGTACACAACAAGCGACAAACGTGTTTCCACCGAAACGGCATTTTACCGGAGAAACTGCTGATCCAACGGAGTTTATCCGGCAAAGAGGTCTATCACCGGAGAAAACTCAATTGCAGAGAAAATAGAGAAATCTTCTTCTTTTACCACAACGCTATTTTTCCGGCAATGCCCAAATCCAGGGTCGCTGTCGCTATACCCAACGCTTTAAATACACGGCTCATTGTAGGCAATGTGATGACGCTTTTCCCTTTTTCTAATTTGGAGATTTGGGCGCGCTGCACACCTATAAGTTCACCAAGTTCTTCTTGTGTGAGTTTTTGTGCCAGTCGTGCCTTGCGTATGGCCTCCCCAACAAAGTAGGCGTTCACTTCTTCTTTGAGTTGATTTTCCATAGCCTCACGCTCTGGGGTGCCTCTCTTTCCCCAAAGCTTATCTTTCATATCATCCGCTGGGATCAGTTTCATCTGTTCCATAATGCTGTTATCTCTTGTTTTAAAATACTCTTTCCTTACCTCTTCTGCCTTGGCAATCTCCTTTGATTGTGTCTTTTGAGTTTTCTTGACTATACCGAGCGTGACGATAACCAACGTGTCCAACTCCGTGTCCCAAAAGGAGAATAGTCTATAACTAATACCATTATAAAGAGTGCGGAATTCCCATATATCGGTATTCTCAAGTTTCTTGAATATGTTAACTTTCATCACCCCTTCCTCAACCTTGAAGATGTTATAGAATATCTTCTGTTGAGCCTTGAACGGTTGTGCGTCCAAAAAGGCTTGCGCTTCTTCTGTCAACACAACTTTTAGTTTACCTATGCCCATTTTGTTTTCCGATACAAATATAATATAATGTTTCCAAGTAACGATACAGCCCCGCATTGATTTGTACAAATGCTGCGGCAAAACTACGATGAACTATCCGTGGAACAAATTATTCGACGGATAATGTGCGGAATCGCTGACTGAGGTCATTCAGCAGAAATATTCAAGTGCAGGATTGGAATGACAATTTCCGGAAAATTTCCGTCCCTTACGTTTGACCATCATCCGATTCTATTGAGCTTTAATTTATTGGCTTTTATACAGAGAACCGATCCGTTGAAAATAGTGCCGTGGAGCGAAATCAGTTGTTAGTTAACATATTCGTGAATCCTGCCAGTCAATTTGGGAGGGCGGGAATCTGTAATGGGCTGAAAGTCAGGTGTTGGTGCATCACTCGTTGGCCTCCAACTTGTTGAGAATTGCTGCCCTTCGATTTTGGAGAGTAGGAACTTGTAATTGATTGAAGGTCAGGTGTTTGCCCTCCACGCAAATGGAATAATCTCTCCTCTCCGTTCGTGTGCAAAATTGCCCCAATCCTGCTCACAAGATGCTGTTGGCGAACTCGTGAGTGGTTCGCTTGATTTCACGCACGGGCTAATGATTAGATACGGCGAGAGTTGGTTCTGGCCCAGGGGATGACGTAGGCGGGGGACATCTTGCGGGACAGGAGGTCTTTCATATAGTCCATGTAGGGGGCGGCGTGGCTGAAGAACATCTTGTAACCGTCGCAGAGGGCGTTCAGGCCGGTCTCGATCCTTAGGCCGCCTCTGCCTTGGCGGGACTCGTAGGTGTTGAACCGATGCTTGGGGCACTCGCCGTTGCAGGCGAAAAGCCATTCGCACTTAAGGCATTTGGTGGGGAGCTTGTTCCGCTTGTCGATGCCGAAGGCCGTCTGCTTGTCCGAGCGCATCATCTCGGCGATCGGCTTTTCGGTGATGTTGCCGAGGAGATAATCCTTATAGACAAAATGGTCGCAAGGGTAGAGGTCGCCGTTGTGCTCGATGACGGAATTGCCTCCGCAGGTCTGGGCGAATGTGCAGGTGCCAGGCATCTCGCCGACCCAAGTGGCCAGGGTGGCGTCGAAATTAGTGACGAATATGCGGCCGACATCATTCCTGACCCAATAATCGAATATGTCGCAGAGGAACCGGCCGTAGCCCACATCGGTCACCGACCACGGGGCGATCATCGCTCCGTCCGCTTTCGGGTCCACGATGAACGGACGCTTCTTCTTGTCCGGCTTCCCGGCCCCGTTCAACGGGTACTTGACGTGCTCGACCACAGGCATAAACTGCATAAATCCGCTGCCGACCTCACGCAGAAAAAGATACGTCTCCAATCCCCGGCCTTCGCTGGCGTGATTGACCGTGGACATCGTGTTGAACTCAACTCCTTCCCCTTTCAGAATATTCAGTCCGCTCATCACCCTGTCGAAAGTCGGGAAGCCGCCCTTGTCCTTGCGGTACTTGTCGTGAATATCCTTGGGGCCGTCCAGGGATATTCCCACAAGGAAATTGTTCTCGCGGAAGAACCTCGCCCATTCCCGGTTGAGGAGCGTGCCGTTGGTCTGGATGGTGTTGTGGATGACCTTTTCACAGGCATATTTCTTCTCAAATTCCAAAGCCTTGCGGTAGAAGTCCAGCCCCAGCACCAACGGCTCGCCACCGTGCCAGTTGAAGGTCACTTCCGGCACTCCGTTCGCGCTGATATATTCCTGAACCACTTTTTCGAGCATCGCTTCGGTCATCCGGGGCTCCTTGCCGCCGTAGATCTCGGCCTTGTCGAGATAGTAGCAATATTTGCAGTCCAGATTGCAGAGCGACCCGGCGGGCTTGATCATGATGTTGAACGCCATCGGTCCGGAAAGGCGGATGGCGTCCCCGAGGGTCAGTGTCTTTTCAAATGTCGCGTCTGACATATCCCTGAAAAATATAGAAGTAATACTTCGGCAAATAAGTCATCCAGTGTGACTTGGGATTGGATGTCGTTGAAATATTCATTGTGCCTGACACCGTAGGTTGTCACCATTGTGATGTGCATGGCCTTGCGCGTGTTTGTCTCCTCTATGAAGCGAGCCTTTTTGGAGCGTTTCCATTTTGCAAAAATATGAATATTATTTGAGATAACTGCGGTATCTTGGAATTTTTGCCACATTCCGCACGGTTATCGAAAATAAGGCTGCGGAATCTTGGGTTATTTACCACATTCCGCATGGTTATTATTTACGGAGTCTTTTCAGCGGGGTGCTCTTCTGGTCGGGACGGTAATCCCGCCATTTGGGTCAAGGAAGGACGTATCTTGAGAAATCATTTCGATTGAAAGTTGAAGAAAAACAGATTTTCTTCAAAAACAGGATTATCTTTGCCGATTGGAAATCACCAACCTGACTACAGATAATGCTTGGAAGAATCATATCCGTACCTCTCGCCTTGATTTTGGCTCTGCCGGCTGGCTCGCAGAGTCTGTCAGACGGTTCAGCTCCGTCAAATCTGCTCCCTTGGTGGCAGACAGGGCGTCACGCAACCTCTTCGTCAGACAGTTCCGACCTGCCCGACCTGTCACCGACAGCCGCACAATCATATTCACAGTCGCCTCAAAACATCCGCACAGGCATCGAGTTTCCAAAGATGCGGTTGGGGAGGGTGGCTGTCGTGAGCGCTCCGCTGATCGCGGAGGGATTGGTGGCCAAGAAATTGGACGGACGGTTCAAAGGTCTGCGGAACGATTATATTCCTGACTTTAAGAAGAGCGCAGATGACTACCTGCAATATTCCCCGCTCGCGGTGATGGTCGGGCTGAAAGCGCTTGGGGTGGAAAGCCGCAGCTCGTGGGAGAGGATGGCGGTCTCGGACGCTATTTCCGCCGTTCTGATGGCTGGCATCGTCGGCACGCTGAAGAACACCACCAACGTCACCAGACCGGATGGTTCAGATGACAGATCCTTCCCTTCGGGACACACCGCCACGGCGTTCATGACCGCCACAATGCTTACCAAGGAATATGGCAGTGTGAGTCCATGGATCGGTGTCGGGGCCTATTCCGTGGCCGCCGCGACCGGGCTTATGCGTGTCGCGAACAACAAGCATTGGCTCAGCGATGTGCTGACGGGAGCAGGAGTGGGAATCCTCGCCACGGAGGCGGGATACAGGATCTCCGACTTGATATTCAAGGATAAAGGACTGTCGGTAAGTTATCTTGACACTCAGGATGAAGGAGAGGCAAACGCATCATTCCTAAGTCTTTACATCGGCGTGAATCTGCCGTTGAGTGACTACGACATCAACGAGACCAACGAGTTCCGGACTTCCACCGGAAGCACCGCCGGCCTTGAGGGGGCTTGGTTTCCTTGGCGGCATTTCGGGATCGGGGGACGCTTCACGGCTACCAACACGTTGATATTCACTGATGACGATGAGGCGAAAAACTCTTTTGATGTCGTCTCTTTCTCTGGAGGAGGCTACTTCTCCCTTCCATTGTCTTCCTTCTGGTCAGCCGGAGCAAAACTGCTCGGCGGCTATGTCCGCTATCCGAAACTGAGCCTTGCCGGCAAGACAGTGCCCTCAGCCGGAGGTTTCACCTTCGGCACCGGCATGTCTTTGTCCTTCAAGGTCAATTCCTCTTACGGAATGAGACTTTTCCTGGACTACAACCTCCTCCCGCCCCACAGCAAATCTTCTAATGAATATATGAATATGCTCTCGCTCGGCACCTCCTTCGTTGTCCTGCTGTGATCCCCGCCGGGCATCGGACCTTGAACTCACCACGTCGGTCACTGAGCCTGTCGAAGTGGCCACCTTTCTCGGCCGGAGTCGTCATCGGGTCATCAAGATAGACACTGATGTGCTCGGCGTCAATGCAGCCTGCACGGTTCTCCTTCTCACAGTAGTTGATCATCTTCTCCCAAGCGCCGGAATGATCTACACCCTTGTAGTCTCCGGTCAACGCTTCAGAAAAATGAAAAATGTACGGCGGAAATTTGGTCAACTGAAAAAAGTGTCCTACCTTTGGCGGAACAAGATGCGACCCGTCGCGGTGGTTATATATTTTTCGGAATATTCCGAATAATGTGAAAGATTGTAGTCGCCGAGGGTTGATTTTGTTTGAGATTGACACATAATTATTAACACGCCCCTGAGGGTTCAGGGACACTAATGACTTTTTTATCGTACATTTCGCTATGGAAGTAAAGAACGCTGTAGCCGGAACGCTGGAGTCAGGTGACATCATGATCCAGATCGCCCCGGCCGAGACGAAAGGTCTGCACATCGACCTCGACAGTTCTGTAGCCGCTCAGTTTGGCAGACAGATCCGTCAGGTCATTGAGGAAACTCTTACCGAATTCGGACTGGAGGACGCTGACATCAAGGCGGTTGACAAGGGAGCCAGGGATTGCACCATCCGTGCCAGGGTGACCGCCGCCGCCGTGCGCGCCACAGGAAAAGATGTTTGGGCTTAGTTTAGGTTGAGGAATAAGTCGCGGCGCCAGGGACCGAAGGTGCGCGGGTTATTCCGATAATCAGTTACGATTATGGAAAGATTAAGAAGAACAATGATGTTCGTTCCGGGCAACAATCCCGGAATGATGCAGGATGCCTTCATCTACGGGCCGGACTCGATCATGCTCGACCTGGAGGACTCCGTGACAATGGCCGAGAAAGACGCCGCGCGTCTGCTCGTTTACAACGCTCTTAAATCAATAGACTACGGCGACACCGAAATGGTTGTCCGTATCAATCCTCTCAGCACACCTTACGGACGCAAGGACGTTGAGGCTGTCGTGAAGGCCGGCGTGCAGGTGATCCGCATGCCGAAGACCGAGACCGCCGACGAGGTCCGCGAGCTGGAGGCGGAGATTGAGAAGGTCGAGAAAGAACTGGGATGCCTTGGCAGAACCCGCATGATGGCCGCCATCGAAAGCGCCGAGGGCATCTGCAACGCCTTCGCCATCGCCAAGGCCTCGAAGAGGATGATGGGCATCGCCCTCGGAGCCGAGGACTATTGCGCCAACCTCAAGACCCAGCGTACCCCGGGCGGAGCCGAGCTGCTCTATGCCCGCGAGACCATCGTGGTGGCCGCCAGGGCCGCAGGGATCGACGCTCTCGACACGGTATATTCAAACCTCGATGACATGGAGACTTTCCGCAAGGAGGTCGAACTCATCAAGACCCTCGGATTCGACGGCAAGTCCATCATCAACCCTCGTCAGATCCAGATTGTGAACGAGGTGTTCGCACCTACCGAGAAGGCCATCGAGAAGGCTAAGAAGATTCTCGCCGCCATCAAGGAGGCTGAGAAACGCGGCTCGGGTGTCATCGCCGTCAACGGCAAGATGGTTGACCGTCCTGTCGTCATCAGGGCTCAGCGCACCATCGATCTCGCCATCGCTTCAGGCATATTAACAAAGGAGGAAGTTTATGAGTAATATAAGGGAAAGGGCGGCGCTTGTCGATAAGGTTGCCGCCGCAATGGGCAAGAAGGTGTACTCGGGAGAGACTCCGAAAAACACCACATTCCGCAAGGATCTTCAGAAGGTTCAGTCCAAGGTGGTTACACTTGAGGATGCCATCAGGCTCAGCGGCCTGAAAGACGGAATGACAATCTCCTTCCACCACCATTTCAGAGGCGGTGACAAGGTTGTGAACATGGTCGTTGGCAAACTGGCTGAGATGGGATTCAAGAATCTCCACCTCGCCGCATCCAGCCTCTCAGACGTTCACGCTCCGCTGATCGACCACATCAAGAACGGGGTGATCACAAAGATCTCCACCTCCGGGCTCCGTGGCGAGCTTGCCAAGGAGATCTCACACGGTCTGATGAAGGAGCCTGTGGTGTTCCGCAGCCACGGAGGACGTGGAAGCGCCATCGCCAACGGTGACCTTCACATTGATGTCGCGTTCCTGGGCGCGTCTTCCAGCGACCCTGCCGGAAACGCCAGCGGTTACTCCCGTTCCGAGCACGCCAAGTCAATCTGTGGCTCCCTCGGCTACGCCAAGCCGGACGCGCAGTACGCTGACAAGGTCGTGATAATCACCGACGATCTCGTTGACTATCCGAACACACCGAACTCGATTTCCGAGCACGATGTCGATTACGTTGTCCTCGTGGACTCAGTCGGAGACTCTTCCAAGATTTCTTCCGGAGCCATTCGTGACACCAAGAACCCTCGCGACATCCTGCTTGCGATGAACGCCGCGAAGGTGATCGTCAACAGCGGCTATTTCAAGGAAGGCTTCTCGATTCAGACCGGATCCGGCGGAGCCTCGCTGGCCGCTGTCAAATATATTCGTGAGGAAATGATCAAGCGCGGCATCCACTCCAGCTTCGCGCTTGGCGGCATCACCGCCCACATGGTCAAGATGCACGAGGAAGGCCTCATCGAGCGCCTGATCGACGTGCAGTCATTCGACAGGGTGGCAGCCGAATCAATCAAGAACGATCCTTTCCACAAGGGAGTCTCCGCCAATGAATATGCCAGCGCGGATGAGCCGGGATCAGCCGTGCACTATCTCGACATCGTGATTCTCTCTGCCCTTGAGGTGGATGTGAACTTCAATGTCAACGTGCTTGTCGGCAGTGACGGAGTCATCAGAGGAGCCGTCGGAGGACACCCTGACACAGCCGCCGATTCAGCCCTCTCGATCATCGTCTGCCCACTTATGCGTGGACGCATCCCTTGCGTTGTGGACGAGGTCACGACTCTCATCACCCCTGGCTCGACAGTCGATGTTGTAGTCACTGAATATGGCATCGCGGTAAACCCGCGCCGTCCTGAGATCGCCGAGCGTCTGAGGGAGGCCGGACTGAAGATCGTGGACATCCATGACCTCAAGGAACTGGCTCTGAAGTCCATCGGAGTCCCTGATCCGCTTCCGTTCGGAGAGAAGGTCGTGGGAGTCGTGATGAACCGTGACGGCTCCGTGATGGATGTCATAATGAACATCGAGGACTAAGACTGTTTTTTTATGGAGATTACGCTTGACCAATTGCTGGCAAGTCGTGAGGAACGGGCTTCTTTCCAGAAGGAACTTTTGAAAGGTTACCCTGGAAAGACCTTGGTCTGCCTCACGGTCATAATGCCGGGTAAGGTCAAGCGTAATCTGCAATCGCTTGTGGTCGCCCAGGCTGCTGTCACGGCTCTGGTCTCGGCTTTCGGAGACTCGATGCTCAAATTCAGACTGCGAGACTTGCCGACCGGCTACGAGGCCTATCTCGTCACCCAGCTTTCCAACGAGGAAGCCAAAAAGGAGACCTGCCGGATCGAGGACACTCATCCGCTCGGCCGCCTTTTTGATTTGGATGTGATTGACGCTGACGGAGTTCCTATGTCAAGGGAGTCGGTGGGCCTGAGTCCGAGAAAATGTCTTGTCTGTGACAACGAGGCTCGCTATTGTATGCGAAACCGTACTCATACAATGGGCGAGTTGACTGCTAAGATTGACGAAATGATTGAGTCCTATGTGCGATAACCGTCACTACATAAGCGAGGCTCCGCTGTCGTTGAACTCTGTCCGGAGACGGGTCGAGGCTTTCCTCGCCGCCAACGGGCTGAGACTGGCTCCGCTGGACCGTTATGTGGTGGTGACACGCGACGAGGACGGAGACGAAATCCTTGCCGGCGGCGGTCTGGACGGCAACGTCATCAAGTGCGTCGCGGTGTCGGAATCCGCTCGCAGCGAGGGACTTATGAATATTCTCGTGTCTCGCCTCATCGCCATCGCCCGTGAGGAGGGCAGGGAATCGGTCAAAGCTTTCACTAAGCCGGAGAACGAAGGAATATTCAAAAGCCTTGGGTTCGGGTTGCTTGCGTCAGCGCCGAAGGCCATTCTGATGGAGAACGGCAGGGGAGGGCTTCCGGAGTACAAGAAGTACTTGGCTTCGCTTGCCCGTCCGGGCCGGAACGGGGCGATCGTGATGAACGCCAATCCGTTCACTAAAGGACATCGCTATCTGGTTGAGCAGGCCGCATCGCTGGTTGACAATCTCTATGTGATCGTCGTCAGGGAGGACAGGTCGCGTTTCCCTTACGTCGAAAGAAAGGCTATGATCGAGGCCGGTTGCACCGGGCTTGACAATGTGGTTGTCTGCGAGGGGAGTGACTACGCCATCTCGGCGGCGACATTCCCGACATATTTCCTGAAGAAGTTGGATGATGCCACGGACACGCAGATCGCGCTTGATCTGGATTTGTTCGTGAACCACATCGCTCAGCCTCTTGGAGTTACGGTGCGTTTTGCCGGCAGCGAGCCGGAGGATGCGCTGACCCGCCGCTACAACGAACTGATGGCGGAGATATTGCCGGGAACATCGGTCGCTGTGGTTCGACAGGCTTGGCGACCAATAGATTTTGTTGAGATCCCAAGACTTGAGCAAAAAGGCAAACCGCTCAGCGCCACGGCGTTGAGACTGGCGCTGGACGAAGGCGGCTTCAAAGAGGCGATGGAATATATTCCAGAATCCTCCATCCCTTACTTGGTCGCCGACCTTGCCGAGCGTGCGTTGAGGTTGGAACTCGACACGACCCCCAAACCGGGACTCGTGGACAGGCAGGACAACGGTGCCCACAAAGACATGGACTATGCGCTGATGTCCAAAAGCATCTCAGCGTTAAGACCTTACCTGACAAGACTGGCCTTGGATTCCGCCAAGGACATTGACCCGGCAAAGATAAAGGAGATCGGCATCGAGGCCGAAAAAGCGATGCTGAAGGCCACCGGCGGAGTGAATACCCACAAAGGAGCCCTCTTCTGCATCGGCCTTTCCGTCGCCGCGGCCTCTTACCTCGCATCTACAACGGGATCTGTGGAAGCATATTCATTCAAAGAACTCGTGTCCCGCGCCGCGTCGGAGATCCCTTCCGCCCGAGGTACGCACGGTGCCGAGGCAAAGAGAAGTTTCAAGGCTGTCGGCGCTCTGGAGAACGCCCGCGCGGCCTATTCGGAACTATTCACAGACTGGCTGCCGTACTACCGTTCGCTGGAAGGCGATCCTTTCCGCTGCCATAAGACGCTGCTTCACATAATGACGACCCTTGACGACACCAACATCCTCCACAGGAGGGGAGCGGAGGGTCTCGCCCACGCCGAAGCCGAGGCCGCAAGGCTTCTTGAGGACTTCAGCGAGAGCGGATTGTCGTCTTTGAACAAGGATTTCATCAGGGAGAACATCTCGCCCGGCGGAAGCGCCGACATGCTGTCCCTGACGATTTTTATAGAAAGCATAATTAACAATATTCATTAACACAAAACTAATTTACTATGGTTGAATTGATTCCTAATGGTGTTTATCTGAAGGGCGGCAAGACTCTCGTAAGTGATGCCGCGGGAATGCCATCTGCCGACGAGGCTCGTGAAAATACTATTGCCTACAGAATTCTCCGTGCCCACGATGTGGACGGAAGCAAAGGCAAGAAGATGCGCATCAAGTTCGATGCGATGGCTTCACACGACATCACTTATGTCGGAATTATCCAGACAGCCCGCGCCAGCGGACTTGACAAGTTCCCTATCCCTTACGCGATGACCAACTGCCACAACTCTCTGTGTGCTGTCGGCGGTACCATCAACGAGGACGACCATATCTTCGGTCTCTCCGCCGCCAAGAAGTACGGTGGTATCTATGTTCCTGCCAACCAGGCGGTTATTCATCAATATGTCCGCGAGGCTCTCGCCGGTTGCGGCCGCATGATCCTCGGTTCCGACAGCCACACGCGCTACGGCTCGCTCGGCTGCATGGGTGTGGGCGAAGGTGGCGGTGAGCTTGTGAAGCAACTCCTCCACAACACTTGGGACATCAACGCTCCTGAGGTTGTGCTGGTTTGGCTCGAAGGCAAGCCTAAGAAGGGTGTCGGCCCTCACGACGTGGCCATCTCCCTCGTCAAGGCCGTGTTCGAGAACGGTTTCGTGAAGAACAAGGTGCTTGAGTTCGCAGGCCCTGGCGTGGCCTCCCTTCCTACCGACTTCCGTAACGGAATCGACGTGATGACCACCGAGACCACCTGTCTGAGCTCTATCTGGGTGACGGACGAGAAGGTTGAGGAGTACTACAGGATGCACGAGCGTCCTGAGGCTTACAAAGAGCTCCAGCCGGGCGAGATGGCTTACTACGACGCGATGATCCGCATCGATCTCTCCAAACAGGAGTCAATGATCGCCCTTCCGTTCCACCCATCCAACGCCTACACGATCCACGAGTTCCAGGCTGATCCGGAGGGAATCCTGAAGAAAGTGGAGGAGGATGCCAAGAAGCGTTTCGGCGACAAGATCACCATCGATCTTGAGAGCAAGGTGAAGGACGGCAAGGCTTTCGCGGACCAGGCCATCATCGCCGGCTGCTCCGGAGGTACCTACGACAACCTCAGCGAGGCCGCCGCGATCATGAAGGGCAAGACCATCGGCAACGACTACTTCACGATGTCCGCCTACCCTCAGTCAACCCCTGTCTATCTCGCGACCACCCGCAATCACATCGCCGAGGAGTTGCTTGAGGCCGGTGTTGTGATCAAGCCGGCGTTCTGCGGACCTTGCTTCGGAGCCGGTGACGTTCCTGCCAACAACGGACTCTCGATCCGTCATACCACCCGCAACTTCCCTAACCGTGAGGGCTCGAAGCCTGGACAGGGACAAATCTCCCTTGTCTGCCTGATGGACGCGCGCTCTATCGCCGCCACGGCCGCCAACGGTGGAGTCATCACGGCAGCCACTGACATCCAGTACGAAGACACGCACAAGCCATATTCATTCGACGACCGCATCTACAAGAGCCGCATCTACTACGGATTCGGCAAGGCCGACCCTACCGTCGAGCTCCGCTACGGACCGAACATCAAGGACTGGCCTAAGATGTACCCGATGCAGGATAACATGCTCCTCGAACTCGCCGCTGTCATCCACGACCCTGTCACCACGACCGACGAGCTCATCCCTTCGGGCGAGACTTCCAGCTACCGTTCCAACCCGCTGAAACTCTCCGAGTTCGCTCTCTCACGCCGTGTTCCTGAATATGTCGGATTGAGCAAGAGGATCCAGGCCGAAGACCTTGAGCGCCGCGCCGGCAAGGCTTCGCAGCACGTTCTCGACGCCCTCGCCAAGGTGGGCGCCAAGCCGGAGGACACCTCGTTCGGCTCATGCGTGTTCGCCAACAAGCCTGGCGACGGCTCTGCCCGCGAGCAGGCCGCTTCCTGCCAGAAGGTGCTCGGCGGCGACGCCAACATCTGCTATGAATATGCCACCAAGCGTTACCGCAGCAACTGCATCAACTGGGGCATCGTTCCTTTCACCATCTCAAAGGAGACTCCTTTTGAATATGTAGCCGGCGATTTCGTCTATGTTCCCGGCATCCGTGAGGCCATCCTTTCGGGCAAGGAGGAGATTGACGCCAAGGTGATCAGCGCCGAAGGTGTGAAGGACATTCATCTCTACTTCCAGAATCTGACCGCTGACGAGAGGGAGATTCTCGCCGACGGTTGCCTGATGAACTTCTACGCCGCCCAGAAGAGCAAATAATCATAATCGCGCACTTTAGGCTTGCGTCAATTTCAGGGGCTTGCAAGCCTGAGGTGCCCAGGTAATCATATTCGTAAAACACTTTAATTTTTAATATTCAATTATGAAAAAAATTCAGATGGTCACTCCTCTCGTAGAGATGGATGGTGATGAAATGACAAGGATCCTGTGGAAGATGATTAAGGATGAGCTTATCATTCCATTTGTTGATCTGAAGACAGAATACTATGACCTCGGCCTCGTTCATCGTGACGAGACCGGCGATCAGGTGACAATCGACTCCGCCAACGCCACCAAGAAGTACGGTGTTGCCGTGAAGTGCGCCACCATCACTCCTAACGCCAAGCGTATGACCGAGTACAACCTGCATCAGATGTGGAAGAGCCCGAACGGAACGATCCGTTCGATGCTGGACGGAACGGTGTTCCGCACACCTATCACCATCCCTTCCATCTCTCCGGCAGTGAAGTTCTGGAAGAAGCCTATCACCATCGCCCGTCACGCCTACGGTGATGTTTACAAGAGTGTTGACATCCGCGTTGAGGAGCCGGGAGTCGCCAAGCTCGTCTTCGAAGGCGAGAGCGGCAAGAGGGAAGAGCAGATAGTCCACACCTTCAAGGGTCCCGGCGTTCTCCAGGGAATGCACAACACCGACGCTTCCATCCGTTCTTTCGCCCACGCTTGCTTCAAGTACGCCCTTGACCTCAAGCAGAGCATCTGGTTCGCCACCAAGGACACCATCGCCAAGAAGTACGACGGACGTTTCCGTGAGATTTTCGAGGAGGTGTTCGCAGAGTACAAGGACGCTTTCGAGGCCGCCGGCATCGAGTACTTCTACACCCTTATTGATGACGCGGTCGCACGTGTGATGCGCAGCGAGGGTGGTTTCATCTGGGCCTGCAAGAACTACGACGGTGACGTGATGAGCGACATGGTCTCCACGGCCTTCGGTTCCCTTGCCATGATGACCTCTGTTCTTGTCAGCCCTGACGGCAAGTACGAGTACGAGGCAGCCCACGGCACCGTGACCCGTCACTACTACAAGCACCTCCAGGGCGAGGAGACCTCCACGAACCCGATCGCGACGATCTTCGCGTGGAGCGGTGCGTTCCGCAAGAGAGGCGAGATGGACAACATTCCAGAGCTTGTCAACTATGCCGACCAGCTTGAGGCCGCCTGCTTCGACACCCTCAACGCCGGCATCGTGACCAAGGATCTCGCCAACCTCATGGAAGGCGTGACCCCTCAGGTAAAGAACTCCGCCGACTTCATCGCCGCCATCCGCGAGCGTCTCGAAAAGCGTCTCGCGTAAGTGATTGAAAATCAGTTATAAAAGCGATGGCCTTTAGTCGTTATCAACTAAAGACCATCGCTTAATCCGTTGTGAAACAGAGTCTTATCCTCCACCGACAGAAGCTTAACCTTTGCGTAAGGTCGCACTGACCGGTCGCAGAACTAAAGGTTCGACAAAGTTTACCAGCCATCGAAGAGCCTCTCGTAAGGTTTCACACAGAGCATTCTGGCCTCTGGTCAGATCACAGGTTCGGTCACTTAATTGATTACGGACTGGACACGTGTCTGGTCGCATGCCTGATCGCATGCCTGGACACGTACTTGATTGCAGGACTGGTCACAGAACTGGTCACAGGGTTGTACACCTGCCTGGTCGCTGAGCTTGTCGAAGCGACATTCCCGGTAGATGAATAAGAGCGCCATCTGCATGGTGGCGCCAATGAAAAGGACTTCCCGAATTTTTGCACGTTACCAAAAATTCGGAAAGTCTTTTTTGCAGCCTTGTCCGCAGAATCGGATGCGCGACCCACTGTATACGTCCACTTGATCTTTGATCATATTCAATGATGTTATTTTGGTTTATATTGTAAACTTATTCATATTTGTAATGCCGTTGAGGTTAAAGCGCATAGCTGTTAATGGCAAAAAATATGTAAATCAAAATGTTATGGGTAGAGAAGGGCTTCAAAGGCAAGAAGCCTTGCACCACCTGCCGCGCGACCGACACAGGCGTCAAGGCTTTCAATGAATATGTCGATGCGCTCAAGGATTACCTCTCCTTGCAAGACCGGCGATAGTATTGTCAATGAACAAGATAAGTGCGTACCTTAGACGACACATGAATATACCGATGTGCTCTTACCCTGTTCTTGAATATGCGAGGTCTGGCTTTAGAAGTCAGTGGCGTACATGCCCCCAGACAAAAGTCTCGGTGAGAGTTGAAAAGTCTGTACCCCCTATACAGGGGCGACAACGAATTTTCAATCCTCGGAGAGGGTATTAAGACAGTCTCCCACCTAAAAGTGCTTAGAGCGAAGAACCTTCGAGTTCTACGAGCGGGATTTCGGCGTAAAGACGCTCGTGGAGTGACAATTGTCCCTCTAAAAGCGTGAATAAGGCTGAATGTCGCTTGTATGAGAACAGTGTCAGGCCCTGTTGGGTCTGCAGGGCATATCCCGTTTTGGTATTATCCAAACAAGAGCATACCATTGTTACAAAACCTTGCTTTTATTACAAACATTAGGAAGAAGAGCAGCTGAATAACCGGGTCTTTCCATCATTTAGAAGCTGTTTTGAATTGTTTGTTTGAAGGTTAAGAGCAAGCTCTTTCCCTGCTGCTCACCTCGGCAATCCGAACAAGTTCGATTGCCCTCGGTTCGGGCGCAGGGTTGAGAGTGAAAAACTTCAGTTTCGACGAAATAGGCTGAAATGTTAATCAAATGCCTGATGGCGCTGGGTCGAGAGTGAAAAACCTCAGTTTCGACCGCTTCTTCCAAGGAGGATAGCGGTGCTGTCTGGCAGAAGAAGCGGGAAGAAAAAGAAGATTATTCACATCAAAGAACATTTCAAACAATTCAAAACAGCTTCTTAGTTGTTATTTCTCTTCAATGCGACAAGATCTGTCGCTTTTGATTGTTATATTTGCGACAAACACTTCTGAATATGTTGAACCAGATCAAGCGGTTAAGCGCAATAGTGAACAAACTCAGCGGCATCTGTGAATATGTCGGCAAAGAGGATCTGCTGGAGGCCATGTCAGGTGATATGGCCGAGAACGGTCCCTACACTTTGCGGACTCTTCAGAGTGACATCAAGACCATTGAGGAGGTCTTCGGAATGGAGATTCAGAATGTCAAAGGGAAGGGGTATTGCATAGTGGGCAGAGACCCCGTTTACACCGATCGGTTCAAGGAACTTCTTTCAGAGATCGAGATCCTGAGTACTGTCGGCTCGGACTCCGGGACACGTGACTATATCATTCCGGAACAGAGGAGGATGACGTTAAGCGTTGATATTCAGAAAATTCTAAGGTCGATAAAGCAAAGACGGAAGGTGCGTTTTTCATATTCATTGCCAAGGCTTGGAGGCAAGGAGGCGGAATATCTCGCCGAGCCGTATTTCCTGAAGCAGTCGCAGAACCGCTGGTATCTTGTGGCGATGGTTGAGGGAGTCCTGAAGTGCTTCGAGTTGGGCAGGTTCAAATCCTTCAAGGTGCTTGACGAGGATTTCATCCGAGACGAGAGTGTCCGTGCCGGGAATCTTTTCCGCGATTGCTTCGGTATTTGGGATGACCCTAAGATGCCTGTTGAGGACATCCGCTTGAGGTTCAGTCCTTTGGATGGCCGTTTTATCAAAACCCTTCCTATTCATACCTCTCAAAAAATCGAAGAGACCGAGGAATATGTAGAAGTGACTCTCCGCCTTAAGATAACCAACGATTTCGTGATGGCCCTTCTCTCCCGAAGCTCCTCCGTTGAAATCCTCGCACCCCAGTCCCTCAAGGACCGGATGAACGCTATCTGGGCGGCAGCGTTGGAACGGAATAAATGATTTATTAATTTATAAATAGTTGTGCTATGTTTACGCCAAGTGAATTTATTGAATGCCTTGGAAAAATTTCCATTGCCAAAAGTGTCAAAGGCCATCTTTATAAGGACTTGAAACTAATAGGGAATCGTATTGATGGTATTAGGTGTGATACTAAAAAACACTTTAAATTGTCCATAGAGGAACTCTATTGTGCATACGAGAAGGGTGTTAGTACGACAACAGAGATGAGAAATTATATCAAAGGATGGGCATATTCTCCGGCTCTTGCGATCTTGAATGAGGTCTATAAGTTGGAGGCACAGGTGGAGGGGCTTAAAAAAGTCGAAAGATAAGAGGGAATATTCCTGTGGAGTTATTATTGTCTGTATGATCTAATATAACATTATCCTATGAAAGGAAAAGATATATTTACTAAAGAAGAATACGAAGCTATAGTGAGACTTCTCAAAAGTAAAGTAAGGTCTGATAAATCAGGCAAAAAGTCAATTCGTGCGAAAATCCGTAAGTTCGGTTTTCACTGTTCGGATTTCAAGAATAATGCTGGTGATGAGTTTGACGTCAATGATTTCAAACAGTTGGTCAAAAGCGGTAAAATCACTATTATTGGGGGAAATGGTGGTTGTGGGCATATTTCAGAAGGAGATAAATCTTTGTTATCAGAGCGGCGATTCGACAAAACTAATGATCAGAAGATAGAATCAATGAAAAATTGTGCTTGTTTAGAGGCCTATGTTCCTGCTTCGCCTCGTATATTAATTCTTGGCACCATGCCTGGAAAAGAATCGTTGCGTCTTCAGCAGTATTATGCTAATCGTAGCAACCGTTTTTGGAAGATAATCGCTAAGGCAGCAGACAAACCTTTGCCGGAAGATTATTCAAAAAGGCTGAATTTGTTGGACCAGCTTCATATTGCGTTGTGGGATGTCTATGCTTCGGCAGAACGTAAAGGTAGTTTGGACTCTAATATTAAGAATGGGGAGCAGAATGATGTACAGTCACTTATCGATTCTAATCCGTCCATAAAGAAGGTTTTGTTCAATGGCGGAAAGGCTTACAAGAAGGCTTTGGATTATGGTTGTTTGAATGTGGAGATGCCAAGTACTAGTTCGGCAAACACTCATCTTACTCAAGAAGAGCTGTTTTCTATATGGGTTAAGGAAATCAAAGAAAAGTGATGCGCAAAGACCCCGATGAGACATATTCATTGAAAGAGAAGTTGGCGGTGACGGCGGTGCTGCTTCTGCCGGTGGCGTTGGCGGTGGTGGCGATGATTGGGGAAAAGCGGCATCTGAGGGAGGTGGAAGCGATGAAGAGTAGGCCGGTGCGGTACTATGAATATGCCATCCGGCCGGTGGACACGGTTCTGAACCATCCGGTAGGTCTGCGGGGAAGGTCGTTGTTTGATGGTGGTGGACGGGGAGATGGTGTGGTGCAGAATTCCGGTGGAAGGAGCATCGTAACCGGCCTTTCCTCGGAGGAGATTCTGGAGCAGCTCAACCTTGACTATCAGGATGTCTATGACTATTACGGCGGCGCCGAGGAACTTTGGTGAATAGGAATGTTGGGGGTATTTCTTTTTCTCTGTCTCCTGTGTTGCCGGAAAACCGTTGGTACGCCAGAGGGCTCTATCCTGTACCGGTCGTGGGTTTAAGTCCCCTTGGTACGCCAGACAACTGTTTTACGTACAGGGAGCCTGTTTGCCTGCTATTTTTGAACTATGCTTTGGAGGGAATATTCCCAGAGATTCGTCCGCTCAGAATCGTTCTCATATCCTTTAGGGTATCGCCCTTCCGGACATTCAGGATAAATCTTCTTTATGAACAGGATGCAGTACTTTCTGTTTGAGTACTCTGAGTTACAAGGAATCACCATGCTCCTGAGATTCATTGAAGTGTAAACATCGATTCTTTTTTCTTCTCCGGAAATCATGAATTTTTTGGAGATGAAAGTAGGTGCCTTGACTCCTTCCTCTTTGAAATGGATGAACAGTTTACATTCTCCGGTTCCTTCTATGTGATATTCCAGAACCTCGCTTTCCAGATTCTTCCCGTCATACGCTTTCATTTCACCGGACGGGAAGGTGATCTGCACTCTGATGTCAGTGACCGTCTTGGCGTTATTCTCACATTTGATTGTGACCGGCACCTGTGCGCCTGACTCCAATGGCCTTATAAAAAACAATAAAGCAAATCCGATAGTAAGTAGCAGCTTTCTTAACATATTTCTTGTTTTTTGTCTAGTTAGCGGAGTCTGAAGGTATCTATTTCAATATTGCTTTTTGTCAATGGTAGTTTATCATAATAAACATACCTTTTAGTGTTGTTGTCAAAGAAGATGTTCTCTGAAATACGAATCTTATTTTCAGGAACCATCTCTGTTATGGAGGGTGTGCAACTGATTAGTGCATAAATAAATAGAACTAATACAGGATAAATTTCATAATGCGTTAAAACTTTTAAAACGTTCCTAATATAATGATAATTTGCAAGAGATACAAATTATGAAATAGTCACAAACAATATTCATTACGCTGACGGTTTTGCTTAGTGTCGTTCCGGCGTTTGCCCTACCGGCGGCTGGAACCCGGACCCAGGCCACGGCGGCGTTTTCGGTACCGGCTTCTGAGGTCGGGGACGCAGCCTCTTATTACGTGTGAGTTGCGCAATTAGCGCGACTATTTTCTATAGAGGGCGAAGAGTGCGGAGCCGGAGCCAGACATCGAGGCATAGACCGCTCCGGAGTCATAGAGGGATTGCTTGATGGCGGCAAGTTCCGGATGCGCCTTGAAGACAGTGGCCTCAAAGTCGTTGACAAGATTGTCTTTCCATTCCGTGACCGGCATCGCAAGCACTGTTTTCAAATCTGAGAGTCCTGTTGGGCTGGGGCCACTCATCATTCGCTTTCCGGGAAGGTCTTGGTATTCCTCTGACGATTCTGTCATGCCTTGGTCGATGAGTCTGCGATGATCTGAATTTTCCGAAGTGTCGAAGCACCCGGGCTTCAAACTTTCCCGAGGCACTATTCCTTTATAAGCCTCCGCTGTGGAGACCACAATTCCCTCCGGAATCAGAACCTTGATCTCGTACTCGGACAGGTCAATGTCGTAAGGCTCAAGGATTTCCCCTCGCCCAGACCCGATCATAGGGCGATTGAAAACAAAGAAAGCGCAATCGCTGCCAAGTTTCGCGGCATATTCAGAAAGCCTTTGCTCGGAAAGGTTCAGGCCGCAAAGCTCGTTCAGCGCTTTGAGAGTGAAAGCCGCGTCCGCCGATCCGCCGCCAAGCCCGGCACCTACCGCTGCCTTCTTTTCCAGGAATATCTTGACCGGCGGCAGGTCAAAATCTTGTGCCAGAATGTTGTACGCCTTTGCGCACAGATCCTTGAGCGGATTCCAGTCAACACCCTCCTCCCGCGCGATTGTGATCATCAGCTTCCCATCATCGGATATTCCTTGCACTAATCTTCCATCCTCTGATGCGGTTACATTTCCCGAGAGAGTCGTTTCTTTTCCGTCTTCTTTGGCTGATTCGTTGAGCCTAGTTGGTTCGACAGGCTCACCAACCGATGCTTCTTGCCGGTCGCTGAGCCTGCCGGTCACTGAGCCTGTCGAAGCGTCAAAGCGTCCGTCCGGGGCTCCGTACTTCGCGAACAACGCCGCCGAGCTCCGGCTGTAGTCATCTCCCGTAATGATCTCAATAGTGTCCCCGAAATCAAAGCACGGCACAAACAGCGTCTCGATGTCGTGAAACCCATCGGCACGTTTCCGCAGGACACTCAGTCCCAGATTCAGCTTGACATTCGTCTTGACAATCATATTTATCCAAATTTGCGGTCGTGGCGTTCAACTCTTTGAAAATCAGTCTAATCCTTGGCAGCCTTCGGTTGGAATCACCTTAAGGAGAAGGCTTATTGCGCTGTGTTATAACCACTTATGCGCCACGCTCTTACAGTCCCCTGATTGCGTTCTCGACAAGTTCAGCGACGGCGGTCCTGGCTGGAGTGCCGTCTGTGGAGTCTTCCGGGATGTTTTCCAGTACCGGGGCCACGAACGAGATCATCTGCAGCACCTTGGCCTCTTCCTCAGGAATGCCACGGGAGCGCATATAGAACTGCTCGTCTTCGTTCAGTTTCCCGACCGTGGCGCCGTGCGAGCACTTCACATCATCTGCATAGATCTCCAACCGTGGCTTTGTGTTGATCCTGGCCGAGTCGGAAAGCAAGATGTTGTGGTTCTCCTGGAACGCCTCGGTTCTCTGCGCCTCGGGCGCGATCACAATCTTGCCGAAGAATCCGCACTTGGCCTCCCCGGTAGCCAACCCGTTGAATGTCTGCCGGGAACGGCAGTCTCCAGTACGGTGATGCATCGTGATGTCGAACGTCACCTCATCGTGGCCGGAGCAGAGGTATATTCCCGAAAGGCGGACTTCGGAATGCGCTCCAGTCAAGTCGATCGTCAGCGGAATCCGAGCCGACACTCCCGGCAGCACTATAACCGTCAGATCCAGCGCCGCATCCGCCCCCACCTCGATGTTGGACGGAATCTCGGTCACTTTGGTGGTTGGTGAGCCTGTCGAACCAACTGTCGCTTCGACACGCTCAGCGACCTCGGCTCCTGCGGCGACATCATCGGCGGAAAGCACAAAGACCTTGCGAATATGCTCTCCGTCAGCGACTTTCATTCCCGGCAAGATGGGCGAGGGAATATAATTGCCGTGGTCTATGTTTTTAGAACTGTTCGAAGCCATCCTTTTCAATCTTGTCAATCAGTTCGTAACCGCCGGTGGCCACGATACGGCCGCCCTTCAAGACGTGCACGACATCCGGCCTTACATATTCAAGAAGCTTCTGGTAGTGGGTGATGACGATCGCAGACTTTTCCGGAGTGTGCAGGGCGTTCACCCCATCGGCCACGATCTTGAGCGCGTCCACGTCCAGGCCGCTGTCCGTCTCGTCGAGGATAGCGAGGGTCGGATCGAGCATCGCCATCTGGAAGATCTCGTTCCTCTTCTTCTCTCCACCGGAGAATCCGACGTTTACCTCACGCTTGGCGAACTCCGGCTTCATCTGCACGAAGGCCATCTTCTGCTTCATAAGCTTCAGGAAATCACCGGCTTTCATCGGCTCTTTCCCCTGAGCCTTGAGCTTGGAGTTGATCGCCGTCTTCATAAAGTTCGTGATGGAGACTCCCGGAATCTCGATCGGATACTGGAAGGACATAAACAGTCCGGCCCAGGCCCTTTCCTCCGGCTTCATCGCCAGCAAATCCTTGCCATCGAACTTGATTGATCCGGCCGTCACCTCGTAGTTCGGCTTGCCGGTCAGGACAGAGGACAGGGTACTTTTCCCAGCCCCGTTCGGACCCATCACGGCGTGAATCTCACCGCGGCGGATCTCAAGGTCGATTCCCTTCAGAATCTCCTTGTCTCCGACACTTGCGTGCAGATCTTTTATCTTCAGTAATATGTCTGTCATATTCATCGTATTTTGTTCAAGTTTGTAAGGTCACTTCGACAAGCTCTGTGACCATAGGTGTTGGCTTGGTGACCGTAAATTCGGGTTACCGGTTGGTGAGCCTGCCGGACCGCTGCGGCAAGGAATCTACCTCTCCTCTTTGTACAGCCGGTACCAGGTCCAAAGGGACCAGATGCCGTTGAGAAGGTACAATGCGCTGACGATCGGCATAAACACGAGACCGGCGCTGAGGTAGAGGGTGATGTTCGTGATGTTCACCACCAGCCACACGATCCAGCAGTCCCACTTCTTTTGGGCGGAAAGGAACTGCGCCAACAGCGTCAGCATCAGGCCGTACGAGTCAAGCCACGGGGTTGGATCAGGTGTGAATATGTCCGTGAACCAGGCCGTGCCCAATTTGCTGAGCACGAATCCCCAGGCGGCTCCGGCAAAGGCCACGACCGTGAGAGCGGTGCACCAATCCCGCATCGACAGATGTGTCACCTTCAAGGCCGAAGCGTCTTTCGAACTCTGTTCCTCCGGCCTGGGATGTGTCCACCTCCAATGCCCGAAGGCATTGATTCCGAACGCTATCGGCTGGAGAAGCATCGCCGAGTAGAGGTGCCGCTGCCAGAACAGCGTAAACAGCAGGATGTTGTACAGGTAGCCGACCCAGAAGTTGTACTTGCTGTTGCGTCCGGCCATCACCACGCAGGTAAGTCCCGCGATGACTCCGATCAGCTCCAGAAAGCTCACTCCCGTTCCGCCAAGCGTGAACGCAATGTTTTCTATATCAAAGAACTTCATAAATGTTCAAGTCACCGCAAACCGGCAATCGTTTGCTGAAGAATTATTAAGGTGATTGCCCACCTGTTCAGGCACTTCCGGAATATTCAGAAATGCTTGTGAATATATTCATTAACCCACCGAACCTTCGAGGGAGACCTGAAGCAGTTTGGTGGCTTCTACGGCGAACTCCATCGGGAGGCGGGAAAGCACCTCGTGGGCATAGCCGTTGACGATCAGGCCGACTGCATCCTCCGGCCCGAGCCCCCTCTGGTTGCAGTAGAACAGCTGCTCGTCGCTGATCTTCGAGGTCGTCGCCTCGTGTTCCACGATCGCGGTCGGGTTGGCGCTTTGGATGTCCGGGAACGTGTGCGCCCCGCACTGCGAGCCGATCAGCAGGCTGTCGCACTGCGAGTAGTTGCGCGCTCCGGCCGCTCCGGCGTTCATCCGGACCAGACCACGGTAACTGTTCTGGCTGTGACCCGCTGATATTCCTTTACTTACGATCCGGCTCTTCGTGCCGCGGCCGATGTGGATCATCTTTGTTCCGGTGTCCGCCTGCTGATAGTTGTTGGTCACGGCGACCGAGTAGAATTCCGACGAGGAGTAGTCTCCCTTCAGGATCGTGGAAGGATATTTCCAAGTGATCGCCGAACCCGTCTCGACCTGCGTCCAGCTCAGATGCGAGCCGCTGCCCTTGCATATTCCCCTTTTGGTCACGAGGTTAAGGATTCCTCCGCGCCCCTGCGCATCCCCTGGGTACCAGTTCTGCACCGTTGAATATTTCACGTCGGCGTCTTTCTCGACCACGATCTCCACCACCGCCGCGTGAAGCTGGTTCTCGTCACGCATCGGAGCCGTGCAGCCCTCCATGTAGCTCAGTTGAGACCCTTCGTCCGCCACGATGAGCGTCCTCTCGAACTGGCCTGTGCCGGCGGCGTTGATCCTGAAGTAGCTTGAAAGCTCCATCGGGCACCTGACCCCTTTGGGAATATAGCAGAAACTGCCGTCGCTGAAGACCGCCGAGTTGAGTGCCGCAAAGAAATTGTCCCCTACCGGAACCACCGAGGCGAGATATTTCCGCACCAGATCCGGATGCTCCTTGACGGCCTCCGAGAAGCTGCAGAATATGATTCCTTTCTCAGCCAGCGATGCCCTGAATGTTGTGGCCACGGAGACCGAATCGAAGACCGCGTCCACGGCCACGACTCCGGCGAGAGCCTCACGCTCCCTTACCGGGATGCCAAGTTTCTCGAACGTCTCCTCCAGCTTCGGGTCGATCTCCTTCGGGCGTTCCGAATTCTTTTTTGGGGCTGCGTAGTAGATAATGTCTTGAAAATCAATTACGGGCATGTCCAGATGCCCCCACTCGGGCATCTCCATTTTCTGCCACTTCCGGAAAGCGCCCAGCCGGAACTCCAGCATCCATTCCGGCTCTTCCTTGAGCCGTGAGATGGTACGGATGATGTCCTCGTTCAGTCCCTTGGGAATGAAATCCTGGCCGACATCGGTGACGAAGCCCTCCTTGTACTCCTGTCTGGTGACCTCCTGAATTATCTTGTCTTCTTCCTTAATGTCCATTCCAATAAGTAGTTTCACCCTCATAATCCGCCGTGTTTGAACACAAAACGGCCTTTTGAGGATATTACTACAAAGATAGCATATTTTATTCCACAAGAAAAGTGTATTTTTGCAAGGACGGACTTATTAATTTTTGAATATACAATGAACGCATTCGGACGTAATTTCAGGGTTGAGATCTTCGGGGAGTCGCACGGGGCGGCGATTGGTGTGGTCGTGGATGGTGTCATGCCGGGGATAGAGCTTGGTGTAGAGGACTTCATGCCGGACATTCTTCGCCGCAAGAGTGGAGCGAAGGGTACCACACCACGCATCGAGGCGGACGAGCCGGAGATTCTGAGCGGAGTCTTCGATGGACACTCAACCGGAGCACCGATCGCAGTCATATTCAAGAACAACAATACTCGGTCTTCTGACTATGAGGCTCTTAAGGCTGTGCCGCGTCCAGGGCACGCCGACTATGTCGCTTCCGTCAAGTGGAACGGCTTCAATGACCCTCGTGGAGGTGGGCATTTTTCGGGCAGGATAACCCTTCCGCTGGTCGCCGCCGGAGTCATCGCAAAGAAAATGTGTCAGGGGCTCAGCTTTGAGGCCGGTTTGATAGAGATCGGAGGAGAGACGGACAAGTCCAAGTGGGGCGATCTTCTGGACAAAACCTCCAAGGAAGGCGATTCGCTTGGCGGCATTGTCGAGTGCCGGGTCTCCGGAGTTCCTGCCGGTCTTGGAGAACCGTTCTTCGATTCGGTCGAGTCCCTGATTTCGCATGCTGTGTTCTCCATCCCTGGAGTCCGTGGCATAGAGTTCGGTGACGGTTTCGCATCCGCCCGGATGAAAGGCTCGGAACATAATGACTCTCTTGAGCTTAAAGAAGGTTCTGTGACCACCGTGAAGAACGGTTCCGGCGGCATCAACGGCGGTATCACGAACGGCTCTCCGGTAGTATTTCGTGTAGCCTTCAAGCCGACCTCCAGCATCACCAAATCCCAGACCACCCTCAACATCAAGACCGGCGAGCAAACCACCCTCAACGTTCCGGGCCGTCACGATGTCTGTTTCGCCCTCCGCACCCCCGTCATCGTCGAGGCTGTCGCCGCCATCGTTCTCGCCGACCTGAAAGGCCGTGGCATCTAACTCCTTGATAATGAATAAAAACAAAGATCTCCTGGTGCGGAATCCAGCACCAGGACATCTTTGTTTTACTTGAAAATCAGCCACTTACCTGCCACGGTCCCAAGAGAGAGTCGCAAAGAATTCCTGGCAACCTTATTGGACAGAGGGACGGTAAAAGCGAATCTTCATAAATGGCTTTGCAATCTCAAGAGATTTTCTTATTTTTGTGTTGTGAGCGACAGGCGGCTCTGCCTGTCCGGTAATTTTCAATTCATAAATATTTTGGCAGTGGTTGTCGATGACAAGGACGGCTGCCGAGGACGGCGACTGTTTTTGTCTGACACCAAGGCCGGTAACAAAAACAATGCTTATGAGGTATCTTATCTTTGCGGCGTTCTACAAGAACGCGGACGACTTTGAGGCCCGGTATCGTGTGCCTGTCAGTGTGAGGGAGTTTCAAGATCTCAGTTTCCTGAAACCGTATGGGCTGGAGGTCCATATTGAGACGAACGGTTATATGGATTTCCGTAGAGAGGTGGGAATCAATGAACTGGTGGGATGGGTCGAGGACGGTTACGAGGAGGAGTTAAATCTGGTCCTGTCACAGTCATATTCATTTGAAAAGATTCTTATCCAAGTTGTCGAGATGGATGAGGAATATGGATTTGTAGGGATGAGGATTTGTGACACGAAAGTAGATTTCACGGGAACCGAGGAATTGTCAAGGGTGGAGTTTACGGACACAAAGGGAGACGGTCCGAACTTTCATATTCCTTTACACAATCTGAAGATGTACTTCAGTGTGCTGACTTTGTTTGAAGTGGTTGAGAGGTTGAAGTTTTTTGGCTCCGGCACATATTGGAGCACAAAGGATCTCAAGGAATATTTTGAGTCCGGGATTGATGAGGCGGTGGCCATCGCATCGACTGTCTTTCGCAACAAGAGGGACCTTGACGGCAACCCCGACATCCTCCATTCCCTCGCCGTTGGCATCGCCGGGCAGACCAAGAACGAGAAAATAGTCGGCTTCCTCCACGATGTTGTCGAGGACTCTGATGTCACCTTCGAGGATTTGGATGAATATGGTTTCTCGGCGGAAGTGCTTGAGGCTCTGAAGCTTCTGACCCACGACAAAAAGCGGATGTCTTATGATGAATATGTCCGGGCGATCATCGCTTCGGGGAACTCCACCGCCATCAATGTGAAGATAAATGACCTCCGGAACAACATCGCCCGAGCCGGAAACCGTCATAAGCGTATTTTGGAAAAGCACACGGCCGCCCTGGCCCTTGTTCTGGAGTCAATTCATAAAGCCGAATAGTTGGTTGGCATTCCAGACGTACTAACGCTTCAGTTTGGCATAGGTGTCGAGAAAGGCCGGGAAGGATTTGGCGACGCAGGTGGTGTCATCTATTATGATCGGGGAGTCGGCGCACCAGGAGGCTACGGTGAGGGCCATCGCCATACGGTGGTCGTGCGAGGAGGTATATTCACCGCCCTTGAGGAGGTGACCGTTCAGGAGGCGGCTCTCGACTGATTCCCCGTCGATGGTGAGGGTGTCGCCGGAAGCGGAGGCGCTCACGCCCATCTGGGTCAGCATATTCAGAATCGCGGTGCCGCGGTCGCTTTCCTTGCTTGCCAACCTCTTGAATCCTTGAATATTACTGCGTCCGTGGCAGAAGGCGGCGAGGATGGAGGCGATCGGAAACAGGTCCGGACAGTTGTTGAGGTCGGTGTCGAAGGCGCGGAGCGGGGCTTTCTGGGCGGTGATCAGGCCGCGGTGACCTTGCGGGGCATTGGCCTCCGGAGCGTCTTCATTGTCTGAAGTTTTGTTGGAGGCAGCATCGGTCGCTTCATTTCTGGAAGAGCCGTCGTTTGTGATTCCGTCCTGCGGCCCATCATCAATCTGCGAAAGGCTGGCTCCGGCTTCCATCAGGATGTCCATGATCGAGATGTCGGCTTGAAGGGAGGTTGTGTCGAGACCGGTCAGTTTCACGTCTCCGAACAGCGCTCCGGCCACCAGGAAATTGGCGGCGGCGCTCCAGTCGCCCTCGATGTCGAAAGCGGCCGGGGAATATTTCTGCCCGCCCTTGATCTTGAATGTGATGCCGGTACAGAGGCTCCAGTCCTGAGTCTCAAGGAAATCCTCTCCACCCTCCATCTCGGAGCCGATCTTGATGCCGAAACGGCGAAGCACGTCCGCTGTGATGAACATATACGGGATGCTCTTGGGGTCGTGAATATGCAGGGTAGAGTCTTCCGGGAGGAGCGGCAGAGCCATCAGCAGGCCGGAGATCAGCTGTGAGCCGCCTTTGCCGGAGATGCTGGTTTTGCCAGGGAGCAGAGGACCTTGGACGGTGAGTGGCACGTGGACTTCCGGGGCCGGGTTGAGTGGTCTCAGGACTGTGCCGAAGCCGGCCATGATTTCGGATGCGCCTTTCAGCGGTCTGGTCGGGAGGGTGCCGATGCCGTCGATCTCGATTTGGTTGCCGTTGCCGAGAGCGGCGGCGAGAGGGATCATCAGGCGGGTCAGGAGGCCGGATTCGCCGACGTTGATCTTTTCGGGAATATTCGCTGACGAGCCTATGCCTTCTATGATTAGGGTGCTTCCGGTCGCTGAGCCTGTGGTTCGGCAGAGCTCACCAACCATCGAAGCGACCGGATCGGTTGGTCGCTGGGCCTGTCGAAGCGCACCAACTTGCAAAGAACAGCCCTCACTCTCTATCCGAACCTTGGCCCCGAGCGCCTTGGCGACCGCTATCGCCGCCTCGTTGTCCCCGCACGGAGAGTAGCCGCCGAGCCGGGATTCTCCTTCCGCCAATGCCGCGGCGATGATCGCGCGTTGGGCGAAACTCTTTGAGGCCGGCATATTCAGAGGACTGTTGCAGTGAAGAGGCTTCCTGTCTCCATAGACAGCCGTAAGCATCTCCGAATAACACCATTGACCGGGTGCCGCGGCCTCGTTCTCGTTCAGGGCGGCATAGGTGAACGGGCTGCCTAACTTCAAGCAATCCAAGCGACTAACCTTGCCGATCTCTCCCATCGAGAACGCAACCAATTCCACAGGTCGCTGTGTTTCGGCCGCTGAGTTTGTCGAAGCGACCGATGAATAAAGCGCAAGCACCCTTGCTACATCCTCTCCCGATTTCGCCATAGCCGCGATCTTCACAATCTCCCCGCCGAACTTCCTGCATTTCTCCACTGTGTTCCGCAGCACATCATCTGACGGTGTCCCGGCAAAGAAATGACTCGAACGGATCATCGTGGTGCCATATTCAGTGCAAGCCCTCCGGAGCCTTTTGCCGATCTCTTTCGGAGCTTCGATCTCCAGATCCAAAAACGCGGCACCGGCCTCGACCGCGGCCGTGAGTTTCTCCTCGGCCTCTTCCCAAGTCCCTTTGCCGTCATCAACGACCCGGCAGGTGGCCACGAGCGGAGTGTCCGAGGATGAGAACAGGTACTCGATCTCCTCGATACTCAGCGGACATCTGTCCAATCTGATTTCGGCCATCTGAATCCGTGGCTCGCTGCTTTCCAGCAGGTTCATTATCTCTTCCAGGGTTCGGTTCTGGATTGTTGTGCAGATCATAAACTGAATATATTCAATTACTTGTTAATGATTGCGAGTCTCGATGCGCTGCTCGTCTCTGAAATGGGCGGCGCCGCTGTCTGAAACGCCGTGACTTTATTCATCCTTCAATGCGCTTACCGCCTCTTCGACCCGAAGTTCCCGTGTCTCAACGTGCCCTATGCCCAGCGGCAGCACGAAATGAACAAACGCTCCATCCGCCTTTTTGTCTTTCTTCATCGCATCCGCAAGAGTTTCAATGCTGTACGGACACTCGACCGGCAAGCCACAGGCTGTGAAATCCGCTTCCAGACGCTCGGAAAGACCATCCGTCAGCCCCAAAGACTCGGCCAACCGCGCTGCCAGGATGATGCCCATGGAGACTGCCTGCCCGTGCGGGATCGCCTCGGAGGAATTCTTTTCGATGGCGTGGGCGAAAGTGTGTCCAAGATTGAGCAGGCGGCGCTCCCCGCGCTCATTCGGATCCCTTCCGGCAATGCCCGCCTTTACATTCGCCGCGGCCGCGATCAATTCACGGAATGTCTGTGAATATTCCCGGATGGAGGCCTCGGCGGAACCTTCCGATGCCTGAGCATGAATATTTATGAGCATATTCACAGCCCTTTCATATTCATTGCCTTTGTTGTTGATAATGAAGGTTTTGAGAAGTTCTGCCGCTCCGGAGAGAATCTGCGGGTAAGGCAGCGTCTCCAGCGGTTCCGGACAGATGAATGTCATTTCCGGCTGGCGGATCACCCCGATGATGTTCTTGTAGGAGTCGAGGTTCACGCCGTTCTTTCCGCCGATAGCGGCATCCACCTGTGAGAGCAGGGTGGTCGGGATGAATCCGAACCTCACACCACGTTTGTAAACGGAAGCCGCGAACCCGACCAGATCAGTTGTGATTCCGCCGCCGGCACCCAGCACAAACGCCTCTCTGTCAGCTCCTTTCTCCAGCAGCCACTCCTCGATTTCCAGCACGGTGGCGAGCGTCTTCCTCTCCTCCGTGGCCTCGATCGGGAATATTCCTTGAGCCTGAACGCCAAGCCTTTCCACGATGCCGCCTACGTTGCGGTCGTGGATTATGAATATGTTCCCGTAGCCGCCGAGGTGCTTTCCAACCTCCCCCAGCGGGCAGTCGATGATGTTGATTCTCTCCATCCGGTTATCCTTTTACCGATTGCTTTGGCGGCACAGACTACAAGGTGTACAGATTAAGTCCCGTCTCCTCGTCGAAGTGTCTGCCAACCTTGCAGTTGTAGCGTCTGATGAACACCTCGCACGCTCCGTTGATGGTCGCTGTGAGAAGGTGTCCGCCCACAACCGTGTAGTCCGCCCGCCCGAAGTTGGCGTGAAGATGCAGATAGACCTTTCCGTCCTTCTCGGAAATATTGCCCACAAGGCTTGAGATCTCCATCTGCTCGTCGAATGTCTTGTCAACATAATGCTTCGTGACAGGGTTGAGGAACCTCAGCGTCGCGTTGTTCACCGCTCCGATTCCGCTCACCTCTCCCGCCAGAATCCCCTGCTCCTGACAAAACGCCGCGATCGCCCCCATCAGTTCCTGATGGTTGTCAATGCTGACGACAAACCTGTCGCCATCCTGCTTGAATGTGTACATCGCTCAAAATTTTTTGTGAATATACTAATTTCCCATGATATCATGAAGAATCGTGGTGGCCTTGGCCCGAAATTGCCAAAACAACGACATTATTGTCCTTTGTCGAACTTTACATATCGGCATAAATTTGCTAATTTTGTCTCTACAACCTTTGGGCAGAGAACAACGCTGCAAATCTAAGGTTAATTAAGTTTGTTTATGGCGAACAGTGATAAAATACGTGCTGGCCGGAATCGCACCCTGACTGTTTCTGAAGAAGAGATTCCAGATCTGAAGAGGATTATTACCTTCCCTGAGGAACTCTCTGGTAAATCCTCTTTTGTCGATCTGCTTATCAATGCTGACGCATTGACCGTTTTGGATAAGATTCCAGATGAGTGCGCGAGTCTGATAATCATTGACCCCCCCTACAACTTAAGCAAGACATTCAATTCCTCGAAGTTCAATGCCATGTCTGATAATATGTATGAGGAATATTTACGGACATGGTTCAAAAAAGTATGTGATAAGCTAAAGCCGGATGGCTCCCTATATATGTGCGGAGACTGGAAGAGCTCCTCATCGCAACAAAAAGTCATCAGCGAAGAGTTGACTGTCATCAATAGAATAACATGGCAGCGGGAGAAAGGGCGTGGTGCGAAGACAAATTGGAAGAATGCCATGGAGGATATTTGGTTCGCTGTCAAGGACAAGGATAATTACTACTTCGATGTGGATTCGGTGAAGATGAAACGCCAGGTCATCGCTCCATATAAAGAAAACGGGAAACCAAAAGATTGGGAAGAAACGGATGAAGGCAATTTCCGAATCACTTTCCCCTCGAATTTTTGGGATGATATCAGCATTCCTTTCTGGTCAATGCCGGAGAACACTGATCACCCGACCCAAAAGCCCGAAAAACTGATAGCAAAACTAGTTCTTGCATCCTCCCGTCCTGGAGATATTGTCTTGGATCCATTTGTCGGAAGTGGAACCACATGTGTTGTGGCAAAAAAACTTGGCCGACATTATTTAGGGATCGAGATTGATGAGGAATATTGTCTTTGGGCGGCAAAACGTTTGACGCGCGCGGATAAGGATCTGGAGATCCAGGGCTATAACGGCGGCTTTTTCTGGGAGCGTAACACTTTGAATCCACAAAAGAAATCCACAAGTGTCAAACACCCTCGTCCCGAAGAATATAATCAAACGCTATCCGGTTGAAATGAATGGTAAAATGTCGAACCAGATCTTGAACGATGAAGCATTTGTGAACAAGATTGATTCACAGAAGGCTACACAGTATTTGACAGATCTCTTAGCCCGGTAAGTTTATATTTTTGGAATATGAGAAAAGACATCACGAATGTTGTTTTTGATTTCGGCGGGGTGGTCGCTCCGGCGGATCTCAGTATTGTGATAAACAAGTTCAAGGCGTTGGGACTTGAGGATATAGAGAAATATCTGAACATGGTCCGCCAACAAGGGTTCTTTGGCGATTTCGAGACTGGCTTGATAGACAAGGAGGAGTTCCGGATCCGTGTCGGCAAGGAGGTCGGAAGGGAAGTGAGCATGGATGAGTGCCGCGACGCCTACATGGGATTCTTTTCGACCGTTCCGGAAAGGAATCTTGAGCTTTTCAGGAAACTGCGCGCCGAAGGCTACCGCCTTTCCCTCCTTTCCAACACCAATCCTTTCATCGTCGAATGGGCTCTGAGCAAAGAGTTTGACGGCCACGGCCACTCGCTTGATGAATATCTTGACAGCATGTACCTCAGTTATGAACTGAAGGTCATGAAGCCGGATGAACGAATATATCGCCTTATGCTTGAGTCCGAGAAGGTGGCGCCGTCCCAGGTCCTTTTCATCGATGACGGCCCCAAGAACATCGCCGCTGCCCGCCAGATCGGCATCAACGTCATCCAGGCCACCAACGGCGAAGACTGGACCGGAAACGTTCTCCGTTTCCTGGCGTAAAACCCTTTCAGTAGCCCCATTACCGGTCGCTGAGCCTGTCAACTTGGTGTCGAAGCGTACCGAGTGTCCGAAAGGTCAGAAAAAAAGAAAATTCAAAATTTTGCACGTTACCAAAATTTTGAATTTTATTTTTCTGACCCATTACAACAAGATTGGTATCTCCTGGATGAAGTCAATATATGTTAACGAACGTCAGGAAAGTGTTTTAATCAGTACAAAGATAGTGACCTGGATGAAGTCAATATATGTTAACGAACGTCAGGGGGAAAATCAAATGGCAGTTTTTGGTAACGTGCAAAAACTGCCATTTGCCTTTTTCCCCCTGTCGTCACACATTATTTCACAGCATGACCTGTATTTGATATTGCCTTTTTTCGGCTGCCGCTCGATCGGACTATTTCCCCTCCACCTTCTGGATGCGGATAGCGAACCCGCCGGAGCGGGCCAGATGCATCTTCAACGTGGTCTTGGAATTGACTTTCTTCGTGGTGATGGAATATGTCTGCACCGAATCCTGCTCTTTGACATCGCCGATGCCGTCGGCCTCAGGAGTGTCTGCATAGATCGTGGCGGTGTACTTGACGCCTTTGTCAAGGAAGTCCAGAGGAAACTCCAGATCACGAGCGTTCTCATCGGTGACTCCACCGATGAACCAGTCACCCTCCTTGCCTGCCTCCTTCACCTTGGCCTGACGAGCGATCACGATGTAGTCTCCAGGCTCGGCCAGCAAGTACCGGCTCTGTTCCCAGTCAACGGCCACATCCTTGATGAACTGGAACGCGTCCATGTGCTCCTCGTAGTGCTCGGGAACATCAGCGGCCATCTGCAGAGGCGAGTACATCGTCACATACAGGGCTAATTGCTTGCAGATTGTCGAGAACACACGCTGGTGATCCTCAGGGTTCATCTTCGACATGTCCATCTCGAATATTCCCGGAGTGTAGTCCATCGGACCGCCCTGAAGACGCGTGAACGGAAGTATGGTCACATGATGAGGCATGATCTGTCCACGGTACTCGGTACCCTTGGCGGACTCGTTGCCGATGAGGTTAGGGTAGGTCCTGCACAGACCGGTAGGGCGCACCGCCTCGTGGGCGTTGACCATGATGTGGTGGTCGGCTGCCTTCTTGACGCAAAGCATGTAGTGGTTGATCATCGACTGGCTGTAATGATGCTCGCCGTAAGGGATGATGTCGCCGACATAGCCGCTCTTCACCGCATCGTAACCATATTCATTCATAAGATCATACGCCTTGTCGATCCAGCGCTCGTAGTTCTGGGCTGAAGCGGAGGTCTCGTGGTGCATGATGAGCTTCACGCCCTTCGAGTGGGCATATTCATTGAGATCCTTGATGTCGAAGTCAGGGTACGGGGAGATGAAGTCGAAGACGAAGTCCTTCTGCTTGCCGTACCAATCCTCCCAACCTTCGTTCCAGCCCTCGACGAGTACCGCGTCGAAGCCATGCTCTGCCGCGAAGTCGATGTAGCGGCGCACGTTCTCGTTGTTGGCTCCGTGCTTTCCGTGAGGCTTCGCCTTGGAGTAGTCTGAAACTCCGAGCTCGATGGTCGGAAAGTCATTGGTGTAGGACCATTGGGTCTTGCCGGTGATCATTTCCCACCACACACCGATGTACTTCACCGGATGGATCCATGAGACATCCTCAAGGACACAAGGATCGTTGAGGTTGAGGATCAGTCTGGAAGCCAGCGCCTTGCGGGCGTCGTCCACAACCATGACGGTTCTCCATGGTGACCTGGCCGGAGTCTGGACGCGGCCTTTCCACCCTTCCGCGTCAGGAGTCAGCCAAGTGCTGAAAGTCATCGTCTTGTCGTCCAGGTTGAGGTTGGTGGTAGGGTAGTCAACCACAGCGGCCTCGTGGATGTTGATGTAGAGCCCGTCATCGGTCTTCATCTGAAGTGCGGTCTGCACTCCGGTTGGGGAGAACGTCTGCTGGGAGGCGTTTCCCTCCGCCTTTGTGAATGATAGTCCGCGGATCTCGGAAAGACGGCTCACCGTGTAGTTATATTCCTGAGTGTCATAGTCTCCGGGAATCCACCATGCGGTGTGGTCGCCAGCCATAGCGAACTGGGTAAGCTCATCCTTGATGACGAAGTACTTGAGCCTCTTCTGCTCCGGAAACTCGTATCGGAACCCGAGACCGTCGTCATAGAGGCGGAAACGGATGACCATCACCGCCTTTGGTCCGTTCTTGTTCACCGGACCCTGCTCAAGAGTGACAGCCAATTCGTTGTAGTGGTTGCGGATGTGGCTTTCCTCACCCCAGACTGGCTCCCATGTCTCATCGAGGGAGTCACGTTCCACCCCGGTCACCTTGAATCCGTCGTGGAGACTTTCCGGCCCGGCGTAGAACCTGCCGGACTTCTCCTCAAAAGTGCTCTTCAGGCGCTTGCCGCGAATCTCGTAGCCAAGCTTGCTCGGTAGAATCACAGCATTGCCGCCATAGTTCAATGAATATGTCGGTGTCCCCGCGGCGGTGATGGCGAACCTGAGCTCAAGGTTGCCGTCCGGACTTTTAAGAACTTCGGTGCCGTCAGGATTCTGTGCGGCTCCCGGGAATGCCAACATCACGGCGGACACTGCCGCTGTGATGACTCTGAAAAGTTTTCTGCGAATCATTATTATTGACGTTCAGGTGTTTATGTCGGTCTTGGCTTATTCCGCAAACGGGCTTTCAAAGTCAAGATCCGATGACAAAGATAGTCAAGATTGCCGATATACGGCCAATTTGTTGTAAATTTACAAAAATATGCCGACACGTCTCACAAGAATGCTTTCACTGGCCGCTCTTTGCCTGTCGCTTTCGTTTGGCTCTCTTCAGGCGAAAGACAATGTCCCCGTTGTCAAGACCGGGTATTCTTTCGTGCCGTTCCCTATGGCTGGATTCGATGGCGCGAAGGGAATACTGTTCGGAGCCTTGATGAATGTCTATAACTTCAGTGACGGCTCCACTTATCCCAACCCGAGGAGCAGCGGCTACTTCGAGGCTTCCGGTTACACAGGCGGCAGCAAGACTTTCATCGCATCGTTCGACTCCGGCAGCCTTTTTCCTCAGGTGAGGATGAACCTGGCGGCAAGCCATTGCGCGGACAACGCGATGGAATTCTTCGGCTTCGGCGGACGGCGGACTTTCTACGACCATGAGGCGGACGATGGCTTCTACAAATACTCCCGATCGACCACCAATGTCAGGGCTGATTTCTCCGGGAATATCACGGGCTACCTTTCCTGGGAGGCTGGCTACCACTTCAACGCATTCAGAATCAAGGATTACCAACCCGAGGATGAAGAGAAAGGAATATCTCTGTTCGGTCTCTACCGCAGTTGGGGAATAATCCCCGCCGATGAGATATTCAGAAAATATTCCTCCGCTGTTAGGATTGGCCTTCTTTATGATTCCCGTGATTATGAGGGAGTTCCGACAAAGGGGATCCTTGCCCGCGCTGGTCTGATCATCGCTCCGTCTTTCTTGGGTTCCTCGGAATCCTATCTCAAGTTCCAGGCGACCTTCCGGCAGTATATTCCTTTGGCCAAAGAGAACTTGACACTGGCTTACCGCTTGGATTATCAGAATTTTATAGGTGATGTTCCATGGTATGTCCTGCCGTTTTACACCCCTGGCGGCCCTGTTTACGACAATGCGGCTCTCGGTGGTTACAGGACTGTCCGCGGCCTCTTGTACAACAGGGTCTCCGGTCCGGGCATTGGTTTCTTCAACACGGAACTTCGCTGGAAATTTGCCGGCCTGACCCTTCTGAGACAGGACGTTGGGCTGATGCTGAGCTGCTTCTGCGACGGAATCAGTTCATTACGTTCCTTTGACGCAGGCAACAGGACCGGGGCCTTTCCGGAGTTGTATTCAAAGTACATCATCTCCTCCGGCCGTGACGCTCTCCATCTTTCAGCCGGGGCCGCCCTGAAGATAATCCTCAACCGCAACTTTGTCCTGAACATTGAATATGCCCGTGCCCTGTCCGCCCAGGACGGCGCCGGGGTCATGTACTTCAACACAGGCTTCTATTTTTAGCGGACGATTATTCCTGAGCCGCCCGGAAATATTCCTGAATTTCTTCGTATGATTTGATTAACTTTGCCTCGTGATGGTCAGATTGTGCCTTCCTGATTAGGTGATGAGCCGATTTAGATTGTCATATATTAAGTAAATATTGTAACTTTATAGATAATTATAACACCTGCGGCCGCTGATTCGATTGACCGGATCCGGCCGGCCGCCGACCAAAGAAAAAGTAAAACATGAGATTAATGTATATTGCGGTTCTGGCCGTGGCGACGGTTTTCTCCGTTCCTATGTTGGCCCAGTCCAACCGGGACGATGTGTCTTCAAAGGCAGGTATCACCGCCAACAAGGTGGTTATCAATTCGTTTTCTGATCTGCAGGAATATTTCAGGTACTCTCCGGACAGGGATATCATCATCAGCGGACATCGTGGAGGAATGATGCCGGGCTATCCTGAGAACTGTGTGGAGTCCTGCGAGAAGACGCTGTCGATGATGCCGACGTTCTTCGAGGTGGATTTCAGCTTCACCAAGGACAGCGTGATGGTTCTGATGCACGATCTGACTGTGGACAGGACAACGAACGGGAAAGGCAAGGTGGAAGACTACACTTTCGAGGAGATTCAGAGACTGAACCTGGTGGACAGGGCCGGCAATGTGATCCCGTACAAGATCCCGACCCTGAAATCCATTCTGGAGTGGGGCAAGGACAAGGTGGTCTTCAACTTCGACAACAAGTACATCAACACAAAAGGCGTGAGCCCTGAAGTGAAGAAAGCCAGCCTTGACTATTACATCCGGCAGTTGAGGCCGGGAGGAGACTGGTCTATGTACCACAATATCATGCTCAGCGTCCGTTCTTTGGACGAGGCTCTTTACTATTGGAACAACAATGTCCGTGACGTGATGTTCTGCGTGGAGATCAGTTCGGAGGAGCATTTCGAGGCTTATGACAAATGCCCGATTCCGTGGGACCACATCATGGCGTATGTCCGTATGGCGGTCAACCCGGAACTTTCGGATGTGTATAGGAAACTTCACGACAGGGGAGTCATGATCATGACATCCATAACGGGATCCTCCGACAAGGTGAAGAACGCCAAGGACCGCAGGGTCGCTTACGAGCGTGAGCTTCTCGCCGAGCCGGACATCATCGAGACCGATTATCCTTCCGAGTTCATCGGCTTGCCATGGAGCAGGAAGGAGATACATGAACTTCAGGACAAGGCGATAATGAACAACCGTCCGTCAAAGCGTGGACACCGTGGCAGATAAATCAATGTATATGAAATCATCACTATACCGTGTCGCCGCCTTGGCGTTGGCGGCTTCGTTTTCAGCGTTCTTCGCGGTGTCTTCCGAGGCGCAGGTCACACTTGAGAAAATCAAAGCCGATGCCTTCGCCGGCGCTGGAATCTATCACATCTACAGAGCCGGGAATATGACCGACACCGCTGCTCCCGAAGGTTATGAGCCTTTCTACATCAGCCATATCGGTCGTCATGGCTCGCGCTACCATAGTTCGGACAAATCATTTGACGCCCTTGCGGCGATGTTCATGAAGGCGGACTCGCTTGGGATACTGACCGAGAAAGGAAAAGCCCTGTACTCGGATCTGTACAGGATAGACTCCGTTTCCGTCGGCAAGGCTGGTAAGCTGTCCGCCAGAGGCAAGAATGAGCACAAGGAGATAGCGGGCAGGATGTTCCATCGTTTCCCGTCTGTGTTCAAGTCCGGCTCCAGAAGGTATGTGGACGCGGTCTCCAGCACGGTCCAGCGTTGTCAGGAGAGCATGTTCAGCTGCACTGGTGAACTCAAGAAACTGAACAAGAAACTGAGGGTCAATGTGCACAGCGGGGATTCCTACATGTCCTACCTTCTCAGGAAACCTTCCTGGTTCAAGGAGGTGGTGAGAACTTCGGCTCCGGAGATAGACTCTTTGTCAAGGACTTGGATCGATGTCAGCGATTTCATGAATTCCATATTCAGTGACCGCAAGACGGCTGATTCCATTGTCGGCAGGGAGGACATGTTTGCCCGGGAGCTCTACACATGGGGTTCCATAGCGCCGGACATAGATCTCAATGATATATTCGTTTCCTCATATTTCACTCCTGAGGAGCTGTTTTCTTTGACGCGTCTGAATTCCTGCCGAATATATTCCGAGATGGTGAACGCGGCGGAGTCGGAAGGCAGACGCATCGCGATGGCGGATGACTTGCTGGAGGATTTCATCGTAAAGGCAAACGCTGCGGTGTCGGCCAAAAGCAATGTGGCCGCCGACCTGAGGTTCGCGCATGATGTCTCGGTGATGCCTCTCGCCGGGCTTATGGGAATCGAAGGTTGCAGCGAGATTTGGCCTTTGGAGGAGGTCTGGGAGCATTGGATGGCATCGGACTTTACCCCGATGGCCTGCAACCTCCAGATGGTGTTCTACCGCAGACCCGGCTCCAAGGATATCCTTGTGAAGTTCCTTCTGAATGAGCAGGAACGTCTTTTGAATGGAGTGGATCCTGTCTCGGGACCGTATTACCGTTGGAAGGATGTCAGGCGGCATCTTTCAGGACGGCTTGCCTATGCCCGCAAGGTGGACGCCGGTAACAGGTAAATCAAGCCGGTGTGGCGATGACGGAAAAGGACTACTTGAAGATGATAGCTGAGGGTGACAAGGAAGCCTTCAGGGTCATCTTTGACAAGTATTATCCTAAAGTCCTCGCGTTCCTGCAGTCATTTCTCCAGTCTTATGATGATGCGGAGGATGTCGCACAGAGTGTGTTTGTGAGGTTGTGGTTTGTCCGCCACACGCTTGTGGATGTCACAAGGATCAGCGCCTACCTGTTCAGGATGACAATGAATATGGCCATAAATTGATCCAAGTCCAGGAAGACGCATCTGGATCTTGCCTACGGGGATCTTCCGTATCAGCCGCTGACCGAGGAGAACCTTGACGCGACCTTCGTTTCGCGAGGATTGTGTATGCCGTCAACCACATGCCTGACCGGCGCGCCGCCTTCATTATTCATGGCCGAGATGCTGCCCCTGCACAGGGTCGCGCTGACCAGACGGCTGTCACTGTAGGCTGATACGTTGAATCTGGTCCCGTGCACCTTGACGTTGAGGTTTGAGGTCTTGACAACGAAAGCCCGTCCAGTGTCCCCCGTGACATCGAAGACCGCCTCACCGCTCAGGTACACCTCCCTTCCTCCTGCCCCGAACCGTTCCGGGCAGATGAGCACGGAACCAGCGTTGAGGATCACCTTGCTGGAATCGGGTAAAGTGACACGCCGGATCTCGCCGTTGCTGGTTGAATATTCCGTCATATTCACCGGCATTTCCTGAATATGCGCGTAAAGGCCGCGGTTGTAGGCCTTCTTTGACACACTGGTGAACGCGAGTGTGACACAAATGACCGCAGCCGCGGCCACAGATGAATATATCGCCACTTTCCGGAAGACGTACGATCCGGATTTCCTGTGTGCTTTTTCGTTTTCCATGACAGATTCCACACTGTCAATTTTTTTCAATACTTTGGAAAAAGCGGTGCCCAGTTTTTCTTTATCCAGTTCCAATGGCTCCTGCCTTTCCCATTCGTTGAAGAGATCCTTCCTTGTCATAACCTGTCGAGTGTTGGTTGATCCATATTATAGACATGACGAGGACGCCACATCCCCTAATCCGGACCGAAGAAATTTTCGACATGGATAAATTCTTTGGCATGTGCTTGTTTTCGATGGAAAATTCGTATATTTGCAGCCCGTTTCCTGTTCTGCGGAACGGAAACGGGGCACGGTTCCGTAGCTCAGCTGGATAGAGCAACAGATTTCTAATCTGTGGGTCTAGGGTTCGAATCCCTACGGAATCACAAAGGGCTGGATCATTCCGATCCAGCCCTTTGTGATTATATACTAATCTTGCTTCAGTTGGCCTTGGCGTTCTTGTGGCCGAACCATTCAAGGGCGACGACGAGGAGGGCGCCGATGAGCATCCAGATGAGGGCGGAGAAGATTTGCGGATTGATGAGCGTGGAGAGATCCGTGCCTATGTCAACAAGTGCCTCGACGCCAATCCGGGCCTCTTCGGCGGTCTGCCCTTCACGCATCCATTGAGCCATCATCACGCTGAACTTGTCGCTCCATGGCCAGACCTTGACAAGGGACCCAAGCGTGAAACCGATCAGAGTGATCAACGTGGGCCTCTCGTAATGCGCTATCAGCCAGTGCAGGAACTTCGAGAACGCGGCGATTCCAAGTACGCAGCCGACTCCGAACAGAATGAGGACCGGCCAATTAAGCTCGCTGATCGCTGACATAATATATTCATACTTACCAAAAAGCACGAGAATGAAGCTGCCGGAGATGCCCGGAAGAATCATCGTGCAGATCGCGATCGCGCCGCATATCATGATGAACCAACCAGCGTCTGTCGTCTGGGTAGGGGAGAGCAGGCAGATCATAGCCCCGAGGAAGACGCCGAAGACCAGCCAAAGCCCGTCGGCGACCTTCCAGCCCTTGATGTCGTAGAGCATGTAGGCACCGGACACCACGATCAGGCCGAAGAAGAACGCCCAGGTCTGGATCGGATGGTAGGCAAGCACATATTCCATCAGCTTGGCGAGCGAGAAGACACTCACGATCACTCCGACTCCCAACCAAAACAGGAACGTTCCATGAATATTCTTCCAGAACTCCTTGACCTCGCCTTTGAGGAGAAGTTTCCACGAAGACACCGACAGGATGGCGTTCAGAGCCTCGATCAGCTCATTGAATATTCCTGTGAGCAGGGCGATAGTGCCTCCGGACACGCCTGGAATGACATTTGCCGCTCCCATCGCGAAACCTTTCAGGGCGACAGCGGCGTTTTTGATGATATTTGACATAGAATTATTGAATCTTTGTGAGATAGCCTTTGATGGCAGTGAAGCAATCCAGCTGGCTGACCTCCTTGCCGGCAGGGTCGCTGATGACAAGGTCGAACAGGTTGCCGTCCATCTGGGCGCGTCCTATCTTGAAACGGGCCTTGGAGGTGCGGGCCATATATTCAATGGCGAAGTCAGGATTCTTGATAAGCGAGATGAAAAGGTCTGGAGCCTGTTCCTCCAGCACGTTCAGTTTGTAGCGGGAAGGTCTTCCGATCCAATCCAGGTCCTTTTTGGTGATGGTGGTCTGGATGCTGGTGATCAGCCTGTCCTCGCTGCCTATCTTTCTGAAATCCTGGAAGAAGACGCTACCCTTGATGTTGTGGGACCTGAAAAAAGTCATTATAGCGGTCTTGCAAGTGTCGAAAGACTGCTCCTCCACATCGATGATGGCCACGTATGAACGGATTTTCCCCAGCGGAAGAATTTCTGTGGGAACTGTGCTGGAATGCTTGCGCAGACTTCTCTTTCTGAAAAACGTCTTTATGAAATCAAACATAATCTACTGGTTTACAGAGGCTATCAACTCTCGTATCTCACGCTTCGCATCCTTCCATCTCGGGACATCGATCTTGGTGCCGATAACCTCGACGACCTTCGCAGCAATTATCGAGCCGACCTCGCCGCAGACCTTCAAAGGCATTCCCAGAGAGTGCGCGTAGAGGAATCCGGCGGCGTAGGTGTCTCCTGCTCCGGTGGCGTCGATCGTGGCGGCTGGCCAGGCCTCAATGTAATGATATTCATCGCCTTGCTTGACCATCGATCCGTCCTTGCCGACCTTCACGACAGCGATTTCGCACTGGCTTGCGAGCGTGTCCAGAGCATCGCGTGGCTCCTGCTTCGTGAACGCCCTCGCCTCGCTCTCATTGGCGAACACGATGTCCACATAACGGTCCACCAGATTGTGGAAGAAGGCCTCGTTGGACTCAACTACATTGTATGAAGCCATGTCGATCGAGATCTTGCATCCAGCCTCCTTGGCCATCTGCACTGCCTTGCGGATAAGATCCTGATTCTGCACGAGATAACCCTCGATGTGGAAATAGTCGTAACCTTGGAAATATTCGGGCTTCAGATCCTCCGGGACAAGTTCCAACGCCGCACCCATATAGTCAGCGAAAGTTCTCTCGGAGTTGGCTCCTGTGATGAAGCACATCGCGCGGCCGGAGCCTTTCGTGCCGGTCAGCAATGTCGTTTTCACACCGTACTGCTCAAGTGTGCTCTTGTACAAGTGCCCGAGCTCATCGTTACCGATCTTGCCGATGAATCCCGAAGGCATTCCGAATATGGACGTGCAGGTGATCGTGTTGGCAGCCGAGCCTCCCGGAACGTACTTCACGCCGAACTCCTTCAACTTCGACCAGATGCGGTCACCGGTCTCCAGATCCACGTGCTGCATGCTTCCCGGAGGAAGGTGGTACTCACGAAGCATTGTCTCGTCGGGAAACACCGCCAGGATGTCCGTCAGAGCGTTCCCTATCCCTAAAATTGATTTCATATCTTTGTATTTTGATATTCATTACGTGCCAGATCACAAAGTTAAGGATTATTTGATTAAATTTGTAACCATGAACAAGAAGGTCGGGAATATTCTTAAATACGGGGGCTCCATCGCACTCGCGGCGGCGCTTCTGTATTTCTCTTTCCGCGGAGTCGGCTGGGCTGACTTTCTGGAAGGCCTAAGGGCCTGCCGCTGGGGATTCGTCATCCTTTCGATGCTGTTCGGGCTTTTGGCGTTCTGGTTCAGAGCCTTGCGCTGGCGTGAGCTGCTTCTTCCGATCGACAGGAGCACCACCCGCCTGACCTGCTTCAACGCCGTCAACATCAGTTATCTGGTGAATCTCGTCCTGCCGCGCGTCGGTGAGTTTGTCCGCTGCGGCTACATCACGGCGCATTCCGAAAAGGATTCCAAGGACAACGGCCGCCGCCTCGCCTCATACGACAAGGTTTTGGGAACCGCGGCGCTGGAACGCTCCGTGGATATGCTCGCGCTGGTCGCCGTGCTTGCCGTCTTCCTGCTTTTCACCTGGAAACGCTTCGGCGGATTCTTCTCCGAGAAGATCTTCGGAGCGGCCCCCGGCAGCATCAGCGCCGGCAAGATCGCGATCTTGGTCGCAGGAACTTTTGCCGTGGTTGCCGCCATTTTGTGCGCAATCCTTTTCGCTGACAAATGGAAGCCTCTTGCCAAAGTGCGGGACTTCTGCAAAGGCATCTGGGCCGGATTCCTCAGTTGCCTCAGGATGAAGGGCGGTTGGAAATTCCTCCTCCTGACTGCTGGAATATGGCTCTGCTATTGGATGATGAGTGCCACCATCCTATGGGCTCTTCAAGGAATATCCCCGGACTCCGTCAGCCCTGAGCTGGCCGCGGCCGTGGGCACTTTGCAGGCCCTGAACCTTACGGACGCGATGTTCCTGATGATAGCCGGGAGCCTCTCCTCCATCGTCCCGGTGCCGGGAGGATTCGGAGCCTTCCACTTCATAGTCTCCTCGGCGATTTCCTACGTTTACGGCATCCCGGCGCAGTTCGGAATGATCTTCGCGACCCTGTCACACGAGTCCCAGGCCGTGAACCAGATCCTGTGGGGAGGCATCTCATGGATAAGTGAGTCTTTACGAACAACAAATAATTAATAACTAAAGTATTATGAAAATCAAGAATTTATTCCTAATCACCGCTGGTGTCCTTATGCTGACAACCACATTCGACGCGGCCGCCAAGAAGCTCCCGAAGGAGGTCAAGATGACCAAGGAGGTTCTTATGGACAAGATCAAGGGTGGCTGGGCCGGCAAGACCATCGGCTGCTCCTACGGCGGACCGACGGAGTTCAAGTACTCCGGCTTCATGAACGACGAGATCGAGATTCCGTGGCACGAGCACACGATCAAATGGTGGTTCGACAATGTTCCCGGGCTTTACGACGATGTCTACATGGACCTCACTTTCGTGGAGGTGTTCCAGAAGGAAGGCCTTGACGCTCCGATCGAGTCCTTCGCCAACGCGTTCGCCCATGCCCCATACCCACTCTGGCACGCCAACCAGCTCGGACGCTACAACATCCTGAACGGTGTGATGCCTCCTGAGTCCGGCCACTGGCGCAACAACCCTCACGCCGACGACATCGACTTCCAGATCGAAGCCGACTACGCCGGTCTGATGGCTCCGGGAATGGTCAACGCCTCGTCCTTCTATTGCGACGAGATCGGCCACATGATGAACTACGGCGACGGTTGGTACGGCGGAGTGTATGTCGCCGCGATGATCTCTCTCGCATTCATCAGCGATGACATGAACTTCGTTGTCAATGAGGCCCTCAAGGCCATCCCTGCGCAGAGCAACTACTACAAGGCGATGGCTGATGTCATCAAATGGCACAAGCAGTACCCTAAGGACTGGCACATCACCTGGGCTTTGTTCAACAAGCACTATGGCTACGACATCGGCTGCCCGGACGGGGTTGACAACCAGTTCAACATCGACGCCGTCATCAACAGCGGCTACATCCTCATCGGTCTCCTCTACGGTGACAAGAACTTCTACCGCACCATCGACATCTCCACCCGCTGCGGCCAAGACTCTGACTGCAACCCTTCGTCGGCCGCCGGAATCCTCGGAGTAATGATGGGTTACAAGAATATTCCTGAATATTGGAGGAAGCCTTGCGAGGAGGTTGAGGACAGACCTTTCGTCTACACAGACATCTCCATCAACAAGGCCACTGAATATTCCCTCAGCCAAGCCCTTCAGGTGATCGAGCGTAATGGTGGCTCAATTGATGGTGACAATGTTACAATCAAGGTTCAGAAGCCGGAGGCCGTGCGCTACGAGAAGGCTTTCGAGGGGCACTATCCTCAAGTCAAGGTCAACGTCAAGAAGACCATCACAAATATCGGCCAGATCAAGTTCAAGGGCAACGGCATCGTTGTGAAGAGCCACTACTACAAGGGAGCCGGCTACAACGACAACACCGGTTACGTCGGCGAGGTCGAGATATACCTCGACGGCAAGCTCTCCGCTGTGGCCAAGAACCCTATCAAGGGCAACGGAGCGGCTCCGGACCTCTACTGGAAGTACGATCTTCCTGAAGGCGAGCACACTCTGACCTTCAAGTTCCTCAACAAGCAGGACAACATGAACATCGTCATCGACAACTATCTGGTATATTCAAGCAAGCCGAAGGTTGTAAATCACGTTGACGAATAGGAACATGAAGATATTCAGATTTTTAGCGGCGGCATCTGTCGCTTTGGCCTCCTTGGTTGCCTTCTCGTCCGAATCTTCGGCCAGGACGACATCCAAGGATCTCTACAAACAGTTCCAGAATCCGGACAGCCGCTACCGTCCGTTCGTGCGCTGGTGGTGGAACGGCGACCGCGTTGAGGCAGATGAGCTTGTGCGTGAGCTGCACATCCTCAAGGATGCGGGAGTCGGTGGAGTGGAGATCAATCCGATCTCGTTCCCGTATGGAGCTGACGCGATGGGCACCAAGCCGCTCAAATGGTTGAGTGACGAATGGATAGACATGCTGAAGGTCGTGTTCGACGAGACCGGACGCCTTGGAATGACCTGCGACCTGATCATCGGATCAGGATGGCCGTTCGGAGCGGAGACCCTGCCTCGTGAGGAGCGTGCCTCCGTGATGCTCACCTACGCGCAGAAGGTGACGGGGGGCGAGAGGTTCGAGATGTCCAAGTTCAATATATTCAAGAATATAGATCCCGGGGTGACGAAGGTGAACACCGGCCGTACTCCGGAACTTGTGTCGGTCTGTCTCGCTCCGGACCCTATCAACGACCTCAGTGAGGCGATTGATCTGTCGGGCAACATCGAAGGCGATGTGATCACTGTGGATGTGCCTAAGGGCAACTGGCAGTTCTACGCTATGGTGAAGTACGATTCCTTCGCCTGCGTGATCAACGGTGCTCCGGGCGCGGCCGGTTCGATCCTGAACCATATGGACGCCGAGGCTGTGCGCCGTTATCTTGACAATATGACCGACACGATTGAGGCCAAGTTGGGGCCGCTCTCAAAGCATCTCAGGGCTTTCTTCGTGGACAGTATGGAGCTTGAGGGCTGCAACTGGACGAGCGACTTCCCTGAGGAGTTCAAGGCTCGCAGAGGTTACGACCTGATGCCTTGGCTTCCGTTCACGATGTTCAAGGTCGGCAGACTTGGCAATGTGGAGAGCTTCGACTATGGCTCAAAGAAAGGCGATAAGTTCCAGGACCAGGTGAACCGTGTGCGTTTCGACTTTGAACTCACGAAGGCCGAGTTGCTCAACGAGCGGTACATGAACACGTTCCTCTCCTGGTGCAGGGAGAAGGGTGTGAAATCCCGCTCCCAGGCCTATGGCAACGGCTTCTTCATCGAGGAGTCTTCCCTTGGCCAGGACATTCCGGAAGGGGAGTCCTGGACGACCAACTGGCTCAAGCACAGGATCGGTGAGGAGATGGGCGACGAGGACTACCGCCGCGGACGCGCCTACACGATGATTGACAAATATGTCTCGTCGGCGGCCCACCTTACCGGCAAGCGTCTTGTCAGCGCCGAGGAGATGACCAACACCTACAAGGTGTTCACGACCAGTCTTGAGTTCCTGAAGGTCGGCTCCGACATGAGCGCGATCTCCGGCATAACCCATTCTGTTTGGCATGGTTTCAACTACTCCCCGCTTGAGGCCGAGTTCCCGGGCTGGGTTCAGTACGGAACCTTCCACAACGAGAGGAACACCTGGTGGCCTTACGTTAACAAACTGAACGACTACCGCGCCAGGATCGCCAGCCAGCTCCAGAACGCTGATATGTACACCGACATCGCAATCCTCCCTGCCAACTACGATATGTGGAGCACGATGGGCGTGCAGACCGAGCCGTTCCCCGTGGCCTTGAATATTCCTTACACCTCCTTGATCTGGGAGGCCATCCACAAGAACGGCGGCGGAGCGGACTATGTCAGCGAGATCATCCTTCGCGACGCTACTGTCCGTAACGGCAAGCTCTGCTATGGGCCTAAGGAATATGGTACCCTGTTCATCGTTGAGGTGACAAGCACCACTCCGGAGACCTTGGCCAAGCTTGAGGAGTTCGTGAAAGGTGGCGGAAGGGTCTTCTGCATCGGAAAATATCCAGAGAAGTCGCTTGGACTCAAGGATTTCGAAGCTCGTGACAAACAGATCACCGAGACCGTAGCACGTTTGAAGGAGTATAAGGACAATTTCGTCCTGCTTGAGAAGCCTGCTGACGGGAAATATCTTGAATGGTACACCGGCGTGATGGAGAAGTACAATCTTCCTCACACTCTGACGATCAGCAATCCGGACAGGTTCCTGCTTCAGAACCAGTATGTTACTGACGACGGCAGCGATATGTTCCTCATTATGAACGCCCACATGAGCGAGGCCCGTGAGACGGACATAATATTCCCGAAATCCGTGACCGCAGGGAAACACGCCTGGCTTTATGATCCGGCTTCCGGCAAGAGGTTCGTCCTTCCTGTCGGCAAGGACGGCAGGATGCATTTCCGTTTCGGTCCTTCCGAGACCTATCTCTTCGTGTTCAACAAGATGGGCGGCAGCGCTCCGGCTTGGAAACAGCTTCCGCTTGACGGACAGGACGAGATTCAGGTGACAGGCGGGTGGGATCTTAAGATGCACCACACCTGGCCGGATTCAACCTGGACGACCAGCCTCGACCAGCTTCAGGACTTCAAGGATATGAAGGACACCACGTTCAAGAACTTTATGGGTGAGGTGACCTACAAGAAGACCGTGACACTGTCCGGAAAACTTCCTAAGTACTTGAATCTCGGCAAGGTGGCTGACATCTGCGAGGTTTGGGTTAACGGCAAACCGGCGGGAGTCAAGTGGTTCGGCGAGCGTGTGTATGACGTGGGCGGCCTTCTCCGCTCCGGCGAGAACACCATCGAGATAAAAGTCACGACCCTTATGGGCAACTATATCCAGACCCTCAAGGACAACAAGGTGGCGCAGCGTTTTGTCATCAAACGCAAGCAGCCTTACGTCAGCGCGGGACTGATAGGACCAGTGAAACTATATTAATAAAACATTACTGATGAGAAATTTACTTGGAATCGCGGCCGCAGCGCTGCTCTTCGCCGGTTCGGCTCTCTCGCTTGGAGCCACGGACTTTTTCGCCCGTGATTTCGGTGCGAGGCCGGACGGGGTCACTCTGAACACCGCAAGCATTCAGGCCGCGATAGACTTCGCTTCCTCACGTGGAGGCGGTCGTGTCGTGCTAGACAAAGGGGACTACATTTCTGGTTCCATTTATCTTAAGAACAATGTCACCCTTCACATCGAGAAGGACGCCGCGCTTGTCGGCTCTCTGAATCCTTACGATTATGTGAAGGATCCGGACGCTAAATGGACCGCGCTTATCCTTGCCGTGAAGCAGGAGAACATCGGTCTGACGGGAGAGGGCATCGTTGACGGCCGTGGCTTCGATGTCGGAGTCCGTTTCGTGGATTTCGTCCACATGGGACTCATTGACGACAAGCTCGGCAACGACCGTGTCAACGAGACCATCAGGCCGGAGAATATCCATATGTACCTTTGCAACAACGTTACCATCAAGGACATCACCCTCAAGGATCCGGCTTGTTGGACACAGCAGTACGACAAGTGCCGTGACCTCTTGATCGAGGGCATTACGGTTGACGCCAAGTGCTACTGGAACAACGACGGTCTGGACGTGGTGGATTGCAGCGATGTCATCGTGCGTGACTGCTACATCGACTCTTCCGACGATTCATATTGCTTCAAGAGCCACAGCAACGATGGCGTGAGCGAGAATATTCTTGTAGAGAACTGCGTCGGACGAAGCAGCGCCAACGGCATCAAGTTCGGAACCTACACCCGTGGCAAGTTCAAGCACTTCAGGTTCAAGAATATGACCATATTCGACACCTACCGCAGCGCCATCACCATCGCTACCGTGGACGGAGCTCAGATCGAGGATGTGGAGATCGACAGCCTCCGGAGCATCCACACGGGCAACCCTATCTTCCTCAGGACCGGCACAAGGCACGTCAACGAGGGACATACGGCGTTCTTGAAGGACATCGTGATCAAGAATATGTATGCCGAGGTTCCGTTCGACAAGCCGGACGCTGGCTACAGCTATGAGGGCCCTGTCGAGGATCTGCCTCGCAACGTCTGCCCGAGCATTATCGCCGGTCTGCCTGGCCTTCGCATCGAGAATGTCCGTATGGAGAACATCGAGATTGTCTATCCGGGTCATGCCGATCCTGAATATGCCTACGCAGGTACCTCTAAGGAGGAACTTGACGCGATCGAGGAGCAGGAGACCCGTTACCCTGAGTTCTCCAACTGGAAGGAGCTTCCGGCATGGGGATTCTACATCCGTCACGCTGACGGCATTGTTTTCGACAACGTGAAGCTCACGGTTGACGGCGAGGATTACCGTCCGGCCATCGTGACCGATGACGTGAACGGCCTTCGTATGAAGAACCTTCAGATCAATCAGGAGACCGCTCCCAAGGGCAAGAAACAGATCATTACAAAGGACACCAAGAACATCAAGAAGAAATGAAAAGAATATTGTTATTGACGGCTTTGCTGCTGTTTTCCGTAATGGGATTCTCCCAGAATGTCTATAAGGCGTCCAATTTCGGCATCAAGAGCAATGGTGTCCATGACAACACCACGAGCATTCAGGGGGCGATTGATTTCATCGCCTCCAAGGGTGGCGGCACGCTTGAGTTCAGCGTGGGGCGTTATGTAACGGGTGCCGTGCAGCTCAAGTCCGGGGTCAGCATCAGGCTTCGCGAGGGTGCTGTGATCGTGGGCTCGACGAACATCTATTCCTACAAGGGGCACAAGGCTATCTTCTGGGGTGAGGGTGTCGAGAATATGTCCATATTCGGCACCGGTGTGATTGACGGTCGTGGTCCTGCCCTTCTGGATGACATTGCCGCCCAGATCCGGATGAAGCATATTCCTGAGGATGCGGTCGTTCCGACGCTTGTCTATCTCAAGGACTGCAAGAACGTGATTCTCAAGGATTTCATCCTGCGCTACCCGGCCACAAAGGATGATCTTTACATCATCGAGGGGGGTAACGTCACCGTTGACGGCTGCTACTCGGATATGCGATAGATTAACATATTGTCGCCCCAACTTGCCACAATTAATATGTGACGGCAGGGGAAAAAAGGCAAATGGCTGATTTTGCACGTTACCAAAATCAGCCATTTGATTTTTCCCCTGCCGTTCGTTAATACATACTGGTGGAATTGATCTGTTCTTTGGTTTAATTGGGGATGGTCAGAAAAAAAAGAAAATCCAAAATTTTGCACGTTACCAAAATTTTGGATTTTATTTTTCTGACCTGAATTTTTAAGACCGACATATCAGATGGTGGTTCTATGGGACTGCGATGGTTGTGAGTTCCTCGGTATCTATAATCTATTATAATCATGGAATCTTCGGTCGCTGAGCCTGTCGAAGCGATCGGAAGCTGGCAAACAACAAAGGCATCCACCTTGCGATGAATGCCCTGTTATATTCAATGAATATATTCTAGAACGAGAAGCTAAGGCCGCCTTGGATGGAGAACTGCCAGGATCTGGCTTGGTCCGTGAAGTCGCTTTCCGTGCCGGTTGGTGTGGTGTAACTTTTATTGTTGACCTCTCTGTAATTGTCTGTGATGAAGTAGTGCACTGACGGGAGGACGCTCAGTTTGAAGCGCCAGATGTTGAATGACAATCCAAAGCCGGAGTCGGCGGTGAGGCTGAAGCGGTTCTTGATGTACATATAGCTTTCTCCTTTGACTCCGCCGTATGTGCCGTGTCGAGGGGAATCATCATTTGGGCCGAAAATATATCCTGGGGTCAGGCCGGCGAAGAACTCGATTCTGTTGAACAGTCCGGTGAAGAAACTGCCGACGACATTATCTACTGTAGGGTTCTGGTTGTAATAGTACTTGTTGTGGTAGGCGTTACGCAAAGTGTTTTCCAGACCGTCCTCCAGTGTTTGTTTGAACGTGCGCCGTCCACTGCTCCAGGACACGGACAGAGGTAAGCCGAGGTAATCATTGATGTCCATATTCTCGAACATCCACTGCACTCCGCCGTGGAATCCAAACCCTTTGTCGTTGTACTTTCCGTAGGTGAGGCTCATAACCTCTCCTGAATTAGCCCTTGAATGTTCAATCGGAATTCTCACACCAGCCGTGAACCGGATGTCCTGATTGTCAGAATGCACCTTCTGAGCGGATGCCACGCTTCCCGTCAGCGAGATCACCGCCAACACCACAAGTAACTTTTTCATTTCATTGATAGTTAGTCAGGCCTCCAACCTATCCAAAGAATATGCCAGAGGCAATCCGTGGTTTGTCCGGTAAGAAGCCTTCCTGCCGGAGAAAATGGTCAAAATCTGCATTTCGTCCGGCAAAATATGGGTTCTGCCGGACAAGCGGATCAATAACAATAGTTTATCCGGTGAAAGGGCGTTTCACCGGATAAAGCGATTCCCTTAAGAGATAGTGCAAGGGGCAGACGAAGCGAGGGCGTGGTTAACCGATCGCTTGGTCTGATTACTTAACTTTCAGCGGCAGGGGAGTGAGGTCGGAGTCTGATGAAGAGGAGCCGAGGAGGATGGTGAAATCTCCCGGTTCGACGGACCACTTCTCGGAGACATCCCAGCACTGGAGCATCTCAGGTGTGATGTCGAACTCGACCTTGGTGCTTTCACCGTTCTTGAGGCTGATGCGACGGAATGCTTTCAGCTCCTTGACCGGACGGGTCACGGAACCATATTCGTCACGGATGTAGAGCTGAACCACATCATCGCCGTCGTACGGGCCGTTGTTGGTGACGGTCACGCTGGCTTTGAGCGATTCGGAGACTCCGATTTCTGATTTTGAGAGCGTTGCGTCTGAATATTCAAACGTGCTATAACTCAATCCGTAACCGAATGGCCAAAGGGCTCCGGTCTCGTTGGTGGCGAACAGGCGGGAATACTGCGAATGCTTGTAGTTGTAAACGGTCTGGACCTGCCCTACGTTGCGAGGCACTGTCACCGGCAGCTTGCCTGAAGGGTTCACCTGCCCCGTCAACACCTCGGCGATGGCTTGACCACCCATCTGGCCCGGCTCCCAGACGTTCAGAATGGCGTTGGCGTTCTCTTTAGCCCAACCGATGCTGAGTGCCCTGCCCGTCATCAGCACGACAACGGTCGGCTTGCCGGAAGCCACGACGGCCTCCAAAAGCTGTTGCTGCATCCCCGGAAGGCTGAGGTCGTCACGATCGCAGTTCTCACCGCAGGTGCGACCGAAAGCTGAATATCTCTGCGAATTCTCACCGACCACTACGATGTTAACGTCAGCCGCAGAGGCCTTGAAACGAGCCATCTGGACACCTTTTGCATTGACATTCGAGATCTTGCCACCGAAACATAGCGTGTCGATCGAGACGTTAGGCATAGCGGCCTTGAGACCGTCCAGAACCGTGATGACATTATCGTCTGATTGCGGCACTGCCCAGTCTCCGAGAATGGTCTGGCTGTTGGCGTTTGGTCCGACGACGAAAACCCGGCGTGGATTCTTCAGCGGAAGCGTCCCGTCGTTCTTCAGCAGCACAAGTCCCTGACGAGCGGCCTCAAGTGCGGTTTGGCGATGTTCGGCCGCATCGTCCAGAACCTCTGGAATCTCCGGCACAGGATGCTCGAAGAGTCCAAGGGCGAACTTCACGGCCAGAATCTTGCCGGCGGCCTGGTCGATGCGGGACTCCGGAATCCTGCCGGATTTCACGGCTGCGACCACAGCCTCGAAATATTTGTCTCCCTGCATGTGCATGTCAATACCAGATTCCACGGAAACCACGAATGCCTCGGTCGAGTCCGGTACCCAATGATGCATGGAATGAAGCCTCTCAATGTCCATCCAGTCACTGACCACGAACCCGTCGAATCCCAATTCATCACGAAGCAAATCATTGAGCAGCCACTTGTTACCGTGGCATGGAATCCCGTTGATCTCGTTATGCGCCGCCATCACCGTCCCGACTTTAGCGTCACGGATCGCCGCCACAAACGGAGGCAGATAAAGCTCACGCAACTTGCGCTCGGAGATGTCCATCGGCGCTGCGTTCAGTCCACCGGCCGGCTCGCCACCCGCGATCAGATGCTTGGCGCAAGCCACCACGTGATTCCCTGAATATTTCCCGTCACGCCCTTGAAATCCCCAGATGGCATATTTCCCCATCTCGGAAGTCAGCAGCGCATCCTCGCCGAGCGTCTCGCCCATCCTTCCCCAGCGGGCGTCACGGGCGATGTCCAGATTAGGAGCGAATGTCCAGAACAACCCCCTCTGACGCATCTCAAGCGCGGTTTCCTCTCCGATCTTCTCCATCAGTTCCGGATTGAAAGTGGAAGCCATGTTGATGTTCGTAGGATAGACCGTGCACCCTTCGATCAGCGCGTTCCCGTGGATCGCGTCGATCCCCAGCAGCAGCGGAATCCCCAGCCGGCTCTCCTGAGCCAACTTCTGAAGCGCCACAGCCTCCGTGGAAGTCATCACGTGCAGGAACGCTCCCACTTCCCCTCTGCGGACTTTATCGGACAAATCCTTGTTGCCCAGGTTCTCGTCGGTAGCGTCGATGTTCTTGCGAGCCGATCCCTTCCCCGGCTCCACATAGCACGGCGCCACATACTGGCACATCTGCCCGACCTTTTCCTCCAGCGTCATCTCCTTCAGCAGCAACGATGCCCTTTCCTCCGCCGTCAGCGAAGCGTCCCGCCAGTCTTTTCTGGCGCACGACATCACCACCGCAGCAAGTCCTAATACTATCGCGATTCTTTTCATATTCAATAATAAACTCTTTTTGCCGCGAGGCGCTTCCCCCCGAGGAACCATTCACCCGGACAGGGCGCGAAGCGCAGGTCTCACGGAGGTATGCGCCTCGCAGCAAAACCTAACTGTTATAAAGCGGCAATAGCCAACTATAGTAAAGTTTCAAAAATCAAACTATCTAACAGAGACAACGATCTTCTCGCTAATGCCAACCTTCCCCGCTGACAGACAGACCATTCCGTCCTCGTAGGTCCAATCCTGAACGGCGGCGCCGTTAAGCGAAACCGAAGCCGGACGCGAATCCCTCTGGATGCGGAAGGAATATTCCCGCTCCGAAGGCATTCCCTTGAACGATCCCTGAACCGGGTTCACAACAACCTCTACACCGCCATCCCTCTCATGCGACTCGAACAGCGTCGAGGCGACACCGCCGTTCTCATATTCATAAGACTCTCCGTCATCGTCAAGCATCGTGTACGCGCTGTCCCCGTGAGGATAGACCTTCAGGATGACGCGGTCGAACGGACGCGCGCCAAGATATTCAACATCAGGCTGTGTCGGGATGATCGCGCCCTCGCGGATGAAGAGCAGCCCCGCGCGGTTGGAAGGATATTCACGAGTGAAAGTCTCCCCCTTGCTGACAATCTTCTCGCCGCTCCAGGCGTCCGTCCAGGTTCCCTTCGGCAGGTAAATCTCGTTAGTGAATATTCCCACGCAGAAATTGTCGCCGAACATATACTGATAAGTCATATCATCGCAGTTGCGGTCCTCAGGGAAGCACAGCGGCATCGAACGCACGATCGGCATACCGTTCTGCGCCGCCTCAAGCGCCATCGAGTAGATGTACGGAGCCAATGAATATCTCAGCTTCACGTAGAAGCGGTAGATGTCCTGCTCCTCCTTGGCGTAGTAGAACGGATGCATCATTGAGAACCAGCTGTTTATCTGCACCCAAGGCAGGAAGAGACCGAAATGAAGCCCCTGCATCTCAAGCTCGCGCGGAACGCTCATCACATCGCACGAAGTGTTCAGGAACCCGCTCATACCAAGGTTGAGCTGGTCGTACAGAGCGGTTTTGCCGCCGCCGTTGTCACCGGAGGTCGAAGCTGTCCAGCGCTGTGTTCCGGACCAGCCTCCGCAGTAGTGATGCCATGTGCGCTTACCGTTGTACTTGCGGCCAAGCTCACGCATCTGTTTCGGGAGAAGGACCTGGTTGAGGTTGTGCATCTCCTTGTCGGTGCGTCCGTTGTAATATTCCCAGTTCGTGTGGTTGTCGATCGTTCGGGCAGGATCCAGCTTGAATCCCTCAACACCCTGATCCATGAACACGGTCAGGTGATCCATCCAATGCTCCTGGCCGGAAAGCTTGCCGCCCGTGCGCTCGGCGATGATGTCCTCCTCCTGGATGCTGAGGTCATACTCCTCGCAGAGCCAGAGTCCGAGGTGGAAGCCCATGGAGCGCAGCTTGCCGATGAAGAGGCGGTTGTGCATCGTCTTAGGGTACTGATCCTGAAGCCAATAAGGCTCCGGAGAGAACCTGTCGTAGTTCCATTTCTTCTTGGTCGAGAAGTCGTAGCGCTTCTCCATCCACTGAGGCTCAAGCCAGAACACGTCGCAAGGCACGTCGAACTGACGGAAGCGCACGGCATCGTTCAGAATGTCGAACTGCTCCTCGCGCATGTTCGGTCCGAAGCAGAGTCCGTAGGCCCATTTCGGCAGGACATAGGTACGGCCCGTGACGAGGGTATATTCATTAAGGATGGCAGGCATGTCCTTGCCCATCATCAGGAAGAAGTCTGCCTCGTCGAAGGTGTTGATAATGTTGAACTTGCTCTTCTGCTGGTTACCGATGTCGAAGAAACTTTTGCGGGTCGAGTTGTTGTAAACGCCCCAGCCGCGCGAGCTCATCATGAACGGCATCGGTATCTCGGTCTGCTGGTAGGTCGTCCACATCCTGAGGAATTCGCCCCTGTGCTGGATGTGGTCGCGGCTGGGGGTGGCGCCGCCCGGGGAGGGCCCCAGGATGCCAA